>Ga0308160_10000040_pt1 | contig 417025 bp, 367 predicted proteins | sample PhyFR1_FD_201036 | JGI IMG/M metagenome (GOLD analysis project Ga0308160, IMG submission 201036) | Phyllosphere microbial communities from UC Gill Tract Community Farm, Albany, California, United States - DLSLF.R1 | ecosystem: Host-associated > Plants > Phyllosphere > Unclassified | place... | reverse complement strand
CCCACACCTTGCCGGTCATCCTCGACTGGCTCGGCCGCCATGACGTGCCCTTCGACGAAATCCACGTCGGCAAGCCCTGGTGCGGCCTGGAGGGCTTTTACGTGGACGACAAGTCGATCCGGCCATCCGAGTTCCTGCGCTATTCGCTGTCCGCCATCCACGCCCTGCTTGCCGCCGAAAAGGCCGGTGCCTGAATGCTGCTCATCACCTCGGGTGCCTATGTCGAAAGCGAACTCGCCTCCGAGTTCGGGCGTATCCCGCCGGCCTTCCTGCCGGTCGGCAACCGCCGCCTGTACACCTACCAGGTCAGCCAGTTCGGCGGCCTGCACGAGCGCATCTGCCTGACGGTACCGGACGACTTCCGGCTCGACGAAGCCGATACCCTATGGCTGCGCGCGCACCAGGTGGACGTGCTGCGCACCACGCCCGGCGCCACGCTGGGCGCGGCGGTGCACGAATTCCTGTGCGTGGCCGGGGTGCGCGGGCCGCTCCACATCCTGTATGGCGACACCCTGATCACCGATCCGCTGCGCGAGGGCAGCGACTGGCTGGCGGTGGGACACACCGACGAATACTACGAGTGGTACCACGAGGCCCCGAGCAGCGGCCAGCCGGGCGGCACCTGGACCGGCCTGTTCGCCTTCTCCGACGCCACCCTGCTGCGCGCGGAACTGGAGGCCAGCGACGACTTCATTGCCGGCGTGCGCGCCTACGACCGCCGAATCGGCGGCCTGGACCACTGGACGGTGTCGCGCTGGCTCGACTTCGGCCACGTGCACACTTATTTCGACTCCAAGCGCATCATCACCACCCAGCGCCATTTCAACCAGTTGCGGGTGGCCGACGGCGTGGTCACCAAGTCCGGCAGCGACAGCGCCAAGATCATGGCCGAAGCCAGCTGGTTCGAAGAGGCGCCGGCCCCGATCAAGCCCTTCCTGGCACCCTACATCTGCCGCACCACGACCGATGACGGCAATGGCGGCAATGGCAGCACCTGCGCCTACCAGCTCGAATACCTGCACCTGGCCACCCTCAACGAACTGTACGTGTTCGGCCGCCTGCCCGAGCGCGTGTGGCGCCGCATCTTCGGCGCCTGCGACGCCTACCTGCGCATCGCCGCCAGCCTGGCGGCCACGCCGGCCGTTGCGACGCCGCCCGGCGGCACAGAGCCGAACGCGGCCCGGCCGGACGCGGCCCGGCCGGATCCAGCGCATCTGAATACCGCGCATCTGGATACTGAATGGGCACGCCAGACCTACCTCGACAAGACCCTGCAGCGCCTGACAAGCTATGCCGGCCAGGCCGGCGTCGACCTCGAAGCGCCCTGGACCCTGAACGGGCGTGCGGCACCGCCGCTGCGCACCATCGCCGAACACGCCGGTGCGGCGCTGCTGGCGGCGCCGCCGGTGCCGGCCTTCCTGCACGGCGATTTCTGCTTCAGCAATATCCTGTTCGACTTCCGCGCCGGCCGCGTCAAGATGGTCGACCCGCGCGGCACCGATGCCCTCGGCCGTCCCAGCCGCTTCGGCGACCTGCGCTACGACCTGGGCAAGCTGGCGCATTCGGTGCTCGGGCTGTACGACTTCATCGTCGCCGGCTTCTACCTGCTACGCTCAGATGGCCATGCCCTGCACTTCCGCGTGCTGTCCGAACGCTGCCTGGCGGTGCAGCGCCTGTTTGCCGCGACGCCCTTCGCCGGCCGCCGCCCAAGCCAGTGGCAATGCCATCCGGCCATGGTGCTGCTGTTCCTGTCGATGCTTCCCCTGCATGCGGACGACCCGCGGCGCCAGCAGGCGCTGATGGCAAACGGCATCAGGCTTTACCTGGAGTGGACATCCGATGATCGTCATCCCGATGGCGGGCCAGAGCCGGCGCTTTCGTGAGGCCGGCTACGAGCGCCCCAAGTACGAATTACCGCTGCAGGGGGAATCGCTGTTCGCCTGTTGCCTGCGCTCCTTCGAGCGCTATTTCGACAGCGAGCACTTCCTGTTCGTGGCGCGCGCCGGCTGCGGCGCCGAAGCCTTTGTCGGCGCCGAATGCGAACGCCTGGGCGTCGCCAGGCACACCGTCGTCAGCCTCGGCGCGCCGACCCGCGGCCAGGCCGAGACCGTGCTGCTGGGCCTGCGCGAAGCGGACTGCCCCGCCAACGACGCCATCCTGATCTTCAACATCGACACCATCCGCCCCGGCTACGCCTTCCCGCCCGAGGCCGCGCTCAGCGACGGCTACCTGGACGTGGTGCGCGCGCCCGGCGCGCACTGGTCCTTCGTGCGTCCCGCCGCGGCCTTCACCCGGCGCGTGGCCGAAACCGCGGAAAAGCAGCGCATCTCGGCGCTGTGCTGCACCGGCCTGTATTACTTTGCGCGCGCCGCCGATTTTGCCGCCGCCTGCGAAACGGCCCTGCAAGCCCCGGGTGCCTACCTGGAGCGCTGGGGCGAGCTGTACGTGGCGCCGCTGTACAACACCCTGATTGCCGCCGGCCGCCACATCGTGTACGACGAAGCGCCCGCCAGCCGCGTGCATTTCGCCGGCACCCCGGCCGAATACGGCGCACTGGTGGCCTCGCACCGGAGCCTGCCTTGATCTGCGTGTCGCTGCCCGTGCACACGCGGCCTGCCGTCATCGCCGGGCAGCTGGCCAATTTCGCCGCCTTCCTGCCGGCAGCGCGGGTGGTGCTGCACGTCTCGGAAAATGCCCGCTTCACACCTGGCCAGCTGGAGGCGGCGCTGGCGGCGACCGGCTGCGCCAACGCCGTCATCAATCCGCAGCGCCTGGCCACAGGCTGGGGCAATATCCTGCTGGCCCATCTGGCCAACATCGCCTGGATCCGGCGCCAGCTGCCCGCCTGCACGCGCATCTGCCTGCATTCCTCGAACGACATGCTGGTGCGCTGCGGCCTCGGCAGCCATCTCGAACGCGCCGGAGGCGGCAATTTCCTGCACCACCGTCCGATCCGGCCGGGCAGCCGCTGGCGCTTCAGCGCCGCCGCCCTGGGCGACAGTCCGCTGCTGGCGCTGCGCAAGCGGCTCGGCGACGTGCCGGCGCTCGGCTCCCAGGTCGAGGGTTCCAGTTACGACGCCGCCCTGCTCTACGAGATCGCCGACATCGTCAAGCATGCCGCGCGCCAGCCGGCGCCGCTGGCCTACCCGCGCGAGGAAGTGTGGCTGTCGACGGTGGCCCATGCGCGCGCGGCCCAGGTGGCCGGCACGCCCTATGTGTTTTCCGAAGTGCACCGCTTCGACCGCGCCTTCTGGCGCGTGCTGCGCGTGCTCGATCCCCTGCTCGGGCGCCGCGGCGACGCGCGCTGGCTGCCGCGCCGGGCGCTGGAATTCCTGATGATCCGCTCCGGGTTTCACCGCATCGACCGCGACCTGGTCGAGCGCATCGCCGCAGACCGCGCCGACGCGCTGGCGCCCTACGAATGGCTGTCCGACGGCGAGGGGGAGTGGCGCGTGTTCGACCGCCACGGGCTGTACGGCGTCAAGCGGGTGCCGCGCCGGCCGGATGCGCCGCTGCGCCGGTATATAGATCAACTGAGTGATCAACTGAATGATCAACTGAGCGCCGGATTCGATCAACCGAGCGATGCGCCCGCCGCCGGCGACCATGCGCGCGCGCCTCCGGCATCCCCACCGCATCCATCCCCGGCCGCCGCCCAGGCGCTGGCCAATCCGCCCCATGAAAACCGCTGACATCACACTGGTGTTCCAGGGCGCGTTCAAGCCCTACATCACGCGCGAGTACGAGCACTTCGCGCGCAACATCAGGCTGACGCGCAAGGCGCTGCCGGGCGCGCGCGTCATCCTGTCGACCTGGGCCGGCACCGAGCTGCCGCCCGGTCTGGCCATCGATGCGATGGTCGAGAGCGAGGATCCGGGCGGCCTGGCGCCGCTCAAGCTGGACGACCGGAAGGCCAACAACATCAACCGCCAGCTGCTCAGCACCCAGGCCGGGCTGGCGGCGGTGGAGACCCCGTATGCGGTCAAGCTGCGCACCGACTGCTTCCTCGAGCATGCCGGCTTCATCGACTACTACCGCGAACAGCTGGCCCTCGACGCCGGGCGCGAGCGCCTGCTGGCCAGTTCCTTCTTCACGCTCGACCCGACCATGTTCGAGCGCCTGGCCTACCACTTGAGCGACTGGTTCCAGTTCGGCCCGACGCCGCTGTTGCGCGACTACTGGGCGGCGCCGCCGATGTCGGCCAAGGATGCGCGCCAGTACGAAAGCCAGGAACACGCCCCCGGCTCGACCGTCTTCGAACGCAAGTTCCGCGCACGCTTTGCGGTGGAACAGCATTTGTGCCTGCACTTTGCGCACGAGCGCGGCTACGCCGTGCCCCACTTCCTGAACGACGTGTCCGACGCCGTGCTGGCCGATTACCAGCGTTTCCTGGCCCAGGAAGTGATGCTGCTGGACCCGTGGCAGATCGGCCTGCGCTTCGAAAAATACGGCTGGGTCGGGGCCTCGTCCTTCCAGCGCCTGAACAACCTGATGCACCTGGACTGGCTGGCACTGGCCAATCCGCAGCTGGCCGGCTGCGTCGACCCCGAGCCCCTGCACGCGCTGATCGAAAGGCGCCGCCGCCAGAAGGAACTGGCGCGCCTGGCCTTCCGCCACAGCGCCATCCTGCACGGCTTGCTGTTCGACCCGACCCGGCCGCGTCATCCGGTGCGGCGGCTGGCCGCCGGCATCGTGCGCCGGCTGGCGCGGAGCTGAGCATGCGCGCCCCCACCCATATCGGGCAGCGCGTCGCTGCCGTCCTCGTCACCCACAACCGGCCCGAACTGCTGCTGCAGGCGCTGGCCGCGCTGCGTACCCAAAGCCGGCCGCTGGACGCCGTCTACGTGGTCGACAATGCCAGCGACCAGCCCGAAATCGTGCTGGATGCGGCCCGCTTCGGCTTCGGCGACGAGGAGCGCCTGACGGTGCTGCGCCTGGACACCAACCTCGGCGGCGCCGGCGGCTTTGCGCTGGGGATGGCGCGCGCCTTCGCCGCCGGCCACGACTGGATCTGGCTGCTGGACGACGACGCCATGGCGCGCCCGGATGCGCTGGCGCGGCTGCTGGACGCGGCCGCGGGCCCGGCCGCCGGCGCCGCCGCCCTGTGCGGGGCGGTACGCGAATTCGGCGACATCGCCGTGCGCCACCGGCGCCGCTACCACCTGCCGACCGGCATCGAACGCCCGCTGCCGCGCGCCGCCTATGCGGGACCGCCCTGCCGCGTGGATACCGGCTCCTTCGTCGGCTTCCTGGTGTCGGCCGCCGCCATCGCCGAGATCGGCCTGCCCGAGCGCGCTTTCTTCCTGGCCTACGACGACACCGAATACTCGCTGCGCCTGCGCCGCGCCGGCCTCGCGCTGTGGCTGGTGCCCGGCAGCGTGGTCGAGCATCTGCGCGCGCGCCACACCCGCCTGCGCGCCGGCCCCTTCGGGCGCAAGCATTACTTCACGATCCGCAACCGCATTGCGGTGGCACGCGGCTACGCCACCCTGCCCCTGCTGCCGGCCGTGCTGGCGCTGCTGTTCGGCTTGCTCCTGTGGCTGGTCAGCGGCGGCCGCCTGCGCCGCGGCGCCCTGCGCATCCTGGTGGCGGCGATCGGCGACGGTTACCGGCGCCGCCTGGGCCCCTTCCCGGAAGCGCTGGCCCGGCTGCAGCAGCGCGCGGTGGCGGTGCGTCCCTTCGGCGGCAGTGCCAGTCACTGAAGAGGCCTGCCGTCGTCCCCGGCCAGGCACCAGCCCATCAGGAGGAACACCATCAAGGCATAGAACAGGCTGGCCTTCATCGACCAGAAAATGACTTCGCTCAGGCCGAAGGCGGCATAGGCCAGCACCACCAGCATGCCGGCCAGCGCCGCCGCACGGCGCGATCCATCCGCCCCCGCCCCCGCCCCCGCCCCCGCATGCATCAGCCGGGCCCGAAAGAACAGGAAAGGCGCCAGCAGGATGCCGCCCCAGGCGCACAAGCCGGGCATGCCGCGCGTGACCAGCGCCTGCAGCGCGTCGTTGTGCAGGTGCGGCGGCTCCGGCGGCGCGAACACGGCCGGACTGAGTTCGCCCGCCGCCACCCAGGCATGCATGCGGCGCTTGTAGGCCGGCGTGTCGAGACCGGTCCAGGGGTGCTCGGCCGCCAGCCGCAGCCCGGCCCGCCACAGCGCCAGGCGCACGCCGATCGAGGTCGGCACCGGACTCCCCGCCAGGTAGAGGCGGACGTCGCTGGCGCCGGTCGCGACGCGGGCGCGCACACCGCTCTGCGGCAGCGCATAGGCAGCCAGCGCCAGTGCGCACGCCAGCAGCGGCACGCCCAGCGCCAGCCGGCGCGGCAGCAGCGCGCGCCGCCTGGCCAGCAACAGGAAGGCGGCCGGCAGCGCCAGCCAGCCGCCGCGGCTGCCGGTCAGCAGGGAGGCCGCCAGGCCGGCCACGATGCCCAGCGCCATGATCCAGTGTGCGATCGCGCTCCGCCTGCCGCTTGTACCGTCCAGGCCGATGTGGATCATGCCGGCCAACGCCAGCAGGGCCAGGCACAGCGACAAATCGCCGAAGGTGATCGGGTTGAGCAGTCCGCCCGGCCGCTCGACGCCGAGCGCCAGGCGCTGCCAGGCCACGAAGCCCAGACCCAGCAGCGCGCCGCCGGCCGCGCCCAGCCACAGCGCGCGCAGGGCGGGCCGCGCCACCTGCACCGCCAGCATGGCCGAACAGGCCAGGCACATGCGCAAGGGCCCGTCGAGCGCATTGAAGCCGCGCTCGCGCCCCATGCCCACGGCCAGCCACAGCGTCCAGACAAGGTGCAGCAAAAAGGCCAGCAGCACCCAGCGCACCAGCGGCCAGGACGCGCGCAGCGCCGCCCATGCATCGCGCCACCAGCAGGCTGCGCTGAACAGCAACAGGAAACCGGCCAGGCCGATGCCGAAGCCGCTCACCAGGCTGGCCAGGGGAAAGACCAACACCACGGCCGTGGCCCATGCCTGGCGCGCGTGCCGCCACGGGAGGCGCTGCCGGATGAAGCCTGGCTTCACGAGATGGTGCATGGCGCAGGACCCTGGAGCTGGAAATGAGAAGCCGGAAGTCGTAAGTTGGAAGCCGAATACGAGGAGGCAGAAAATGGGAACCGCTGCCGCCAGTCTAGCGCCGGTGGCGAACGGCAGGCCTGGAAATACGGCCAGGTTTGCGCTGCTTCGCCCGCCCGCAGCACGCGTGGCGCCAATCGAACAGGCACAACGAAAAACGGCGCCCTGAGCGGCGCCGTGTACGACTTCGGAAGAAAGGACTTACAGCGCGCTGTCGGTCCGCATCACGGGATACAGGTTCAGGCGCTCATCCCAGGATGCGTGGCGGCGCGCAAAGAATTCCAGGCGCGCATGCGGGTTCTTGGCAAAGGCGGGATCGCTCTCGACCTTCTGGCGGAAGGCGGCGGCCAGCGCCGGATCCTGCGCCATCTGGGCGCGCGCGACGTCCTCGGCCACATACTCTTCCATGTACTCCTTGCGCTCGAAGGCATTGTTGAAGCCGCCCCAGGCCAGGATCGAGTCCGGCGCCTGCGGCTCGAACAGTGCCATCACCAGGCGCGCCTTGGGCTGGGCGATCGGCACGAACAGCGCGCCCTTGCCCAGGCTGCGCGCCTCGGTGTGCCAGGCGCCCTCGACCTGCAGGCGCTGGTGCGATTCGAAGGAGGTCGGGGAGAAGGTCGCCTTGTCGGCGCGGAAGGTTTCGACGGCGGCGCCATCCACCGTTTTGTCCAGCGTGCGGTAGGCGATGCCGTGCTGGTTCAGCTTGGCCGCGACGATGGCGGACCAGGCGGCCGGCACCACATAACCGGCGCGCGGCGCTGTCACCCGCAGGTCTTCCACCACCTCGTCGCGCAGCGGCACGTGCCAGACCTGCGGCTTGCTTTCGTCGTAGCGCGTCATCAGCATGCCGGACACGTCGGACATGCTGCGCGTGTAGGCATAGCCCTGGAAGTCGACCATGCTGGCCTTGTCCGTGGTTTTATAGCTCAGCGCCACTGTCTGACCGCCCAGGCGCAGCGCGCGCGCATCGGCCTCGGCCGCGGCCTGCTGCCATGCCTGGCCGTGGCGCGCCACCTGCTCCAGCACCGAGACGAAGGCGTTGTGGGTGACGCGCACCCGGGTCGGATAATCCTTCCAAGAATGGGTTTCGACCAGCATCGCCATCCGGTTGCGCAGCTGGAAATAGCCGGTCGAGAAGCGCGGGTCGGAGACGCTGTCGACGAAGCCGGAGGCCGGGTCGTCGGTTTCCTTGAAGGACATGTAATACGATTGCGGCGTGGAGCCCTGCTTGCCGATGTCGGCGATGACGTTGGCGCGCAGGGCCAGGCCGGCCTTGCGGAACTGGGGGTCGCCCGAATACACCGGCTCGACCTGGATCGAGACGTCGTGCTGGAACATGGCGCCGTCGGTCACGTGCAGGTCGACATAGGTGAGCGGATCCCAGGCGTTGACCAGGGCCAGCATGGCCTGCATCTCGGGCGCGTCGGCTTTTACGTAGTCGCGGTTCAGGTTGAAGTTCTGGGCGGTGGTGCGCCAGCCCATCTCGACCGGGCCGCGCTGGTTCGGGCGGTTGTTCTTGCCGAAGCGCTCGTGGCCGTCGACGTTGAACACCGGCACGAACAGCAGCACCTGCTTGTCCAGCGCGCCCTGGGCCAATTTATTCTCCAGCATCTCGCGCACGGCCAGGAAACCGGCATCCTTGCCGTCGATTTCGCCGGCGTGGATGCCGCCCTGGATCAGCGTCACCGGCAGCTTGTGGCGGCGCGCCGCCTCCGGCGTGAAGACGCCGCGCGCGTTGACGGCCAGCGCCAGCATCGGCCGGCCTTCCGGGGTGGTGCCGAACTGGAAGCACTTGACCTGCTTCGGATAGGCCTGCTGGAAGGCGCCGCACAGCTTGACGACTTCATCATAGCGGCCGGTGGCCGTGAAGCCCGAGCGTTCGGAGACGGTGACGAGGTCAGGGGTGGCGGCTTGCACCAGGGGGGTAGTGGCCAGCAGGGCGAGCAGGAACGCGGAACGCAGCATCGGGGGGACTCCGGCGGTTGGGATTGAAGCCGGAAATTATAGACTGGCAATAAGCTGCAACTGGTAAGCAGTTGCAAATTCATTTTTTCGTTAGCCCTCGCACGTCGTCCCCGCGAAGGCGGGGATCCAAGCTCTGCGTGCGTTAAGGTAACGCCTGCAACTTGGGCCCCCGCCTTCGCGGGGGCGACGGCTCAAGGGATAACGAACGACATGGAAGCCGTTAAACTCACCGCCCGCGCGGCAACACCGCAATCTCCTTCGCCTGCGAGCGCACCAGACTCATGCTCACCGCACTCGCCCTGGCCGTCGAGGTCGGGCAGGTATTCGTGTTGCGGTAGGCCAGCGCCGCCGCCAGCAGATTTTCCGAGGTATCACCCAGCGCGCGCGACAGATCGTCGCTGACGGCGCAGGTGGGGCTGAAGCCGTCGGCGAAGTCGCCGTAGCCTTTGGCGTTCACGCCCTGGAACTCGATCGAGAAATAGGTGGTGCCGCAATTGTCGACCGGAGTGAAACCGTAGGGCTTGCCGCAGGTGCCACCGCCGATGATGTTGACTTCGACGTCGATGCCGCGCAGGCCGTTGATCACCGCTTCGCTGGCCGAGCAGGTGCCGGCCGTGGTCAGCACGGTCACGCGTTTCAGGCCCAGGGTCGGCAGCGCCTGGCCGGAGATGGCCGAGTTCGGGGAGCTGAAGCCGTAGGCGGTGTTCAGGAAGGGGATCGGCGCTTGCGGCGCGGTCTTGCTGTTGTAGACCAGGCGCTCGAAGGTCTTGCCGTTCGAGGACGGGCCGGCCACCATGTAGGCCAGTTCGCTGGCGATGTACAGCAGGCCGCCGCCGTTATAGCGCATGTCGATCACCAGGTCGTTCACCTTCTGGGCCTGGAACATGGCGAAGGCGTCGATCAGCTGCTTTTCGGCGACGGCGTTGAAATCGTCGAAGGTGAGGTAGCCGACCTTGCCGGTGGCGGTGTCGATCACCTTGGCGTTCTTTACCGAGGCGCTGGTGACCACGCTGGCGCTGAGCTTGACGTCGAAGCTGGTGCCGGCACGGTTGATGGTCAGCGTGTGCGCTTCGCCGGCCTGTTCCGGGAACAGGCCGGCATTGATGGCGGCCACGCCGGCCGCCGTGCTGGTATTGATGAAGTCGGTGCCGTCCACCGCCGTCAGCATGTCGCCGCGCTTCAGGCCGGCGGCGGCCGCCGGCGAACCGGGTTCGACGATGGAGGCGAGCCAGGTGCGCGGCGCGGTGGTGGCGTTGCGCGACCAGGTCAGGCCGTAGCCGACTTCCTGGCCGGCGCTGCTGAGCGCATTCCATTCGGCTGTGGTGTAGGTGAAGTGGAACTGGTCCTTCTGCTTGCCGGAGGCGGTGAGCTGCGGTGTCTTGAGCTTGGCGAAGTAATCCAGGGTGTTGCTGAAATCCGCCATATAGAAGTCGTTCGGGATTTCGTTGTACCAGAGGTAATAGCGGTCGGCCCAGCCGCGCAGGAACTTGAATTCGTCCTGCAGCGTGCCTTGCTTGTCCGGGAAGGCCAGGCCCTCGGCATCGACGCCGCTGCGCGGTGCGGCGCACAGGTTGGCATAGCTCTGGTAGTCGGCCGGGATCGCATCCGGCGTGCGCGTCACCGGCGCGCCCGGCGACGTTGGCGCGGTGGGACTGGTGCCGACGGCCGACGCGCTGTTCGAGGAACCGCCACCGCCGCCACCGCAGGCACTGAGCAGGATGGAAACCGCAAGGGTAGAGGCAGCCAGGCGGAAGGACGCGGTCGGACGACCACTGAAGGTAGAAAGCGAGGTCATGCGTTCGATTATAGACGCGGCCCTCGCTTCAATTGCAACCAACTGTAACAGTTGGATGAAAGATACACGGCAGCGCGCGGGCATGGTCGAGCCCGCGCGCCATCCTTATCGACGTGTCAAGCCAGGCACCCTCAAGCCGCGCGTGGCGTGGCGCTGCCTGCGTGGAAAGCGGCAATCAGCTCCGCTTCCTTGCGCTTGGCCGCCGCCAGGTTGCGCTCCTTGACGTGGCCGAAGCCGCGGATGTCTTCCGGGATGCTGGCAATCGCCACCGCCTGCGCCAGGTTCTCGGCCGTCAGCCTGGGCATCAGCGCCACCACCGTGCGGCGATAGTCCGCGATCAGCGCACGTTCCATCCTGCGCTCTTCGGTGCGGCCGAACGGGTCGAGCGCGGTACCGCGCAAGCCTTTCAGTTTGGCCAGCACGCCGAAGGCCTTCATCATCCAGGGGCCGAACTCCTGCTTCACCAAATGCCCCTCTTTGTCCTTCTTCGCCATGATGGGCGGCGCCAGGTGGAACTTCAGCTTGATGTCGCCTTCGAACATGCCCCCGATTTTTTCCATGAAGGCCGGATCGGTGTACAGGCGCGCGACTTCGTACTCGTCCTTGTAGGCCATCAGTTTATGCAGGTAGCGCGCCACCGCCTCGGTCAGGCGCGTGCCCTTGCCGAGTTGCGCTTCGGCGGCGCGCACCCCGTCGACGAAGTCCTTGTATTGCCGGGCATACGCGACGTTCTGGTAGGCCGTCAGCAGTTCGACGCGGCGGTTCACGATCTCGTCCAGGCTTTGCGTGCGCTTGAACTCGATCACCTTCGCCGGCGTGCTCATGCGCGTGACGGATGCCAGGTCGTGCGCGGCGCTGCGGCCCCAGTCGAAGGCGGCTTTATTGAAACCAACCGAGACGCCATTCAGCTCGATTGCCTTCATGATCGAGGCTTCCTGCAGCGGCACGCGGCCTTTCTGGAAGGCGTAGCCGAGCATGAACATATTGGTGGCGATGGCGTCGCCCATCAGCGAGGTCGCGATCTGGCCGGCGTCGACGAAATCGACGTTGCCGGCGCCGCAGGCCTGCAGGATGGCGCCGCGCGAACCTTCGCCCGGGAATTGCCAGTCCGGGTTCTTGATGAAGGCGGCGGTGGTGGCGCCGCTGCCGTTGACGGCGGCCCAGGTGCGCCCCTCTCCCATGCGCGACAGCGCGTCGCGGCTGGCTGTGACGATCTGGTCGCAGCCGATCACCAGGTCGGCGTTGCCGGTGCCGACGCGGGTCGAGTGCAGGTCCGATTGACGGTCGGCCAGGCGCACGTGCGACATCACCGGACCGCCCTTCTGGGCCAGCCCGCTCATGTCCAGCACCAGCGCACCCTTGCCTTCGACGTGGGCGGCCACCGCCAGGATCTGGCCGACCGTCACCACGCCGGTGCCGCCGATGCCGGTGACCAGGATGCCGTAGGGCGTTTCGGTCGACGGGATGCGCGGCGCGGGGAGCAGCGGCGGCTTGGCTTCGGTGGTGCTAGCCTTCTTAGGCTTCTTCAAGCCGCCACCTTCCACCGTGACGAAACTCGGGCAGAAGCCGGTGACGCAGGAGAAATCCTTGTTGCAGGAAGACTGGTTGATCTGGCGCTTGCGGCCCAGTTCCGTCTCCAGCGGCTCCACCGACAGGCAGTTCGACTGCTTGGAACAATCGCCGCAGCCCTCGCACACGGCTTCGTTGATCACGGCGCGCTTGGCCGGGTCGGGGAATTCGCCTTTTTTCCGGCGGCGGCGTTTTTCGGAAGCGCAGGTCTGGTCGTAGATCATGGCCGACACGCCCGGCATGTCGCGCAATTCCTTTTGCACGTCCATCAGCTCCAGGCGGTGGCGCACGGTGACGCCTTCGGCCCAGGCATAGTCGGCCGGGTATTTTTCCGGCTCGTCGGTGACCACGATGATCGGGTTCACGCCCTCGGCCGCGAGCTGGCGGCTGATCTTGCCCGGATCGAGCGGACCGTCGTGGGTCTGGCCGCCGGTCATCGCCACCGCATCGTTGTACAGGATTTTATAAGTGATGTTGACCTTGGCCGCCACCGAGGCGCGGATCGCCAGCACGCCCGAGTGGAAATAGGTGCCGTCGCCGAGGTTGGCGAACACGTGTTTTTCATCGGTGAACGGGGCCTGGCCGATCCAGGTGGTGCCTTCCGCGCCCATGTGCGTGAAGGTGGAGGTTTCGCGGTCCATCCACAGCACCATGTAGTGGCAGCCGATGCCGGCCAGGGCGCGCGAGCCTTCCGGCACCTTGGTCGAGCTGTTGTGCGGGCAGCCCGAGCAGAAGTAGGGAATGCGGTCGGTTTCCGGATTGGCCTTGGCCGGGATGCTCTTCAGCACCAGCTCCTTGGCTTCGAGGAAGGCGATGCGTTCGCGCACGCGCTCGGCCACCGGGTGGCCGGCGCAGTAGTGCGAGATGCGCGACGCGATGGCACGCGCGATCTGGGCCGGATTCAGTTCATAGGTGCCGGGCAGCAGCCAGTCGCCGCGGCCGGAGCGGTTGTTGATGCTCCATTCGCCGGTGTCGTCGAACTTGCCGACCACGCGCGGACGCTCGCCGTCCGGCAGGTTGTACAGCTCTTCCTTCAGCGCGTATTCCAGCACTTGGCGCTTTTCCTCGACCACCAGGATCTCGTCCAGGCCGCGCGCGAATTCGTGCACGCCGATCGAGTCCAGCGGCCAGGTCATGCCGACTTTATAGACGCGCAGGCCGATCTCGCGCGCCGCCTGCTCATCGATGCCGAGGTCGGCCAGCGCCTGGCGCGTGTCGAGGTAGGATTTGCCGGCGGTGATGATGCCGATCTTCGGCGTCGGGCTGTCCCAGATAATATTGTTGAGCTTGTTGGCACGCGCATAGGCCAGGGCCGCGTACCACTTGTAGTTGTTCATCCGCACTTCCTGATCGAGCACGGCGTCCGGCCAGCGGATGTTGAGGCCCCCGGCGGGCATGTCGAAATCCGTCGGGATGATGGTCTGCACGCGGTCCGGGTCGAGATCGACCACGGCGCCGGACTCGATGATGTCGGTGACGCACTTGAGCGATACCCACAGGCCGCTGTAGCGGCTCATGGCCCAGGCGTGCAGGCCGTAGTCGATGTATTCCTGCACCGAGGACGGGTAGAGCACCGGAATGCCGACGTGCTGCAGGATGTGGTCGGACTGGTGGGCGGTGGACGAGGACTTGGCCGCATGGTCGTCGCCGGCCAGCACGATCACGCCGCCGTGTTTCGCCGAGCCGGCGTTGTTGCCATGCTTGAAGACATCGCCGCAGCGGTCCACGCCCGGGCCCTTGCCGTACCACATGGCGAACACGCCGTCGTATTTCGCATCCTTGAACAGATTGGTCTGCTGGGTGCCCCAGACCGCGGTGGCGGCCAGGTCTTCGTTCATGCCGGGGTGGAAGTGGACGTGGTGGGCGTCCAGGTGTTTTTTGGCCTTCCACGCGGTCTGGTCGACCTGGGTCACCGGCGAGCCGCGGTAGCCGCTGATGTAGCCGGCGGTGTTGAGGCCGGCCTTCAGGTCGCGCTCGCGCTGCAGCATCGGCAGGCGGATCAGGGCCTGGGTGCCGGTCATGAAGGCGCGGCCGCGCTCCAGGGTCCACTTGTCGTCGAGGGTGATGTCGTGCTGCGGATCGTGATGCGGCGGCTGCGCCGGTTCCAGCTGGGAGCGGTCCAGGGGTGCATTCATGCTTGTCTCCAAAGGGATTGTCATGCGCAGGATTCTTGGTGCCGCATGTTGGGCACGGTCTGCGTCAGTGTTCGAACGAGTATAGGCTTCTACTCCCAGCATTAAATTTCAATCAATTCCCCCCGCCAGATGATTTGCGCAATAAAATTGCGAAACACCTGAGAGACGAGGGGGATTCATGTCAAAAATCGAGCTGGATAAAACCGACCGCAAAATCCTTGCCATCCTGCAATCGGATGGCAGGCTGTCCAACCAGGACGTGGCCGAGCGCGTCAGCCTGTCGCCATCGCCCTGCCTGCGCCGCATCAAGCGGCTGGAAGAGGCCGGTGTGATCCGCCAGTACGTGGCGCTGCTCGATCCCGACAAGCTGGGCCTTGGCTTGCTGGCCTATGTGAACGTGCGCCTGGAAAAGCACAGCGAAGGCGCGCCGAATGCGCGGGTGCCGGCGACCTCGCCGCGCTTCGAGTTCGCCCAGGCGGTGTCGTCCTGGCCGGAAGTGGTGGCCTGCTATGCGATGACGGGGGAAATGGATTTCCTGCTGCGCGTGCACGTGGAAGACATGGACCACTTCTCGCGCTTCATGATGAGCACCCTGCTGCGCCACCCGGCGGTGCTGGACGTGAAGTCGAGCTTCGCCCTGCAGCGCATCAAGGAAACCACGGCGCTGCCGCTGGTATAAGCGCTACCAGCCCATCAGCTTGCGCAAGCCCGGCACCAGCTCTTGCGCCATCGCGGCGTGCTGGGGCGTGGTCGGATGCGCGTCGAGCGCGTCGCCGGGATGGTGTTCGGACGGCAGCGCCTGCACCCGCGGGCTGGCCACACGCACCGCGACTTCATCCAGATAGTCGCGCAAGACCTGCTTCTTCTCACCATTGAGGATCGCACCCTCGGTCAGCGCGATGCGGGCGTGGGCATGTTCCTTCAACAGGGTGCGCACGAAGGCTGCATAAGCCGCCACATAGGCCTGGCGTTCGGGAATGCCGGTGGTGAAATCGTTGGTGCCGATGGCCACCAGCACCAGGTCGGGGTCGTAATCGGCCTGGCGCCACGCGGCCGGGTGGGCGGCATCGGCGATGGCTTGCCCGTAAAAGGCCGGCAGCTGGGCTTCGTCGGTCTTGCCATTCCAGCTGCGTACCAGGCCGCGCCCGCCGTGGCACACCAGCTGCACCTGGGCCTGGAGTGCGCGCGCGGCCAGCATGCCGTAGGAAACGCGCGCATTCCACCAATAAGGGTCGTTCTTGTCGGCCGGCTGGCCCGGGCTGCCACGCTCCATATTCGCGCCGCAGGTGACCGAGTCGCCCAGCACCAGCATCTTGCGCGCCGGGAGTGGAGGCGGCGCCTGGAAACTGCCGTCGGTGGCGAAACCGGCCACTGATACCACCCCAAGCCAAGTCTCGGTGCGGTGCACCAGCTCGACCCGGTGCGCACCGGCCGCGCCCTCGAACAGCGTGACGCTGCGTGGCTCGAGGCCGGGACGCACCGTCACCGGCGCGCCGCCATCGACCACCACGTCGACCAGGCTGCCGGCACCGCCGGCGATGTCCACCGCCAGCCGGCTGCCCGTAAAATGCAGGCCCAGCGTCACGCCCGGATAGCCGAAGCGCAGGGCGCCGCTGGCATCCGCCACCGTGCGTCCCATGCGCGTGACGCGGGCATCGTCGGCGCGCACGGACTCGGCGGCCTGGCCCTTGCCCGCACAAGCCAGGGCCAGCATCACCACGGCAGCGAGACGATGCCCGGCCATGACTCAGGACTTCTTCAAGCGCAGCACCACCACGCCGTGCGCCGGCACCGTCACGTCCAGGCGCTTGGCGGTATCGCCGGTCTTGCCGGTCCAGGCGTCCGTCCAGCGGTAGGTCGCCTTCTTGAGGTCGAGCTCGCGCTTGCTCAAGTCGTCGCTGATGTGATGCTGTTTCCAGTCGTAGCGGTAGTTGAGCGGCGCCTCGCCCCGGTTCAAGATCATGAAGGCCCACTCCTCGTTCGCCATCGGCTTGACCCACAGCTCGACCTGGCCCTGGTTATAGAAACGCAGCGCCTGGATGCCGAGCGGGTCCTGGTTGATGGCGATGACCTCGCGCCGGCCGATGATCTTGCGCACCGATTCCGGCATCGCGCGCAGGTCGTTGCCGAGGATGAGCGGCGAATTCATCATGGCCCACAGCGAGAAGTGGGCGCGGTCCTCGTCTTCCGTCATGCCCATGCCGACTTCCAGCATGTCCATGTCGTTCCAGTGGCCCGGACCCGCATACTTGCGCAGGCCGGCCTGCTTGTCGAGGATGCGCAGGATGCCGAGGGCCGACCAGGAGCCGTGGTTCATCTCGCAATCCCAGCACGGGTAGATGTCGCCGGTGGTGCGCCAGGAATGGCCGATCTCGGACGCCCATTCCCAGGGCTTGTTCTCGCCCCACTCGCAGATGCTCAGCAACATCGGACGGTTGCTGGCGCGGATCGCGTCGCTGATGGTCTTGTAAGCGCCCTGCGCGCTCAAGCCCTTGCTGTCGCACCAGTCATACTTGATGTAGTCGATGCCCCAGGCGGCGTAGGTGCGCGCATCCTGGTATTCGTGGCCGCGGCTGCCCGGACGGTGGCCGCAGGTGGTGTCGCCCACGTCCGAATAAATGCCCAGCTTGAGGCCGCGCGCATGCACGTAGTCCGACAGCGCCTTCATCCCGGACGGGAAGCGCTGCGGGTCCGGGTGCATGTTGCCGTCGGCATCGCGCGCGCCATGCCAGCAATCGTCGATGTTGATGTATTGGTAGCCGGCGTCCTTCAGGCCGATCTTGACCATGGCGTCGGCGGTGTCGCGGATCAGCTTTTCGTCGATGTTGCAGGCGAATTTGTTCCAGCTGTTCCAGCCCATCTGCGGCGTCAGCGCCAGGCCTTCGGACTTCTGAGCCCAGGCGCCTGCTGCAGGTACCAGGCCGATGGCAGCGGCCAGCAAGCTTGCGAATGCGCGCTTCATCGCTTGGCCCCTTCCAGCGCATGCAGCTTGTGCGCCGCATCGCCGATCACCTTCAGCGAGGCGGCGTCGCTGTCGAAGACGGAGTACAGGCCCTGCTCTTCCTGCGGCGGGTCGCCGACGAAATCGTTGCCCGGCTTCCACCAGTAATCGGCGTTCGCGCCGCGACCGGCGCCGCCCCAGGCCCAGAAGTTCCAGCCGGCGATCGGATCGCCTTTCGCCGCGCGCCCCTGGATCAGGCCGAACACTTCGCCATAGAAGCGGTCGCGCACGGTGGTGGCGGACTGGATGTCGAAGGACCCGCCGTCGCGGTTCAGGCCGAATTCCTCCAGCACGATCGGCTTGCCGAGCTGCCTGGCGTAGTCGATGTGGACGTTCAGGTAGTGCAGGCTCTTGTCCATCATGCCGCCCCAGGTCTGGGTCGGCTGCTTCGGATCGAACCAGCTCCAGTTGGTCGGCCACAGGTGATAGGTCAAATAGGCGATGTCCGGCGTGCGGTGCGCATCCAGGTAGAGCTGGCCATCCTGGGCGGAACCGGCCAGGCCTTCGCTGCCGCTGCTGACCATGTGGCGCGGGTCGAGCGAGCGGATGTAGCGGGCAGTGTCGGCGATCCATTTGACATAGGTCGCCTTCTCCGCCGGGGTCGACTTGCTGTTGCCCGGCCGCGGTTCGTTCGCCAGCTGCCAGGACATGATGGCCGGGTCGTCGCGGTAGGCTTTGCCGGTGACGCTGTTGGTGCGCTTCACCACGTGGGCGATCACCTGGCGGTATTCCGCCTGCGCCTTTTCATTCGTGTAGAAGCGCGCGTTCTCGGCCATGTAACGCTCGTAGTCCTTGCTCACGTTCGGATCGTGGGCCGGACTGCCGGTGAACCAGTTCAGGTACTGGGTCATGCCGCCCGACCACTGCCAGAAGTTGTTCAGGTAGAGCACCGCCGTCATGTCGCGCTTGCCCAGTTCCGCCATCAGGAAGTCCAGGCCCTGCAGCAGCTTCTCGTCGTACTGGCCCGGCGCACCCGTGGTGGCCGGGCTGACCGCACTCTTCATCGCCGTCTTTTCCGACACCGCCAGCACGCGCACATTGTTGATGCCGAGTGCCTTCAGGCGGTCGAGTTCCTTGAGCAGGCGCGCGCGCTGGCCGACGCTGGTGGGCGCGCCCAGGTAGCCGCCGTACCACAGGTTGGTGCCGGCGATGTAATAGGGCTGGCCATTGCGCACGAAGTGGCTGCCCTGGACGGCGACGAAGCCGTCCCTGGCCGCGGCGGCCTGGGCGCCACCGGCGAAGGCGGCCAGGGCCAGCGTCACTGCAGTTGCTGCGAATACGATCTTGTGTTTCATGTTCGCTCCCTGTCGGTGATGGGTCGGTGATCAGCGCGCCGCTTGCGGACGGCCGCGCACGTCCAGCGTGCTGGCAGGCAGGTCCACCGTCACGCTGCTGGCGGCGGTGCCGGCGGCGTCCTGGGCCAACACCAGCTTGAGCTTGCCCTTGGCGATGCGCCAGGTGCGCGCATTCTCATCGAAGCTGGCCAGCACGCGCGGCTCCACGGTCACGTCGACCTCTTTGGATTCGCCCGGCTGCAGCGCGACCTTGTCCCAGCCGGCCAGGCGCTTCGGCGCTTCCCATTTGGCGCTGCTGTGCGACACGTACACCTGCGGCACGTCCTTGCCGGCGACGTTGCCGGTGTTGGTGACCTTGAAGCGCACATGCAGGCGGCCGTCCTTCATCTGGCCCGACAGGCCGGAATAGGCGAAGGTGGTATAGGACAAGCCGTGACCGAAGGGGAACAGCGGCTTGTGGCCCTTCAGGTCGAACCATTTGTAGCCGACCGCCGCACCTTCGGTGTAATTCACGGTGAACTGCATCTCCGGCTGCTTCGGATCGCCGTCCAGGGTCGGACGCGGCAGCTGCTGCTCGGAGGCCGGGAAGGTGGCCGGCAGGTGGCCGGACGGATTCACGGTACCAAACAGCACGTTGGCAATGGCTTCGCCGCCGCTGGTGCCCGGGTACCAGGCTTCCAGCACCGCCGGCACCTTGGACAGCCACGGCATGGCGACCGGGCCGCCGTTCTGCAGCACCACCACCGTGCGCGGGTTGGCGCCGGCCACCGAGGCGACCAGCTCGTCCTGGCGGTCCGGCAGCGCCAGCGAGGCGGCGTCGTTGGCTTCGCCGATCCACTGGGTGGCGAACACCAGCGCCACGTCGGCCTGGGCCGCCACGCGCGCGGCGCGCACCGGGTCGCTGCCATCGTCGTAGACGACCTTCGCGTTCGGCGCCTGGGCCTTGATGGCGCGCAGCGGCGACGACGGGTGGAACACCACCGGACCCGGCCAGACATCCGGCTTCAGGCCCTTGACCGCCAGGCCGCCCACCGGATACACCTGGGACGAGCCGCCGCCCGACAGCACGCCGGCGTCGGCATGGCCGCCGATGATGGCGATCGTGCGCACGGTCTTGGCCAAGGGCAGCACATTGCCGTCGTTCTTCAGCAGGACCATGCCCTCTTCCGCCGTGACGCGGCTGACCGCGCCGTTTTTGGCGAAGTCGATGGTGCCGCCTTCCTTGACCGGATGCTCGACCAGGCCCTTGGCGAACATGGTGCGCAGAATGCGCGCCACCATGTCGTCCAGGCGCGCCTGCGGCACCGAGCCGGTCTTGACCGCTTCCTCGAGCGCGCCGCCAAAGTAAGGCGACTTGTCGAATTCATGGCCGGACTGCTGGTCCAGGCCGTTGTTGGCGGCGGCCACGGTGCTGTGGGTGGCGCCCCAGTCGGACATCACGAAGCCCTTGAAGCCCCAGTCGCGCTTGAGCACGTCGTTCAGCAAATAGCTGTTTTCGCAGGAGTACGGGCCGTTGACGCGGTTGTAGGCGCACATCACCGAGCCGGCATCCGACTGATCGAAGGCCAGTTCCATCGCCAGCAGGTCGGACATGCGGAAAGCCGCCTTGTCGATGCGCGCATCGAGTTCGTTGCGGCCGGTTTCCTGGTCGTTCAGCGCGAAATGCTTGAGGGTCGAGATGATGTGGTTGGATTCGATGCCCTTGATCGCCTGGCCCACCATGGTGCCGGCCAGCAGCGGGTCTTCGCCGGCGTACTCGAAGTTGCGGCCGTTGCGCGGGTCGCGCATCAGATTCACGCCCCCTGCCAGCATCACGTTGAAGCCGGAGGCGCGCGCCTCGGAACCGATCATGGCGCCGCCGGCATAGGCCACCTTCGGATCCCAGCTGGATGCCGTCATCAGGCCCGAGGGCAGCGAGGTGCGCTCGCGCACCTTGGGGCCGGATTGCGAGGCCACGCCGACGCCGGCATCGGTCAGGAACAGGGCCGGCAGGCCGAGGCGGGCCACGCCCGGCACATAGCCGGCCGATTGCGGCAGCGCTTCCGGGATCCGCTTGCCCTTGCCGAAGTCATGGCCGAAATAGGACATCACCCAGTTCAACTTTTCCTTCTGGGTCATGGCCTTGACCGCCAGCTGAGCGCGCTGGTCGGCGTTCAGGGAAGCGTCCAGCCAGGGTTTCTGGGCCGGCGTTGCCGCGGCGGGGGCCGGATCGGCGGCGAAGGCCGGCACGGAAGCCAGCGGGAAGGCGGCGGCGAGTGCGGCGACGAGGGCGAGCTGGGTGAAGCGCATAGGAAGGTCTCTCTTTATTGGCGTTATGGGATCGGCGCCGGTCGAAGCGGTTGTCGGCCGGCGCGGTTCGAACAGCGGCGCCGGCGAGCTTCCGCCGGCGCCTTCACATCAAGCGGTTTTGCCGGCCACGTACATGCGCGCGTACTTCAGGCCGAAGTACAGCACGAAGGCATAGCAGGCCGCCGGGATCAGGAAGGAGGGCTGCACGCCGGCGGCATCGGCCAGCGCACCCTGCAGGAAGGGCACGATGGCGCCGCCGACGATGGCCATGCACAGCACGCCCGAGCCCTGGCCGGTGAGCGGGCCGAGGCGGTGCAGCGCCATGCTGAAGATGGTCGGGAACATGATGGAATTGCACAGGCCGACGGCCAGCAGCGACCACATGGCGGCGTGGCCGTGGCCGAAGGTGGCCACCAAAATCAACAGGATCGAGAGGGCCGAATTGAAGGCCAGCACCAGGCCCGGGCTGACGTGGCGCATCACCACTGCGCCGATGAAGCGGCCGACCATGGCGCCGCCCCAGTAATAGGTGACGTAGAGGGCGGCGTCGGCGTGCGACAGGCCGGCGATCTGCTTCTCGCCCATGAAGTTGATCAGGAAGCTGCCGATGCTGACCTCGGCGCCCACGTACAGGAAGATGCCGATCGCGCCCAGCACCAAGTGCTTGTGCTGGAACAGGGAGCCGGAGACGCCACTGACGACGGCTTCGCGGATGGCAGGCAGGCGCACGATCGCGAACAGCAGCGCCAGGGTCAGGAGCGCACCGGCCAGCACCAGGTAGGGCCCCTGCACTGCCGCCGCCTCGTGCGCCTGGTAGGCCAGCTGTTCGGCGGCCGGCAGGCGCGCCAGTTCGTCGCTACCGAGCACGGTGCCGGACAGGATCAGCATGCCGCCGAAGGCCGGCGCCAGCGTGGTGCCGAGCGAGTTGAAGGCCTGGGTCAGGTTCAGGCGGCTCGACGCGGTGGCCGGAGAACCGAGCACGGTGACATAGGGATTGGCCGCCACTTGCAGCACGGTGATGCCGCCGGCCAGCACGAAGAAGGCAAACAGGAACAGCCCGTAGCCGCTGTTGGCGGCCGGGTAGAACAGCGCGCAGCCGCCGGCCGCGATGGCCAGGCCGACCACCGCACCATGCTTGTAGCCGATGCGCCGGATCAGCATCCCGGCCGGCAGCGACACAATGAAATAGGCGCCGAAGAAGCAGAACTGCACCAGCATCGCCTGCACGTAGTTCAGGGTGTAGATCGATTTCAGGTGGGGGATCAGGACGTCGTTCAGGGAGGTCAGCAAGCCCCACATGAAGAACAGCAGGGTGACCACGGTGAGGGGAAAGGCGGTGCTGGCGGCCGGCGAGGGCGCACCCAGGGCCTGGTCGGCCGGCGCGAAAGCCGGCGTTGAAACACGTTCCATATTGTCTCCTTGATGGTGTCATCGCGCGTCCAGGCCGCGGATAACTTTTTAATAAGAAAGATTGTGCATAGCCGGCTCGGCGGGGTCAACATCGGCCCGGTTTCGGGGCCGAGTTTAGTGCTTTGCACTAAACACTCCCCTCCACTCTTATGAAATCGGTTTCTTGATACAGAATATAGCTGGGATCAGACTGTTTAGTAAAGCCCGCTAAACTTGCAATGAAGACCACACTCTGGTTTGACCGGGTGGTATCGATATGCAAGACTGCAATCAAAAAGCGGCGGCCCGAACTCGCGCAATGCCGCACAACAAAGCACTGGAGACCAGCGTGAACACCGATTCCCCGCTCACCGCCGCCGCCGCACCGGGCAGCGACGGCGCCAGTCCCGCGCCGGTGACCATCCGCGACCTGGCGCGCTATGCCGGCGTCTCGACCGGCACCATTTCGCGCGCCCTCAAGAACGAACCCGGGCTCACGGAAAGCACGCGCCAGATGGTCTTGAGCGCGGCGCGCGAACTGGGCTACGATTTCTGCAAGCTGCGCCGCAAGCGCATCCGCCGCCTGGCCTTCCTGCTGCACCGCCAGCACAACACCGCCGCCAGCAGCCCCTTCTATTCGCCGGTGCTGCACGGCGCCGAGGAAGCCTGCCGCAAGCAGGGCATCGTGCTGTCCTTCCTGGCGGTGGGACCGGCCGACGGCCTCAACGAACAGCTGCGCATGCACGCGCCCGACGCCATCGTCTGCGCCGGCTTCTTCGAGCCCGAGCTGCTGGCCGCACTGCGCGCCAGCGGCAAGCCGATCGTCCTGATCGACATGAAGCTGCGCGGCTACAGCTCGGTCAACCCGGACAACCACATGGGCGGCCAGCTCGCCACGCGCCACCTGATCGGCCTGGGGCGCGAACGCATCGCCATGATTTCCGGACCGCTGAGCCATTACAGCGTGCGCGAGCGCAACCGCGGCTACCGCCAGGCCCTGTTCGAAGCCGGCATGCTGGCCGACCCGCGCCTCGACGTGACCCTGGCCGACGGCATCGACCTCGAAGCCGGCGCCTTCGAAGCGATGCAAAGCCTGCTCGCCCTGCCCCATCCGCCGGACGCCGTGTTCTGCTACAACGACGCCGCCGCGCTGGTGGCGATGCGCTGCTGCCTGGCGGCCGGGCTGACCGTGCCGCACGATATGTCGGTCGTCGGCTTCGACGACATCCCAGGCGCGCTGCTGGGCCACCGGCCCCTCACCACCCTGCGCATCGACAAGAAGGAACTGGGCGCGCTCGGCGTCGAGCTGCTGCTGCGCGGCGCCCAGGAAGCCCCGCTGGAAAAGGTGGCGCCGGTCGAACTGATCGTGCGTGCCAGCACCGTGTGCGAGGATTTTCGTACGCGCACCCATTTTTGACGACAACGAGAGACCCATGCTTCCAGATTTCCGATCGCGTGCCGTGCTGCTGCAGCACATCCGCCATACCCGCAGCTTCTACGACCCGCGCTGTACCGACCCGAGTGGCGGCTTCTACCATTTCTACAAGGACGACGGCCGCGTCTACGATGCCCGCACCCGCCACCTGGTCAGCAGCACCCGCTTCATCTTCAACTTCGCGATGGCCTGGCGCCAGTTCGGCGAAGCGGCCGACCGCGAACGCGTGCTGCACGGCCTGCGTTTCCTGCGCGAGGCGCACCGCAACCCCATCACAGGCGGCTATGCCTGGACCCTCGACTGGCACAACGGCGACAAGACAGTCACCGACGACACCAACCACTGCTACGGCCTGGCCTTCGTGCTGCTGGCGTATGCGCATGCGCTGATGGCCGGCGTGGAAGACGCACGCGCCTGGATCGACGAAACCTGGGACTTGATGGAAGCGCGCTTCTGGGAAGCGCAATACGGCCTGTACGCGGACGAGGCCAGCGGCGACTGGGCGCAACTGGCGCCCTACCGCGGCCAGAACGCCAACATGCACGCCTGCGAAGCCATGCTGGCTGCTTTCGAGGCCACCGGCGACACCCGCTTCCTGCACCGCGCCGAGACCCTGGCCCACAACATCACCGTGCGCCAGTCCGCCCTCTACGGCAACATGATGTGGGAACACTACAAGGCCGACTGGTCGGTCGACCCCGACTACAACCGCCACGACAGCAGCAACATCTTCCGTCCCTGGGGCTACCAGCCCGGCCACCTGACCGAGTGGGCCAAGCTGCTGCTCATCATGGAGCGCCACGCGGCGCATCTTCAAGGCGGCTCTGACTGGCTGCTGCCGCGCGCGCGCGAACTGTTCGATGCCGCCCTCTCCAAAGCCTGGGATGGCGAGCATGGCGGCATTTATTATGGCTTCGGCCCGGACGGCGGCATCTGCGACGCCCATAAATATTTCTGGGTGCAGGCCGAGAGCCTGGCGGCGGCGGCCCTGCTGGGCGCGCGCAGCGGAGACGCCCGCTATTGGGACTGGTACCAGCGCATCTGGGCCTACAGCTGGGAACACTTCGTCGATCACGAGCACGGCGCCTGGTTCCGCATCCTGGGCCCGGCCAACCAGACCCTCACCGACGAGAAGAGCCCCGCGGGCAAGGTCGACTATCACACGATGGGCGCCTGCTACGAAGTGCTGAACGTGTTGGAGCGATGAGGATGGCGGACTTTCCCACCTTCGTGGCCGCCGGCGAGGCGCTCACCGACCTGATCGTCGCGAACGGCGCCGCCACCAGCTGGAACAGCCTGGTCGGCGGCTCGACCTGGAACGTGGCGCGCGCGATGGCGCGCCTGGGCACGCCCACCGGCTTTGCCGGCGCCATCAGCCGCGACGTCTTTGGTGACCAGCTGTGGCAAGCCAGCATGGAGGCCGGCCTCGACCTGCGCCTGCTGCAGCGGGTCGACAAGTCGCCGCTGCTGGCGATCGTGCACCGGCTCGACCCGCCCAGCTATTTTTTCGTGGGTGACGACAGCGCCGACCTGCACTTCGATGCGGAGCAGCTGCCGGACGGCTGGCGCGGTGCCTGCCGCTGGGCCCACTTCGGCGGCATCAGCCTGGCGCGGCGGCCACTGGCGGACAAGCTGATCGAACTGGCGGCATCGCTCAAGGCGGACGGCGTGCGCATCAGCTACGACCCCAATTTCCGCGCCATCATGGACCAGGATTACGATGCCACCCTGCGCCGCATGACGGCGCTGGCCGATGTGATCAAGGTATCGGAAGAAGACTTGGCCGGCCTGTTCCGCACCGACGATACCGAAGGCGCGCTACGGACGCTGCGCAGCTGGAACCCGGGCGCTTGCTACCTGTACACCAAGGGTGGCGATGGCGCCGCCTTCTATGCCGGCGAGCAGGCCTGGTCGGTACCGGCGCCGCGCATCGTGCCGGTCGACACCGTCGGTGCCGGCGACGCCAGCATGGCGGCCCTGGCCTGGAGCATGCTGCATGCGCCCGCGCGCGACGGCCTTGGCCACTTGCGCTTCGCAGTTGCCGCCGGTGCCGCCGCCTGCCTGGAGGCCGGGGCCACGCCGCCAAGCCTGGACATCATCGACGGCTTGATGGGCCGGATGGAAGCCGGCATGGCGCTAGGCTGACTGCGCTGGGCTGACTGCTCAAGTGATTATTTTTTTTGCGCAAACAAGCGAAACGCGGCGCGCGCATTCGCCTTGACCGCATAGTCGATCTTGGCGAACTGCTCTTCCAGCGCCTCGGCCAGCACGCTCGACGGGCTGGGCGGCGGCAGGTGCAGGTGGGCGTCGGCTTCGCCGTATTCGCGCTCGATCTGCATGCCGGCCTTTTTGGCGATGTGCATCATGGTGCGGTTCGACGACAGGCACTGCATGTAGAGGGTGTCGACGTCGGAGTTACGGCAGTGGATGGCGGCGCGCTCGAACAGGCGCGTGCCGACGCCCTGCCCGCGCGCCGACTTCGACACCGAGACGCCGAACTCGGCCACTTTTTCCTTGTCGGTGTAGTGGATGCTGTCCGGGTGCGCTTCCTTCGAGGTGAACGCCAGATGGCCGACACCGACCAGCTGGAACACGCGGTTGTAGACGCCGAACACGATGTCGTTATTGAAATCGAGCTTGTCGACATAGGCGGCGAGGCGTTCGTCGGGCAGGATGCTGCCGAAGCGCAGCAGGCGGTCGCTGGGCTCGAGGTACATGAAGTGGCGCAGCACCCGGCGCCGGTCGCGTTCGCCCAAGGCCTTGACCAGCACCGGCTGCCGTCCGTTTTTGCCGCGCAGGCTCTTGAGCCAGCGGCGGAGGGGGTTGTCCTGGGGGGTCATGCGGGGATCATGTCTTGGTGGTTTTGTGCGGCGCAGCAATCGGGTTATTGTACCCCCACCGTCGTTCCCGCGCAGGCGGGAACCCAAGTTTGCGTGGGTATCCGCAACAGTTACTCGCAAGCGCAAGGAACTTGGATTCCCGCCTGCGCGGGAATGACGGATGACGATAGCGTGCCAAATGAAACCTGCTTACTGCTAATCCCGCACATCCCCCAACGCCACCTTCACCGCCGCCACCCGCGCCGCATGAATCGCCTCCGGAATCCGCGCCTTGTCCTCGACAAAGCGCCCGGCGATTTCCCCCGCATTCACCCCACGTGCCGCTTCCAGCGCGCGCAGCAGATACGGCCCCTGCGGATACTCGCGATAACGCATCTCGTGCGTCTCGTGCCCGCGCCCGCGCGCGTCGCATTCGGCCGCCAGCAGCATCTGGGCGAAGCGTTCCGGCTTGCGGAAACCGTCGCAGCGTTCCAGCAGGGTGACGATGGTGTTCGGGCGCAGTTCCAGCGCGCGGCTGACGTTGCCGTGCTCGCGCGCGGTCATGACGGCCAGGTCGCGGCACTCGGTCGGCGCGTGCAGGCGATTGCTCAGCGTGGTGATCAGGCGCGGTCCCATGCCTTCGTGGCCATGGTGCTTGGGCCAGTGTTCCGGCGGCGTCACGCCCTTGCCGAGGTCGTGCATCAGGGCAGCGAAGCGGGTCGCCAAGGGCAGGCCACGCTCGGCGGCGACATCGATCACCAGCATCATGTGCACGCCGGTGTCGATTTCCGGATGGTGCAGCGGCGGCTGCGGCACGCCCCACAGCGCGTCCAGTTCGGGCAGGATGCGCGACAAAGCGCCGCAGTCGCGCAGCACCGCCAGCATGCGCGAGGGCTTTTGTTCCATCAGTCCGCGCGACAATTCCTGCCAAACGCGTTCCGGCACCAGGGCGTCGGCCTCGCCTTCTTCCACCATGCGGCGCATCAGCGCATTGGTGCTGTCGGCCACCCGGAAATCCGGGAAGCGCGCGGCGAAGCGCGCCAGGCGCAGGATGCGCACCGGGTCTTCGGCGAAGGCGTCGGAGACGTGGCGGAACACCCGGTCGCGCAAATCCTGCTGGCCGCCATAAGGGTCGACGATGCTGCCGTCGTCGGCGCGCGCCATCGCATTGATGGTCAGGTCGCGCCGCACCAGGTCGTCTTCCAGCGTCACCTCGGGCGAGGTGTGGAACACGAAGCCATGGTAGCCCGGCGCGGTCTTGCGCTCGGTGCGCGCCAGCGCATATTCTTCCTGGGTTTCCGGATGCAGGAATACCGGAAAATCCTTGCCGACCGGGCGGAAGCCCTTGGCCAGCATGGCCTCCGGGGTGGCGCCGACCACCACCCAGTCGCGGTCTTGCACCGGCAGCCCCAGCAACTGGTCGCGCACCGCGCCGCCGACGACATAGGCTTGCATCGGCATCAAGCCTGGGCCGCGGCGTCGTGGCCGGGGGCGCTGTCGGTTTCCTGCAGCGCCTCCTCGATCCAGCGCGCCACCGCCGGATGGCTTGTTACGCGCTCGCAATAGGCCTGCAGCGCCGGCGCCAGCGCCACGCCATAGGTATTGAAGCGCATCACCACCGGCGCATAAAAGGCGTCGGCGATGGAAAAATCGCCGAACAGGAAGCGGTGATGGCCGAAGCGCGCCAAACACTCTTCCCAGATCTCGCAGATGCGGCCGATGTCGGCCTGGGCGCCGTTGGTGCGGCCGCGACCCGGGAGGCGCGCCCCGATGTGCATCGACATCGCGCTGCGCAAGTCGGGGAAGCCCGAGTGCATCTCGGCGACGACGGCGCGTGCCAGCGCGCGCGCCGCCACGTCCTGGGGCCACAGGTGCTTTTCGGGGAATTGCTCGGCCAGGTATTCGCAGATGGCGAGGCTGTCCCAGATCGTCATCTCGCCGGCCAGCAGCACCGGCACGCGGCCGGCAGCCGAGTAGCGCGCGATATTGGCCGAGGTTTCCGGCTGGTCGAGCGCGACCCGGACTTCGGTGAAGGGGATACCGGCCGCCACCGCCGCCACCCAGGGCCGCATCGACCACGACGACAGCTTCTTGTTGCCGATGACCAGGGTCAGGCCGGCCTGGCGCGCCTGGTCGAGGGTGTGGGAAAGGGTCGGGTCGAGTTCGATGGTCTGCATGGCGGCTGGATGAATTGAATGGATTCCGGGGAAGGCTGGTTGCTTAGCGTCCGGCGCGGGTGCGCAGGACGTCGATGCGGGCGGTCGGCGACAGATACTGCGGCGCGACCGCCTCGAGCGCCGTGAGCTTGATTCCCAGCGCCTCCGCTGTCAAGACCTGCGTGCCCGCATCGGCAGGGCGCGACGGCTGGATGACGTTGTCGACCTGCATCGAATCGAGGTTGTCGCGGCTGATCAACGGCGTTCCCGGCAAGAGTTCGAAGAATAGTGCCTGCAGGCGCGCCAGGGCGTCCGGCAGGCCCAGCACCTTGCGCTCGTGGCCGCTGTAGCGTCCGGCCAGGCGCACCAGCTCGCCCAGGGTATAGACCTGGGGGCCGCCCAGTTCATAGATACGGCCGGCGCTGTGCGGGTCGAACAGGGCATTCACGAAGGCATCGGCGACATCGCCCACGTACACCGGCTGGAAGCGCGCCCTGGCGCAGGCCAGCGGCACGAGGGGGACGTGGCGCTGCAGGCGCGCGAACATGTTCAGGAAGTTGTCGTCCTCGCCGAACACCACCGAGGGCCGGAAGATGGTCGCCGCAACCTGCGGGTTGGCGCGGGCGGCGCGCTCGCCGTCGGCCTTGGAACGCTGGTACATCGACGGGCCTTGCGGGTCGGCGCCCAGCGCGCTCATGTGCAGGTAGCGCGGCACGCCGGCGTCCGCGCAGGCCTGGACTATGCGCCGAGGCAACTCCACATGGGCGCGGCGGAAGGCCTCGCCATAGGGTGCGGCGCGGCGGGCGTACAGGATGCCGACCAGGTTGATCACCGCATCCTTGCCCTGCACCAGGCGGCGCAGCGTGGCATCGTCGTGGACGTCGGCCTCGACGATGTCGACGCCGGGCAGCGGCATCAAGTGCATGGCCTGGGCCTGGTGGCGGGTCGGCACCACGATGGTCATGGGATGCCGCGAAAGCCGCGCCGCCAGGTGGCTGCCGATGAATCCGGTTCCTCCGATCAATAACACCGACAGCTCGTGCATGGGATGCTCCTAAGGCAGGCTGATGCCGCTGGTGCGCGGCGCGATCGTCCCCAGGCGCGCCTTGAGCGACTGCGGACGCCGTTCGAACAGGGCTGCATAGTTCGTCGCGTTCGACATCACATTGCGCACGTAGTTGCGGGTTTCCTCGAAGGGAATGGTTTCGACGAAGACCGCGCCTTCCATCGGCGCATTCAGGAGTCCGCGCCAGGTGCGCGAACGGCCCGGGCCGGCGTTGTAGGCGGCGGTGGCCAGCACCTGCGAGCCTTCGGCATTGACCAGCACCATGTTCAGGTAATTGGTGCCGAGCAAGATATTCGTGCGGATATCGTTCAGCATGCCATGGCCGTAGTCGGTCAAGCCGATCTTGCCTGCCACCCATTTGCCGGTCGAGGGCATCACCTGCATCAGGCCGGAGGCGCCGACGCCGGACTGGGCATCGGAAATGAAGCGCGATTCCTGGCGGATCAGGCCATACACCCAGGCCTGGTCCAGGCCCAGGCCTTGTGCGGTCGGGTGCAGGATGTCGTTGTGGGGCGAGGGGAAGCGCTGGGTATAGTCGAACTCGGTGCGGGTGCGCTCCGAGGTGTTGACCATGCGGTCCAGGATCTGGTTCTGGCGCGCATATTCGGCGGCGGCCAGCAGCTGGCGCTCGGAGAATTTGCTGACCGTCCAGTTCCACTCGCGCGTGCCCTCGAAGCGCAGGCGCATGCCGAAGAATTTCAGGGCGCGCTTGAAGCCGGGGTCGGCCGATACCTGGGCCATCTCGGCGCTGCTGGGCGGCGTCGCGGCCGGCGGAATCGTCACCTGCATGCCGATCTCTTCCATTGCCAGCTGGCCATAAAAACTGTTCTGGTCGGCGATGCGGCGGAACAGCGCCTGGGCATCCTCGGTGCGGCCCTGGGCGTTGAAAGCCCGGCCCAGCCAGTAGGTCCAGGCGCTCAGGGCTTGCTGGTCGGGCGGCATCGATTCGATGGTGGCGCGCACCGTCTTCCAGTCGCCGCGGCGCAGCGCGATCCGGGTCTTCCACTCGAGCTGGGTCTCGGACAGCGGCGCCCCGGCCGCGCGCTGCCAGTAATCGTAGGCGTCGGGCGACAGCGTCAGCGAGGCAGCCAGCGCGATGTGCGACCAGCCGATCGCGCGCTCTTCGGCCGACAACTTCGGCGCGTTCTTCTCCAGCGCCACCGTCGCCAGTTTCAGGCTGGTGCGCGCCATGCGGCCGACCGCGACCAGGTAGATCTCGTGCTCGACGCGGGTGTCGCCGATGCCGCGCGCCATCGCCAGCGCCGGCACGTCGACCGCCTGGGCTGCGCGCGTGTCGGAGGCGCCCAGCAGCAGCGCGGTGCGGCGCGAAGGGCCGGTGGCGTGCATTTCTCCGGCCAGGCGCAGTTGGGCCAGCAGGTCGGCTTGATTGAATTGCCCGGACTGGGCCAGCTGGGCGACCAGGGCGGCGCAGGCGTCGCCGTACATGGGCGGATTGTCGAGCAGGGCGCGCGCTTCCGTGGCCACGTTCTGGCCCTTCAGGGCGCGCGACAGCAAGCCATAGCACTTGACCTGGTAATCGTCGTTCTTGACGAACAGGGGCAGCTCGCGGTCGAAATTGGCCCAGTCGCGCTTGCGGCCGAGCTCGAGCAGCCAGTCGTTGCGCAGGCGGTCGGCGATGGCGCTGCCCTCGTAGCGCTTCAGGAAGTCGAGAACTTCGTCGTTGCTGGCGTCGCGCAGGCGCGGTTTGAGCCGATAATAGTCGACATACGAGGGAATCGCGTAGTTCGGCAAGCGGGCCGCGAGTGCTTGTGCCCGCGTGGCATCGTTCTGGCGCGCGGCGTCGCGCAGTTGCTGGAAGATGTCGTCCTGTTCGCGCATCTGTTCGGTGACGGCGGCCGGCGATCCGGCGGCCGGCGCTGCGGCAGCGGTGACGGCGGCGGCGGCGGCGGGCGCCGCAGTGGGGGCCGCAGCGGGTACGACCAGCGCAAGGCGTGCATTCGGTGCCCCTGCGGCGGGCGATCCGGCAGCCGCAGGGGACGCGGCGGGTGCAGGGGGCGCGGCGGGTGCAGGTGCAGCGGCGCCAGCAGGGGCATCCGGCATGGCCGGCACGCTCGCCGAAGGTGGTGCGGACTGGACCGCAAATGCGGGCAGGACAGTGAGTGACAGCAAGGTCGTGGCGGCAAGACTGGCGCCGGCAAACAGTTTCGACGAAAACATCAATCCAACTTTCAATGTACGCTTCATATCATTCATGACCGGCGAATCAAGAATACCATGCGGTTCCGACGGCTTGCCAGACTCAGGCGCAAGCGTGGCGGGAACCAAACACGACGCGGAAAAACAGGCTGCCAAGTCAGCCTTGCGCAAAGCGCTCAGGGCAGCACGTGGGGCCCTCGACCCGGCAATCAAGGTGCAATGGGATGCCCATATCGGCGCCCAGGTCATGGCCTGGTGGCGCTTGCGCCAGGTCGATGCCGTCGGCGTCTACTGGCCGCTGGCCGGCGAACCCGACTTGCGGGCAGCCTACGCGGAACTGGCCAAGGCTGGCGTACGGCTGGCGCTGCCTGTGGTGATGGAGCGCGACGCCGCACTGTCCTTCGTCGAATGGACGCCGGGCGAGCCGATGCTGCCCGACCAGATGGGGATCCTGGTGCCGGCCACGCTGCGCTTCGTGGAACGTCCACCGGCCCTGCTCATCCCCTGCCTGGGTTTCAACGAGGACAATTACCGCCTCGGCTATGGCGGCGGCTACTACGACCGCACGCTGGCGCCGGTGCCGCGGCCGCATACGCTGGGCATTGCCTACGGCAACCAGCAAGCCGTGTTCTCGCATGGGCCCCATGACCTGCCGCTCGACGTGATCGTCACCGAAGCGACGCAGATTACCTGAGCCTGTGAAAACGCCCGCGGGCCTGGTGGCCGCGCGGGCGCGAAGTCACAACGCTCGGTGAGCGCGCTCCCGGACAACGCTCCGGTTTGCTCAGGCCGTCTGCAGGCGCTGGCAGATCGCGGTCGTGGCGGCAGCCTGGTTCATGCTGTAGAAATGCAGGCCGGGCGCGCCGCCCGCCAGCAGGCGTTCGGCCAGGCTGCTCACCACGTCCAGTCCGAAGGCCTTGATCGAGGCCGCATCGTCGCCGAAGCTGGCCAGCTTGAGGCGGATCCAGCGCGGGATCTCGGCGCCGCACATTTCCGAAAAGCGCATCAGCTGGGTGTAATTCGTGATCGGCATGATGCCTGCCGTGATCGGCACGTCCACGCCCAGCTTGCGCACGTTGTCGACGAACTGGAAATAGGCGTCCGGGTTGTAGAAATACTGGGTAATCGCCGCATTCGCGCCGGCCTGCACCTTGCGCGCGAAATTCTGCAGATCCTCCTGGGGCGAGCGCGCCTGCGGGTGCATCTCGGGATAGGCCGCGACCTCGATGTGGAACCAGTCGCCGGTTTCCGCGCGCACGAACTCGACCAGCTCGCTCGCATAGCGCAGTTCACCGGCGCCGCCGTAGCCGCTCGGCAAATCGCCGCGCAGGGCCACCAGGCGGCGGATATTGTTCGACTGGAATTCCTGCAGGATGGCGCGGATCGACGCGCGCGTGGCGCCCACGCAGGACAGGTGCGGCGCACCTTCATACCCTTCGGCCTGGATCTCGAGGACGGTGGCCAGCGTGCCCTGCTGGGTGCTGCCGCCGGCGCCGAAGGTCACCGAAAAATACTTGGGCTGGAGTGCCGCCAGTTTCTGGCGCGCCGCACGCAGTTTTTCCGCGCCCTCGGGAGTCTTGGGCGGGAAAAACTCGATACTGATATTAGGGGTTTCCATCGTTTTTGAGGAGTAAGGTGGAAAGCGCCCACGAAATCACACTGTACAGGATGGCTGCCAGGAAGGCGGACCAGAACCCGGCGACGTGGAAGCCCGCCACCAGGTGCGACACCAGCCAGAACAGCAGCGCATTGATCACCAGGATGAACAAACCCAAGGACAGCAGGGTCACCGGCAGGGTCAGGACGACCAGCACGGGACGGATCAGGGTATTGACCAGGCCCAGCACCAGCGCGGCCACGAGGGCGGCGCCGATATTGGTCACGGTCACGGAGTGCATCAGGTAAGGCAGCGCCATCAGGGCGGCGGCATTGATCAGCCAGGTCAGCAGCAAACGCATTGTCGGTGTCTTTCGTGAGGGCGTGCCGATCCGGCTGCCCTACGGCGACACCCTGCTGGAGGGCTGCCTCAGGACAGCGAACCGGACCGCCTAGGATGGTCCGGAGCGCCGGCGTGCACGGGCGTGGTGCCCGCGCCGCCTGGCGCCAAGTCACGGAAGATTACCAGATCAGTAACGATAGTGATCGGGCTTGTACGGACCTTCCTGGCTCACCGAGATATACGCGGCTTGCTCTTCGGTCAGCGTGGTCAGCTGGGCATTCAGCTTTTTCAGCTGCAGGCGCGCGACCTTCTCGTCCAGGTGCTTCGGCAGCGTGTAGACGCCGACCGGGTATTTATCCGTGTTGGCGAACAGCTCGATCTGGGCGATGGTCTGGTTCGCGAACGAGGAACTCATCACGTAGGACGGGTGACCGGTACCGCAACCCAGGTTCACCAGGCGGCCTTCGGCCAGCAGGATGATGCGCTTGCCATCCGGGAAGATGACGTGGTCGACCTGCGGCTTGATGTTTTCCCACTGGTACTTCTTGATCGCGGCGACTTCGATTTCATTGTCGAAGTGACCGATGTTGCAGACGATCGCCTGGTCCTTCATCTTGAGCATGTGCTGCTCGGTGATGACGTGGTAGTTGCCGGTGCAGGTGACGAAGATGTCGCCGTGTTCGGCGGCGTAGTCCATGGTCACGACGCGGTAGCCTTCCATCGCCGCCTGCAGTGCGCAGATCGGATCGATTTCGGTGACCCAGACCTGGGCCGACAGCGCGCGCATGGCCTGGGCCGAGCCCTTGCCCACGTCGCCATAACCGGCGATGACAGCGACTTTGCCGGCGATCATGACGTCGGTGGCGCGCTTGATGCCGTCGACCAGCGATTCACGGCAGCCGTACAGGTTGTCGAACTTCGACTTGGTGACGGAATCGTTGACGTTGATGGCCGGGAAAGCCAGCTTGCCTTCCTGGTGCATCTGGTACAGGCGGTGCACGCCGGTGGTGGTTTCCTCGGTGACGCCCTTGATTTCCGGCAGGCGCTTCGAATACCACTGCGGATCGACGGCCAGGCGGCCCTTGATCGCGTTGAACAGGCAGATTTCTTCTTCCGAACCCGGCTTGTCCAGGACCGAGATGTCCTTTTCGGCACGCACGCCCAGGTGCAGCAGCAGGGTCGCATCGCCGCCGTCGTCGAGGATCATGTTGGCATGGTTGTCGCCAGGCCATTCGAAGATGCGGTGGGTGTATTCCCAGTACTCGTCCAGGGTTTCGCCCTTGATGGCGAACACCGGGGTGCCGACCGATGCGATGGCGGCGGCGGCGTGGTCCTGGGTCGAATAGATATTGCACGATGCCCAGCGCACTTGCGCGCCGAGGGCTTCCAGCGTGCGGATCAGCACGGCGGTCTGGATGGTCATGTGCAGCGAACCGGCGATGCGCGCGCCCTTCAGGGGCTGGGCAGCGGAAAATTCTTCCTGGATCGCCATCAGGCCCGGCATTTCGGTTTCGGCGATACGGATTTCCTTCTCGCCCCACGAGGCGAGGCCGATGTCGGCAACGAGGTAATCCTGGGTGGTGTTTTTGAGTACGGCGCTCATCACGCCCTCCTTTCAAGTTAAGAAAAAAGTAACGTGAGCGCGGTGTTGAAGATCCGAGCCTGGCGAAAAGGATTCTTTTCGTCGCAACGCTCCTCGGAATTCATCAGTTTAACACGGGTGGGCGTAGAAATGGCCCTTGTGTTGTATTGCAGGATGGGTGGGCGCACTTGTGCCAACCTTACAAGCGTCAGGCAGTGATGCGCTAAAAACTTGGATCCCCGCCTTCGCGGGACGACGCGCATCGAGTACCACTTGATTGTGAGACGTCGTTCCCGCGCAGGCGGGAACCCAAGTTTCATGCGAGCCAATATCGTTCGCGTTGAACCGCTTACGCCAGGCCGGCTTCGGCCCGCAGCAGCGCCGCCTTGTCCGTGCGCTCCCAGCTGAACTCCGGCTCTTCGCGGCCGAAGTGGCCATAGGCGGCGCTCTTCTGGTAGATCGGACGCAGCAGGTCGAGCATCTGCACGATGCCTTTCGGGCGCAGGTCGAAGTGTTCCATCACCAGTTCGGCGATCTTGTCGTCCGGGATCACGCCGGTGCCTTCGGTGTAGACCGTGATGTTGATGGGACGCGCAACGCCGATCGCGTAGCTGACCTGCACCTGGCACTGGCGCGCCAGGCCGGCGGCGACCACGTTCTTGGCGACGTAGCGGGCGGCGTAGGCGGCCGAGCGGTCGACCTTGGACGGGTCCTTGCCCGAGAAGGCGCCGCCGCCGTGGGGGGCGGCACCGCCGTAGGTGTCGACGATGATCTTGCGGCCGGTCAGGCCGCAATCGCCCTGCGGGCCGCCGATGACGAAGCGGCCGGTCGGGTTGACCAGGTAGCGGGTGTCCTGCAGCCATTCACGCGGCAGCACCGGCTTGATGATCTCCTCGATCACCGCTTCCTCGATCTGGCTGTGGCTGACTTCCGGCGCGTGCTGGGTCGAGAGCACGACGGTGTTCACCGACACCGGGCGGCCGTTCACGTAGCGCAGCGTGACCTGGGACTTGGCGTCCGGACGCAGCCATGGCAGGCGGCCATCCTTGCGCAGCTGCGACTGGCGCTCGACCAGGCGGTGTGCGTAATAGATCGCGGCCGGCATCAGTTCCGGGGTCTCGTCGCAGGCGTAGCCGAACATGAGGCCCTGGTCGCCCGCGCCCTGGTCGAGGTCGATGCCGGCACCTTCGTCGACGCCCTGGGCGATGTCCGGCGACTGCTTGTCGTAGCAGACCATCACGGCGCAACCTTTGTAGTCGATGCCGAAATCGGTATTGTCGTAACCGATGCGCTTGATGGTATTGCGTGCAACTTGAATATAATCGACGTTCGCGTGCGTGGTGATCTCGCCGGCCAGCACCACCAGGCCGGTGTTGCACAGGGTTTCGGCGGCCACGCGCGCGTTCGGATCCTGTTCGAGGATCGCATCGAGGATGGCGTCGGAGATCTGGTCGGCGACCTTGTCCGGATGGCCTTCCGACACGGATTCGGAAGTGAAGAGGAAGTCGTTGCTAGACATTGAATGAGGCTCCAGATACTGTTTTTAAAAATAATTGCCGCAGTACCAATGCCTGCGACGCTTTAGCGATATTTGTATTCCGCTTCGCAAGTTGTCATTAACTCCGCGGATCCTGCAAAGTGGTATTTTACGCTCCTTGAAAAATTTTGGTGAGGCAAGCTGTCTCTCCTCTACCCTATATCAATACATGCTTGTTCTTTTGTTCCGCCTCCTGTCAAGGTTCCCCCTACCCGTGCTACATATGCTCGGCGCGGCGCTGGGCTGGCTGGTTTACTGGCTTTCTCCCTCTTACCGCCGCCGTTTGCGCGGCAATCTCGACCGCGCCGGCTATGGGAATCAGTTGCGTCGCGCGGTCGCGGAATCCGGCAAGGCCATCGTCGAACTGCCTTTCGTATGGTGCGCGCAACAGGCGCGCGTCACCCGCCATGTCACGATGGAGAACTGGGAACTGGTCCAGCGCCAGCTCGACAGCGGCCGCGGCATTGTCTTTCTCACGCCCCACCTCGGCTGTTTCGAGCTGACCGCGCAACAAGTGTCGCTGCGCGTCGAGCTGACCGTGATGTACCGCCCGCCGCGCAAGAGCGCATTGAAGCCGCTGGTCGAGGGCGCGCGCGCGCGCCAGAACATGCACCTGGCGCCGGCCAACCTGTCCGGCGTGCGCATGCTGGTCAAGGCCCTGCGCGGCGGCCAGCCGGTCGGCGTGCTGCCCGACCAGGTGCCGCAGGAAGGCGAAGGCGTGTGGGCGCCCTTTTTCGGCCGCGACGCCTACACCATGACGCTGCCGGCCAAGCTGGCGCAGCTGGGCAAGGCCGACATCCTGCTGGTGTATGCCGAGCGCCTGCCGCGCGGACGCGGCTATGCGATCCGCTTCGTGCCCTTCGAGGGCAGCTTGTCCGGCACCGCCACCGAGCAGGCCGCCAGTATCAATCACGCCATGGAACAATTGATTGCACGTTGTCCATCCCAGTATTTCTGGAGTTACAACCGCTATAAACGCCCACAAGGCGTGACGGCACCGGACACCGAGGCCGTCGCATGAGGTTACTGATCGCACTGTTATGGCTGCTGCACTGGCTGCCGCTGCCCATCCTCGGCCGCATCGGCAATGCCGTCGGCTGGCTGATGTATTACGCCATCCCCAAACGGCGCAAGATCGCGCTGACCAATTTGCGGCTGTGCATGCCCGAACTCGGTGAGGCCGAGCGCGTCGACATCGCCAAGCAGCACTTCATGGGATATTCGCGCAGCATCCTGGAACGCTCGCTGCTGTGGTGGGCGCCGATCCCGCGCCTGCGCCGCCTGATCCACATCGAACCGGCGGTGCCGCAGGCCGAGATGGAAAGCGGCCCGACCATCCTGCTGTGCCCGCACTTCGTCTGCCTCGACGTGGCCGGGGTGGCGGCGCGCGTGATTCCGGTGTCGACAATCTATTCGCCGCAGAAGAACAAGGCCTTCGATGACTTGTTGCGCTATGGCCGCGAACGCTTTGGCCCGGTGCGCCTGTTCGCGCGCGAAGCCGGCGTCAAGCCGATCCTGCGCGCATTGCGCGACGGCCTGCCCTACTTCATGCTGCCGGACATGGACTTCGGCGAAAAGGATTCGACCTTCGTGCCCTTCTTCGGCATTCCGGCGGCCACGCTGACGGCGCTCGGACGCATTTCGGCGGCGACCGGCGCCAAGGTGATCCCGGTGATCGCCACCTTCCTGCCGAATTACCAGGGTTATCGCGTGGTCTTCTATCCGGCCTGGGAAGATTATCCGGGCGAAGACATGATTGCCGCCACGCGCCGCATGAATGCCTTCATCGAGGAACGCGTGCGCGAGCATCCGGCCGAATACTTCTGGACCCACAAGCGCTTCAAGACGCGGCCGCCCGGCGCACCCTCGCTGTATGACTAAGCGTTACCGAATAAATAAACATAGGCAGCTCCAGCAATGAAACTCAAATTCACCAAGATGCATGGTGCAGGCAACGACTTCATCGTGATCGACGCCATCAACCAGCAGGTCGCGCTCACCCCGGAAGGCTGGGGCCGCCTGGCCGACCGCCGCTTCGGTATCGGCGCCGACCAGATCCTGGTGGTCGAGCGCCCCACCCTGCCGGGCTGCGACTTCCGCTACCGCATCTTCAACAACGATGGCGGCGAAGTCGAACAGTGCGGCAACGGCTCGCGCGCCTTCGTCCGCTTCGTCAGCGACAAGGGCCTGACGGACAAGCAGGCGATCCGGGTCGAGACCATGGCCGGGATCATCACCCCGCGCCTGGAAGCGGACGGCAGCGTGACCGTGGACATGGGCGCGCCGGTGCTCGATCCGGCCATGGTTCCCTTCGATGCCGGTGGCCTGGACGGTGTGGCGCAAGGCCGCGACACCCTGTGGCCACTCACCGTGCAACAGGGCGGCCAGGACCGGCAAGTGCTGGTGTCGGCCGTTTCGATGGGTAATCCGCATGCGGTGCAGGTGGTCGATGACGTCGAGACGGCCCCGGTGCTGGAAACCGGCCCGCACATCGAACGCCATCCGCGCTTTCCGAAACGCGTCAACGCCGGCTACCTGCAGGTGCTGGACCGCGGCCACGTGAAACTACGCGTGTATGAGCGCGGCGCCGGCGAAACCCTGGCCTGCGGCACCGGCGCCTGCGCGGCGGTGGTGGCCGGCATCCGCCGCGGCTTGCTGGATTCGCCGGTGCAAGTCGAGGCGCGCGGCGGCAAGCTCAGCATTGCCTGGGCCGGCGAAGGCGAGCCGGTCTACCTGAGCGGCCCGGCCGTAACCGTGTTCGAAGGCGAAATCGCGCTGTAACAGCAGCCAGGCGGACAACCGCACGAATAGTTCAGTGCGTCCCTAGGCGGCCAGGTTGTAATCGGCATCGTTGTCGGTCGCGCCGCCATCCGGCAGCAAGGTGCGCAGCCGGTACAGCCGCTGGCGGTAATTTCCTTCCGGACCGCCCGGCCCGCACTCGACGTTGTCGAACACTTGCGCGACACGGTCGAGCAACTGGCGTTCCTGCGCCGTCTCCACCAGCACCAGACGGCGCCGGCTGCGGCCGTAGCTGGCACGGATGTCGATCACCAGGCAATGGCCGCGGTCGGCGCTGCGGACATCCAGCAACAAGGCTTCCGCGCGGCTCAGGCCAAAGGCCAGCGCCAGTTCCAGGCGTGCCTCCAACAGCGGATGGGCCGACAAATCCCGTCCGGCCAGCAAGCCGTCGAGTCCGCTCCATGCCTGGGGCTGGCGCGGCGCGATCTTGCGCAGGGCCGCCGCCGCCCTGGGGCAACCCTGGGCGGCAGCCTTTTGCAGCCAGAACACGGCGCGCACGTCGTTGCCTTCGTTCTCGCGGCGCGCACGCCAGGCGGCATTGCCGCATTCGAGCTGGGCATCGCGGTAACCCATGTCGGCGGCGCGCTCCAGATATTTTTGCGCTTCAAGGACATTGCGTTGAGAGAACTCGGGCTTGATATAAATGCGCGACAGGGCATACCAGGCTTCGGCCAGCCCTTGTTCGCCGGCCTGCACCAGCCAGCGCACCGCCTTCTTGAAATTGGCGGCACCGCCGCTGCCGGGAATGCGCTTGCCGTCCACCAGCATGCGCGCGCACCACAGGCCGAGCGACATCTGGGCATGGCGGTCCTGCTCGGCGGCGGCCAGCTCCCAGAAGGTGTGCAGTTCATCGGCGCTGACGTCATGGACCAGTCCGCCTTCGGCCACCAGACGGGCGCAGCGCGACAACAAGCGCACTTCGTCGGGCGCCAGGCGGGCGCAGGCGCCGTCGCGGGCGGCATCGGAACAGGCCATGCCGCGCGCAAGCGGCAGCGCGCGCCGCAGGTAGGCCGCCCGATCGCCGGCTTCCCAAGCCTTTTCCAGCAGCGCAAGCTGGGCCAAATTCGGGGCCAAAACCGGTTCCAAACCCGGGGCCGCGGCCGAAGTGGGGGCTGCGCAGCCATCTGGCGCCTGGCGCAGCCAGCGCGGGCCGTCCGGGTCGGACCTGGCCGGGACCCGTGCTTCCACGCCGGGCGCTGCCGGCAAGTCGGTGCCGTGCTCCTGGGCCAGCAGCCACTGTGCCTGGGAAAAGCCGGCGCGGCCGGCATCTTCGAGCGCGCGCAAGGCCTTGGCACGCTGTGTCAGGCCGCGCTCGGTCGGGCCGCGCTCGGCCGGGCTACCCTGTCCCGTCCGCGCGCCCAGCACCAGCTGGGCGTACACCAGTCCGGCCCTGACCAGACCGCCGTCATAGGCACGCTCGTACCAGGCGGTGACAGGATGCGGGCTCTGCTGCGCCAACTCCAGTGGGATGTGATTGCCGATCAATTGCCATGCCTCGGCACAGCCTTGTTGGGCGGCACGGTCCAGCCAGTGCAGCGCGGTGGGCAGGCTTTTCGGCAAGCCGTTGCTGCCGAAAAGGTACAAGCGGCCCAGCGCCAGCTGGGACTCGGCGCGGCCGGCGCGTGCGCCGCGGATGATCGCTAACTCTTCACGATTTGCCATCGCTCATTTTCTGGAAGTTAAAGACGCCTGAGAAATACGTGCAGATGACTGCACGATAGCGCCCGATGCAGCCGTAGGGCAGGCAATGCGGGCTTTGGCAGCGGATGGGCCAGAGTCTATAGCCGCGTTGGCGCGATTCGTTTGCGATTCTTCAGGCATTTGATGCCGCACAAATATCGCTACGGCATAGATCCAGGATGATGACTTCCGGAAACTTAAATCGTGCTTAAGGATGGGTTCAGCATCGCCCTAATCCGTTTCGAAAATACAACAGCACAATTCGATTTATTGGCTTTCGACCAAGTGAAGCGGTCATAATTGACCAATAAGACAATCTTGACGCATTAACGATTTAAGGTTCACACATCCGAGTGTTCAGAAATTACAAGAAATCTCAATGCTCTCTGGATTCCTGCGATCGACTTTATTAAGGAAATAATTAGATGAAAAAATCACTCGTTGCAGTAGCTCTGCTGGGCGCCTTCGCTGGCGTGGCACAAGCGCAGACCGCCGTGCAAATCTACGGCAACCTGGACGCCGGCTTCGTCAAGCGTACGGACCAGACCCTGGCCATCGGCAAGCGCGCCGCCAACACCCTGGGCTTCAAGGGCACCGAAGACCTGGGCAACGGCCTGAAAGCCCTGTTCCAACTGGAAATCCGCTACGAGCCGGACACTGGTACCGTCGAAAATAATACCCGTCCGCTGTTCCAGGGCCAGAGCCGCGTCGGCCTGCAGGGTGATTTCGGTATGGTCCGCCTGGGCCGTGGCCTGACCCCGTTCCAGGAAGTCGTCGGTTCGTTCGAGCCGTTCCACGGCCTGCCGACCCCAGCCGGTTTCTATACCGACATCAGCGTCGCCGGCTTCAACTCGGCTCCCCTGGATTCGGGCAGCAACGCCGCAGGTTCGGGCGCCAACACCAACCGCATCTCGAACGCCGTCTTCTATAACTCGCCAGTCGTGAGCGGCTTCCAGCTGAACGCCTCGTGGGCAACCAAAGAAGGCATCAGCGGCGGCCAGGCCATCGTCGGCATCGGCGCAGGTTCGACCTCGTACGCTTCGGGCGCACAAGCTTCGGTCAACCCGTTCTCGGTCGCTGCAACCTACAACAACGGTCCGGCCGCTGCGATGCTGGCTTACGAGCGCAACGCTGTCGAAACCAAGGTCTGGTCGGGTGCCGGTTCGTTCGCGATCACCCCGGAACTGAAGCTGATGGCAACCTACACCAAGCAGGACCAGGACCACGTCAATACCATCCGTCCTGAAACCAAGGCTTGGCTGGTCGGCGCAACCTACACCATGGGCCCAGGCAAGTTCCTGGCCGGTTATGGCCAGAAGCACCAGGAAACCACTGCGAAGACCAAGCAAATGTCGCTGGGCTACGAGTACAACCTGTCGAAGCGCACCTACCTGTACGTCGATGCCGCTCGCAAGAAAGACATCGTGAACCCGATCACCGGTGCACTGGCCGCTACGCCAACCGTGAACCACTACGACGTGGGCGTCAACCACTCGTTCTAAGCAATTCTTACAAGCCTGGGGGCGCGTCCCCCGGGCTGATCCGCAAGGGCGGGCCTGGGCAACCAGGTCCGCCCTTGCTGCATTCAGGGCCTGTGCGATTTGCACAACGCTCGAGGCGGCTGGCGCCCGACGCCGAGGCAAACGCGACAAGCCTCCCGCCCTCGCGTCACCAGTTGCCCACCCGTCTTGTCATGGCTGTCCGCTTATTCCTCTAACCCTGGAGAGATGCGATGAACAAGTTCCTGCTGGCCGCCCTGGCCGGCGCCTGTGTCCCGGCCTGCATCCCGGCCACCGCCCTGGCCCAGACCAGCGTCCAGGTCTACGGCATCGCCGATGCCGGCGTCATGTGGCAGCGCGGCAGTTCGGTGAAAGTCATCAGCGGTGGCGCCGACGGCTCGCGCCTCGGCATCAAGGGAAGCGAAGACCTCGGGCGCGGCATGAAGGCGATCTTCAACCTGGAAGCGCGCGTCGAAATCGACACCGGCACCCAGGTGCCGACCCTGGTCAACGAAAACCAGGGTTATTACCTCACGCGCGGCATGGGGGCCCTGCCGCCGCCGGTGCTGGCCGCCGTGCGCAGCGCGCTGCAGCCGCTCGGCGGGCCTGCCGTGAACCCCGAGCGCGCGCTGTTCGACCGCACCGCGATGGTCGGCCTGGTCACGCCGCTCGGCGCCGTCCTGGTGGGGCGCATGTACACCCCGGACTACGAGGTGTTTGCGGCCGCCGACACCTTCGAGGTCGGTACCGGCGGCACCTGGGGCAGCGTCACCGGCGGCACCGGCGGCTTCACCGTGCTCGGCGCCGACATCCGCTCGCAGCGCGCGGCGCAATACCGCATTGCCCTGCCCTCCGGCCTGGGCGGATCGCTGATGGTCGCCGGCGAGCGCTCGGGCTACCTCGGCCTGTACGACAAGTTCTGGGGCGCCGCCATCACCTACAAGGCGCGCGGCTGGGACCTCGGCATCGGCCACAATCACGCCTACGACCCGGCCGGCGCGCCCAGCCTGCGCACCACCACCGTCGGCGGCTCCTATACCTGGGGCACGTGGAAATTCTTCGCCGGCTGGCACGACCAGCGCAACCGCAATTCGGCCCTGGTGCCGAGCTATGTCGCCGGCTGGGATGCCCAGATCGCCCCCCAGCTGGCGCCGCTGGGTGCCGCCACCGCCGCCGCCCTGCGCGCGGTCTTCGTCGACAACATCACGGTCAACAGCCAGCAGGACGCGGTCAGCGTCCAGGCCGGGCTGCACTACCGCCTCGGACCGGGCCGCATCCTGGCCTCGGTGGCGCACCAGAACGACCGCACGTCCTCCGACAGCGACGCCCTGCTGTTCGCGCTCGGCTACAACTACTATCTGTCGAAGCGCACCGACATCTATGCCGTGGCCTCGTTCATCAAGAACGACAACGAGGCCCAGTACAGTCCGGCGACGGCGGGCGCGCCCGGCGGCTTCACCAAGGCGCCGGGCGAGGATGGGCGGGCCTTCCAGTTGGGTATGCGCCACCGTTTCTGACAAGATGGTCGATGCGCAGACAATCACGGGCGCCGTGGCGCCGTTTTCCCGCATGGCGCGGTGGCGCTCGGGTAGAATGACAGGTCTCCCATTTCGCAAGACCTGTCATGACCGCCCCACTGGATTCCGCCGCCGTCGCCCAATATCTGGCCGATCACCCACAGTTTTTCGCCGAGCACGCCGGCTTGCTGGGCGAGGTAAAGCTGTCGAGCCCGCTCACCGGACGCGCGGTGTCGCTGCAGGAGCGGCAAATGGAAGTCATGCGCGACAAGTACAAGGCACTGGAACTGCGCATGGCCGAGCTGCTGCGCCGCGGTGAGGAAAACATGGCGATCGCCAACCGTTTCCACGGCTGGACCCAGGGCCTGCTGCGCGCCGGCGCCGCCGTCGACGCGCCGGCCGCCATGGCCGACGCCGTGGTGCAAGGCCTGATCGAACATTTCCAGGTACCGCAAGCCAGCCTGCGCCTGTGGAACCTGGCACCGCAACACGCCGACGCCCCGTTCGCCCGCGGCGTGACCGACGATACCCGCCTGTTCGCCAACAGCCTGCGCAAGCCCTACTGCGGCCCGAACAAGGATTTCGAGGCGGTGCGCTGGCTCGAAGCCGGCGTCGACGTCGAGTCGGCGGTGCAATCGGCGGTGCAATCGGTCGTGCTGCTGCCGCTGCGCGCGGACGGCAAGGCCTTCGGCCTGCTGGTGCTTGGCGCGCCCGATGCGGAACGCTTCAACGCCGCGATGGCGACCGACTTCCTGGTCCACATCGGCGAAACCGCCAGCACCGCGCTGGCGCCGCTGCGGGCGTGAGCGCGATGGCGGGCGCCGACGACTGGAGCGGCCGCTACCTGGCCGAGCTGGCCACCCAGCGCCAGTTTTCGCCGCACACCATCGCCGCCTACCGCCGCGACCTGGCCGAGCTGGCCACCCTGGCCGGGATCACCGCACCCGACGGCTGGTCAAAACTTACCCACTTCGACATCCGGCGCTTTGCCGCCAGGCTGCATGGCGAAGGCCAGGGCGCGGCCTCGATCGCGCGCAAGCTGTCCGGCTGGCGCGGTTTCTTCGACTGGCTGTCGCGCCAGGTCGCGCTGGACGCCAATCCGGTCGAGGGCGTGCGCGCGCCGCGCCGCGCCAAGCGCCTGCCGAAGGCGCTCGCCGTCGACGATGCGGTCCAGCTGATGGAAGGCGCGACGAGCGCCCATCCCGGCCCCTTCGAGTTGTGCAACCGCGCCATGTTCGAACTGCTGTATTCGAGCGGACTGCGGGTGTCGGAACTGGCCGGGCTCGACGTGCAGCACGTGGCGGCGCGCGACGGCGCACCGGCCTCGCTCGGCTGGCTGGAACTGGACGGCGGCGAAGTGGTTGTCACCGGCAAGGGCGGCAAGATGCGCCGCGTGCCGGTCGGCGCACCGGCACGCGCCGCGCTGGCGGCCTGGCTGGCAGTGCGTCCGCCGGCGCGCGACGGCAGCCAGGCGCTGTTCCTGTCCGAGCGCGGCACCCGCGTCAGCCCGCGCGTGGTGCAGCTGCGCCTGAAAGCCCATGCGCAAAAAGCCGGCTCCCCGGTCCACGTGCACCCGCACGTGCTGCGCCACTCCTTCGCGTCCCACGTGCTGCAATCCTCGGGCGACCTGCGCGCGGTGCAGGAATTGCTGGGCCACGCCAGCATCACCTCGACCCAGATCTACACGGCGCTCGACTTCCAGCACCTGGCCGCCGTCTACGACCGCACCCATCCGCGCGCCAAGGCCAAGTAGGCGCGTCCGCCATCGCCGGCTGCGAGCACGTCGGTGGTGGCATTTCGTAAATTCCGGCATAATCTTTCGATTCTCCGCAGTCGCTGCGGCATCATTGAATGGATTGCGACATATGGAACTGATCCCGAGCACCATCCTGACCGGCTTCCTCGGCGCCGGCAAAACCACCCTGCTCAACCGTATCCTGCAGGAAGAACACGGCCTGCGCATCGCCGTCATCGAGAACGAATTCGGCCAGGAAAACATCGACAACGAGATCCTGGTGCAGGATGCCAGCGAACAGATCGTCGAGATGAACAACGGCTGCATCTGCTGCACTGTGCGCGGCGACCTGATCGTGGCGCTGACCAACCTGGCGCGCAAGCGCGACGCCGGCGAGATCCAGTTCGACCGCGTGGTCATCGAAACCACCGGCCTGGCCAACCCCGGTCCGGTGGCCCAGACCTTCTTCGTCGACGAGGAAGTCGGCGCCCACTACCTGCTCGACGCGGTCGTGACCGTGGTCGACGCGCGTCATGCCATGGACCAGCTGGACCGCCAGGAAGAAGCCCAGCGCCAGGTCGGCTTTGCCGACAAGATCCTGCTGTCCAAGACCGACCTGGTCGATGCCGCCACGCTCGACGCCCTCAAGGCCCGTATCCGCCGCATGAATCCGCGCGCCCCGATCAGCACCTCGGATTTCGGCCGCGCCCCGATCAGCGAAGTGCTCGACCTGCGCGGTTTCCACTTGAACGACAAGCTGGAACTCGACCCGGCCTTCCTCACCGCCGAGGAAGCGCATGAGCATGAGCATGAACATGCGCACGACGACCACGATCACGTGCATACCGAGGCTTGCGACCATCGCCATGACCACCACCATGGCCACCACAGCGACGACATCGCCGCCTTCGTGTTCAAGAGCGATCGTGCATTTGATCCTGAACGTCTGGATCAATTCCTCGGAAGCATGGTCCAAGTCTTTGGACCCAGTATGTTGCGCTACAAGGGCGTGCTGTCCATGGCAGGCGCCGACCGCAAGGTGGTATTCCAAGGCGTGCATCAAATCATGGGCAGCGACCTCGGTGCAAAGTGGGCGGAGAATGAGGCGCGCGGCAGCAAGATGGTGTTTATTGGTAAAAATTTACCTAAAGATGTGTTTATCCGCGGATTGGAACAATGTTTGGTATAAACTACTGCGGTTCTCGATTACACATTCGGCAGGCGAGGCTCGGCCCGCCATCACGGCAGCCCGCCAGCGCATCACATCGACAGCGCTGAGCTAGCTGATAAAATGGAAACTCTGTCGTATCAAAGGTAAGTGAAGTCATGACTAAAACAACGAAACCGAATACCGTGGCGCAGCCCGAAGACCGCCTTCTGACGGAAGAAGAAATTCGGGCGATGAGCGACGAGGACTACATGAACCCGGCCCAGCTTGGGTTCTTCAAGAACCGCCTGCAGGAGCTCGAAAAAGAGCTGCTGAAAAATGCTGGCGAGACCACGGAACACCTGCGTGAAACCGTCCTCGTGCCCGATCCGGCCGACCGCGCCACCATCGAGGAAGAACACGCGCTCGAACTGCGCACCCGCGACCGTGAACGCAAGCTGCTCAAGAAAGTGCAGCAATCGCTGGCCTCGATCGAATCCGGCGAATACGGCTGGTGCGAGGAAACCGGCGAACCGATCGGCATTCCACGCCTGATCGCCCGCCCCACCGCGACCCTGTCGCTGGAAGCCCAGCAGCGCCGCGAACTGAAGCAGAAGCTGTACGGCGACTGATTCCGTCCTCTCGCGGGACGCTTCGGCAACACGAAAAGCATGCGCGCGCCGCATGCTTTTTCATTTGTGGCGTCCGTCCGCACATAGTTTTTCCATCGAATAGTTTCCCATCGGATACACTAGTGTTCGCCTGATGGATACTTGACGCACCGCAGGCGTGCGCGCCACGTCTTGCGCGCCGCCGTGCTACTGTCTCGACCGGCAATGAATGTGAAAAAGGGACAACATGGGACTGTTTTCCTTCCTCAAGAAAGACAAGGAACCGCCAGTGGCGAAGGCGCCCGCACGCCCACGTCCAAGCGGCGCCGGCCCCATCACGCCGGCCGCCAGTCCCAGCACGCGCATGCCGCTCGACAGCGAGGCCGAACGCGAACGCCAGCGTGAAATCGCCCGCGCCACCGCCGCCAAGATCGACGAGATCGAACTCGAGATGGCATCCGACATCTTCGATGACGAAGCCTGGGGCAGCCCACGGCGGGCGCCGGCGGTGGCCTCGGGTGCAGCCAGCGCCGCCCTGGTCGACCTGAACACCGATGGCCTGCTCGGCCCGGAGCGCGCGCTCGACGCCGCCGCCCCCGCCAGCGCGCCGGCGGTCGAGGAAGCCGCCATCCTGTATGCCAACGGCCAGGCCGATGCGGCCGAGCACGCGCTGCGCGCCAGCCTGGCGCAGGCCGGCAACGACCGCATGCCATGGTGGATGCTGTTCGACCTGTACCAGGCCGAAGCGCGCGAGGAAGCCTTCGACAGCATCGCCATCGACTACGCCAGCCGTTTCGAAACCTCGCCGCCGGCCTACCGCGCGCCGGCCGGGGGTGGCGCGATCGCCCCGTCGGGTGCGCTTGGCGCATCGGCTGGCTACTCGGGCAGCTTCTCGGGCGTCAGCCCGACCGCCAGCCTGGGCGGCCGGCTCGACGCCGGTGCCGGCGTCCAGCTGGCGCGCATCCTGGCGGCGGCATCGGGTGACTCCGCAGCGTCGCCATCGTCGTCCGCAAGTGCGCCGGTGCGGCTGGAATTCAGCGCGGTCGCCAGCGCCACGCCGGAAGGCTGCGCCGTGCTGCTCGACGCGCTGCAGACCCTGCGCCGCGCCGGCCGCGAACTGGTGCTGGCCGGGGCCGACCACCTGGTCGGGGTCCTGCGCCCAATGCTGGCGATCGGTGAAGGCGGCGCCAGCCAGGCACCCTGGCTGCTGTTGCTCGAGCTGCTGCTCCTGATGAACCGGGAAAAGGATTTCGAAGAAACGGCGATGGATTACTGCGTCACCTTCGAAGTGTCGCCGCCCTCGTTCGAGGCGCCGGCACGCACTGCGCTCAGCGTCAGCACGCGCAGCGGCGCCGAAGGAGACCGCATCGAAGGCGACCGCTTCCTGCTGCCCGCCATCGTCGGCGGCGACACTGCCGCGCTGCTGGCTGCCATCGATGCCTATGCCGCCCGCCGCGGCGCGCTGGTGCTGGACTGTTCGCGCCTGGCGCGCATCGACTATGGCGCGGCGGCGGCCCTGGTGGCGCGGCTGCGCGGGCTGGCCGCCCAGGATGGCGCCGGTCGCCAGATCGAATTGCGCGACTTGAACCATCTCGTCGCCGCCCTGTTGCGCCTGCTTGGCGCGGGCGAACCGATCCGCCTGTACGCGCACCGGTATTGATGCGCTCATTGAAAGCTTATTAAAGCCTTATTGCACACTGCTTGCCGATTTGTTTCTTCTTGCAATTTCGTAGCGCAGCCCCACTTGCAGGAAGCAGATCAATCACGAGGCAAATATGGAACAATTTCACGGCACGACGATCGTCAGCGTCCGGCGCGGCAACCAGGTCGCTCTCGGCGGCGATGGACAAGTCACCCTGGGCAACGTCGTCATGAAGGGCTCGGCGCGCAAGGTGCGCAAGCTCTACCAGAACAAGGTCCTGTGCGGCTTTGCCGGCGGTACCGCCGACGCCTTCACCCTGCTCGACCGCTTCGAAGCGAAACTGGAAAAACACCAGGGCAATCTGCTGCGCGCCTCGGTCGAGCTGGCCAAGGACTGGCGCACCGACCGCGTGCTGCGCCGCCTGGAAGCGATGCTGCTGGTGGCCGACCGCGAGAAAACCCTGATCATCACCGGCAATGGCGACGTGCTCGAACCCGAAGACGGCATTGGCGCGATCGGCTCGGGCGGCATCTACGCCCAGTCGGCCGCCAAGGCGCTGCAGGAAAACACCGATTTCGCCCCGGCGGACGTGGTCAAGAAAGCCCTGACCATCGCCGGCGAGCTGTGCATCTACACGAACATGTCGCACATCATCGAAACACTGGACTGAGCGCGCCCACTGGCCGCCCGCTCCCAGCAGGAAACCCCATGAACACACTGATGAATATGACCCCTTCCGAAATCGTTTCGGAACTCGACAAGCACGTGGTCGGCCAGGACAAGGCCAAGCGCGCGGTCTCGATCGCGCTGCGCAACCGCTGGCGCCGCCAGCAGGTGGCCGAGCCGCTGCGTCACGAAATCACGCCCAAGAACATCCTCATGATCGGCCCGACCGGTGTCGGCAAGACCGAGATCGCGCGCCGCCTGGCCCGCCTGGCCGATGCGCCCTTCATCAAGGTCGAGGCGACCAAGTTCACCGAGGTCGGCTATGTCGGTCGCGACGTCGACACCATCATCCGCGACCTGATCGACATCGGCGTCAAGCAGACCCGCGCCAGCGAGATGAAAAAGATGCGCCAGCGCGCCGAAGACGCGGCCGAAGACCGCATCATCGACATCCTGGTGCCGCCGGCGCGCGACTTCGGTTTCAATGTCAGCGCCAGCACGACCGAGTCCAAGGAAGGCGGCGACAACACCCGCCAGACCTTCCGCAAGCGCCTGCGCGAAGGCGCGCTCGACGACAAGGAAGTCGAGATCGAAGTCGCCGAATCGGCGCCGCAGATGGAAATCATGGCGCCGCCGGGCATGGAAGAAATGACCGAACAGATCAAGTCGATGTTCGCCGGTGCCGGCGGCGGGCGCAAGAAGTCGCGCAAGCTGAAGGTCAAGGAAGCGATGAAGCTGCTGATCGACGAGGAAGCCGCCAAGCTCGTCAACGAAGACGAGTTGAAGCAGAAGGCGATCGCCAACGTCGAGCAGAACGGCATCGTGTTCCTGGACGAGGTCGATAAGATCGCGTCGCGCTCGGAACATGGCGGCGCCGACGTCTCGCGCGCCGGCGTGCAGCGCGACCTGCTGCCGCTGGTCGAGGGCACCACGGTCAACACCAAGTACGGCATGATCAAGACCGACCACATCCTGTTCATCGCCTCCGGCGCCTTCCACCTGTCGAAACCGTCGGACCTGATTCCGGAACTGCAGGGCCGCTTCCCGATCCGGGTGGAGCTGGAATCGCTGTCGATCGAGGATTTCAAGAGCATCCTGACCTCGACCGACGCCAGCCTGACCAAGCAGTACGAAGCGCTGCTGGCCACCGAGGGCGTGCAGCTGGAGTTTGCCGATGACGGCATCCACCGCTTGGCCGAGATCGCGTTTTCCGTCAACGAGCGCACCGAGAACATCGGCGCGCGCCGCCTGTACACGGTGATGGAAAAGCTGCTGGAAGAAATCTCGTACTCGGCCACCGACAAGTCGGGTCAGACCCTGGTCATCGACGCGGCCTATGTGAACGAGCGGCTGGATGCGCTGGCGGTCAACGAAGACCTGTCGCGCTATGTACTGTAAATAGGAGAAAAGGAGCGGCGATGGCGAACAAGGCACTGGCAACCCGGCAGAAGATGCGCCTGCGCGCAACGCCCACGCCGCCCCTGAAACCGCGCAATCCTTTCGCCGGTTTCGCCAAGGCGCGTTCGGCCGGCGCCCACGAGAAACCCGAGGCCAGCGAGCGCCTGGCCGCCAAGCGCGCGCTGAAAAAGGTCAAGCTGGTCGCGGACGACGAGTAGATCCACTTTGTTTGCGGCGTGCCCAAGTGCGCGCCGCGGCAGCGCTTTGCGCCTTGAACAAGGCTGCCTTCTTCTGTACATTCGTTTATCTGGAGAAACCCTGCCAGTAACGAACAGACGATCCCCATGAGCTCACCCGATATGCTGCTGGATGTCCTGCGCGCCGAATTGCGCGCCGCGGGCATCACCTATAAAACGCTGGCCGAGCGTATCGCGATGAGCGAATCGAGCATCAAACGCATGTTCGGCCAGAAAGACATGACCTTGTCGCGCCTGGCGCAGATCTGCCAGGCGGCCGGCATCGCGATGGAAGACGTATTGCGGCGCGCGGCCGATGCCCGGCCCCAGGCCGACACCCTGACACTGGTCCAGGAAAACGCGCTGATCGCCAATCCGCGCCTGCTGTTGGTGGCGATCTGCTGCCTCGGTCACTGGAGCCTGGAGCAAGTCGTCGAAACCTACCGGCTGACCCAGGCAGAATGCATCGGCTTGCTGGTCGAACTCGACCGCCTCGGCGTGATCGAACTGAAACCCCTGAACCGCTACAGCCTGCGCGTGTCGAACGCCTTCCGCTGGCTGCCCGATGGCCCGGTGCAGCGTTTTTTCCGTGAAAACGTGGTCGGCGATTATTTCAATGGCCGCTTCGACGGTGCCGGCGAAACCCTGATGTGCCTGCCGGCGCGCCTGTCGCTGGCGAGTGCCGGCGAACTGGCGGAGCGCATTCACCAGCTGGCGGGCGAGCTGGCGCGCATGCACCGCAACGACCGCAGGCTGCCGCCGCAGGAACGCGACGGGTTTACCTTGCTGGTGGGTTTCCGCTCGTGGGAATTCGCCGCGTTCACTGCCCTGCGCCGTTGAGCTTTGCGCCGCTCGGGCGCATGGTAAAAGGCCAGGGCGTCCTTGCGGTGCGCCCTGGCCTTGTTGCTGCCAGCTTGTTCATGACTGCTTATTGATTCTGCGGGAGCGGGCCGCCCGGGCTCGCGGTCGCGCGCGTCGGCGGCGCCATCTGGACCGGCGCCGGCGCCGGGTTGTTGTTCTGGACCGGGGCCTGGGCCGGCTGCCCGGATGGCCCCATCTGGGCGCTGCCCGGCATCTGCGAGGACACGGCGCCCGGCGACATCGGCGGCTCGGGCGTGTTGTTGTCGTTGCCGCCCGGTGCGGCGCCGGGTGGAATCGCCGCGCCCAGCACCGGTCCGGCGTCGTTGCCGGCCGGGGTCTGGGGCCCCTGCTGCGGCTGGCCGCCATTCGCGCCCTGGTTACCCTGACCACCGGGCGCGCCACCACTGATCGGCGCCATCGCCTTGGCATCGGCCGCGAGGTCGATGCGCTTCATGACGCCGCCATCGGACAGCATCACATAGCGCGGATAGACTTCCGCCAGCGTGATCCCGGACGACAACTCCTTGCCCACCTTCAGCGCTTTCGGCGGCGCGCCATCGGCCACGATGATGGCCACGCTGTTGCGGCCGGCGTAGACGATGCCGGTCAACTGGTAATTGGTGGCACTGGCCACCGCAATCTGGCCGCCAAACAGGCTGGCGGCGGCATCGATCGACGGCTCGGGCATGGCGCTGTGCGGCACCGCCGCCAGCGGGCGCTGGGGCGGGTGGTAGAGTTGCAGGATCCAGTAGGCGAGCGACGCCGCCAGCAGGATCAGGCCGGCCAGGCTCAAAAGTAAGGGCACGCGCTTGTTCATCTATTTCCTTGTTACCGCACCAACTGGTTGATTTCAATGATCGGCATCAGCACCGCCAGTACGATCAGCAGCACGACCAGGCCCATGGCCAGGATCAGGACCGGTTCCAGCAGGCCGGCGATGGTCAGCGTACGCCGCTCGAGGTCGGCCTGCTGCGAATTCGAGGCACGCTCCAGCATGGCCGGCAATTCGCCGGTGATCTCGCCGGCGCGGATCATGTGCACCAGCATCGGCGGAAACAGTTTTTGCGCCGACAGTGCGCGCGCCAGGCTGACGCCTTCGCGGACGCTGGCGGTCGCCTGCTCCACCAATTCCTTCATGGCCACGTTCGACAGCGTGTCGCGGCTGGTCTCCAGTGCGCGCAGGATCGGCACGCCGGAACCGGTGGTGATCGCCAGGGTGCTGGCGAAGCGCGTCGTGTTCAGGCTGCGCTCGAACTTGCCGTACACCGGCGCGGTGAGGAGCCAGGTGTGCCAGCGCCGCTTGAGCACCGGGTTCTGGAGTGCGCGGCGCCAGGCGAACCAGGCCGCGATCACGGCCAGCGCCACATAAATACCGTAAGCGCGCGTAAAGTTCGACACCCCCAGCATCATGATGGTCAGTACCGGCAGCTTTTGCTTGGTGTTGGCGAACACCGAGACGATCTGCGGCACCACATAGGTCAGCAGGAAGATGACGATGGCGAAAGCGACCACGGTGACGATGGCCGGATAGGTGAAGGCCAGGCGCACCCGTTGCACCAGCGCGTTGCGGCGCTCGATATAGTCCGCCAGGCGCGACAGCACGCGCGACAGCTGGCCGATCTGCTCGCCCGAGGACACCAGGGCGCGGTAGATCTCGGCGAAATCGCGCGGGTGGCGCGACAGCGCACTGGAAAAGGAAGCGCCGCCCATCACTTCCGAGCGGATCGAGGCGATCAGGTCGCGCACATAAGGACGTTCGGCCTGCTCCAGCAGGGCGGTGAAGGCCTGCTCGAGCGGCAAGCCGGCTTCCAGCAGGCTGGCCAGCTGGCGCGTGAACAGGGCCAGCTCGACCTGCGACAGGCGCTCGCCGAAGCCGCGCGACTTGGCCACCCCGCTCTCGTCGAGCTGGGCCGCGATGGCTTCTACCGCGAGCGGCGTCAGGCCCTGCAGGCGCAGGTCGGCGCGCGCGGCGCGCGGGCTATCGGCATTCAAGACGCCCTTGCGGGTGATGCCGCCGGTGTCGACGGCTTCGTAGCGGAAGGCCGGCATGCGTCAGTCCACCTTCGTCACGCGCAGCAACTCGGCTTCGGTCGTGATGCCTTCCTGCACCCACCGTTCGCCATCGTCGTGCATGGTCTGCATGCCGGAGGCGATCGCGGTGTCGCGGATCTCGGCTTCGGACACCCGGTTGTGGATCTGCGCGCGGATCTGCTCGTTGGTCTCCAGCAGCTCGTAGACGCCGACCCGGCCCTGGTAGCCGGTATGGCCGCAGCGGTCGCAGCCGACGGCCACCCAACCCGTGGCTTCCTGCTTTTTACAATAAGGGCACAGCTTGCGCACCAGGCGCTGGGCCATCACGCCCAGCAAGCTCGACGACAACAGGAAGGGTTCGATGCCCATGTCCAGCAGGCGGGTCACGGCCGAGGGCGCGTCGTTGGTGTGCAGGGTCGCCAGCACCAGGTGGCCGGTGAGTGAGGCCTGCACCGCGATCTGCGCCGTTTCCAGGTCACGGATCTCGCCGATCATGATCACGTCCGGGTCCTGGCGCAGGATGGCACGCAGGGCCTTGCCGAAGGTCATGTCGATGCGGGCGTTGACTTGCGTCTGGCCGATGCCGGTCAGGTCGTACTCGATCGGGTCTTCCACCGTCATGATGTTGGTGGTCGAGGCGTTCAGTCGCGACAGCGAGGCGTACAGGGTGGTGGTCTTGCCCGAGCCGGTCGGGCCGGTCACCAGCACGATGCCGTGCGGCTGGTTGATCAGCTTGTCGAATTTCGGCATCATGCGCTCGCTCATGCCGAGGTGGCTCAGGTCGAGCCGGCCGGCTTCCTTGTCGAGCAGACGCAGCACGGCGCGCTCGCCGTGGCCGGTCGGCAAGGTGGAGACGCGCACGTCGACCGGCTTGCCGCCGATGCGCAGCGTGATGCGGCCATCCTGGGGCAGGCGTTTTTCGGCGATGTCCAGCGCCGACATGATCTTGATCCGCGAGATCAGCGAAGCATGGATGGCTTTACGGGGACGCACGACGTCGCGCAGCGCACCGTCGATGCGGAAGCGCACGACCGAGGTCTGCTCGAAGGGCTCGATATGGATGTCGGAGGCGCCTTCGCGCAGCGATTGCGTGAGCAGCGCGTTGATCATGCGGATCACCGGGGCATCGTCGGACGATTCCAGCAAGTCCTCGATGGCCGGAACGTCCTGCAGCAGCTTGGTCAGATCCAGGTTGGCGTCGAACTCTTCCGCCATCTGGGAAGCGTCGCCGCCCGCCGACTGGTAGGCGGAGGCGATCGCCGCTTCGAGGTCGGCGCGTTCCATGCGGCGCAGCGTGATGCGGCCGAAGCGGCGCGACACTTCCGCGATCGCGGCCGGCTTGGTGGCGTTCGACACCAGGACTTCGACGGCTTGCGCCGGGTCGCCGTTGGAACGCGCCAGCACGCCGTAATCACGTGCGAATGCGTAGGGCAACAGGTTGTTCATGGTTCCTCGATTCTGCTCGGTTCTGCTCAGTTCTGCGGAACCGGTGCCGCCGGACGGTATTCGGGCGCCGGCTGCACCGGCCGGAATTCCGGCTGGTTCTGCGGATAAGGCTGGTTCTGCGGATAAGCCTGGTTTTGCTGGTAGGGCTGGTTCTGCGGACGCGGCTGGCTGCTGCCGGCACCGGTGGCCTGGCCGGGACGCTGTGCGACCGGCGCCGGCGGCGGCACCGCCGCCATCATGCCGTTCGCCGCCGGCGGCTGCCCATTGGTCAGCGGCGGCAGCACCGGCGCGCCCAGGTTGCGCACCACGGCGGTGTTGTCGAGCGGCTGGCTGGCCGCGCCGGCGGCGCGCATGTATTCGTAGCGGTCCATCGACAGGCTGTTGTTCTGTTCCTTGCTGCGCAATACCACCGGGCGCAGGAAGACCATCAGGTTGCGCTTGGTACGGGTCCGGGTGCGGTACTTGAACAAATTGCCCAGCACCGGGATGTCGGCCAGGCCGCGCACCCGTTCTTCGTTGTGGTTCTCGTCATCCGAGATCAGGCCGCCCAGTACGACGATCTGGCCGTCGTCGGCGATGATGTTGTTCTCGATCGCGCGCACCGTGGTGACGATGCCCGAGGTCGAGGCGACCGAATTGTCGATCCCCGAGTTCTCGTGGTAGATCGCCATCTTGATCGTACCCCCTTCGGAAATTTGCGGGCGCACTTTCAGCAGCAGGCCGATATCCTTGCGGTCGATGGTCTGGAAGGGGTTGCTCGAACCGCTGGCCGTGGTGGTGAAGGAACCGGTCAGGATCGGGATGTTCTGGCCGACCTTGATCGTCGCCAGTTCGTTGTCGAGCGTGATGATGTTCGGCGTCGACAGGATATTGGTGTCGCCGTCGGTTTCCAGGGCGTGGGCGATCGCGCCCAGGCCGAGTTCGCCGTTGATCTGGCGGAAGATGCCGACCGACAGCCCGCCCAGGGTCGGCAGGGTCGAGGTGGTGGTCAGGCCGGTCTGCGCGGCCGCGGCCAGGTTGACGATGTTGCTGCCGCCGTTGGTGTTGAAGGACTGCAGGGCGCCGACGCGGTAGTTGCTGGTCTCGTTGCCGGACAGGCCGAGCCACTGGACGCCGAATTCCGATGCCTTGGCCGCGTTCACCTCGACCACCAGCGCCTCGATGTAGACCTGGGCGCGGCGCACGTCGAGCTGGTCGATGACCGAACGCAGGTTGCGATAGAGGGCTTCCGGTGCGGTGATGATCAGGCTGTTGGTGGAAATGTCGGCCTGGATGAAACCGGAGCCCTGGCCGCCGCCGGCGCCGCCGGCCGTGGCCTGGCCCTGCTGGAAGGAGGTGCCGCCGGTGCCGCCGGCGCCGATGCTGTTCTGCTGCTGGTTGCTGCCGAGTCCGCCGCCACCGGTGCCGGTGGTGCCGCCCGCGGTGCCGGACTGGATCGAGCCGCCGGCGGTGCCCTGCTGCTGCACTGGCACCGCCGAGGCATCCTGGGAAACCACCGCGCGCAGGGTCTGGGCCACCTTGCTGGCGTCGGCGTTCTTCAGGTACACCACGTGGATGTTGCCGAGTTCAGCGGTTGGCTGGTCGAGCTTGGCGATCAGGCTTTTGGCCATGTTGGCGCGTCCGGCCGACGGGGCACGCACGACCACCGAGTTGGTGCGCGCGTCGGGCAGCACGGTGACGCGGCCGGAATCGCCGCCGGCGCTCGGCTCCATCAGGCGCGTGACCAGGGTCGCGACGTCGCTGGCGATACCGTTGCGGATCGGGATGACGTCGAGGTCGCTGGTGGTCGGGCCGTCGAGGGCGGCGATGATCTTCGACAGGCGGCGCAGATTGTCGGCGTAGTCGGTGATGACCAGGCTGTTGTTGCCCGGATCGGCCATGATCGAATTGTTCGGCGAGATCAGCGGACGCAGCACGGCCGTGAGGTTGGCCGCCGACTCGTGCTGCAGGCGGTAGACCTGGGTGGCGATCTGGTCGCCATGCACGCGCGAGCCGCCGACGCCGACCTGGGTCGGCGAGGATTGCAGCTTGGCTTCGGCCTCCGGCACCACCTTGGCATAGCCGTCGCCGGTGACCACGGCATAGCCCTGCAGGCGCAGCTGCGAAGTCAGCAGCGCGAAGGCCTGGGCCTTGCTCAGGGTCCGCTCCGACACCAGGCTCATCGTGCCCTTGACGCGCGGATCGACGATGAAGGTCATGCCGGTGTAATGGCCGACCGCCTTGATCACCGATTCCATGTCGGCGTTCACGAAGTTCAGGGCCGCCCCGCCCTCCTGGGCGAACACGGTCGCCGGCGGCAGCGCCGTGAGGATGGCGCAGCACAGCATGGCGCCGGCCGCGATACGGCGCAGGGCCGGGGCTTGCGCCGCGTGAGGATGAGCAACTGCGTGGTCTTTTTTCATTATCTGAACTCTAATGCGATTATGTTCTTGCCGTTCACCATTCGGCGCTGGCCCAGCAGGTTGAGCAGGTTGCCCAGCGTGTCTTCATATCCATCGGCCGCCGCGGCCTGCCCCGAAAAGCGCAGGCGGCCATGCTCCAGTGCGCCACTACCGGACAGCAACAGCGCGCCGCGCACCGTGCGCAGGCTGAGGTCGGCTTCCTGGCCGCGCCAATCCATCGCCATTTCGTAACTGCCGAGCGGCTTGATCGGGCTCATGCGTGATCCCATGTCGCTCAGGGAGAGCACCGTGCGTCCGCTCACCGCCACCGCCTGACCCTGGCGCGCGATATCCAGCAAATTCCACGACAGCTTGATGGCGCCCGACGGCGCCAGCGTGTTCAGCGGCGCGCCCAGGCCGGACAAGCCTTCGGCCGGCAACAGCAATTCGCCGGCGCTGACCTGCCACTGCGACCAGCTGCCGCTGATGCGCACCGGCTGGGTCAGTGCCTGGCTGTTGGCGAGGTCCATGCTGACCTGGCCGAACAGCACCAGCGGCGACAGGCGCCAGCTGAAACGGCCCGGCAGCAGCGGCGTCACCGCCCCGCCCTCACCCGGCGCGCCACCCACAAAGGCTGAGCCGCGCCACAGCGTACCCTGCGCATCCCCCAGAGTCAAACGGCCGCCGGTCTGGCGCTCGACCATCGGTCCCAGCCATGCCGCGGGCAGGAACACCAGGATCGTGACGATGACCGCCAGCGCGGCCACCAGGCCCCACAACACGACCCGCTTCATTGGGACGCGCCGGTGTTCTGCCGCAGTGTCAGGCTGGCATCGACCTGGCCGGCCGTGGGCAAGGCGGTGACGGTGGCGTCCTGCACCAGCACCCGGTTGGCGCGGCGCTGCTCGTCGAGCCAGGTGGCAAGGCCGGCGAAGGACACGTTATTCAGTTGCAGCTTGATGAACTCGCCCGTCATCGACAGCGATTGGGGCGTCAAGCCGCGCCCGCTCAGGCTGGACGTGACGCCCTCGCGCGTGATGGGTGCGACCTGGGTCGCAGGCGCGCGCGCCAGGGTGTTGGCTTCCTGCGCCATGGACTGCAGCTCGGCGGCCTGCTGGCGCAGCTGGGGCAGCTGGCGGCGCAGCTGGGCGCGGCCTTCGACGGCGGGATCGATCAGGACCAGGTAAAGCAGGGCCAGCAGGACGACGGCGCCGCCCACCGCCAGGAAGCGGCGTTCCTGGTCGGTGCGCGCGAGCCACAGCGCGTTGGCGCGCTCGCGGTACTGGGCGATGGTAGTGGCGAGGCTCATTGCGTTGCTCCTGTACTGCGTCCGGTGCTGCCGGCTGCATTGCTGCCCGGGGTGCCTGGCGCCGTGCTGCCGGTGCTGCGGATGATCCAGCTGCCTGGCGCGGTTTCCTCGAGACCCAGCGAACGCGCGGCCAGCGCGGTGCGCAACTGGGACGTCAAACCGGGGTCGGCCGTTCCAGGTTTGACTTTGACCGACAGCGCGCGTTCACGATATTCAATTGATGTAATGCCGGGTTGACGTCCGCTGGAACGTGCAGCTTCGCCGAAGGCGGCCGCCAGGTAGGTGAATTCGTCGGGCGCCACCTCGCCGGTGTTGGCGCGCGCGCGCGCGATGTTCTGGCGCATCTGGAGCACCGGATCGAGGATCGCGGTTTCGCGCGGATACACTTGGCGGAAGGTCTGGGTCATCGACTGCTGCACGGTGGCCACCTCGCGCCGCAGGCGCAGCCAGTCGAGGTTGAGGCCGATCATGTTGACCGCCACCGCGAGCAGGATCAGGCGCAGCGGCCAGCGCCAGCGGCGCCAGTCGCGCACCGGGGCCCCGGCGGCGCCGAGGCCGCTCACCAGGTCGAGCGCGGTGCTGCGCGCCGCGGCAATCCAGTGTGCCCAGTCGTCGGCCTCGAGCGTGATGCCGGGGCCGGCTTCCTGGGCCAGCACCTGGTATTCGCCGAGCTGGCTGCGCGGCACGTAGAGCACCAGCGGCGCGTCGCCGCTGAAGGCGCGCGCGGTCTGCAGCACCACGGCCGGGGCGGCTTCAAGCGCCAGGCCGAAACCGTGGAACAGGCCCTGGCGCAGGGTCAGCGCGGTGCCCTCGATGGCGGCCGACACGCTGCCCGGCTGCAGCGGCAGGCAGAGCTGGGCGGGAATCGCGGCGACCGCGCGCGCGCCCTGGGCCAGCAAGGCGCGCACGATGGCTTGCAGCCAGTCGCGGTCGGCCACGGCGATCGGACGCGTGCCGTCGGGCTGCTCGGGCGCGGCCACCAGCACCACGTCGTCGGGGTCGCCCAGGATGTGTTCTTCGACCAGCGCCGGCAAGGCCGCCTTCAGGCGCGCGCCGGACAGCGGCGGCGCCTGCACCGCCAGCAGGGAGACATCGGCGGCGGCCAGCAGCAGCACGACCCGGCGCGCGGTGCCGACCAGGTCGCCCAGGTTGCGCAGCGGGCCTTCGCCCTGCTGCTCGATGATGCCGCCGTCGTTGACGAGGGCGAAGCGGCTCAGCGCATGCTCGCCTTCGGCGCGGGCCGGGTGCCGGATATATAGTGTAGTCAAACCGTCTCGCTTTCTTGTTAGTTCTGGCGGATCCACACCACCCTGGTACCGCCACCGGCGCCAATGCCCCCCAACGCCGGTCGGTGAATCAACGCCTGGGCATCCAGCGCGGCGCGGTCGAGCCGGATGCGGCTGTCGACCAGGAACCATTCGCTGTTCACACCCCACGCCTCGGTAGCGTCCACAGCTCGTCCGTTCAATGCATTCGTAAAGTTCGCGTCGTCTTTCCACGGGGCTTGCTTGCGCTGTGCCACCAAGGTGTTGGCCTCGGACACCGACATGCCTGTTATCGCCGCCAGCACTTCCGGCAGTGCCGTGTTCACGTTCACTTTCGTTTTCCCGGAGGGCAGCACGATCACGAAAGGCCGCAGACGCTCGACCATTTCCGGCGTAAATCCAGGCACCGCCAGCAAATCATCCACTTGCAGCAGGCTGATCGGTTTGCCGGTGACCGTGCTGCGCGGCACCGGCGGCGGCGGCGGGTCCGGACCCTCGACGATCGCACGTGGCGGCTGGGTGGCAACGACATAGTCGGCAACCCGGGCCGCCAGCGTCTCCTGCATCTGCAGATTGCGCAACAGATTCTTGAAAACCTTGACCTGCCCTTCATCGGGTCCGTTATCCCCAGCCAGATTGCGTAAATTGTAACGCGAGCACGCATCCGTCACGCTGCCGGACAAGGTCGCATCGAAATTTTCCCCTTCGATGCGCTCGCGCTCAATGTATTGGTCGAGCCGGGTTTCGGCGAGCGGCGTCGCCCATGGCTGGTCGAGGCTGGTGTATTGGCCGCCCCTGAAGGTGTCCAGCACCAGTTTCGACCAGTCGAGCGCGCCGCGCAGGATCCACTTGGTCTGCAACTGCAGGCGCTGGTTTTCCATCGAGCGCACCTGCACCTGCTGCTGCCAGAACAGGCTGGCGACGATGGCGACTGCGAGCGTGGTCAGCAGCAGCGCGGTGATCACGGCGACCCCGCGTTCGCGAACGCGGCTGCGGGCACTGCGGGCACTGCGGCGCAAACGGGCCGGCCTCATGGTTCCCCCACCAGGAAGTATTTCATCAGGGGCACTTCCTGCCCCTGCTGCTGGAGCGCCACCTGCAGGCCGGTCGGGTCTTGCGAGACGCCGGTCGATTGCTGCGCAATGGCATTGATGGTGGCGACGGCCTGGCGCCAGCCGCCGTTCTGCCAGACCAGCACCTGCATGCCGGTGACGCCGGTCTGCAGCCCGACCGACCCATCGGTCGCGGTGTCGCTGACGGCCGCCTGCCACAATGCGTCGAGCTCGGCCAGGTCGCGGGTGACGTTCGATTCGCGCCGCACCAGGGTGCCGTTGATGACGCGGTAAGCCACCACTTGCAGGCGCGAGGGCTGGTTTTCCGTGAACACTTCGCGCACCATGGTGATGCGGTCGTTACCGGTCAGCAGGAAGGGCCGGCCATTGATGACGCTGGCCGAGGTGATGTGTTCGCAATCGCTCTGCAGCTGGGCGAAGGCGAGCTGCATGCCGCGCGTGGTTTCCATTTGCGTGGTGAGCGAGGCGCGCGCACGCACGATGCTGTCCAGACCGCGCCAGCCGAGCACGGCGACGATGGCCAGGATGCTGATGGCGACCAGCAGCTCGACCAGGGTGAACCCGCGGGACGTGGGCGATGCTGGGCTCATGTGCGTGTCGGCCTCAGCACCAGTTGCACCAGCTTGACGATGCGGCGGTTCGGATTCTCGATGTCGAACACCGAGACCTCGACCCGGCGCAGTCGCGGATTCGGGCTGACGATGACTTCTTCCTGGCACACCAGGTGCAGGTCGCCCTGCGGACAATCAAAACCGCGCTTGCCGACTTCGGGAAATTCGTTGCCCAGGCGGATCTGCACCAGGCGGTTCTCGGCCGACCAGGTCGCCATCATCGCCGTGCGCAGGCCGGCGCTGTTGGCGCTCAGGCTGCCCACCGCGCGCAGGCCGGCGCCGAGCGCGGTGCCGACGATGACCAGGGCCACCAGCACTTCGAGCAGGGTGAAGCCGCGTTGCCTGGCGCCTGGCTTGATGCTTGACCTGCGGGGACGGAATGGATGCGGCATGTTCATTCGACCGTGAAGTGGCCGACGCCGTCGGCACGGATGCCGACGCGGATGTCGCCGCTGGCCAGGGTCAGCAGGAAAGGCTTGTCGACCGGTTCGCGGCCGAAGGTGATGCGCAGCGGATTGGCGGTGCCGGCGCTGCCCGGTTCCAGCAGCAGGGTCAGCGGCGCATCGCGGAAGGCGCGCTCGCGCAGCAGGTCGTCGGTGGCGATCGGCTCCCAGCGCGTTTCGTTGCGCACCAGGAAGTGATAACGCTCGGGCGTGGCTTCGAAGGTGACCGGGCGGTTGCGCACGATCGCCTCGTCGCGCGCCAGTTGCAGCAGCAGCGACAGGCGCCGCGCCTCGTCCTGCAAGTCCTGGCGCGGACTCGGGATCGCGTTGAGCGACACCAGCCCCAGCGTGACGCCAATGATGACCATCACGACCATGATCTCCACCAGGGTGAAACCGCTGGCATGCCCGCGCGCGTGTTTGCTCATCGGCGTGCGAACTCCTCAGGGATGCTGTGCGCGCTTATTTATTTTCCCATGAGCCGACGTCGGCATCTTCGCCGGTACCGCCCGGCTGGCCATCCGCGCCCAGCGAGAAAATGTCGACCTCGCCATGCAGGCCGGGCGACAGGTATTGGTAAGGATTGCCCCACGGGTCTTTCGGCAGGCGCTCGACGTAACCGCCCTCCTTCCAGCCGTTGGCGGCCGGGCCGCTGGTCGGCTTCTGGACCAGCGACTGCAGGCCCTGCTCGGTGGTCGGGTAGCGCTGGTTGTCCAGCTTGTACAGCTTGAGGGCCGACATCATGGTCGCGATGTCGACGCGGGCGGCGGTGACGCGCGACTCGCCGGTGCGGCCCAGCAGCTTGGGCACCACCAGCGCGCCGAGGATGCCGATGATGACCACGACCACCATGATCTCGACCAGGGTAAAGCCGCGTTGGCGACGCTGTTGCTTCAAACGTTGTGAAACATTTTGCATATGGGTCTAGTGTTGACTGACAGTCGGAAAAATCGATCTAGTATAAGGCGGAATCACCGCGAAAGGCCACCTTGCAAGCTTTGCCAATTGTAAGGCAGTCCAGCCAGGAAAGACACTTTATCTGTCTGATATGACAAGCCGACGACGTCGTCAGCGACGCCCCGCGCACACCGGGCAAGCGGGATTGCGCGCCACCCTGACCTCGCTCCATTCCATCGCCCGGCCGTCCAGCATTTGCAGGCGCCCGGCCAGCGACGGCCGGATACCCACCAGCAGCTTGAGCGCTTCGGCCGCCTGCACCGCGCCGATGACGCCCACCAGCGGCGCGAACACGCCCATGCTGCTGCACGCCACGTCCTCGAACCGGCTGTCGGGCGGGAACAGGCAGGCATAGCAGGGCGAAGCCGGGTCGCGCATGTCGTAGACCGAGACCTGGCCGTCGAAGCGGATCACGGCGCCGGCCACCAGCGGCACCCGCGCCGCCACGCAAGCGCGGTTGACCGCATGGCGGGTCACGAAATTGTCGCTGCAATCCAGTACGACCGTTGCCGAACCGATGAGTTCCGCCAGGCGTTCCGGACCGGCACGTTCCTGCAGGGCGACGACGGCGATCTCGGGATTGATCTGCAATAAAGCCTCGCGCCCGGAGGCCACCTTCGGCTGACCCACGCGGTCGGTGGTGTGCATCACCTGGCGCTGCAGGTTGGTGAGGTCGACCGTGTCGTCGTCGACCAGGGTGATGCGGCCGACGCCGCTGGCAGCCAGGTAGAGCGCGGCCGGCGAGCCGAGGCCGCCGGCGCCGATGACCAGCGCATGCGCGTCGAGCACGCGCTGCTGGCCCTCGATACCGACTTCGTCGAGCAGGATGTGGCGCGAATAGCGCAGCAGTTGCTGGTCGTGCATTATTTCTTCGGCGCGCCCTTGAGCTCGGGCGGCTTGGCTTCGTCGCCCGGCAGCTTGGCCGGGGCCGGCTTGTCCGCATCCGGGTCGGCCTTGGCCAGGCGTACCGGCAAGCCCTTGAAGTGGTTGATCGCCTGGGCCAGCTGGAAATCGTCCTTGCCCCCGAACTCGAGCGGCTTGGCGTTTTTGAGCATCGCCAGCGCGCGCTGCTCTTCTTCCAGCTCGTCACGCCTGGCCGGGCTCGCCGCGCCCTTGGCGCTGGCGGTCTTTTCGCCCTCGTTGGCCAGGTGGTGGTCGAGGTCGGCTTCGCGCACCTGCAGCGCGTTCAGGCCGTCGCCCTGCGCCGTCTCGTCGACTTTCAGGTCGGGCACGATGCCCAGCGCCTGGATCGAGCGCCCCTTCGGCGTGTAGTAGCGCGCGGTGGTCAGCTTGACGGCGGTGTCCTCGGTCAGCTGGCGCAGGGTCTGCACCGAGCCCTTGCCGAAAGTCTGGCTGCCCAGCACGATGGCGCGCTTGTAGTCCTGCAGGGCGCCGGCCACGATTTCCGAGGCCGAGGCCGAACCGGTGTTCACCAGCACCACCATCGGCACGCTCTTCAGCGCCGCCGGCAGTTTGGCCAGCGGATCGGCGCCCGGACGGGTCGCGTAGAACTCGCGCCGGCCATAGAACACCGCATTCGATTCCGGCAGCTGGCCCTTGGTCGAGACGATCACGTCGTTGGCCGGCAGGAAGGCGGCCGAGACCCCGATCGCGCTAGGCAGCAGGCCGCCCGGGTCGTTGCGCAAGTCCAGCACCAGGCCCTTGATGGCCGGGTTCTGGGCATACAATTCCTTGACCTTGGCGGCCAGCTCGTCCACGGTCTCTTCCTGGAACTGGCTGATGCGCAGCCAGGCATAGCCGGGCTCGATGATCTTGCCCTTGACGCTGGCGACCTTGATTTCCTGGCGCTCGACCGGCACCACCCAGGGCGCGTCGGCGCCGCGGCGGGCGATGGTCAGCATCACCTTGCTGTGGGCTTCGCCGCGCATGCGCTTGATGGCTTCGTCCAGCGACAAACCTTTCACGGGCACGTTGTCGATGCGGGTGATCAGGTCGCCGGCCTTGATGCCGGCGCGGTAGGCCGGCGTGTCCTCGATCGGGCTGACGATCTTGATGTAGCCGTCTTCCATCGCCACCTCGACCCCGACGCCGACGAACTTGCCTTCGACCTCTTCCTGCATGTCGGCGAAGTCCTTCTGGTCCAGGTAGACAGAATGGGGATCGAGCGAGGCGACCATGCCGGCGATGGCTTCCGACAGCAGCTTCTTGTCGTCGACCTTTTCGACGTAGTCGCTCTTGATCAGGCCGTACACGTCGGCCAGCTGGCGCAATTCGTCCAGGGGCAAGGGGGCCTCGGCGGCGGCAGCATTCCCGCCCTTTTGCGCGAAGGCGGAAAACTGTACCGACGCGGCCACCCCGGTGATCACGCCGATGCCGATCAGGCCGAGGTTCTTGACGAAGTTCTTGCGCTTCATGCTCATGCTGTTCCCTGAACTTCTAGAATTTGACCCAGCCCGCCGGGTCGATCGGCTTGCCCAGATGCCTGAGCTCGAAGTATAGCCCCGATTCCTCGTTGCCGCCGGTGTTGCCCGCAGTGGCGATGACGTCGCCGGCCTTCACGGTATCACCGGCTTCCTTGAGCAGCGTTTCGTTGAAGCCGTAGATCGACAGGTATTCGCCGCCATGGTTGATGATGATCAGATTGCCCCAGCCGCGCATCCCCTTGGCGTAGGCGATACGGCCCGGTGCCACGGCGCGCACCTCGGTGCCTTGCGCGGCGCGGAAGAATACGCCGCGCCAGACCGGACCGTCAGCGCGCTTGGCGCCGAAGCGCGCCGCGACCTTGCCGGCGATCGGCGCCGGCATGCGGCCACGCAAGCTCTCGAAGGCGCCGCTCGGCAGGTTGGACGCCAGCGCGGTATCGGCGCTGCGCTGCGGCGGTGGCGCCTTTTCCTGCGCCGGCTCGTCCGCCACCTTCGGTTCTTCCGGCACCGGCAGCGGCTTGGCCGGCTTGCCGGTCTTGGCCGCTTCGCGCGCCAGGCGTTCGCGCTCGAGCTGCAGCGCCTTGGCCCGCGCCAGCGCGCGCGCCTTGGCTTCGGCGGCGGCCTTGGCACGCGCCTCGGCCAGCGCTTGCTGGCGCTTGCGCTCGGCCGCGGCGGCGATTTCCTGCTCACGGATGATGCGGGTCAGTTCGTCGACCAGGCCGCTCATGCGCTGTTCGTCACGCTCCAGGCTGCTTGCCTGCTTGCGCTGGCTGACCAGCTTGTCCGACAGATTCGCCAGGAGGGCCGCGCGCTTGGCCTTTTCCTTTTCCAGCAGCGCCTTCTGGTCGCGCTGCTCGCCGGCGATCTCTTCGAGTTCGTCCTTGGCGTTCTGGGTCTGGGCGTGGTTGGTCTCGACCGCCGCCAGGTTGCCGCGCAGCGCGTTCAACAGCCGGGCCTGGGCCTGCGACACATAGCCCATCATTTGCAGGTCGCGGTTGATGCGGTTCGGATTGTCGCCCGACAGCAGCAGCTTGATGCGGTCTTCATTGCCCGCAACGTAATTTTCACGCAATAGCTTGGCCAGCTGCTGCTTTTGGGCCGCGATGGTGGCCGCCAGCCGGTCTTGCTCGCCCGCCAGGTCCTTCAACTTGGCATTGGTGGCGGCTTGCTCCTCGGCCAGGTCGCGCAGCGCGCGGCTGGCGTCCGAGATCGCCTGTTCGGATGCGGACAACTCGTCGGCCGCGTCTTCCTTTTCGCTCTCGGTACGGCTGATGTCCTTCTTGAGGGCGCCGAGTTTTTGCTGGATGGCGGCGCGCGAGGCTTCGGCGGCGGCCTTCTGCTTGCTGCGCTCGGTTTGACGCCCGCCCTGGCGCGGCTCCGCCTGACGCGGCTCCGCCTTGCGTGGCTCGGCCTTGCGTGGCTCGGCCTTGGCAGGTGCGAACGCCAGCGCGCAGGCCAGCATGCCGCTCAGCAGGGTGCCGGCGGCGGATCGTGATACGGGGAAGCGCAAGACTTACTTTGCCTTTCCCTGGTTGGCCACGGCGGCCATCTTGGCGGCGATCGCATCCTGGTCGCCCAGATAGTAATGGCGGATCGGCTTCAGGTCGGCGTCCAGCTCATACACCAGCGGGGTGCCGTTGGGGATGTTGAGGCCGACGATGTCGGCGTCGCTGATGTTGTCCAGCATCTTGATCAGGGCGCGCAGGCTGTTGCCGTGGGCCGAGATCAGGATCTTCTTGCCGGCGCGGATGGCCGGGGCGATTTCCTCGTCCCAGGCCGGCATCACGCGCGCCACGGTATCCTTCAGGCACTCGGTCAGCGGGATGGCTGCCCGGTCCAGGCCGGCGTAGCGCGGATCATTGAAGGAGGTGCGCTCGTCGTCCGCCTCGAGGGCTGGCGGCGGCGTGTCGTAGCTGCGGCGCCAGACCAGCACTTGCTCGTCGCCGAACTTAGCGGCGGTTTCGCCCTTGTCCAGGCCCTGCAGGGCGCCGTAGTGGCGCTCGTTGAGGCGCCAGTCGTTCTTGATCGGCAGCCACATCATGTCCATCTCGTCCATGGCCAGCCACAGGGTGCGGATCGCACGCGTCAATACCGAGGTGTAAGCCAGGTCGAAGGTGAAACCGGCTTCGCGCAGCTGGCGGCCGGCGGTCTTCGCTTCGTTGACGCCTTTTTCGGTCAGGTCGACATCGGTCCAGCCGGTGAAGCGGTTTTCCAGGTTCCAGGTGGACTCGCCGTGGCGCATGAATACGATTTTGTACATAAGCTCTTTGAAAAAAGTTCGAAAAAATTACCGGTCTCGCTTCTATTTTATAATGCGCTGATTCAGTTCAACCAACGGAACCTTCGTGAATTTCATCCTTGACCATCTTCCTACCGTTGCGATCGCCGTACTTTCCGGTGGCGCCCTGCTGTGGACCTCCCTGGCACCGCGCGGCCGCCTGGCGACGACCATGCAGGCAACCCAGATGATCAACCGCGGCAAATCCACCGCCGTGATCGATGTGCGCAGTGCCGACGAGTTCGCCGCCGGGCACCTGCGCGACGCGAAAAACATTCCGCTGGCAGACTTGGGCTCGCGCATCGGCGAGCTCGACAAGGCCAAGATCAAGACCGTGATCGTGGTCGACCAGAATGGCAGCCGGGCCGCCAAGGCCGAGCGCCAGTTGAAAACGGCAGGGTTCGCAGATATCTATAGCCTGGAAGGCGGTATCGCCGCCTGGACGGCCGCCGGCCTGCCCGTGACCAAATAATCGAAAGGAAATCCCATGACAGCCCATGTTGTTCTCTACCATACCGCCAGCTGCCCTTATTGCGTGCGCGCCGAGCGCCTGCTGGAAGCCAAAGGCGTGACGGAAATCGAACGCATCCGCGTCGACCTCGACCCGGAACAGCGCGTCATCATGATGCAGCGCACCGGCCGCCGTACCGTGCCCCAAATCTATGTGGGCGAGACCCACGTGGGCGGCTTCGACGACCTGTATGCGCTGGACCAGGCCGGCCGCCTGGATCCCCTGCTGAAAGGCGAAGCCGCCTGATCGGGCCGCAAGCAGGCGCGTTCGCGCGGCTGCCGGCCGATCAGCGCCGGGCCGCCGAAGTTGCCTGACAATGGCTATTGCAACGGAATTGGTTTTGATACAATTGCCGACGCTTTGAGATTCACGCATCCAAGCATCTGGAATGGCGACTGCTGTTCTTCTTACAATTAAACGAAAGCGTTCCATGGCTGACGAAAACCTGCAACCCGTATTCCAAATCCAGCGTATTTACCTGAAGGATATGTCGCTGGAACAACCGAATTCCCCAGCGATCTTCCTCGAGCAGGAAGCCCCGACCATCGAGGTCTCGCTGGACGTCGGCGCCGAAGCCATCGCCGAGGGCATCTACGAATCGACCGTGACCATCACCGTGACCGCGAAGGTCAAGGACAAGGTCGCTTTCCTGGTCGAGGGCAAGCAGGGTGGTATCTTCGAAGCCCGCAACATCCCGGCTGACCAGATGGATCCGCTGCTGGGCATCGGTTGCCCGAACATCATCTACCCTTACCTGCGTGGCAACATCGCCGACGTGATCACCCGTGCCGGCTTCCCGCCCGTGCACCTGGCCGAGATCAACTTCGAAGTGTTCTACCAGCAGCGCCGCCAGGCACTGGCCGAGCAGGCCGCCACCGCCGGCACCCCGGCCGGCAACCAGTAATTCGTCAGCCAGGGCGCACCCCATCCGGTGCGCCCAGCAGCATCCCATCGGTGTCCGGTGCCTCCTTCCGGGATGGCAGCGGACACCTGTCCTGCCTTTCGGCGTGTTCCGATTTCCCAAAGGCCCTAGCATGCGTCCAATCCTGCGTCCCATCCTGCGTCCTACCCGCAAGCACTTACTTCATCGCACCCTCCTCGGCAGCCTCCTGCTCCTGGCATCCTTCGGCGTCAGCGCCTTCGACTTCAAGTCGATCGGTCCGCGTTCCGTGATCCTGTACGACGCCCCGTCGGCCAAAGGCGGCAAGCTGTTCGTGGCCCCGAGCGGCATGCCGGTCGAAGTCGTGCTCAGCTATGGCGACTGGGTCAAGGTGCGCGATGCCAGCGGCGACATGGCCTGGACCGAGCTGAAAAGCCTGTCGGCCAAGCGCACCGTCGTCGTCCGGGTGGCCTCCGCCCGCGTGCGCGCCACGCCCGACGATGCGGCGCCGGTGCTCATGACCGCCGAGCGCAACGTCCTGCTCGAACTGGTCGATCCGGAAACCGGTCCCTGGGTGCGCGTCCGCCATCGCGACGGCATCAGCGGCTACGTCAAGGCCGCCGAGGTCTGGGGCATCTAGCCGCCGGCTCCTCTTCCGCCTGCCTCTTTCCCTATTCCTATGCACGAAGCCAAACAAGTACAGAATATCAGCGTCCTCGGCGCCGGCGCCTGGGGCACGGCGGTCGCGATCGCGCTGGCCGCCCGTCATGACGTGCTGCTGTGGGGACGCAATCCCGCACAGATGGCACGCAGCGCCGCCGCGCGCGACAACACGGATTACCTGCCCGGCTTTCCGTTCCCCGAGCGTTTGCGCGTCAGCGCCGACTTCGACGCTGCGATCGCCCATGTCACGGAAGTTTCCGCCGAGGCGACGCCGCTGCTGATCGCGGCCTGCCCGGTGGCCGGCCTGCGTCCGCTGCTGCAGAGCCTGAAGGGCCGCGCGATCCCGAACATCGTCTGGCTGTGCAAGGGTTTCGAATACGACACCGGCCTGCTGCCGCACCAGGTGGTGGCCGAGGTGCTCGGCGACGCCGTTCCCGGCGCCGCCCTGTCCGGCCCCTCTTTTGCCCAGGAAGTGGCGCGCGGCCTGCCCTGCGCCCTGACCGTGGCATCGGCCTCGGCCGCGCTGCGCGAACGCGTGGTCGGCCTGGTGCACGGCGGCAATATGCGGGTCTATGCCTGCGACGACCTGGTCGGCGTGGAAGTCGGCGGCGCCGTCAAGAACATCCTGGCCATCGCCACCGGCGCCGCCGATGGTCTGGGCCTCGGGCTGAATGCGCGCGCGGCCCTGATCACGCGCGGCCTGGCCGAAATTACCCGTCTGGGCACCGCGCTGGGCGGCCAGGCCGGCACCTTCATGGGCTTGACCGGGGTGGGCGACCTGATCCTGACCTGCACCGGCGATTTGTCGCGCAACCGCCGCGTCGGCCTGGCGCTGGCCGAAGGCAAGCAGCTGGATACCATCGTCCGCGAACTGGGCCATGTGGCCGAGGGCGTGCCCTGCGCCAAGGCCGTGCGCGAACTGGCGCGCAAGATGGGCGTCGACATGCCGATCACCAATGCGGTGGCCGGGGTGTTGTTTGATGGGATACCGGCGGCCGAGATGGCCGGGCAGTTGCTGGCGCGGGATCCGCGTAATGAGTTGGCGTAGGGTTTGCGCCGGATCACACTGTGCTTGAACGCGTGGACGGGAAACCCGTCCACGCTACCCGAAACGCGGCGGTTTCAGGCGTTCGAGGAATTACGGATCGGACCGCCGTTGTTGTCGCCCGGGTGCAGCAGGATGGTCATCAGGCCCACCGCGTCCTGGTTGGCGCTGATCGCATGCGGTTCGCCGCCGGCCAGGTAGACCATTTCGTTCGGATGCAGGGTCGTGGTGCGGCCGTGGGCCTGGAACACGATCTCGCCTTCCAGGCACAGCAAGGTCATTTCGCCTTCGACCCAGTGTTCCGGCATCGGCTTGTCCTTCGGCAGCACCAGCCGGATCAATTCCATGTGATCGGTCTTGATCAACGCGATCGACGTGAAGTTCGCGATATCGTCCTCGCCGCGCTGTAGTGCGATCCGTTCACCCGATACTGCATGTTGCAAGGCCATGTCTTTCTCCAATCATTGCTCTTCATAAGTTTGGGGCACCCCGCGCAGCCAGGTGACGAGCGCGGTGGCGTCCTTGAATCCCTGCGCGAGCTGGGGTACCAGCTTGTCCGGGGCATTGATGTCCAGCTTGGTCTCGATCCAGACGAAATAGCTCTTGAGCTTCAGGTAGTCGACCAGCGGATGGTTCGGATCGAAGCCCTTGGGCGGACGCTGGAGCTTGTCTTCCGGATTGAGGTCGCCATAAGTTTCGCGCAGATGTTTATTCTTCAACATTTTCGAAAATCCTGTCGCATCGTTGACCACGTGCTCGCGGATCGCCTTCAGGCGCGGCGCCGGCGGCAGGTATTCGCCGGCACCGAACAGCAGGGTGCCGTTGGCTTCGATATGGAAGTAATAGGTCGGGCCGCCGCCTTCGCTGGGACGGCGCTTGTTGCCCGGCGCGATCCCGGCCGAAAAATGGTTTTTATACGGCGTCTTGTCGTTCGAAAAGCGGGTATCGCGCTGGAAGCGGAACATCGCCTTCTTCGGATCGCAGGCAGCCACCTGGCGGTCGAACTTGGCGATTTCGCGGATGAGTTCCGCGAGGACTTCGGCGAACTCGGCCCGCAGGATGTCGTAGCGGGGCTTGTTCATGATGAACCAGGGACGGGTGTTGTTGTCTTTGAGTTCGGTAAGGAATTGCGTCAGGTCACGCAGATGCATGGAAGGTCCGGTAAAGAGTCGATGGAATCAGGGTTGCTGGCGCGGCCGGCGTCCGACCGTCACCGCCAGGATGGTTTCGCGGTTCTTGCGCATCACGGTCATGGGCGCTTTTTCGCCCGGCGCCAGCTCGGCGATCAGGTTCATCATGTCGCCCGTGTTGCCGACCTTCCTGCCATTCACCGCCAGCAGGATGTCGCCCGGGCGCATGCCGGCGCGGTCGGCCGGGCCGCCGCGCACGACGCCGGCGATGATGGCGCCGCGCTCGCGGCCGAGTCCGAAGTTGCCGGCCAGTTCAGGCGTGATGTCCTGGGATTCGATGCCGATCCAGCCGCGCACCACCTGGCCATGCTTGACGATGGAATCCAGCACCATCTTGGCGGTGGAGACCGGAATCGCAAAGCCGATGCCGACCGAGCCGCCGGTCTGCGAATAGATCGCCGAATTGATCCCGAGCAGGTTGCCGCGGCTGTCGACCAGCGCCCCGCCCGAGTTGCCGAAATTGATCGCGGCATCGGTCTGGATGAAATTCTCGAAGTGATTGATGTGCAGGTTATTGCGGCCCAGCGCCGAGATGATGCCGAGGGTGACGGTCTGGCCGACACCGAAGGGGTTGCCGATGGCCAGCACCACATCGCCCACGCGCGCCTTGTCCGGCTCGCCGAGCACGATCACCGGCAGGTTTTTTTCGTGGATGCGGATCACGGCGAGGTCGGTTTCCGGATCGGTGCCGACCACGCTGGCCTCGGCCTTGCGCCCGTCGGCCAGGCCGACCTCGATCTCGTCGGCGCCCTCGACCACGTGGTTGTTGGTCAGGATATAACCGTCCGCACTGACGATGACCCCCGATCCCAGGCTGGCCATCTGTTCCTGCGGCGGCAGCTTGTCGCCGAAGAAGCGCCGGAAGAACGGGTCCTTCAGCAGCGGGTGCTGCTCGCGCAGGGCCTTGCTGGTAAGGATGTTCACCACCGCCGGCATCGCCCGTCCGGCCGCCTCGCGGTAGCTGCCCGGCGACCCGCCCAGGCCGGGCGCCTGCAGCACCGGGATGGCGTGGCCCGGCGCCCCGATGCCGACCTGGGCCGGCGGTCGCTCCAGCCAGATGTGTTCCAGCCACCCCGGGCGCAGCGCCGCGATCACCGCATACACGCCGAGCGCGATGGTGACGGTTTGCGCGAACAGGAGCCAGTAGCGGCGCATTGGCTGAACCCGATGGTTATTTTTTCAAGGCATCGCGGATTTCGCGCAGCAGCAGGACGTCTTCCGGCGTGGCGGGCACCGCCGCCGGCTTTTCGTCTTCCGACTTCTGGAACTGGTTGCGCAGGCGATTCATCAGACGCACCATCTGGAAGATGACAAAGGCCAGGATCAGGAAGTTCAGCAAGATGGTCAGGAAATTACCGTAGGCCAGCACGGCGCCGGCCTTCTTGGCCTCCGCCAGCGGCAAACCGTAGGCCTGGTGGTTCAGCGGAATGTAGTAATTCGCGAAATCCAGTCCGCCGAACAGCTTGCCGATCGGCGGCATGATCACATCCTGCACCAGCGAATCGACGATGCGGCCGAAGGCGCCGCCGATGATCACGCCGACGGCCAGATCGACCACATTGCCTTTGACTGCAAACTTCCTGAATTCTTCCATCATCGCCATGGAGGCTCCTTGTCGTTTTTGCATAGCTTGCCAAGGATGATACAGGAAGCCGTGTCCGCCCGACGCCAGGCGTCCCTCTGTTGGCGTCGATCGGCGGGCTGCTACCCCAGCCGTGGACATGCTGGAAACAGCCTAGCTCAAGGCAACGTTTTTTCTTTAGTTTGTAAATCTGTTCACATATAATCGATTGTTGCAATTATGGCTTTTACCTTAATGCAAGCTATTGCATTGCAACATTTCGCATTTGACGAATGGAGTTGGTATGAGTAATGAGAAGCAGGTCGATACAGGCCGGCGAGGCTTGCTCGTGGCTACATGCGCGGCGGGTGGTGTCGTCGGTGTTTCAACGGCCGGAGTCCTGGTCAGTACCCTTCAACCTTCCGAACGGGCCAAGGCGGCCGGCGCCCCGGTCGAGGTCGACATCTCCGACGTCAAACCCGGCGAAATGAAAGTCGCCGAATGGCGCGGCAAGCCGGTGTGGATCCTGCGCCGCACCCCCGAAATGCTGGCCAGCCTGCAAAAGAACGATAGCCTGGTCGCCGACCCCAAGTCCGACAAAAGTTTCCAGCTCGACGTGCCCGACTACGCCAAGAACGAGTTCCGCGCGTATGAAAAGCACAAGGACGTGCTGGTCGTCGTCGGCATCTGTTCCCACCTGGGCTGCTCGCCCTCCTCGCGCTTCCAGGAAGGCGCCCAGCCGAACCTGCCGGACGACTGGCACGGCGGTTTCCTGTGCCCCTGCCACGGCTCGACCTTCGACCTGGCCGGCCGCGTGTTCAAGAACAAGCCGGCACCGACCAATCTCGATGTCCCCCCGTACATGTACCTGGCCGATAACAAGATCGTGATCGGCAAAGACGAGAAAGGCGAGGCATAAATGGGCGCAGCGTTCAAGGAAACCAAGCTCCCGGCCGATGCGCCGAAGAGCCAGAAGGCCCTCGCATGGGTCGACGACCGCTTCCCGCTCTCGAAGCTGTGGCAGGAACAGTGGGGCCGCTACCACGCACCGAAGAATTTCAACGTCTGGTACATCTTCGGCTCGCTGGCAATGCTGGTGCTGGTGATCCAGATCGTGACCGGCATCTTCCTTACCATGCACTACAAGCCTGATTCCAACCTGGCATTCGGCTCGGTCGAGTACATCATGAAGGAAGTCCCCTGGGGCTGGCTGGTGCGCTACATGCACTCGACCGGCGCCTCGGCCTTCTTCATCGTGGTCTACCTGCACATGACGCGCGCGCTGATGTACGGCTCCTACCGCAAGCCGCGCGAGCTGATCTGGCTGTTCGGTTTCGCCACCTTCCTGTGCCTGATGGCGGAAGCCTTCTTCGGCTACCTGCTGCCCTGGGGCCAGATGTCCTACTGGGGCGCGCAAGTCATCGTCAACCTGTTCAGTGCCATCCCGGTCGTCGGCCCCGACCTGTCGCTGTGGATCCGCGGCGACTACGTGGTGTCGGACGCCACCCTGAACCGTTTCTTCGCCTTCCACGTGATCGCGATCCCGCTGGTGCTGCTGGGCCTGGTTGCCGCCCACCTGATCGCCTTGCACGAGGTCGGCTCCAACAACCCGGACGGCATCGAGGTCAAGGACAACGTCGGCCCGGACGGCCATGGCGTGGACACGATTCCCTCCCACCCCTACTACACCACCAAGGATTTCTTCGGCGTGTCGGTGTTCCTGCTGATCTACAGCGCGGTGGTGTTCTTCGCACCCGAGATGGGCGGCTACTTCCTGGAATACAACAACTTCCTGCCGGCCGATTCCCTCAAAACGCCGCCGCACATCGCTCCGACCTGGTATTTCACGCCCTTCTACTCGGTGCTGCGCGCCACCACCTCCGACTTCATGTGGGTGGTGATGGCCGGCGTCGCCGCCTATGTCGTCTTCATCTGGCTGCGCTCGCGCCTGTCCTACAAGACCAAGATCGCGATCACCGTGCTGGCGATCGTGCTCGAAATCGGCATGCTGACGCTGGAAGCGAAATTCTGGGGCGTGGTGCTGTTCGGCTCCTCGGTCGTGATCCTGGCCCTGCTGCCCTGGCTCGACCATTCGCCGGTGCGCTCGATCCGCTACCGTCCGGGCTGGCACAAGGCCGTGTACGGCCTGTTCTTCGTCTGCTTCGTGACGCTCGGCTATCTCGGCACCCAGTTGCCGACCGCGGCCTACACGCTGGTCGCCCAGCTGGCGACGCTGCTGTACTTCAGCTTCTTCCTGCTGATGCCATGGTGGAGCACGATGGGCCGCTTCAAGACGTTGCCCAAGCGGGTCACCTATGTCCCCCACTGAGCGCATCGACCGGAACCGAGACGAAGGACAACCATGAATTTTTTGAAAAAAAACCTCGCGGTCCTTGCCTTGCTGCCGGGCTTTGCCCTGGCCAATGAAGGGACGTTTCCGCTGGACCACGCACCCGAGCGCACCGACATCGCGTCGCTGCAAAACGGCGCCAAGTTGTTCATCAACTATTGCTTGAACTGTCATTCGGCATCGTCGATGCGCTACAATCGCCTGCGTGATCTGGGCTTGAGCCAGGAACAGATCAAGGGCAACCTGCTGTTCTCGGGCGAGAAAGTGGGCGACATGATGAAGATCGCGATGCGGCCGGACGACGCCAAGGCCTGGTTCGGCGCGGTACCGCCGGACCTGTCGGTGATCACGCGGGCGCGCGCTTCGGCAGCGGGCAGCGGGGGCGACTACCTGTACACCTATCTGCGCACCTTTTATAAGGACGACAGCCGCCCGACCGGCTGGAACAACCTGGTGGTGCCGAACGTCGCCATGCCGCATGTGTTGTGGCAGATGCAGGGGGTGCGTACCGTAAAAATGGTCGAAGAACCCGACCCGCACGAGAAGGGCAAGACGGTCCACCGCTTCGCCGGCTTCGAGCAGGTGACCAAAGGCAGCGTCAGCCAGCCGGAGTTCGATACCCAGGTGGCGGACCTGGTGGCCTACATGGAATGGATGGCCGAACCGACCCGCGACCTGCGCAAGCGCCTGGGCGCGATCGTGGTGCTGTTCCTGTCCTTGTTTGCCTTCCTTGCCTGGCGTCTGAATGCTTCGTATTGGAAAGATGTAAAGTGATTTGATTGCCCGGTTATAATGCGGGCAATGTCTATTTTGGGGTGGGCCAGTGGCTACACCCCTTTGTTTCTTGAAGGAACTATAAACCATGATGGTTCTCTACTCCGGCACCACGTGCCCGTTCTCCCAACGCTGCCGCCTGGTCCTGTTCGAAAAGGGCATGGATTTCGAGGTGCGCGACGTCGACCTGTTCAATAAGCCGGAAGACATCTCGACGATGAATCCGTATGGCCAGGTGCCGATCCTGGTCGAGCGCGAGCTGATCCTGTACGAATCGAACATCATCAACGAGTACATCGACGAGCGCTTCCCGCATCCGCAACTGATGCCGGCCGACCCGCTGATGCGCGCGCGTGCCCGCCTGATGCTGTTCAACTTCGAAAAAGAGCTGTTCGTGCACGTGAACACGCTCGAGAACGAGCGCAACAAGGTGACCGACAAGAGCCACGACAAGGCCCGCGCCGAAATCCGTGACCGTCTCACCACGCTGGCACCGCTGTTCCTGAAGAACAAGTACATGCTGGGTGACGAGTTCTCGATGCTGGACGTGGCGATCGCCCCGCTGCTGTGGCGCCTGGACCACTACGGCATCGAACTGTCGAAGACCGCGGCGCCGCTGATGAAGTACGCCGAGCGCATCTTCTCGCGCCCGGCCTATATCGAAGCGCTGACCCCGTCAGAGAAAGTCATGCGCCGTTAAGCGCCTGCCTGCTCCACCGCAGTACACCGTTGCACGCCAGTTTTCGACGCCCTGTGGCGAATCGGATTACACTGGCGTGTAACAATTCGATGCACACCGAATTCCGAACATGTCAGATATCTCCACCAAGCCCTACCTGCTGCGCGCCATCTACGAATGGTGCACGGACAGTGGCCACACCCCTTACCTGGCGGTCAAGGTCGACGCCGCGACCACGGTTCCGATGGAATACGTGAAAAAGGGCGAGATCATCCTCAACGTCAGCTACGGCGCCACCTCCGGGCTGAAGATGGACAACGACGCGATCACCTTCCGCGCCCGCTTCAACGGCGTCTCGCGCGAGCTCTACATTCCGGTGCAGAACGTGCTGGCGATCTATGCCAACGAAAACGGCCAGGGCATGGCGTTCGATGTGAGCACCACGGCTTCCGAAACATCGCCACCATCCGCGCCGACGCCCGCACCGACCCTGGCTGCCGCGCCAGCCCCGGCCCTCGCTGCGGCACCCGAGCCGGCTGCGCCTTCCGCGGTGCCGGCGCCCGGCCTGGCCTCCGTGCCGGGCAAGACCAATGGCGCGACGGTGTCCGAGGTGTCGTCCGTGCCGGATGGCGACAACGAGCCGCCGAAAAAAGGTGGCCGGCCGACCCTGACCCGGATCAAATAAGCGTTCGCTCGCCGGCTTGCCGGCGCCGGCTGCTCACGCCGACACGCCAACCCGTGACACAAAAGAAAACGCGCCCTGCATCCGGATGGATGCAGGGCGCGTTTTTTGTATCTTGTGCCCCCGTCAGGAATCGAACCCGAGACCCCCTGATTACAAGTCAGGTGCTCTACCAACTGAGCTACAAGGGCGAACTTAAAATTATAGACGGGAAGTATGGATTCCGCCAGCCCTGGCAGCGACAATCGGCACACCCTCTACAATCGCGCCAGCGCCGGCACCCCGTCCTTGCCCAGCCAAGTCGTCTGAAATCGCTGGCGAGCCAGCCGTAGCGACACCGCATCCCCGCGCTGCTCGTACACCTCCATCAGGCCACGCAAGGCCCAGCCATTGCTCGGCGTGCGTGCCAGCGCGGCACGGAACACGTCTTCCGCGTCGTCGAGCCGGCCGGCGTGCAGCAAGGCCACGCCCAGGGACTGGCGCGCCGGGTAATACCAGTAAGGCGGCTCCATGTAGGGCAGCCCGTCCTGCACGGCAACCGCCTGGCGGAAGGCGGCCAGGGCCAACGGCAGATCGCCGCGCGCATGCGCCAGGCGGCCGGTGGCGACGTAGCGCGAGGTCTTGACGATGTCCCGGGCCGGGATGCCCCAGGCGGCGAAGGGTTTAAGGTCGGCCGTGCGCTCCATCGCACTCAGGACGTCGATCTCGCGCCGGCTGTCGGCCTGCATGCCCTTGCGCGCGTAGCCGACCCCGCGCGCGTAATGCCACATGGCCTGCACCAGCACCAGCTCCGGTCCAGGTTCCGGCAATCCGATCAGGGTGTCAGGGCTGCTGAACTGCACGTGCGAGAAATACGGCGCCGCCTTCACCGGCTGGATCGGCGGGAATTTCGCCACCAATGCAAGCGGCAGCGACTTGTCAAGCTTGTTGGCGGCGTCGAGCGCGGTCTTGCCGTCGCCGCCCATCAGCGCCGAGACCATCACGAAGTGGATGTTGTGCGGATAGTAGGCGCCCCTGTAGACCGGGTCGCTGCCCGAACGGCTGAAGTAGCGCTCATCCACCGCGATGGCCTGCAGGTTGGCGTCCAGCGATGCCTTGTACATGCCGAGCCGGTAATAGATATGCGAAGGCATGTGCACCACGTGGCCGGCGCCGGGCATCTGCCGGGCCAGCAGGCGCGCATAGGGCAAGGCGCGCTCCGGCGTGGACGAGGCTTCCACGGCGTGGATGTAGTAGTGGGCGGCGCCCGGGTGATGGGGGTTGTGCGCCAGCACGCGCTCGAGGGCGGCGATCATTTCCGGCGTGCGGCCTTTGGGCTGGGTACCGCCGGCCTGCCAGTAATCCCAGGGCGCCAGGTCCATCAGCGCTTCGGCATACAGGACCTGGATGGTGTCATGGGTGGGAAAGGCGCGCGCCGCTTCGGCCATGGCGTCGGCATAGGCGCGGTCCAGCGGTTTGCGGTCTGCCGGCGGCGCCGCCGCATAGCGTTGGCCAATGGCGCGGATCACGGCCTGCTCGTGCGGCGTGGCCTGGACCGCCAGGCTTGCCGCTTTCCTGGCCGCGGCATACGCGGGCGCGACTGCTTCCGGGAACATCGGCGCATTGATGTTGGGGCCCAGCACCAGGGCTTCGCCCCAGTAGCACATGGCGCAGCCCGGATCGGCCTGCTGGGCGGCGCGGAAGGCGCGCGCCGCTTCGGCGTGGTTGAAGGCGAAGCTCAGGCGGATGCCCTGGTCGAAATAGGCCTGGGCCAGTGCGCTGTCGGTGCTGATCGGCAGGTGCAGCTTGCCGAGGTCCTTGTATAAAGGTAAGGACGAGGGCGGGGACGCGGCGCCGGTGGATGCGGGCACTTGCTGGCCCGGCTGGAAGGGTCGCGTTTCGGTGGGCGGCTGGACGTGTTCCTGAGCCTGGGCCTGGGCCTGCAGCAGGCTGGCCAGCAGGACCGGGCGCCCGGCCTGGGTCGGCGTGCAATTGGCGCCGCGTGCAAACAGGGGATCGAAGGCCGGGGTCTCGGCTGGTAGCGTCGAGCTTGCCAGCAAGGCGGTGGCGCCCGCCCCTGCCACGGCCAACAGAATCTTCGGTTTTCGCATGATCCACTCCTCACCATGAATGCTGGTCAGGGGATATGTACTTTGAGCGCGGCGGCCGGTGCCGGTTCCGCCAACCGGCAGCCTGTATGTCATCGCTCAATGCGTGACCGCCTGCGCTAGCCTTTCACGCACACGATCTGCTTGAGCGTATGCACCACCTCGACCAGATCGCTCTGCGCCTGCATTACCGCGTCGATGTCCTTGTAGGCCATCGGGATTTCGTCGATCACCTCGGCATCCTTGCGGCACTCGACGCCCTCGGTGGCGCGCACCTGGTCTTCCACCGAATAGCGGCGCTTGGCCTCGGTGCGGCTCATGACGCGGCCGGCGCCGTGGCTGCAGCTATGGAAACTGTCCGGATTGCCCTTGCCGCGCACGATGAAGCTTTTGGCGCCCATCGAGCCGGGAATGATGCCCAACTCGCCGGCACGCGCCGATACCGCCCCCTTGCGCGTGACCAGCACGTCCTGGCCGAAATGGTGCTCCTTCTGCACGTAGTTATGGTGGCAGTTGACCGCTTCCAGGTGTGTCTCGAAAGGTTTGCCGATGACCGTGCGCACCGCAGCGATCAGGTTGCGCATCATGATTTCGCGGTTCATGCGCGCAAAGCGCTGGGCCCAGCCGACCGCCTCGACGTAGTCGTCGTAGTGCTGCGTTCCCTCGCGCAGGTAGGCCAGGTCCTGGTCCGGCAGGTTGGCGATGTGGGTGCGCATGTCGCGCTTGGCCAGCTCGATGAAATGGCTGCCGATCGCATTGCCGACGCCGCGCGAGCCCGAATGCAGCATGAACCAGACGAAGCCTTCCTCGTCGAGGCAAATCTCGACGAAGTGGTTGCCGCTGCCGAGCGTGCCGAGGTGCTTGTGGTTGTTGCTGTTCCTGAGTTTCGGGGTCTTCTGGCAGATACGCTCGAATTCGTCCTTCAGCGCCAGCCAGGCAGTGTCGACCGCTTGCGGCGGCCTGTCCCACGACCCTTTGTCCCGGCCGAAGGCGCCGCCCCTGGCGCGCGTTTTGGGCGACATCCCGTGCGGCACGGCGCGCTCGATGGCGCTGCGCAGCGGTCCGAGATTGTCCGGCAAGTCGCGCGCCGCCAGCGTGGTCTTGGCCGCCATCATGCCGCAGCCGATATCGACCCCGACCGCGGCCGGGATCACCGCGCCCAGGGTCGGGATCACGCTGCCGATGGTCGACCCTTTGCCCAGGTGGACGTCGGGCATGGCGGCCATGTGCCGGTAGATGAAAGGCATGCGCGCGGTGTTGGCCAGCTGGCGCCTGGCTTCTTCCTCGACCGGCACACCACGGGTCCACATCTTGACGGGGCGGCCGCCCTCCACGTTCAACACATCGTAGTGTTCGGCTTGCATGATGGTGTTCTCTTTTCCGCAGCAGATCACCGGTATATGGGGGCGATTTGCGCGTTCCATACCGCCGATGGCGCAGTCTGTCGCAATCCGCCTGCCGCCACGCCGGTGTCCGCCTACAGTGGCATCAAGCAATCACCACCGGAGAACATCATATGAACAAGCTCATGGGCATAGCCCTCCTGGCCACCACCCTGTCGATGGCGATGCACGGCGCCATGGCCGACGAGGTCGTACGCGAAACCCGTAGCGTCGATGCCGGCGTCTCGAAGGTACGCCTGGGCGGCGTGATCCGCCTGAATTTGCGCCAGGGCCCGCCTTCCCTGGTGTTGTCGGGCGAGCGCCGCTACCTGTCAAAGATTACCAGTGTGCAGCGCGGCGATACGCTGGTGATCGACATGGAGAACAACACGCGCATGGAAGGCGGCAAGAGCGAATTGCGCGCCGATCTGACGGTGCCGAACCTGCAGGAGTTCGCGTCGCAGGGCGTCGGCTCGAGCGAGGTCTCCGGCTTCAGCGGCAACAGCGTCAAACTGTCGCTGGACGGCGCCGGCGCGGTGCGTTTCAGCGGTCAGTACCGGGAAGTGGATGCGCGCCTGGGCGGGGTCGGCGGCCTGACCCTGGATACGGGGCATGCCGACAAGGTCGAGCTGCGCCTGGGCGGCGCCGGCCACATCACCATCAGCGGCCAGACCCGGATGCTGCGCGCCCACCTGGGCGGTATCGGCGGACTCGATGCCCAGCAGTTGCGCGCCGAAACGGTCGACCTGGAGATGTCGGGCCTGGGCGGCGCCAGCGTGTTCGCCAGGACGGCTGCCAACATCAGCATGAGCGGCATGGGATCGGCCACCGTGTACGGCAAGCCGGCGACGCGCAATGCGACGACGAACGGGTTCGGGAAGGTGAGCTGGCAGTAAGAGCGGGGAATGGAAGACTGCGCTGAGGACTGCGCTGAGCACTGCGGAGGATTGCGCCGCCGGCGTGGCCGGCGGTGCAATGGCAGATTTTAGCGGATCACGGTGTCGTTCTTGACCGACTTCACGCCCTTGATGCCGCGTGCCAGGTCGACGGCGCGCTGTGCGCTTTCACGCGAATCGACGAAGCCGCTCAGCTGCACGGTGCCCTTGAAGGTTTCCACCTGCACCTGGGTCGCCTTGACCGTCGGGTCGGCGGCGTAGGCTGCCTTCACCTTGGTGGTGATGACGGAGTCGTCAACGTATTCGCCGGTGCCTTCACGCGTGGGCGTAGGCGCGCAGGCAACGACGGACACCAGCAGCGCGCTGGCGATGACGGATTGAGCAATAGCGGACTGGAAACGACGAGTGAAGGCCATGGCAATTTCTCCAATGAGTAAGACGAATGTATTAAGTTTTTATTATTGCCAATTTCTGCCAAGCCTGTCGCCCGATACTGTTGCGTAAACACTACTGACGCTGTTTAAGGGGCGCCCGTCACGTTCCCATGCACGCCGGATAGCGCGTTCGAACGAGCCGCGATCCGCTGCGGCGGTAGATCGCGACCGATCACCAGCCTTATGTCGGCCCTGGCCTTGTCCCCGGCCCTGATCTCGACCGGTGCCTGGGCGCCGAAGCGCTGTGCCAGGCGTTCGGCCAGGTCGCGGAAGGCCGGCTGGAATTCGATGCGGGTCTGGCGCACCTTGAAGCCTTTTTCGTTGGTCAGCCGGACGATCTTGACGCCGGGATCGCGGATTTGCCGGGATACCATGCGCGCCAGGCCCTGCCGTCCGTTGCCGTTGCTGATCTCGAGCGCAGCGATGATCGCCGGCGGCGCATCGCCGCGCAGCGGTAGCGGTGGCAGCGGCGGCTTGCGCGCAGGCGCGGCCGGTGTTACCCGGCGCAGTTCGAGCACCCCGTTGCCCTGGCTGGTCACTTCCACGAAGGCCCACTCCTGGTCAGTGTGCGCGGCCGTTTGCACCGCCTTTTCGAGCGCCGGTAGCCGCGCGCCGCCACTGGCCGCGGCGTAGTCGGCCTGGAAGTCGTGTTCGCGCAGCGCGCTGGCCTGGCGCAGCATCTGGCTTGCGCGCTCATCCTGGCCAAGCTTCTGCAAGGTCTCGCCCAGGTATTGCCAGGCGCGCCCGTTGAGCGGATCGAGCAGGCAGGTTTTTTCGAGGGCGACCAGGGCCAGCTCGTAGTCGCCGTTGAGGAAATAGGCGTAACCCAGGTTACCGAACAGGAAGGCGGTGGCCTGGCCCGATCCCATCGTCGCGCCACGCGTCAGCTCGCGCCAGATCGGGATTGCCCTGGCGAAGTCGCGCTGTTCGGCATAGGCGATCGCCAGGCCGTTGCTGGCGTTGACGTGTGCGGGGGCTATCCGCAGCGCGGCCTGGTACGCGGCGATCGCTTCCTCGTGGCGGCGTGCGAGATGCAGGCTGCGGCCCTGCAGGTAATGCTCGTCGGCGTCCGACACGGCGACGGCCGGCGCCATATCGCGCAGCAGGGGGCTGCCGCAGCCGAGCAGGATGGCGCCGCTGCACAGCAGGGGCAAGGCGGTCAAGAGGATACGGGTACGCATGTCGATCTCCGCTGGATGGTGCTGGACTGTTTATTGGTTGCCGAGGACGCTGCCGAAGGTGCGCCCGAGCTGGATCCCGGCGGGGCCCAGCAGCACCATCAGCAGCGTCGGGAAGATGCAGAAAATGAGCGGAAACAGCAGCTTCAGGCCGATCTTGGCGGCCGCCTCTTCCGCGATCATGCTGCGTTTGGTGCGCAGGTTGTCCGAGTACACGCGCAGGGCGTCGCCGATGCTGGTGCCGAAACGCTCGGACTGGATCAGCATGGCCACCAGCGAATCGACGTCGTCCAGGCCGATGCGCAGGGCGAAGTTGCGCATCGCCTTCTCCTTGCTGAAACCGGCACGCATCTCCATCAGCACCAGTTGCAGTTCCTGCGCCAGGGTCAGGCTTTTTATGTGGATCTCGGAAGCGACCTTCACCAGCGCGCGCTCCAGGCTCAGGCCTGCCTCCACGCACACGGTGAGCAGGTCGAGCGCGTCGGGGATGGTTTCGAAAATCTCGCGCTTGCGGCGCTTGATGATGCGGTCCAGCGCCAGGTTCGGCAGGTAATAGCCGCAGGCCGCCATCAACAGCAGCAGGAGCAGTGTCTCGGTGCCGCCCACGGGTTTCGGGTTCAAGGCAAGCACGAGGCCGCCCAACGCGGGCAGGCCGAGCGCAAGCGCGGTCTTGGCGGCGAAGTAGAGCGTCGGCGCGGACGGGTTGCGCCAGCCGGCATTCATGAAACGGGTGCGCAGGGCGGATTTTTCCCAGCCCTCTTCGGGTACCGACAGCCGGGTCAGCGGCCGCACGGCGCGGGCCACGCGCTCGGTCCAGCCGCTGCGCTCGGCATCGCTGGCTTCGGCGCCACCCTTGAAACTCGCCAGCCGTGCCTGCAGGGCGCCGGGTGCGAACAACATGACGCCCATCCCCACCAGGCCGCAGACGATCGCGAACACGATCAGCAGGAACAGCAACTGTGCGCTGGTCATCGGGAGCTCCTCAGATGTGGATACGGATCATGCGGCGCAGCCAGACCACGCCGATGAGGATCATCACCAGGGCCGCCCACAGCAGTTTGATGCCGGTCGGGTCGGTCCACAGGATCTGGACATAGCCGGGATTGGTGAGCATCAGCATCGCCCCCACCGAGAACGGCAGCAGTCCGAGGATCCAGGCCGACATGCGTCCTTCCGCCGACAGCACGCGCACCTTGGCCACCAGTTTCAGGCGCGCGCGGATGATGTGGCTGATGTTGGTGAGGATCTCGGCCAGGTTGCCCCCGGTCTCGCGCTGGATCAGCACGGCGATGATCAGGTAGCGCAGGTCGGTCAATGGAATCCGCGCCGCCATGTTGTGCAGCGCTTCGGCCATCGACACGCCATAGTTGATTTCCTCGCGCGTGATGCGGAAGTCGGCACTGAGCGGTTCCGGCAACTCGTTGCCGACGATTTGCAGGACGTTGGTGAAGGAGTGGCCAGCGCGCAGTGCGCGGGCGATGAAGTCGGCCGCCTCCGGCAACTGCAGTTCGATGCGCAGCAGGCGCCGCTTGCGCGCGCGCCGCACCAGCATCAGCGGCAGCAGCGCGCACAGCAAACCTAGGCCGCTCTTGATTGCCAGCGGCAGCGGCAGCTGGGCAGCCAGGATGGCACCGGCCAGCAGCGTCACGCCCGACCACAGCAGGAACTGCTGGACCGACCATTTTTTCCCGGACTGCAGCAGCAGGCGGTCGATGCGATCGGCCAGGGCCACGCGGTGCAGCAGGCGGTCGGCCAGGTCGTTGCTGGCATAGCGGCGCTGCTTCAGGATCGAGATGCGCTCGCCGCTGCGGCCTGCGCTGCCCGACATCAGCTGCAGGCGGCGCGCCACACGCTGCGCCGCCGCGCCGTGCGTGCTCACCCACCATAGATAGCTGCCTTCGATGCCGAGGATGACGGCAGCGAACAGGAAGACGACGAAACCATAGAACAGGATGTCCATGCGAGACTCCGCGGCGCTCGCCGCCTAGGTGAAGATACGGTCAGGGTCGAAGGTGTCTTCCGGCACCGGCGCACCGAACATCCTGAGGCGGTCGGCAAAGCGCGGACGCACGCCGGTGGCACAGAAATGGCCCAGTACCTTGCCTTCGGCGTCGACGCCGGTCTGTTCGAAGCGGAAGATCTCCTGCATCGAAATGATGTCGCCTTCCATGCCGGTGACTTCCTGCATGCTGACCACCTTGCGCGTGCCGTCGGTCAGACGCGTCGCCTGCAAGATCACGGTAATGGCCGAGCAGATCTGCTGGCGGATGGCGCGTGCGGTGAGGCCGACGCCCGCCATGCCAACCATGTTCTCCAGGCGTGCCAGCGCATCGCGCGCGGTGTTGGCGTGGATCGTCGCCAGCGAGCCTTCGTGGCCGGTGTTCATCGCCTGCAGCATGTCGAGCGCCTCCGGTCCACGCACCTCGCCCAGGATGATGCGGTCGGGACGCATGCGCAGCGAGTTGCGCACCAGCGCGCGCTGCGTCACCTCGCCCTTGCCCTCGATGTTGGGCGGGCGCGTCTCCAGGCGCACCACGTGCGGCTGGCGCAGCTGCAGCTCGGCCGCGTCCTCGATCGTCACGATGCGCTCATTGGCGGGAATGAAGCCGGAAATCAGGTTCAGCATCGTGGTCTTGCCGCTGCCGGTACCGCCCGAGATCAGGATATTGACCTTGGCCATGCCGAGGCTTTCCATCACCTTGATCATCGGCGGCGTCACGCTCTTGTAGTCGAGCAGGTTCTGCACCGTGAGCGGGGTCGCGCCGAAGCGCCGGATCGAGACCAGCGGCCCGTCGACCGCAAGCGGCGGGATGATCGCATTGACGCGCGAGCCGTCGGGCAGGCGCGCGTCGACCATCGGGCTCGATTCGTCGACGCGGCGGCCGACCCGCGAGACGATCTTCTCGACGATCTTCATCAGGTGGGCGTTGTCGTGGAAGCTGATGCCGGTCAGCTCGAGCTTGCCGCGGCGCTCGACGTACACCTTGTTGTAGGTGTTGACCAGGATGTCGGACACGGTGGGATCGTTGAGCAGCGGTTCGAGCGGGCCAAAGCCCAGCATCTCATGCTGGATGTCGAGCACCAGGTTGTGCCGCTCCTGCTGGTTGAGCACGATGCGCTCTTCCTCGACGATGCGCTGTACCAGCAGCGCCAGCTCGTGCTTGAACTGTTCGGTGGTCAGGCGCTTGAGACGCTCCAGGTCGATCCGGTCGAGGATCATCTGGTGCATCGTCTTCTTCAGCTCCTGGTAGGCTTGCTGGGCGACCGCCGGCAAGGCTTGCAGTTGGCGTTCCTCGTCCGATCCGGACAGGCGCTCGCGCAGGGACATGGCAGCTCCTTGGATAGTTAATAATCGCCTTCGCCGCGGCCGAACAGGCGGTCGAACAGCCCGCTCTTGGCTTCGACGACACGGCGTGCGGTCACGATTTCCACCAGGTCGGCCAGACTGCGCGCGGCCGCACTGCCGCGCGCCAGCTGCAGCACCGGAATACCCTGGTTGACCGAATCGGTGACGGCAACGTAATCGTTGGGGACGGTGTGCAGCACCTCGGCGCCGAGCGCCGCGTGCAGGTCTTGCAGGCGCAGCTTGCCGCCCTTTTCATAGCGGTTGACGATCAGGCGGATGTGATCGGTGAGATAGCCGAGCGAACGGAAGATGTCCAGCAGGCGGCGCGCATCGCGGATATCGGGCAGCGCCAGCTGCAGCACCGGGTAGATCGCGTCGGTGCCGTCGAGCGCGCGCAGCGAGACCGCGTCGATCTGGCGTCCGACGTCGAGCAGGACATAATCGTAATGCTGGCGCGCCACGCGCAGGATGGTGTCGATGTGCTCCGGCTTGGCCTCGGTGGTCTGGCCGGGATCGTCGGCGGCCGCCAGCACGCCGAAACCTGGCGCCACGTGCACCAGACAGGATTCCAGAAAAGGCCCGTCGATGCGCGCGATCTGCTGGCAGACGTCGGACAGCGTCATGCCCGGCTTCTGGTCCGACACGTACAAGGTCGCGTCGCCAAACTGGCGGTGCAGGTCGATCAGGAGCACCTTCTTGTCGGCCAGGGTCGCCAGCGCGTAGCCGAAGTTGGTAGAAATGAAGGTGGCGCCGCTGCCGCCCTTGCAGGCGATGAAAGCCAGCACCTTGCCATCGTGGCTGGATGCCACGCCGGCGCTGGTGGCGATGCGGTCGATCGCCTCGTGCAGCGCGCGATGCACCAGCGGCAGCGGCAGCACTTCGCGCACGCCGGCGCGCATGGCGCGGATCAGGATCTCGGGATGGTGATTGTCGGCCAACAGCATGAAATGCGCCGCGGCGTAGTGGCGAGTCAGTCGCTCCAGCAGGTCGGCGTCGGCGTCGACGGCATCGCTGATGTCGACGATGACCAGCGCCGGGGCATCCGCCAGCGGCCGGTCGAGCGCGTCACGCAGGCTGGCACGGCTGGTACCGACGTTCAATGGCGGCACGCGCGCCGCACCTTGGGAGGCGATCTCCGCGTAAAGCTGGGTGTCGCGGCTGATCAGGAGGGCTTTCATCGGGTTCCTCGGGGCGGCATGCGATCAAGTCGATGCTGGGTTCGGGTGGTGCTGCGTGCTCGGGCCAAAGGGGCCAGCGCCGCATCATTTGGCGCCGCTCCCGTTGACCAGCGATCGGTTGGCGCCGGCATCGGTTTCGGTGAACGAGCGCTGGTAGCGCTCGTGGGCCACGCGGGCGGCCGTGCCGTCCACGCCGAAGGCAGGATTGGCATTCGCCGCGGCCGCCGGATTGATCACTTGCGCAGACAGGTTGGTGCGCACCGCACTGCCGAAGTGTTCGTTGAAACGCGGGGTCGCGCTGCATCCCGCCAGCGTCACGCCAAGCAGCATCATCAACACCGGCAGGACCGGCAAGTTGCGTCGGGTGGTCATGGTCCCCTCCTATTTCAGTTCGAAGCCGCCGCTGCTGTGCGACGGGCGCGGTACCGCTGCGGGCGCGGATTGGGCCGCGGTGCTGATCTCGGGTGCGGCCCCGTCGAGCCGGCCGCCGAGCAGGACCGCGCCGCGTGACGGGATGCCGACCTTGTCGGTCGGCAGTTCGTAGCTCGGACCCGGCAGCGGCTTGACCAGGTGTGCGGTGATCACGAACACCAGTTCGGTACGGTCCTGCTGGTAGTCGGTGCTGCGGAACAGCGCACCCAGGATCGGCAGCTCGCCCAACACCGGCAAGCCTTTCAGGTTGGTCACCAGATTGTTCTTGATCAGGCCGCCGATCGCGAAACTCTGGCCGTCGTACAGCTGGACGGTGGTGCTGGCACGGCGCGTGGTCACGACCGGCAGCACCGCGACGCCATTGAAGCCGCTGACCGAGATGCCGATACCGTCGCGCGACAGTTCCGAGACCTCGGGCGCAACGCGCAGGTTGATGCGGCCGCCGGACAGCACGGTCGGTGTGAAGCGCAGGCCGACGCCGAACTCCTTCTCGGCCAGGGTGACCCGGTTGTTTTCCTGGGCCACCGGTATATAGAATTTTCCGCCCGCCAGGAAGGTGCCTTCCTGGCCGCTGATCGCCATGATGTTAGGCTCGGCAAGGACGCGCACCAGACCATCCTGTTTTTCGGCTGCGGTTGTCAGGACTTTGCCACTCACGCCGGTGACTTTGCCGGCCTGGAAGGTGCTGCTGGCCTTTCCAGTGATGAAGTTGGTCGCCAATGCCGCTGCCCAGCTGCCGGAGCCGAACTGCCAGGCGGCGCTGGTTTCGAGGCGCTCCAGCAAGGTCTTGGACACTTCCGCCACCTTGACTTCGAGTTGGACCTGCTGCGGCGCATTCACAGCCAGCAGGTTCACCACGCGCGTGCTGGGCGCGCCGCCACCGCCGGCCGCACCGCCGTCCTTGGCTTCGGTTTCTTCTTTTTCCGGCTTCGGCACCGCCAGCGAGCGCACCGGACGGCGCACGTAGGCGCTCGCCAGTTCCACCGCCTGCGAGACGGCAGTGGCATCGCTCACGCTGCCGCTCAGGATCAGGGTGTCGGCGGCTGCCATGACCTTGATGTCGCGCTCTTCGGGCATGACCGCGGCCAGGGTCGCCTGCAAGGGTGCTGGATCGATCGCCACCGTGATGTCGAGCATGCTGCACACGCCGCTGCGGCCCTGTACGATCATGTTGGTCGTGCCGACGTCGATGCCGGCGATGTACAGCGTATCCGGCGCGACCAGCAGCGCCTGCACCACGGCCGGGTTGCCGACGCTGCGGTGCAGTACCGGCTCGGGCAGGCGCATCAGGCTCGATTTGCCGACTTGCAGTGTCAATTGGGCCGGCTTGGCGGCGGTCCCCTGGCAGTTGGGGCCGACCTCGCTCCGTCCCGCCGCCTGGGCCGGATCGTCCGTGTTCTGCGCCTTCGACTTGGCGGCGCTGGCGGGTCCGGCAACCGCCAGCGCCAGGCCGGCGGCGACCAGGCAGCGGAGCAGCGGTGTATGCATCAGGCTTGCGTTCATGGCAGCACCCCGGGATAGATTCAGAAGCATTCCTGCGTCATGCGCAGACCATTCAGTACGCTGACGCAGTCACGCCGCACCGGTGCCGCGACCTTGACCACCACCGGACGCGGCGCCGCGGCCGGCCTGGGTGCCGGCTTCGGCACCACCGGCGGCTTCGTTTGCGGCAGCAGCGTCAGCTTGGTGGCGCCTTCGGTCAGCGCCGACTGCGGATCGACCTGGTTGCGCAGGGCTAGAGACAAGGTGCCGACACTGCGCGCCAGGTCAAGCTTTTCGGCCTGTTCCGGCGTGACCTCGAGCGTGACCGCATTCACGACCTTGGGCTTGGTTTCGTCGCGGCTGACTTCCTGCGCGACCGCCAGTACCAGGATCCGTTCCAGCACGATCTTCGAGATGCTCTGCTCACGCGCATCGGGGCCGGGCTGCGCTTCCTTCTGCGTGCTGACGATGATGTCGACATAGTTCCCCGGCAGCGCAAAGCCGGCCACGCCGATCACATCGTTGACGCGCACCGTGATCGCGCGCTTGCCTTCCGAGATCAGGGCCGACAATCCGCCCAGGGTGCCGGCCGGCGCCAGCTTGGCTTCGCTGACCGGCTCACCCATCACGAGATTGCTTTTGAGGACGCGGCCATTGACCTGCTGCGGATCGGTGAAGGCGCCTTTCGGCACGCTGCCTGAAGGCCAATCGGTCAGCTTGAACATTTCCGGCGCCAGGCGCTGGCCGAGACTGATGTCGGCAGCGGCGATCAGGATGCGGCCATTGGCGCCGCCCGGCTGGGTCAACAGCCAGCGCGAGGCGAACACCACCGCGGCCAGGCCGAACAGGATGGCCACCGCCATCAAGATAAAAGCACGCTTGTTTTTCATTCAAGCCTCCACGTCGCCGGCAATGAACATGCTGCACCAGGCCTGCTCGACCGCAGCCACCGTCAGGCGCGCCTTGGCGCCGGCAAAACCGGCGAAATCGGCGATCCGGTCAAGCAGCTCGCCCGGGTAACATGCCAGCAGCGCGCGGCCGGAGCGCGGGTGCAGGCGCTCGATCAGGTGATCGGCCGCGGCCTCGTCATAATCGATGCGGCGCATCCGGCACTGGCGGTGCAGCAAGGCGCGGTAGGCATTCGGTGTCCAGGCGCCGATGGCGGCCTTGTAGCCGATGCGGCGCAGCGCGGCGTCGTCGAACACCATGGCCGGATGCAGGTTGGTCGCGAACACGATAGCGGCGTCGAACGTCACGCTTTCGGCCTGGCCACCCGGCAGCGCCAGCTGGTCGACGCCGGCGTCGAGCGGACCGATGAAGCGGTTGAGCAGTTCGGCGGCCGGCAGGCGCTGGCGGCCGACGTCGTCGATCACCAGCATGCCGTTGTTGGCCTGCAGGTGCGGCGGCGCGTGGTACACACCTTCCGCGGCGTCGTAGCGCAGCTCGAGCATCTCGCGTCCGAGTTCGGCGCCGACATGGACCAGCGGCCGCTGCGACAGCGCCCAGCGCGCATCGCAGCTGCGGCGCTCTTCCTGCTGGCGTGCCAGCGGCGCAGGCGCAATATGCAGCGCCGGATCGAACAGCCGGATCACCTGGCGTCCGGCGATCAGGGCATAGGGCACGGCGATGGTACCGGCCAGCAGGCGGCCGAGCCGGCGCGCCAGATGGGTCTTGCCGCTGCCGGATGGACCATGCAGCAGCAGCGAACGGCGCGCATACAGGGCCGCACCCAGGACGTCACGGGCGCCGGCCGCCAGCGCATCGTCGCCGAGGGCGGCCGCGAGCTGGGCCGGCGTCACGCGTTCGGCTTCAGCGCCGCCCGGTGCCTGGCGTTCGACCATCGCGCAGTAGGATGCCAGTGTGACCGGCGCCGGCCCCGTGTAGCGGCAGCGCGCAAGCGCATCGGCGGCGGCGCGCTGGCCGTTTGGGGTCAGCTGGTACTGCATGTCGATATCCGATTCGCCGCACCAGGCCACTTCGACCTGCTGTTCGGCGATCAGGGGATTGAGCACTTCGCGCAGCACGCTGATCGACAGGCGCAGCTTGCCCGCCAGGACCGGCAGCGGCGCCTTGCCGCCGGCCTGGATCGCCTTCAGCACCAGGTCGGTGACGAAGCGCGGCTCGAGGCCGGTATCGCGCACGGTCTTGGCCTGGCGCGGCAGGATCGGCGCGATCTCCGGCGCGTCGGGCGCCGCGGCCTGGAAGGCGCGCGGCACCGTTGCAGTACTGCCTGTCGATAGCGTTTCAAACATCGGAATCCCCTAGAAATCTACATGTTTTCCGAAAGAGGTCGGAATTCATTCTAGCCAGCGCCCTTCGGACCACTCTTGCGTTGCGCCAAAGGCGAACTCAGCCTTAATGACGAACCAGGACCACGATTGTGCCGATCGCAATCGCCAGTCCGTACGGCATGGCGCCGGCGCTTTGCTGGAGCGTCATGTCCCTCATGCGTAAGCCCGGCACCATAAGGCCGGACAGTAGGTGCCCGATATTGACCAGGGCCAGGCGCAAACGGCTGCGCGCCAGCACCAGGCACAGTGCCATCACACCGCCGGCGCACCAGGTCAGCACGGCGACTTCCAGCGCTTCGCCCGGCCCGGTGAAGGCGCCGACCACGGCCATCATCTTGACGTCGCCGGCGGCCATCCCACGCACCACGTAGAAGGGCAGGAACACGGCCAGCCCCAGGGCCATGCCACCGAGCGCACCCAGCAATGCCTGGCCCGGATTCCCGGACAACACATGCAACAGCAGCGCGCCGCCCAGTCCCGCCAGCAGCAAGCGGTTCGGAATACGGCGCGTTGCGAGATCATTGACGGCGGCGATGCTAACCATGAGCAGCAGCACTACGTCACGGTATTGTTCGATCAGCATGGATCCTCCGTAAAAAAAAAGCCCTCCGGGCCCGAAGGTCCGGAGGGCAGCAACAACGATTACGCAGGGATGGTGCCCATTTCCTTGGCGATGTAATCGAAGGCAGCTTTCACCTTGTCGCCAACGGTTTTCGCCGAAGCGGCCATCACCACGCCGATCACGGCAGCGATCAGGCCATACTCGATCGCGGTAACGCCGTTTTCATCAGCAACGAAGGTTTTGACTGCGGAGACGAAATTGCTCATGACATACTCCATATGGTAGGTTAGTGAAACAAACACCGGACGATGGGCGCTGACTGCAACATCAACTTCTGCGCTTGTTGCGGCTGGCTGCTCCGCGTTTCGTTCCAGTGAGTTCACTATAAAAGATGATTCCATACGGCAACTTGACTACACGCAACTTTTGCTGAGAACTATTCTCTAGCGTGTAGGATTATTCTTGGCTGCAAAATCGTGGCATGAAGCCCCTTGGCTTCATGAAGATCAACACTCCATGGCGAAATCGCATTTGCATAATTGCACCAGATGTAAAAAGCGGTTATCCTGATTTACTTGCCTCTGTGAAATACCAACTGCCTGCATGAAAGACGGCGGCCCCGTCCACCACCAGGAAGATGGCTTACATTGCTGAGAACGACATGGACTCGCTTCTGAAACACATGGTGGACATGACCGGCCACCGCGATCACGCAATGCTCGACATTTCCGTGATTTCGGCGGTGCAGGAGCTCGCCGGCGCCGCGCAGACGCGCATCCTGAGCATCGCCATCTTGTCTGGACAGCAAGTCGTACGCACACGCGCTTCGATCCGCCAAGGCAGCAGCGCCCGTCTCGAAGACAGCCACGAAGGCGCGCCCGGCGAAGCGCTGGCAGACCATCCCGCACTGGTGCGCTGCCTGGCCGAGCGCAGCGCCAGCGCCGAGGCACCGGCTGCCGACGGCATGGGCACGCTGTGGCTGCCGATCTGGATCGGCGACAAGGCCCATACTTGCATCGAGATCCGCGACGACAAGCCGTTTACCAGCGACACCCTGCACATGGTCGGCGGCATCGTCGGCGTCTACCGCAATTTCCAGAACCTGCTCGACTACAGCGAGCGCGATTCCCTCACCGGCCTGCTCAACCGCAAGACCTTCGACGACCAGCTGGCGCGCATGCTGCAAAGCGCCCAGGCGCGTGACCCACGCCTGCCCGGCATGCCGGAACGGCGCCAGTCGAATGGCCTGGAAAAGCAGTGGCTGGCAGTGGTCGACGTCGATCATTTCAAGGCGGTCAACGACAAGTTCGGCCACCTGTACGGCGATGAAGTGCTGATCCTGATTGCCAATCTGCTGCAGTCCTCGTTTCGTGCCCAGGACCGGGTGTTCCGCTTCGGCGGCGAGGAATTCGTCGTGCTGCTGCGTTCGACGACATTGGAAAACACCTGGAAGATCATCGAGCGCTTCCGCGCCGGCGTCGCCAGCCACGCGTTTCCGCAGGTGGGCCGGGTCACGGTCAGCGTCGGCTTCGTCGGCATCAGCGCCTACGAGTCGCCGGTGGTGACCCTCGGTCATGCCGACCAGGCCCTGTACCATGCCAAGAGCAGCGGCCGCAACCGCGCCTGCCACTACGACGACCTGGTCTCGGACGGGATGGTGCAGGCGGTGGCCTCGAACGACACCGCCGAATTCTTCTGATCGATCCTGACCGATCAAGCGATGGAAGGACTCAGGCCAGCGCCATGAAACGCTGCGGATCCACTTGCCACTTTTCGGGCGATTCGTGGCGCACGATCTTGTCGGCGCCGCCGAAACCCAGGCCGCGCGCCAGGTCGACCGTTTCCGGCTTGATATACGCCTGGCTGCGGGTGCTGTAGAACACGTTCACCTTGGGCGTGAGCAGGCTGGTCTCGTGCGGCTCGATCACCACGCCCAGGCGTCCCGATTCCAGCAGCACCAGGGTACCGACCGGGTAGATGCCGACGCAGCGCATGAAGGCCTGGACCAGCGCCGGATTGAACTGGAACTTGCTCCACTCATAAATCTTGCGCAGTGCTTCGGCCGCCGGGATGCCCTTGTGATAGCAGCGGTCGGCGGTGATGGCGTCGTAGACGTCGACGATCGCCGCCATCTGCGCCAGTTCGCTGATCTGGTCCGCGCCCTGGCGGTCCGGATAGCCGCTGCCGTCGCGCCGTTCGTGGTGGTGCAGGGTGATGTCGAGCGGGATGGCGCCGATGCCCGGGGTGCGTGACAGGATGTCGTAACCGTCCTGCGGATGGCGGCGCACGATGGCGAATTCTTCCTCGGTCAGGCGGCCTGGCTTGTTCAGGATGGCGTCCGGGATCAGGGCCTTGCCGGTATCGTGCAGCAGCCCGCCGATACCGGCCTGGTAGATGGTGTCGGCATCCATCTTGCGCGAGCGGCAGAAGGCCACCAGCAAGGTACACACACTCACCGAATGCAGGAAAGTGTAGTCATCCTTGTTCTTGATGACGGACAGGCCCAGCAAGGCGCTGGCATTGCGCAGGATCGAGCTGGTGATGCTCTCGACCACGGGCGACACCTGGTCCATCTCGACCGCCCGGCCCAGGCGCGCGTCCTGCATCACGGTCTTGACCAGCCCGGCGGCCTGGCGCCGGATCGCCACTGCGCGGTCGTATTCCTCGGCCAGCGTGGTGCGCAGCGGCGTGACCGGACCGGCCGCGATGGCGGCGATCTCGGCCTCGATGGCGGCATCGGCCTGCTCGACGGTCGGCGCATCGTCCACGTCCAGGCCGTGGGCGCAATCGATGGTCACGCCGCGAATGCCGGCCGCGACGATTTTACGAATCTCGTCATCGTGGGTGAGCACGAAACGATTGCGCAGGAAGGGATGCGCCATCCAGCCGCAATCGAGCGCATGGATGAACATCCCCACCCGCAGCTGTGAGGAATCGACTTTCTTCAGCATAGGAAGGAACCGGAGTGTGTTAATCTCGCCGCGTTTTGGGGCGCTGGAAATCTGCCGAATCTTGGGGCACCGCCAGTATAGCAATTACGCAGAACAAAGTTTCTTCAAGTAAACAAATTGTCATGATATTGTATCTCTAAGGATACATTAATTTCTTAATGGAACTTCGTCAGCTGCGCTATTACGTCGCCATCGTCGACCACGGCTCGCTGTCGCGCGCGGCGCTGGTCTTGCACGTGGCCCAGCCGGCGCTAACCCAGCAGCTGCGCCAGCTGGAAGACGAACTCGGTGTGCAGCTGCTGCACCGCACCGCCCAGGGCGTGCTCAGCACCGATGCCGGCAAGGTGTTTTATGAACACGCACTGGCGATCCTGAAACAGGTCGCCGACGCCCAGGCGGCGGTGGTGCAATCGGCCGAGCGGCCCTCGGGCAGCGTCACCCTCGGCCTGCCGCACAGCATCTCGGGGGCGCTGGCCCTGCCGCTGCTCACCGCGATCCGCCAGCGCTATCCGGAAATCACGCTGCAGCTGACCGAGGAATTGACCGGCAACCTGGCCGAGCAGCTGCGTGCCGGCCGCGTCAACCTGGCGGTGCTGCTCGACGATGGCCAGCTGACCGGCTTCGCCACCACCCCGCTGGTCGAGGAAGAGCTGCGCTACATCTGCCGCGACGATGCACGGCTTGCCGCCGGGCGCGACAGCGTGGCCCTGCGCGAAGCGCTGGACACGACCCTGATCCTGCCCGGCCTGCAGCACGGTGTGCGGCCGCGCATCGAAAGCAGCGCGCGCGCCGCCGGCCTGCATGCGCGCGACATCATCGAGATCAACTCGATCGCCATCCTGAAGTCGGCGATCCTGGCCGGCATGGGCGCCACCATCCTGCCGGTGGCGCCGGTGCTGGCCGAAGTCGAGCGCGGCGCGATGCGCGCGCTGTCCATCCACGACCCGGCGATTTCCCGCACCGTGGCGCTGTGTGCCTCACGCAATATCCCCCTCACGAACGCCGCCGCCGCAGTCGGCCGCCTGGTGGCCCAGGTCGCGCATGACTTGTGCGCCAGCGGCGCCTGGATCGGTGCCCGGCCGCTGGTGCTGTAGGCTTCCTGCAGCCAGATCCCCGTTTTTGATGTGCATCAAGGATTTTTCCGACCAGGAAAACTAACCTCGCTTCATCGCTCCATTACCAGATTCAGCCATACGTAGTTTGCGCTCGCTCATATCTGCCGTTGGAGCATTTTGAAGGCGCTCACATGCACACCTCTTCCTTTGATGCTCCATGCAAGCCGGGCGGTGCCAGTCCGCGCCGCGACCGCCTGGCGCTGACACTGGCCGTGACCATCGCCGTCAAGTGTCTCGCCCTCTACGGACTCTGGAGCGCCTGTTTTTCGCATCCGCAGACCAAACACATGCTGCTGCCGGCCGGCCAGGTGGAACGCCACCTGTTTACCGCCCCGGCCGCGCCTGTTTCCCTCCCCAACCAATAAAAAGCAGGTCCACCATGCCTCCGCTCGACGATGTCGTAGCCCTCTCGCGGCTACAGTTCGCAGCCACCGCGCTGTATCACTTCCTGTTCGTTCCCCTCACCCTGGGCCTGGCCTGGATCCTGTTCATCATGGAGTCGGTCTACGTCATGACCGGCCGCCAGGTATACAAGGACATGACCCAGTTCTGGGGCAAGCTGTTCGGCATTAACTTCGCGATGGGCGTCACCACCGGCATCACGATGGAATTCCAGTTCGGCACCAACTGGGCCTACTATTCGCACTACGTCGGCGACATCTTCGGCGCCCCGCTGGCGATCGAAGGCTTGATGGCCTTCTTCCTGGAGTCGACCATGGTCGGCTTGTTCTTCCTCGGCTGGAACCGCCTGTCCAAGCGCAAGCACCTGATGGTGACTTTCTTCGTGGCGCTCGGCTCCAGCCTGTCGGCGCTGTGGATCCTGATCGCCAACGGCTGGATGAACCACCCGGTCGGCGCCGAGTTCAACTTCGACACCATGCGCATGGAACTGGTGTCGATTTCCGACGTCATCTTCAATCCGGTGGCGCAAGTCAAGTTCGTGCACACCGCCGCCGCCGGCTATGTGACGGCATCGATGTTCGTGCTCGGCATCTCGGCGCTGTATCTGCTGAAGGCGCGCGACGTCGGTTTCGCGCTGCGCTCCTTCGCCATCGCCGCCGCCTTCGGCCTGGCCTCCACCCTGTCCGTGATCGTGCTGGGCGACGAGTCCGGTTATACCGCCGGTGAAGTCAACAAGGTGAAACTGGCCGCCATCGAAGCGGCTTGGGAGACCCAGCCGGCACCGGCCGGGCTGACCCTGTTCGGCTTCCCGGACGATGCGCAGCAGAAGACGCACTACGCCGTCGAACTGCCCTGGGTGCTGGGCCTGATCGCCACCCGCTCCACCGACGGCCAGGTGACCGGCCTGAAGGAATTGCGCGCCCAGAACGAGGCCCGCATCCGCAACGGCATCGATGCCTATGCCGCCCTGCTGCGCCTGAAGGGTGGCGACAAGTCGCCCGCAGCCAGAGCCGCCTTCGATGCGGTCAAGGCCGACCTCGGCTATGGTCTGCTGCTGAAGAAATACACGCCGAAGGTGGTGGACGCCACCGAGGCGCAGATCCGGCAGGCCGCCGCCGACACCATCCCGAAAGTCGCGCCGCTGTTCTGGTCATTCCGCGGCATGGTCTTGCTCGGCTTCCTGTTCCTGTTCATCTTCAGCGCCGCGGTGTGGTTCATGCTGCGCAGGCAGCTGGCGCCACAGCGCTGGCTGCTGAAACTGTGCGTGATCGCGATCCCGCTGCCGTGGGTGGCGGCGGAACTGGGCTGGATCGTGGCCGAATACGGGCGCCAGCCCTGGACCATCGCCGGCGTGCTGCCGACCCATCTGTCGGCGTCGAGCCTGAGCCCGGGCAGCCTGTGGTTCTCGCTGTTCGGCTTCCTCGGCTTTTATACGCTGCTGCTGGTGGTCGAGATGGGGCTGATGATCAAGTACGCGCGCCTGGGCCCCGCGAGCCTGCACACGGGCCGCTACGAAGGGGAACAAGCCGAGCGCCTGGCCGACGACCAGATCGCCGCCGTCTGAAACCACACAAGGAACCATCATGCTGTTCGATTACGAGACGTATAAACTGATCTGGTGGGCCTTCGTCGGCGTGCTGCTGCTCGGCTTCGCGCTGACCGACGGCTTCGACTTCGGCGTCGGCATCGCCCTGCCCTTCGTCGGCCGCACCGACACCGAGCGCCGCATCGTCATCAATACGATCGGCGCCACCTGGGAAGGCAACCAGACCTGGCTGGTCACCGCCGGCGGCGCCCTGTTCGCGGCCTGGCCGCTGGTATATGCGGCCGCCTTCTCCGGCTTCTACATCGCCATGCTGCTATGCCTGTTCGCACTGTTCTTCCGCCCGGTCGGCTTCGACTACCGCAACAAGCTGCAGGATCCGCGCTGGCGGAGTACATGGGACTGGTGCCTGTTCGCCGGCGGCTTCGTCCCGCCCATCATCTTCGGCGTCGCCTTCGGCAACCTGCTGCAGGGCGTGCCCTTCCGCTACGACGACATGCTGCGCCTGGAGTACAGCGGCGGTTTCTTCGACCTGCTGAATCCCTTCGGCCTGCTGTGCGGCGTGCTCGCCCTCAGCATGCTGGCGCTGCACGGCGCCACCTATCTGCAGCAAAAGACCGAGGGCGCGGTGGCCGAACGGGCGCGCGTCATGGCGATGGGCGCGGCTGCCATCACCATCCTGCTGTTCGCCGGCGGCGGCGTCTGGATCGCCAAGGGCATCGAAGGTTATCGGATTGCCGCCATGCCGGACCCGAACAGCGTGTTCCTGCCCGCGGCCAAGAGCGTGACCCGCGCCACCGGCGCCTGGCTGGACAACTTCGGGCGCTGGCCGCTGCTGTGGATCCTGCCGGCCATGGGCCTGGCCGGCGCCGCCATGGCCTGCATGTTCAGCAGCGTGCGCCGCAGCCTGCCGGCCTTCCTGTCCAGCGGCCTGGCGGTGACCGGTGTGCTGCTCACCGCGGGCGCCGCCATGTTCCCCTTCGTGATGCCGTCCTCGCTGCAGCCCGGCCACAGCCTCACCGCCTGGGATGCCGTCTCCAGCCACCGCACCCTGGCGGTCATGTTCTGGGTCGTGATCGTGATGCTGCCGATCGTCAGCGCCTACACCGCCTGGGTCTACCGCGTCATGCGCGGCAAGGTCACCCACCAGCACATCCAGGACAACCGGCACAGCGCCTACTAATAACAAACAAGGACAATATCATGTGGTATTTCTCATGGATCCTCGGCCTCGGCTTCGCGCTGACGGTCGCCATCATCAACGCCATCTGGCTCGAGACCAATTACGCTTTCGGCCAGCGCGACGAGGAGACGACGCTGGCGCGCTTCAAGGCTGCGCGCAAATAGGGGAGCATCGGGCAAGGAGCCTCGGGCAAGGAGCATCGGGCCATCATTTTTTCTTATGGCCCTATCCCCAATCGGTATTTCCGAGGACGTCGACTAGTCTCTACACTCCGGTAAAAGCCGCGAAAAGCGGATGCCGGCCCCTCGCAGCGCTGCGCCTACCCGGTGCAGGGCTGGGAGGGGCTCATAAAAAATACCAATACCATTGGAGACACCATGCCCGACACCGTCCTCGGCCAAGGCGCGCCCGCGCCTGCCAGCACCACCACCGCCCCCACCGTTCCCGCCGCGCTGAAAGACGTCCACCTGGACGACAAGTACACTGCCACCACTGGCAAGATCTTCCTGTCCGGGATCCAGGCGCTGGTGCGCCTGCCGATGATGCAGCGGCTGCGCGACCAGCAGGCCGGCCTGGACACGGCCGGCTTCGTGTCCGGCTACCGCGGCTCGCCGCTGGGCGGCCTGGACGAAAACCTGTGGAAGGCCAAGGGCCACCTGGAAGCCCATCGCGTCCAGTTCGTGCCGGGCGTGAACGAGGACCTGGCCGCCACCGCCGTGTGGGGTACCCAGACCGTCGACCTGATCGGCCCCGCCAAATACGACGGCGTGTTCGCCATGTGGTACGCCAAGGGTCCCGGCGTGGACCGTTGCGGCGACGTCTTCAAGCACATGAACCACGCCGGCACGGCAAAGCACGGCGGGGTACTCCTCGTGGCCGGCGACGACCACGGCGCCTACTCCTCCACCCTGCCGCACCAGTCCGACCACATCTTCGCCGCCTGCATGATCCCGGTGCTCTACCCGTCCAACGTCCAGGAATACCTGGACCTGGGCGTGCACGGCTGGGCGATGTCGCGCTTTTCCGGCTGCGCGGTGGCCTTCAAGGCGTTGGCGGACACGGTGGAATCGAGCGCCTCGGTGGATGCCGATCCGTTCCGTGTCGAGGTCAGGATCCCGCAGGATTTCGCGATGCCGGAGGGCGGCCTGAATACACGCCTGTCGTCCGTGCCGCTGGGCACCCAGGCGCGCAACCAGGAAGCGCTGATGCAGGACTATAAAATCTACGCGGCCCTGGCCTATGCGCGCGAAAACAAGCTGAATCGCACCGTGATCGACAGTCCGGACGCCAGACTCGGCATCATCGCCTCCGGCAAATCCTATGTGGACGTGCTCGAAGCCCTCGAGGAACTCGGCATCGACGAAGCGATGGCGGCGCAGGTCGGCCTGCGCCTGTTCAAGGTCGCGATGATCTGGCCGCTGGAGCCGGAAGGCGTGCGCGAATTCGCCCAGGGCCTGGAAGAGATCCTGGTGGTCGAAGAGAAGCGCCAGGTGGTGGAGTACCAGCTCAAGGAACAGTTATATAACTGGCGCGACGACGTGCGCCCGCGCGTGATCGGCAAGTTCGACGACAAGGGCGAATGGGTGTCGCCACGCGGCGAATGGCTGCTGCCGCCGAAGGCCGATTTCTCGGTGGCGCAGGTGGCGCGCGTGATCGCCGGCCGCATCACCCGATTGAACCTGGATGAGCGCACCCGCGACCTGATCAAGGCGCGCCTGGCCTTCCTGGAAGCCAAGGATGCGGTCCTCATGAAAGCCGTGAACACGCCCTTCCGCCCGGCCTTTTATTGCTCCGGCTGCCCGCACAACACCTCGACCAAGGTGCCGGACGGTTCCTTCGCGCTGGCCGGCATCGGCTGCCACGTGATGGCCACCTCGATCTACCCGGAGATGAACAAGCTGACCACCCACATGGGCGGCGAAGGCACACCCTGGATCGGCCAGGCGGCGTTCTCGACAGTGCCGCACGTGTTCCAGAACCTGGGCGACGGCACCTATTTCCACTCCGGCTACCTGGCCATCCGCGCCGCCATCGCGGCCCGGGTCAACATCACTTATAAAATCCTGTACAACGATGCGGTGGCCATGACCGGCGGCCAGCCGGTCGACGGCATCACCTCGGTGCCGCTGATCGCCCAGCAGATGGCGGCCGAAGCCGTGAAACGCATCGCCCTGGTGACCGAAGACCTGTCGCGCTACGAAGACAGGTCAAGCCTGCCCGGACTGGTGACCATCCATGACCGCAAGCACATGGACGACGTCCAGCGCGAGCTGCGCGAACTGCCGGGCGTGACGGTCCTGATCTACGACCAGACCTGCGCGGCCGAGAAGCGCCGCCGCCGCAAGAAGGGAGAGTTTCCGGACCTGGCCAAACGCATGGTGATCAACGAAGCCGTGTGCGAAGGCTGCGGCGATTGCGGCGTGCAATCGAACTGTGTCTCCATCCTGCCCAAGGAAACGGCGTTCGGGCGCAAGCGCGCCATCGACCAGTCGTCCTGCAACAAGGATTATTCCTGCGCCAAGGGCTTCTGCCCGAGCTTCGTCACCGTCGAAGGCGGCACGCTGCGCAAGAACAAGGCCGGTGTCAGCAAAGGCGATGGCGATGACGGCTGGGGCGCACTGCCCGAGCCTGCGCTGCCATCCATCGCCCATCCCTACAACATCCTGATCAACGGCATCGGCGGTACCGGCGTGATCACCGTCGGCGCCCTGATGGGCATGGCGGCCCACCTGGAGGGCAAGGGCGCCTCGGTGCTGGACATGACCGGCATGAGCCAGAAGAACGGTTCCGTCACCTCGCACGTGAAGATTGCCGAGACGCCGGAACGGCTGCGCGCCCAGCGCATCGCCACCGGCGAGGCCGACCTGGTGCTGGGCTGCGACATGCTGACCGCCGGCGCGTCCGACGCGATCTCCAAGATGCGTCCGGGCCGCACCATGGTGGTGGTCAACCTGCACGAGCAGCCGACCGGCACTTTCGCCCAGCAGCGCGACTGGGAATTCCCGGCGCCGCAGGTGCGCGCGCTGATCGAGGAAGCGGTCGGCGGCACGGCCGGTGTCGACTTCCTCGACGCCACCAGGCTGGCGACCGCGCTGATGGGCGACTCGATCGCGGCCAATTTGTTCATGCTCGGCTACGCCTGGCAAAAAGGCCTGGTGCCGCTGTCGCAAGCGTCCCTGCAACGCGCGATCGAACTGAATGGCGTCGCCGTCGCCTCCAACCTGCGCAGCTTCCTGTGGGGCCGGCGCGCCGCGGTCGACTTGCAGCGGGTGGAAAAGACCGCCACGCCGGTGCAGCCCGTGGTGGTGCAGATGCCGCAAAGCCTGGATGCCATCGTGAAGCAGCGCGTCGAGTTCCTGACCGGCTACCAGGACGCCGCCTATGCCGCCCGCTACGAAGCGCTGGTGACATGCGTGCGCGAGGCCGAGCGCGCGCGCGGACTGGGCAACAAGCTGTCCATGGCGGTGGCCAAGTCCCTGTTCAAACTGATGGCCTACAAGGACGAATACGAAGTGGCGCGACTGTATACCGATGGCCGCTTCGTCGAACAGCTGAAAAGCCAGTTCGACGGCGATTTCTCGCTCAAATTCAACCTGGCGCCGCCGCTGTTCGCGAAAAAGGATGCCAGGGGCCACCTGCTGAAGGCCGAATTCGGCGGCTGGATGTGGACCGCCTTCAAATTGATGGCCAAGCTGAAAGGCCTGCGTGGCGGCGTGTTCGACGTGTTCGGCCACACCGCCGAGCGCCGCATGGAGCGGGCGCTGATCGCCGAATACCGCGCCATGGTCGAGGGTTTGCTGCCTTCGCTGGATGGTGCCGGGTACGCAAACGCAGTCGAGTTGGCAAGCCTGCCGGAGCAGATCCGCGGCTTCGGGCACGTGAAGGAACAGGCCGTGGCCGCGTACCGGCTGCGCAAGCAAGAGCTGCTTTCTGGCAACGTGAAAAAACGCGCCGCCTGATCTGGACTGCTGGCTCAAGCACGTCATCCCCGCCTTCGCGGGGACGACGTAAGGTTGACCCGCCCCCTTCTTGACGTTTACGTTAACGTCATATACCGTACAAGAACACCTGTTCGCTTCCGCCATAAGGAACACCATGAACGACATCACCCCCGCCGCCAAACTGGCGCTGCCGGAACAGCCGAAACTGGCCAACAAAGTGCGCTTCGTGACCGCAGCCTCCCTGTTCGACGGCCATGACGCCTCGATCAACATCATGCGCCGCATCCTGCAATCGAACGGCGCCGAAGTCGTCCACCTGGGCCACAACCGTTCGGTCGACGAAGTCGTCACCGCGGCCCTGGCCGAGGACGTGCAGGGCATCGCCATCTCCAGCTACCAGGGCGGCCACGTCGAATACTTCAAGTACATGATCGACCTGCTGCGCCAGCGCGGCGGCGCCCACATCAAGGTGTTCGGCGGCGGCGGCGGCGTGATCGTCCCGGCCGAGATCGAGGAATTGCACGCCTATGGTGTCGCCCGCATCTTCAGCCCGGAAGACGGCCAGCGCATGGGCCTGGTCGGCATGATCCATTCGATGCTGGAAGCCTGCGACCTCGATTTGTCCGGCTACGCGCCGACCACGGTCGCGCCGCTGCAAACCGGCGCCATCGAAGACCGTCACCGCCCGCTGGCCCAGCTGATCACGGCGCTGGAAAACAACCAGGCCGACGCCGCGCTGCGCAAGCAGGTGATGGAGATGGCCGAGGGCTTGCCCGTGCCCGTGCTCGGCATCACCGGCACCGGCGGCGCCGGCAAATCCTCGCTGACCGATGAACTGATCCGCCGCATCCGCCTCGACCAGAACGACCGCCTGCACATCGCCGTCATCTCCATCGATCCGTCGCGCCGCAAGTCCGGCGGCGCCCTGCTCGGCGACCGCATCCGCATGAACGCGATCAATCCCTGGAATGGGCAGACGCGCGTGTTCATGCGCTCGCTGGCCACGCGCGAAGCGGGCTCCGAGATTTCGCAGGCCCTGCCCGACGTGATCGCTGCCTGCAAGGTGGCCGGCTTCGACCTCGTCATCGTCGAGACCTCGGGCATCGGCCAGGGCGACGCCGCCATCGTGCCGCACGTCGATTTGTCGATGTACGTGATGACCCCGGAATTCGGTGCCGCCTCGCAGCTGGAAAAGATCGACATGCTCGATTTCGCCGACTTCATCGCGATCAACAAATTCGACCGCAAGGGCGCCCAGGATGCGCTGCGCGACGTGGCCAAGCAGTACCAGCGCAACCGCGAACTGTGGAGCATGAGCGCCGAGCAGATGCCGGTCTACGGCACCCAGGCGTCGCGCTTCAACGACGACGGCGTCACCGCCCTCTACCACGGCCTGCTGCCGGCACTGGCCGCGCGCGGCTTGCGGGTCGAAGCGTCCAGGCTGGCGGCGCCGGAACAGCACTACTCGAGCGGCAAGCACGTGATCGTGCCGCCGGCGCGCACCCGCTACCTGGCGGAGATCGCCGACACCGTGCGGGGCTACCACGGCAATGTGCGCAAGCAGGTACAACTCGCGCGCGAGCGCCAGCAGCTGCGCGAAACCGGTCGGATGCTGGCCGCCGCCAAGCGCGAGGTGGTTTTGGACGACCTGATCCAGGAACGCGACAACGCCATGGATGCCGGCGCCAAGAAGCTGCTGGCCATGTGGCCGGACATGCAGGCCGCCTATGCCGGCGACGATTACGTCGTCAAAATCCGCGACAAGGAAATCCGTACCCGCCTGGTGCAAAAAACCCTGTCCGGCACCACCATCCGCAAGGTCGCGCTGCCCAAGTACGAAGACCACGGCGAAGTGCTGCGCTTCCTGATGCTGGAAAACGTGCCCGGCTCCTTCCCCTTCACGGCCGGCGTGTTCGCCTTCAAACGCGAGGGCGAGGACCCGACCCGCATGTTCGCCGGCGAGGGCGATGCCTTCCGCACCAACAAGCGCTTCAAGCTGGTTTCCACCGGCATGGATGCGAAACGCCTGTCGACCGCCTTCGATTCGGTCACCCTGTACGGCGCCGACCCGGCGCTGCGGCCCGACATCTACGGCAAGGTCGGCAACTCGGGCGTCTCGATCGCCACCCTGGACGACATGAAGGTGCTGTACGACGGCTTCGATTTGTGCAGCCCGAGTACCTCGGTCTCGATGACGATCAACGGTCCGGCGCCGACCATCCTGGCGATGTTCATGAATACCGCCATCGACCAGCAGATCGACAAGTTCGTGGCGGATAACGGCCGCCAACCGAGCGACGACGAAGCTGCCAAGATCCGCGCCTGGGTGCTGGCCAACGTGCGCGGCACCGTGCAAGCCGACATCCTGAAGGAAGACCAGGGCCAGAACACCTGCATCTTCTCCACCGAGTTCTCGCTCAAGGTGATGGGCGACATCCAGGAATATTTTGTCCACCATCAGGTGCGCAATTTCTACTCGGTGTCGATCTCGGGCTACCACATCGCCGAAGCCGGCGCCAATCCGATCTCGCAGCTGGCCTTTACCCTGTCGAACGGCTTCACCTTCGTCGAAGCCTACCTGGCGCGCGGCATGCACATCGACGATTTTGCGCCGAACCTGTCCTTCTTCTTCTCCAACGGCATGGACCCGGAATACACGGTGCTGGGGCGCGTCGCGCGCCGCATCTGGGCGGTGGCCATGCGCGACAAGTACGGCGCCAACGACCGTTCGCAAAAGCTGAAGTACCACGTGCAGACCTCGGGCCGCTCGCTGCACGCCCAGGAAATCGACTTCAACGACATCCGCACCACGCTGCAGGCGCTGATCGCGATCTACGACAACTGCAACTCGCTGCACACCAATGCCTACGACGAGGCGATCACCACGCCGACCGACGAATCGGTGCGGCGCGCGCTGGCGATCCAATTGATCATCAACCGCGAATGGGGCCTGGCCAAGAACGAGAACCCTAACCAGGGTTCCTACATCATGGAGGAGCTGACCGACCTGGTCGAGGAAGCGGTGCTGCAGGAATTCGAGCGCATCGCCGAACGCGGCGGCGTGCTGGGCGCGATGGAAACCGGCTACCAGCGCGGCAAGATCCAGGAAGAGTCGATGCTGTACGAGCACAAGAAGCACGATGGTTCGCTGCCCATCATCGGCGTCAACACCTTCCGCAACCCGAAAGGCGCGGGCGCTCCGGCCACCATCGAACTGGCACGCTCGACCGACGACGAAAAGCAGTCGCAGCTGACCCGCCTGGAAGCCTTCCACGGGCGCCATGCGGCGGCGGCGCCGGCCGCCCTGGCCGCCCTCCAGCAAGCCGCCATCGACAACGACAACGTGTTCGCGCGCCTGATGGACGCGGTACGCGTGTGCTCGCTGGGCCAGATCACCACGGCACTGTTCGAAGTCGGCGGGCAGTATCGGCGCAATATGTAAGCTCGTTTGTTTTCCATCAAACCGGGGTCAGAGCCCGATTTCTGGCAATGTCCATCGCGCCATTTCCAAATTTCGGGCTCTGACCCCGGTTTGATGGAGCGCAGTGTACGTGTTGGCGCTGCTTGAGACCTGGCCTAGAATGGTCCGGCAACCACCACGGAGCCACCCATGCCGATTCAGCCGGAACAACTTGCCGCCCTGATGCAGGAAGTCGAGCAGGAAGACCCCATCGACTTCGCCGACCTGCCCTTTGCCGAAGATGACATGCGCCAGCTGGTCGCAAGCCATCTGTGCGAGATGGCGGCGTCGATGGAGAATTTCAGTACCGAAGACAAATTGATGACCCTGCTGGCCGTGTCGGCCAAGCTGGTGTTGGAAAACATGGTGCTGCACGTACAGCTGCTGCGCCGTCACGGCTTGCCGGTCGGGGACAATGTCGATGCGCTGCTCAGCCGCCTGCGCAAGGGCGAAAACGGCGGCGACCAGTAATCAACATGTCACAATCACCGCGAATCGCCACCCTTTGGTGGCGCATCCGCCACTTCCACCACGTTTGCACAGGGATTTGTACGGCATAGTCCGTTCATGCGGCTTACAATCTATTCCTTCAGGTATTATTGTTGAAGAGGAATTCGCTTTCATAGCGTGTTCCGTTTCTACCCCAAGGAATCCAGATGCCGCGTCACACCAACAAGTTCACAATTACCGCTGCCGTGCTCGCCAGCGCCTTCATGGTCGCCGGCCTGGGTGCCTGCGGCCGCACGCAGTCGACCGAGTCGCTGTTGACCGAGGCCAAGCAATACCAGCAAAAGGGTGATTTGAAGGCTGCCCTCATCCAGCTCAAGAATGCCGTCGAAAAGAGCCCGGAAAACGGCGAAGCGCGCATCGCACTGGGTCAGCTCGAGATGACGATGGGCGATATCGCATCGGCCGAGAAAGAATTCCGCAAGGCGCGCTCGCTCGGCATCGGCGCCGAGCGCGTGATGCCGCTGCTGGGCAAAGCCCTGGCGCTGCAAGGCAAGTTCAAGGAAATCCTGGAAGACGTGACGCCGGAAGTCGCCGGCAAATCGCCATCGCTGCTGGCCTTGCGCGGCGAAGCCCTGCTCGCCAGCGACAAGGGCGACGAAGCCAAGCAGGCCTTCGACCAGGCGCTGGCACTCGACCCGAATTCCGGCAGCGCCTTGCTGGGCCTGGCACGCCACGCGATGGCCGCGCGCGACCGCGACAGCGCCGAGCGCTATATCGGCGACGCCGTCGCCAAGGATCCGAAGAATCCCGAAGTCTTCATGGCGCAAGGCACCATGCTGCGCATGCAGGGCAAGCCCGACGAGGCCCTGGCGGCGTTCAACAAGACGCTGGCCCTGGACCCGTCGCACCGCACCGCCCACATCGAAAAAGCGTACATCGAAATCAGCCGCGGCAAATTCCCGGCTGCCAAGGTCGAAATCGATGCGGCCCAGAAGAATGCACCAGGCAATTTGCTGGTCACCTATACCGGCGCCCTGTATGAGTTCACCCAGGGCAAATTCTCCGCTGCCCAGGAAGCCCTGCAGCGTGTCTTGAAAGTTGCTCCAGATCACATGCCCAGCGTCTTGCTGGCCGGTGCTTCCGAACTGTATCTCGGTTCCACCCAGCAGGCCGAACAGCACCTGCGCAAATACCTGGAAGCCGCGCCGAACGACGTCTACGCCCGCAAGCTGCTGGCCCAGGTCCTGCTCAAGAATGCCCAGCCGGCCGATGCCGCCGCCACGCTGGCGCCGGCCCTCAAGAGCGCCGCCGACGATCCGCAATTGCTGGCCCTGGCCGGCGAGTCCTACATGCAGGTGCGCGATTTCAACAAGGCCGGCAGCTATTTCGAAAAAGCCGCCGAGCTGGCGCCGAAAGCCGCCGCGCTGCGCACCTCGCTCGGCCTGTCCAAGCTGGCCCGGGGCGACCAGTCGGGTGGCCTGAACGACCTGGAAATGGCCACCGCGCTCGACCCGAAATCCTCGCGCGCCACCATGGCCCTGGTGCAGACCGAGATGAGCCTCAAGCATTTCGACAAGGCCCTGGCCGCGGTCGACGCGCTGATCAAGCAGGAACCCAACAATCCCCAGGTCTACAACCTGAAGGGCGCCGTCAACATGGTCAAGGGCGATGTCCCGGCCGCGCGCGCCGCGCTGGAAAAGGCGGTGGCACTGCAGCCGACTTTCGCACCGGCGGTGAAGAACCTGGCGCGCCTCGACCTGGTCGAGAAAAAGCCGGAAGCCGCCAAGCAGCGCTATGAAAAAGTCCTGGAAAAGGACAAGAACAACATCGAAGCGATGAACTCGCTCGGCCAGCTGGCGCTGCTGCAAAACCGTCCGGAAGAAGCCACCGGCTGGTTCGAGAAGGCCAGCACCGCCAATCCGAACGCGGTGGGCCCGGCGGTCACCCTCGGCATGCACTACCTGCGCGTCAACCAGGCGCCGAAGGCCCTGACCCTGGCACGCAAATTCCAGACCGCGAATCCGACCAATGCCGAACTGCTGGACCTGCTCGGACAAGCCCAGGTCGCCACCAAGGACAACAACGGCGCGCTGGAAACCTACAGCAAGCTGGCCAACGTGTCGCCGAAATCGGCCACCCCGCACCTGCGCCTGGCCGCCGTACACATGGCGATGCAGAACAATGCCGCCGCGACCGCCGACCTCAGGCGCGCGGTCGAACTGCAGCCGGAGCTGGTGCAGGCGCGCATGGCGCAGGTCGAGCTGGCGATGCGCAGCGGCCGTCCGGACGAGGCGCTGTCGATGGCGCGCCAGATCCAGAAGCTGAACGAGAAATCGCCGGTCGGTTACGCGACCGAGGCCGACATCCTGCTGGCGCAGAACAAGGCGGCGCAAGCGCTGCCACTGTATGACAAGGCCTTCGCCATCGCCAAGTCGCCCCAGATCCTGTTGCGCACGCTGCAGGCAATGGAGCAGGCCGGCAAGGGCAAAGAAGCGCAGGCACGCGCCGCGCAATGGATGAAGGAGCACCCGGACGACCAGCTGGTCGGCATGTACGTGGCCGAAGCCAGCCTGGGGCGCAAGGAATACAAACCGGCGATCGCCATCCTGGAAAGCGTGATCAAGAAGAATCCGAACAATGCCGCGGCCCTGAACAACCTGGCCTGGGCCTACCAGCAAGAGAAGGATCCGCGCGCGCTGGCCACCGCCGAGCAGGCATTCAAGCTGGCAGGCAACAACCCGGGCGTGATGGATACCCTCGGCTGGATGCTGGTGGAACAGGGGAATACGGCGCGCGGTGTGCCGCTGCTGCAAAAGGCCAGCGGCCTGGCGCCGAATGCCGGCGAAATCGGCTATCACCTGGCGGTGGCCCTGGCCAAATCGGGCGACAAGCAGGGCGCACGCAAGCAGCTCGATCAACTGCTCGCCAGCGGCAAGCCGTTTGCACAAGCCGACGATGCCCGTGCATTGCTAAAGACCTTGTAACTCGTTAATATACGTTGCAAATAACAAAATAATAAGCCGCGCCGGTGTCGCAGGCGCGGTACGTAAAAGCCGGTGCGGCGGCAGGCGCCGGATGTTTTCTACAATGGGGAATCCTGCGATGACGACTTTTGACGATTTCAAGGATCCAGAGGGTGAATCGGTTGTATCCCTATCGGACGCTCATGTTTTTACTGATCGCGATAATATTACGCCCTCACAATATGAGGATGTTATCGTGAACCACGATTCGTACGGAATCCGGCTTACCGATACTGCGGATGGGCGCAATTCAGCAAGTATGCTGATCAACAAGATGTATGCCTGGCGTGGTTACACCGGCACACACCAAATCAGCGACGACCCCAATCGCATCACCCTCACGGCGACCGACAAAGGCGAAGTGGTGGGCACGCTCACCATCGGTATCGATTCCCCGATCGGCCTGATGGCCGACCAGATTTTCAAGGAAGAACTGGACGCGCACCGCAACAAGGGCGCGCGCCTGTGCGAGTTCACCAAACTTGCCTTCGATCCCTCGGTCCGCTCGAAAACCTCGCTGGCCAACCTGTTTCACCTGGCCGTGATCTACGGGCGCGATATCCACCAATGCACCGATATCGTCATCGAGGTGAATCCGCGCCATCGCCGTTTTTACGAACGCATGCTCGGTTTCAAGCAGGAAGGCGAATTGAAGATCAATCCGCGCGTCGACGCCCCGGCCTATCTGCTGCGCGTCAACCTGGATTTCGTCACCGAGCAGATCGCAAAATACGGCGGCACCTTCAGCGTGGACAATACCGTCAGCGAACGCTCGTTCTATCCGTATTTCTTCTCGCCGCGCGAAGAAATGGGTATCCGAAACCGTCTGCTGCGCATGGACGACCAGCACGCCGGTTGATGCCGCGTGCCCGCGGCGCGCATTGTCCAATGCGGCCGCACTCCATTCCGCCTTCCCCTCCCGATAATCTGGTTTACCTTCATTGATGAACAATCCGTTCCGCTACGAACAGGCGTTTTCGCGCAATATTGGCTGGGTCACGCCGGCTGAACAATCCACCCTGCGCGGCAAGCGCGTCGCCATCGCCGGCGGTGGCGGGGTCGGCGGGGTCCACCTGCTGACCCTGGCCCGCCTGGGCGTGTCGAATTTCCATATCGCCGATTTCGACAGCTTCGACATCGTCAACTTCAACCGCCAGGTCGGCGCCATGATGTCGACCGTGGGCCAGCCCAAGGCCGAGGTGCTGGCGCGCATGGCCAGGGACATCAATCCGGAAATCGACATCAAGGTCTTCGACGAGGGCGTCAACCAGGGCAACCTCAAGGACTTCCTGGCCGGTGTCGACCTCTACGTCGACGCCCTCGATTTCTTTGCCTTCGATGCACGCCAGCAAACCTTTGCCGCCTGCGCCGAACTGGGCATTCCGGCGACGACGGCGGCGCCGCTGGGCATGGGCGCGGCCCTGCTGAACTTCCTGCCGGGCCAGATGACCTTCGAAGAATATTTCCAGTGGGGCAATTTGCCCGAGCTGGACAAGGCGATCCGCTTCGTGGTCGGCCTGGCGCCCGCCGGCCTGCACCGTCCTTACCTGGTACTGCCGGAAGCCGTCAATTTCGCCGAGCGACGCGGCCCGTCCACCTTCATGGCCTGCCAGCTGTGCGCCGGCATCGTCGCCACCGAAGCCCTCAAAATCCTGCTGGGGCGCGGCAAGGTGCTGTCGGCGCCGCACGGCGTGCAGTTCGACGCCTACCGCAACAAACTGGCCCACACCTGGCGCCCGGGCGGCAACGGCAATCCGCTGCACCGCCTGATGATCGCGGTTGCAAAGCGCCAGATGACGCGCCAGCTGGGCGCAACAACAGCCGAGGCATGACGATGACGAACAGCACTGGCACCAACAAGGCCGGGATTCCGGAAACCATCTACCGCATCCTCGACCTGGCGCGCTGGGCGCCAAGCGGCGACAACACCCAGGTCTGGCGCTTCGAGGTGGCCGCGCCCGACCACGTGGTGGTGCACTGTTTCGACACCCGCGAAGACTGCGTCTACGATTTTGCCGGCCGCCCCAGCCAGATCTCGCATGGCGCCCTGCTCGAGACCATGGCGATCGCCGCCAGCGCCCACGGCTTGCGCACCGAGATCGCGCGCCGCGCCGGCAGCAGCGACGAGCGGCCCGAGTTTGACGTGCGCTTCGTGCCCGACGCCACAATCGCACCGAGCCCGCTGCTGGCGGCGATCCAGACCCGCAGCGTGCAGCGCCGTCCGATGAGCACGCGCGCCCTGCTGCCGCGCGAAAAACAGGCGCTCGAGGCGGCGCTCGGCGCCGGCTTCGAGGTGCGCTGGATCGAAGGCTTCGGCGGCAAGCTGCGCGCCGCGCGCCTGATGTATTCGAACGCCCGCCTGCGCCTGACGATGCCGGAAGCCTATGAGGTGCACCGCCGCATCATCCACTGGAACACCCGCCACAGCAACGACCGCGTGCCCGACCAGGCGCTCGGCGTCGATGCGGCCACCCTGCGCCTGATGAAATGGGCGATGACCAGCTGGGGCCGCCTGTCCACGATGAACCGCCTGATGGGCACCTGGGCGCCGCGCCTGCAGATGGACCTGGTGCCGGGCCTGGCCTGCGCCGCCCACTTCGTCATCGTCGCGCGCCAGGCGCCGGTCACGGTCGAGGAGCACGTCGAGGCCGGCCGCGCGGTGCAGCGCTTCTGGCTCACGCTTACCCAGCTCGGGCTGGCGATGCAGCCGGAAATGACGCCGCTGATCTTCTCGTCTTACCTGCAGCACGACAAGCCTTTCTCCAGGATCGACAAGCTGCACGGCGCCGCGCGCCAGCTGCAGCGCCGCCTGCACGAGCTGGTCGGCAACGGCCCCGGCCAGCCGGTCTTCATGGGACGGCTCGGCGCCGGCCCCGCAGCGCAGGCGCGCTCGCTGCGCAAGCCGGTCGAAGAACTCATCAAGAAGAACTGATACAACAAGTGTCCTGCCCGCGCTCGCGGGCAGGTGGCGGTTCCAGACCCGCGTTCCCCCGATTCACCGACTGTTCACTCGCCCTATGGAACGTATCAAAATCCTGTTTTTCGCGGAAGCGGTCACCCTGGCCCACGTCGGGCGTCCGATCGCGCTGGCGCAAAGTCTCGATCCGGCCCGTTTCGACGTCCATTTCGCCTGCGCCGACGGCTACGACTTTTGCTTCAGCGGCACCCATTTCACACGCTGGCGCATCGACAGCATCCCGAGCCGGCAATTCCTGCAAGCCCTGGCCGGCGGCAAGCCGGTGTACAACACGGCGACCCTGACGCGCTACGTCGAGGACGACCTGCGCGTACTCGATGCCGTCAAACCCGACCTGGTGGTGGGCGACTTCCGCCTGTCGCTGTCGGTCAGCGCGCGCCTGCGCCGCGTTCCGTACATCTCCCTGATGAATGCCTACTGGAGCCCGCACATCGTCCAGCATTATTCAGTACCGCACATTCCGCTGACGCGCCTGGTGCCGATCCGCATCGCCAACGCCCTGTTCCGGATGGCGCGCCCGATCGCCTTCGCTTCCCACTCGATCCCGCTGAACCGGGTGCGCCGCAGCTTCGGCCTGCCTTCGCTCGGCAGCGACCTGCGCAAGGTGTATACGGACGCCGACTACAGCATGTATGCCGACGTGCCCGAGCTGTTCGCGCCGAAAGCCCTGCCCCAGCAGCACGCCTACATCGGCCCCATCATCTGGGCGCCGCCGCTGCCGGCGCCGGACTGGTGGGACCGGCTGCCCGCGGACAAGCCGATTGTCTACGTCACCCTCGGCAGTTCCGGCCAGGGCCGCCTGTTGCCGCTGGTGCTGGAGGCACTGGCCGACTTGCCGGTCACCGTCATCGCCGCCACCGCCGGCACCATCGACGTGGCGAGCGCACCTGCGAACGCCTTCGTCGCCGCCTACCTGCCGGGCGACCTGGCCGCGCGCCGCGCCGCCCTGGTGATCTGCAACGGCGGCAGTCCGACCAGCCAGCAGGCGCTGGCGGCCGGCGTGCCGGTGCTGGGCGTTGCCGGCAACCTCGACCAGTTCCTGAACATGGGCGGCGTGGTCAGGGCCGGCGCCGGCGCGATCCTGCGCGCCGACCGTTTCCGTAAAAAGAAACTGCTGCGCCAGGTGCGCAGCATGCTGGCCGATCCGGCAGTGACCGCGGCAGCCGGCCGGGTCGCGGCCGCCTTCGCCAACTATCCGACAGCGCAGCGCATGGCCAGTTTCCTGGAAGGCGTGCATGCGTTTCAGCGCACCGTACCGATGAGCCACCACGGACTTGCGCGCGACGCGCAGGTATCTGCAAACGATAAAAAAACGGCAACGGTTTCCACTGGGCATTAACTAGATGTCGAGATTTTTTACAGTGCCGGTTTCGGATCACGCGCTGAGTCTAGAAATGTTACGCAAGCCATTGATTTTAAACATACTGCATAAAGCTGGCACAGGGCTTGCTTAGTAGTAGGCATACGCCCACCGACCTGTTGGGCTGTAACACCGAATACACTAATAGCCGACCCATTTTGGAGCCAACATGAAGATTTCGTTTCGCAAACTGATCCCTATCGCTGCAGCCATCGGCATGAGCTTTGCCTCGGCAGCCCACGCTGACGTCGTCGCCAACAACGGCGGCGTCGGTAGCGCCTTCGACCTGAAAAACGGCGCCGGCACCACCATCGTCCAGGGCGCAACCAGCCTGGACTGGAACCAGCAAGGCAGCGGTGTGGCGAAAGGCGTTGGCCCGTTCAACTCGCAAGCCCAGCTGCCAGTCGGCGCTGCCTTCCAGTTCCTGTACCAGGCCAACCTGACCAGCGTTGGTGGCGGCGAGCCGCAACTGGCCCTGCGTGACCTGGACACCACCTCGAACGGTAAAGTCGATCCGGGCACCGGCTTCGAGTTCACCATCGTCGCACGCCTGAACGAAGTCGTGACCGCCTCGACCACCGTCGGCGGCAACCCGACCGCGCTGTTCGGCCTGAACGGCGGCAGCAACAAAGTCGCGATCTACTACGACACCAAATCGAACTCGAACACCGCCGACGGTACCGGCTTCGACGACGGCACCCTGGTCGCCCTGCTGACCATCGTTGCTGACGGCACCACCTCGCAGTTCACCGCGATCAGCGGCACCACCACCGGTCAAGGTTCGGCACGTCTGCACGCCACCGTCGACGCAGCCGCTGGCGACTTCATCAACCAGGACTACCTGGCTGGTATCTCGGACATGCTGTTCGGTATCAACTTCGAATCGACCCTGAACTACCCAGCGAACGCCGCCAACACCACCGGCTTCCACATGGGTGGCAACAGCCTGTTCGGTGACTACACCGTCGGCGCCAACGACATCGTCTTCAAGGTCGACGGTTCGAACACCTTCACCAACGTCCCGGAACCAGGCAGCATGATGCTGCTGGGCATGGGCATGCTGGGCCTGGTCGGTGCAAGCCGCCGCCGCAAAGCCAAGAAGGCCTAAGCCTGCTTGCATGAAATGCGCATCATCACGGTGCGCATGACCTGGAAAAGCCGTGGTTTCGACTGCGGCTTTTTTACGTCCATGCCGGCGATCGCAGAAACCGGCGGCTTCAGGATTCCTGCGACTCGCGCGGCTTGAACATCTTCCCCACTTCGCGGATCACCATCGCTGGCGGGAACAGTCCGGCAAAGAAGCGCTGCTGGTAGGTTCCCTTGGCCGCCGCCACCACCGGCAAACCCTTTTCCAGGCCCTGCAGCGAGGCCCGCACCACCCGCGCCGGCGTGTCGCGCTGGGTGATTGCGCTGGCATAGGCACCGGCCTTGGCGTCGAATTCGCTGTCGGTCGGCCCCGGCACCAGGGTCTGCACCAGGATCCCGTGCTCCTTCCACTCGCCGTGCAGCGCCTGGCTGAAGCTTTGCACGAAGGCCTTGCTGGCCGCGTACAGGGCCATGTAGGGCACCGGCTGGTAGGCGGCCGCCGACGACACGTTGATCACCGCGCTGCCCTGGAAGGACGCCAGGTCGTCGAAAAAGGCATGGCACATGGCCACCAGCGCCGTGCTATTGAGCGTATTGATCCTTTCGTAATCGTCGACGGTGATCGACTCGAAGCGTCCCCAGCGGCCGGCGCCGGCGTTGTTGCACAGCAGGCGCACACGGATGCCGGTATCCGCCAGTGCGGCCCTGACCCGGTCGGCGGCGCCGGTTTCGCTCAGGTCGACCGCCACCACCTGGGTGGCGATGCCATATTCCTGGCGCAGGGTGGCAGCCAGGGCGTGCAGGCGCTCTTCGCGGCGCGCAACCAGCACCAGGTTGAGGCCGGCCTGCGCCAGCTGGGCGGCGAACTCGTGCCCGATGCCGGAGGAGGCGCCGGTGACCAGCGCCCAATCGCCTTGTATGTCTGAAAGCTTCATCAATGTGTTCCTTCGAAAATGGCCGCACAGGCGGCCGGGCCGGCGTCAGGGCTGCCGGTGTGCCAGCAAGTGGTCCGCCACGCGCAAGGCATTCGCGGCGATCGTCAGGCTCGGGTTGGTGCCACCGGACGAGGGGAAGAAAGCGCTGTCGACCACGTACAGGTTAGCCAGTCCATGGGCGCGGTTGTTGCGGTCGAGCACGCTCGTGGCCGGATCGTCGCCGAAGCGGCAGGTGCCGCAGGCGTGGGCGATGCGCTGGTTGTTCTCGGCCTGCTTGATCAGCTTGTAGCTGTAGCCGGTCAGCACCTCTTTCATGGCGGCGCGCATCGCGGCGATGCGCTCGCGGTCGCCCTCGTGCAGGCGGTAGCGGATGGCCAGGCGCGAGCCCGGTTCGGATGCCGGCGTCACCCGGTTGTCGGCATACGGAAAATCCTCGAGCGTGGTGGCCAGGATGAAGCGCCGTTCGACCAGGCCGCGCAGCACCGGCGTCACGAAGGGCCGCGCCAGCCCGAACAGGGAGGCCGCCAGCGGCAGCGGGCCCTGGCGCAAGTCGTCCTTCAGCGATGCCGCCAGCGTCGCCGCAGGGGGCAGCCGGCCAAAGGATTGCACCGAGCCGAGCTTCTGCCCATCCTTCAGGTAAAAATCGTTGAAAGCGATTTCCTTCTGGCGGTTGTCGAAGCCGCCTTGCAGCTTGGGCTCGACCAGGTAGAGGTCGATGTGGTGGCGCATCAGATATTTGCCGACCAGGCCGGACGCGTTGGCCAGGCCTTGCGGCCAGTGGGCCGACGCCGATTGCAGCAGGATGCGCGGGGTTTCCAGCGCGCCGGCGGCCAGGATCACGATGGGCGCGCGCAGCGTCAGGCGTTCGCCATGGCGTTCGCACAGCACGCCAGTCACGCGTTCGCGGCCGGCTTCCAGCGCCACCACCTCGCAGTCGTCCAGCAGGTGCGCACCGTGCTGGCGCAGCGCCGGCTGCAGGCAGATGCGCGCTGAATCGTTTTTGCAGTCGCGCGCACACAGATAACCCTGGCAACCCTTGCAGCCGTCGACGAATTCGCAGGCTTGCGGCAGGCGGTAGGGGTGCAGCTGGCGGCCCTGCAAATGGCCGAACATCTCGTCCGCCGCCGGCGTCAGCGGTGGCGGCGCCATCAGGTGCTCGCGCGCGCCGTCGGCGCGCAGCGGATCGGCGCTGCCGCGCACCCGGTACAGCTGTTCGGCGGCGTCGTAGTAGGGCGCCATCTCGGCGTACGAAACCGGCCAGCGCGACGGCAGGCTGGCGCCGGCCGGCGCCTCGTAATGCCCGGCGGCAGCGAAGTCGGACGGGAAGAAGCGCTCCAGCGCCATGCCGTACAGGGCACTGGAGCCGCCGGCGCCGGCGCCGATGAAGGGCACGAAGCGCTGGGTGCGCGGGATGGAATGGTCGACCACCTGGTCGGCGTAGCGGCCGGCGCGCCGCAGCAGGGCGCCGTGGGACGGCTGCGGCGCCTCGGCGCGCGGAAAATCGTCTTCGGCGTAGCGGCCGAGCAGGTCGGGACTGGCCGTGCCCTTGTCCAGGAACAGCACACGGCGCCCGGCGCGCGCCAGCGCATGGCCGAGGGTGGCGCCGCCCATGCCGGTGCCGACCACGATGGCATCCCAGGCCTGATTGATATCGAATGGTTCGGACATAAGCTCTCGCGGTATCAAGCCGTCTCCGGCGCGTTTTTCTTGGAAATGAAGGCTTTGTGGAACAGGTGGCGCGCCAGCAGCAGCGGCGGCATGCGCAGCCAGTTGCCGCGCAGGTAAAGGGCGAAGCGCGCGCTGCCGGTCAGGGCGTCGTCGCAACTGGCGTGCATCGGCAGCAGGGCGCGTTCGAACAGGCCGTCCATCAGCGCCAGCAGGCGCCGATTCGGGCGCGCCGGCGCCAGCGCGTCCAACACCGCCGCGGGCACGTCCGTGCCGAGCAGGCGCCGGCTGTAGCGCAGCGCATAGAACAGCGGCCGCGCCAGTTGCAGTTCGTGTGCGCGCGCCGGCAGCGTGTCCCAGAAGGCGGGACGGGCACCGAATTCGCCGAACAGGCGGTGCAGGTCGAGCAGGTCGCGCAAACCCTTGTCGAATTCACCGTCGAAGAACAGGTGGACCGCGCTGTGCAGCACCATGTCGCAGGGTGCCAGCGTGGCCAGGCCTGGCGCCGCTTCGATCGGCAAGGCCGCCGCGCGCAGCTTGGCCGGGTCCGGACGCACGGGCGCCGTCTCCGGCAGGATCGCGTGGTGCACATCGATGCTGGTGCGGCGGCGCACGTGCTGCATCGGCGGCAGTTCGTGCATCCATTCGCGGTAGTAGCGCTGGTCGTAGGCATCGTGGCCGCCGGCGATCCAGCCGTGCAGCATCAAGGCCGATTCGACCTCGTCCAGGCGCGCCTTGGGCACCAGGATGTCGATGTCGGCGAACAGCCGCCCTTCTCCGGCGCGCAGGCCGGCCATCGCATACGCCGCGCCTTTCAGCAGCAAGACAGGCAAGCCGGTCGGACGCAGCGCCGCCGCGATGCACTCGACTTCGAAACGGACTGCCTGGCGGTGGCGCGCGGCCAGGGCGCGCACCCATTCCAGGTGGGCGCGCGGCGCGGCCGGCAGCGCCTCCAGCAGGCCGCACTCTTCGATCAGCGCCAGCAGGGCCGGACTCAGGTTGGCGCTGGTGGCCTGGCGCAGGGCCAGGTCCCAGTCGGCCATGGGCAAGGCCGCGGCCAGGCCGGGGTCGCGCAGGAGTCTCAGCAACACTGGTGGCGCCGATGCGGACATGCGCTTCACTGCGGCGCTTCCAGCGCCGCGAACACCGCCATCGCTTCATCCAGGTCGCTGTAGCGGAAGTCGTAGCTGGTGCAGGCATCGATCGCGCCGGCCAGCGTGGCGAAGCCGGATGCCCCCATGTGGCTGTAGTTGAAGGCGTTGTCGGCGACGCGAAAAAAAGCGCGCGCGCGCGGGATGGTCTCCAGCGAGGTGGCGGCGCCGGCTTCGTACTTGGGGAAGACGATCCAGGCCGGACGCGCGCTCTCGCCGGCGCGCGCGACGCTTGCCGCCGGCGCCTTCAGGTGCGCCACCGTGCCCTTGGTGGTGTTGCTGACCGGGGCGCTGAGCACCGCATCCGCCACGTAAGCGCGGATGACGTCGATCGAGCGGTTCTTCAGGCTCACCGGGCGCGGCACCGGCAGCAGCAGGCCGTCCTGCGGACGCAGCAGCGCCAGCTCGTCGGACAGCAGGCGCCAGCCGCGGTGCACCAGTGCCGCGCACAAGGTGCTCTTGCCCGATCCCGGCGGCGCCGGCAAGATCGCCGCCAGGCCGTCGCGCTCGACCACCGCGGCATGGATCATCAGATACGCATGGGCGCGCGTCGAGATGCACCAGTTCAAGCCCCATTCCAGCATCGGGAAGGCATGCGCCTCGGGCAGCGGTTCGAAGGGCACCAGGCCGTCGAGGTCGAAGCTCACCTGCGGCTTGTACCAGCGGTGCAGGCCACCGGGACGGCGCAGGCCGACGTGGAAATCGGCGAAATCTTCGTCACCCAGCAGAGGATAGGCGCCGTATAGCAGTTCGATGCCGTCGGCGACCTGGGGAATCGTGGAACGAATGCGGCTGGCGAAGGGGCCGGTGCGGACCGCCAATCCGGGGCCGGCCAGGCGCGTTGCGAGCTGGCTGCGGCTGAGCGATGCGACGGTCAGCGATGCAGCGGTGAGCGAAGCAGCGGTGAGCGATGCAGCCGTCAGCATGCCAGTGCTTCGATCAGGTAGAGGTGCCGCAGGTCTTCCAGCAGGGTGTCGGTTTCGCGCGCCAGCGCAGCGGCGTCGATCTCGAATTCGGCTTGCAGGACGGCGGCCAGCGCCTCGCGCGTGGCCGGTCCCCGGCGCAGCGCCAGCAGCAATTCGATAGTGCCATCGCCCAGCAGGTGGGTGTCGCCGGACAGGTCGTTGTACAGCACGCACTCGCCGTCCCACTGCCGGTATGCCAGGTGTTGCCCGGGCCGCAGGCACCACCTTGTTTCGCTGGCGCCCACCAGCTCAGTCCATGGTCCCGTACAGGTAACCGACGATATCGTTGGCGTACCACTTCTGGCCCGCCATCGGGGCGTAATACCCCTTGGTGGACCACTCGGTCCAGACGCTGCGCAGCGATTCGATGCTGATGAAATTCACGCGCCGCGACAGCACGTTCAGGTAGGCCGCCAGCATGTACTGGGCCATCTTGGTGCCATCGCAATCGGCGCCGAGCATGATGTCGCGGCAGCTGGTATTGGCGTAGGCGCTGCCGTACTTGCAGCTGAAATGCTTGCCGAAGGGATCGCTCGGCGAGCAGCCCGAAGGCCAGGAGGTGCGCGCCCACTCGAACGGACGGATGCCGTTGCAGACGGCGGCCGGGCCGTGGTGACTGAGGGTGCCGATGGTCTTGTTCTGGCCGATCGCCGACACCGCGGCGGATGCCGAGATGCCGCAATAGGTGCAGGCCATGCCGGGCTGGCTATGCAGCGTCAGCAGGACACCCGTGGCGCCCGCGCCTGCCCTGGCGAAGCGACGGCGCGACGCGCCCTTGCTCGACAGCGTCGCCGATGCCGCGGGCAGCGCGGCGTCGGCTTGCGGCGCCGGCGCGGCGGTCTCGGATTGGCTGGATTGACGGTCTTGGGTAGCCACTTGGGTCCTCACTCGGTTTTCAGAACAGTCGGGCAGCTTGCACAATGCCAGATTCCCTGTGAACAAGCAATCCTTGTGCCAGTGATAAGCTGCCTAAAAGCAACGCTTTAGAATCAGCGACTTAGGCGGCCTGTCTCAACTGCCCAGGCATCCTACCGGAAAACCACTGTAAGAAAACCTGACAGCGATTAGAAATAGCTTTCCGGAATAACCAGCACGTCGCCGGGGCGCACCGGCACGTTGGCCGAGATGTCGCCATCCTTGACCAGGTCGTCGATGCGGACGTTGAACTTTTGCTGCTTGCCGTCGACGTTGCGGACCAGGGTGGCGCGGTTGCCGGCGGCGAATTCGGTGGTGCCGCCGACGGCGATCATCACGTCCATCAGGCTCATGTCCTGGCGATAGGCCAGGGCTTGCGGCCGGGCGGCCTGGCCGATCACGCGGATCTGCTCGCCGTAGGTGCCGACGAAGCTCGACACCACCACGGTCACGACCGGCTGCTGGATGAACTTGGCCAGCGCCTTTTCGATGTCGCGCGCGAGTTCGGTCGAGGTCTTGCCGGCGGCCGGCAAATCTTCGACCAGCGGCGTGGTGATCTTGCCGTCGGGGCGTACCGGCACCGACATCGAGACTTCCGGATTGCGCCAGACGATGATGTTGATACTGTCGCCAGGTCCGATCAGGTAATCCGGATTGGTCGCCTGCAGGTTGGCCGGTGCCGGCATGCCACGGGTTGCGCAGCCGCCGAGTCCCAGTGCGCCCGCCGCGACGAGCGTGATTGCCGCATATTTGATCAGGTTCGCCTTGTACTTGCCCACGTCAGATCCTCGAATGTTATAAAGCCATCAACAGCCGCGTATTGTATACCATAGTGCTTTCAGAAAAGACTGCGCACGATACAAATCCCAGATGTATTTATTTCATGAGACTATTTCTGCTGCATTAATTGTTTGACGTAGTTGGCCGGCACCGCATAGGTGATCCCGCTCGGGTTGGTGATCGCGTTTTCCTTCAGGCCCTTGACGAAGACCGCATTGATCACGCCCCACACCTTGCCGCTGGCCGGGTCGTACAAGGGGCTGCCGCTGTTGCCGGGATAGGCGGTCGCATCCAGCTGGAAGATATTGTAGGAAGCGCGTTGCAGCTGCGCGATCTGGCGGACGTCGAGCTTGCTCGACCGGAGCGAGGGCGTCACCACCGGCGTGATCGCGGCCAGGGTCGCGCGGTGGGTAGCGGCATGCAGGCCCAGCACCATCCCGAGCGGATAGCCGGTGAAGGCCAGCGCCTGCCCTTCCAGCGCCGTGTCGGAATCGAACAGTTCGAGCGCCGGCAGCGGCGTCCCGGACAGGCGCAGATGGGCCAGGTCGTGCTCGGTATCGCGGGCGATCAATTGCGCCGGGCGGAAGCGGACCATGTCGCCGTCGGCGGTCACGATGCCCAGCTGTTCCATGTGCTCGCTGTCGACACTGGCCGGTACCACATGCGAATTGGTGATCACGCTGAGGCCGTCGCCAACCACGAAGCCGGTGCCGACAAATACCGTGGCCGGGCTGCGCGTGCGCTCGAAGGTGCCGACACCGACCACCGAACGCTTGACCGCAGGCACGACTGCCGTCAGCTCGGCGCCTGCTGCACCGCACAACAGACTAGTGGATAATCCACACACGGTCAGCAGGGACAAGGCGGCGTGGCGCATGACTGCAGAAGGAGTGCTACGCATATGTAGAAAAAAGACAATATTTCGGACAGGCACCAAGCGTGCACCCCTTTTGCATTTTGGACATTACAATAACCGGGTTTGAGGACAGACAACCTGCAGACACAAGTCTACGTGATGGCCTCTTATCCTGCACGGATAGTGTTGCTAGCACGCAATAAAGCAGACTGGTTTTTCGTTGAGCACTGAAATAATTGCCGCAAGATAAAACAAAGTTGGCAGATTTTTTGGCGCTGAAGCGCAATTTTGTTGTAGGCGAGGCACGGCAGTACTTAGGCTTGACATTTTTCTCGCGTGTAATTGCAATTGCCCCGGCTACAAGCGATCATGCGAAGTATTTGATTTTTTTTGACCCAGCTCAAAAGGGCACAACGGGTTCACTTATCGCGAGACTGAACGAGATGGCAGAAATCACCGCCGTACTTTTAAACTTCCTGAAGGCCATCGGCAAGTACCGCTGGTATGCGGTCGTGATCACCTGGACCGTCGCCCTGATCGGCTGGGGCGTGGTGCTGCGCCTGCCGCCCCAGTACGAAGCCTCGGCCCGGGTCTATGTCGACACCCAGAGCATCCTGAAACCCTTGCTGTCGGGCATGACCACCATGCCCAACCTGGAACAGCAGGTGATCTTCATGCGCCGCACCCTGCTCAGCCGCCCGAACGTCGAGCGCCTGATGCGTATGGTCGACCTCGACGTCAAGGCCAAGGACAGCAAGCAGCATGACAAGATCGTCGACGACCTGATGGCGAAGATCAAGATCGTCGGCACCGAGCGGGACGACATCTATACGATCACCTACGTGTCCGACAACCCGAAACTGGGCAAGGACATCGTGCAATCGCTGCTGACGATCTTCGTCGAGGGCAGCTTCAGCGGCAAGAAGCAGGATTCCGACAAGGCCGTCCAGTTCATCGATGACCAGATCAAGAATTACGAAGACAAGCTGGCCGCCGCCGAGAACACGCTCAAGGAATTCAAGATCAAGAACATGGGCATGCTGCCCGGCAGCGGCGACTACGGCAGCCAGCTGACCGCCGTCACCGACCAGCTCAACCAGGCCCGCCTGGAACTGGCCGAAGCCGAGCAGGCGCGCAACGCGATCCGCCGCCAGATCAGCGGCGAGCCGGCCAAGCCGGGCACCACCACGGTCGATCCGGCCATGGTCGACCCCGAGCTGGAAGGCCGCATCGCCACGGTCCAGAAGAACCTGGACGGCCTGCGCCTGCAGTTCACCGAACAGCACCCGGACGTGATCGCCAACAAGCGCCTGCTCGAACAGTTGCTGGCGCAAAAGGCTGACCTGGCCAAGCACAAGAAACGCAGCAGCGACCCGGGCGCCAGCTACAGCCCGATGCTGCAGCAGCTGACCGTGTCGCTGTCGCAGGCCGAGGCCCGGGTGGCATCGATGCGTGCCCGCGTCGACGAATTCTCGGCCCGTGTGGCGCGCCTGCGCGCGCAGAGCACCTCGGCGCCGGAAATCGAAGCCCAGCTGACCCAGCTGAACCGCGACTACCAGGTCAACAAGGACAACTACCAGAAGCTGGTCGAGCGCCGCGAATCGGCACGCCTGTCGGGCGATCTGTCGACCGCCACCGACATGCTGACCTTCCGCGTCATCGATCCACCGACTGTCCCCGGCCAGCCGAGCGGCCCCAACCGTCTGCGCCTGTTCTCGATGGTGTTCGGCGGCGCCCTGGTGGCCGGCCTGGCCGCGGCATTCCTGATGAGCCAGGTACGCCCGACCTTCATGAGCCAGTCCACGCTACGCGACGTGACCGGCCTGCCGGTGCTGGGTTCGATCGGCATGAACTGGACCAACGAACAGACTGTCCGCCGCAAGCGCCGCCTGGTCGCCGTCGGGGTATCGGTGCTGCTGCTGTTCGGCGCCTATGCCGCCGGCGTGGCCGCGATCCTGGTCCGCCCTACGCTCTGAACGCGACGATCACAAGGAGTACACCGTGAGCATTATCGAAAAAGCGGCAAGCCGGATCGACAAGCAGCGCAGCGCCACCAGCGCCGCCGCCGGTCCCGCCACCAGCACCGCTACCATCCCCGACAGCGACGTCGTCCGCGCGATTCCCAGCGCAAGCCCGGTCACCCCGGTGGCGCCGGTCGCCCCCGTCATGGCTGCGGCGGCCAGCGTGCACGCTGCGCATGCCACGGCGGCCGCCGAGGCCGAGCGCCCGGCGCAGAAATCCTCGACCCGCCGCGTCGAACTGGATCTGGCACGCATGCGCGACCTGGGCATGGTCACCGCCGCCGCCGGCCGTACCAGCCTGCTGGAAGACTTCCGCGTCATCAAGCGCCCGCTGCTGCAGCGCGCGTTTGCCGAGCGCGCGCCTAACGACAAGCCGGGCAACCTGATCATGATCACCAGCTCGCTGCCGGGCGAAGGCAAGACCTATTGCGCGGTCAACCTGGCGATGAGCATCGCCATGGAACTCGACCACACGGTGCTGCTGATCGATGCCGACGTCGCCCGTCCCTCGGTGCTGCGCACCCTCGGCCTGCCGGCCCACCGCGGCCTGATGGACCTGCTGGTCGACGACAAGCTGGACATGGCCGACGTCATGTTGCGCACCAACGTCGATACCTTGTCGATCCTGCCTGCCGGCACCAGCACGCCGCGCGCCACCGAGCTGCTGGCGAGCTCGACCATGACCAGCCTGGTCAACGAGATCGCCAACCGCTATCCGGACCGGATCGTGATCTTCGATTCGCCGCCACTGCTGCTCACCAGCGAATCGCGGGTGCTGGCTTCGCACATGGGCCAGATCGTGATGGTGGTCGAGGCCCAGACCACGACCCAGCATGCCGTCAAGGAAGCGCTGCACCAGCTGGAAGGCTATTCCAACGTCAATCTCATCTATAACAAGACCAGGGAAATTCCTGGCATCGAAGAGACGTATGACTATCATTACGGCTAAGACGCCGCACCGCCGGGCCTTGAAGCTGACACCATTGAAGCTGGCACCGCTGAAGCTGGCGCCGCTGGCGCTGGCCGCCATGCTGCTGTCGGCCGAAGCGCATGCGGACTGGAAAGTAACGCCCCGTATCGACTTGCGCGAAACCTATTCCGACAACCTCGGCCTGCAGAACGGCGACGCCACCGAGAGCGGCTTCATCAGCGAGGCGGCGCCCTCCGCCACCTTCAGCATGACCGGACGGCGCCTGAACCTGACCGGCGAGGCCGGCTGGCGCATGTATTCGTACAGCAACAAGGACGCGCCCAACCTGCGCAACAGCGAGCGCCACTACAATGCCGCCGCCAAGGCGATCGTGGCCGACGACTGGTTGTTCCTGGATGCCGGCGCCACCGGCTCGCGCCAGGCGATCTCTGCCTTCGGGCCGGTGTCGAGCAGCAGCTATTCGTCGCGCAATACCACCGACGTCAGCACCTGGCAGTTCAGCCCCTACCTGCGGCACCGTTTCGGTTCGACCGCCGACCTGACGATGCGCTACGCGCGCGACTCGGTCGACGCCGGCGTGGCGGGTTTCGGCACCAGCCTGGCCAGCACCCGCAGCGCCGACCTCACCAGCGGCACCCGCTTCAGCAGCGTCGGCTGGAACCTGAACTATTACCAGCAGGACCTGAGCGACCGCGTGGCCGGCGACTCCTCGTCCGAGACCGCCACCGCGGGACTGCGCTGGAACCTGATCCGGCGCTTCAGCCTGACCGCCACCGGCGGCTACGACAAGTTCGAATACCCGACCATCAACCAGCGCACCAACGGCCGCAGCTGGACCGGCGGCTTCGTCTGGACGCCGTCGACCCGCACCAGCGTGCAAGCCTCCTTCGGCCGCCGCTACTTCGGCAAGACCGGTTCGCTGGCCTCCAGCTACCGCACCCAGCGCAGCGTCTGGAGCCTCGACTACAGCGATGCGATCACCACCAGCCGCTCGCAATTCGTGCTGCCGGCCGCGATCGACACCGCGTCCATGCTGGATGCCATGTTCACCGCCAGCTTCCCGGACCCGGTCCAGCGCCAGCAGGCGGTGCAGGCCTACATCGCCTCCGCCGGCCTGCCGTCCAGCCTGGCCAACAGCATCAATTACCTGAGCAACCGCTACATCCGCATCAAGCGCCTGCAGGGCGCGGCGATCTTCCGCGGCGCGCGCAGCAACCTGTCGCTGTCGGTGTTCAGCGACCAGCGCAACGCCCTGTCGACCCAGCAGAGCGACAGCGCGCTGCTGGGCGGCCAGATCGCCACCCTGAACGACAACACGCGCCAGCGCGGCGCCAGCGCCAACTACGACTACCGCCTGACCTCGCGCACCAGCGCCTATGTTGGCGCCAACCTGTCGCGGGTGACCTCGCTGACCACCGACGTCGTCAACAACATCAGCGAAACCCGCATCGGCATGAACCACCGTTTTGCCGCCAAGACCAACGGCAGCCTGGAACTGCGCCGCGCGCGCGGACGCCAGGACCTGCTCGGCAACAGCAGCTACCACGAGACCGCGGTCATGGCGACCTTCTCGGTCCTGTATTAAGCGGAGCCCCTTCACGATGTACGAAACGTATTACGGATTATCTGCCAAGCCCTTCCAGCTGCGTCCCGACCCGCATTTCTTCTACGGCAGCAAGGGCCACAAGCGCGCCCTGGCCTACCTCGAGTACGGCCTGTCGCAGGGCGAGGGCTTCATCGTCATCACCGGCGAGGTCGGCGCCGGCAAGACCACGCTGGTACGCAGCCTGTTCAACCGGCTGCCATCGGACCAGATCGTGGCCGCCCACATCGTCAACACCCACCTCGATCCGGACGACACCCTGCGCATGGTGGTGTCGGCCTTCGGCCTGCCGTATGAAGGCGCCAGCAAGACCGACCTGCTGACGCGCCTGGAACGCTTCCTGTGCGACGTCGACCACCAGGGCAAGCGCGCCCTGCTGGTCATCGACGAAGCCCAGAACCTGTCGGCGCGCACGGTCGAAGAGCTGCGCATGCTGTCGAACTTCCAGACCGACGACAAGTCGCTGCTGCAGACCTTCCTGCTCGGCCAGCCCGAATTCCGCACCACCCTGCACAGCCCCGGCATGCAGCAGCTGCGCCAGCGCGTGATCGCCAGCTACCACCTGGGCCCGATGGATGCGCTGGAAACCCACGCCTACATCGAGCACCGCCTGGCGACGGTCGGCTGGAACGGCGACCCGGCCTTCGACGACGGCGCCCATGCCGCGATCTTCGCCTACAGCGGCGGCATCCCGCGCAAGGTCAACACGCTGATGGACCGCGTGCTGCTGATGGGCTACCTGGAAGAGATGCATGCCTTCACGGAAGCCGACATCAACACCGTGATCAGCGACATCAACGAAGAATACAAGCTGCCGGAATCGGTCGGCACGCCGGCGCCGGACACCCTGCCGCAAGCCGCGCCTTACCATGGCGCGATGCCTGCGCACGGCCCGGACGGCGGCCTGCGCACGGCCGACCAGCGCGGCGGCGACACGCGCGTAGGCGACATGCGCGTAGGCGAACGCCGCGCCAGCGTCGAGGTGCTGGACGAACGCATGATGCGGCTCGAAAAATCGATCGTGTCGGTGCTCTCCATCCTGAAAAAGATCGTGGCCACGCCCCAGGGGGCGCCAACCCATCACGTGGACAACCAAGAATGAACATGTACGAACTTGCCGCGCGCCCCGCGCCGGCCCCGGGTGAACGCATCCGCAACGCCATGACCTGCGACGTCGAGGATTACTTCCAGGTTTCGGCCTTCGCGCCCTACATCGACCGCGCCAGCTGGCCGGCGCGCGAATGCCGCGTCGAAGCCAACATGGACCGCATCCTGGCCCTGTTCGAGCGCACCGGCGTGCGCGCCACCTTCTTCACCCTGGGCTGGATCGCCGAGCGCTATCCGAACGTGGTCAAGCGCATCGTCGCCGGCGGCCACGAACTGGCCAGCCACGGCTATGGCCACCTGCGCGCCTCCGACCAGACCCGCGCCGAATTCGAGAACGACGTGCGCTCGGCCAAGGCCCTGCTGGAAGACATCGGCGGCCAGGAAGTCATCGGCTACCGCGCACCGAGTTTCTCGATCGGGCGCGACAACCTGTGGGCGCTGGACGTGCTGCTGGAAGCCGGCTACCGCTACAGCTCGAGCATTTACCCGGTGGTGCACGACCACTACGGCATGCCGGAAGCGCCGCGCTTCGCGTTCTACCCGAACGGTACCGACGGCCTGCTCGAAATCCCGATCACCACGGTGCAGATGATGGGCCGCAAGCTGCCGGCCGGCGGCGGCGGCTACTTCCGCCTGCTGCCCTACGCGCTGTCGCGCTGGATGATGGCCAAGGTGAATGCGGACGACCGCCAGCCGGCGCTGTTCTACTTCCACCCATGGGAAATCGACACCGAGCAGCCGCGCCCCGAAGGGGTGGGCGCCAAGTCGCGCTTCCGCCACTACGTCAACATCGAGCGCATGGAAAGCCGCATCGAAGCCCTGGCCCGCGATTTCGCGTGGGACCGCATGGACCGCATCTTCCTGAACCAGAAATGAATTCGATCATCGAAGCCGCCCAGGCCAAGCTGGCCAACCCCGCGCCCGCAGCCGTCCCCGCATCGGTGCCACAGTCCGCCGCCGGTCCGCTGACCCTGCACCTGCTGCAGCCGCAGGACCGTGCGCGCTGGGACGCCTTCGTGCGCGCCTGCCCCGCCGCCACCTTCTTCCACCTGTCCGGCTGGCAGACGGTGATCGAGCAATCCTTCGGCATCAAGACCTGGTTCTATTTCGTCGAGCAGGATGGCCAGATCCAGGGCGTGCTGCCGCTGGCCGAGATCAAGAGCCGTTTGTTCGGCCATTCGCTGGGGGCGATGCCCTTCTGCGTGTACGGCGGCCCGGCCACGCTGGGGAATAATCCGGCGGTGCAGGAAACCCTGGACGGCGCCGCGCACGCGCTGGCGCAGCAGCTGGGCGTCGGCCACCTCGAATACCGCGGCATGGCGCGCTTCCATCCCGAGGATCCGGCCTGGCACTCGAAGGAACTGTACGTCACCTTCCGCAAGGCGATCTCGGGCGACGACGAGGAAAACCTGAACGCGATCCCGCGCAAGCAGCGCGCCATGGTCCGCAAGGGCATCAAGCTCGGCCTGCGCGGCGAAGTCGACGCCAACGTCGACCGCATGTTCGAAGCCTATGCCAACAGCGTGCACCGCCTCGGCACACCGGTGTTCCCGAAAAAATACTTCGCCCTGCTGCAGAAGACCTTCGGCGACGAGTGCGAAGTGCGCACCATCGTCACCGAGGACAACAAGCTGGTGGCGGCGGTGCTGTCCTTCTACTGGCGCGATGAAGTGGTGCCGTATTACGGCGGCGGCATGGACCTGGCGCGCAGCGTGGCCGGCAACGACTTCATGTACTGGAATCTGATGCAGGCCGCCGCCGCGCGCGGCTGCCGCCTGTTCGACTTCGGCCGCAGCAAGCTCGGCACCGGCGCCTACGACTTCAAGAAGAACTGGGGTTTCACCGCCGAGCACCTGCCCTACGAGTACAAGCTGTACGGCGCCGATGCCCTGCCCGACAACAACCCGCTGAACCCGAAATATCAGTTGTTCATCAAGATGTGGAAAAAGCTGCCGCTGCCGCTGGCCAACTTCATGGGGCCTTACATCGTCCGCAACCTGGGCTGATGGCGAAACAATCGTGGAAGACCTGCTCCTGCTGATCCACCGGATCCCCTACCCGCCCAACAAGGGCGACAAGATCCGTTCCTACCACCTGCTCAAGCACCTGGCGCGCCATTACCGGGTGCACCTGGCGACCTTCGTCGACGACCCGGACGACTGGCAATACGTGCCGCACGTCGAGGCGCTGTGCGCGAGCAGCCATTTCGCCGGCATGAAGCCGCTGCTGGCGCGCGTGCGCAGCCTGGGCGCGCTGCTGAAAAACCGTTCGCTGTCGCTCGAGTACTACCGCGACGCCAAGCTGGCGGCCTGGGTCGACCAGACCGTGGCCGCGCACAATATCGGGCGCGTACTGGTGTTCTCGTCGGCGATGGCGCAGTACGCCGATCCCTACCGCGGCGCGCGCCGGGTGGTCGATTTCGTCGACGTCGATTCCGACAAGTGGCGCCAGTACGCCGAGAAGAAATCCGCGCCCATGAGCTGGCTGTACCAGTACGAGGCGCGCCAGCTGCTGCGCTACGAGCGCCAGGTGGCGCGCGACTACGACGCCTCGCTGTTCGTGTCGGCCCCCGAGGCCGAACTGTTCCGCCAGCTGGCGCCGGAAAGCAGCGCCCGCATCGGCCACTTCAGCAACGGCGTCGACACCGATTATTTTTCGCCCCACGAGCCGCACGCCAATCCGTATGCCGCGGGCGAGCGCGCGCTGGTGTTCACCGGCGCCATGGATTACTGGCCCAACGTGGATGCGGTGCAGTGGTTCTGCGACGAGGTCTTCCCCTCGCTGCGCGCGCGCTTCCCCGAGCTGATGTTCTACATCGTCGGCTCGCGGCCGGCGCCGGCGGTGCAGGCCCTGGCCCAGCGTCCGGGCGTGAAAGTCACCGGCACCGTGCCCGACGTGCGGCCCTACATCGCCCATGCCGCGGTGGCGGTGGCGCCGCTGCGCATCGCGCGCGGCATCCAGAACAAGGTGCTGGAAGCGATGGCGATGGCGACCCCGGTGGTGGTCTCGCCGCAGGCGCTGGAAGGCATCGACGCGGTGCCGGGCAGCGAACTGGTGCTGGCCGCGGATGCCGCCGCCTTCGCCGACGCCGTCGCCACCCTGCTCTCCGGCCTGGACAGCGCCGCCGAGGCCATCGGCCAGGCGGCGCGCGCCAAGGTGCAGCGTCAATATAGTTGGTCGAGCAATCTTGCCTGCATTGGAGAGAATCTGGAATGTTCCTGAAGCCGTCCCCCGGTGCGGTCGGCGGCGCCGCCACGCCCGTTTCGCCCCTGTCTCCCGTGTCGCGCAGCAGCATGATGCTGATCGCGCTGGCGCTGCTGGCCCTGTTCGCCCTGTATTTCGGCACCGTGCGCTCGATCGTTTCGATCTGGAACAGCTCCGAGACCTTCGCCCACGGCTACGTGATCCTGCCGATCAGCCTGTGGCTGATGTGGCGCAAGCGCGAGAATTTCAGCCTGTACCCGCCGCGCCCGTGGGCGCCGGCGCTGCTGCTGCTGGCCGTGCTTGGCGCCGGCTGGCTGGCGGCCCAGCTGGGTGAAGTGCAGGTGGTGTCGCAATACGCCTTCGTGGCGATGTTCCCGGTGACGGCCCTGGCCCTGCTCGGTCCGCGCCTGGCCGGCTCGCTCGCCTTCCCGCTGCTGTTCCTGCTGTTCGCGGTGCCCTTCGGCGAGGTCTTCGTGGCGCCGCTGATCCAGTTCACCGCCGATTTCACGGTGTGGGCGGTGCGCGCCACCGGCATCCCCGTGCTGCGCAGCGGCACCCGCTTCGAACTCCCAACCGGCAACTGGTCGGTGGTGGAAGCCTGCAGCGGCGTGCGCTACCTGATTTCCTCGATCACCCTGGGCTGCCTGTACGCTTATCTCACCTACCGCTCGACCAGACGGCGCCTGCTGTTCATCGCCCTGTCGGTGGTGGTGCCGATCGTCGCCAACGGCTTGCGTGCCTACATGATCGTGATGATCGGCCACCTGTCCGGCATGGAACTGGCCACCGGCGTCGACCACATCATCTACGGCTGGCTGTTCTTCGGCCTGGTCATGTTCGTCATGTTCTGGATCGGCAGCTTCTGGCGCGAAGACACCGACGAGCCGCCAGCCGCGACCGCGACCGCAGCCGCACCGGCGGCGGTCGCCCATGCCAAGGGCGCGCCGCTGCGGCGCTTCGCCGGCATGACCGCCGCCGTGCTGGCGCTGGCCGCGCTGTGGCCGGCCTCGGCCCTGGTCGGCGAGCGCGTCAACCACAACCCGGCGAAGGTCAGCTTCGACCAGGTCGCGGTGACCTTGCCCCAGGCCGCCGACTTCGCCAACTGGAAGCCGGACTACCTGACGCCGGATGCGCGCTTCCACGGCGTCTACCAGAACGGCGCCGTGCCGGTGGCCCTGAACGTGCTGTACTACCGCAACCAGGACCGCGACAAGGCCCTGATCAGTTCCCTCAACCGGCTGGCGGGCTACAAGGATGCCTGGCACGAAGTCGATGGCGCCACCCGCACCGAACAGCTGGCCGGCCATGCCATCGCCCTGCGCGAATCGACCCTGAGCGGCCCGCAAGGCAAGCTGCTGGTGTGGTCGTGGAAGTGGATCGGCGGGCATTACACCAGCAGCGACGTGGCCGGCAAGCTGTGGCAGGCCAGCGCCAAGGCGCTGCTGCAGGGCGACGACGGCGCCGCGCTGATGCTGTACGCGCCGGTCGAGGAATCGCCGGAAGCGGCGCGCAGCGCCCTGCGCAGCTTCCTGGCGCAGCAAGGCGGCGCGCTCGACGCCGCGCTCAAGGCGGAACGCGGACGATGAACGCCGCGGTACCGCATCTGCCCCCGATCGCCGACACCCGGCCGCTGGTGGTGCACCTGGTGTACGCCCTCGGCGTCGGCGGGCTGGAGACATTGCTGGTCGATTGCATCAACCGCATGCCGGCCTACCGCCACGCGGTGGTCTGCCTGACCCGCTACACCGCCTTCGCCGAGCGCATCCAGCGCCCCGACGTGACCTTACACGCCCTCGGCAAGCAACCCGGCCTCGGCCTGGGCACCCATGTCACCTTCTGGCGTTTGATGCGCCAACTGCGCCCGAGCGTGCTGCACACCTATAACCTGGCGGCGCTGGAATATGCCTTTACGGCCAGCATGGCCGGGGTGCCGGTGCGCATCCACGCCGAGCACGGACGCGACGCCAGCGACCCGCAAGGCCTGAACCCGAAGCACAACTTCCTGCGCCGCCGCATCGCGCCCTTCGTCGACCGCTTCATTCCGGTGTCGGCCGACTTGCACCGCTGGCTGGGCGAGGTGGTCGGCATCGCGCAATCCAAGACCCTGTTCATCAAGAACGGTGTCGACACCGACAAGTATGCACCTGGTGGCGCGCCGGCCGCGGATTCGCCGTGGACCGCCGATCACATCGTGATCGGCACCGTGGCGCGGGTGCAGGACGTCAAGAACCACCGCCTGCTGGTGGAGGCGCTGGCGCGCCTGCATGCGCGCCATCCGGAACTGGCGGCGCGCGTCAAACTGTCGATCGTCGGCGACGGTCCGCTGCTGCCGGCGGTGCGCGAACAGGTCGCCGCCCTCGGCCTGCAGGATGCCGTCTGGCTGCCGGGCGCGCGCGCCGACATCAAGGACCTGCTGCACACCTTCAGCATATTCGCGCTGCCCTCGCTGGCCGAAGGCACACCGGTATCGATGCTGGAAGCCATGGCCTGCGGCCTGCCGGTGGTGGCTTCGCGCGTGGGCGGCATCCCGGAAGTGATCGACGACGAGGTGCAGGGCCTGCTGGTGACGGTGGGCGACGTCGATGCGCTGGCGCAGGCGCTGGCGCGCTACGCGCTCGACCCGGCGCTGCGCGCCCGCCACGGCCAGGCCGGCCGCGCGCGCGTCGAGGAACGCTTCAGCATGCGCGCCATGCTGGCCGCCTACGGCGCCCTGTACGATGGCCTGTGCCGCGGCAAGGGCGTGGCGCGCCTCCCCCAACATCCAGAAAACCAAGTGAATTGACATGTGCGGAATAGTCGGAATCTTTGATACCCACGGCAACCGCGACATCGACCGCGAAGCCTTGCGGCGCATGAACGAGAGCCAGCACCACCGCGGCCCCGACGAGGGCGAGCTGTACCTCGAAAAAGGCCTGGGCATGGGCCACCGCCGCTTGTCGGTGATCGACGTCGCCACCGGCCAGCAGCCTTTCCTGAACCCGGCGCGCGACGTGGCGCTGGTGTTCAACGGCGAAATCTACAACTACCGCGCCCTGCGCGACGAGCTGATCGCCCTCGGCCACGCCTTCCGCACCAAGTCGGACACCGAGGTGATCATGCAAGCCTGGCTGGCCTGGGGCCCCGACTGCGTGCGCCGCCTGCGCGGCATGTTCGCCTTCGGCATCTGGGACCGCAAACAGCAGACCATGTTCCTGGCGCGCGACCACGTCGGCGTCAAGCCGATGTTCTATTCGCTGCTGCCGAACGGCCTGTTCGTGTTCGGCTCGGAACTGAAGTCGATCATGACCTTCCCCGAACTGTCGCGCGAACTGAACCCGCGCGCGGTCGAGGATTTCTTCGCCTACGGCTATGTGCCGGAGCCGAAGACGATCTTCAACAACGCCTATAAACTCAGCCCCGGCCACTGCATCACCCTGAAGGTGGGCGACCGCGCGGTGCAGCCGCAGCGCTGGTGGGACCTGGCCTTCCGCCCGGCCGCGCCGCGTCCCGAGGCAGAAGTCCAGGAAGAACTGATCGAACGCCTGCGCGAAACCGTGCGCAGCCAGATGGAATCGGAAGTGCCGCTGGGCGCCTTCCTGTCCGGCGGCGTCGATTCCAGCGCGGTGGTGGCGATGATGGCCGGCGGCGGCCAGCCGGTCACCACCACCTCGATCGGCTTCGACGATCCCGACTACGACGAGAGCGAATTCGCCAACCAGGTGGCGCAGCGCTACGGCACCCGCCACCACGCGCAGATCGTCGACAAGGACGACTACGGCCTGGTCGACACCCTGGCCGCCCTGTACGACGAACCCTTCGCCGACAGCTCGGCGATCCCGACCTACCGCGTGTGCCAGCTGGCGCGCCGCCACGTGACGGTGGCGCTGTCCGGCGACGGCGGCGACGAGAACTTCGCCGGCTACCGCCGCTACCGCTTCGCGATGGCCGAGCACAGCGTGCGCTCGCGCGTGCCGGACGCGATCCGCAAGCCGCTGTTCGGCACCCTCGGCAGCATTTACCCGAAGGCCGACTGGGCGCCGCGCATGTTCCGCGCCAAGACCACCTTCGAGGCGCTGGCGCGCGACCTGGTCGAGGGCTACTTCCACGGCGTGTCGCGCCTGACCGACCGCCAGCGGAACCAGTTGTTTTCGGATGGCTTCCGCCAGGACCTGCAGGGCTACCGCGCGATCGACGTCATGCGCGAGCACGCCGCCAAGGCCACCACCGACGATCCGCTGGCGCTGATCCAGTACCTCGACTTCAAGACCTGGCTGCCGGGCGACATCCTGACCAAGGTCGACCGCGCCAGCATGGCCCATTCGCTCGAAGTGCGGGTGCCGCTGCTGGACCACACCTTCTGCGAATACGCCGCCACGCTGCCCAACGACGTCAAGTTGCGCGGCGGCGAAGGCAAGTACGTGCTCAAGAAGGCGCTCGAACCGCACCTGCCGCACGACATCATGTACCGCGCCAAGAAGGGGTTTTCGATCCCGCTGGCGGCCTGGCTGCGCGGCCCGCTGCGCCAGGCGGTGCGCGACGGCGTGCTGGGCCAGCGCCTGCTCGACACCGGCATCTTCAACCGCGCCTATCTGGAACAGCTGGTCAGCCAGCATGAATCCGGTTCGGCCGACCACAGCGTGGCCCTGTGGTCGCTGCTGATGTTCGAAGCCTTCCTGCGCGTCAGCGTCGAATCGTGACGGGAAGCGCTGTGTTTTTAAGGTAAGATTCTGTCCTGAAGTCAATCTTTTAGCGGCCACGGCCGGCCTGCACGGCAGGCTGTCCGCCGGCGCGACCCGCCCTACCCCATCCGGAGCCCTCCAGTGCGCATCCTCTACCATCACAGGACCCGTTCCAAGGACGGCCAATACGTTCACATCGAAGAAATGATCCACGCCTTGCGCTCGCAAGGCCATGAAGTGATCATCGCGGCGCCGCCCAGCATCGAGAACGAAGACTTCGGCGCCGACGCCGGCGCGGTCGCGCTGCTCAAGCGCTGGCTGCCCAAGTGGTTCTACGAAGTGATGGAACTGGGCTATTCGCTGGTGGCCTACCGCCGCCTGGTGAAAGCCATCAAGGCCCACAAGCCGGATTGCATCTACGAGCGTTACAACCTGTTCTTGCCGGCCGGCATCTGGGCCGCGCGCCGCTACAAGCTGCCGCTGCTGCTGGAAGTGAACGCGCCGATCCTGGAAGAGCGCAGCCGCTACGACGGCCTGTCGCTGACCCGGCTGGCGCGCTGGTCGCAGGCCTATGCCTGGAAGAATGCCGACGTGGTGCTGCCGGTGACCCAGGTGCTGGGCGACATCGTGGCCTCCTATGGCGTCGATGAAAAGCGCATCGTGGTGATCCCGAACGGCATCAACGGCGAGCGCTTCGAGAGCGCCCCCGACGTCGAGGCGGCCAAGCGCGCACTCGGCCTGGGCGGCCGCCTGGTGCTCGGCTTCACCGGCTTCGTGCGCGACTGGCACGGCCTGGACAAGGTCCTGACCCTGATCGCCGCCGACCCGCCCGATTCCCTGCGTCACCTGCTGGTGGTCGGCGACGGCCCGGCGCGCGCCGGCCTCGAACGCCAGGCGCGCGAACTCGGCATCGAGAATCGCGTCACCTTCACCGGCATCGTCGGGCGCGACGACGTGGCGCGCTATGTGGCTGCCTTCGACATCGCCCTGCAGCCGGCGGTGGTGGCCTATGCCTCGCCGCTGAAGCTGTTCGAATACCTGGCCCTGGGCAAGGCCATTGTCGGCCCGGCCCAGCCGAACATCGAGGAAATCCTGCGCCAGGACCACAACGCGGTCCTGTTCGACCCGGCCGACCCGGACGGCCTGGCGCGCGCCGTCAGCCGTTTGTGCGGCGACGCGGCGCTGCGTGCGCGCGTGGCCGAGAACGCCCAGCGCACTATTGACGACATGCAATTGACCTGGGGCGCCAACGCGCGCAAGGTGGTCGGCCTGTTTGGAGCCCTGCGGTCGCATGCGTGACATCATCATCACCCTGATCATCTTCGGCATCCTGCCGTTTGCCTTCAAGCGGCCGGTGATCGGGGCATTGCTGTTTACCTGGATCAGCCTGATGAATCCCCATCGGCTGACCTATGGCTTCGCCTACAACTTCCCCTTCGCCATGGCGATCGCGCTGGTCACCACGCTCAGCCTGTTCACCAGCAAGGAACCCAAGCGCATGCCGATGACACCGGTCACCGGCATGCTGCTGGTGCTGGCGGCGTGGATGACACTCACCAGTTTCTTCGCCCTCGAGCCGGGCGTGGTGTGGCTGGAATGGAACCGCGTGATGAAGACCTTCTTCATGGTCATCATCACCATCATGGTCATCAACAAGCCGCGCGACCTCAAGATCTTCGTCTGGATCGTTGCCCTCTCGCTCGGCCTGTTCGGCCTGAAGGGCGGGCTGTTCACCCTGGCCTCGGGCGGCAATTTCCGCGTGTATGGCCCGGACGGCAGCTACATCGCGGAAAACAACGGCATGGCGCTGGCGCTGGTGACCGTGCTGCCGCTGATCTGGTACCTGCGCACCCAGGTCGCCAACAAATGGCTGATGCTGGGCCTGACCGCGATGACGGCCATGACCGCGGTGTCGGTGGTGGGTTCGTATTCGCGCGGGGCGCTGATCGGCGGCATCGCGATGCTGTTCTTCCTGTGGTGCCACAGTAACAAGAAGGCCCAGACCGCGGTCATCCTGCTCGGCGTGGTGGCGCTGATTTTGGTCAGCATGCCGGACGCCTGGTTCGACCGCATGAACACCATCGACGAATACCACGAAGATACCTCGGCGCTGGGCCGCATCAATGCCTGGCGCTTCGCGATCAATGTCGCCAGCAGCAATATCCTGGGCGGCGGCTTCAACGTGTTTTCGCCACGCATGTTCTTCATTTATGCGCCCGAGCCGCTGAATTACCACGTCGCCCACAGCATCTGGTTCCAGGTGCTGGGCGACCACGGCTTCATCGGCCTGTTCATGTTCATCGTGCTGATGCTGTGCGCCTGGCGCACCGGCTCGCGGGTGCGCAAGTTCTGCGGCAATCAGCCCGAGCTGAAGTGGGCATCCGACCTGACGCGCATGTGCCAGGTCTGCATCATCGGCTTTGCGGTCAGCGGCTCCTTCCTGTCGCTGGCTTATTTCGACCTGTACTACGACATCATCATCATCCTGGTATGCCTGGAAAAGATCCTGCTTCCATCCTCGCGCAACGCGTTCGTCCACGCGTCCGCACTGACCAAACCGGCACGATGACACGACAGGCCCCCTCCAGCGGCATGCTCAGGCCGGTGTTCGTCAAAGGCCTGCTGGGCCTGCTGTCCCCGGCCGGCCCGTCGGCGCGCCTGTCGACCCTGCTGTTCCACAAGGTGCCGACGGTGGCGGATCCGCTCGCTTCCAGCGAACTCGACCTGACGCGCTTCGAACAGATCCTCGATTTCGTGGCGGCCAACGCCAACGTGCTGCCGCTGTCCGAAGCCAGCGAGGCGCTGCGGCGCGGCAAGCTGCCGCAGCGCGCCGTGACCCTGACCTTCGACGACGGCTACGCCGAATGGATCGACAACGTCAGTCCGGCCCTGCGCCGGCGCGGCCTGCCGGCCACCTTCTTCGTGACCACCGGCCACCTGGAAGGCGCCGAAGTGCTGTGGCACGAACGCATCGTGGCCGCGGTGCGCGCCCTGCCGTCCCAGGGCGCAATCTTGCCCGGCGGCCTGGGCGGCTACACCGACCTCGACCTGCCCGGCCACCGCGAACGCCTGGTGACCCAGCTGCAGGAAAGCCTGAAATACGCACCCCTGCGCCAGCGCCTGGACGCCATCGAACACCTCGAGCGCCAGGCCTGCCGGCCGCTGGTGCTGCCGCCGCGCTTCGACGCGGCCTCGGTGCGCACCCTGCACAGCCAGGGTTTCGAGATCGGCGCCCACACCGTCAACCACCCGATCCTGAACGAATGCACGCCGCAGCAGGCGCGCACCGAGATCGCCGCCAGCAAGGAAACGCTGGAAGCCATCATCGGCGGGCGCGTGCTGTCCTTCGCCTATCCCAACGGCAGGCCGGGCGAGGATTTCCGCGCCGAGCACGTCGAGATGGTCAAGGCGGCCGGTTACCAGAACGCGGTCACCACCAGCAATGGCGTGGCCCAGGCCGGCACCGACCCCTTCCAGCTGCCGCGCTTCACGCCCTGGGGCCTGAGCGACGAGCGCATCGCCTTCCAGATGGCGCGCAACATGCGCACCAAATGGACGCCGGTGGATAGCGCCCCGGCCGGCACGGCCGGCACCGACGTCCGCTGCCTGCTGATCGCCAGCACCTTCACCCCGATCCACGGCGGCTCGGCGGTGGTCTACGACAACCTGTGCCGCCACATGCCGCCAGGCAGCATCCGCGTGCTGACCGCGACCACCAATTACCAGGACGGCAAGGCGATCCCGGAGTGGCAGGCACACGACGCCGCCCAGCCCTTCCCGGTCGAGCGCACCCCGCTGCTGCGCCCGCGCAACATGCCGCCGGCGGCCAACAAGCTGGTCTCGCTGTGGCGCCTGCTGACCCAGGACTTGCCGCTGTATGCGCAAGTGCTGGTCAAGGCGGCCTCGATCGTGCGGCGCGAGCGCATCAACGTGGTCTGCGTGGGCGAACTGGTGACCGGCAGCTGGCTCGGCATCGCCCTCAAAAAGCTGTTCGGCTGCAAGCTGGTGATCTATGTGCACGGCGAGGAAATCACCACCGACACCGGCGGCCATTTCGGCGCCCGCCGCAAGCAATTCCTGCAGGCCGCCGACAAGGTGGTGGCCGTCAGTTCCTTCACCTGCGAAGCGATGGCGCGCCAGATGGACTTGTCGCCCGCGGCCATGGTGCTGATCCAGAACGGCGTCGACCTGGCCCGCTTCACGCCGGGCGAGCGCGATCCGGAACTGATGGCGCGCCACCGCCTGCACGGCAAGCAGGTGATCCTGACCGTCGGCCGCCTGGTGCCGCGCAAGGGCACCGACATGGCGGTGCGCGCCATGAAGCAGGTGGTGGCGCGCCGTCCCGGCGTGCACTACCTGATCGTCGGCGACGGCGAACTGCGCACCGAACTCGAGCAGACCATCCACGACCAGGGCCTGTCCGACTGGATCACCATGGTGGGCAAGGTGTCGGACGACGAACTGCTGCGCTACCTGCGCCTGTGCGATCTGTTCATCATGCCCAACCGCACCATGCCGGACGGCGACACCGAAGGCTTCGGCCTGGTGTTCCGTGAAGCCAATGCCTGCCACAAGCCGGTGGTCGGCGGCCGCGCCGGCGGTGCGGTGGAGGCGGTATCGGACGGGGTCAGCGGCTTGCTGGTCGATGGCAGCAAGCCGGACGAGATCGCGGACGCGGTCGAACGCATCCTGGGCGATCCGGCGCTGGCCGCGCGCCTGGCCGATGGCGGCCTGAAGCTGGCGCGCGAGTACAGCACCGAGGCGGTGGCCAACAAATTCCTGCGCATGTGCGAACGCCTGTTACGCGGCACATCGTATTAATCAAAGGAATTTTGTTAAAATATCGCCATCATTTTTGCGGTGCAGCATGCACGCCTCCAGGAGAAGCCCTTGTCGAACGTCCGCATCAGTCTCGTCATCCCTGCTTATAACCGCGGCGACCTGATCGGGGACACCATCGACAGTGCCCTGGCCCAGGACACGCCCTTCCACGAGATCATCGTGGTCGACGACGGTTCCACCGACGCCACGGCGGCGGTGCTGGCGCGCTATGCGGGACGGATCCAGGCGATCGCACTGCAAAACGGCGGGGTCCAGCGCGCCCGCAATACCGGGGCCGCTGCCGCCAATGGCGATTACGTGGCCTTGTGCGATTCCGACGATCTGCTGGAACCCGGCTTCGTGACGGCCATGGGCGCCTGGCTGGCGGCCCACCCGGACGTCGATGCGGTGTACACGAATTTTGTCACTTTCAACGAAGACGGCATCCAGGACGACAAGTTCGCGCTGGCCCCGCCCGGCTTTTTCGCCGGTGCGCGCCAGGACGATGGCTTCTGGTGCGACATTCCCGACCTGTACGCGCGCCTGCTCGACTACCAGCCGCTGTTCCCGACCGGCTCGGTGCTGCGGCGCGATTTTTACCAGCGCATCGGCGGCTACGACACCCGTTTCAACCGCCTCGGCAGCGAAGACCTGGAATTCACGCTGCGCGCGGTGGCCGAAGGGCGCATGGCGCTGAGCGCGCGGCCGCTGGCGCGGGTGCGCAAGCACGGCGCCAACGATTCCACCGACACCATGCGCCAGGTCAGCGGCGAGATCGAGATCCTGGAATTCGCCCTGGCCCACCATGGCGCCGCCGGCCGCTACCGCGCACGCATCGAGGCCAGCATCGAGGCGCGCCGGCTCGACGTCTTCAATGCGGCCTTTGCGCGCGGCGCCTTCGACGTCGCCGGCAATATGCTGGCGCGCCTGCGCCAGGCGCCGCGCGACCGCCGGTTTCGCCTGAAAGCCCTGATCACGCGCTTGCCGCGGCCCTTGCGCCAGCCTTTGTGGCGCGCCAGCCAGGCATGAGCCATGAATTCGTGCGCACCGGATGTAACGGGCGTCGGGGCAAGACTTCTTTCCTTATAATAACTTGCTTATAACAACTCAATGATCGTCGGCGCCGCTGTCCACCCGCCGCGCCGGCAAGCAACTCGATCCATCATCGCCTGAAAGCTTCGCAAGAAGGCTTTTCGGCCAGCCAGTCAGTCACCATGTCCAAAATCCGTCGTTCGCTGGTCATCAGCTTCTTTACTTCTTCCGGTGTGGCCGCGCTGCAGTTCGCCGTCAGCATCCTGCTGGCACGTTTGCTGAGCCCGAGCGAGATCGGTGTGTATTCGATGGCGGTGGTGTTCGTCAACATCGCCCACATGTTCCGCGACTTCGGCGTCGGCTCCTACCTGCAGCGCGAAGCCGACCTGACGCCCGACAAGATCCGCTCGGCGATCGGCGTGATGTTCACCTCGACCTGGGTCATCGCCGCCCTGCTGTACGGCGTCAGCGGCTGGATCGGCGACTGGCTGCACGAACAAGGCATCGTGCCGATCATCCGCCTGCTGGCCCTGGGCTTCCTGTTGATCCCCTTCGGCGCCGTCACCCACGCCATGCTGAACCGTGAACTGGCCGCCGATAAGCAGGCCATCGTCCAGGCCGCCAGCACCATCAGTTACTGCGCCAGCTGCGTCGGCCTGGCCGCGCTCGGCTGCGGCACCATGAGCATCGCCTGGGCCAACCTGATCAGCAACCTGGTGACTGCGATCGTCTACATTCCCTACCGCCCGGCCGGCCTGCCGTGGATGCCGTCCTTCCGCAACTGGAAAGGCATCACCAACTTCGGCATGGGCACCCTGCTGACCAATTGCTGCGCGGCCGTCAACAATTCGATTCCCGACGTCCTGCTCGGCAAGCTGGGCAGCGCCCGCCACGTCGGCCTGCTCAGCCGCGCCAATTCGACGGTGCTGATCTTCGCCTACGTCGCCGGCGGCGCCATCAGCTATGGCGCCGTGTCGTACATGTCGCAGATCTACCACCGTGGCGAATCGCTGGCGCCGATGCTGCGCCGCGCCACCGCCCTGCTGACCGGCATCGGCTGGCCGGCGTATGCGCTGACCGCGATACTGGGACGCGACATCGTGATTACCCTGTACGGCGACAAATGGGTCGATTGCGTCACCGCGATGCTGCCGTTGACCATCGCCGCCGCAGTCTCGATGATGTTCAACTATGCGCAGCCGGCCGTGACCGCGATCGGCCGCCCCTACCTGAGCGCGATGCCGATCGTGGTCACCATGGTCTCGCGGGTCGCCTTCGGTTTCCTGCTGTTCGACGGTTCGCTTGTGACCTTCGCCTGGGCCATCTGCGTGGCCACCATCGCGGCGGCGCCGGTCATCATGCTGCAGATGCGCCGCTACCTCGCCTTCGGCGTGCGCGACATGCTGGAATCGGTGCGCGGCAGCGTGATCGTCACCGTGATCTGCATCATCGGCTGCAAGCTGTTGCTGCTGGTGGTCCCGAGCTCGATCCACTCGCTGCCGCGCCTGCTGATCATGGCGCTGCCGCTGGTGGCGCTGTGGTACGGCGCGCTGCGCCTGACCCGCCACCAGCTGGTCGACGAAGTGCACCACCTGGCGGCCGGACTCAAAGTGCGCCTGTTGCGCTTCGTCTGAGCGCCGCAGTCCCCTCATTCAACCCCAGGATCCGCGATGTCGCTCAAAGCGCTGCTCATACCGACCCTCAACCAGCCGCCCCGGCGCAGCCTGCTGCCGATGCTGCCGGCCGGGGACGCCATCCCGCGCATCATCCACCAGACCTTCTACGAACGCGCGCTGCCACCCGAGCTGCAGGCCAACGTCGAGCGCCTGCGCGCCCTGAATCCGGGCTGGGAATACCGCTTCTATGACGACGCCGACATCGTCGCCTTCATCCGCGAGCACTACGGCGCCGCGGTGCTGGCCTATTTCGAGCGCATCGGCCCGCAGTACGGCGCGGCGCGCGCCGACCTGTTCCGCTATCTGCTGATGTACAAGGTGGGCGGGGTCTACCTCGACATCAAGAGCGCGGCCACGCGGCCGCTGGACCAGGTGCTGCGCGCCGACGACCGTTTCCTGCTGTCGACCTGGAGCCCCGACTTCACCGGCTGGGGCCACCATTACGAACTGCGCAACCTGGCCCACGGCGAATTCCAGCAGTGGTACATCGCCTGCGCCGCCGGCCATCCCTACCTGAAGGAAGTGGTCGAGACGGTGCTGTGCAATATCGACCGCTACGATCCCTATCTGCACAAGGCCGGCAAGAACGGCGTGCTGCGCGTGACCGGCCCGATCGCCTACACGCTGGCGATCCACCGCGTGCTGGAACGCCACCCGCACCGCTTCGCCGACAGCATCGCGGAACTCGGTTTCGACTACAACGTGTACCGCAACCAGTCGCACGAGACTGCGTTCCGCTCGCACTATTCGGTGCAGACCGCGCCTGTGGTGAAACTCAGCCCGGTCAAGCGCCTGCTGAGCCTGGGCTATGGTTTGATCCAGTTCCTGCACGACCGGCGCATGGCGCGCCTCGGCGAGGCGCCTGTCAAGGCGCCTGCGGAATAAGTCACACCAGCACTTCGAGCGGCGCCGGATGGCCGAGAAAGGCCGTCGGGCTGGCCGACAGGCCGTAGGCGCCCGACTGGAACACCACCACCAGATCGCCGACCTCGGCGCGCGCCAGTTCCATGCGTTCGGCCAGCACGTCGAGCGGGGTGCACAGCGGGCCGGTGACGGTGACGGTTTCGCGGGCATCCGCGTCGCTTGCGGCATCCATGCGGTTGCCGATCGCTACCGGGTAATTCTTGCGGATCACCTGGCCAAAGTTGCCCGAGGCCGCCAGGTGATGGTGCAGGCCGCCGTCGGTGATCAGGAACACCTGGCCGCGCGAGACCTTGCGGTCGATCACGCGCGCCACATAGATGCCGGCCTCGCCCACCAGGTAGCGCCCCGATTCGAGCGACACCCGGGTATGCGGCTGCTCGGCCGCCATGCGCCTCATCCAGGCGTCCAGGTTGGCGCCGATCGGCGCCAGGTCGAGGCGCCCCTCGCCCGGGAAATACGGAATGCCGAAGCCGGCGCCGAAATAGAAGCCGGGCACCGGGTCGCGCGCCTGCGCGGCCAGGCCCAGCGCCAGTTCGAAGCTGCGCGTGTGGCATTCCGCGATGGCCTCGGCCTTCAGGCTTTGCGAACCGCTGAACACATGAAAACCCTGGAGCGCGATGCCGAGGGCGTCCAGCTGCGCCAGGCAAGCCGGCACCCCTTCGGCATCGATGCCGAAGGGCTTGGCGCCGCCGCCCATGCGCATGCCCGACCCCTTCAGTTCGAAGTCGGGATTGACGCGCACCACCACGCGCGGCGCGATCCCGAGTTCGTCGGCCAGGCGCGCCACGCGGTCGATCTCGGTGCTGGACTCGACGTTGATGGTGACGCCGGCGGCGATCGCGCGCGCCAGCTCGGCCGGGGTCTTGCCGGGACCGGCAAAGCTGATGTGGGCCGGGTCGAAGCCGGTGTCCAGCGCCGTCTTGAGTTCGCCGGCGGAAGCGACGTCGATCCCGTCGACCAGGCCGGCCATGTGCTGCACCACGGCCGGCATCGGATTGGCCTTCATCGAAAAGTGCAGCCGCAGCGCCGCCGGCAGGTGGGCGCGCACTTCGGCCATGCGCGTGCTCAGGAGCGCACGGTCGTAGGCATAGAAGGGGGTCTGGCCGACGCGCGCCGCCAGCCGGCCGAGCGGGATGCCGCCCACGGTCAACTCGGCGCCGACGATCGGGAACTGCTGGGTGCCGGCATGCACCGGCCTGGCGGTGCTGGGGATGGTCGTGCTCATAATACGGCGTCCTGGAACAGGGTCATGAAGGGAGCGGCCAGGCTCTTGCGGTCGATCTTGCCGTTCGGGTTGCGCGGAAAGGCTGCGCTGCGCAATTCGATGTGGGCCGGCACCATGTAGGCCGGCAGGCGCCGCTGGCAAGCCTTGCGCAGTGCATCGGGCGTGGGCGCGTCCGCACCGGAGGCCGTCGCCAGCAGCACGATCGCCTGGCCGAGTTCGGGATGCGGCACGCCGAAGGCGACCGCCTCGTCCACCGTGCCGAGGGCATACAGCGCCTCTTCCAGCTCGGTGGGACTGATGCGGTAGCCGGACACCTTGATCAGGTCGTCGCTGCGGCCGATGAAATACAGGTAGCCGTCGGCGTCGCGGCGCACGGTGTCGCCCGACCACACCGCCATCTCGACGAGCGGCAGCGCCGGATCCTGGCCCGGGGCCGGGCGGAAGCGTTCGGCGGTCTTGGCCGGGTCGTTCCAGTAGCCGAGCGCCACCAGCGCGCCGCGGTGCACCAGTTCGCCCGGCTCGTCAACTTCGCAGGCCGTGCCGTCGGGGCGCACCACCATGATCTCGGCATTCGGGATGGCGCGCCCCATCGAGCCCGGACGGCGCTCGATCTCGGACGGCGGCAGATAGGTGGAGCGGAAAGCCTCGGTCAGGCCGTACATCAGGAACACCTCGGCCCGCGGCAGCGCGCGCCGCAGGGCGGCCACGGTCGCACCCGGCATCGCCCCGCCGGAATTGGTCAGGTAGCGCAGCGTGCAGTCCTGCGGCCAGTCCAGGCGCGACAGCTGGTTCCACAGCGGCGGCACCGCCGCCAGGCCGGTGATGCCGTATTGGGCCACCGCCGCCAGGATATCGCGCGGGAACAGGTAATTCATCAGCACCGCGCTGGCGCCGGTATGAAAGGCGCAGGTGAGCTGGCTCAGGCCATAGTCGAAGCTGAGCGGCAGCACCGACAGCAGGCGGTCGGCCGGCGTCAGCGCCAGGTAAGCGGCCACGCTGCGCGCGCCAGCCACCATGTTCCGGTGCGACAGCACCACGCCCTTGGGCTTGCCGGTGCTGCCCGAGGTGTACAGGATGGCGGCGACGTCGATGTCGATGCGGGGGTGTGGGATGGCGTCGACCGGTGCCGCCGCCAGCGCCGCATCCCAGCCCAGCACCGGCAGCGCGACCGGCGCGGCGGCGTCCGGGGTGCCGGTCACCAGCACCGTGCGCAGGTCGGGGCAGCCCGCCAGCTGGGGCGCGAGCTGGCGCAGCCTGTCGTTCGAGGTCACCAGCACCCGCACATTGCAGTCGGCCAGGATGTGCGCCACCTGCTCGGGCTTGAGCAGCGGGTTCACCGGCACGAACACGGCGCCGGCGAACGAGGCGCCGAACAGCGCGGCCACGGTCTCGATGCGCTTGTCGAGGTAGACCGCGACCCGTTCGCCACGGCCCAGGCCGCAGGCGAGCAGGGCCGCGGCCGCGCGCCGCACGGCATGCGCCAGCGCCGCGTAATCGAGGCGGACGTCGCCGTGGACCAGTGCCTCGGCCGCCGGCGCGCGCTGCGCCGACTGGAAAATGAAATCGTGGATCAGGTCGCTCATCGGGAATGGCGTGAACAAACAAAGGCTCCGGAATCGGGCCAGACAGGCCGCAATGTTACCATTTCACTTGCGCAACCAACGACACGACTTTGACACCAGCCGATTCCATGCCGTCCCACCCCGCTTCCACGCCCTCGAACGTGGCGGCCCGTCCACGCGTGCCGCTGGTGCCGGTGCTGTCCGGCGCCTCGTTCCGGGCTGTCGGCGCGGCGCGTCCGCCCTCGGTGCTGGACGCCGCCCACGTTCGTTTGGTGACCAGCGGCCGCATCGCACTGGCGCTGGCGCTGCGCGAACTCGGCGTCAAGGAGGGCGACAGCGTGCTGCTGCCGGCCTACCACAGCCTGTCGATGGTGCCCCCGGTGCTGTGGCGCGGCGCGACGGCGCGCTTCTACCGCGTGGACCGGCAGGCGCGCGCCAACCTGGACGACATCGCGGCCCTGATCGACGCCGATGGCGGCGCCGCCAAGGTGCTGGTGGCAACCCATTATTTCGGCTTTCCGCAAGACTTGCCGGCCCTGCGCGCCCTGTGCGACGCGCGCGGCCTGGCCCTGGTCGAGGATTGCGCGCACGCCTTTTTCGGCGAGTTTGGCGAGTTTGGCGGCGCCGCACCCGGCAGCGTGGGCGATTACGCCATCGCCAGCAGCATGAAATTCTTCCCCATGTACGAAGGCGGCTGCCTGGTGTCGCAGCGCCATGCGCTGGACGGCGTGCGCCTGCGCTCGGCCGGCAAGGGTTTCGAACTGAAGGTGGTGCTGAACACGCTGGAGCACAGCTTCGCCTACGGGCGCCTGGGCGCGCTGCGGCTGGTGCTGGCGCCGCTGCTGGGCCTGAAGGACTGGCTGTGGCGGCGCATCAAGGCACGCCACGGGGTGGGCGGCGGCGCGCATGATGCCCCGGCGGCCCTGGCCCCCGGCTCGTCCGACAGCGACGCCAGCTTCGATCCGCGCTGGCTGGACAAGCGCTCGTCCTGGTTCGCGCGCCTGCTGCTGGCGCGCGTGGGGAGCGGGCGCATCGTCGCCCTGCGCCGCCGCAATTACGCGCGCCTGCAGGCGGCGCTGGGCGCCCTGCCCGGCTGCCGGCCGCTCCATCCGTCCTTGCCGGACGGCGTCTGCCCCTGGCTGTTCCCGCTGTGGGTCGACGATGCCGACGCCGCCTTCGCGCGCGTGCGCCAGGCCGGACTGCCGGTGGTGCGCTTCGCCGAGGCGCTGTGGCCGGGCATGGACGCAGAGCGCTGCCCGGACAGCGTGGCGCTGTCGCGCCACTTGCTGTCCTTTCCCTGCCACCAGGAGCTGAGCGATGCCGAGCTGGCCTGGATGACGGCGCGCCTGGCGGAGGCGCTGGCGCCGCTGGATGCAGGTGCGCTGCCGCCGCTGCAGGCAGGAGCCCAGGCATGAACTGGACCTTGCTGCCGGCGGCCCGGTTCGCCAATACCGACAGCGCGGCGCGCTGGGAAGCGCTGCGCGCCGCCGGCCCGGCGGCACCGATGCTGGCCGCCGACTTCGTCCAGGCCCTGCTGGCGGAATTCGGTCGCGGCGACGAACTGCTGGCCGTGTGCGAACAGGACGGCGAGACCATTGCAATGGCCGTGCTGGCGTCCCAGGGCCGCGCCGGCTGGGCCACCTTCCAGCCGGCCCAGGCCCCGGTCGGCCTGTGGCTGCAGCGTCCCGGCGCCGATCTCCCGATCCTGCTGGCCAGCCTGGCGCGCAGCCTGCCCGGCCCGGCCCTGCTGGTGGGCCTGAGCCAGTGCGACCCCTATCTGGTCGCGCGTCCCGCCGACGCCGCGCGCGAGCGCAGCAGCGACTACATCGACACCGCGCGTATCAGCATCGGCGCCGGCGCCGATTTCGACAGCTGGTGGAACGGGCGCGGCAAGAACCTGCGCGCCAACCTCAAAAAGCAGCGCAGCCGCCTGGCCGCGGCCGGCATCGCCACCCGCATGGACGTCCTGCGCGCGCCGCAGCAGATGATGGAGGCGGTCGCCGATTACGGGCGCCTGGAGAGCACCGGCTGGAAGGGCCGCGAAGGCACGGCGGTGGCCGCCGACAATGCGCAAGGCCGCTTCTACCGCGACATGCTGGAGCGCTTCTGCCGGCGCGGCGCCGGCAGCGTCTACCGCTACTGGTTCGGCGCGCAGCTGGTGGCGATGGACTTGTGCATCGAGGATGGCGACTGCATCGTGATCCTCAAGACCGCCTACGACGAGAGCGTGCCGAAGCAGTATTCGCCGGCCCTGCTGATGCGCGAAGAAGCCTGCCGCCGGCTGTTCGAAGACGGCCGCGTGCGCCGCATCGAGTTCTATGGCAAGGTGATGGAATGGCACACCCGCTGGACGGATGAGGTGCGCACTCTATACCATGTCAACCATTACCGGTGGCCGGCCCTGCTGCGCCTGCATGCCTGGCTGCGCCGCAGAAAAGCCGGCGGCAGCGACAGCAGCGCCGCGCCACCCCAACCCGACGGAATATCGCATGTATCTTGAACAAATCATCACCCTCCTCAAGGATGTCCTCAGCCTGGGCGACGAGGTCGTCCTGAACGCCGACACGCCCCTGCTCGGCGCCCTGCCCGAACTCGACTCGATGGCCGTGGTCAACCTGATCGGCGCGCTCGAAGACCAGTTCGGCATCGCCATCGACGACGACGAGATCGGCGCCGCCACCTTCGAAAGCGTCGGCAGCCTGGCCGCCTTCGTCGAGAAGAAACTGGCGCAATGAGCCTGGCGGCGCACGCCCAACCCTTCTTTCTGGAAGCCGGCGGCGGCGAGCGCTTCTGTCTGTATCACGCGCCCGCCGGTGACTGCCGCGGCGCCTTCGTCTACGTCCACCCCTTCGGCGACGAAATGAACCGCACCCGGCGCATGGCCGCGCTGGGCGCGCGTGCGCTGGCGCGGGCCGGCTATGGCGTGCTGCAAATCGACCTGGCCGGCTGCGGCGACAGCAGCGGTGAGTTCGGCGAGGCCCGCTGGCAGGGATGGAAGGACGACCTGACGCTGGCGCGGGCCTGGCTGGCGGGACGCCTGGGCCGGCCGGCCGGGGTCTGGGGCTTGCGCCTGGGCGCCCTGCTGGCGCTCGACCATGCCGCCGACCTGGCCGATACCGCTGACGAGCCGCGCCTGCTCCTGTGGCAGCCGGTGCTGGCCGGCGCCACTTACCTGACCCAGCTGCTGCGCCTGCGCATGGCCGGCGACCTGGTCGGCACGAATGCTGGTAACGGTGGCGGCGCCGACAGCCCGCAAGCGCTGCGCGCCCTGCTGCAGGCCGGCAGCGCGGTCGAAATCGGCGGCTACCTGCTGGCGCCCGAACTGGCGGCGGCTCTCGACCGGCTCGACGCCGCCCGCCTGGCGCCCGCGGCGGCGGTCGACTGGTTCGAAGTGGTGGCGGCGCCCGACCGTCCGGCGCCGCCGGCGGCCCAGCGCGTGGCCGCCGCATGGCAAGACAAGCGCAAGGACGCCGGCAAGGATGTATGCCTGCACACGGTCGCCGGCCCGAGCTTCTGGGCCAGCCAGGAAATCACCGAATGCCCGGCCCTGGTCGAGGCCACCGTGGCGGCGCTGGTGGAGAGTGCGCATGCTTGAGGCACCATCCACCCAGCAGGCCCTGGCCTTCGACTGCAGCGGCGACACCTTGTATGGCATCCTGCACCTGCCCGCGCCTTCCGCCTCCGTTGGCCGGCGCGGCGTGGTGATCGTGGTCGGCGGTCCGCAATACCGTGCCGGCAGCCACCGCCAGTTCGTGCTGCTGGCGCGGGCGCTGGCGGCGCGCGGCGTGCCGGTGCTGCGCTTCGACTACCGCGGCATGGGCGACAGCGAAGGCAGCCCGCGCAGCTTCGAGAGTGTCGACGCCGACCTGCGCGCCGCCATCGACGCCCTGCTGATGGCGGTGCCCGGCCTGGCCGAGGTGGCGCTGTGGGGCTTGTGCGACGGCGCCTCGGCGGCCGTGTTCTACGCCCGCCACGACCCGCGCGTGACCGGCATCGCCCTGCTCAATCCCTGGGTCCGCACCGAAGCCGGCGCCGCGCGCGCCACCCTCAAGCATTACTACCGCGCGCGCCTGCTGCAGCCGGCGCTGTGGCGCAAGATCGCCAGCGGCCGCTTCGAACTGCGCGCCGCGCTGCGTTCGGCCTGGGGCTTGCTGCGCAGTACACGTACAACGCAAGCACCCGATGCTGCGCCGGATGGCGGCGCCTCGCTGCCCGAGCGCATGCACATGGGCTTGCGCGGCTTCGACGGCCGGGTGCTGCTGATGTTGAGCGGCGCCGACCTCACCGCCCAGGAATTCTCGGGCGTCGCCGCCGGCAGCGCCAGCTGGCGCGCGCTGGTGGCGGCGCCGCGCGTCACCCGTCACACCCTGGCCGGCGCCGACCATACCTGCTCGCGTGCCGCCTGGCGCGACCAGGTCGCCGACTGGACCTGCAACTGGATCGCATCGTGGTAAATGACAAGCCCAACAACAAGGTGCTGATGGTGGCCTTCCACTTTCCGCCCCAGGCCGGCAGCAGCGGCATCCAGCGCACCCTGCGCTTCGCCCAGTACCTGCCGGCCTCGCACTGGCGGCCGCTGGTGCTGTCGGCCCATCCGCGCGCCTATGCCGGCTTGAGCAGCGACCAGATGGCCGACGCCGACGCGCTGCACGTGACGCGCGCCTTTGCGCTCGACAGCGCGCGTCACCTGTCGCTGCGCGGGCGCTACCTGGGCTGGACCGCGCTGCCAGACCGCTGGGTCAGCTGGTGCCTGGGCGCGGTACCGGCCGGCCTGCGACTGATCCGGCGCGAGCGTCCGCAAGTGATCTGGTCGACCTATCCGATCGCCAGCGCCCACCTGATCGGCGCCGTCCTGCAGCGCCTCAGCGGCCTGCCCTGGGTGGCCGACCTGCGCGACCCGATGATCGACGACAGCCATCCGCACGGCCGCCTGCCGCGCCTGGCCGCCGCCTGGGTCGAGCGCCTGGCCGTGCGCCGCGCCGCGCGGGTGGTCTGCACCACCCCCGGCGCGGTGCGCAGCTACCGCCAGCGTTATCCTGAATTGCCGCCCGAGCGCTTCTGCCTGATCGAGAACGGCTACGACGAGCACGATTTCAGCATCGCGGAATCCGCGCCGCCGGCTGCCGCGCGCGCCACCGATGGTCCCTTCGTGCTGCTCCACAGCGGCATCGTGTATCCGTCGGAACGCGATCCGCGCCCGCTGCTGGCGGCGCTGGCCATGCTCAAGCGCGACGGCAAGGCCGATGGCCGCAGCCTGCGCCTGGTGCTGCGCGCACCGGTGCACGTCGAGCTGCTCCAGGCGCTGGTGCGCGAGCACGCCGTCGACGACATGGTCGAGATCGCGCCGGCGCTGCCCTACCGCGCGGCGCTGGCGGAAATGCTGGCGGCCGACGGCCTGCTGATCCTGCAGGCGGCCAATTGCAACGCCCAGGTGCCGGCCAAGCTGTACGAGTACCTGCGCGCGGCGCGCCCGCTGCTGGCGCTGACGGATGCCGCCGGCGACACCGCCGCCACCCTGCGCGCGGCCGGCATCGACACCATCGCCCCGCTCGACGACGCCGCCGCCATCGCCGCCGCGCTGCTGCGCTTCCTCGGCCTGGCGCGCGCCGGACAAGCGCCGCTGGCACCGGAAGCCGTGCGCCGCGCCCAGGCCCGCAGCAGCCGCGCCGCCCAGCTGGCGCTGTTGTTCGACCAGGTGGCGGCCGAAGCCCGCGCCCCCCTGCCGGCGCCGACGGCGGCCGCCGAGTGAATCCGGCGATATCTTTTTCTTAATACCCGGGCGTGCGCCGCATCGATCGATGTTAGACTTTTGATGTTTTTCATACGCAACCTTCCACATCCGTCATGTCGATCAAAGAGCTGCTGGTCCCTCCCCTGAACCGCCCACCGAAGCACAGGCACATGCCTGAATTCGCGGCGGGCACCGCGATCCCGCGGATCATCCACCAGACTTTTTATGAGCGCAAGCTGTCGGACCGGCTGCAAGCCAACGTCGACAGCCTGCGGGCACTGAATCCGGGCTGGGAATACCGCTTCTACGACGACGAGGACATCGCCGCCTTCATCAAGGGCAACTACCCGCCGGTGGTGTGGGACTATTACCAGCGCATCGACCCCTGTTATGGCGCGGCGCGCGCCGACGTGTTCCGCTACCTGCTGATGTACAAGGTGGGCGGCGTCTACCTGGACATCAAGAGCACGGCCACGCGGCCGCTGGACGAGGTCCTGCTGCCAGACGAGCGCTTCATCCTGTCCAAGTGGCACCTGCCGAACGGCGACTACGAGCACGTGGGACTGATCTACGACCTGCGCCACATCGAAGGCGGCGAGTACCAGCAATGGCACATCATCTGCGCGCCCGGCCATCCCTTCCTGAAGGAAGTGCTGGACACGGTGTTCGCCAATATCGACATCTACGACCCCTACCTGCACCAGACCGGCAAGCGCGGCGTGCTGCGCCTGACCGGCCCGATCACCTACACGCTGGCGATCAACCGCATCATCGACCGCCATCCGCACCGCGTGGTCGACGGCCGCAACCAGCTCGGGCTGCAGTACAACATCTATGGGGCCAACCTGGAGCATGCCCAGGTGTTCAAGGGTCACTATTCGAAGCAAACCGCCTCGATCGTCAAGCTGCGCCCGCTCAAGCGCCAGCTGAGCCGCGTCTACGGCCTGGCGCAGTTCATGCACGACAAGCTGCGCCGCGGTCCCGAAGATACCACCCTACAGGCCGACAAGACCTAGTTGACGGCCCTGCCGCCCAGGCAGGGCGTGAAACTGTCGAAGGCCCCGTAGGCGGGCGGCGCGGTGCGCGCCCGGCCGCACAGGTCCGGCCCCAAGTGGCCCACCTCATCCCCCTTGCGCCGCGGCGCATCCCCGCGCCAGGCGAAATCCAGCGCCAGTGGCGCCGCGTACAGGGCGCGCAGCGGGTGATAACCGAGATAGGCATACAGCGGCGCCGTGTCCAGGTTGTCGCGAGGGCGCAGCACGCCGCCGTTGCGGCTGCGGATGCTGCCGTCGACCAGGTTGCCTTCGACCTCGGCGCTGGTGGTGGGAAAGCGCGCATCGATGCCGATGGTGTCGACCAGGGTGTTGTGGACCACGCTGCTGCGCGCCGCGCTGTTGAGATAGATGCCGACGTCGGAACAGCCAACGATCAGGTTGTTGCGGAGGCTCCCCTCCTCCTGTTCGACCACGCAGGCCTGGTCGCGGCAATACGGTTTATCGGTGCCGCCGCCGCCCAGCGACAGGCCGATGCGCTGGCCCGGCAAGCCGCGCAAACGCCGTTCGCACCAGACCAGGTTCTGCTCGAACAGGTTGCGCGCGCCGCCGCCCTTGGCGAAGCCGCCGTAGCTGACGCCGTCGCCCTCGGCCTTCACGAAATCGCTGATCAGGTTGCGCCGGAAGGTCCAGTCGCTGGCTGCCACCAGGTCGATCGGCGTGACCGGATTGGCGGTGCGGCGCGCGCGCGTGTTGGTGAGCGTGTTCGACTCGACCAGGCCGTGGTCGGGAAAAACGCGGTCGGCGCCATTGATCTTGAAATGGGCGTTGAAGTCGACCAGGGTGTTGTTGCGCGCGACAAAATGGTGGCCGCCGCCGCTCACATGGAAGGCGTGCTCGCAACCGGCATCGTCGCTGCAGACGCCATGCATTGCCAGGTTCTCGAAACGCCAGTAAGGCGCGCTGACGCGGAAGCCTTCGACGCTTTCCTGCTCCAGCAGCACGCTGCCCGGACTGCGCGCGCGCACCGTGATCGGCGCTTGCGCGCTGCCGGCGCGCCTCGCGTCCAGCGGCGCAGTGATGCGGTAGCGGCCGGGCAGCAGGGTGATGACATCGCCCGGCTCGGCCTGCGCCAGCGCCGCGCGCAATGCCTCGATGCCGGCCACCGGCACCGGACGGCCCCCGCCCTCGCCAGCGGCTTGCGGCAACGGTCCGGGCTGGGCACCCAGCCGCAGCGGCAGGTCCGGCGCCAGGCCATCATCGCCACGGTCGAGCGCGACCAGCGTGGCAGCCAGCCAGCGGCCGCTCTTCTCGATCAGCGGATTATGACCGCTGGTGCGCCGCTCCAGATAGGGCCCGAGCTGGCGCGGCGCCACGCCGGCATGCTGCAGCGCGGCCGCAGCCGCGCATACGCCGACGCCGACCAATGCCAGCAACCCCAGCGCCGCCCAGCCCTTGCGCTTCATGCCGCCGCCATCATGCGTTGACCTTGATCGCGTGGCGTCCCATCAGGTCGTACATGGTCGGGCGGCTGATGCCGAGCATCTCGGACGCCTTGACGATATTGCCGTCGGTGCGCGCCAGCGCCTTGACGATGGCCTTGTACTCGGCCTCGTCGCGCACCTGGCGCAGGTTGAGCGGCTCTTCCTCGGCGCCGCTCTCGGGCAGGCCCAGGTCGTCGGCGACGATGGTATTGCCATCGGCCATGATGACGGCGCGCTTGATGCAGTTTTCCATCTCGCGCACATTGCCGGGCCAGGCATAGGCCTCGATCGCCGCCATGGCGTCGGGCGCGAAGTGCAGCGAGGCGCGCGACTCCTGGGCGCAGAATTTATTTTTGAAATGGTGGGCCAGCAGTGCGGCGTCGCCCTCGCGCTGGCGCATCGGCGGGATGTTGACCACGATCTCGGACAGGCGGTAATACAAGTCTTCGCGGAAGCGGCCCTGGGCGCACAGTTCCTTGAGCCGCTGGTGGGTCGCGCAAACGATGCGCACGTCGACCGGAATCTCTTCGTGGCCGCCGATGCGCTCGATCACCCGCTCCTGCAAGAAGCGCAGCAGCTTGGCCTGCAGCGGCATCGGCAAATCGCCGACTTCGTCGAGGAAGAAGGTGCCGCCGTGGGCCAGCTCCACCTTGCCCTTGGTCTGCTTGGCGGCGCCGGTGAAGGCGCCCTTTTCGTAGCCGAACAATTCGCTCTCGAGCAGGTTCTCGGGAATCGCCGCGCAGTTGATCGCCATGAAACGCCCCTTGGCGCGTGGCGACAGCGCGTGCACGGCGCGCGCCAGCACCTCCTTGCCGGTGCCGGATTCGCCCAGCAGCATCACCGAAGCCGAGGTCGGCGCGACCTTTTCCACGGTGCGGCAGACCTTCAGCATGCCGGGGTCGCGCGAGATCACGCCGGACATCGGCGAGTCGGCCTGCGACTGCTGCATGCGGCGGTTTTCCTGCTGCAGGTTGTGCAGGAAGAAGGCGCGCTGGATCACCAGGTTCAGCACCTCGGGATCGACCGGCTTCTGGTGGAAGTCGTAGGCACCCATGCCGATCGCCTTGACCGCGTTGGCATGGTCCTGGTTGCCGGTCAGGACGATCACACGGGTGTCCGGCGCCAGCGCCAGGATCTGCTGCAGCGTGGCCAGGCCTTCGGTGGCGCCGTCCGGATCGGGCGGCAGGCCCAGGTCCATGGTGCACACGGCCGGTTCATGGCGGCGGATCTGGGCCAGCGCCGCTTCGCGGTCGCCGGCCACCACCGCGTCGTAGGCGTCCAGGCTCCAGCGCAGCTGCTTCTGCAGGCCGGGATCGTCTTCAATGATGAGCAGTTTCTGTTTGGTTTGGGTCACGGTTGTCCTTTGGTCAGGCGGTCGTGGTACTCACCGTCTCGTGGTAAGGCGGCAGGACGACTTTGAACGTGGTGCCGAGGCCCGGACGGCTGCTGACTTCCAGCGCGCCGCCCAGCTCGGTGATGTATTCGCGGCTTTCGAACACGCCGATGCCCATGCCGGCCGACTTGGTCGAGTCGAAAGGCTTGAACAGGCGCTCGCGGATGAATTCCTCGGTCATGCCTTCGCCGGTGTCGGCGATCTCGATCTCGACCGCACCCTGCTGCGAATCATTCTGCTGATCGAGGCGGTGGCCAACCCGGATCATGACATGGCCGTCGCGCGGCGTGGCTTCGATCGCATTCTGGATCAGGTGGCCGACCACGCGCTCGAGGCGCTCGCGGTCCGCCACCACCTTCAGGCCGGGCGCCTCGACCACCAGCTGCGGATGCGGCTCGAAGGCGCTCTTCAGCGCCACCGCGGCGCGCACCACCTGGTCGAGTGCCAGCGGCAGCGGCTTCTCGGCGTTTTCGCTGCGGCTCAGCTTCTGCAACAGCAGCTTCATCTTCTGTACCGAGTGGTTCAGGGTTTCCAGCATGTCTTGCTGGAACTCGGGATTGTCCTTGTGCTTCTCGGCGTTGGCGTTCATCAGCGACAGCTGGGCCACCAGGTTCTTCAGGTCGTGCACCACGAAGGTCGACATGCGGTTGAAGGACTCGAACTGGCGCGCCACCATCAGCGCGTTGGCGGCGTCTTCCTGGGCCAGGTGGCCGGCGGCCTGGCTGCCGGCGATTTCCAGCAGGTCGAAGATTTCCCAGTTCAGCTTGAGCGGGCTGCGCGCGCGCTGCAACACCACGAAGCCGAACAGCTTTTCGTGCAGGATCAGGGGCACCACCAGCCAGCGGCGCGGCATTTCCAGCAGCCAGTCCGGCACCGCCAGGCCCTCGTACTTGTCGGGACTGTCGACGTATTCATCGAGGTCGATCACCCACTGGGTGCTTTCCAGGAAGCGGCAGAACGGCGAATGCTCGGGCTCGGCCACCTCGGCGCCCGGCGCCTGCCAGTGGGCACTGGGGGCGAAGCGCAGGTGCGTGCGCTGCCACAGCACGCCGCCCGGGCTTTCCACCAGCGTCGCCAGCGCCTGCACCACGCGCTCGCCCAGGTTGGGACCGCGTTCGGACAGGGTGCGGGTAAACCGCATCCATTCTTCGCGGTAGTCGTAGTTGTAGCGGTAGAAATGCTTGCTGATCGAGACCTTCAGCCAGGAGCGCGCGGTGCCCGAGAACAGGATCACGCCCAGCAGGCAGACGGCGCCGAACAGGAAGCCGGTCTGCATCACCGTGCCCCAGCGCCCGCCGACGTAGCGCAGGTAATAGCCGACCGTGCCCATCGCCAGCAGGTAGATGGCGGAGCCGAACAGCGCGGCCGAGTGGAACATCACCCGGCGCGACACCGCGAACGAGGTGGTCCAGGACGCGCGGCGCGCCAGCGAGGCCCCCACTAGCGGCACCGTCAGCGCATTGATGACGCCGCGCGCGCTCCACAGGTCCGGGTTCGGCTCGCGGAACAGCATGGTGTTGCTGTACATGTAGAAATCGTAGGCGAACATGCCGCAGATGCCGAGGCAGACGAATTTGATGGCCCAGCGCTCTTCGATGGTTTTATTCCGGTACACCTGCTCGACCAGCAGCATGCCATACACCGACAGGCCGACGAAGGCCGCCAGCAGCGGCAGGCTGCCGAAGGCGGCCAGGATGCCGGTGGCATGGCCGGCCAGCGCCAGGCCGAGCAGTACGATCAGGATCAGGTAGCAGGCGGCCGCCGCCAGCAGCGAGCGGCGCGGGCGGCCGTCCTCGCGCCGCCAGTGGCCGTGCAGCGCCACCAGGAACAGCGCCCAGGCGCCGTCGCGCACCACCTCGAGCAGGCCGGAGAGCGGGCTCCACAGCACGCCATGCGAGGCTTCCCAGGCCAGCACGCCGGCCCACAGCGCGCTGGCCAGGCAGGCCAGCGGCAGCGTGATGCGCTGGGCGCGGCCGCGCCAGCCCGACAGGACGGGCAGGCCGAGCACCAGGAAACCGATGGCGGCCAGCAGGTAACTAGAAGCGGCGATATTTGTCACGGGGAAAAATGGGCAGGCGCGGCCTCATCCACAGGGGACAGGCCGCGCACGGCGTTCAGCGCCCGCTGCGGAACAGGACGACCTTCAGGGTATCGATCAGGATCAGGACGTCGAGGAACAGGCTGTTGTTCTTGACGTAATAAAGATCGTACTGCAGTTTCTGCAGCGCGTCCTCGGCCGACGAACCGTAGCCGTAGCGCACCTGGGCCCAGCCGGTGATGCCCGGCTTGACGCTGTGGCGCACGTTGTAATACGGGACCACCTCGATCAGCTGCTCGACGAAGTACTGGCGCTCGGGACGCGGGCCGACGAAGGACATCTCGCCCTTGAACACGTTGAGGATCTGCGGCAGCTCGTCGATACGGGTCTTGCGCATGAAATTGCCGACGCGCGTGATGCGCGGGTCGTTCTGCTGCGCCCACTGCGGCTTGCCGCCTTTTTCGGCGTCGGTGCGCATGCTGCGGAATTTATGCACGCGGAAGATCTCGCCATCCATGCCGACCCGCTCCTGCGAGTAGAACACGGGGCCGCGGTCTTCGAACCACACTGCCAGCGCCGCCAGGAACATGATGGGGAAGGTCAGCGCCAGGATCAGGGTGCTGCAGATGATGTCGAAGCTGCGCTTCATGAAGGTGCGCACGAAACTCTGGTCGAAGCCGCCGCCGAACACCAGCCACGAAGGCTGCAGCGAGTCGACCCGGATCTGGACGGTTTCACGTTCGAAGAAGGTGGCGGCATCGGTGACTTTCAAGCCGGCCAGCTTGCAGTCGAGCAGTTCCTTGATCGGGAAGCCGCCGCGCCGGTTCTGCACCGACACCACGATTTCCTGCACGTTGTAGCGGCGCGCCAGCGACACCAGCGATTCGCCTTCGCGCGCGGCCAGCAGGCTGGTCGAGGGCACGCACAGTTCCTCGGTCGGGGTCGGGATGAAGCCGGTGATGTTGTAGCGGTGGTAGCTGGCGCTCTGCTGGGCCAGGTCGCTGCATTCCTTGGCCAGCGGGCCGCTGCCGAGGAACAGGATGCGGGTTTCCAGGAAGCGCAGTTCGGAGGTCTTGAAGAACACCATGCGCGACACGAAGATGCCGGCACCGGCGATGCCGAACACCAGTGCCAGGATGCCGCGCCCGAAGTACAGGTCGGGCGCCACGTAGAACACCAGGGTCAGGATCAGGAAGCCCATCACGAAGGACGGCATCAGCTTCATGAAGAAGGGCATGCGCAAGCCTTCGTTGAAGTTGAGCTGGTACATGCCCATCGCGCTCATGCTGAAGATGATGGCCGCGGTGAACGCGACGGCCGAGGTGAAGAAGTGATCGATGTTCGGCAGCGCGGCCGGTCGGCCGAGCTCGATGAAACGCACCGTCGCACCGATATAGGCGGCACCAAGCAGCACCATCACTTCGACGAACAGCAGGACAAAGACAATCTTCGACACGTAGTGGTTAGAAATCCTAAACACGATAACTCCCGGGCTTCTTATTCATTATTTGGAAAACATGAGGCGGCGTCAGTGCGAGAGCGCATGGACATACCAGTCCATCGCTTCGCGCATGCCGTCGTTGATACGATGGGTCGGAACGTAACCCAACAGCGTGGCCGCCTTGGAAATGTCCGCCTGCGAGTGCCGTACGTCGCCACGGCGGAAATCGACGTATTCCGGGACATGTGCGGCGACATGCGCAAAATTCCCGGACAGCAAAGTCTTCATCATACCGTACAGGTCGTTCAGAGTGCTACGATCACCGACAGCAACGTTGTAGACTTGGTTCACCGCCTCGCCTTCGGCCAGCGCCGCCAGCAAATTCGCCTGTACAACATTGGCAACATAGCAAAAATCGCGGCTGGTGTCGCCATCGCCGTTGATGCGCAGCGGCTGGCAACTGATCAGCGCCGCCACCCACTGCGGAATCACGGCGGCGTAGGCACCCTCCGGATCCTGGCGCGGCCCGAACACATTGAAATAGCGCAGGCCGATGGACTCGACGCCATAGCTGCGCGCGAACACGTCGGCATACAGCTCGTTGACGTACTTGGTCACCGCATACGGCGACAGCGGACGCCCGATCTGGTGCTCGACCTTGGGCAGGGCCGGATGGTCGCCATAGGTCGAGCTCGATGCCGCGTAGACGAAACGTCCCACACCGGCATCGCGCGCCGCCACCAGCATGTTCAGGAAACCGGTGATATTGGTGTCGTTGGTGAGCTGGGGATCGGCGATCGAGCGCGGCACCGAACCGAGCGCGGCCTGGTGCAACACGAAGTCCGGACCAGCGCCGCCATCGATGCCGGCGCAGGCGCGGCGGCAATCCTCGGGCGAACGGATATCGCCTTCGATGAAGCTGAACCCGGCCCAGGCCGGCTCGCCGACCAGCGCCCTCACCTCATCCAGGTTGCGCCGGTGCCCGGTTGCGAAATTGTCCAGGCCGACGACGCGCTGGCCCAGGCGCAGCAAGGCCTCCACCAGGTGCGAGCCGATGAAGCCGGCGGCGCCGGTCACCAGCCACCGGCGCGGGTGCTGGCGCAGCTGCTGCTGGATTGCCTGATACTTGTTCACGCGATCGCTCCCATCCCGGTCACAGCCGCCAGACGCCATAGCCGGCCTGGCGGAAGGCGGCCGGGTCGAATTGCGATTTCACATCGATGAAGCAGCCGCCCTCGTTGAGCTTGCCGCACAAGGCGTCGAAGGAATGCGCCACCACTTCGCGGTGGGCCACCGCCACCACCAGCGCGTCGCCGCGCGGCAGGCTGTCCCAGTCCTGCAGTTCGATACCGTATTCGTGGCGCGCCTCGGCCGGGCTGGCCAGCGGGTCGTGCACATGCACGTCGCAGCCATAGGATTCGAGTTCGTGCACGATGTCGGCGACCTTGGAATTGCGCAGGTCTGGGCAGTTTTCCTTGAAGGTCAGGCCGATCACGTTGACCTTCGAACCCTTCACGTGGAAGCCCGAGGAAATCATGGTCTTGACGGTTTTTTCGGCGACGAACTTGGCCATGCCATCGTTGATGCGGCGGCCGGCCAGGATCACCTGCGGGTGGTAGCCGATCATCTCGGCCTTGTGCGTCAGGTAATACGGATCGACACCGATGCAATGTCCGCCGACCAGGCCGGGCCGGAACGGCAGGAAATTCCACTTGGTGCCGGCGGCGCGCAGCACGTCCAGGGTATCGATGCCGATCTTGTCGAAAATGATCGCCAGTTCGTTCATCAGCGCGATGTTCAGGTCGCGCTGGGTGTTTTCGATGACCTTGGCCGCTTCCGCCACCTTGATGCTGGATGCGCGGTAGACGCCGGCGTCGACCACCGATTCGTAAAGTCGTGCAATCTTGTCCAGGGTGTCGTCGTCATCGCCCGACACCACTTTCAGGATGGTCGCCAGCGTGTGTTCCTTGTCGCCCGGATTGATGCGCTCCGGCGAAAAGCCGACGTGGAAATCGGCCTTCCAGCGCAGCCCGGACGCGCTTTCGAGGATGGGAATGCAGACTTCCTCGGTGGCGCCCGGATACACGGTGGATTCGAACACGACGATGGCGCCAGGTTTCATGGCTTGCCCGACCGTCCTGGTGGCGGCGGCGAGCGGGGCGAAATCGGGATTGTGCGCGTGGTCGACCGGGGTCGGCACGGCAACGATGATGAAATCGGCTTCGCCCAACAAGGCGGGATCGGTGCCGACTTCGAGATGGCCTGCGGCGCGCAGCTCGTCGCTCGATACTTCGCCGGTAGGATCGATGAAGTTGCGGTAATTCTCGACCTTGGCCGCGGACAGGTCGAAGCCGAGCGTGCGGCCATGCTTGCCGAAGGCAACGGCCAGTGGCAGGCCGACGTACCCGAGTCCAACGATGGCGACCACTGCTCCTGCGTTCATCTTTACCGGTTCCGATCCAATTTTTGCAAATTGTTTAACATTTAATATAGCACGGAAACACCGATTCCTTCCAACGAAGCATCTTTATTGTCAAGCAGGAACATCAGGCAACCAAACATATGCGTCACGGGACCTCCACGCTCTGCGGCATCGCAACAATGCATCGCAAACACTGGACAGTAATCAATCTCTAAAAGAGAAGTGTTGGAGAGTCGTAGACGTCAGGGCAAGCGTATGCCCACAGCATGCAATAGTATCATTTTCAACAGCCGCGACGGCTTGACGGCTGTATCGTGCGCGGGTCTGCCTGCGGCCGGACAGATGCCTGACGCAGGATACCGAAGCAAGCAGTATCAGTGCGTTATTGAAAGAGGAACTGAGTAGGAACTAGGACGGAACTGAATGAGGGGTGGTGCGGCTGGCTGGGATCGAACCAGCGACCCTTGGCTTCGGAGGCCAATACTCTATCCACTGAGCTACAGCCGCGCCGGTGGAGTGATGCGAAGGATACAGTCTTTCCCCAGCGGCGTCTATGGGTACCCGAGACAGCCGGCGGTAATTGCGTTTCCATTAACGATTTTTGGGTCTATAATCGGGCGCGGATGACATTGCAAACAAGCATCCGCAGCAGCGCAGGAGACAGGTTTTTTTAATTAAATTAAGGAAATCATGAGCGACGCACACAATGAACAGCAATCCCTGATCCAGACACCCAAGCAATTGATCGTTGCGGTCGCAGGTTTTTTCCTCGTCATCGTCATCGGCATCATCCTGCTGGTCACCTTTGTCACCAATACCCCCCTCGAAGGCGCCGGCTCGGAGCAGAGCCAGCAAGCCATTGCCGCGCGCATCCGTCCGGTCGCCGATGAAGGCTTTGCGCTGAAAGACGCCAACGCACCCAAGATCCTGCAGACCGGCCAGGCTGTCTACACCGCCGTGTGCGCCGCCTGCCACGGCGCCGGCGTCGCCGGCGCCCCCAAGATGGGCGATGCCGGCGCCTGGAGCGCGCGCATCGCGCAGGGCTATGACACCCTGGTCCAGCACGCCGTGCAGGGTATCCGCGCGATGCCGGCCAAGGGCGGCAATCCGGACCTCGACGATGTGGAGGTGGCACGCGCCGTGGTTTACATGAGCAACCAGTCGGGCGCCAAATTCAAGGAGCCGGCAATGCCGGCCGCCGCGCCCGCCGGCGCTGCCACCACCACCGCCACTGCCACTGCCGGCGCAACCGGCCCGGCAGCGACCACGCCACCGGCGACCGCCCTGGCCGCAGCACCGGCCGCACTCACCCCGGTGGCCCCGGCGGCAACACCGCCTGCCCCCGCAGCGGCCCCGGCCGGCGCCGGCGCCGAGACCGGCAAGGCTTTATATAATGCCGCCTGCGTCGCCTGCCACGGCGCCGGCATCGCGGGCGCGCCGAAATTCGGCGACAAGGGCGCCTGGGCCGCACGCATCCAGCAGGGCAACCCGGTGCTGTACGAACATGCGATCAAGGGTTTCCAGGGCAAGGCCGGCGTGATGCCACCCAAGGGTGGCTCCAGCGCACCCGACAATGATGTCAAAAGTGCAGTCGATTACATGGTCTCAGCCGCCAAGTAATAGCAATCTGCTCACAATCAACCGCCCCGAGGGGCGGTTTTTTATTTTCATAATCTTTCCAGAAAGTGAACAAACGCTGTCGGTATTTCTAGCCTGCAAAATAATCTTCGTTGATTTCAGGATATTTTTATGTTGCAGTAGGGGAACATATATCAAATCTCTGCAAATTTTTCTGGCTATCATTATTTCTGTGCCGTAATCTCGGTATATTGATTCCAACGACAATCAGATACAAAAGTTTCAACACAGAGATCAGACATGAACTTCGCGACGAAAAATTTCACTATTTACCTGACCACCTTGAGCGCCTGCGCCACGCTGGTCGCCTGCGGCGGCGGCGGTGGTTCCGCTGCCGATAGCGGCGCCACCCAGATCGCTGCCCAGGTATCGACGTCCACCTCGGCTGCAAGCGCGGCCGCCACCCCTGCCACCGTGGCCACGCCGGCCGCTCCTGTTGCTGCTACTGGTACCACCACCACCCCGACCGCCACCGCGGCCGCCATCACCCCGAGCGCCGCGATCACCGACGTCCGTCTGCAGAATACCGACGCCGGCATCGCCCAGACCAATGTGCCCTTCACCTTCGGCCAGGTCTTCGTCCAGGGCCAGGTCAAAGCCACCGATGTGCTGGTCGGCCGCCTCGAAGACGGTTCCACCGTCGCCCTGCAGATGGACGTCAAGGCCACCCACGCCGATGGTTCGGTGCGCCATGCCATCATCTCGGGCATCCTGCCGAGCGTGGCCGCGGGTTCGCAGCGCACGATGACCCTGGCCACTGGCGGCGTCACGGCGGCGAATGCCACCGTCGCCACCATCAGCGGCGTGTCGCGCGCCGGCGTCACCGCTTCCTTCCACGCCAAGATCGACGGCGTGGATTACTATGCCTCGGCCGACGAACTGCTGAAAGCCGCCTCCTCGACCTCCTGGCTGAAGGGCGCCATCGCCACCGAATGGCAAGTCGCGGCGCCGCTGCGCAATGCCGCCGGCCAGCAGCACCCCCACCTGTCGGCGCGCTTCGCCGTCCGCTGGTACGATGCGGTGCAAAAAGCGCGCGTCGACGTGACCGTGGAAAACGACTGGGCCTACGAGCCGTCGCCGCAGAACTTCACCTACGATGCCGAAATCCTGGTGGGCGGCAAGTCGATGTACAAGCAGGCCGCCCTGAATCACCTGCACCACGCCCGCTGGCGCAAGGTGTTCTGGTTCAACGGCAGCGAGCCGGCACTGAACATCAAGCAAAACACCGCTTACCTGATTTCGACCGGCGCCCTGCCGAACTACGACCAGTCGCTGGTGATTCCGGAAAACGCGCTGAGCGCCTTCCAGACCCGCTGGAACGGTGTCGGCCAGAAGCCGATGGAAAGCGGTCTGATCACGGCCTACATGCCGATGACCGGCGGCCGCGACGACATCGGCCTGCTGCCGAACTGGGCGGCCACCTGGCTGCTGTCGCAGGACAGCCGCATGCGCGACATCACCCTGCGCACCGCCGACCTGGCAGGCAGCTTCTCGTCGCACTACCGCGACAAGCTGACCGGCCGTCCGGTCAGCCTGGCGGATTACCCGTACATGACCATCAATGGCCGTTCGACCGATACCCGCAATCCGGCCACCGGCAAGTACGAAGCCTTCCCGGGCTGCGCAGCCAACGCCAAGTGCGATACGCCGTACACCCACGATGCCTCGCACCAGCCGAACCTGGCCTACCTGCCTTACCTGGCCACCGGCGATTACTATTACCTGGAAGAGCTGCAGTTCTGGGGCATGTGGAACGCCTTCCAGACCAACCCGGGCTATCGCGAAAACGTCAAGGGCCTGCTGTCGTCGGAACAGGTGCGTGGACAAGCCTGGGCCATGCGCACCCTGGCCGAAGCCGCCTACATCTCGCCGGACAAGGACAGCCTGAAGACGGCGTTCAACAACATCGTCAACAACAACCTGGACTGGTATAACGGCACCTACGCCAACAACGTGAAGAATGTGTATTCCAACACCCTCGGCGTGATCACCAACGGCTATGCGATGTCGTACGAAGGCGGTACCGCGATTGCGCCTTGGCAGGATGACTTCTTCACCTCGGCCATGGGCCACGCCGCCGACCTCGGCTTCACCAAGGCCAATACCATCCTGGCCTGGAAGGCGCAGTTCCCGATCAACCGCATGGTGGACGCGGGTGGTTGCTGGATCGATGCCGCGATCTACGACATCCGTATCCGCAGCGCCGAGAACGCACCCTTCTTCAGCACCTACGCCGAAGCATATGCCAGCAGCCACACCTCGATCTTCAGTGCGCTGGCCTGCGGCAGCAGCGCCATGGCAAGCGCCCTCGGCCTGAAAGCCGGCGAGATGACCGGTTATGCCGACGGCACCATGGGTTATCCGTCGAACATGCAGCCGGCACTGGCCTACGCGGCGACGGTCGGCGGCGCCGACGGCAAGCGCGCCTGGGACCTGTTCATGGCCCGTTCGGTCAAGCCGGACTACCGCTACGCGCCGCAGTTCGCCATCGTGCCGCGCTGATCACCCGCTTCAGTCACACAACCCGAAAGGCCGCCTCGTGCGGCCTTTTTTCATGGGCGCTGCAATTCGACGAAGACGGCCCGTTTCGAGATCATGAAATTGAACATGAGGGCGACCGCCGAACCCGCCGCCACCGCCAGGAACAGGTTCAGGGTGCTGCGGTCGGTCAGCGCGATCCACACCTGATAGACGGCGACGTTGATGCCGCCGCCCAGGCTGGTAAAGGCCAGGTAGCGCATCCATTCGCGCAGCGAACCCGGCCCGGCCTTGACGAAGGTGAAGTGGCGGTTGGCCTTCCAGGTCACGGTGGCGGCCACCACGAAGGACAGCACGCGGCCAATGAAAGTGCCCAGGCCGAGCCAGGTGACGAGGGCGTAGAGCACGGCGAAATCGGTGACGAAGCCGAGCGCGCCGACCAGGCAGAAGCGGAAGAACTGTTTCAACGGCGTTTCCCGAGCAAGGCGCCGACCGAGGGCACGGCGAGATAGGCCATGCGCTTGAGCTCGCGCCGTCCCTGGGTCACGGTGTCCAGGATGAAGCCGCAGGTCAGCGCCAGGAAGGCCAGCACCATGGTGCTCGCCGCCAGCACGGCGGTCGGCAGGCGCGGCACCAGGCCGGTATCGAGCCAGGTGAGCAGCACCGGGATCGACAGCCCCAGCGAGGCCAGGAACAGCAGCGCGAAGATCAGCATGAAGAAATACAGCGGCCGCTCGTTCTTGAACAGCTTGGTGATCATCATCAGGATGCGGAAACCGTCGCGGTAGGTCGACAGCTTGCTTTGCGAACCTTCCAGGCGCGCGCCATAGGGCGTGTCGAGCTCGCCGATCGGCATGCGCAGCTGCAGGGCGTGCACGGTCAGTTCGGTCTCGATCTCGAAGCCGTTCGACAGCGCCGGGAAGGATTTCACGAAGCGCCGCGAAAACGCGCGGTAGCCCGACAGGATGTCGGTGAAGCGGTTGCCGAACAGATTAGCGACGAAACCCGTGAACAGCGCGTTGCCGAAGCGGTGGCCGGCGCGGTAGGCCGCGGCTTCGGAATCGATGCGGCAGCCGACCACCATGTCCAGGTTGTCGTCGACCAGCCTGGCGATCAGCGCCGGCGCGCTGGCCGCATCGTAGGTGATGTCGCCGTCGCACATCAGGTAGATATCGGCATCGACGTCGGCGAACATGCGGCGCACCACGTTGCCCTTGCCTTGCAGGGTTTCGCTGCGCACGATGGCGCCGGCCGCGGTCGCCACCTGCATGGTCTTGTCTTTCGAATTGTTGTCGTAGACATAGATCCGGGCTTGCGGCAGGACCTTGCGGAAGCCTTCCACGACGGCGCCGATCGCGGCTTCCTCGTTGTAGCACGGCAAAATCACCGCGATATCGAGTCCGGCCAGCGATGGGTGCGCCGCGCCGCCCGGCAAGATGGCTTGCGCAGCCCTGAGTGTCGATTCCATGGTTTCCCTGCTACTGTAATTTGGTGAGAGTGGTGACCTTGGCCGGCAAGCCAAAGTCGCGGACCGCCGCGATGTCCGGCGTCGGGGTGCCGAGCGCCTCATACACCTCCGTGGTACCGGTTCGATACTGGTGCGGCAGGCTTTGTTTCAGGATAAAGCCTGAGTTGTCGTTTGCCAAAGCATTGCGCAATTGCTGGCTGTGCGGATAGGCGTATGCGTTGTTGGCGCGCACGATGACGACGTGCTGCACGCCAAGCCGGTGCAGCTCCGCCAGCACCGCGCTGCCGCTGTCGAACTTGAGGCGGTAACTGCTGCCCATGAAATTCGAGTCGGCCAGCAGCTTGGAAGCGCGTACCACGTAACCCTGCAAGCCGGCATCCTGCACCGCCATCTGGGCGATGAAGGCGCCTTCGTAGCCGGCCGCACCGTCGATCACGGTCAGCGCCGGCGTGCCGGCCGGCGCCAGCTGGCGCGCCACCAGTGCGATGCCGGTGTCGGCCTTCGGTTCGCGTGCCGCCAGGTGCAGCACGCCCGGGATCATCGCCACGGCCGCCAGCGCCATGCCGGCCAGCGCCGCCAGCGGTCCCGGGCGGCGCGCGGCCAGCCAGGCCAGCAGGCGCGCCGCCCCCAGCACCGCCAGCACCACCAGCGCTGGCAGCGCCGGCGCCATGTAGCGGTCGACGATATCGACCGGTACCAGCGACTGCAGGGTGAGCGTCGCCAGCACCAGGCTGAGGATGCCGCTGACCACCGTCCAGCGCCGCGGCGCCGCGGCGCGGGCGCGGTATTCGGCCACCACGCCGGTCGCCGCCAGCAGGAGGCCGGCCGGCGTCAGCTCGTGGGCCAGGGTGCCCAGGTTGGCGAGCAGGGCCTGGGTGGCATAGGCGATGCCGGCCTGATAATTGAAACCGTCGGCGGCGATCTTCGCGGTCAGCACATACCAGGGCACCACCAGCACCGCCATGAGCGTTGCCGCCACATACAGCTTGATGGACAGCAGTTGCTTCCAGCTGCGCGTCAGGGCGATGTGGAACAGCGGAATGAACACCACCAGCCAGCCATTGCCTTTCATGAGCACGGCCAGCGCCGCCAGCAGCGCGAAAGCGATGGCCTTGCCCCAGCCGGGTGCGCACAAGTAGGCGATCCACACCGCGGTGGTGGCGACCAGGCAGGCGGCCAGCGGCTGGTCGACCATGAACATCGCCTGCCCTTCCAGCACCAGCGGCGTCATCGCATACACCAGCACCCCGGCCAGCGCGGCGCGGCGGCCGGCCAGCAGCGCCAGGGCGGCGGCCACCGCCAGCGCCGGCAGGGCCGCCAGCAGCACGTTCAGCGCAAAGGCAACCGGCAGCGCTGGCGGCAGCACCAGGAACAGCAGGCCGAGCAAGCCGTAGTAGGCGGGCGGCCAGTGACCTATCGAAATCTTCGGGTAGTGAATATAGAAATCGGTCGCCGCCGCCATCGGATTGGTCCCGACGTGGTGGCGCAAGTAGTCGGCGACGAAATAGCCGTTGAGGAAGTGGGAAGGTTCGTCTGCACCGGAAAAGCCCGACTGATAGGCCCGCGCAAGCAGCATTGCCATCACACCCAGGAGCACCGCGCACAGATAAGACAGGAACAAAAAGGAAGCCGCAGGCTTCTTGTGGAATGGGTGCATTAAGTAGTAATAAAAGAGCAATCGGACATGCTTCAAGTCAAATTTTATACTTATTGCAATTTTTGCACATCGCGCACACCTTGGATGTTGTATTTATACATGGCTGAGATCCGCATGGACCGCAAATGGCCGCCTTCAGCTGTCAATACTAGCAACATGATGAGGCTAAATTTCCACAAGGAATAATGTTAAAATTCTAAATTAACCGCTTATCAGGCGCGTCGGCTGCCTGACTATTACAAAGTCCAAGTCATGCATGTCGACGCCTCCGTGGTAGAAGCCATTCCGGACACGCAGACGCGACCATACGCGATCGTGCAGCATCCGCCGGCCATTCCGCCCGCCCTGTCGATTTATTTCGACCTGCTGCGCCTGTTGGCCGCGATGGTTGTCGTTGTTTATCACACATGGGACAGGTTTTTCCCGGACGCCCATGTGAAATGGCCGGGGCATGAAGCGGTGGTCGTGTTCTTTGTCCTGTCCGGTTATGTCATCGCTTATACGGCCGCGCGGCCTGGCTTGAGCTGGTCCGAATATGCCCGCCACCGTATCGCCCGCATCGTGCCGGTGGCCTGGGCCGCATTGGCGCTGGTCCTGGGAATGGCGCTGGCAAAAGGCGTTTTTCCGATCGGAGCGACTTTGGCGAATATGCTGTTTCTCGGTCAGGCCGGCTTCTGGTGGATCGAAGCACCGTCGAACGCCCCTTATTGGTCGCTCAGCTACGAGGTCTGGTATTACGTAATTTTCGGGGCCTGGGTATATGCGCCGCAGCGCTACCGCAAAGCGGCTGCGCTGGCCGCCCTGCTTCTGGCCGGACCGAAGATCCTGCTGCTGTTTCCCGTCTGGCTGATGGGTGTCTGGCTGTACCGGAACATGCCGGCGCTGGATCGGCAAACCGCCTTGGTAATCTACGGCCTCAGCTTGTGCGCGGCCATCGCACTATGCTGGCTGGACGTGTCCGACAGCCTGCGCAACTGGCTGTACCACGTGTTTCCACCGGCATGGAAGGCGCATTATTCGACCCAGTTTTTATATGACATCCTGCTGGGCCTGGTAGTCACCGCGCATTTTGCCGCTGCCGCCGCGATGGGCACGGCATTCGGTTTGCTGAAGCGTTTCGAGAAACCCATCCGTTATCTGGCGGGATTTTCGTTTTCCTTGTATGTGTTTCATACGCCGCTTGCAGAACTTTTCGCCGCTGAAACAAATCCCGCGATTTTTTATGCCGAAATGGCGCTTTGTGTCTTTGTCCTCGGCCAATTAACCGAACGTAGAGTAGGATTTTATCGTGGCTTGTTGACGCGTCCGGGCAGCCGGAGCAAGACGTCAATATTGCGTTAACCCCATGATTCTTATCGATTTTTTATTATTGATATTTATCCACGGGCAGTTACAATCGCTTACAAACTCCGTGTCGCAAATCTCGTAAGCTTCATCTTTCCAGCAGGAATAACTGCCGCAAAGAATTTACATTACGAGGAAACGACATGCACCAATGCAACACCGCATCGCAGAATGGACGTTTCGCCGTCCGCCTGCTCCCCACCCTGCTGATCGCGCTGGCCGCGGGCAGCGCCTCGGCCGCCACCCTGACGGTCGGCCCCGGCAAAACCTATGCCGCCCCCTGCGCAGCCTTCAATGCCGCCAAGGATGGCGACACGGTCGAAATCAGCGGCAACAACATTTATAAGGGCGATGTCTGCGGCATCGCGCGCAGCAACCTCACCATCCGCGGCGTCAACGGCCGGCCGAAGATCGACGCCAATGGTGCCAACGCCATGGGCAAGGGTATTTGGGTGGTGAGCGGCAATAACGTCACGGTCGAAAACGTCGAGATGGTTGGCGCACGCGTGCCGGACCAGAACGGCGCCGCCCTGCGCCTGGAAGGCACCGGCTTCACCCTGCGCCAGAGCTTCCTGCACGACAACGAGAACGGCATCCTGAGCGGCGCCAACACCGCCAGCGACATCGTCATCGAATACAGCGAATTCGGCCACAACGGCCGTGGCGACGGCTATACCCACAACCTGTACATCGGCAACGTCCGCAGCCTGAGCTTCCGCTACAACTATTCGCACGACGCCAACGCCGGCCACAACCTGAAGTCGCGTGCCCAGGTCAACACCATCTACAACAACCGTTTCTCCAGCACCGCGCCGGGCCAGAGCGGCAGCACTGCCGCGGGCAGCCCGAGCTATGAAGTCGACCTGCCGAATGCCGGCACTTCTTACATCATCGGCAACGTGATCGAGCAGCCGGCCGCCAACAGCAACCCGAACATGCTGGCCTATGGCGAGGAAGGCGCGAGCAATCCGGGCAAGGATCTGTACGTGGTCAACAATACCTTCCTGAACGATGCCGGTTCGGGCACCTTCGTGATGATCGGTTCCGCCGTCACCACCCCGGCTCTGCTGCAAAACAATATCTTTGCCGGCAGCGGCAGCATGACCAACCAGGGCAACGCCACCGACAAGACCAACTACCGCGCCGCCGCGCCGGCCTTCGTCGACCGCGCCAACTACGACCTGCGCCTGGCCGCGAATTCGCCGGCACTCAACGCCGGCTCGGTGCCGGGCACGGCCCTCACCGGCTTCGCGCTGGCGCCGATCGCGCAGTACAAGCACGTGGCCTCGGGCGAAGTCCGCACCAGCGTCGGCCTGATCGACATCGGCGCCTACGAAGGCAGCGGCAACGCAGTGGCAACCCCGCCGGCGACCGGCAACTGGACCGCCTGCGCCAACGAAGGGGGCACCTGCTCCTTCAGCGGCACGCGTGAAGTGCGCTACGGTTCCGGCAATACCTTCGTGACGAAAACCGTGACCGGCTCGGTCGCCTGCTCGAACGCCGTGTTCGGCGACCCGACCCCGCAAGTGGCCAAGTCGTGCAGCTACGCCAGCACCGCCGGCGCCACCTGGACCGCCTGCGCCAACGAAGGCGGCACCTGCGCCGTCAACGGCACCCAAGAGGTGCGCTACGGTTCCGGCACCACCTTCGTGACCAGGACCGTGACCGGTTCGACCGCCTGCAGCAACGCCGTGTTCGGCGATCCGACCCCGCAGGTGGCCAAGTCGTGCAGCGTTTCCAGCGGCAGCGCCGCCGCCGCCGAAACCTGGAGCGCCTGCGCCGGCGAAAACGGCACCTGCTCGTTCAGCGGCACCCGCGACGTCCGCTACGGCGCCGGCAGCAACTTCGTGACCCGCACCTTCAGCGGTTCGGCCTCGTGCTCGAACGCGGTGTTCGGCGACCCGGCCTACAACCAGGTCAAGGCCTGCAGCGTCTCGAGCCTGACCAAGTAAAGCAGCAATAGTGGCGCCCAACAGCGTCGACGTAAAAAAAGGCCGCGAACTTCGCGGCCTTTTTTATTGCAGCTACTTTTATCTACTACCGGATGCGCATTACCAGATGATCACGCGGTCCTTCGGTGCCAGGTACATCTTGTCGCCCTGCTTCACGCTGAAGGCATCGTAGAAGCCCGGCTGGTTGCGCAGGGTGCCGTTGGCACGGTACTGGCCCGGCGAGTGCGGATCGGTCTTGACCTGCACGATCTGCTGCTGCTCGCGCATCTTCGAACGCCAGACCTGGGCCCAGCCCATGTACAGGCGCTGCTCGCCGGTGAGGCCGTCGATGACCGGCGCCTTCTTGCCCTTCAGCGACAGGCGGTAGGCCTTGGCGGCGATCGCCAGGCCCGAGTTGTCGGCGATGTTCTCGCCCAGGGTCAGCTCGCCGTTGACGTGGTAGCCCGGCAGCGGCTCGAAGGCGTTGTACTGGTTAACCAGCGCGGTGGTCTTGGCCTTGAAGTTCTTGTGGTCGGACGCGGTCCACCAGTCGCGCAGATTGCCCTTGCCGTCGTACTGGGCGCCCTGGTCGTCGAAGCCGTGGCTGATCTCGTGGCCGATCACGGCGCCGATGCCGCCGTAGTTGACCGCGTCATCCGCGTTGGCGTCGAAGAACGGCGGCTGCAGGATCGCGGCCGGGAACACGATCTCGTTCATCTCCGGGTTGTAGTAGGCGTTGATGGTCTGCGGCGTCATGCCCCACTCGTCGCGGTCGATCGGCTTGCCCAGCTTGTTCAGTTCGCGGTCGGCTTCGACCACGCGCGAACGCATCACGTTGCCGACCAGGTCGTCACGCTTGACGGTCAGCGCCGAGTAATCCTTCCACTTGTTCGGATAGCCGATCTTCGGATTGAAGGTGGCCAGCTTGGCTTGCGCTTCCTTCTTGGTGGCCGGGCTCATCCAGTCGAGCTTGTCGATGCTCTGCTTGTAGGCGGCCAGCAGGTTCTTGACCAGTTCTTCCATGCGCGCCTTGCGCTCGGCCGGGAAGTGCTCGGCCACGTACAGCTTGCCCAGCGCTTCGCCCTGCGCACGCTCGACCGCGCCGACGCCGCGCTTCCAGCGCGGTTCCTGTTCCTTCACGCCCGACAGGGTGCGGCCGTAGAAGTCGAAACGCTCGTCCGCGAAGTTCTTCGACAGGAAGCTGCCGTAGGATTCGATCAGGTGCAGCGACAGGTAAGCCTTCCAGGTGTCGAGCGAGGTCTTGTTGGAGACCTCGACGAAGCCCTTCAGGTAGGTCGGCTGGCCGACGATCACATAGCTGGCCTTGGCGGCGATGCCGGTGGTGTCCAGCCAGGTCTTCCAGTCGAAGCCGGGCGCGGTCTTGCCCATGTCGGCCAGGTTGACCTTGTTGTAGGCCTTGATCGGATCGCGCAGCTCGACCTTGGTCCACTGTACCTTGGCCAGTTCGGTTTCGAAGTCGACGATGGCTTTCGCATTCGCGGCGGCGTTCTTGTCGCCCGCCATGCCCAGCATCTTCTCGACGTGTTGCTGGTACTTGGCCTTGGTGTCGGCCAGCTTCTTGTCGTCCGCTTTCAGGTAGTAGTCGCGGTCGGGCATGCCGAGGCCGCCCTGGCCGATGTCGGCGACGTACTTGGTCGAATCCTTGTTGTCCTGGTGGATGCCGAAATCGAAAGGCACGCCGACGCCGATCTTGCCGAGGCGGGCCAGCAGGGCCGGCAGCTCGGACTTGTCCTTGAGGGCGGCGATCTTGTCGAGTTCCGGCTTGAGCGGGCTCACGCCCAGCTGCTCCAGGCGCGGCTCGTCCATGAAGCTGGCGTAGAAGTCGCCGATGCGCTGGGCGTCGGTGCCAGCCGCAGGCGTACCGGCGGACGCTTTCTGGATGATGTCGCGCAGCTGCGGCAGGGTGTTTTCGCGCAGCTCCATGAACGAGCCCCAGCTCGATTTATCGGAAGGGATCTCGACGGTCTTGAGCCACTTGCCGTTCAGGTATTCGAAGAAATCGTCCTGCGGACGCACCGACGATTCGATGTATTGGGTGGCGATGCCGGCCGACAGGGTCTGGCCGTTCTTGGCGGCGGTGTTCTTCACGGCTGCTCCTTCGGCCGCATGGCCAAGGCTGGCGATCAGTGCCAGTGTCAGGGCGCTCAACAGGTATTGCTTCTTCATCTCTTCTCCCTTGGAGGTATTTTTTGATTTGGCTGGCGGGATCGCCGCCAGCCTGATTGTACTGCTGACCGCAACTACCAGATAGGCATTACCAGATCGTCACGCGCTCTTCCGGCTTCAGGTACATCTTGTCGCCTTCCTTGACGCCGAAGGCTTCATAGAAGGCGGCCTGGTTGCGCAGGGTACCGTTGGCGCGGAACTGGCCCGGCGAGTGCGGGTCGGTTTTCACCTGGTTGATCTGCGCCTCGTCGCGCATCTTCGAGCGCCACACCTGGCCGAAGCCCATGAAGAAGCGCTGGTCGCCGCTGAGGCCGTCGATCACCGGGGCCGGCTGGCCGTGCAGCGAGATCTTGTAGGCTTTATAGGCGATCGCGATGCCCGAGTTGTCGCCGATGTTCTCGCCCAGGGTCAGGGCGCCGTTGACGTGGTAGCCCGGCACCGGTTCGAAGGCGTCGTACTGCTTGACCAGCATGTCGGTCTTGGCCTTGAAGCGGGCTTCGTCTTCCTTGGTCCACCAGTTGCGCAGGTTGCCGTTGCCGTCCGACTGGCTGCCCTTGTCGTCGAAGCCGTGGCCGATTTCGTGGCCGATCACGGCGCCGATCGCGCCGTAGTTCACGGCGTCGTCGGCTTGCGCGTTGAAGAAGGGCGGCTGCAGGATCGCGGCCGGGAACACGATCTCGTTCAGGCGCGAGTTGTAGTAGGCGTTGATGGTCTGCGGCGTCATGCCCCATTCTTCGCGGTCGATCGGCTTGCCCAGCTTGTTGATGTTGCGGTTGTAGGCGAAGGTCGAGGCGCGCATCACATTGCCGACCAGGTCATCCTGCTTGACCGTGAACTTCGAATAATCGCGCCACTTGTTCGGGTAGCCGATCTTCGGATTGAACTTGGCCAGCTTGTCCTGGGCTTCCTTCTTGGTCTCCGGGCCCATCCAGTCGAGGGTCTCGATCGATTGCTTGTAGGCGGCCAGCACGTTCTTGACCAGCTCTTCCATGCGCGCCTTGCGCTCCGGCGGGAAGTACTTGGCCACGTATTCGCGGCCCAGCGCCTCGCCCAGCGCGCCTTCGACGGTCGACACGCCGATCTTCCAGCGCGGACGGTTCTCGGTCACGCCGGTCAGGGTCTTGCCGTAGAAGTCGAAGTTCTCGTCGACGAAGCCCTTCGACAGGTAAGGCGCGTACTCGCGCAGCAGCTGCCACTGGAAGTAGGCCTTGACCGTTTCCAGGTCGGTCTCGCCCAGCACCTTGTTGAAACCGCTCACATAGCTCGGCTGGCCGACGATCACGTAGTCGGACTTGCTGCCGACGCCGGCGGAGGCAAGGGCCGACTTCCAGTCGTAGTCCGGCGCCAGCTTGGCCAGCTCGGCCACGCTCATCTTGTTGTAGCTCTTGTTCGGATCGCGCAACTCGACGCGGGTCCACTGCACCTCGGCCAGTTTCGTCTCGAAGGCAAGGATGTTCTTGGCCTTGGCGGCGGCATCCTTGTCGCCAGCCAGGGTCAGGATGTTGGCGACGTGCTGCTCGTACTTGGCGCGGATGCCGGCCATGCGCTTGTCGTCCAGCTTCAGGTAGTAATCGCGGTCCGGCATGCCCAGGCCGCCCTGGCGGATATAGGTCGCATAACGGGTCGATTCCTTGGCGTCCTGGGCCACGCCGATGCCGTAGGGAGTGGCCACGCCGATCTGCGCCAGGTGGGCGACCAGGGCCGGGACGCCCTTCTTGTCCTTCAGCGCACGGATGCGGTTCAACTCACCGGCCAGCGGTTTGGTGCCGAGGGTTTCCAGCTTCTTTTCGTCCATGAAGCTGGTGTACAGGTCGGCGATCTTTTGCTGGTCGCTGCCGGCCTTGGGGTGCGCCTTCTGGTTGGCTTCGATGATGTCGCGCAGCTGCGGCGTGGTGTCGTCGCGCAGCTTCATGAAGGTGCCCCAGCTCGATTTGTCCGACGGGATCTCCGTGGTTTTCAGCCACTTGCCGTTGAGGTAAGTAAAGAAGTCGTCCTGGACGCGTACGCTCGGGTCGATGTACTGCGTCTCGATGCCTGAGCTGGCCGCCGATGGCGTTGCGGTGGCAGTGTCCGCGGCGCTGGCAAAGGCGGCCATCAGGGACAGGGTCAGGGTGCTCAACAGATGTCGTTTCACAAGGAAGTCCTTAGGTGCGGGGAAAAGAGCGGCTTTTGGCCATCGGCAAATGTAACACAGCCCCGCTTGCCGAAACCGGACTGTTGTCTTGTCCACACTATTTCAATGCGGGGCGCATGGCGGATGCAGGTCAGCGGTCGGGCCTTGCCGGCCTTGTTGCCACCTGGATCAAATAAATTCTAGCCGCGACTGATGCCGAAAATACACAAAAATACGCTTTTTTACTTTTCGATACATAGGGACTGTCGAGGCGGTGCGAAAAACAGGAAAGCCCTTGCCTGATGGTGCAAGGGCGCCCGTTTTTCGTGCATCGCGCGGCGAGACTGGTGCATGCTTGCCGCGCCACCGATGCCTGGTTGGCGCCGTCAGCCGCCGATGTTGATCGAGCCGCCACCCGGCCCCATGCCGCCGCCCATGCCGCCGGCGCGGCCGCCACGGCCGCCGGGACGGCTGCCGCTGCCACGTTCGCCACCGCGCTCGCCACTGTGTTCCGCGCCATCCGGGCGCCCTTCCGGCACCACCCGCAGCAGTTGCTCGCCGAGGAAAGCCGCCATCTGCGCGCGCTGCTTGTCGTCGAGGGCGTCGTTGACGCCCAGCCAGAGCTCGCGCAATCCCTTGTCTTCGGCGGCGGCCGTCGCGCTTTCCGCTTCCACCAGGCGGTTCAGCTCGCGCAACTCGACGTCCGGTTTGGCCAGCATGGTCTTGGCCTGTTCCTGCAGCGCTTCGCGGCGGTGCTGGCGTTCACGCAGGACGCTGCGCGTGCGCCCCTCGACCTGGCCCCACAGGGTCTGCTGGTTGGTGCTCAGGTTCATGGCCTTCTTGAGATCGGCGGCCATGAACATCAGGTCGTTGGCGCGCAAATCCATCAGCGGCACCGCGAACGACGGGGTAGCGCTGCCGAGGGCGAGCGCCAGCAGGCAGGCACGGATCAGGCGGGGTTGGTTCATGCAGGGCTCCAGGGCAAAAAAAAGCCCACGGATGGGGATCCGTGGGCAAAGACCACTTCAAGAGTGGAGAGAGAGAAAAACTGGAATCACTATAGAGCCCGCTGAGCTGCCTTGTCCGGGCTCTTTACAAATACTTACCGGGTGTTCGGGGCGGGATACACGGATTTACAGGAACATGGAATTTGTATGTACGCCACTCCCCGTCATTCCCGCGCGCAGGCGGGAATGACGGTAGGGGCAAGCACGCCGGTGCGGATTGACCGGGACAATAAGCCAGACAATAAAAAAGGCTGCCGCAGCAGCCTTTTATTGGAACACGCAGCGCTCAGGAATTGAGCTGCTTCGCGTCACCCAGCTTGTCCTTGTAGGAATCGAAGATCTTGGCCAGTGCATCGCGCATCGACACTTCCGGCTTCCAGCCCAGCTCGGACTGGGTGTTCTCGATCTTCGGCACGCGGTTCTGCACGTCCTGGTAGCCGGTGCCGTAGTAGGCGCCCGAGCTGGTTTCCACCAGCTTGACCAGTTTCGCGGTGTCGCGGTATTCCGGATAGGTAGCGGCCAGGTCCAGCATCATGGTCGCCAGTTCGCGGATCGAGTAATTGTTGACCGGGTTGCCGACGTTATAGATCTTGCCGGTGGCCTTGCCGTCCTTGTTCTCGATGATGCGCATCAGGGCGTCGATGCCGTCGTCCACGTAGGTGAAGGAACGCTTCTGGGCGCCGCCATCCACCAGTTGGATCGGCTCGCCGCGCACGATGTGGCCCAGGAACTGGGTCAGCACGCGCGAAGAACCTTCCTTCGGCGTGTGGATCGAATCCAGGCCGGCGCCGATCCAGTTGAACGGACGGAACAGCGTGAAATTCAAGCCTTCCATGCCGTAGCCCCAGATCACGCGGTCCATCAATTGCTTGGCGCAGGCATAGATCCAGCGCGGCTTGTTGATCGGGCCGTAGACCAGTTCGGAGTTTTCCGGGTCGAATTCGGCGTCCGGGCTCATGCCATAGACTTCCGAGGTCGACGGGAAGATCAGGTGTTTCTTGTATTTCGCAGCCGAGCGCACGATCGGCAGATTCGCCTCGAAGTCCAGCTCGAACACGCGCAGCGGTTCTTTCACATAGGTCGACGGCGTGGCGATCGCCACCAGCGGCAGGATCACGTCGCACTTCTTGACGTGGTACTCGACCCATTCCTTGTTGATCGTGATGTCGCCCTCGAAGAAGTGCATGCGCGGCTTATATGCGTCATTCGCGAGCAAGTCGCCGATCCGCTCGCACTGCATGTCCATGCCATACACTTCCCAGTCGGTCGTCTCGAGAATACGCTTGGAAAGGTGGTGACCGATAAAACCGTTGACGCCGAGGATGAGGACTTTTTTCATTTCAAATAAGAAACATTTTCGCGGGTGGCCTGATTATACCACTGCGCAAATTTGCGCAATCCCGCCTCCAGGGAGGTGGTCGGCTTGTAACCGACCCAGTCCTGCAGCTTGCCGGTGTCGGCGTGGGTCGCCGGCACGTCGCCCGGCTGCATCGGCTGGAAATCCAGCGTCGCCTTGACGCCGACCGCGCCTTCCAGGGTGCGGATGAAGTCCAGCACCTGCACCGGGCTGTTGTTGCCGATGTTGAAGACCGCATGCGGCGCCTTGCCGCCATTCTCCGCCGCCTGGGGCGAGGGCTTGAACAGCAGGCGCACCACGCCCTCGACGATGTCGTCGATATAGGTGAAGTCGCGGTACAGCTTGCCTTCGGCGAACACCGGGATGCTCTCGCCCGCCAGCATCTTGCGCGCGAAGCTGAAGTAGGCCATGTCCGGGCGGCCCCAGGGACCATACACGGTGAAGAAACGCAAGCCGGTGATCGGCAAACCGTACAGGTGGCTGTAGGTGTGCGCCATCAGCTCGTTGGCCTTCTTGGTCGCCGCGTACAGCGACACCGGGGTATCGGTCTGGTCGCTTTCGCTGAACGGCGTCTTGGCGTTGGCCCCATACACGCTGCTGCTGCTGGCGTACACCAGGTGCTGGGTCTGGTGCTTGCGGCAGGCTTCCAGGATATGGCCGAAGGCCACCAGGTTCGACTGCACGTAGGCCGCTGGATTCTTCAGCGAATAGCGCACGCCGGCCTGGGCCGCCAGGTGCACGACCAGCGCCGGCTGCACGCGGTCGAACAGGGCCGCGGTCTGGCCGGCATCGCTCAGCTCGACCGTCTCGCAAGCCACCCCGGCCGGACCCAGCAGGGCCTGGACGCGGTGCTGCTTGAGCGCCGGGTCGTAATAATCGTTGAAATTGTCGCAGCCGACCACCTGGTAGCCCATGCCGGCCAGGCGTACCGCCACCGCGCTGCCGATGAAGCCGGCGGCGCCGGTGACGAGGACGGTGCCCTTGTTGGCTACCTGCTTGGCTGCATCGGTCATCAGTCGGCTTTCCTGGAACGGCGGCCGATGCCTTCGTAGACCAGGCCGGCGGCGGCGAATGCTTCCGGATCGTAGATGTTACGACCGTCGAACACCGCTTTCAGTTTCAGCTGGTCGGCCAGGAAAGGCAGGTCCGGCGCGCGGAATTCCTTCCACTCGGTGACCAGCACCAGCACGTCGGCACCTTCGACCGCCGCCTTGGCGGAATCGGCGATGCGCAGGCGCGCCTGGCACAGTTCTTCGCCATGGTCGGCCAGCAGCACGCGCCGGGCTTCAGTGCTGGCGACCGGGTCATAGGCGACGACCTTGGCGCCGGCCGCGAACAGCGACTTGATCAGGATGCGGCTCGGCGCTTCGCGCATGTCATCGGTGTTCGGCTTGAACGACAGGCCCCACAGCGCGATGGTCTTGCCGTTCAGTGCTTCCTCGGAACCGAAGAAGCGTACCAGCTTGTTGAACAGCACGTTCTTCTGGGCGTCGTTGACGGTTTCGGTGGCGCTCAAGAGGTGCAGCGGCTGGTTGTGGCCGCTGGCGGTCTTGATCAGGGCCTTGACGTCTTTCGGGAAGCAGGAGCCGCCATAACCCATGCCGGCGTACAGGAAATCGGGACCGATCCGCGGGTCCATGCCGATGCCCATGCGCACGGCTTCGATGTCGGCGCCCAGCAGTTCGGACAGATTCGCCAGCTCGTTCATGAAGCTGATGCGGGTGGCCAGCATGGCGTTCGCCGCGTATTTCGTCAGTTCGGCGCTGCGCACGTCCATCTCGACGAATTTTTCGTGGTTGCGGCTGAAGGGCGCGTACAGCTTGCGCATCTGCTTCATCGCTTCGGCTTCATCGCCGCCGACCACGATGCGGTCCGGTTTCATGAAGTCCTCGATGGCCGCGCCTTCCTTCAGGAATTCGGGATTGCTGACCACGCTGAAGGCGACGTCCACGCCGCGCTTCTCGAGCTCGCCGGCGATGGCGCGCTTGACCTTTTCGGCGGTGCCGACCGGTACGGTCGACTTGTCGACGATCACCGCCGGCTTGGTCAGGCGCTCGCCGATGCTGCGTGCGGCCGACAGGATGTGGGTCAGGTCGGCGCTGCCGTCTTCGTCCGGCGGGGTGCCCACGGCCAGGAAGATGATGTCGGCGTGGCTGACCGCGTCGTCGTAGTCCGAGGAGAACAGCAGGCGGCCGGCGGCGGCGTTGCGCTGCACCAGGCTGTCCAGGCCGGGTTCGTGGATCGGGATGATGCCATCCTTCAGCATCGAAATTTTGCGCGTGTCGACGTCCAGGCACAGCACGGTGTTGCCGACGTCAGCGAAGCATGCGCCGGACACCAGTCCGACGTAGCCAGTCCCGATAACTGAAATTTTCATAATGTGGTCAGATACAGTAGAGGTAGATGAATGCAGTAAATATTGAACAGGGCGCCGGGGCGCGCTGCCAGCGGATGCATCGCACCAATACAGGCCGAATGATCTTTCCGCTAGGCTAGGAATTGGCAGAATTTATCATACATTGCTGGCGTGCACGGTACACACCTTACATTTTTGCTATTAAGAGACGGCGATTTCTTTAGAAAAGACAGGTGTTGCTTTCTGTAACATAATACCGGGCGCGGCGTACTACCTTGCAGCGCACCATTTCGACCAGGCCCCCGAACCCATGAAGCTTCTTACATTCAGCACGCTGTTCCCCAACACGGTCAAGCCCAGCCACGGCATCTTCGTGGAAACCCGCCTGCGCTACCTGCTGGGCAGCGGCAAAGTGGAATCGAAAGTGGTGGCACCAGTGCCCTGGTTCCCCTCGAGCAACCCGCGCTTTGGCGACTATGCCGGCTTCGCCAAGGTGCCGCGCCGCGAAACCCGCTACGAGATCGACGTGCGCCACCCGCGCTACCTGGTGATCCCGAAAGTCGGGATGACGGCCGCGCCCTGGCTGCTGGCCCAGTCCGCCAAGAAGGAAATCGGCCGCATCCTCGACGAAGGCTACGATTTCGACGCCATCGACGCCCATTACTTCTATCCGGACGGCGTGGCCGCGGTCATGCTCGGCAAGTACTTCAACAAGCCGGTGGTGATCACGGCGCGCGGCACCGACATCAACCTGATCCCGCAATACGCGCTGCCGAAAAAGCAGCTGATGTGGGCCGGCGAGCACGCGGCCGGCATGATCACGGTCTGCAACGCCCTGCGCGACGAGATGGTCGGCCTGGGCATGCCGGGCGAACGCATCGTCCCGCTGCGCAACGGCGTCGATCTGCAGCGTTTCGCGCCGATGGACCGCCAGGCCGCGCGCGCCAAGCTCGGCATCGACGGCTTTACCCTGGTCTCGGTCGGCCTGCTCGACCAGCGCAAGGCCCATCACCTGACCATCGGCGCCCTGCCCCTGATGCCGGACACGACATTGCTGATCGCCGGTACCGGCCCCGAGCGCAAGAACCTGGAAAACCAGGCGCGCCAGCTGGGCGTGGCCGAGCGCGTGAGCTTCCTCGGCTCGGTCGCCCAGCCGCAATTGAAAGAGTATTACAACGCCGCCGACGCCATGGTGCTGGCCTCCAGCCGCGAAGGCTGGGCCAACGTGCTGCTGGAATCGATGGCCTGTGGCACGCCGGTGGTGGCCAGCAATGTCTGGGGCACGCCGGAAGTGGTGGCCGCGCCCGAGGCCGGCGTGCTGATGCCGGAGCGCACCCCGGAAGGCATCGCGCGCGCGCTGCGCACCCTGCGCGAGAATTACCCCGACCATGCGGCCACGCGCCGCTATGCCGAGAATTTCAGCTGGGACGCGACCACCGAAGGCCAGATCCAGCTGTTTTCGCGCATCATCGGCGCCGCCCGGCCCGCCGCCTCACGCCAGCGCGCGGCCGCCTAGCCGGAGGACGAGCTCCGGCACGCGGGGCGCAACGGGGGTATACTCGGCCGGAAACTTCACTTCGGACCGATTCCTCAGCACATGGGCTCTCCCCTCAAGAACTACGGCCTGGTCACCCTCGGGGTGATCCTCGGGGTCGCGGTGACGATGCAGTTCTCGGCACTGGCGCACAAGCCGGTCGAGGACGCCATGCCGGTCGAAGCCCTGCGCCAGCTGGCCAGCGCCTACCGCCTGGTCGAGGCGGATTACGTGGAACCGGTCGACCAGCGCAAACTCCTGACCCAGGCGATCGCCGGCATGGTGGCCTCGCTCGACCCGCATTCGGCCTACCTCGACCGCGCGGCCTACCGCGAACTGCGCGAAGGCACCGAGGGCAAATTCGTCGGCCTCGGCATCGAAATCGGCCAGAGCGACGAGGGCTACATCAAGATCGTCGCCCCGATCGAGGATTCGCCGGCCTGGCGCGCCGGCATCAAGCCGGGCGACCTGATCGCCCGCATCGACGGCGCCGCCGTGCAGGAAATGGACCTGGATACGGCGATCAAGCGCATGCGTGGCGCGCCGCACAGCAAGGTCGTCCTCACCATCCTGCGCAAGGACGCGCCGGCGCCGCTCCAGCTCACCATCACGCGCGAGGAAATCGTGCAGAAGAGCGTCAAGGGCAGGATCGTCGCGCCCGGCTATGCCTGGGTGCGCGTCTCGCAGTTCCAGGAACCGACCGTCGACGACCTGGCCAGGAAACTGGCGGCGCTGGCGCGCGAAGAGCCGGACATCAAGGGCCTGGTGCTGGACTTGCGCAATGACCCGGGCGGCCTGCTGCAAAGTGCGATCGGCGTGGCCGCGGCCTTCCTGCCGCGCGGCGCCGAAGTCGTCTCGACCAACGGCCAGCTGGAAGAATCGCGGGCGCGCTTCTATGGCCGCCCCGAGTACTACATGCTGGAGCGCGGCAGCGACCCGCTGGCCAAGGTGCCGGCGCTGTTCAAGACCGTGCCGATGGTGGTGCTGGTGAACACCGGCTCGGCCTCGGCCTCGGAAATCGTGGCCGGCGCGCTGCAGGACTACAAGCGCGCGGCGATCGTCGGCAGCCCGACCTTCGGCAAGGGCTCGGTGCAGACCATCCGCCCGCTGAGCGGCGACGCCGCCGTGAAACTCACCACCGCGCGCTACTACACGCCGGGCGGACGCTCCATTCAGGCGCGCGGCATCCTGCCCGACATCCCGGTCGACGAAACCGCCGACGGCGACGGCTTGAATGCCCTGCGCATGCGCGAAGCCGATCTGCAGCGCCACCTGTCCAACGACCGCGAACACGAGGAAGCCACGCGCCCGGACGACATCGAGGAGCAGCGCCGCATCCTGGCGCGCGAACGCCACCGCAAGCCCCTCGATTTCGGCAGCGCCGACGATTTCCAGCTGGCCCAGGCCCTGCGCCAGCTGCAGGGTTTGCCGGTGCAGTTGTCGAAGCGGGCCACGGCCACGGCGCCGCTGGCCCAGCACGCACGCTGAGATTGCGCAAAGCCTGTACCGACAGGCTTCCTGTTGAATAGACATCGTGTCCACCCACGCTGTTGCCACCCCGCGCGGGGCGGTTCCCACCGTCAGTACGATTGTGTAGAATCGCCAGATTCTGCGGGAGTTGCTTCCCGTTATCACCTTGGAAAGTCAATCATGAAATCTGTCGTCATCAGCGGCACCGGCCTGTTCACCCCTCCGCATGCCATCTCCAACGATGAGCTGGTGACCGCCTTCAACGCTTACGTCGAACTGTTCAATGCCGAGAACGCGGACGGGATCGCGGCCGGTACGATCACCGCGCTGGAACCGTCCAGCAGCGCCTTTATCGAAAAAGCCTCGGGCATCAAGTCGCGCTACGTGATGGAAAAGGCGGGCATCCTGGATCCGGCCCATATGACGCCGCGCATCAAGGAGCGCGCCGACGAAGAGCTGTCGCTGCAGGCGGAAATCTGCGTGGCCGCCGCGCGCCAGGCATTGGAGCGCGCCGGCCGCACCGCCGCCGATATCGACATGGTGCTGGTCGCGGCCAGCAACATGCAGCGCGCCTATCCGGCCATGGCGGTCGAGGTGCAGGATGCGCTCGGCATCGAGGGCTTCGGCTTCGACATGAACGTGGCCTGCTCGTCCGCCACCTTCGCGATCCAGACCGCCGCCGCCGCCGTGCAGACCGGCCAGGCGCGCGCGGTACTGGTGCTGGACCCGGAAATCACCAGCGCCCACCTCAACTTCCGCGACCGCGACAGCCATTTCATCTTCGGCGACGCTTGCACCGCGATGATCATCGAAGGCGCCGACACCGCCACCAGCGCGCACCAGTTCGAAATCCTCGACTCCAGGCTGAAGACCAAGTTCTCGAACAACATCCGCAACAACTTCGGCTTCATGAACCGTTTCGATGAAGCCGGCATCGGCCTGGCCGACAAACTGTTCCGCCAGCAGGGCCGCAAGGTGTTCAAGGAAGTCTGCCCGATGGCGGCCGAGATGATCCGCAACACCGTGGAAACCGCCGGCCTGCAGGTGACCGACATTGCGCGCTTCTGGCTGCACCAGGCCAACCTCAGCATGAACCAGCTGATCATGCGCACCCTGCTCGGCCGCGACGCCGAGGCCAGCGAAGCGCCGGTGATCCTGGATACCTATGCGAATACCTCGTCGGCCGGTTCCATCATCGCCTTCCACGCCTACCAGGACGACATGCCGAGCGGCAGCGCGGGCGTGATCTGCTCTTTCGGCGCCGGTTATTCGATCGGTTGCGTGGTGGTGCGCAAGAAGTAATCGAGTACTCAAATGGGTATCCGGGAGGGCTCATTTGAGCCCTTTTTTTGTTCATATTGATTATTAGTTAATATTACGAGCGGAAACTTGGTAGTTCGATTCCTACAAGGGTACGCTCCCTCTTCCTCTGGAATACGCGCTATCCAGCGCGCATGATCTTCCTGTCAGCGCATCAATGCGCAGCACTTGAGGAGGATCAACATGACCAAGCAAAAAGGCCCAGATAGCGTCCGCGCACGTGGGATTGCCAAGGAAAAAAGCGTCCCCGTCGCCAACAACAGCCAGCAGCCGCGCGCACCGGGCTGGGTGGCACCGGGCGGCGCCAATGTGCAGTCGGCCAACATCGAAGAACAAGGCGCGGCGCTGCGCGCGCGCGGCTCCTTCCAGGGTGGTGGTGCCGGTGACGAGAACGTCGGCAGCCAGCGCGGCGGCGGCGGTGCCCAGCAAGCCGGCTGGAGCGCCCGCCAGAGCGCCCAGCGCATGCAGGCACGCGGCGAAGAGGATCGCCTGAACGCCTCTCGGCAGTCGGGGTATGGCGGGATGGAACAGAAGCAGGTTAGCGGTTCGCATGGCGGCGGGGTTGGGCAGCCGGCGGCGGATATGGCCAGCAAGCCGAGCAAGAAGGATAGTGGTGGGGCTGGGCAGGATTGAATAAACCCGTCGTCCTCGGCAATGCCGGGGATGACGGTGGCGCTACAAGCGCGCCGCCAGCTCCGCCCCTTCCCGGATCGCCCGCTTCGCATCCAGCTCGGCCGCCAGCGCCGCCCCGCCGATCTTGTGGAAGCGCGGCCCATGACCACTCCCGCTGCTGCCCTCCGGGGGCATCAGTTCCGCCAGGCTTTCCTGTCCGGCGCAGATCACCACATTGTCCACCGCCAGCAGGCGCCGTTCGCCGCCCACCGTGATGTGCAGGCCGGCGTCGTCGATGCGTTCGTATTGCACCCCCGCCATCATGGTGACGCCGTGGCGCGCCAGGGTGGCGCGGTGGACCCAGCCCGAGGTCTTGCCGAGGCCGGCGCCGGGGCGCGTGGTCTTGCGCTGCAATAGCCAGACCTGGCGCAGCGGCGCCAGTACCACCGGGGCCGTCAAGCCGCCCGGTGCGCGCACCTGCGGGTCGACGCCCCATTCCTGCATCCAGTCGCCCACCGCTACCGGCAGCGGATCGGCAGGATCGTGCAGCAGGAATTCGGCGGTGTCGAAGCCGATGCCGCCGGCGCCGATGATGGCCACGCGCGCGCCGGCGCTTGCCCTGCCCTGCAGCACGTCCAGGTAGGACAGCACCATCGGATGGTCGATGCCCTTGATGGCAGGGGAGCGCATGCGCACCCCGGTGGCCACGATCACCTCGTCGAAGCCGGCCGCCAGCAGTTCCTCGCGGCCGACGCGCCGGCCCAGGCGGAGCTCGACGCCGCTCAAGGCCAGCTTGCGGCCGAAGTAGCGGATGGTTTCCGCGAACTCCTCCTTGCCGGGAATTCGCATCGCCACCCGGAACTGGCCGCCGATGTGCTCGGCCGCGTCGAACAGCGTCACGGCGTGGCCGCGTTCGGCCGCCACCGTCGCCGCCGACAGCCCGGCCGGCCCGGCGCCGATCACGGCGATGCGGCGGCGCCGCACCGCCGGCCGGAACACCAGCTCGGTCTCGTGGCAGGCGCGCGGATTCACCAGGCAGGAAGCGCGTTTGTTGGCAAAGGTGTGATCCAGGCAAGCCTGGTTGCAGGCGATGCAGGTGTTGATCTCGTCGCTGCGCCCGCCCTGCGCCTTGGCCACCCAGTCCGGGTCGGCCAGGAAGGGGCGCGCCATCGACACCATGTCGGCGTCGCCGCGCGCCAGCAGGGATTCCGCATCGTCCGGCATGTTGATGCGGTTCGAGGCCACCACCGGGATCGTCACCGCCTGGCGCAGGCGCCCGGCGATGGCGGCGAAGGCCGCGCGCGGCACCGAGGTGACGATGGTCGGTATGCGCGCCTCGTGCCAGCCGTAGCCGGTGTTGAGGATGGTGGCGCCGGCCGCTTCCAGGGCCTGCGCCACGGCCACGATCTCGTCCCAGGTATTGCCGCCCTCGACCAGGTCGAGCACCGACAGCCGCACCATCAGGATGAAATCGGCGCCGGCGGCGGCGCGGATGCGGCGCACCACCTCCACCGCCAGGCGCACGCGGTTGTCGAGCGGCCCGCCCCAGCGGTCCTGGCGGCGGTTGCTGCGCGCGCACAGGAACTGGTTGAGCAGATAGCCTTCGCTGGCCATCACTTCGACGCCGTCATAGCCGGCGCGCCGCGCCAGGCTGGCGCAGCGGGCATAGTCGGCGATGGTGGCTTCGATGCCGCGTTCGCTCAGCGCGCGCGGGCGGAAGGGAGAAATCGGCGACTTGATGCTGGACGCCGACACCACCAGCGGCTGGTAGCCGTAGCGGCCCGCGTGCAGGATCTGCAGCAGGATCTTGCTGCCCTCGTCATGCACGGCGCGCGTGACGCGGCGGTGGTTCCACAGGTCGCCGCGGACGTTGAGCGTGCCGCCGAAAGGCAGCAGCCAGCCCTGGCGGTTGGGCGAGATGCCGCCGGTGACGATCAGGCCGACGCCGCCGCGCGCACGCTCCCGGTAAAACGCCGCCAGCTTGCCGTAATGGTAGAAACGGTCTTCGAGCCCGGTGTGCATCGAGCCCATCATCACGCGGTTCTTCAATGTGGTGAAGCCGAGGTCGAGCGGCGCCAGCAGGTGCGGATAGGTGGCGGCGGTCATCTCCTCAGACCGGATAGCTCTCGGGCGAACGCAGCTCGGCGAACTGTTCGATGCTGCCGATGCGCACCGTGACCGGATTCAGGATGGCTTGCGGCGACATCGAGCGCCAGGCGAACTTCCATTCCTTTTCGCGGGCGTCGGCCGCGGTCTTGGAAAACGCCAGGCCGAGCGGCGAACGGGCGCCGTATTCGACCGCGCCGTCGATGCCGGCCCAGTTGGGCAAGGTGCGCTGCACCGCGCGGTGCAGGCGTTCGCCGAAGGCTTCGGCGTCGTGGATGACCAGGCAGCTGTCGGCCGGGCCGAGCACGGTGAACAGCTCCTTGTCCCATTCCTGGGAAAAGGACAGGACCAGGAAGCCGTTGGCGGGCGCCAGGCGGAACTGGCCGGCGCTGAGCGCCTGTTCCAGTTCGCTGCGCATGCCGTAGCGGTACAGGGTGGGGGGGCGTTGGTAGTCGTGCATGGTGGTTCGATTCAATGGAAAAATGTGCTGCGAAGTCAGTGTGGCGCCATGCGCCGCGCCTGCCGCTCCGGGGTGTCGAGCAGGTGCATGCGCATGTAGCGGAAGGAGACGAAGACTTCGCGCAGCAGGAACAGGAAGCTGGCGATCAGGGCGACCATCGCCAGCACGAACATGCCGGCGATGTAGCGGTCGAGCGGCAGGTTGGCGGTGTCGTTGAGGAACAGGCAGGAGATGATCACGCAGATCAGGAAGCCGCAGCCGGTGCTGGCGGTGAGCGCGTAGTTGATCAGCTGCCAGCGCACGTAGAGCACGCTCAGCTCTTCGCTGCACTCGGGGTCGGGACCGGCACGCAGCTGCTGCTTGAGCTCGCGCGTGCGGTCGATGATGCGCGCCAGGCGGTTCATCAGCACGGTGAGCTTGGTGGCGACGCCGGTCAGCAGGAACACGGGCGCGATCGCCAGCTGGATCACGTGGCCGATGTCGTTGGTCTGGATGTTCATGGGTGTCTGGCCCTGGTTAATGGTCGAAACGGCCGTGGCGCTTGAACTGCTCGGTGGCGGCGACCAGGGCGCGCGCGATCCCGGTTTCCAGGGCGCCGTGGCCGGCGTCCGGAATCATGCGCATCTGCGCACCGGGCCAGGCCTGCTGCAGGCGATACGCCGCCAGCGGCGGGCAGATCACGTCGTAGCGGCCCTGCACGATCACCGCCGGCAGGTGGGCGATGCGTCCCATGTCGCGGATCAGCTGGTCGTCCTCGAGGAAGGCGCCATGCGCCATGTAGTGCGCTTCGAGGCGGCCGACGCCGAGGTCGAGGGTGTCGGAGGCGCTCTCCTCTTCCTGCGGCAGCAGGAACACGCGGCGGCCTTCGAAGCGGCTCCAGGCGCGCGCCGCCGGCCAGAACTGCGCCGGGTCGTCGCACAGCAGGCGTTTGGTATAGGCCTGCAGCAGGTCGCCGCGCTCCTCGACCGGGATCGGGGCAATGAAGTCCTCGTACAGTTCGGGGTAGAACCAGCGCACGCCGTACAGGAAGAACTCGATCTCGCTCGGGGTGCACAGGAAGATCCCGCGCAGCACGAAGCCGAGGCAGCGCTCGGGATGGGCCTGGCCGTAGGCCAGCGCCAGCGTCGAGCCCCAGGAACCGCCGAACACCAGCCAGCGCTCGATGCCGAACATGGCGCGCAGGCGCTCGATGTCGGCGATCAGCAACTGGGTGGTGTTGTTGCGCCATTCGCCCAGCGGGGTCGATTTGCCGGCGCCGCGCTGGTCGAACAGGATCACGCGGTAGGCGCCGGGATCGAAAAAGCGGCGGTGCTGGGGCGACAAGCCGGCGCCGGGTCCGCCGTGCAGGAAGATCACCGGGATGCCGTTCGGATTGCCTACCTCTTCCCAATAGATCGTGTGCAAGTCATCGACCGCCAGCATGCCATGGCGGGTGGGCAGGATGGGCGGGAACAGCGACGGCGGGGTGGCAGGCATGGCGGTGTTGTTCTGATTGAAGCGACAATTGATTGTATCGCAATGCCCTGCGCATTCTGAAAAAAGCCGGTCAGAAAAACGTGTTGCATGCCCCGCGCACCACGTAGTCGTCGTCCACCGCCAGCAGCAGCGGCCAGCGGTCGAAGGTGGTGCACGGGTGCGAGATGCCGCAGCCGACCAGGTCGCCCACCGCCAGGCTGTCGCGCAGTGGTCCCTCCGGCAGCCGCAGGTAGGCATGCTGGTCGTTCATCTTGACGATGGCGCAGCCCGGCGGCAAGGCTTGCGGCGCGCCCGGTCCCGGGCGGTGGGTCAGCAGCGGGACCGGCAGGCCGGCGTCGTGGGAAGCGTCGCGCTTGCCCATGCCCAGGATCGCCAGGCCGGGTTCCGGGCGTGACAGCACCACGCTCCAGACTTCCAGCGCCGCGCGAAGGCCCGGGCCCGGAACGGCGCCGCCGTCTGCCTGCTCGCGCGCATCGAGTGCGGCCAGCGCCTCGCGGTATATCCCATGGTCGCTGGTGAGGTAGCAGCCGCTGCGCAGGATCGGGCGGAGCGGCCGCGTCAAGCCGTGCAGGCGGGCGAAGCCGCGCGCCACCAGGTCGAAGTAGGCCGAGCCGCCGGCCGAGACCAGGATCGCGGCACCGGTAAACAGGCCTTCGTCGTCGGCTTCCAGCACCAGCGCGCACAGCTGGTCGACAAAGGCCGTCACCGCGCGCAGGTCGGCGTCGCGGTCGTCCGACACCAGCAAGCCTTCGTAACCCTCGAAACCGGCCAGCGCCAGTCCGGGGGCGCCGGCCAGTGCGCGCGCCACCGTCAGGGCCTCTTCGGGCGTGCGGCAGCCGGCGCGCTTGCCCGCCAGGCCCAGCTCGACCAGCACCGGCAGCGGCCGCGCCGGCGGGTGCAAGGCGACTTCCTCGGCGAGGCGCGCCACGCCCGTCAGCGAATCGGCCAGCACCACGCATTCGAAATCGGGGTCGCCGCGCATCAGGTGCAGCAGCGCGCGGATGTCGCTCCTGGCCACCAGCTGGTTGGCCAGCAGCACGCGGCGCACGCCGAAGCGGTGCGCCACCTGCACCTGGGGCACGCTCGCCAGGGTGATACCCCAGGCGCCGTGGGCCAGCTGGGCGCCGAACAATTGCGGGCACATGGTGGTCTTGCCGTGCGGCGCCAGCAGCGCTTCGTGGCGCGCGCAAAAGTCGCGCATCCAGGCCAGGTTGTGCGCCAGCGCCGACAGGCGCAGGATCGCCACCGGGAAGCTGGTGTCGCCGCGCAGCAGATGCCAGCCCTGCACCGCGATCGCCCCCTGGCGCAGCGGCGCGGTGATCGGCAAGCCCTTCACGCCGGGCTGCAGCCATTGTTCGTCCAGGCTGGACAGCGACAGGCCGCCATGGGGCAAGTTGTTCATGGGTGCTCCCCCGCGGCGCGGCGGCGCTTCAGTGCATCGTTGAGGTCGGCCAGCAGCAGCCCGGCCGTGGGCATGACGTCGCGCGCGCCGGGCGTATAGAACACGCCGGTGGCAATGCCTTCCTGCGCCAGCTGGGGTAGCAATTCGTCCATCAGCTCGTCCAGCGCGAACGCGTGCGGCGCATAGCCGGTCCATTCGTAATCGGCGCAGACCTGGGCGAACTCGCTGTCCGGCCACAGCGGAAACACCAGGGTGCCGTCTTCCTTCTTCGCCAGCGCCCAGCCCTGGCGGTACAGGCTCCACACCACGCCGGTCGCCACCACCCGCTCGATGAAATAGGCGTAGCGCTGGGGTCCCGGCAGCATCACCACCGCCTGCAACTGTCTGGTATCGATTGCCATTCCCGCTCCCCGTCGCTGATTGGTATCGCGCATCGCGCCGTTCATCATGTCGTCATGAGGATACGCCAAGCTGTGCCCGGGGCGGCGCACCGCGAGGGGCTGATTCGTTACGTGTGTAAAAAACACTGTTTCCGGGATTCACGTAATATGCATCGGATATTTTTTCCGATTCCTGGCGGCATGAGACCAGTGTCGCCGACCACTTTGTCCGCCCCCATGCAGCCCAAGTTTTCCGCCTACCTCGATGTCGTGCGTTTCCTTGCCGCCCTGACGGTCTTCCTCGGCCATGCCGCAGGCGTGCACTGGACCCAGGGTTTCCTGTGGCAATTCGGCCCCTATGGCGACACCTGCGTGGTGATCTTCTTTGTCCTGTCCGGCTTCGTGATCGCCTATGTCGCCGACACCAAGGAAGGCAACTGGTGGACCTATGGCGCCAACCGCATCGCGCGCCTGTGGTCGGTGGTGATTCCGGCCCTGGCACTGACCTTCGTCATCGACTACGCCGGCGTCCGGCTGGCACCCGAACTCTATTTCGGCCAGCCCTGGTTCAACGGCGACCATCTCGGCCTGCGCTACCTGCTGTCCTTCCTGATGCTGCAGGAAACCTGGCACATCAATTATTCGCCGGGCACCAACCAGCCCTTCTGGTCGCTCGGCTATGAAGCGTTTTATTACCTGATCTTCGGCTTGCTGGCGTTTTACAGGGGACGCGCGAAACCGCTGGTATTGCTGGCGGTGGGCGCAATCGCCGGACCGCTGGTGCTGGTGTTGTTCCCGCTGTGGATGGCAGGCGTATTCGCGTATCACAAGTCGAAGGTGTGGCGGCTTCCGCTGCCGGCCGCGGCCGCCATGTTCGTGGCGGGCGCGCTGCTGCTGGTGCTGGCGCCGATGATCCGTCCCGCCATCAGCGTCCAATGGATGGGCCAGGAAATCGCCGCGCGCTACGTCGAAGCCTTCGCCTTCTTCCTGAACCTGATGGGGGCGCATCGCCTGTTGAGCGGGACTGCGCCGCTGCCGCCGCGGCTCGCCACGGCGATCAAGCGCGTCGCGTCGACCACCTTCGTGCTGTATTTGCTGCACCGGCCATTGATCCAGCTGTTCAGCTACATCGGCCCGGCCGATGCCGGCAGCTGGCAGCGGCGGGTGCTCGTCATCGGCGCCACCCTGCTCATCGTCGCCCTCGCCACGCCCTTGTGCGAACGCTTGCAGAAAATCCTGCGCGCCGCCTGGCTGCGCCGGCTGACGCCGAAAAGCGCCGGCTTCATTCCGCGTCCAGCAGTTGCTGCAGCCGGCGCGGATAGTGATTCAGGAAGTCGCGCGTGACGGCGTAATGTTCGGTGTCCTCATAGGCGACCTCGGCGATGCCGCCGGCGTCGAAGCAGAGGATCCTGGCTTTCGGATAGGCCAGCAGGATCGGTGAATGGGTGGCGATGATGAACTGGCAGCCTTCCTGGACCAGCCGGTCGATCAGCGCCAGCGCCGCCAGCTGGCGGTTGGGAGACAGTGCCGCCTCGGGTTCGTCCAGCAGATACAGGCCGTCGCGCCGGAAACCCTGCAGCACGGCGAGGAAGGCTTCGCCGTGCGATTTCTTGTGCATCGACGGCCCGCCGCCGGGCCCGAGTTCGTCGAGGTAAGTGAACACATTGAACAGGCTCTCGGCGCGCAGGAAATAGGCAGCGCGCGGCTGACGCCAGCCCTTGACCAGCCGCAGCACCCGGTGCAGTGGCGACACTTCCTGCTGGGCGCGGTGGACGTTGCGCGTACCGCCCTCGGCCGGCATGCCCAGGGCCACCGCGATGGCTTCCAGCAGCGTCGATTTGCCGGCGCCATTCTCGCCGACGAAGAAGGTCACGTCGGGGTGCGGTTCCAGCACGCCCATGGCGCGCACGGCGGGGATGTTGAAGGGGTAATTGTCGAAGTCGAGGTCGGCCTGCGGGTCGATCGTGACCGAACGCAGATAGGGTTTGGCGGTGAGCGGCGGCATCGGTCTTCCAGACGTGAAAACACCGCCCTCGGGCGGTGTCGGGGGATTGTGCGGGCAAGCCTTACTGCATGTGCTGGCCGCCGTTGATGGCGATGTTGGCGCCGGTCACGAATGCGGCTTCGTCCGACGACAGGTAAGCGACCAAGCCGGCGACTTCTTCCGGTTTGCCCAGGCGGCCCATCGGGATTTGCGGCAGGATTTTGCTTTCCAACACTTCGCTCGGGATGTCGGTGACCATCTTGGTGCCGATATAGCCCGGCGAGATGGTGTTCACGGTCACGCCCTTGCGCGCCACTTCCAGCGCCAGGGCCTTGCTGAAGCCGTGGATGCCGGCCTTGGCCGCCGAGTAGTTGGTCTGGCCGAAGGCGCCCTTCTGGCCGTTGACCGAGGAAATGTTGATGATGCGGCCCCAGCCGCGTTCGACCATGCCGTCGGCGACCGGCTTGGTCATGTTGAACACGGAATCCAGGTTGGTCTTCATGACCGCATCCCAGTTCACCTTGTCCATTTTCTTGAAGGTCATGTCGCGCGTGATGCCGGCATTGTTCACCAGCACGTCGACCGGACCGACTTCCTGGCTGACCTTGGCCACGCAGGCCTGGGCGGAATCGTAGTCCGACACGTCGCACTCATACGCCTTGAATTCCAGGCCCTGTTCGCGCATCGACGCCAGCCAGCCTTGCGCCTTCTGGCTGCCCGGCGAATACGTCGTCACCACGGTGTAGCCCAGCGCCGCCAGCTTGATGCAGATTGCTTCGCCCAGACCGCCCATACCACCCGTTACCAATGCCACTCGATTCGTCATTGTCTTCTCCAGTTTTTCAAAAGCTGTTTTTGGAATTGCTTGATCGTGCCTGCCGGTCCAGCTGCCGCCTGGCCGCCTTGGCGGCGGCCTTCCATGCCCGAATGTAGCGCCCTGCTTTAACGCTCGACCGTCAGCGCCACGCCCATGCCGCCACCGATGCACAGGCTGGCCAGGCCCTTCTTGGCGTCGCGCCGCACCATTTCGTGCAGCAGGGTCACCAGCACGCGCGCACCGGAGGCGCCGATCGGGTGGCCGAGCGCGATCGCGCCGCCATTCACGTTGATCTTCGACGTATCCCAGCCCATCTGCTTGTTGACGGCGACGGCCTGGGCGGCAAAGGCTTCGTTGATTTCCATCAGGTCGACGTCTTCATGGGTCCAGCCCGCCTTTTCCAGCGCCATGCGCGCGGCCGGCACCGGGCCCATGCCCATGATGGCCGGGTCCAGGCCGGACAGGGCATAGGACTTGATGCGCGCCAGCGGGGTCAGGCCCAGCTCCTTGGCTTTCGAGGCCGACATCATGATCACGGCGGCGGCGCCGTCGTTCAGGCCGGAGGCGTTGCCGGCAGTGACAGAACCCTCCTTGTTGAAGGCGGGGCGCAGGCTGGCCAGGCCGTCCAGGGTGGCGCCGTGCTTCGGATACTCGTCGGTGTCGAAGATGGTGCTGCCTTTCTTGGAGGCGATCTCGATCGGGATGATCTCGTCCTTGAACTTGCCGTCCTTGATGGCGGCTTCGGCCTTCAGCTGCGACTGCAGGGCGAACTCGTCCTGCTCGGCGCGCGTGATCTCGTACTTGCGCGCCACGTTCTCGGCGGTCACGCCCATGTGGTACTGGTTGTAGACGTCCCACAGGCCGTCGACGATCATGGTGTCGACCAGCTTGGCGTCGCCCATGCGGAAACCGTCGCGTGAACCGTTCAGCACGTGCGGCGAGGCGCTCATGTTTTCCTGGCCGCCGGCGATCACGATCTCGGCGTCGCCGGCCTTGATGGCCTGGGCCGCCAGGTGGGTCGCGCGCAGGCCGCTGCCGCACACCACGTTCAGGGTCGAGGCCGGCACGCTGTCCGGCAGGCCGGCCTTGATCACCGCCTGGCGCGCCGGGTTCTGGCCGGCACCCGCGGTCAGGACCTGGCCCATGATGACTTCGCTGACGGCGGCCGGATCGATGCCGGTCTTGGCCAGCAAGTGCTTGATGACCTGGGCGCCCAGTTCGGTTGCAGGAATTTTGGCGAGCGTACCGCCGAACTTGCCGATTGCGGTGCGGCCGGCGGCCACGATAACGACATCTTCCATTTCAATCTCCGGAAATCCCGGCCGAGTGGCCGGGGTTAATGAATGCAGCCCTGCAGGCCGACCAGCTTTCACCACCACTACGGTCTATTAGATGGGGATTTAGTGGGGAAAGCCAACAATGTTAGATATTCAGCTTAAACATTGTTTGAGCAATATCAATCTTATCAGCTTATTTATCGAACGCTGCCGACGTTTGGCGCAATTTCTCTACTGCAGAGCAACTTTTTGCGACCCAGTTTTTTTGCATGGAAATACTCGTTGCCCTCTATAACCAAGGCGCCAAAACCCTTTCCCGTTCATGGAATTTTCACAGTAGAATGCACGGGCTAGTGCCAACCAGAATTATCCATGCCCAAAAGCCCGAGTTCCCTTCCCATCGAAATCAAAATCTCCACGGTCGTGGCTATTTCGGCGATCCTGCATTCGGCCGATCCGATGGCGATCGATGCCGCACTGAAGCAGATGACCGGGGGCGTATCGGACTTTTTCGAAGATGAATTCGCGGTGATCGACATCGCCGCGATCGCCGAGGATGCCGCCCAGGTCGATTGGGAAGCGCTGATCCGCCTGCTCAAGGGCTACCGCCTGAACGCGGTGGCCGTGCGCGGCGCCCCGGCTGCCTTGCACGACGTGATCCGCGCCCACGACCTGTTCCTCGACGACGGTTCCAGCGGCGCGCGTGACAACGCCGCGGCAGCGGCGCAAGCGGCCGAGCCGGCGGCGCCGGTCGCCGAAGCGATCCCGGTGCCGGGACCGATTGCGGCGCCGGCCACCGCAGCGGCATCCGCACCGGCGCCGGCCATGATCATCGACACCCCGGTGCGCGCCGGCCAGCGCATCTATGCGCGCGGCACCGACCTGATCATTACTGCGGTGGTGAACAATGGCGCCGAAATCATCGCCGACGGCAGCATCCACGTGTACGCGCCGCTGCATGGCCGTGCGCTGGCGGGCGCCTCGGGCGACGCCGGGGCCCGCATCTTCGCATTGCAGCTGGAACCGGAACTGGTGTCGATTGCGGGTGTCTACCGCACCTTCGACGAAGGCGTGCCGGCCGACATGGCGCGCACGCCGGTACAAATCCGTTTGGTCGGCGACCGAATCGATATATCATCGCTGGGTTCGGCCAATCGCCATTGAGCGCCATCGGCACGCCTACTCATCCAGCATTGACCAGATTGAATAATTAAGGACATCTCATCGTCATGGCAAGAATTATCGTAGTAACGTCCGGCAAGGGCGGCGTGGGCAAAACCACCTCCAGCGCGAGCTTCTCGACCGGCCTGGCGCTGCGCGGCCACAAGACCGTCGTCATCGATTTCGACGTCGGCCTGCGTAACCTCGACCTGATCATGGGCTGCGAACGCCGCGTGGTGTACGACTTGATCAACGTGATCAACAAGGAAGCCACGCTCAACCAGGCGCTGATCAAGGACAAGCACTGCGAAAACCTGTTCATCCTGCCGGCGTCCCAGACCCGCGACAAGGATGCGCTGAGCGAAGACGGCGTCGAGCGCGTGCTGAACGAGCTGGTGCAGATGGGCTTCGAATACATCATCTGCGATTCGCCGGCCGGCATCGAGCACGGCGCCCTGATGGCGCTGACCTTCGCCGACGAAGCCGTCATCGTCACCAACCCGGAAGTGTCCTCGGTGCGCGACTCCGACCGCATTCTTGGCATCTTGCAAGCCAAGTCGCGCCGCGCCCAGAGCGGTGGCGAGCCGGTCAAGGAACACCTGCTGATCACCCGCTATTCGCCGCGCCGCGTCGACGCCGACGAAATGCTGTCCTACCAGGACGTGCAGGAAATCCTGCGCATTCCGCTGATCGGCATCATCCCGGAATCCGAAGCGGTGCTGCACGCATCGAACCAGGGTAATCCGGCCATTCATTTCAAGGATACCGACGTCGCCCAGGCCTACCAGGACGTGGTGGGCCGTTTCCTCGGCGAAGAGATCCCGTTGCGCTTCACCAGTTACGAAAAACCGGGCCTGATGAAGCGTCTGTTTGGGGTAAAGTGATATGGCTTTGCTTTCATTCCTGTTTCCTCAGAAACAGAAAAGCGCGACGGCAGCCAAGGAAAGGCTGCAGATTATCATCGCCCGCGAGCGCACCAGCCGCAGCGGCCCGGATTTCCTGCCGGCCCTGCATCGCGAACTGATCGAGGTGATTTCGAAATACACCAAGGTCAACGCCGACGACATCAAGATTTCGCTGGACCGCCAGGGCAACCTGGAAGTCCTCGACGTCAACGTGGTCTTGCCGGACGCCTGAGCCGGCCGTCCCGCACCCGTTCGAAGAACGCATCGGCCGCCGCCAGCCCGCCCCGGCTGGCGGCGGTTTTTTCATGTCAGGCCGGTGGCGTTGGCACTTTGTCCCCTACTTTGCCGGCCACTTCGCGCGCAACCCGGGTGCAAGCCTCCACGTGCTGGTAGCCCATCTGGCGAAACAAGGCGAAACCGATCGCCGCCGAGGCGATCTGCCCGGCCAGCGGCACCACCTTGGCGGCCGACTTGGCGGCCAGCTTGGCCCCCGATTTCTGCAATAGCTTGATCACCAGTTCGCGCGTCACCAGTTTGCCGACCAACATGCCGCCGAGGGCGCCCACCGCTTCATAGGCCGCCACGCGCATGCGCGGCTGCAGCAGCTCGATCTGCTCGGGCGTCAGGCCGAAGGCGCGGTTGATGTCCTCGACCATGCTGGCGAAGCTCGACAGGTCGGCCACCATGTCGATCCCGGGCACCGGCACCGCCGCCACCCCCGCCGAGATCATGGCCCGCTTGCGCACCAGGGCGCGGCAGCGCTCGCGCACCTGTTCGATATCCACGTTCGTCACCGGCAGCAAGACCAGGCCCGGATCTTTCTTCTTTTTTAGAAACATGTGAAACTCCTATCCTGATGGTCGCAAGCATTGTAACCAGCGGTTTATTAATATATTGCTACAACTGTGACGTTATTCCCCAACGGAAATGTGAATTTCCGTTAAGCCTGTGTGGCTTTATTTTAAAAGTCTGCTATATTCCGAAATAAGTTGTAGGATCGTTCCTACATTAGCTCTTCACGCTGTCCCACCCCCATGCCGAGACCGCCCTCATGCGTATAGCAGTACTGGACAACGATACCACCCAGGCCGACTTGATCTGCCAAGTTTTGAATGGCGCCGGCCATAGCTGCCAAGCATTTGATAGCGGTAAAGATCTGCTGGGGCAGTTGCGCAAGGACAGTGCCGACCTCTTGATCCTGGACTGGCAGATCAATGACGTCCCGGCCCAGGAAGTGCTGCGCCGCGCCAAGGAAAAGATGGCCTCGAATACCCCGACCATGTTCCTGGCGGGCAGCGCGGCGGAAGACGACATCGTTGCCGGCGTCACCGCCGGTGCCGACGATTACCTGGTCAAGCCCCTGCGCCGCGGCGAACTGGTGGCGCGCGTGCAAGCCCTGCTGCGCCGCGCCTATCCTTCGCAGAATGGCGCCGAACAGCTGCAGTTTGGCCCCTACATCTTCGAAACCCGTCCGGGACGCCTGATGATGGATGGCGAGCAGGTCGACGTCACCCACAAGGAATTCAACCTGGCCCTGCTGTTCTTCCGCAACCTCGGCCGTCCGCTGTCGCGCGCCTACATCCACGAATCGATCTGGGTGCGCGAAACCGCCGTGCCCTCGCGCACCATGGACACCCATGTCTCGCGCGTGCGCAACAAGCTGCGCCTGCGTCCGGAGAACGGTTTCCGCCTGGTGCCCGTGTACAGCTACGGGTATCGCCTCGAAAAACTGGGCGCTTGAAGCCGCTCCGTGAAACCCTGCGGGCATGAGGGTATAATGGGCCCACTGCCCGTTTTTTGATCACCCATGCAACTCCTTGCCGTCGGTCTCAACCACACCACCGCCCCGGTCTCGCTGCGCGAGCAACTGGCGCTGGCGCCTGAGCAGCTGGGCGAGGCCGTGCAGGCGGCACGCGGCTGGTTCTCGCGCTCGAATACCACGGCGCGCGGCCAGGACGAAGCGGCCCTGCTCTCCACCTGCAACCGCACCGAGATGTACGCCGCCAGCGAGGTGCCCGACCCGCTCGACGCCTCCGCCCGTTTCCTGGCCGATTACCACCAGCTGAATTTCGCCGAACTGCGCCCGCACCTGTACATGCTGCCGCAGCACGACGCCGTGCGCCACGCCTTCCGCGTCGCTTCCGGCCTCGACTCCATGGTCCTCGGCGAAGCGCAGATCCTGGGCCAGATGAAGGACGCCGTGCGCGTGGCCGACGAAGCCGGCGGCCTCGGCACCTATCTGCACCAGCTGTTCCAGCGCAGCTTCGCGGTGGCCAAGGAAGTGCGCAGCACCACCGAGATCGGCGCCCACAGCGTGTCGATGGCGGCCGCCGCGGTGCGCCTGTCGGAGCGCATCTTCGATTCCGTCAGCGAGCAGAACGTCCTGTTCATCGGCGCCGGCGAAATGATCGAGTTGTGCGCGACGCACTTTGCGGCCCACAACCCGAAATCGATCACGGTGGCCAACCGCACCCTGGAACGCGGCGAAGCACTGGCCAACCGCTTTTCCGGCCGCGCGATCCGCCTGGCCGACCTGCCCGAGCAGCTGGCCCGGTTCGACATCGTGATCTCGTCCACCGCATCGACCCTGCCGCTGATCGGCAAGGGCCTGGTCGAACGCGCGATCAAGGCGCGCCGCCACCGTCCGATGTTCATGGTCGACCTGGCGGTTCCGCGCGACATCGAACCCGAAGTCGCGCGCTTGAGCGATGTCTTCCTGTACACCGTCGACGACCTGGCCGAAGTGGTGCGCAGCGGTGTCGAAAGCCGGCAAGCCGCCGTGGCCCAGGCCGAAGCCATCATCGACACGCGCGTGCAATCCTTCATGCACTGGATCGGCGACCGCGCCGTGGTGCCGGTGATCCGCGACCTGCACGAATCCAGCGAACTCCTGCGCATGGCCGAACTGGAACGCGCGCGCAAGCTGCTGGCCAAGGGCGAAGACGTCGAGGTGGTGCTGGAAGCGCTGTCGAAGGGCCTCACCGCCAAGTTCCTGCATGGCCCGCAACAGGCCCTGCACCGTGCCCAGGGCGACGAACGCGCGCGCCTGGCCAGCCTGCTGCCGCAACTGTTCCGCGGCCGCCGTTAGCGTTCCTCCCCGTTGTGCGCGGCCGGCTTGCGGCCGCGTCCTGCCGCTGCGCGGCGCGTCTGCGTGGCTTGTCCGTCTCACTCTGTCTGTCCACTCTGTCCCGAACACTATGAAACCATCCATGCTGGCCAAGCTGGACCAACTGGCCAACCGTCTCGTCGAGCTGGACGAACTCCTGATGTCCGAAGGCGCCACCGCCAACATGGACAGTTTTCGCAAGATGAACCGCGAGCACGCCGAACTGGGCCCGCTGGTGGCGGTCTACCGCCAGTACCAGGACGCCCAGGCCGACATCGCGGCCGCGCAGGACATGCTGGCGGATCCGGACATGAAGGAGTTCGCCCAGGACGAGATCGAGGATGCGCGGGCGCGCCTGGCCCAGCTCGACATCGACCTGCAGAAGATGCTGCTGCCGAAGGATGAAAACGACGAGCGCAACATCTTCCTCGAGATCCGCGCCGGCACCGGCGGCGACGAATCGGCGCTGTTCGCCGGCGACCTGCTGCGCATGTACACGCGTTACGCCGAACGCAACCGCTGGCAGGTGGAGGTGGTATCGGAGTCGAGCTCCGACCTCGGCGGCTACCGCGAAGTCATCGTGCGCATCATCGGCAACGGCGTGTATTCGAAACTCAAGTTCGAATCCGGCGGCCACCGCGTGCAGCGCGTGCCGGCCACCGAAACCCAGGGCCGCATCCACACCTCGGCCTGCACCGTCGCCGTGATGCCGGAAGCGGACGAGGTCGAGGACGTGCAGATCAATCCAGCCGACCTGCGCATCGACACCTACCGCGCCAGCGGCGCCGGCGGCCAGCACATCAACAAGACCGACTCGGCGGTGCGCATCACCCACTTGCCGACCGGAATCGTGGTCGAGTGCCAGGACGACCGCAGCCAGCACAAGAACAAGGCGCAGGCGATGAAAGTGCTGGCCGCGCGCATCAAGGACGTGCAATTGCGCGAACAGCAAAGCAAAGAAGCCGCCACCCGCAAGAGCCTGATCGGCTCCGGCGACCGCAGCGAGCGCATCCGCACCTACAACTTCCCGCAAGGCCGCCTGACCGACCACCGCATCAACCTGACGCTGTACAAACTCGACATGATCATGGACGGCGACCTGAACGAACTCACCAACGCCCTCTCCGCCGAGCACCAGGCCGAACTCCTCGCCGCCCTCGGCGATTGATCCATTCGGGGTCAGAGCACAAGAAATGCAAAATTCGGGGTCAGAGCATAGAGGCCGCAATAGCGACGGTACAGCGGTTTTAACGAAATCGAGAAACTGTGCCGACAAAAAACCGGCGCAAGTGCAGCAATGAGCTCGATGATCAATTTCTTCTGCTTGTGCTCTGACCCCGAATTTTAAGTCGGAGATGCTCTGACCCCGAATTTCGCAATATGCGAGAATCGCAAGATCACTTTCATCAGGAAAAGCTTCATGCCCGCTTCCATGCCCGCTTCACGCAAGGTCCTGCTCGTCATCGCCGCCGTCAGCATTGCCCTGGTCGGCGCCGCTCTTTATTTGCAGCATGTCAAGGAGATGCTGCCCTGCCCGCTGTGCGTGATCCAGCGCTACCTGTTCCTGGGCGTGGCGATCTTCAGCCTGATCGGAGCGTTTGCCAATAAGGCGAAGGTGTTCGCCGGTTTGGCGCTGCTGTCGGCACTGGGCGGATTGGGCGTGGCCGGCAAGCATTTGTATGTGATCGCCCACCCGGGCTTTTCCTGCGGCATCGATCCGATGGAAACCGTGCTGAACAAGATTCCGACCGCCACCCTGCTGCCCGGCCTGTTCCGCGCCGATGGCTTGTGCGAAGCGGCGCTCGACCCCGTGCTCGGCCTGTCGGTGCCACAATGGTCGGCACTCTGGTTCGTCATCCTGGGCGTGGCGCTGGTCTGGATGCTGGCCCGCCGCGCGCGCTGATGCCGATGTCCGAGATCCTGCCCGGCACCCCGGTCGGCGCGGCGCAACACGCGCTGCCGCTCGATGCGCTGGAAAACCGCATCCTGCTGTGCCACGCGACCGGGCTGACGCGAGTGCAATTGATCACGCAAGCCGAGCGCACGCTCGACGATGAAGAAGCCGCGCGCCTGAACGCGCTGGTACGGCGCCGCCTCGATGGCGAACCGATCGCCTATATTGTCGGCCACCGCGAATTCTTCGGCCTGGCCTTCCAGGTCAGCGAGGCGGTGCTGATCCCGCGTCCGGACACGGAGCTGATCGTCGAACTGGCCCTGGAGCGCCTGCCGGCGGCTGGCCGCCTGCTCGACATGGGCACCGGCAGCGGCGCGATCGCGGTGGCGCTGGCCCACACCCGGCCGGATGCCGTGGTCACCGCCCTCGACCTCAGTTCGGCGGCGCTCCAGGTCGCGCAAGCGAATGCCGCCGCCAACGGCGCGCGCGTGCGCTTCCTGCAAAGCGACTGGTATGCGGCGCTGGCGCCGGACGAACGATTCGACCTGATCGCCTCCAACCCGCCCTATATCGCCGCCGGCGACGCCCACCTGGCCCAGGGCGATCTGCGCTTCGAACCCGCCGGCGCCCTGACCGACCACGCCGACGGCCTGTCGGCGCTGCGCACCATCATCGGCGGCGCGGCGGCGCATTTGCAGCCGTGCGCCTGGCTGCTGCTGGAACACGGCTACGACCAGGCGGACGCCGTGCGCGCACTGCTGCTGGCGCAAGGTTATGCCGAGGTGCAGAGCTGGCGCGACCTCGGCGGCATCGAGCGCGTCAGCGGCGGCCGCGCGCCTACGTAACGCTATTCGTAGCGCAGTGCTTCTGCCGGATGCAAGCGCGACGCCGACCAGCTCGGATACAAGGTCGCCACGAACGCCAGCAACACCGAGACCCCACCGCTCCACAGCACGTCCGCCCAGCGCAGCTGGGACGGGATCTCGCTGATGAAATAAATATCCTTCGACAGGAAGTGCAGGCCGAACAGGCGTTCGATGAAGGGCACGATGACATCGATGTTGAGCGCCACCGCCACGCCGATGCCGACCCCGAGCACGGTGCCGAGCACGCCCACCAGGGTGCCCTGCACGATGAAGATCTTCATGATCGAGCGCGGCGAGGCGCCCAGGGTGCGCAGGATGGCGATGTCGGCCTGCTTGTCGCGCACCGCCATCACCAGCGTCGACACCAGGTTGAAGGCGGCCACCGCGACGATCATGGTGATGATGATGAACATCATCTTCTTTTGGGAGGCGACCGCCGCGAACCAGGTGGCATTCACCTGCGACCAGTCGCGCAGCATGAGCTGCCCCGACATGCTGCGCTGCAGCTCGGCGGCGACGCGCGGCGCGGCATACAAATCGGCCAGGTCCAGGCGCAGCCCGGCCGGCGCCGTCAAGCCTTCGACGTCCATGGCATCCTCGAGCTGCACGAAGCCGAGCGAGGAATCGAACTGGTAGTGGCCGGCCTCGAAGATGCCGGCCACCGTGAAGGTGCGCGAACGCGGCGCGCCGCCGGCCACCGGCCCGCCCTGCATCCCTTGCGCCGTGCCGGGCGCCAGCAGCAGCGTCACCCGGTCGCCGGGCTTGACGCCGAGCGACTCGGCCAGCACGCTGCCCAGCATGATGTTGAAGGATCCCGGACGCAGCGCCGCAAAATGCTGGAGTTGCCGGGCCACGCTCGATACCTTGCCTTCCTCGGCCGGCAGCACACCGCGCACCAGCACCGGTTTCATGGTGTCGTCGCGCACCAGCATGCCCTGCATCTCGACGAAGGGCGCGGCCGCCCGCACCGCCGGGTTGCGCAGGGCTTCGGCGGCCGACCGGCGCCAGTCCGGCAGCGCGCCGCGCGCATCGAAGACTTCGATGTGGGCCACCACCGACAGCATGCGCTCGGTGACTTCCTTCTGGAAGCCGTTCATCACGGACAGGACGACGATCAGGGCCGCCACGCCGAGCGCGATGCCCGCCACCGAGATCCAGGAAATAAAGGAAATGAAGCGGTTGCGCCCACTGCGCTTGCCGGCGCGCGTGTAGCGCAGGCCGACCCACCATTCATACGGCATGTTATCGATGATGCTCATGGCTTCCTGACAAAAAATCAATCCGGCGCAGTGTGCCACACAATGCGGGCAGGCTCCATATACACGCGGCGGCAGGCCGGCCGGGACGGGTCCCGAGGCGCGTTTGTTACAATAAGCTCCCCTTCCCCGGAGCCTTCCATGCCTCGACTGCCCGCGGCACGGCTGCGCGCGTCGCGGCTGTTCGTGTCCACGCTGTTGGCGGCGCTGCCGCTGGCGCTCCTGTTCGTCCTGCAGCCCGCGGCGGCCGCCGCTGCTGTCCCCGGTGCGGCCGAGGCGCAGGACCTGGCCGCCGATCCCGCCGCCCAGGCGCGCGCCCTATTCGAACGCGACTGGCAATGGCGCCTGAAGCACCAGCCGGAATTTGCCACCGCCATCGGCGACCACCGCTACGATGCCGAGCTGGCCGACAGCTCGCTCGCCGGCGCCGCCAAGGCTGTCGAACACGAGCGCCGCATGCTCGAACTGGCGCGCCAGATCGATCCCGGCCGGCTGGGCGAGCAGGAACGCCTGTCCTGGGACCTGTTCGTGGCCGACAAGGAGCGCCGCCTGGCGCTGGTCAACTTCGTGCCCTTCGATCCGCAGCCGGTCAGCGCCCAGGATGGCTTCCAGCTGCGCTTTCCGCGCCTGGTCGCCCAGATGCCCTTCGTTACCGAAGAGGATTACCGCAACTACCTGGCGCGCATCGGCGCCCTGCCGCGCCACATCGACGGCATCATCGAGCAACTGCGCGAAGGCATGCGCACCGGCTGGGTCGCCCCGAAGGCCATCATGGCCGGCCTGCCGGCCCAGCTGCGCGCCCTGCGCGAGCACCTCGGCGAGGGCGCGCTGTCGGCGCCGCTGCGGCGCCTGCCCGCCACCATTCCGGAAGAAACGCGCGTCCAGCTGGGCGTCGACGGCGCGGCCGCCCTGCAGGCGCTGGCCCCGGCACTGCAAAAGCTGGAAGACTTCGTGCGCAACGACTACCTGGCGGCGGCGCGCCCCGCCATTGCGGCGGCGAGCCAGCCGGGCGGACCGCCCTGGTACGCCCTGCTGGTGAAAAACGCCACCACCACCGGCCTGGCGCCGGCCGAGATCCACGCGCTCGGCCTGAAGGAAGTGGCGCGCATCCGCGAGCAGATGGGGACAGTCGTCAAGCGCACCGGTTTCAGGGGCAGCCTGGCGCAGTTCTTCACCTTCGCGCGCAGCGATCCGCGCCTGTTCTATACCGACCCGGAAGCGCTGCTGAGCCGCTACCGGCGCACCCTGGCGCGCGCCGCCACCCGGCTGCCGCTGCTGTTCGACGGCGCCGCACCCGGCGAGCTGGCGGTCAAGCCGGTGCAGGAGCCCGGCCAGGGCAGCGCCGCCTACGAAGCCGGGACGATCGAGCGCAGCGCCGCGCTGGTGGTGAACACGGCGCGCCTGAACACCCATCCGATGTGGGAAATCGAAACCCTGTCCCTGCACGAGGGCGTGCCCGGCCACCACCTGCAGGTGACGCGCGCCCAGGCGCTGACGGCGCTGCCGGCCTTCCGCCGCCATGCCTGGTACGAGGCCTATGGCGAAGGCTGGGCCCTGTATGCCGAGGGGCTGGGCGCCGAGCTGGGCCTGATGCGCGACCCGTTTTCGGACTTCGGGCGCCTGGCCGACGAGCTGCTGCGCGCCGCCCGCCTGGTGGTCGACACCGGCATCCATGCGCGCGGCTGGAGCCGGCAGCAGGCGCTCGATTACCTGAACGCCAACACCGCCAACCCGCCGCCCGACAACGAGGCCGAGGTCGACCGCGTCATCGCCCGGCCCGGCCAGGTGCTGGGCTACAAGGTCGGCCAGTTGCGCATCCTGGCCCTGCGCAACAAGGCGCAGGCGGCGCTGGGTGAACGCTTCGACCTGCGCGCCTTCCACGAGGCGGTGCTGGGCCAGGGCGCGCTGCCGCTCGATCTGCTTGAGCGCCAGGTCGAGCGCTGGATCGCGCTGCGCAAGCTGCCGGCACCGGTGCCGGCACCCGCGGCCGCCCCGGCTTCCGCACCCGCTTCTGCACCCGCTTCTGCACCCGCTGCGGCACCCGCTACGGCACCCGCTGCGGCGCCGGCTGCGGCGCCCGTTTCAGCCCCGCCGGCGGGTCCCGCTCCAGCCCCGGCCGTGGCGGCACCGGCGCTGTTCGGCGCGCCGCCGCCGGCGCAGCGTTAATACAATCGTCATATTGCGTGGTGCCGGGCGCGCTTGGCCGTTTTCGGTTACTCTCTGCACCTTCATGCAGTATCGGAAAGTAAGAAAGGAAACCCCGTGTCGAACCAACTGACCCGCCGCCTGGCCCTGCTGGACGACGATGCGCACCGCGGCCTGCTGCTGCAGGGCCTGCGCGGCATCGAGCGCGAGACCTTGCGCGTCGACAGTCAAGGCCATCTGGCGCGGACACCGCACCCGGTCCAACTCGGCGCCGCCCTGACCCACCCGCAGATCACCACCGACTACGCGGAAGCCCTGCTCGAATTCATCACGCCGACCGAACACGATATCGGCCTGGCCCTGCAACGCCTGGACACCATCCACCGCTACGCCTACACCAAGCTGGGCGACGAGATGCTGTGGAGCCAGTCGATGCCCTGCGACCTGCCGCCGGAAGACGAGATCGAGATCGCCTGGTATGGCGATTCGCACATCGGCATGCTCAAGCACGTCTACCGCCGCGGCTTGGCGCTGCGCTACGGAAAGGCCATGCAATGCATCGCGGGCATCCATTACAACTACTCGCTGCCGGAACAGCTGTGGAAGGTGCTGGCCGAGAGCGAAGGCATCCCCGAGGAACGCCGCCACGCGCTGCGCGACTTCCAGTCCGAGAGCTACATTGCGATGATCCGCAACTTCCGGCGCTACAGCTGGCTGCTGATGTACCTGTTCGGCGCCTCGCCGGTGCTGGCCAGGGGCTTCCTGCGCGGCCGCGAGCACAATCTCGAGACGCTGTCGGACGACACCCTGTTCCTGCCTTACGCCACCAGCCTCCGCATGAGCGACCTGGGCTACCAGAACGATGCCCAGTCCGGCCTGCGCCCGCACGAAAACAGCCTGGAAAGCTATGTGACCTCGCTGATGGACGCGGTCAACCGCCCCTATCCGCCGTATGCCGAAACCGGCACCAAGAAGGATGGCGAGTGGGTGCAACTGTCGACCAACATCCTGCAGATCGAGAACGAATACTATTCGACCATCCGCCCGAAACGCGTGATCCGCACCGGCGAACGGCCGGTGCAGGCGCTGTGCAACCGCGGCGTCCAGTACATCGAGGTGCGCTGCCTGGACATCGACCCCTTCGAGCCGGTCGGCGTGGCGCTGGAAACCGGCCGCTTCCTGGACGCCTTCCTGCTGTTCTGCGCGCTCGAGGAAAGCCCGCTGATCAATGCGATGGAAGGGCAGGTCCACGCCCGCAACTTCGCGCGCACCGTGAAGGAAGGCCGCCGTCCCGGCCTGACGCTCACCCGCGACGACGCCGAAGTGCCGCTGGCGCAGTGGGCCGGCGAACTGCTGGAACGCATCCGCCCGATCGCCGCGCTGCTCGACAGCGAGCACAATTACCAGGGTGTCCACATCGACGCGCTGGACGCGCAACAGGCCAAGGTCGCCGACCCCGACCTGACCCCGTCGGCACGCGTGCTGGCGGAAGTGCGCGCGCTCGGCTCCTTCGCCAAGTTCGGCCTGCAACAGAGCGAACTGCACGCACAAGCCTTGCGCGCTGACGCCCTGATGCCGGCCGAGGTGGCGCTGTTCGACGAGGCGGCCAGGCTGTCGCTGGCCGAGCAGGACAAGATCGAGCGGGCCGACAGCGGCAGCTTCGATGATTTCGTGGCGGCGTATAACAGCAGTACACTGTGCAGTAACCAGCAGGGCTGACAGCACGGGGAGCCATGATGCGCTTCCTGCGCTTCACCCTGTCGTCAACTTTAAAACCGTCGTCCCTGCGGCGGCAGGGACCCAAGTTCTGCCAGCATCCAGGTAACGCCAGCAACTTGCCCCCCGCCTGCACGGGGGCGACGTGCATAGGGTACGTACATAACAGCGAGATCATCTTGCTCACCTTCTTCAACGAACACCACGCCCAGCACCATTCCCGCGCCACCCACCCGGGCACGGGAGGGCCGTGTTCCGACACCCCCGACCGCGCCGACATCGTGGTGGCCGAACTGCACGGGCGCGGCCTGGGACAGATCGTCACGCCGCACGGCATTTCGCTGGCCTCGCTGGAGCGGGTGCACACGCCGCGCTACCTGCACTTCCTGCGCAGCGCCTGGAGCGCCTGGCTGGCGCTCGATCCGCGCAACGCCGGGCGCGACATCCTGCCCTGGGTGTGGCCGGTGCGCACCCAGCGCCACGACATCGAGCCGGACGATTTCGCCGCCCGCCTCGGCCTGCACGCGATGGACGGCGCCACGCCGCTCACGGCCGGCACCTGGATCGCCGCCAAGACCGGCGCCGACTGCGCGATCAATGCGGCGCACGCGCTGCGCCTGGGCGAGCACGCCAGCTTCGCCCTCACCCGTCCACCCGGCCACCACGCCGGTGCCGAGCATTTCGGCGGCGGCTGCTTCATCAACAATGCGGCGCTGGCGGCCCAGCACCTGCTGGACGACGGCCTGGAACGCGTGGCTATCCTCGACCTCGACGCCCACCACGGCAACGGCACCCAAAGCATCTTCTATGAGCGGCGCGAGGTGCTGTTCATCTCGATCCACGCCGATCCGCACACCGCCTTCCCCTATTATTCGGGGCATGCCGACGAAATCGGGGCCGGGGCGGGCCTGGGCTGCAACATGAATTTGCCGCTGGCGCGCGGCGCCGGCCCCACCCAGTGGTTCGCGGCGCTCGAGACGGCATGCCTTAAAATGGCGGGCTTCGCGCCGCAGGCGCTGGTGGTGTCGCTCGGCGTGCAGCAGCATTTCGGGCTGGGCGGCGCCGACTTCCTGCGCATCGGCGAACGCATCGGTTACCTCGGCCTGCCCACCGCCTTCGTGCTCGAAGGCGGTGCGGCCGAACCCGAACTCGGCATCAAGGTGGTCAACGTGCTCGACGGCTTCGAGACGCTGGCCTGAACAACACACAGCGGAAAACCATCGATGATTGAATGGCAGTGGAGCGGCTTCGCCGGCCTGACGGCGGCGCAACTGTACGAGATGCTGGCGCTGCGCCAGCAAGTGTTCGTGCTGGAACAGACCTGTTTGTACCCGGACATCGACGGCCTCGATCCCGGCGCCCATCATTTGCTCGGCTGGCGCACCGTGGACGGCAAGCGCGAGCTGGCTGCCACCCTGCGCTGCCTGGCGCCGGGCGCAAAATACACCGAGATGTCGCTTGGCCGCGTGGTCACCAGCCCGTCCACGCGCGGCAGCGGCCTGGGACGCGAGCTGGTGGCGCGCGGTATCGCCTGCGCGGTGGCGCTGCACCCGGGCCACGCGATCCGCATCGGCGCCCAGGCCCACCTGGAACAGTTTTATGGGAGCTTCGGGTTCGTGACGGTGTCCGAACCCTACGACGAGGACGGCATCATGCACATCGACATGCTGCGTCCCGCCGCATAGGCAACTAGCTGCCCAATTACTTGAGGTGACCCGACTTGGTCGGGTCCGGCATGCGGAAGGCGACGATGGCGGCCAGCAGGCACATGAAGCTGACGTACCAGTAGAAATGCGATTCGGTGCCGGCCTGCTTGAACCACAGCGCGACGTATTCGGCCGAGCCGCCGAAGATGGCATTCGCCACCGCATACGACAGGCCCACACCCAGTGCGCGCACTTCAACCGGGAACATCTCGGCCTTGATCAGGCCCGAAATCGAGGTGTACAGGCTGACGATCGCCAGCGCGCACACGATCAGGACGCCCGCCATGAAGGGGCTTTGCACGCCGCGCAGCGCGAACATGATGGGCGCGGTGCAGATGGTGGCGAGCACGCCGAAGCCGATCATCGCGGTCTTGCGGCCGATGCGGTCCGACAGCGCGCCGAACAGCGGCTGCATCGCCATGTAGATCAGCAGGCAGACGGTCATCACGCCGCTGGCGGTCTTGGTGTCCATGCCGACCGTGTTGACCAGGTACTTCTGCATGTAGGTCGTAAAGGCGTAGAAGATCAGCGAGCCGCCGGCGGTGAAGCCGAGCACGGTGACGAAGGCCTTGGTGTGGTTCCTCAGCAGCGAGCCGACGCTGCCGGCGTCCTGGTTCTTGCGGTCGGCGGCGGTGGTGGTTTCGTGCAGCGAGCGGCGCAGGTAGAGCGAGACCAGGGCCGAGGCGGCGCCGACCACGAAGGGAATGCGCCAGCCCCAGGCCACCAGTTCTTCATGGCTGAGGGTCAGTTGCAGGATGCCCAGCACCAGCAGCGCGCACAGCTGGCCGCCGATCAGGGTGACGTACTGGAAGGACGCGTAGAAACCCTTGCGGCCGGGCTCGGCCACCTCGCTCATGTAGGTGGCGCTGGTGCCATACTCGCCGCCCACCGACAGGCCCTGGAACAGGCGCGCCACCAGCAGCAGCACCGGCGCCGCCGTGCCGATCGTGGCATAGGTCGGCAGCGCGGCGATCATCAGCGAGCCGCCGCACATCATCAGCACCGAGATCATCATCGAATTCTTGCGGCCGTAGCGGTCGGCGATGCGGCCGAACAGCCAGCCGCCGATCGGGCGCATCAGGAAGCCGGCGGCGAACACGCCGGCCGTGTTCAACAGCTGGGTGGTGGGGTCGCCCTTGGGGAAGAAGGCCGACGAGAAGTACAGCGCGCAGAACGAGTAGATATAGAAGTCGAACCACTCGACCAGGTTGCCGGATGAGGCCCCGACGATGGCAAAGACGCGCTGGCGCGGCGTCAGGTCGTGAATATATTTGGCTTCCGTACTGTCCGCTACTGTCATTACAATCTCCGGGTTTGTCGTCATTTCGCCGCTGACGCGGCTGGACGAATTCCCGGGCGGATCCGCCACGGCCGGCGCGGCCAGGCGGACGTAGCATAGCATTTCCGCATGATCGCCGCCATTCGCGCCGCGGCGGCGCGCAGTTCGGATCTTACTGGACGGCTGTCAGGGCAATGTCGAACACCAGGCCGGCATTCGGCGGGATCGTGCCCTGGCCGGTGCTGCCGTAACCCAAGCTGGACGGGATCAGCACGGTGCGCTTGCCGCCCACCTTCATGCCCGCCACGCCCTGGTCGAAGCCGCTGATGACCTTGTTTGCGCCGACGGCGAAGGAGATGGTGCCGGCGTCGAACTGGGTGCCCTTGTTGTTGGTGGCCGTGGCGCTGTACAGCCAGCCGGTGTAGGTGACGGTGACGGTCTTGCCGCTGACCGCCTCGGCGCCGGTGCCGACCACCGTGTCGGTCTTGGTGAAGGCCGCCGGATTCGCGACCACGACGCTATTGTCGGAATCGCTGCCGCCGCCGCAAGCGGTGAGGGTCAGGGCGACGGTGGCAGCCAGCAGCACGGCGGCAAGGGGGGATTTCAGTTTCATGCGGTCCTTGGCAAAGAGGTGAATAAGTTTAAGTTCGGAAACTCAAACTCTAGCCGCGGACCGCATTTACAGATGTACGTGTTTGTATCGAGGTGTCGCCAAGTGCCTCAGATTTCTACCTGGGTGCCAAGCTCGATCACGCGGTTGGCCGGGATCTGGTAGTAGTCGGCGGCGGTGCGGGCGTTCCTCTGCATTGCCACGTACAGGTGCTCGCGCCACGGCATCATGCCCGAGCCGGGCACCGAGATCACGGTCTGGCGCGCGATGAAGAAGGAGGTTTCCATCATCTCGAATTCCAGGTGCTTGATGGCGCACAGGCGCAGGATGCCGGGAATGTTGGCCTCGTCCTTGAAGCCGTAGCTGACGTTCAGCTGGAAGCAGTTGTGGCCGAGCGCGACGACGTCGACCTGCTCGGCGGCGGGCACATAGGGTTCTTCGCGGATGTGCACGGTCAGGAATACCACACGTTCATGCAGCACCTTGTTGTGCAGCAGGTTGTGCAAGAGCGCATGCGGCACGCCGTCGGTTTCGCTGCGCAGGAAGATGGCGGTGCCGGCCACGCGCGCCGGCGGCGCCACGAACAGCGACTGCAGGAAGTCCTCGAGCGGAATGGCGTGCTTTTCCAGATTCTCGAACACCAGGTCGCGGCCGCGCTTCCAGGTCAGCATGATCGTGAGGAGGATCGCCCCCAGCAGCAGCGGGAACCAGCCGCCGTGCAGCAATTTGAGGGTGCTGGCCGAGAACAGCATGATGTCCATGACCATGAAGAAGCCGGTGGCGCCGATGCAGACCAGCAGCGGCAAATGCCAGCGGTAGCGGATCACGAAGAAGGTCAGGATGGTGGTCGCGAACATGGTCGCGGTGACCGCGATGCCGTAGGCGCCGGCCAGCTTGTCGGACGAGCCGAAGCCGACCACCGCGATCAGGACCACGATCAGCTGCAGCCAGTTCACCGTCGGGATGTAGATCTGGCCGATCTCGCTTTCCGAAGTGTGCATCACGCGCATGCGCGGGAGGAGCCCCAGGGCGATCGCCTGCTTGGTCATCGAGAAGGTGCCGGAAATCGTCGCCTGCGAGGCGATCACCGCGGCCATGGTCGACAGCACCACCAGCGGCAGCACGCTCCAGCTGTCGAGCTGGTGGAAGAAGGGATTCTCGACCGCCTCCGGATGCGCGATCAGGAGGCCGCCCTGGCCCAGGTAGTTCAGCGCCAGCGCCGGGAACACGATCATGAACCAGGCGGAGCGGATCGGCTTCTTGCCGAAGTGGCCCATGTCGGCGTACAGCGCCTCGGCCCCGGTCAGGGACAGCACCACCGCGCCCAATGCGACAAAGGCGATGAAGCGGTTGCGCAGCATGAATTCGAAGGCGTAATACGGGTTCAGGGCTTTCAGGATCACAGGCGCCTGCACAATATTGATCAGGCCCATCACCGCCAGCGCGGCGAACCACACCAGCATGATCGGCCCGAACCAGCGGCCGATGCCGGCGGTGCCATGGCGCTGCACGCTGTACAGCGCGACCAGCACGATGATGGTGAAGGGCACCACGTATTTTTCGAGTCCCGGCGTGGCCACTTCCAGACCCTCGATCGCACCCAGCACCGAGATCGCCGGCGTGATCACGCTGTCGCCGTAGAACATGGTGGCGCCGACCACGCCGATCACCATCAGCACCACGTGCCAACGCGAGTGGCGGGTGACGGAATTCAGCGCCAGCGCCATCAGGGCCATGACACCGCCCTCACCGCGGTTGTCGGCGCGCAGTACCAAGGTGACATACTTGAGCGAGACGACCATCGTCAGGCCCCAGAAGATCAGCGACACGATGCCGAGCAGGTTGGGCGTGTTCAAGGCCAGTCCGTGCGTCGGATCGAAGATGGTTTTCAGCGTGTACAGGGGACTGGTGCCGATGTCGCCGTAGACGATGCCCACTGCCGCCAGGGTCAGCGCCGCCAGGCTGCTTTTATTGTGTTGCGACGTCAAGTTTTCACCTTGGTTGTTCTGGTGCGTTGCACAATAGAATATTAGGCAAGGAAAGACAAGCGCAGCTTTCCAAGCAGGGAACTATTGTCTCAAAGTTTTTAATTGGAACAAAACCGCAGTCTGCCCCATCTGCTTGGCTATGGGCGCGCGCCTAGCCCAGGCGCCGGCTGTCAATATGGCTCGTCAGCAAGCCGGCGCCGCTTCAGGGATAATGATGTCCCGACAACCTTCCGACCATTCCATGCGCACTGGCATCCTGTCCGCTGTCCTCGCCTTCCTGTGCTGGGGCCTGTTTCCACTGTATTTCCACGCGATCCAAGAGGTGCCGCCGCTGCAGATCCTGGCCCATCGCATGCTGTGGTCGCTGCTGTTCCTGGTGATCGTGCTGGTGGTACGCCGCCAGTGGGCCTGGTTGTCCCTCGTGCGCCAGCCGCGCGTGTTCGGCAGCTTCGTTGCGTCGGCGTTGCTGCTCAGCATCAATTGGCTGATCTATATCTGGGCCGTGAACAACGGCCACGTGATCGAAGCCAGCCTGGGCTATTTCATCAATCCGCTGGTCAACATCATGTTCGGCTATTTGTTGCTGAAAGAAAAACTGCGCCCGGCGCAGTGGATGGCAATCGCGGTGGCGGCGCTCGGTGTCGCCTGGCTGACCTGGCAGGCCGGCACGGTACCCTGGATCGCGCTGGCGCTGGCTGCTTCCTTCGGCGGCTACGGCCTGCTGCGCAAGACCGCCGCACTCGGCGCCCTGGAGGGCCTGTCGTTCGAAACCATGGTGCTGTTCCCGCTCGCGGCCGCCTACGTGATCTGGCTGACCGTCAACGGCCAGAACGCCTTCATCAACACCGGCTCGGACAGCACACGCCTGCTGCTGGCCGCCGCCGGCCCGATCACGGCGATCCCGCTGCTGCTGTTCGCCAGCGCCGCGCGCCAGATCCCCCTGTCCGTGCTGGGCCTGCTGCAATACATGACGCCGACGCTGCAATTCATGCTGGGCGTATGGCTGTTCCACGAAGCCTTCACGGCCGACCGCCTGGTCGGCTTCGCCCTGATCTGGCTGGCCCTGGCCCTGTTCGCCCTCGAGGGCCTGCTACGCCGCCCTGCCCCCCAGCAGGCTTGAGCAACAAACCGGGGTCAGAGCCCGATTGCGCAATATCAACCGAAACTTCGGGGTCAGAGCACAAGGTTTGGCGGCGACCGTTCGCTGTGCAGAGTGAAACGGCGCCGCCGATGCGTAAAACTTGTGCTCTGACCCCGAATTTTTACAGTATCCTGTCGTCCTTATTTCACATCGAATCACTCATCACATGGCCAATTACGTCTACACCATGAACCGCGTGGGCAAGATCGTCCCACCGAAGCGGCAGATCCTGAAGGACATTTCGCTGTCCTTCTTCCCGGGCGCCAAGATCGGCGTGCTGGGCCTGAACGGCTCCGGCAAGTCGACGCTGCTGAAGATCATGGCCGGTATCGACACCGACATCCAGGGCGAAGCGCGTCCGATGCCGGGCCTGAACATCGGTTACCTGCCGCAGGAACCGCAGCTGGATGCCGATAAAACCGTGCGCCAGGAAGTGGAAAGCGGCCTGGGCGAAGCCTTCGAGGCGCAAGCCAAGCTGGAAGCCGTGTACGCCGCCTATGCCGAGGAAGACGCCGATTTCGACGCGCTGGCCAAGGAGCAGGAGCGGCTGGAGTCGATCATCGCGTCCTCCGACGGCGGTAACCTGAACCTGCAGCTGGAGATGGCCGCCGACGCGCTGCGCCTGCCGCCCTGGGATGCCAAGATCGGCGTGCTGTCCGGCGGCGAGAAGCGCCGCGTGGCGCTGTGCAAGCTGCTGCTGAGCAAACCGGACATGCTGCTGCTGGACGAGCCGACCAACCACCTGGACGCCGAATCGGTCGAGTGGCTGGAGCAATTCCTGTTGCGCTTCCCGGGCACCGTGGTCGGCATCACCCACGATCGCTACTTCCTCGACAATGCCGCTGAATGGATCCTGGAGCTGGACCGCGGTTCGGGCATCCCCTGGAAGGGCAATTACTCGTCCTGGCTGGACCAGAAGCAGGCCCGCCTGAAGCAGGAAGAATCGTCGGAATCGGCACGCCAGAAAGCGCTGGCCAAGGAATTGGAATGGTCGCGCCAGAATCCGAAGGCACGCCAGGCCAAGTCGAAGGCGCGCCTGGCCCGCTTCAACGAGCTGAGCGAATACGAATACCAGAAGCGCAACGAGACCCAGGAAATCTTCATTCCGGTCGCGGAACGCCTGGGCAACGACGTCATCGAGTTCAAGAACGTGAGCAAGGCCTTCGGCGACCGCCTCTTGATCGACAACCTGTCGTTCACCGTGCCGCCCGGCGCGATCGTCGGCATCATCGGTCCCAACGGCGCCGGTAAATCGACCCTGTTCAAGATGATCGCCGGCCTGGATAAACCGGACAGCGGCGAAGTCGCGATCGGCCAGACCGCGCGCATTTCGCTGGTCGGCCAGACCCGCGAAGACCTGGCCAACAGCAAGACCGTGTTCGAAGACGTGACCGGCGGTGCCGACATGCTGAGCGTCGGCCGCTTCGAGATGCCGTCGCGCGCCTACCTGGGCCGCTTCAACTTCAAGGGTGGCGACCAGCAAAAGGTGGTCGGCAACCTGTCCGGCGGTGAACGCGGGCGCCTTCACCTGGCCAAGACCCTGCTGCAAGGCGGCAACGTCCTGCTGCTGGACGAACCGTCGAACGACCTCGACGTCGAGACCCTGCGCGCATTGGAAGACGCGCTGCTGGAATTCGCCGGCAGCGTCATGGTGATCTCCCACGATCGCTGGTTCCTGGACCGCATCGCGACCCACATCCTGGCCTTCGAGGGCAATTCGCAAGTCACCTTCTTCGACGGTAACTACCAGGAATACGAAGCCGACAAGAAGAAGCGCCTGGGTGAAGAAGGCGCCAAGCCGAAGCGCATCCGCTACAAGCCGCTCGCAGCCTGAGTTGCATGAAATAACAGCGCCAGCGCCACAGCGATGTGGCACCGCCGCTGTCATCAATCAAAAGCCCCGATCGCCTCCCGGCCATCGGGGCTTTTTAATTTTCGCGCGGAAATGAACCGACCTCATCAAACCGCCATGTGTAGAATCGATCGTCGTTGAGATTGTTCAAGCCCGCGCGCGTTTGCGCCAGATCGAAATGCAGTGCCTACGCCGCTTGGCAGACTAGGTTCATGACACATTACCGCGATAACCGCGTTCCGGGCGGGACGTTCTTCTTCACGGTGCGCTTATTGGACCGCAATAGCACCTTGCTGACGGACTATTTTTCTGCGTTTGGCGAAGCCATGCGCCAGGCCCGCGTCCGCAAGCCCTTCCACGTCGATGCCTGGGTCGTCCTTCCCAGCCATGCCCATACCATTTGGACCCTGCCCCCGGGCGACCACGATTGCGCCATGCGCTGGCGCGCGGTCAAGATCGCCTTCTCGAAAGCGCTGAACAAGGCCGGCCTGCCGGGCTTGCGCGTCGCCGGCAGCGGCGACGCGATCTGGGAGCGCCATTACCGCGACCACCGCATCGTCGACGACGACGAATACACGGCACTGGTCGACTACCTGCACGGCAACCCGGTGCGCCACGGCTTGTGCCAGCATCCGGCCGACTGGCAGTGGTCCTCGGTGCACCGCTTCACCGCATCCGGTTTCCATCCACCCGAGACGGCGCTGCCGCCGCCGCCCTGGATGCGCTCGGACCCGGTCCAGCAGCCAATGCTGCGTTGACCCGCCGGCAGCCGTCACTTGCGCCGCAATCGAGGGCAATAAAAAAGGGACCCGCAGGTCCCTTTTTCACGATCGAGCCTGAAGCGCAAGCAATCAGAAGCTGTAGCGCGCGCCGACGGTGATGACGTTGGCAGTGGCGCCGAAGTCCTTGCTCTTGCCGTAACGCTCGTATTCGGCGGTCAGCGCGACCTGCTGGTTCAGGTTGTACTGCACACCCACTGCGCCGTAGGCATCGGTGGCGTGGTCCTTGAGGTTGACGGTGTTGGTGTTCAGCTCACGCTGGCTGTTCTGCAGGCCCAGCTTGCCGTACACGCCGAATTGCTCGTTGATCGGTGCGGTGGCCTTGGCGGCGACGTAGTAACCATAACCCTTGGTTTCACCACGGCCGGCGATGCCGTTCACGTCGGCTTTGCGGAAGTCGGTGTAGCCGGCTTCGACGCCCCAGTTCTGGTTGAACTCATAACCGCCGAACAACTTGCCCGAGGCTTTGTAGCCGTCGCTGTCGAAGCCATTCGTGTCTTCGTGGTCGGCAGTGGCGACACCAACGCCGATGTAGGCGTGGCCAGGGGTGGTGGTCTGGGCTTGCGCAGCCGACATGGCGGCGCCGGCGGCGATCAGTGCAACGATGAGCTTTTTCATGACGAATCCTTTGCTTTGTTTTGGCTGGATCGCAATTCAAAGTGAATCGCGATGTAGTCAAGATAGCAGCAGGGTTCGTTTTAAACCGTCCCTATTCCGTAAGAACTGTAAGCAACTGTAAATTAATGACCCATTATTCAGTAATTTTTATTGATCGTTGCGATAGTTTAAGGCTAAATTAAGCGATATAGCGAAAAGTAAGGTTAAGCCTAGGACCGACCGGTTTTGCAGTTTTATTAATACCGTGCAACCAGTGTGTCTGCAATGCACCTGACATGAGCAGCAGGCTGCCATCCGTCAAATCGATTTTCAGCGTGCGCTTGCTGGTCTTGTGGCGCAGGATGAGGGTGCGGGTGGCGCCCAAGCTGAGCGAGGCAATCGCCGGTTGCGGGCCGAGTTCCGCTTCGTCATCGCTGTGCATGCCCATGCTGTCCTTGCCGTCGCGGTAATAATTCAGCAGCACGCTGTTGTAACGCTGTCCGGTGAGGTCTTCGACGCTGGCGCGCAGCGCGGCCAGCAGCGGCGTCAAGGCCATGGGCGCCAGGGTCAGCCCGGAATAACGGTAGCCGGCTTCGCCATACCATGCACTCAGGCGCGGCTGCAGGTGGCGTTTGCCGTAGACGACCACGGTTTCCGCGCGCCAGGGCGTTTCCGCAATCAGTTGCGCGAGCACCCTGTCGGTGCCGCCCGGCAGCGGCATGTGCGCCAGCATGGCCAGTGCGCCATCTTCGATCGGGATCGGCGCCAGCCCGGTGCCGGCAGAGAATAAATCCATGGATGTATTTCGGAAGGGGTTTGTGGCTATGATGGGGCATCCATCAACGCCCCATTTTCTCATGAACAAACGCCAGTTCCTGACGGCGGCCGCGGCCGGCGCCACCTTGCCGCTCGCCGTCCATGCCAGTCCATCCGGCAGCGACGGTCCGGCCCTTCTGACGGTCACCGGTGCCGGCATCCGCAGCAACCGCGGTCCTTTCGACCCGGTGCGCGACCAGATGATGCACAAGCAGGGCCTGACGTTCACCAAAGCCCACGCCTTCGATTATGCGAGTCTGCTGCAGCTGGCGCCGCACACGATCCGGCCGACCCTGGAATACGACGCCAAACCGCACACCCTGCGCGGTCCCTTGCTGCTGGACGTGCTGGCGCGCGCCGGCGCCACGGTCGGCGATGCGACCGTGCTGGTATTGCGTGCGGTGGATGGCTACAACGTCGAGATCAGCGGTGCGCAGGCGCGCACGCGGCGCGTCATCGTCGCCACCCATATGGATGGCGCGCCGATGCCGCTCGGCGGACTGGGACCGCTATGGGCGGTGATCGACGCCGACCGGGTGCCGGAAATGGCGGCGCTGCCACTGGCGCAGCGTTTCGCTGCCTGCCCGTGGGCGCTGTATCACGTCGAGGTGAAGACTTGAGATGCGGAAGCAAAGATGCGCCGGGCCGGCCGTGGCCGGCGGCGCGGGACATCATGCGTAGGCTTCGGCCAGGCTCATCACGCGCGGCACGATCTTGATGCCGACATTGCCAAACAGGGAATCGATGGCCGCCAGGTTGCTGGTGCACTCTTCCGCCTTCCAGCCGTTGAACAGGTCGGTGCCGTTCTTCTGGAAATGCATGTCGAGCACCTTGCCCTTGTCGCGGTGCACATAGTTCTGGGTGTGGATGGACTCGAAGCCCAGTTCCGACAGCGCCGTCAGCACGGCGTTCGGCGGATTGTCCGGGTCGGTCGCCAGGAAAATACCGAAGGTCTTGCCGGGCGGCTTGGCCGCGACGTCGACTTCATAAATACCGGGTGCCTTGGTGACACTGGTGCTCTTCAAAAACAGCATGCCGTCCTCCTTGTCTGCCAGCGGCCGGATAAGACCGCTTCATTACTGAATGACTGGCAGAATAAATTAGTTGAATAGAGGCAACTAGCTTATTGCAGTATTTGGACTTTGTCGACGGCTGGTGTTTAATATTTTGCTCTAGTGCAACAGACTATTAGTGGAGTAACAACCCGGCCGCACTGCCGGCCACCAGCGCCCCGCATGCCAGCATGCCGATGACGAAGCCGGCTTCGCGCTTGGCGGGATCACGGTAATAGCCGAGCGCATACAGGATGCGCCCCAGGCACCACAGCAAGCCGCCGGCGGCGGCCCAGTTGTCGCTCAGGTGATGGCCGCACAGCCAGAGCGGCACCAGCACCAGCGGCAGTTGCTCCAGGGTATTCGCCTGCACCCGCTGGGCGTTCTGGAAGGCCGGCGGCCCTTCCATCGACGGCGCCGCCACGCCGTGCCTGGCACGCGCCACACCGGCCATCACGCCGGTCCAGAAGTAGACGCCGAGCACGGCCAGCATTGTCCATTCGGTTAGTTGCATTTCGGAAGTCTCCATCAAATCAGTGAGTACGCGTGCAGCGGGCTCAGCCGCCCTGCCCGTGTTTACGTTTGGCGAGCGCGCGGGTCGCCTGCGCCAGCGCCGTATACAGCGCGCCGCTGCCGTCGTCCCAGGCGTCGACTGCGGTCTGCTGGCGCGCCACGGTGGCCTCGTCGCCACGCGCGATCGGGCCGGACAAAGCCTGCTCGGCGCCCAGCCGCATGACATTCGCCAAAGTTTCGGCCGCCAGCGGCTGCGCCAGTTCGCGCGCCACTCCCTCTGGGATGCCGGCTGCCTGGTAGGCGCGCAGCGCCGCGTCCAGCACCGTCACCAGGTAATTCGAAGCGAACACCGACGCCGCGTGATAAACCGTCTTGGCGGCCGGGTCGATGGCGACGATGCGCGCCCCCGCCGCCTCGAAGGCCGGCACCAGCAGCGCCAGCGCGGCGGGGTCGCCCTCGACGCCGCACCAGGTGCCGTCGAAGGCGGCGGCCACGGCGGTCGGGTCGGCGAAGCTGCGCACCGGGTGCACGCTGGCGATTGCGGCGCCGGCGGCGCGCAGCGGCGCCAGTTCGCCCGAGGCCTTGGCGCCGCTGCAGTGGAACACCACGGCGCCGCTCACATCATGGGCCTGCGCCAGCGCCGCCGCCACCTCCGGCAGGCGGTCGTCCGACACCGCGAGCATCCAGACATCCGCCGCGCGCAGCCAGCCGGGCGCATCGACAGCGTGGCCGGCGCCGATGAAGCCGACCGCGGCCTGGGCGCTGGCCTGGGAGCGCGTCAGCACGTCCTGCACGGCGAAGATGCCGCGCGCCGTGAACACGCGCCCAAGGGCACGGCCGACGTGGCCGGCGCCGACGATGTTGAGGGAGTTTGTTGGCAAGCGTCCCATGTCAGAACCTGGAACCCGGCTGCTGCAGGAAGGCTGTCTCTGCCGGCGTCGAGGCGCGTCCCAGGATGGCGTTGCGGTGCGGGAAGCGGCCGAAGCGCGCGATCACGTCGCGGTGGCGGCGGGCGTAATCGAGCGTCTCGTCGAAGTCCGCGTGCTGCGCCGCCAGTGCGGCAAACAATGCGACCGCGCGCTCCTGCATGGCGGCGTCCTCGGCATGCTCGAAAGGCATGTAGGCGAAGCTGCGCTGCAGCGGCGTCAGTGCGCGGTCGGCGCCGCTGTCCACCAGTTGGCGCGCCGCCGCCAGCGCCAGGGCGTCGCCGGCAAACGAGGCCGGCTGGCCGCGCCAGGCATTGCGGGTAAACTGGTCGAGCACCAACAGGCGTGCCAGCACGCCCCGCGGTCCGCTGTCGTCCCAGTCGCGCAGGCCGCCGGCGACGGCGCTGTCGGTGGTGGCGCCGAAGCGTTCGCGGATGGTGGCGTCGAAGGCCGCGTCCTTGACGAACCATTCCCGACGCGGCCGGCCGTCGGTGGCGCTGCCGGGTGCGCCGAACCAGAAATCAAGTACATCCTGAGGGGTCATGCAGTGTGTCCGAAGATGTTGGGTGAATCAGTTACGCGCATGCGACAGCGAAAAGCCGTCGACGCCCTCGAGCACCGACAGCTCGCCGGCCAGCGAGGACAGCGGCGCGCCGCTCTGGCCAGCCAGCGCCAACGCCACGAAGCGCCATTCCTGGCTGTTCTTTTCGCTGCCGATGGTGAGCGAGCCGCCGGCGATTTCGTAGCCGCGCTCGAGTGCCGCCTTGCGCAGGATTTCCTCTTCCGGCCGCACCCCGGGCTTGAAGCGCAGCGTCACCGCCACCGCGCGCCGCGAGGGCAGCATGCCGACCGCGCGGTTCAGGTAGATCATGATCATGGCCGAGAAGAAGGCCAGGCCCATCGCCGCGAGATAAAAGCCGACGCCGACCATGATGCCGATGACGGACGAAGCCCAGATCGAGGCCGCCGTGGTCAGGCCGCTGATGGTGAAACCCGAGCGCATGATGACGCCGGCGCCGAGGAAGCCGATGCCGGTCACCACGCCCTGGATCACGCGGGTCGGGTCGACCAGGGCCGCGGCCGCGCCATGGCCGCCGTACCAGTAGTTCGGATAGCCGGCGATGATGGTGAGCCCGGCCGAGGCCATGCACACCAGGCCGTAGGTGCGCATGCCGGCGGCGCGGCCGTGGTAGGAGCGCTCGTAGCCGACCATCAGGCCGAGCAGCAGCGCGCCGGCCAGGTTCATCAGGATCAGGCCATTGGTCGCGAGTTCGGCGGGCGACCAGTAGGCCGCGATCAGCGACGGGATGGTGAGCGCCGCCTCGTTCAGGACCACGGGACTGGTCAAGGCTTTTTCCTGACCAGCTGCTTCTCGAACTCGACGTCGTGCTTGCTGACGCGCTTGACTTCCTGCGGTCCGAGGCCGTTGACGAAGGCGACGAAGTCGTCCATCTCGAGCGGCGCGCACAATGGCGGCGCGCCCGGTTTTTCGGACAGGAAGAACAGGCCGCTGGCGGTGCGCGCCATCGACCAGGAAGTGACGCCGGTGCGCCGCTTGAGGCGGTCGACGGCGGCGCTGGCGCGGGTGGATCGCGAGCTGGCCATGGTCAGATCTCCCCGGTGCGCAGTTCGAGCCAGGCGCGCGCGGCGCCCTCCACGTGCGGCAGCAGGCGTTCGCGCACGCTGCGGTGATACTCGTTCAGCCAGGCCAGTTCGTCGGCGCGCAGCAGGCGCAAATCCAGGCAACGGGTGTCGATCGGGCACAGGGTCAGGGTCTCGAAGCCGAGGAACTCGCCGAACCCGGTCTCGCCGGTGTCCACGGTCTCGGCCAGCACCAGGTTCTCGATGCGGATGCCCCAGTGGCCGGGGCGGTAGATGCCCGGCTCGTTGGAGGTGATCATGCCCGGCTCCATCGCCGTGTGCGCATCCGGCGGCGCCGTCGGCGAGATCACTTGCGGGCCTTCGTGCACGTTCAGGAAATAGCCGACGCCGTGGCCGGTGCCGTGGCCGTAGTCGATGCCGGCGGCCCAGATCGGGGCGCGCGCCAGCGCATCGAGCATCGGTCCCTTGGTGCCGCGCGGGAAGCGCGCCACGCTCAAGGCGATCATCCCCTTCAGCACCAGCGTGAAATCGCGCTTCTGGGCCGCCGACGGGGTACCGACCGGCACCACGCGCGTGATGTCGGTGGTGCCGCCCAGGTACTGGCCGCCGGAGTCGATCAGCAGCAGGCCGTCGCCCTCGATGGCCGCATGCGATTCCGGCGTGGCGCGGTAGTGCATGATGGCGCCGTTGGCATTGAAGCCGGCGATGGTGGCGAAGCTGGGGCTGACGAAGCCGGGGCGGCGCGCGCGCGCGGCGGTGATCTGTTCGTCGATCGTGAGCTCGGTCAGCGGCGTGCCGTCATCAAAAGCTTGCTCGAGCCAGGCGAAGAATTCGCACAGGGCCGCGCCATCCTGTTCCATGGCGGCGCGCACGTGTTCAGCCTCGGCCGGCAGTTTGCGCGACTTGGCGAAGGTGCTCGGGTTGATCGCCTCGACCACGCGCACGCCGGGCGCCACCGCGGCGCGCATGCCGGCGGTGATGCGGCGCGGATCCACCAGCAGGCTGGAACCGTCGGGCAGCGCGGCCAGCGCTTGCGCCGCGTCGGCGTAGGCCGCGATGCGCACGCCGTCCTGCTCCAGGCGTTCGCGCAGGGCGGGCGGCACCTTGCCGTCGGCGACGAACAGGGTGGCGCGGCTGGACTCCACCAGCGCGTGGGCCAGGAACACCGGGTTGAAGCTGACGTCGGCGCCGCGCAGGTTGAACAGGTAGGCGATGTCGTCCAGGGTTGAAATGAAATGGCGTTCGGCGCCCAGCTTGGCCATCGCATTGCGGGTGGCGTGCAGCTTATCGGCGCGGCTCAGCGTGGCGTGGGGCGCCTCGTGCTCGAATACCGCTTCCGGCGGCAGGGCAGGACGCTCGTTCCAGATGTCGTCGAGCAGGTCGATGTCGGTGCGCAGCCGGATGCCACGCGCCGTCAGGGCATCGGTCAGCAGGCGCGCCACGGCCAGGCCCAGCACGCGCGCGTCCACCGCCACCGTCTGGCCGGGCGCCATGTTCTCGGCCAGCCAGTCGATGTGCAGCAGGCTGGCGCCGGAGGGGATCTTCATCAGCTGGATCCCGGTGCCGGTCAGTTCGGCTTCGGCCTGGGTGTAGTAGCGGCCATCGGTCCAGACGCCCGCGTGGTCGGCGGTGGCGATGAAGGTGCCGACCGAGCCGGTGAAGCCCGACAGCCAGGCGCGGCCCTGCCAGCGGCCGGGCAGGTATTCGGACAGGTGGGGATCGGCGGACGGCACGATGAAGGCGTCGATCTGGTGGCGTGCCATCGCGGCGCGCAGCTGGGCAAGGCGGTCGGCGCGCAGGCCGGTGGTGTCGTGGGCAGGCATGGGTGTCAAAGGCGGCAAAGGGCGTGATGTTCGAATGTCACTATCATACGCGCCTCCAAGCGGAACACGGTTCGGATCATTCTGGCGGATAATCCGATCGACTTCTTTTATCCAGACAGACCATGCAAGATTTTCATTACACCCGCGCGCGTGAACTGATGGCGAATGCCGAGGAGATCGTCAGCGCGGACAAGGTGGCGGCCGCGGTCGCCAACGTGGCGGCGGTGCTCAACCAGCGCTTCGACAACGACGAGACCGGCGCCTTCCCGCTGGTGCTGGGCGTGATGGGCGGCGCGGTGGTGTTCACCGGCAGCCTGCTGCCCCAACTCAGCTTTCCACTCGAATTCGATTACATCCACGTGACCCGCTACGGCGACTCGGACCAGGGCGGCGAAATCGTGTGGAAGGTGATCCCGCGCCAGAACGTGGCCGGCCGCATCATCATCGTGGTCGACGATATCCTCGACGAGGGAGAGACCCTGGCCCACGTGAAGCAGCGCCTGCTCGACATGGGCGCGGCCGAAGTGATCTTGGCGGTGTTCGCCGACAAGGACCTGGGCCGGGCGAAACCGGTGCAGGCGGACATCGTCGGCTTGAGCATTCCGAACCGCTTCGTGGTCGGTTTCGGCATGGATGCGCATGGGTATTGGCGGAACTTGCCGGGCTTGTGGGTGATTCGGGATGCGGACAAGCAGGTGGAGGCGGCAGGCAGCGATGTGACTGAATAACGCTTGTTGGAGCGTTGCCGAAGTCACGGCAGCGGCGTTACCTTACCCTTTCCAACATCGTCCCTGCGCAGGCAGGGACCCAAGTTCGGCGATCAGCGCATACGCATGCAGCAACTCGTGCAACTTGGGCCCCCGCCTTCACGGGGCGACGGTTTTGAGGCTGCCTATCAGGCACCCAACCCCAAACGCCCCCGCGCCGCCTGGTACTGCGCCTTCAAGCGTTCCACCATCTGCGCCACGGTCGGCACATCCTCCATCAAGCCCACACCCTGCCCTGCGCCCCAGATGTCGCGCCAGGCCTTGGCGCTGCCGGAACCGAAACTCATCTTGCTCTTGTCCGACACGGGCAGGTTGTCCGGATCCAGCCCGGCCGCCACGATCGATTTTTTCAGGTAGTTCCCGTGCACGCCGGTGAACAGATTCGTGTAGATCACGTCGGCCGCCGTGGAGTCGACGATGGCATTGCGGTAGTCGTCGCTGACGTTGGATTCGCGCGTGGCCAGCCAGCGCGAGCCGATGTAGGCGAAGTCGGCGCCCATCGCCTGGGCCGCCAGGATGGCGTCGCCGGTGGCGATGGCGCCGGACAGGGCGATCGGACCGTCGAAGAATTTACGCACTTCGCCGACCAGCGCGAAGGGTGACAGCGCGCCCGCATGGCCGCCGGCGCCGGCCGCCACCAGGATCAGGCCGTCGACGCCGGCTTCCAGCGCCTTTTCGGCGTGGCGGATCGACACCACGTCGTGCAGCACGATGCCGCCGTAGCTGTGTACCGCGTCCAGCATCTCCGGCGGCGGCGCGCGCAGCGAGGAGATGATGATCGGCACCTGGTGCCTGACGCAGACTTCGACGTCGTGGGCCAGGCGGTCGTTCGACTGGTGCACGATCTGGTTGACGGCGATCGGGCCGACTTTCTGGTCGGGATTGGCCGCCTGGTAGTCGCCCAGCTCGCGCTGCAGCTCGCTCAGCCACACGTCCAGCTGCTCGGCCGGACGCGCGTTCAGGGCCGGGAAGGAACCGACGATGCCCGCCTTGCACTGCGCAGCCACCAGCGCGGGGCCGCTGGCGATGAACATCGGCGAGGCGATGACGGGTAAGGACAGGTTTTGCAGGACGGTAGGCAGCGCCATGGAGGTTTCTCGCGATAGGTTGATCGGGCCAGCCGGGCGATTATGGCGCAGAAAAGAACGACCGTGCTAGATTCCTGGCTCTAATTCCGCCGGCTTCCCAGTGGATAGCGCTAGTCGAACCCGATCTGCGCCTCGCGTTGGCGGATCGCGGCCCACACGGCACGCTTGTCGTCATCGCTGGCCTGGCCCCAGGCCACGATTTCATCGATGGTGCGCAGGCAACCCTCGCACAAGCCGGTAGCGGGCGACATCTTGCACAGGCTGATGCAGGGAGAGGGAACAGGGGTGTGGTCTTCCGGATTCATGCCCAGCAGCCTACCGCATCCGACGCGGTTGCGCTTGTATTGCGCTTGTATTGCGCCTGTATTGCGCTTGCATTGCGCTTGAAAACGCGCTTGACCGGTGAGCTCAGGAGCGTAGACTGGCTCCCCTTCTTCTCAGTCGCGCCACGCACACACCTTTGTAAGGTTGACGCAAGCTTAACAACCAAGACTGGGGCTTCACCCATGAATGGCATGGCCGGCAAGCCGCCGGCGCACCCAACAAGGAGTGCCTATGACCATCAGCAACAAGCTGTTCGCACAGATGCGCGCGGCAACCCGCTCGCTGTTTCGCCGCGGACCCTCCGTCACCCGCAGCGTCATCAACGAAACGATCAAGAACGCCTCCGCCCTGCACCCTGCGGCCGGCAAAGCCATGCCTTACGATCGCTTCAACGCCGCCTCGAACCAGGCCAGCAAGGATCCGTTTTCCGACATGCTGGCCGGCCTGAACCGCATCGGCCAGCCCGGCGGCAATCCCTTCGACGTGCCGCCCCTGACCGGCGGCGTCGGCGCGCCCGGACTGCCGGGCCATGTACTGGAAGGATCGCACAGCAATGCTGCCGGCACCCGCCACTACAAGCTGTACGTGCCGAGTACCTACACGGGCGGGGCGCCGCCGGCACAGCCGTCCGCGCTGCTGGTGATGCTGCACGGCTGCAGCCAGAATCCGGACGATTTCGCGCTCGGCACCGGCATGAACGCGCTGGCCGAGGAATGCAACTGCCTGGTGGTCTATCCGGCCCAGTCCAAGGGGGCGAACCCCTCGCGCTGCTGGAACTGGTTCAACGCGGTCGACCAGAAACATGGCCAGGGTGAACCTTCGATCATCGCCGGCATTACCGAAGACATCATGGCGCGCTACGTGATCGCCCCCGGGCAGGTCTACGTGGCGGGGCTGTCGGCCGGCGGTGCGATGGCCGCGATCATGGGCACCCTGTACCCGGAACTGTATGCGGCAGTGGGCGTGCATTCCGGCCTGCCGTTCGCGGCGGCGCATGACCTGCCCTCGGCGGTGGCGGCCATGAAGGGCGATTTCCGGCGCCCGAAGAATCCCGCGCGCGGCCTCCCGATCATCGTGTTCCACGGCGACCGCGACACCACGGTGCACCCGGCCAACGGCGACGAACTGGTGCACCGGCGGCGGCGCCAGCCGCAGAGTGCGGTCGAGGTCGAGCCGGGGCAGGTACCGCAGGGGCATGCCTACACGCGCACCCTGCACCGCCGCGCCGACGGCGGCATCGATGCGGAACACTGGGTGGTGCACGGTTCGGGCCATGCCTGGTCGGGCGGCGATGCGCGCGGCACCTATACCGACGGCAAGGGCCCCAGCGCCAGCCGCGCCATGATGCGTTTCTTCCGCACCGCGCGTTGACGCTTCCCGCCGATCCTCCTTCAGCCGGGCCCTTGCGGCTGCCGCGGTCTGGCAAGCGCCGCCGATGCCGATTGCGCGATATGCTGTTCCAGGCAGGCGCGGCACCAGCAGGCGGCCGCTGTAGCAGCCTGGGCAGCAGTCTGGGCGGCGTCCGGCGCTGGCACAGGCACGGGCACTACGGGCGGCAATGCGGTGCACCAGCAAGGGCCACTGCTGCCATCGGCCATCGCGCAGGAGAAGGCGGCGCCGCAACGGGTGCAGAGACTCATGTGGCCGCCTGGGGCGATGTGGAAAGGGGCTGTGGATGCATGGCCGATTCACCATAACGGGACTGCGAAGAAATTACAACCCGAAGTCTCTATAATCCCCACTGCGATGGCATGTTGCCTGTAAAATCTCGCAAATTCTTTTTGGACCCCCCATGAACGCTACGCTGTCTAACTTGGGCGACGACCAGAACAATGACCTGACTGCGGTCTCGCCGCAGATCAAGGCGCAGATCCTGGCCGAAGCACTCCCCTATATCCGTAATTTCCACGGTAAGACCATCGTCATCAAATACGGTGGCAATGCGATGACCGACGAGCGCCTGAAGCACGGCTTCGCGCGCGACGTCATTCTCCTCAAGCTGGTCGGCATGAATCCGGTGGTGGTGCACGGTGGCGGTCCGCAGATCGACAACGCGCTCAAGAAGATCGGCAAGCAGGGCACCTTCGTGCAAGGCATGCGCATCACCGACGAAGAGACCATGGAAGTGGTCGAGTGGGTGCTGGGCGGCGAAGTCCAGCAGGACATCGTCATGCTGATCAACCACTACGGCGGCCAGGCAGTGGGCCTGACCGGCAAGGACGGCGGCCTGATCCGCGCGCGCAAGATGGCGATGCCGGACAAGGACAAGCCGGGCGAATTCCTCGACATCGGCTTCGTCGGCGACATCGAAGCGATCAATCCGGCGGTGGTGAAAGCCCTGCAGGACGACGCCTTCATCCCGATCATCTCGCCGATCGGCTTCGGCCAGGACGGGCAAGCCTATAACATCAACGCCGACGTCGTCGCCGGCAAGATCGCGGAAATCCTGAAAGCCGAAAAGCTGATCATGATGACCAACATCGCCGGCGTGCAGGACAAGCAGGGCAAGCTGGTCACGGACCTGTCGGCGCGCGAGATCGACGAGATGTTCGCGGACGGGACGATTTCCGGCGGCATGCTGCCGAAAATCTCGTCGGCACTGGATGCCGCCAAGTCCGGCGTCAATACGGTGCACATCATCGATGGCCGCATCGAACACTCTTTATTGCTCGAAGTCTTGACCGAACAGGCTTTTGGCACTATGATCCGCTCGCACTGAAATTTTGTGGCGATGAAATGTCGCCACGAAACGTAATGCCCTTGTAGCTCAGTGGTAGAGCACTCCCTTGGTAAGGGAGAGGCCACGTGTTCAATCCACGTCAAGGGCACCAGTCTGGAGCGGTAGTTCAGTTGGTTAGAATACCGGCCTGTCACGCCGGGGGTCGCGGGTTCGAGTCCCGTCCGCTCCGCCAGAACAAGTAGTAGAAAAAATGCTTCCCTCGCGGAGGCATTTTTTTTGCCTGTGCCGGCCGCATCGATATAATTCCATTACCTCGTCGTTCCCGCCTTCGCGGGAACGACGAGGTAAAGCAGCTCTCTCTCTTCAATTCATTACCGTGTCCAAACCTCCCTCCCCCGTCTGGCTGTTCGACCTCGACAACACCCTGCACGACGCCTCGCACGCGATCTTCCCGGCCATCAGCGCCAACATGAACACGTATATCGCGCGCGTGCTCGGCGACGGCGTCACGCCGGCGAGCAAGGAGACCGTGAACGCCGCGCGCATCGGCTACTGGAAGAAATACGGCGCCACCCTGCTCGGCATGATCCGCCACCACCAGGTCGATGCCGCCGACTTCCTGCGCGAGACCCACGACCTGGGAGCGCTGCACGAGATGATCCGCTTCGAGCGCGGCCTGGCGCGCCTGCTGCGGCGCCTGCCCGGCCGCAAGATCCTGCTGACCAACGCGCCCACCACCTACTCCACCGGCGTGATGCGCCACCTCGGCCTGCAGCGCCACTTCAGCCACCACATCGCGATCGAGGACATGCAGGTCCACGGCCGCCTGCGTCCCAAGCCTTCCAAGCTGATGCTGCGCCGGCTGCTGCGCAAGCACGGGCTGGCGGCGCGCCGCTGCGTGCTGGTCGAGGACACCCTGGCCAACCTCAGGACCGCCAAGCAGCTCGGCCTGCGCACCGCCTGGGTCACCCAGTACCTGCGCTACGCCGACCCGATCGGCAAGGCGCCGCTGCCGAAGATGCTCAAACGCCCCGGCTACGTCGATGTCAAAGTAAAATCCGTGCTGCGACTGCCGGCGCAACTGCGCCGGCTGCGCTGATCCAGTTCCACGTCCAACCTCACTTCCAACCTCAAGTACGGAGCACCGAAACGACATGGCAAGCACCAAGCCGGGCCAGCGCAAACTGCAGATCCTCCAGGCCCTGGCGGCCATGCTCGAACACCCGAAGGGCGACAAGATCACGACCGCGGCGCTGGCCGCCAAATTGACCGTGTCGGAAGCGGCCCTGTACCGCCACTTCGCCAGCAAGGCGCAGATGTTCGAGGGCCTGATCGAATTCATCGAGGCCAGCGTGTTCGGCGTGATCAACCAGATCGGCGAGCGCGAGGAAAGCGGCGTGGCGCAGGCGCACGCGATGCTGCAGATGCTGCTGTCCTTCGCCGCCAACAATCCCGGCATGACGCGGGTACTGATCGGCGATGCCCTGGTCGGCGAGGACGACCGCCTGCAGCTGCGCATGAACGGCTTTTACGACAAGGTCGAACTGGCGTTCAAGGGCGCCCTGCGGGTGGCCGTGACCCAGGGCCACGGGCGCGAGGAAGACGTGGCGGCGCGCGCCGCCCTGCTGGTGTCGTATGTGGTCGGACGCTGGCACCGCTACGCCAAGAGCGGCTTCAAGCAGCACCCGGCCGAAAACAGCCCGCTGCAGCTGGCGCTGCTGCTCGCGGCCTGACGCTTGTCCGTTTCCTTCGCCATGGACATCTTCGCGCTTCTCGACGACGCCAGCCCGGAAGGCCGTGCGCAGGCGCGCTCGCGCCTCTACCGCGATCACGCCGGCACCCTGGTCTGCCACGTGGCCGCTGAATGGCCGGCGCTGCTGGCACGCCTGCAGGAGGCGCTGGCGCGCGGTCTGTACGCGGTACCGGTGCTGAGCTATGAACTGGGCGAGCGGCTGCTCGGCGCTTCGGTGTCCTGCGCCGCGGCCGTCGCGGCTGCCACCCCCGCGGCCGCGCCGGAAAACGAAGCGCCGCTGGCCCAGGTGCTGCTGTTCGAACGCTACGATGCGCTGGACGCGGATGGCGTCGCGGCCTGGCTCGATGCGCGCGCCGGCGAGCACGATGGCCCCGCCGGCATCGCCGCCGTGCGCCCCAACGTCGACGAAGCGGCCTTCAGCGCCGCCATCGACGCCATCCACGGCCACATCGAGGCCGGCGACACCTACCAGGTGAACTACACCTACCGCCTGCGCTTCGACGCCTTCGGTTCGGTCCACGCGCTGTATGCGCGCCTGCGCGCGCGCCAGCCGGTGCCCTACGGCGCCCTTATCGGCCTGCCCGATGGCCGCGCCATCCTGTCGCTGTCGCCGGAACTGTTCGTGCGCCACGACGCCGGCCGCCTGCTGGCGCGTCCAATGAAGGGCACGGCCCCGGCCGGCGCCGATGAGCGCGAGACGGCCGCGCGCGCGGCGGCGCTGGCGGCCGATCCGAAGAACCGCGCCGAAAACCTCATGATCGTCGACCTGCTGCGCAACGACCTCGGACGCGTGGCGCGCACCGGCAGCGTCGGCGTACCCGCCCTGTTCGAGGTGCGTCCCTACGGCCGCGTGCTGCAGATGACCTCGACCATCCAGGCCCAGCTGCGGCGCGACGTCGGCCTGGACGGCATCTTCGAAGCGCTCTACCCCTGCGGCTCGATCACCGGCGCGCCCAAGCGCCGCACGATGGAGATCATCCACGAACTGGAACCGGCGGCGCGCGGCATCTATACCGGCGCGCTGGGCTGGATCGATCCGCCGGCGCCGCAGTCGAGCAGCAATGTCGGCGACTTCTGCCTGTCGGTGCCGATCCGCACCCTGGTGCTGCAGCCGGAACGCGGCGGCGTGCGCCACGGCGAACTGGGCGTCGGTGCCGGCATCGTCCACGACAGCGAGGCCGGGGCCGAATATGCCGAGTGCCAGTTGAAAGCGGGCTTCCTGACCGGCCTGGCGAACAGCTTCGAACTCTTCGAGACGATATACGCCACCCGCGAACACGGTTGCCGTCACCTGGAGCGCCACCTGGCGCGCCTGCAGGCCTCGAGCGCCTACTTCGGCTACCCGTTCAAGACCGACCTCGCGCGCGCCGGCGTGCAGGCCGCCTGCGGCGTATTGGCGCCCGGCCTGCCGCAGCGTCTGCGCCTGGCGCTGCGGCCGGATGGCGAAGTCGTGGTGCAGACAGGGGCACTGGCACCTTTGGCGCAACCGGTGCGGCTGCTGCTGGCCGACGCGCCGGTGGAGTCCGGCGACCTGTTCCTGCGCCACAAGACCAGCATCCGCAGCCGCTACGACGCCGCCTGGCGCGCGGCGGAAAGCGCAGGCGCCTTCGACACCCTGTTCTTCAACGAACGCGACGAGCTGACCGAGGGCGGCCGCAGCAACGTGTTCGTGCGCATTGGCGGGCGCTGGTACACGCCGCCGCTGTCGGCCGGCGTGCTGCCGGGCGTGATGCGCGGCGTGCTGCTGGACGATCCGGATTGGGGCGCGATCGAGGTGCCGATCACGCGCGCGATGCTGCTGCGGGCGCAGGAGATCGTGGTGTGCAATGCGCTGCGCGGACCCTTGCGCGCCGTCCTAACTTAAAACCGCTTTAAAACCGGTATCCGAGGCCCACGCCCAGCAGCAAGGGATCGACCTTCACCCGGCTGGCGCGCGCCCCGCCGATGTCAACGTCGCTGCGGATCTGCACCTTCTTGAGGTCGACGTTGAACGACCAACGCGCGTCGATCCTGAAGTCGGCACCGGCCTGCAGCGCCAGCCCGACGCTGTCGTGCTCCAGCCGCGCCGCGCCATCCAGCAAGCTCACCTTCGACATCAGCGTGTAGTTGACGCCGGCGCCGACGTAGGGGTCGATGGTGGCGCCGGGCAGGAAGTGGTATTGCGCGGTGAGCGTCGGCGGCAAGTGTTTGAACGTACCGATGGCGGCGCCATCCAGCGTCACCGTGTGCTTCTGCGGCACCGTCAGGATCAGTTCGAGGGCCCAGTGCGGCGTGAAGTAGTAGGAGATATCGACTTCGGGTATCCACTTGTCGCCCACGTGGAGGCGGTCGCCGGCGCCGATGCCGCCGATAGGGTCCGACTTGTCGGCCGGATCGATGTGGACTGCGCGTACGCGCGCCAGCCAGGGCGATTCCTGCGCCTGGGACTGGGCCTGGGCCGCGCCGGTGGTGATGGCCAGGCCGAGGACGGCGATCGTCCATGTCAGCAGGGACTTCTTCATGGTGTTACCTTTCTTCGCGTTGTGGTTCAGCGAAGTCAGGTTATTGATTTACCTCAACAAAATCGTTGATGTGCATCAAAACCCACATGAAGAGAAGTTTCTAAAACCTAGAAACTAACATTGTTAACCCGTCGTCCCCGCGCAGGCGGGGACCTAAGTTTGGTGAGCCAAGGCAGAAGCCAACAAGGTGCAGCGAACTTGGGTTCCCGCCTACGCGGGAACGACGGCATGCCCCGCAGGTATGGCCTTTACAACGACGTACTCAACCCCCCAGCGCCTGCTCGATCTTCCCGACCAGCGCCGCATCCTCCGGCGTCACCTTGCTCGGGAAGTACTCGACCACCTTGCCATTACGGTCGATCAGGTACTTATTGAAATTCCACTTCGGCTGGTTGCCGGTCGCCTTGATCAGGTCCGTGTACAGCGGATTCGCAGCGGCACCCGACACCGCCGTGGTGGCGAACATCGGGAATTTCACGCCATAGGTGTTGAAGCACAGGTCCGCGATCTTCTTGGCGTCGCCATCTTCCTGCTTGAAGTCGTTGGACGGGAAGCCCAGCACCACCAGGCCGCGGCTGCCGTATTTGCTGTACAGCTTCTCCAGGCCCTCGTACTGCTTGGTGAAGCCGCAGTAGCTGGCGGTGTTCACCACCAGCACCACCTTGCCGGCGTACTGGCACAGGTCCTGCGGCACCTCGTCCTGCAGGCGCTTGAAGCTGTGCTTCAACACCGCCGGGCAGGAAGCCGGGGCCTTGTTCAGGGCGGGGGCCGCGGCCTGGGCCTGGGCGGAGGCCGGGGCAGACAGGAAGGCGATGGCGGCGGCGCCGAGGGAAAGCAGCAGAGCGTTGGTCTTGGACATGAAGGACACCCGGTGGCGTGGACGAAGATGAGAAGAACCCATTCTATCTCAGTCCACGGTCACCTTCGCCAGGTCGGCCTTCGGCGCCGGCCAGTCCAGCTTCATGTCCTGCAGGGTCTCGAGCAGCAGCTTGGCGATGATCAGGTTGCGGTGGGTCTTGGAATCGGCCGGCACCACGTACCAGGGCGCGTGGTCGGCGTCGGTGGCGGCGATCGCATCCTCATAGGCGCGCTGGTAGTCGTCCCATCGTTCGCGCGCCACCAGGTCGTTCGGATCGAACTTCCAGTTCTTTTCCGGATCGTCCAGGCGCGCCTGCAGACGCTCGCGCTGTTCGTCCTTCGAGATGTGCAGGAAGACCTTCATGATCGTGGTGCCGGTGTCGGCCAGCATGCGCTCGAAGTCGCGGATGTGGGCGTAGCGGCGCTTGAGCTCCTTGCCGTCGATGTCGCCCAGCACGCGCGGCACCAGCACGTCTTCATAGTGGCTGCGGTTGAAGATCGCGATCTCGCCATTCGCCGGCACATGGACGTGGATGCGCCACAGGAAGTCGTGGGCGCGTTCGCGCTCGGTCGGCGCCGCGAAGGCGGTGGCGCGCAGTCCCATTGGATTGATCTGCGAGAACAGCGCGCGCACGGTGCCATCCTTGCCGGCGGTGTCCATGCCCTGCAGGACCAGCAGCAGTTTCTTGCGGCGCCCGCCGTACAGCATTTCCTGCAGCTTGGCCGCTGCGGCGGTGAGCTCCGCCGTCAGAGCGCGCTCGCGCTCCTTGAGCTCGCCCTTGGCGTGCTTGCCGCCGTTCTTGTCACTCTGCTCGCGCAGCGGCGTGGCGCCGGCATCCTCGTCGCGCAGCTTGAGCGCTTTCCCTGCGCGGAATCGTTCCAGCGCCTTCATGCGGCGCCGGCGTCCAGCTTGCGGTGTTCGATCAGCATGCAGTGGTTCATCACCACGTCCAGGCCGGCGGCGCGCGCCAGGTCGGCCGCCATCCGGTTCTCGATCCCGAGCTGCATCCACAGCGCGCCGGCGCGCACCGCGATGGCGTCCTTGGCGATCGGCGGGATGTCGTCGGCATTGCGGAAGCAGTCGACCACGTCGATGCGCTGGCCGTCCTGCGCCAGCGCGTCGGCGGCTTCCTGCAAGGTGGCATGCACGGTCTCGCCGAGGATCTGCTGGCCGGCATAGGACGGATTCACCGGGATGATGTGGTAACCCTGCGCCTGCAGGTAGCCGGCGACTTCGTAACTGGCGCGCTCGGGCTTGTTGGACAGCCCGACGATCGCCACGTTCCTGGCGCCGCGGAGGATTTGTTCGATGGTTCGCATGGGGGGCCCGTAGTCGGTTCTGGTTCGCTGTTGTCGTTGGTGCCAGCTTATCAGAACCATATCGACGCACGGCGCAGCCTAGGGGCCGGCAGGCGCAGCGTCGAGCTTGACGCCGTTCATGCGCGTTCCTCCCTGGTCGAGCACCACGGCATTGGCCGGGTCGGCATCGTTGAAACGCAGTTCGGCGTTGACCGCGTCCGAAAAGAAGGCATTCTCGTCCAGCGCGAAGATCTCCAGCTTGGGCTGGTTGGTGGCCTGGGCGAACAGGCGCTCGCCTTCGCGCGTCAGCTCGACCTCGAAGCCTTGCGCGAAGCGGTAGCGGCCGACCCGGGCATCGAAGGTCGCATGCGAAATCGCGACTGCCTTGCGCGCAATGACGGCGCCGACGCGCGGATTGACCTTGTCTCCCTCGTCCCGGTGCAGCACCAGCTCGCTGACGGCGCCCTTGGCGTCGCGCCGGAACTCGATCCAGTCGACCGAGCCCGGTGCAAAGAAGCCCCCGTCCGAGAACGCCCGCAAGGGGATGAGTGTCCCGCTCGGCGCCTGCATCGTGAGCCCGTCGTCCTGGCGCCGAACCGTCCAGTTGGCCTTGTCGTCGAGCCGGTACAGGCCGGCATAGGCGTCGAGCAGGCCGGGCCCAGACACGACGGCCTGGTACTCCGGGTAGGGTTTGCCCATTACGAGCGCCGCCGCGCGCCGCGCCGGACCGTCGGGACTGGTCACCTGGCCGTCGGCATTGCTCAGCACGGCGACGTAGATGTGCTGCTCGGGCAGACGCAATGCGTAGGAGCGGAAACCGGTGATGGCGCCGCCATGCGCGACGGCCGGCGCGCCGCGCAGCGAGATGATCTCCCAGCCGTAGCCATAGCCGGTATTCCTTCCCGAGCGTAGCGTATGAGAAGTGAGCGCCCGCTTCCAGGTCGACGCCTTCAGCAGCTTGCCTTTGTCGATGGCCGCATCCCAGCGCGCCAGGTCATCCACGCTCGACACCAGCGCACCGGCGGCATAGGGCTGCGTCATGCTCAGGCGCGGCGAGGGCCGGAAGCCGTCGGCATCGGGCGTGTACGCCTGCGCATGCGGAAAAGCGCGCAGCTCGTGACCTTCGTAAGCGGTATGGGTCATTCCCAGCGGCGTGAAGATGCGCTGCTGCAGGAAGTCGGCATAAGACAGTCCCGACACCTTTCCGATGATCGCGCCCAGCAGGAAGTAACCCGAATTGTTGTAGCGCCAGTCGCTACCGGGCTCGAATTCCAGCGGATCGTCCTTGAAGCGGTCGATCATCTCGCCCACTGTCATGTCTCTCGCCATGTCCGCCATATAGCCCTGTTTGCCGGTATAGCTGACGATGCCGGAGGTGTGGGTCAGCAGGTGTTCGATGGTGATGCGTCTGCCGTGGGTCGGGTAGTCGGGCAGATAGCGGGTAATGTCATCGTCGAGCTTCAGCTTGCCCTCGTCGGCCAGCATCAGGATCGCCGTCGCCGTGAACTGCTTGGTGATCGAGCCGATGCGCAGGGCGGTGTCGGGAGTGAGTGCTTGCTTTTTGGCAATGTCCGCCATGCCGTAGGCTTTTCGGAAGACCGTCTTGCCATTCTTGATCACGATGACCGTGGCGCCGGGTCCATCGCTTCGATAGAGCTGGGCAAGGCTGGCGTCGATGCGCTCGGCCAGCGATGGGGAAGGCTTGGGCGGCGCCGCATGCGCGGCCGGATGCGCCGGCAGGTGCAGGACCAGGATGAAGGCCGCGGCGCGGCAGGATGGCTTGAGCATGGCGGATATTCCTGGTTGTCCTTGGAATAGCCAATGTAGAGCGGCCGGCCCGTCTGCACAGCGGTGATGCGACGAAGCCGGGTTCGCGCGGTCTGAAGTGCGGCTGGACAGGATGAAACCGGACACCCGCGCGGCTAATGGGTCAGCTTGAACAACAACCGCCCCAGAATGCTGCCCACGTATTCGCCAACAAGGACGAGCAGCGCCCCGACAACGACAATGCTCGCGAGCCGGATACTGAAAGGTAGCTGCTTGAACCGGCGGACATATGTGCTGGAACCTGGATTCATTATCGCTCCTGTCGATATCGAAATTCGCCCGTTGCTAAAACAGAGCCCGGCCGAGACGCCGGCATCGACAGAATCTTGGTGACATTTCCTTTGGTCAACTTACCTGCGCAAACTCGCTCACCGATCGAGGAGCTGGGCGCTGATGCGCAAGCAAAAAAAGCAGCCCGCAGGCTGCCTTTCGAGGCGATCATGCCGACAGCGGGCATGTCAGGCGAACGTCACATGCTTCAAGCCGCCTGTTCCGCCCGGCGCGGCAGCTGCCAGTCCTTGCGGATGAAGTGGCAGGTATAGCCGTTCGGACGCTTCTCCAGGTAATCCTGGTGTTCCGGCTCCGCTTCCCAGAACGGACCGGCGGCGGCGACTTCGGTCACCACCTTGCCCGGCCACAGGCCCGACGCATCGACGTCCTTGATCGTGTCCAGCGCGGTGGCGCGCTGCGCCTCGTTCGTGTAAAAGATCGCCGAACGATAGCTGGTGCCGATATCGTTGCCCTGGCGGTTGGCTGTGGACGGATCGTGGATCTGGAAGAAAAATTCCAGCAGGCGCCGGTAGCTGATCTGCTCGGGATCGAACACGATCTCGATTGCCTCGGCGTGGGTGCCGTGGTTGCGGTAGGTGGCGTTCGGCACGTCGCCGCCAGAGTAGCCGACGCGGGTCGACACGACGCCCGGCATCTTGCGGATCAGGTCCTGCATGCCCCAGAAGCAGCCGCCTGCCAGGATTGCGGTTTCTTGTGTCATGGTGTGTCCTTTCGAGCCATCGTTGTTGTATCGATAGCCTAGATGAGGACGAGGCGCCGCATTTCCAGAACAAGCGGGCAATAAAAAAGGCAGCCCGCAGGCTGCCTCCTCATTCGACCGCTTGTACGACAGCGATCAGCGTCCCTTGTGACGCAGCTTGGCGATGGCCGCCAGCTGGGCGATCGCGGTTGCCAGTTCGGCTTGCGCTTTCGCGTAGTCGATCTGGGTGTCCTTGCTCAGCATCAGTTCTTCGGCCTTGCGCTTGGCTTCCTGGGCTTTCGCTTCGTCCAGGTCGGCGCCGCGGATCGCGGTGTCGGCCAGGACAGTCACGCCTTTCGGCTGGACTTCCAGGATGCCGCCGGCGACGAAGACGAACTCTTCGTCACTGCGACCAGCCACTTTGATGCGCACGGCGCCCGGACGGATGCGCGTGATCAAGGGGGTGTGCATCGGGTAGATACCCAGCTCACCCGTTTCACCCGGCAACGCGACGAATTCGGCTTCCCCCGTGAAGATCAGCTCTTCGGCGGAGACGACGTCAACGTGAAGTGTGTTTGCCATGTGTGTCCTTTGAAGTGGTCAGCTTACGCTGCCATCTTCTTGGCTTTTTCGATGGCTTCTTCGATCGTGCCGACCATGTAGAACGCCTGTTCCGGCAGGTGGTCCAGTTCGCCCGATGCGATCATCTTGAAGCCCTTGATCGTGTCTTTCAGCGAAACGTACTTGCCCGGTGCGCCGGTGAACACTTCAGCGACGTGGAAAGGCTGCGACAGGAAACGCTGCATTTTACGTGCGCGTGCCACCACCAGCTTGTCTTCCGGTGCCAGTTCGTCCATGCCCAGGATCGCGATGATGTCACGCAGTTCCTTGTAGCGCTGCAGGGTGCCCTGCAGCGCGCGCGCGGTAGCGTAGTGCTCTTCGCCGACGACCAGCGGGTCCAGCTGGCGCGAAGTCGAGTCGAGCGGATCGATGGCCGGGTAGATACCCAGCGAAGCGATGTCACGCGACAGCACGACGGTCGAGTCCAGGTGGGCGAAGGTGGTGGCAGGCGACGGGTCGGTCAAGTCATCCGCAGGGACGTAGACGGCCTGGATCGAGGTGATCGAACCGGTCTTGGTCGAGGTGATGCGCTCTTGCAGGCGGCCCATCTCTTCGGCCAGGGTCGGCTGGTAGCCCACCGCCGACGGCATACGGCCCAGCAGTGCCGAGACTTCGGTACCGGCCAGAGTGTAGCGGTAGATGTTGTCGACGAAGAACAGCACGTCCTTGCCTTCATCGCGGAAGGCTTCGGCCATGGTCAGGCCGGTCAGCGCGACGCGCAGGCGGTTGCCCGGCGGTTCGTTCATCTGGCCGTAGACCATCGCCACTTTCGAGTTGGCGGGGTTTTCCAGGTCGACCACCTTGGCATCGGCCATCTCGTGGTAGAAGTCGTTACCTTCGCGGGTACGCTCGCCCACGCCGGCGAACACGGACAGACCCGAGTGCGCCTTGGCGATGTTGTTGATCAGTTCCATCATGTTGACGGTTTTACCGACGCCGGCGCCGCCGAACAGGCCGACTTTACCGCCCTTGGCGAACGGGCACACCAGGTCGATCACCTTGATGCCGGTTTCCAGCAGGTCGGACGAGGGCGACAGTTCGTCGTAGGCCGGGGCCGCGCGGTGGATCGAGGCGGTGCGGTCGGCGTTGACCGGGCCGCATTCGTCGATCGGGTTGCCCAGTACGTCCATGATGCGGCCCAGGGTCGCGGTACCCACCGGCACCATGATCGGGGCGTTGGTGTTCTGGATCATCATGCCGCGACGCAGGCCTTCCGAGCTGCCCAGCGCAATGGTGCGGACGATGCCGTCACCCAGCTGTTGCTGGACTTCCAGGGTCAGTTCGGAGCCTTCCATTTTCAGTGCGTCGTACACTTTCGGCATTGCGTTGCGCGGGAATTCCACGTCAACCACGGCGCCGATACACTGAACGATTTTGCCATCAGCCATGTTCGTTCCTTCAGATATAGTTTTAATTTCGTTGCAAGAGTCGTTTGCCGCTTAGCCGCTGATTGCGGCCGCGCCCGACACGATCTCGGAGAGTTCTTTGGTAATCGCCGCCTGGCGGGTCTTGTTGTAGACCAGCTTCAGCTCGCCGATGACGCTGCCCGCGTTGTCGCTCGCGGCCTTCATCGCCACCATGCGCGCCGATTGCTCGGACGCCAGGTTCTCGGCCACCGCCTGGTAGATCAGCGCTTCGACGTAGCGCACCAGCAGCTCGTCGATGACCGCTTGCGCGTCCGGCTCGTAGATGTAGTCCCAGGCATGGCCGCCGCGTTCGGCTTCCATGTGGTGGGACGGCAGCGGGAGCAGCTGCTCGAGTGCCGGTTCCTGGCGCATGGTGTTGATGAACTTGGTGTAGCAGATGTACACCGCGTCCAGCTTGCCGTCCTGGTAGGCGTCGAGCATGACCTTGATCGGACCGATCAGCTTTTCCAGGTGCGGGGTGTCGCCGATCTGCGTGACCGACGAGACGACCTTGGCGCCCATGCGGCCCAGGAAGCCCAGACCCTTGTTGCCGATTGCAACGACTTCAATGCGATTGCCCGCGGCTTCCAGCTCGCGGGACTTCTGCGTCACCTGGCGCAGCACGTTGGTGTTCATGCCGCCGCACAGACCCTTGTCGGTCGTGACGACGATGAAGCCGACGGCTTTCGCCTGCACGTTCCTGGCTTGCGCCATGAACGCGTGGGTGTACTCCGGGTTCGCAGTGGCGAGGTTGGCCGTGATGTTACGGACCTTCTCGCTGTAGGGACGGGCGGCGCGCATCCGGTCCTGCGCCTTGCGCATCTTGGATGCGGCGACCATTTCCATCGCCTTGGTGATCTTCTTCGTATTTTCTACGCTTTTGATCTTGCCACGTATCTCTTTGCCTGCTGCCATGAGCCCTTACTCCTTGTGTGGACGGGGAGACGCCTCCCCGTCCTGCGGTCCCTGCGGACCGTGCGACTTAGAACGACTTCTTGAAGTCGGCGACAGCCGAGGCCAGTGCGGCTTCGTTGTCCTTGTCCAGCGCCTTGGTGTCTTCGATCTTCGACAGGACAGCGGCGTGGCTCGACTTCAGGTAGTTGTGCAGGCCGTGTTCGAAGTCCAGCACGCGCTTGACTTCGACATCGTCCAGGTAACCCTTGTTGACGGCGAACAGCGAAGCGGCCATCAGCGAGGTCGACAGCGGCGAGTACTGCTTCTGCTTCAGCAGTTCGGTCACGCGCGCACCGCGGTCCAGCTGCTTGCGGGTCGACTCGTCCAGGTCCGATGCGAACTGCGCGAACGCAGCCAGCTCACGGTACTGCGCCAGGTCGGTACGGATACCGCCGGACAGGCCCTTGATGACCTTGGTCTGGGCGGCGCCACCGACGCGCGACACCGAGATACCGGCGTTGATCGCAGGACGGATACCGGCGTTGAACAGCGAGGTCTCCAGGAAGATCTGGCCGTCGGTGATCGAGATCACGTTGGTCGGCACGAAGGCCGAGACGTCGCCCGCTTGCGTTTCGATGATCGGCAGTGCGGTCAGCGAGCCGGTCTTGCCGGTCACGGCGCCGTTGGTGAACTTCGACACGTAGTCGGCGTTCACGCGGGCTGCGCGCTCCAGCAGGCGGCTGTGCAGGTAGAACACGTCGCCAGGGTAGGCTTCGCGGCCCGGCGGACGGCGCAGCAGCAGCGAAATCTGACGGTATGCAACAGCTTGCTTGGACAGGTCGTCGTACACGATCAGCGCGTCTTCGCCGCGGTCGCGGAAGTATTCGCCCATGGTGCAGCCCGAGTAGGCCGAGATGTATTGCATCGCTGCCGATTCGGAGGCCGAAGCGGCGACCACGATCGTGTATTCCATCGCGCCGTGCTCTTCCAGCGAGCGCACGATGTTCTTGATGGTCGAGGCCTTCTGGCCGATCGCCACGTAGACGCAGGTGACGCCCTGGCCCTTCTGGTTGATGATCGCGTCGACTGCGACAGCCGATTTACCGGTCTGGCGGTCGCCGATGATCAGCTCGCGCTGGCCACGGCCGATCGGCACCATTGCGTCGATCGACTTGATACCGGTCTGCATTGGCTGCGAGACGGATTCGCGGGCGATCACGCCCGGGGCGATCTTTTCGATCGGGGCGGTCAGCTGGGTGGTGACCGGACCTTTGCCGTCGATCGGCTGGCCCAGTGCGTTGACCACGCGGCCACGCAGTTCCGGACCGATCGGCACTTCCAGGATGCGGCCGGTGGTCTTGACGGTATCGCCTTCCGAGATGTGCTCGTAAGCACCCAGGATAACGGCGCCGACCGAGTCGCGCTCGAGGTTCATCGCCAGGCCGAAGGTGTTGCCCGGGAATTCCAGCATCTCGCCCTGCATCACGTCCGACAGACCATGGATGCGGCAGATACCGTCGGCGACGGAAATCACCGTGCCTTGGTTGCGAACGTCAGCCGAACCTTCGAGGCCCTGGATGCGGCTCTTGATCAGTTCGCTGATTTCAGATGAATTAAGTTGCATGAGTGCTAACTCCTAATAGTTTCTTGATGCGTAGGGCAAGGGCGGGACGCGGGATGGTGCCGAGGGTACCGATGGTCAGGCGACCAGCGCTGCATGCATCTGCTGCAGCTTGGCGCGGACCGAGGTATCCAGCACTTCATCACCGACGACCACGCGCACACCACCGATCAGCGAGGGATCGATCTCGACCGTGGGGTTCAGCTTGCGGCCAAATTTCTTTTCCAGCGTGGCGACCAGCAGGTTCAGCTGGTCGGCCGACACCGCGAACGCGCTGTGGATCGTCGCATCGGCGGCACCCAGGTGTGCATTCTTCAGCACGACGAACTGGGCACCGATTTCCGGCAGCAGCGCGATCCGGCCATTGTCGGACAACATCGCGATGAAGTTGTTCGCTTCAGCGTTCAGGGGCGACTTGACCAGCGACGCAATCGTCTCGGCCAGCTGGGCCGACGTGACGTTCGGATTGCTGGCGAAAGCCTGCAGGTCCGGATTGGCGCCGATCTGCGCCAGTTCCGCGACAATGGCGGACATGGCGTTCATGTCGCCGCCCTGGGCGACACGGAACAGCGCTTCGGCGTAAGGACGGGCGACGGTTGCGAGTTCAGCCATGATCAGAGCTCGGTCGACAGTTGCGACAGCAGGTCGGCGTGGGCCGCTGCGTTCACTTCACGCTTCAGGATCTGCTCGGCGCCTTTGACGGCGAGGCTGGCGACCTGGCCGCGCAGTTCTTCGCGCGCACGGGTCACTTGCTGCTCGGCGTCGGCCTTGGCACCTTCGATGATGCGGGCGGCTTCGACGTTGGCGGTCTGCTTGGCGTCTTCGATGATCGCCAGTGCACGCTTTTCGGCGTCGGCGATGCGCTTGGCGCTTTCGTCACGGGTCGCGGCCAGTTCGGCGGCGATGCGTTTTTCAGCGGCAGCCATTTCAGCCTTGCCACGGTCGGCAGCGGCCAGGCCATTCGCGATCCTCTCGGCGCGCTCGTCGAGCGCTTTCATCACCGGCGGCCACACGAATTTCATCGTGACGAACACCAGGATGAAGAAGACCACGAACTGAACAATCAAAGTTGCGTTCAAGTTCACGGTAAATTCCTTCTCACAAAAACGGATGCCGAACCGGAGCGGTTCGGCGCTTCAAATCACTTGTCGTGGGAAGCTAATTAGCTGGTGAACGGCTTGCCGAACACGAACAGCATGGCGATACCAACGCCGATCAGGAATGCCGCGTCGATCAGACCAGCCAGCAGGAACATCTTGGTCTGCAGGGTGTTCATCAGTTCAGGCTGACGTGCCGAGGCTTCCAGGTACTTGCCGCCCATCAGTGCGATACCGATACATGCGCCAAAAGCACCCAGGCCGATGATCAGACCGCAAGCCAGTGCAACGAAAGAAACGTCAGTCATGAGATTTACTCCAAAAGATTAAAATTAAAAAAACTAGAAAATTACAACTTCTTTACTACCACTATCTTGTTCGTTCTTGCGATCGCGTCGGTCAGTGGCTCTCGTGGGCCTGACCGATATACACCAAGGTCAGCATCATGAAGATGAATGCCTGGAGGAGCACGATCAGGATGTGGAAGATTGCCCAGACCGAGCCCGCAATCACGTGGCCGACAATGCCGAACGGGGTTGCCATGGCACCAAGCAGTGCAATCAACAGGAACAACAGCTCACCGGCGTACATATTGCCGAACAGTCGCATACCGAGCGACACGGTGCGGGCTGCGTATTCGATGATGTTCAGCAGGAAGTTGGCAGGTGCCAAGTAGATGCCAAACGGCGCGGCGAACAGTTCGTGGATCCAGCCGCCGATGCCCTTGATTTTCACGTTGTAGAACAAGACCACGGCCAGCACGCCCAGCGCCATGCCCATCGGACCGTTGAGGTCGGCGGTCGGGACGATGCGGAAGTGCATTTCACCATAGCCGAGCTGGCCGAGAATCCAGGCGAACAGGTCGACCGGCAGGAAATCCAGGCAGTTCATCAGGAATACCCAGACGAACACCGTCAGGGCCAGCGGTGCGATATAGCTGCGGTCGCCGTGGATGATCGACTTCGACTGGTCTTCGACCATCTCGACCAGCGCCTCGATGGCGCCCTGGAAACGGCCGGGCACGCCCGAGGTGGCGCGGCGGGTGCCGAGCCACAGCACGAACACGCCGATCACGCCCATCAGCACCGACCAGAAAACCGTGTCATAGTTGATGACCTTGAAGTCGACGATGAAACCCTGGTGGATATTGCTCAGGTGGCCCAGGTGGTGGGTAATGTATTCGCCCGCGGTGGGCGCGTGCGCCGTCGCGATTTCTGTCGTTGGACTCATCTTTGTCAGTGCCTAAATAATAAAATAATGTAACTTTTAAGCGCCACGATGAACCCGCACAGAAGTGCCAGCCAGTTCAGATCGTGATACAGCCGCGCCGTGGAGACCAGCAGCGCCAGCGTTAAAGCAATCTTTACAAATTCCCAGATGAAAAATGTGGCGGGGTTGGCGCCGCCCACTTTTTGTGCACTGGCGAACAGGCGGAACGCCATGATGCCATTGGGTACGACACAACACAGACCACCCAGCACCGCCGACAGCATCGCAGCCCACCCACCAAGCAGACCGGCGATAAGGCCGGTGACCAGTGTTGCCATCATTTGCAGGGAGACCAGGCGCAGCATTGTTATTGTTCTTTCGCGCTAGCCGTGGTGGAACAGAAATACGGTGTGGTAATTACATGAATCAGCGGGATTATAAGGGTTTATCAGAGCCATAGTCAAACTGTTCCGCCTGAGCGTGCACCAGTCTGGGATGTAAAAGCGACAAACAAAATCGGTCTAAAAGTCTGAACTTGCCTACGAAATTCGGTGTTTTAGCGAGGTTGCCGACATTCCAAGGCCGAGTTGGGCGACATGCATATGCCTGTTGTTTTCGTGACATGCGGGTCCGGTCCGGCAGCGCGCTGCCCTTGTGCGCAAGTGAGGACTTGTGCACAAGGGCAGTGCTGGGCGTGCGCGGCAGGACAGGCTGTCGCAGTCGGGCGCACAGTCAGGCGCGCAGCCTGGCCAGCACACCCTCGAGAATATCGAGGTCGGCGAAGTCGATGATCATCTGGCCCCTGCCCTTGTTGCCCATCTTGAACACGACCGGGGTCGCCAGTTTGTCGGACAACTCCTCCTCGAGGCGCGCGATGTCGCCCGACTTTTCTTTTTGACGCGCGGCGGCGGCCGGCGCATCGTTCTCTTCGAGCGCGCGCGCCACCAGTTTCTCGGTTTCGCGCACCGACAGGCGTTTTGCAATCACCTGGTTGGCCAGCGTGATCTGGCTGGCACTGTCGACCGCGAGCAGCGCGCGCGCGTGGCCCATGTCGATGTCGCCGGCCATCAGCATCGTCTGCACTGGCGCGGCCAGGTTCACCAGGCGCAACAGGTTGGACACCGCGCTGCGCGAGCGCCCGACCGCGTTGGCCGCCTGCTCGTGGGTAAAATCGAATTCCGAGATCAGGCGCGCGATGCCCTGCGCCTCTTCCAGCGGATTCAGGTCTTCGCGCTGGATGTTCTCGATCAGGGCCATCGCCGCGGCGTTCTGGTCGTCGACTTCGCGCACCAGCACCGGGATCTCGTCCAGCCCGGCCAGCTGGGCCGCGCGGAAACGCCGCTCGCCGGCGATGATCTCGTAGCCGATCTTGCCCGAGCTTGTGTGAACCGCATCGATCGGACGCACCAGCACCGGCTGCATGATGCCCTGGGTCTTGATCGATGCGGCCAGCTCGGCCAGAGAACCGTCGTCCATGCGCGTGCGCGGCTGGTACTTGCCGGCCTGGATCTGGGTGACGTTCAGGACCGAGGGGGCGTTGGCGGCCGCGGCGGGGGTGTCGTCGGCAGCGACGCCGAGCAGTGCATCGAGGCCGCGGCCCAGGCCTTTGAGTTTTTTGGTTGCCATGAATAGGATCCGCTTGTTTACATTGTCTTGATGCGCTCGACCATCTCGGCACCAAACGCAATATAGGCTTGCGCGCCCTTCGACGAAGGATCGAAGGTCACGCCCGGGATGCCATACGAAGGGGCCTCGGCCAGGCGCACGTTGCGCGGGATGATGGTCTTGAACACCTTGTCGCCGAAGTGCTGCTCGAGCTGGGCCGACACCTGTTGCGACAGGGTCATGCGCGGGTCGAACATCACGCGCAGCAAGCCGATGATCTTGAGGTCGTGGTTCAGGTTGGCATGCACCTTCTTGATGGTGTTGACCAGGTCCGACAAGCCTTCCAGCGCATAGTACTCGCACTGCATCGGAATGATCACGCCATGCGCCGACACCAGGCCGTTGAGGGTCAGCATGGACAGGGCCGGCGGGCAATCGATGAGGATGAAATCGTAGTCGTCGCCGACCTGGGCCAGCGCTTCCTTCAGGCGGCGCTCGCGGTTGTCGAGCGCCACCATCTCGACTTCGGCGCCGGCCAGCTCGCGGTTGGCGGGCAACACGTCGAAGCGCCCCGCTTCGCTGCGCAGGCGGGCGCTGGCCACGTCGGCCTCGCCCAGCAGCACTTCATAGATCGAGGACTGCAAGCCCGCCTTGTTGATGCCGGCGCCCATGGTCGCGTTGCCCTGCGGGTCGAGGTCGACCAGCAGCACGCGCTGGTCCAGCTTGGCGAGGCCGGCCGAGAGGTTGACGCTGGTGGTGGTCTTGCCCACCCCGCCCTTCTGGTTTGCTACGCAAAAAATTTTCGCCATGTGTGCTCTTTGCTTCCTGCTCGCATATATCATCCATATCGTTAATATCATTAAAACGATATATACGGTTTATATTAGTTTAACGGTATAAACAATATTATTGTTTATACCGTTTATTCGGTTATCTCAGCCGTTGCGCTCGATGAACACGAGGTGGCGTTCGGCTCCCAGCTTGGGCACCTGCAGGGGCTGCACCGCCGTGATCTTCCATGCCGCCGGCAGGCGCTGCTGCTCATCCATCGGCGCCGTGCCTTTCAGGGCGATATAGCGTCCGCCCTCCGCCAGCAGATGGCCGGACCAGTTGACGAAATCGGAGAGGTCGGCAAAAGCGCGCGAGGTGATGACGTCGAATTTATCGCTCACCTGCAGCTGCTCCACCCGCATCGTGTACACGGTCACGTTCGCCAGGCCGAGTTCCGCCTTCACCTGGGTCAGGAAGGCGGTTTTCTTGTGCACGGTGTCGATCATCGACACTTTCATGTCCGGACGCACGATGGCCAGCACGATACCGGGCAGGCCGCCGCCGGAACCGACGTCCAGCACGTTTTTGGCGTCCTGGAATGCGGGTACCGCCGCCAGCGAATCGAGCAGGTGGTGGGTGACCATCTGCTGCGGGTCGCGCAAGGAAGTCAGGTTGTAGACAGCATTCCACTTGAACATCAGGCCCAGGTAATCCATCAACTGCTCTTGCTGGGCCGGGCTGACATTGAGCGCCATTTCCTGGATGCCGGTGGCCAGCATGTCTTGCAGCGCCTTGCGGTCGAAATTATTCATCCGGCCAGCTCCTCGGTCGGCGGCACGTTGGTAAAGCCCTTGGCGCCACGCTTTTTCAGGTGCACCAGCAGCAGGGAAATCGCAGCCGGGGTCACGCCGGAAATACGCGATGCCTGGCCCAGGGTTTCCGGCCTTGCCTTGTCGAGCTTCTGGCGCACCTCGATCGACAGTGCCGTGATCTCGTGGTAATTCAAGGTTTCGGGCAATTTGAGGTTTTCGTAGTAATCGTGGCGCTCGACCTCTTTCGCCTGGCGTTCGATATAACCCGAATACTTGAGTTGGATCTCGACCTGTTCCTGCACCGCCGCGTCAGGCACACCGGGACCGGCCAGCCACTGCCCTTCATTGCCCTGCAAGCTCATGAGCTTGGTGTAATCGACGCCGGGGCGGCGCAGCAGGTCGGCCAGGTTGTACTCGCGCTCGATCGCCTGGCCGATGACCCGCTCGGACTCGGCGGCCGCCAGAATGCGCGGGTTGACCCAGGTGGAACGCAGGCGTTCCAGTTCGAGGGCGACGGCTTCGCGCTTGCGCTCGAAGGCTTCCCACTGCGCATCGCCGACCACGCCCAGCTTGCGGCCGATCTCGGTCAGGCGCATGTCGGCATTGTCTTCGCGCAGGCTGAGGCGGTACTCGGCGCGGCTGGTGAACATCCTGTACGGCTCGGCCACGCCCTGGGTGGTCAAGTCGTCGACCAGCACGCCGAGATAGGCTTCGGAGCGGCCCGGTGTCCAGGCTTCCTGGCCTTTGGTCTGCAGCGCCGCATTGATACCGGCCAGCATGCCCTGGGCCGCGGCTTCTTCGTAACCCGTGGTGCCATTGATCTGGCCGGCGAAGAACAGACCGCCGATGGCCTTGGTTTCGAGTGAGGCCTTCAGACCGCGCGGGTCGAAATAATCGTATTCGATGGCATAGCCCGGGCGCAAAATAAACGCGTTTTCCAGGCCTTTCATGGAACGCACCAGCGCCAGCTGCACATCGAAGGGGAGGCTGGTGGAGATCCCGTTCGGGTAGAACTCGTTGGTGCTCAAGCCTTCCGGCTCGAGGAAGATCTGGTGCGATTCCTTCGACGAGAAACGGTGGATCTTGTCTTCGATCGAGGGACAGTAACGCGGACCGACGCCTTCGATGACGCCGGTGTACATCGGGCTGCGGTCGAGACCACCGCGGATGATGTCATGGGTCTGGGCATTCGTGTGCGTGACCCAGCACGGCACCTGGCGCGGGTGCATGGCGGCATTGCCCATATACGAAAACACGGGTACCGGATCGAGGTCGCCCGGCTGTTCGCTCATATGGGAAAAATCGATGCTGCGGCCATCGATGCGTGGCGGCGTGCCGGTTTTCAGGCGGCCTTGCGGCAGCTTGAGTTCTTTCAGGCGTGCCGACAGCGACAGCGCGGTCGGATCGCCGGCGCGGCCGGCGGCATAGTTCTGCAGGCCGACGTGCACCTTCCCGTCAAGGAAAGTACCTGCGGTCAAGACCACGGCGCGGGCGCGGAACTGCAGGCCGATCTGGGTGACGGCGCCGACCACGCGCTCGCCTTCGACCAGCAAGTCGTCGACGGCCTGCTGGAACAGCCACAGATTCGGCTGGTTTTCCAGGCGCGAACGGATCGCGTGCTTGTACAACACACGGTCGGCCTGGGCGCGGGTCGCACGCACGGCCGGTCCCTTGGACGAGTTCAGGATGCGGAACTGGATGCCGGCCTCATCGGTGGCGATGGCCATCGCACCGCCCATGGCGTCGACTTCCTTGACCAGGTGGCCCTTGCCGATACCGCCGATCGACGGGTTGCAAGACATCGCACCCAGGGTTTCAATATTGTGAGTAAGCAATAGGGTTTTTTGCCCCATGCGTGCGGATGCAAGCGCCGCTTCGGTGCCGGCATGGCCGCCGCCAACGACGATCACGTCGAATTCTGTCGGAAATAGCATGATGGAATGTGCTGCAAGGAGGAGTTAAGCGGGAGCTAAGCGGGGATTATAGATTCTTTTTTCTGTCGGGCTGCGGGGTGGGTCTGAAAACGACAGAAATTGTTTCACGTGAAACCAAAACCAAAGTCGCATTGGCTGGACAAATTCATCGAAGAAAAGGATAGTAAAGCCCTCTTCTACTACGGACGAGCTCGAAAAATGCGCGCAACGATCTGGCTTGCTGCCTTGAGCAGCGCAATGCTGACTCCGGCTTTCGCAGCCGATAAGCTGCCTCAGGTCAGCTTCCATTACAAGGACTGGGAAGTTGTTTGCGACAATACACGGACATGCCGCGCTGCCGGCTACACCGCCGAAGATGCGACACATCGCGCCAGTGTCTTGCTTACCCGTCGCGCGGGACCAGACCAGCCCTTGATCGGCGAACTGCAGCTTGCCGACGAAGGTGATCAAGGATCGGGTTCAAGCAACTATCAGATGAGCATCGGGGGTCGGCCGGTCGGCAAGATCCTGTTCGACACGAAGACTGGCAATGCCACGCTGACTGGTCCGCAGACGGAAGCGCTCGTCGCTGCATTGCTGAAAAATTCACCTGCCGTGTGGCGCGCAGGAAAAACCACATGGACCTTATCGAATATGGGAGCGAACGCTGTCTTCCTCAAGATGGATGAATTCCAGGGACGTCTTGGTACGAGCGGTGCACTCATACGAAAAGGAAGCAAGTCCGAGGCAATGGTATTGCCGGCCCTGCCCCGCCCGGTCATCACTGCGGTCATACCACCAAAGTCTCTACCGGCGGTCAAGCTGACAAGCGCACAGCAAACGCTCTTGCTTGCCGAACTGCGCAAAACCACCGGTGTCGAAGATTGCGAAAATCTCGGACCGGATGCTCGCGAGAAGCCAAGCCTCGCCACACATCCGCTGACCAGGGAGACGATGGTCGTCCAGATGACCTGCTGGATGGGTGCCTATAACAGCGGCGACGGCATCTGGGTCGCGAACCGGCGCAGCCCATATGCGCCGCGCCTGGTCACCAACACTGCCACCGATTATGGCGATGGCGAAATTTTTTCGAGCCAGAAAGGTCGAGGTATCGGCGACTGCATGGGCAGCGATGAGTGGACCTGGAACGGCCAGCAGTTCATTCATACCGCTTCCTCAAGCACTGGCATGTGCCGCGAAATCGCTGCCGGTGGTACCTGGGATTTACCAACGATCGTTACCGAAGTCCGGAAGCAGCGTTAGAGCGCCTAACAAAACCTCCATGGCGGCGTTGCATCGTCTCGCCGTACGTTCGTACTGTCTTCGACGATGCGTCGGCGGGCCGCATCCCTTGCCCTGAAGGTTTTGTTAGGCGCTCTTAAGCAGGTGAACAATCGCTCACCACACTGTTTCACGTGAAACAATCAAAAACCCAGATGCATGAATGTGTCGTAAGCCGTCTTTACAATTAACACCGACACGACAACGAGGAAAAGCTTGCGCACGAAACCACTGCCGTGTTTCAGCGCGAGGCGGGTACCGAGCAGTGAACCACCGATCTGGCAGACTGCCATCACGGCGGCCAGTTTCCAGATCAAGTGGCCGCTGTAGCCGAACCACAGCAAGGCCGATACATTGCAGGCGACATTGACCACCTTGGCGGCGGCCGACGCCCCCAGGAAATCGAAACCAAAGAAGCGCACAAACAGGAACAGCAGGAAACTGCCGGTGCCCGGTCCGAAGAAGCCGTCGTAGAAACCGATGGCGGCGCCCACGCCCAATGCAAGCCAGCGCTCCTTGATGCCGCTGTGTACTGGCGCATGCACCGAACCGAAGTCTTTCTTCTTGAAGGTATACACCGCCACCGCCAGCAGGATCAGCGGCAGCAGGCTGCGCACGAAATCGCCGGGAACGCGCGTGACCGCCAGGGCGCCAATAAAGGCAAACGCAAACGCGGCGGCCGCAGCCGGGGCCGCCGTGGTCCACGCGACATTCACACGCCGCGTGTATCTGGCGGCTGCGACAACGGTGCCGCACATCGAGGCCAGTTTGTTCGTACCGAGCAGGGTTGCCGGCACTTCCTTCGGGAACACGGCGAAGATCGCCGGAATCTGGATCAGCCCTCCTCCACCCACGACAGCATCAACGAGACCGGCAAGAAAGGCCGCGCAGGCCAGCAAGGTGAAATCGAACATGGGAATGGGTGGCGGAAAAAAAGCGCCATTTTACGGCACGCAATGTCCGCAGCAGGACGAACGCAGAGGAAGCGCTAGGCCGCCGTGTTGCGGGCGCCGCCGAGAAAATCCAGCAGTAAGCGATTCACTTGCTCGTGCGCCGTCAGTTGCAGCCAGTGATCGGCGTCGTGGATGCGCTCGAAGCGGAATGCGGCGTCCACGTAGCGGGCCGAATCGCGCATCTGCTTTTCGCCGAGCGCCGGGTCACAGTCGCTCCAGATCCCCATCACCGGCACTTTTACACGCGGGTAGCCGTGGGGCAGCGCCAGCCCCAGATTCGCGCGGTAGTAATTCAAGGCGGCAGTCAAGCGACCCGGCGGCGACAGATCGCGCTTCCAGTGATCCGCCTGCCCCGGTTCCCCGGTGAACTGGCGCATCATGAACCAGTCACCGGCGCGCAAGGTATGCTCGGCAATGCCCGGCAAGATAAAGCCGAGGACATAGGTCATGCGCAGGTGCTGCAAGATGCCGGCGCGGGCGATCGCCGATGGGTGGCCGGTCGACATGGCAACAAAGCGCTCGATGCGCTCGGGCGCCAGCGCCGCCAGTTGCCAGCCGATCAGGCCGCCCCAGTCATGGCCGACCAGGCTGACCTTGTCGATGTGGAGGGCGTCGAGCAAACCCAGCACATCGCCACGCAGCTTTTCGAGCGTGTAATCGTGGATCCCGGGCGGCGCATCGCTGCGTCCGTAACCGCGCAGGTCGGGCGCCAGCACGCGGTAGCCGGCGGCGGCCAGCACCCCGACCTGCTTGCGCCAGACGATGTGGGTGTCGGGAAAGCCGTGCAGCAGCAGCACGGTGGGTCCCTGCCCGGTCGTCACGGCATGCAGGCGGATGCCATTCACCTCGAGCATCAGGGATTCGTCGATCACGGGCCGGCCCTCCTGGTTGCGGTTCATTTGCGCAGCTGACGGAGCGCGGCGAGTTCGCCCACGATGCCGCGCCGGAACAACATCACGCAGGCAACAAAGATCAGTCCGGTGACGATGCCCACCGATTCGCCCAGCGCTGCAAACCATTCTACATGGGTCGCCTGTGCCAGGAAGTTCCCGAGATCGCCCAGCTTGTTTTCCAGCGCCACCACGATGAAGGCGCCGAGGATGGGCCCGGCCAGCGTGCCCATGCCCCCCACCAGGGTCATCAGGATGACCAGGCCGGACATGGTCCAGTGCACATCGGTGAGGGTCTCGAAGCCGAGCACGACCGTCTTGAGGGCCCCGGCCAGGCCCGCCAGCGCGGCCGACAGGACGAAGGCCAGCAATTTGTAGCGGTCGGTTTCGTAGCCCAGCGAGATGGCGCGCGGCTCGTTTTCGCGGATCGCCTTCAGCACCTGGCCGAAGGGAGAGTGGACAGTGCGCACGATCAGGGCGAAGCCGGCGCCGGTCAAGCCCAGCACCACGTAGTACAAGGTCAAGTCGTTGCCGAGGTCGAGCATGCCGAGAAAATGCCCGCGCGGCACACCCTGCAAGCCATCCTCGCCATGGGTGAAGGGTGCACGCAGCGCCGCGAAATACACCATTTGCGCCAGCGCCAGGGTGATCATCGAAAAATAGATGCCCTGGCGCCGGATCGCCAGCGCCCCCATCACCAGCCCGAGCAGGGCCGCCGCCAGCACGCCGAGCAGGATGCCGGCCTCGAAAGGCAGTCCCAGCACCGCCAGCGCATGGCCGGCCACATAGCCGGCCGCGCCGAAAAAGGCGGCATGGCCGAAGGACAGCAGGCCGGCATAGCCCACGAGCAGGTTAAAGGCGCAGGCGAACAGGCCGAAGCACAGCAGCTTCATCAGGAACACGGGATAGCCGACGAAGGGGGCAAGCAAGGCCGCCGCCAGGGCCAGCGCATAGACGATTTTCCGGTTCATCATTTTTCCTTGCCAAACAGGCCGGCGGGCCGCAGCAGCAGCACGATCACCATCACCACGAACACCACCACCTCCGAGGCTTCCGGGTACCAGACCCGGGTCAGGCCCTCGATCACGCCCAGCGCCAGGCCGGTGACGATGGCGCCGAGGATGGAACCCATGCCGCCGATCACGACCACCGCGAACACGACGATGATCAGGTTCGAGCCCATCAGCGGTGTGACGTTGATGATGGGCGCCGCCAGTACCCCGGCGAGGCCCGCCAGCGCGACCCCGAAGCCATAGGTCAGGGTGACCATGCGCGGCACGTTGACGCCGAAGGCTTCCACCAGTTTCGGGTTCTCGGTGCCGGCGCGCAGGGTGGCACCCAGGCGCGTCTTTTCGATCACGAACCAGGTCACCAGGCAGACCGCGAGCGAGGCCGCGACCACCCAGGCGCGGTAGTTGGGCAAGATCATGAAGCCGAGGTCGGTGGCGCCGGCCAGCGCTTCCGGCACCTCCAGGGTCTGGCCCGAGACGCCCCATACCGAGCGAAACAAGCCTTCCAGCAAGAGCGTGATGCCGAAGGTCAGCAGCAAGCCGTACAGGTGATCCAGCCGATACAGGCGGCGCAGCATGGCCGTCTCGACCAGGATGCCGAAGGCGCCCACCGCCAGCGGCGCCAGCACCAGCATCAGCCAGTAATTCAGGCCGAGGCTGCTTACGCCGATGAAGGCGGCGAAGGCGCCGACCATGTACAGCGCCCCATGCGAAAAATTGATCACGTTGAGGAGGCCGAAGATGACGGCCAGGCCGAGCGAGAGCATGGCGTAGAAAGCGCCGTTGACCAGGCCCAGCAGCAACTGGCTCATCAAGGCTTGCAGGGGAACGCCGAAGATGTCCATCGCCGGCCTATTTCCACAAGGCGCACTTGGTTTCGGCCTTGGTGGTGTAGGCCTGGGCGCCCGGGATTGTCGCCGCCACCTTGTAGTAATCCCAGGCCCCTTTCGATTCCTTCGGCGTTTTGACTTGCATCAGATACATGTCGTGGACCATGCGGCCATCGGGGCGGATCTCACCATTCTTCGCGAACATGTCGTTGACCCTGGTCTTCTTGAGCTGGGCCATCACCTTGTCCGGGTCGTCGCTGCCGAGTGCCTTGACCGCGTTCAGGTAGTTGGTGGCCGCCGAGTAATCGGCCGCCTGCAGCATCGACGGCTGCTTCTTCATCTTGGCAAAATAACGCTTGGACCAGGCGCGGCTGGCATCGTCCTGGTCCCAGTACCAGCCGTCGGTGAGATACAGCCCGCCGGTGGTGTTCAAGCCGAGGGTGTGGATATCGTTGATGAAGACCAGCAAACCAGCCACCTTCATCTTCTTGGTCAGGCCGAATTCATTCGCCGCCTTCATCGCATTGATGAAGTCGCCGCCGGCATTCGCCAGGCCGAGCACCTGCGCCTTGGCGCCTTGCGCCTGCAGCAGGAAGGACGAGAAATCGGAGGCCGACAGCGGATGCTTGACGCTGCCCAGCACCGTGCCGCCATTCGCCTTGACCACCGCAGTGGTGTCTTTTTCGAGCGACTGGCCGAAGGCATAGTCGGCGGTCAGGAAGTACCAGGATTTGCCGCCCTGCTTGACCATGGTGGCGCCGGTGCCGCGCGCCAGCGCCACGGTGTCGTAGGCGTAGTGCACGGTGTAGGGCGAACACTGTTCATTGGTCAGCTGGGCGGTGCCGGAGCCGATGGCGATGAAGACTTTTTTCTTTTCCAGCGCGACCTTGGCCATGGCCAGGCTGGCGCCCGAATTGGTGCCGCCGATCAGCATGTCGACGCCCTGCTGGTCGAACCATTCGCGCGCGCGGCTGGCAGCGATGTCCGGCTTGTTCTGATGGTCGGCCACCACGAACTGGATTTTCTTGCCGTTGATGGCACCGCCCATGTCGGCGATCGCCATGCGCACGGCCTCGGCGCCGCCATTGCCGTCGATGTCCGCGTACACGCCGGAGAGGTCGGTGATCATGCCGATCTTGACGGTATCGCCCGAGATTTGTGCTTGCGCCTGGATAGGCAGTCCGGTGGACAGGGCCGCGCTGGCGGCAATGGCGATCGCTGCTCGTTTCATTGCTGGTCTCCCTTGGTCGAAAATACGGTTGTTGTTGTCATACCCCAAGCAGTTCCGTCAGCGCCGGCATGCTGGCCTGCAGCTGCGGCGCGCCGATGGTCGTCACGATGCGGCCGTGTTCCATGACATAAAAACGGTCGGCCAGCGGCGCGGCGAAGCGGAAGTTCTGTTCCACCATCACGATCGTGTAGCCCCTGGCCTTGAGCGTCACGATGGTGCGCGCCAGCGCCTGCACGATCACCGGCGCCAGGCCTTCCGAAATCTCGTCCAGCAGCAGCAGGCGCGCGCCGGTGCGCAGGATGCGCGCCACCGCCAGCATCTGCTGCTCGCCGCCGGACAGGCGCGTGCCCTGGCTGCGGCGGCGCTCGTACAGGTTGGGAAACATGGCGTAGATGTCGTCCAGCGACATGCCGGCAGCGGCGCCCCGCAGCGGGGGCGGCAACAGCAGGTTTTCCTCGGTCGACAGCGAGGCGAAGATGCCGCGCTCTTCCGGGCAATAGCCGATTCCGAGGTGGGCGATGCGGTGGGTCGGCAAACCGATCGCCTCGACCCCGTTGACCCTGATCGAGCCGCGGCGGGCGCCGGTCAGGCCCATGATGGCGCGCAGGGTGGTGGTGCGGCCGGCGCCGTTGCGGCCCAACAGGGTCACCACTTCGCCGGGCTGGACCGTGAAACTCACGTCGTGCAGGATGTGCGATTCGCCGTACCAGGCTTGCACACCGCTCAATTCGAGCGCCGCCGTCATGGGTGGCTTCCTTCCAGCGCCTCATTACTGCTCCCCATATAGGCTTCCATCACCAGCGGATTGGCGGCCACCTCGGCATAACTGCCTTCGGCCAGGATGGCGCCGCGCTGCAGCACCGAGATGCGGTCGCAGATGCCGGCCACCACGTTCATGTTGTGCTCGACCATCAGCACCGTCCTGCCCTGCGCCACCTTCTTGATCAGGGCCGTCACCCGGTGCACGTCTTCATGGCCCATGCCCTGGGTCGGCTCGTCCAGCAGCATCAGCTCGGGGTCCATGCCAAGCGTGGTCGCGATCTCGAGCGCGCGCTTGCGGCCATACGGCAGGTCGGCGGTGACGGTGTCGGCAAACGCACCCAGGTCGACCTCGTCCAGCAACTGGCGCGCGCGCTCGTCCAGGCGCGACAGCGAGCGTTCGCTGCGCCAGAAGTGGTAACTGGTGCCGAGCGAGCGTTGCAGGCCGATGCGCACGTTCTGCAATACCGTCAGGTGGGGAAACACGGCCGAGATCTGGAAGGAGCGGATGATGCCCAGGCGCGCCACCCGGGCCGGGCGGATGCGGCTGATGTCGGCGCCCTTGAACAGGATCTGGCCGGAGGATGGCGCCAGGAAGCGGGTCAGCAAATTGAAGCAGGTGGTCTTGCCGGCGCCATTCGGGCCGATCAAGGCGTGGATATGGCCGCGCTGCACTTGCAAGTCGACCCGGTCGACCGCGATGAAGCCCTTGAATTCCCTGCTCAGCTTGCGCGTTTCCAGAATGACGTCGGCCATCGCTTCCCTCCCCTGTCAATGTGCTTGTCGTTCGCGCTGCGATCGCGCCGATTCCATCGATGCCGCGCCGCCCGCGGCCACCGGAGCCGCCGCCGCCAGCACCAGTTGCGCCGCCTTTTCCGCGATCATCAGCGTCGGCGCATTGGTGTTCCCGGAGGTAATCCAGGGCATGATGGCGGCGTCGGCGACGCGCAGGCCGGCCACGCCCTTGACGCGCAGCTGGCTGTCGACCACCGCCAGCGGATCGGCCGGCGTGCCCATGCGGCAGGTGCCGACCGGATGAAAAATCGTGGTGCCGATCCGGCCCGCCGCTTCCATCAGCTCTTCCTCGCTGCGGTAATGCAGTCCCGGCTTGAACTCTTCCGGCCGGTATTTCGCCAGCGCCGGCGCCGCCACGATGCGGCGCGTCAGCGCCAGCGCGGCGGCGGCCACCTTGCGGTCTTCCAGCGTACTGAGGTAATTCGGGGTGATTTTTGGTGGCGCATGGCTGTCGGCAGAGGCGATGCGCACCTGGCCGCGCGCGCTTGGACGCAGGTTGCAGACGCTGGCCGTGAATGCCGGAAAGCCGTGCAGGGGGTCGCCGAATTGTTCCAGCGATAGCGGCTGCACGTGGTATTCCAGGTTGGGCGTGACCTGGGCCGGGTCGGAGCGGGCGAAGGCCCCCAGTTGCGAAGGCGCCATCGACATCGGCCCGCTCCGCGACAGCAGGTATTCCAGCCCGATCCTGAGCTTGCCGTACCAGGTGGCGGCGCTGGTGTTGAGCGAACGCGCGCCGGTGATGCGGTAAACCATGCGCAGCTGCAGATGGTCTTGCAGGTTTTCGCCAACGCCGGGCGCGTCGACCAGGGGTGCGATGCCGAGCGCATGCAGCAGCGGCGCCGGACCGACGCCGGACAGTTGCAGGATCTGCGGCGAGCCGATCGCGCCGGCGGCCAGCAGGGTTTCGCGCCGGGCCAGTGCGCTGAAGCGGTGCCCGCCGCCACTGAACTGCACGCCGCGGCACGCCATGCCCTGCCCGGTTTGTTCGACCAGCAAGCGTTCGACGTGGCAGCCGGTCATGATGGTGAGATTCGGCCGGCTGGCGGCCGGGCGCAGGAAGGCTTTGGCCGTGTTCAGGCGCACCCCGCGGCGCTGGTTGACCTCGAAATAGGCGCAGCCGGCATTGTCGCCGCCATTGAAATCGTCGATGGCTGGAATGCCGTTCTGGGCCGCCGCCGCACGGAAGGCATCCAGGATTTCCCAGGACAGGCGCTGGCGCTCTACGCGCCATTCGCCGCCGCTGCCATGGATGGCGCTGGCGCCCAGGTGATGGTCTTCGCTCAGCTTGAACAACGCCAGCACGCTGTCCCAGCCCCAGGACGGATCGCCGGTGGCAGCGGCCCAGCGTTCGTAATCCTCGGCCTGGCCGCGCATGTAGATCATGCCGTTGATCGAGGAACTTCCGCCCAGCACTTTCCCGCGCGGATAAAGGAGGGCCCGCCCACCCAGGCCGGGTTCCAGCTCGGTGCGGAACAGCCAGTCGGTGCGCGGGTTGCCGATGCAGTGCAGGTAGCCGACCGGGATGTGGATCCACAGGTAATCGTCCTTGCCGCCGGCTTCGATCAGCAGCACGCGCAGGTCGGGCCGGCGTGTCAGGCGATTGGCGAGCAGGCAGCCGGCGGTGCCGGCACCCACGATGACGTAATCGTATTCCCCCGCCGATTCCATGCCTGCGACCTCACGAAGTGGGTGCTGCCCGGTGTTTCGCTAGGAACTGCGCTACCGCTGTCTGATGGAACAAGCTTACCAGATGATCAAGGTTTACAGGCACTCAGCAGCTAGGCAGAAGCCGCGCATGCGCTGTGGATAAGCATTTGCATATCCACAGGTACGGAATGTGGGAAAAGCTGCTTTTCGGAATGACGCGTAAACTTGTCCAGTTTACGCGTCGACCGGATACACGCATGGCCCACTGCCTTGTGCGAACCGTAAACGGTTGATCTTGTGAACAAAAGTCGGGTTATCCACAGATGGGCTACGGTGTTAACTATTACTACTATTCTGTATACATGCTTTTGGCTTGTAAACCTGATGGGCTGTTTTCCGTAAAACCGTCGTGTCCGAAAAAAAAATCGGCTTCGGCCACCTCGGCTTGCCAGCCAAGACGTCGACGTCGACGCCTGTCGATGCTGCTCGCCAAACTGCCTGACGCTTCTTGAAACTTCTTGCACCACCTGAACGAAAAAAAGCCGGCACCGTCATGGCTGACGAACCGGCTTTCCTGAACCCGTCGACGGCAACGCTGCCTGGGCATGCAAAACCGGCATTGCTGCCCTGTTTCGCCCCCATCAATGCGTGTCGAAGACCCTGGGGAAGCCCGACTGTGGATAAACCCATGCATATCCACAGGATTGAATGTGCGAAACTGCCCCGCTTGCACACTGCCTGTTTTTTGTCCAGTTAACATCCTTCCCAGAAACAAGGCTTGTACAAGACCTTCAAGCACGCGTAAACCATTGAGCCTGTGCAGAAAAATCGTCTTATCCACAGTTGGGTGCGGCGTTTACTATCACTACCAATTTATATATCTATCCAAGTTAACTAAAACAATGAACCTGCACCGCGTGAACAAAGCGAAAAAAGGCCTGCAAAAAAAACGCTGACGCCAGGGACTGAGGGCAAAGCGAGTGGCTTGCAAAGGTTTGTTTGTCTGCAGGAAGAACATGACGCATGCCGTTCACAAGGAATCCGGTTGCCAACTTGCCGGCACTGTTTGGCAATGCATTGCACTGCTCTGCTCCTGGACGGCGCCAGAAGTCGATCTATCCTTGAAAAACAGGTGCCCCAGGCAACTAAATCGGGCAAAATCGCAGCCGGCTGTGGAAAAACGCCTGCATATCCACAGGATCGGATGTGCAGAAGGCCCTCTTTTTGGTGGAAGACGCTTTTTGTCCACGAACGGTGCAGCTTGCATACAATGTTTTTCCAGCACATCCGAAGTAGCGTAAACCCTTGATGCTGTAGACAATTCAGGCTTTATCCACAGAAGAAGCCGCGTTTACTATCTACTACCAGTTTTTATATACATCTTTGGTTTACTAATACAAAAACCGGCGAGCAGGGAAAAGCGGAAAAACACCCGTTTACATGCCTCTACAAGCCGTCTTCAACCCATCCAGGAAACGTAAACCATGCGTCTAGGCATCATCAGTGCGTTGCACGAAGAACAGCAGGGGCTCGTGGAGGCCATGCAGAGCCCCTACAAGCTCGTCCACGGCATGCGTGAGGTCTGGGTCGGACAACTGTGGGAAATCGACGCTGTGTGCGTCCTGTCGCGAATTGGCAAGGTTGCCGCTGCCATGACAGCGACACTGCTTGTGGAGAAGTTCGGTGTTACCCACATCCTGTTCACCGGTGTGGCCGGCAGTGGCGACCCGTCGGTGCGGGTCGGCGACATCGTGGTAGCCGAAGCGCTGGTCCAGCATGACATGGATGCAAGTCCCTTGTTTCCGCGCCATGAAGTGCCGCTGACCGGGATCAGCCACTTCGCGTCCGAACGGCGCATGGCCCGGCAACTGATGCATTCCGCCGATTTTTTCCTGGAAAACGAGCTACTGGATACCATCGATGCCACCGAAAGGGCCGCATTCGCCCTCCACGGCCCGCGCGTTCACCATGGCCTGGTGGCCAGCGGCGACCAGTTCGTGGGCAGCAGAGGCCGCATACAGGCCCTTGGCGAGGCATTGCCGGGCCTGCTTGCGGTCGAGATGGAAGGCGCGGCGGTAGCGCAGGTGTGTTTCGAGCTGGGCATCCCCTTCGGCGTGATCCGCACGATCTCGGACAACGCCAACGAAAACGCGGCCACCGATTTCATGCGTTTCGTGAAATCCGTGGCCGCGCGTTATGCGTTTTGTATCGTCCGGCACTTCTGCTGGCAGCTGGCGTCCGCTTCTGCTTCAGGCGAGTAGCGTGTCCGCCGGGACGTAGTCGTAGCCCAGGTCCCAGGCCACCGCCTGGTGGGTGATCTTGGCTTCGCAGACATTCAGGCCGTTCTTGAGGTGGGGATCGTCGCGCAAGGCCTGGCGCCAGCCCTTGTTGGCCAGGGCCACGGCGTGGCCGATGGTGGCGTTGTTCAGGGCAAAGGTCGAGGTGCGCGCCACCGCCCCCGGCATGTTCGCCACACAGTAATGCACCACGCCATCCACCACGAAGGTCGGATCGTCGTGGGTGGTCGCATGCGAGGTTTCGAAGCAGCCGCCCTGGTCGATGGCGACGTCGACCACCACGGCACCCTTTTTCATGCGCGCTACCATGGCGCGCGTCACCAGTTTCGGCGCCGCCGCGCCCGGCACCAGCACGCCGCCGATGACCAGGTCGGCCGACAGCACCGCTTCCTCGATCGCATGGGTGTTCGAATACAGGGTGGAAATGCGGTTGCCGTACACCAGGTCGAGCTGGCGCAGGCGGTCGACGTTCTTGTCCAGCACGGTGACGCGGGCGCCGCTGCCGACCGCCATCTGCAGCGCATTGGTGCCGACCACGCCGGCGCCGATGACCACCACGTGGCCGGGCGCCACTCCCGGCACCCCGCCCAGCAGCAGGCCCATGCCGCCCTTCGATTTTTCCAGGTGGCTGGCGCCGGCCTGGATCGCCATCCGCCCCGCCACTTCGCTCATCGGTGCCAGCAGCGGCAAGCCGCCGCCGGGACCGGTGATGGTTTCATAGGCGATGCAGACCGCGCCGGATTGCAGCAACGCCGCCGTCTGTTCCGGATCCGGTGCCAGGTGCAGATAGGTGTACAGGATCTGGCCGGGGCGCAGCATGGCGCACTCGGCCGGTTGCGGTTCCTTGACCTTCACGATCATGTCCGCTTGCGCGAAGATGGCGGCGGCAGTCGCCTCGATGGTGGCGCCGGCGGCGGCGTAATGGGCATCGGCGAGGCCAATCTCGGCCCCGGCGCCGGCCTGCACGACCACCTGGTGGCCGCGCGTCACCAGTTCATGCACGCTGGGCGGGGTCAGCCCCACCCGGTACTCGTGGTTTTTGATTTCTTTGGGAACGCCTACTAACATGTCTTCCTCCAAGTTATGCACTGCACACCACGGGACTACAGCATTCGGATTTCCCAGATGATCACAGTCCCAGTGTCATCAGGCTTGCGTTACCACCAGCCGCGGTCGTGTTGACGCACAAGGCGCGTTCGGCCACCAGGCGCCACAGCGCGATCGGCTGCTTCTCTTGCGTGTCGACGATGCCGACGATGGCACCCGGACGCGCCGCCAGTTGCTGCGCCAGCTTGCCCGGCAAGCCGGTGTCGATCATCGCCATGGCGAATTCGCTGCCGTCCAGCTCGGCGTCACCGACGAAACGCAGGCGTGCCTTCACCTCGGCCGGCAAATTCGCCGGCAGCGGCGCGCTGCCGCTGTGGAGTACCAGCGCGCGATTGCCGGTGGCAAAAGCTGCCACCACCTGGTTCAGCAGGCCGGCCGTGGATGCGGCCGCGCACAGCACCGTGCCGCGCGCCACGAACTCGAGCCCGTTGCGCTCGCCGGTCGGACCCGGCAACTCCAGCGTGACGCCCTCCAGCGTGGTTTGCATGTAGCCGTCGGCCAGCGCCGCCACTTCCGCATGGCCATTCGCACGAGCCCAGGCCAGCAGCGCATCCAGCGCCGCGTTGCTGCGCCGTTCGTGGGTCAGCAGCGGTGCGGCATCCTGCTGCAGGCGCTTCAGGTAGAGCGGACCGCCGGCCTTGGGGCCGGTGCCGGATTTGCCTTCGCCGCCGAAAGGCTGGACGCCGACCACGGCGCCGACGATATTCCGGTTCACGTAGATGTTGCCGACGTGGGCACGCCCCGTGATGAAATCGATGGTCTCGTCGATGCGCGAATGTACGCCCAGGGTCAGGCCATAACCGGTGGCGTTGATGGTGTCGACCACCTGCGCCAGGTCGGCGCGGCGGTAGCGCACGATGTGCAGCACCGGACCGAACACTTCGCGCTGGAGTTCCGCCATCGAGCCGATCTCGAGCACGGTGGGCGGCACGAAGGTGCCCTGCTGCGCCAGTCCTTCCGGCAACGGCAGCGAGAAATGCCCTTTCGCGGTGGCCTTCAGGCGCTCGATGTGGCCCAGCAGGTTGCCCTGCGCTTCGGCATCGATCACCGGGCCGATGTCGGTGGCCAAACGGTCCGGCACGCCGACGCGCAATTCGCGCATCGCGCCCTTGAGCATCTTGATGGTTTTATCGGCAATGTCTTCCTGCAGGAACAGCACGCGCAGGGCCGAGCAGCGCTGGCCGGCACTGTCGAAGGCCGAGCTGAGGACGTCCTGCACCACCTGCTCCGGCAGCGCCGAGGAATCCACGATCAGGGCGTTCTGGCCGCCGGTCTCGGCGATCAAAGGAATGTCGCGGCCTTCGGCGGCGGCGCGCTTGGCCAGGGTGCGGTTGATCAGTTGCGCCACCTCGGTCGACCCGGTGAAGATCACGCCTTTTACGCGCGCATCGAGCGTCAGGGCGGCGCCGACGGTTTCGCCGCGGCCCGGCAGCAGTTGCAGCGCACCGGCCGGCACGCCGGCTTCGTGGAACAGCTGCACCGCGCGGTGGGCGATCAGCGGGGTCTGCTCGGCCGGCTTGGCCAGCACGGTGTTGCCGGCGGCCAGCGCGGCCGCGACCTGGCCGGTGAAGATCGCCAGCGGGAAGTTCCATGGGCTGATGCAGGTGACCGGACCCAGGGCGCGGGCGTCGGCGCTGCTGCGCGCTTCGGCCGCGTAATAGCGCAGGAAGTCGACGGCTTCGCGGATTTCCGCGATCGCGTTCGGCAGCGATTTACCGGCTTCACGCACGGCCAGGGCCATCAATGCGGCCTGGTGCTGCTCGAACAAATCGGCCACGCGCAGCAGGATGGCGGCGCGCGCGGCATTGCCCTGGCCTTCCCAGGACGGCAGCGCCGCTACGGCCGCGTTCAGGGCGGTGTCGACATCGCCGGTCGTGGCTTCGGTTACCTGGCCGACGATGTCCGCCGACTGCGCCGGGTTGACGATGTTGATGGCGCCGGCGGCATCGATCTCGCCGTCGATCAAGGGTGCCGCCAGGTGGAAGGAGGCCTTGCCGAGTTCGCTTGCCAGGGTGGCCAGCACGTCTTCGTTGGCCAGGTCGAGGCCGGCGGAATTCTGGCGCCCGTCCGGATACAGCGCCTGCGGCAGCGGAATGCGCGGATGCGGCAAGCACTTGGCGGCGCGCGCTGCGCTGAACGGATCGGCGATCAGGGTGTCGATGGCCACGCTTTCGTCGACGATCTGGTTCACGAAGGAACTGTTGGCGCCGTTTTCCAGCAGGCGCCGCACCAGGTAGGCCAGCAGGGTTTCGTGGGAACCGACCGGCGCATAGATGCGGCAGGCTTTACCCAGCTTGTCGCTGCCCACGACCTGGTCATACAGGGTCTCGCCCATGCCGTGCAGGCACTGGAATTCGTAGTTCTGCACACCGTCGGCCCTGGCCCAGGTGTAGATCACCGACAAGGTGTGCGCATTGTGGGTGGCGAACTGGGCATAGATGACGTCGGTCGCGGCCAGCAGTTTTTTCGCGCAGGTGAGATACGAAACGTCGGTGTACACCTTGCGCGTGTACACCGGATAGCCCGGCAAGCCTTCCACCTGGGCGCGCTTGATCTCGGCATCCCAATACGCGCCTTTGACCAGGCGCACCATGAACTTGCGGCCGCTGCGGCGCGCCAGGTCGACCACGAAGTCGATCACGAAGGGGCAGCGCTTTTGATAGCCCTGCACCACCAGGCCGATGCCCTCGAAGCCGGCCAGTTCGCTGTCGAAGGCCAGCGCTTCCAGCATGTCGAGCGAAATCTCGAGGCGGTCGGCTTCCTCGGCGTCGATGTTGATGCCGATGTCATATTGCTTGGCCAGCAGGACCAGCTTGCGCACGCGCGGCAGCAGCTCGCCCATCACGCGCGCGTATTGGGCGCGGCTGTAGCGCGGATGCAGGGCCGACAATTTGATCGAGATGCCCGGGCCATCCTTGATGCCGCGGCCATTGGAGGCCTTGCCGATCGCGTGGATCGCTGCTTCGTAGGAGGCATAGTAATGTTCCGCATCGAGCTCGGTCAGCGCGGCTTCGCCCAGCATGTCGTAGGAATAACGGTAGCCGCGTGTCTCGTTGTCGCGGCTGTTCTTCAGCGCTTCCTCGATGGTCTGGCCGGTCACGAACTGGTTGCCGAGCATGCGCATCGCCAGGTCGACACCCTTGCGGATCAGCGGTTCGCCACCCTTGGCGATCAGGCGCGTCAAGGCCGCGCCCAGGCCCTTCTCGCTGCTCGAGGACACCAGTTTGCCGGTGACCAGCAGGCCCCAGGTGGCGGCGTTGACGAACAGCGAAGGCGATTCGCCCAGGTGCTTTTTCCAGTCGCCGCGGCTGATCTTGTCGGCGATCAGGCGGTCGGCGGTTTCGCTGTCCGGGATGCGCAGCAGCGCTTCAGCCAGGCACATCAGTGCGACGCCTTCTTCGGACGACAGCGAGAATTCGTGCATCAGCGCATCCACGCCGGACGAGCGCGTGCGTTTTTCGCGCACCGCGCTCACCAGGCGATGCGCCAGCGCATGGGCGTCGCCGTTGGCGCTGGCACCCTGCGCCAGCAGCCATTCCACCGCGGTGGTCTCGTCGCGGCGGTAGGCGGCGGTGATCGCGGCGCGCAGCGGCGTCTGCTCGCGGCGGGCTTCGGCCTGCAGGGCGTCGAAGGGAACGAAGGTGGTGGCCGGGGCGGCGGCAATGTTCATGGATGCTCGAAAAGAAAGTGAAAGTGGGTAAAAAACGCACTGGATACGCATAGCAAAACGCGCCGGTCCATGGAAGCGGGCCGGCGCGGGTCGTAATGCGAAAACATGATTCGATTGTAGTGACAAATCTTCTTGATTAATTCTGTTTTTAGAGAAGACTAGCAATAGATAGTTTTTGGTGAGAGAATTTCACCAAATAATATTTATAGTGGAGAGCAAACAAGATGCTGGACAAGATCAGCAAGAAAATCCTTGCCGAGCTACAGAGCGACGGGCGGATCAGCAACGTCGAACTGGCGCAACGGGTCAATTTGTCGCCGGCCGCCTGCCTGGAGCGCGTGCGCAAGTTGCACGAGTCCGGCTACATCATGGGCTACACCGCCCAACTCAATCCCCAGCTGCTCGACGTGTCGCTGCTGGTCTTCATCGAAGTGGTGCTGGACCGCACCACGCCCGAGGTCTTCGACGCTTTTAAACAGAGCGTGCAATTGATTCCGGAAGTGCTGGAATGCCACATGGTGGCGGGCGGCTTCGACTACCTGGTCAAGGCGCGCGTCAAGGATATGGCGGCTTACCGTGAGTTCCTCGGTAAAACCTTGCTGCAGAAGGGGGTGCGCGAGACGCACACGTATGCGGTGATGGAAGAGGTGAAGAATACGACGAAGTTGCCGATCAAGTAAAAGGCAAGCTGCGAACGGCATGCTGCGCCATTAGCGTATAAACGTCGCCCCTGCGAAGGCAGGGGCGACGGGCATACTGACGTACTTATTTTTGCTGCGCAAGCGGCATCACCGCCTCAGGCAATCTTCTCCATCCGCTCATTGGTCTCCGACTTCTGCGGCAAGGTCTTCTGCGCCGATGCCGACATGCTTTCCAGGTTGTTGCGCAGCCAGCGGTGCGCCGGGCTGCGGCCGTCGCGTTCGTGCCAGAGCATGTCCAGGTGCACGGCCGGCAGGACGAAAGGCAGTTCGCGCCAGACCAGGGCGTCGGCCGCGCCGGTCGAGGCGATCAGGTGCTTCGGCAGCACCGTCACCAGGTCCGAGTTGGCGACCACGCGGCCGGCGGTGAAGAACTGGTTCACCGTCAGCAGGATGCGCCGTTCGCGGCTGATCTGGGCCAGGGCTTCGTCGACCAGGCCATGGGCGCGGCCGGAGAAGCTCACCAGCAGGTGGTCGGCCTTGCAATAGGCATCCAGTTCCAGCTTGCCCTGGGCCAGCGGGTGGTTCTTGCGCATCACGGCGACGTATTCGCCGGAATACAGGCGCTCATGGCGGATCGGCGACCCAGTTTCATAGGACAGCTGGGCCGCCACGCCGGGGAAGAAGCCGACCGCGAGGTCGATGTCGCCGCGTAGCAGCATCGGGCGCGGTTCGCGCGTGGTCAGCGGCACCATGCGGATGTTCACACCCGGCGCTTCCTTCTCGATCGAGCGCACCAGCGAGGGCAGCCAGAGTGCGGCGGTGGCGTCGGCCATGGCCAGGCGGAAGGTGGCTTGCGCTTTCGAGACATCGAAGGTTTCCGGCATCACCGCCGCTTCCAGCGCGGCCAGCGCCTGGCGCACCGCCGGCCACAGCGCTTCGGCGCGCGGGGTCGGCTTGACGCCGTAGGCGGTGCGGATCAGCAGCTCGTCGCCGAGACTCTCGCGCAGGCGCTTGATGGCGTTCGATACCGCCGGCTGGGTCATCGCCAGGTGGCCGGCGGCGCGGGTCAGGTTTTGCTCGGTCATGACAGCGTCGAAGACACGGAGCAGGTTCAGGTCAAGCGTGAGAAAGCTCATGGCAGTCGGCGCGAAAGGCAATTGATTCGATACGGAGAGTGTACCCGATTTCCATTCACGAACAGCATAAGTGCTATTGGAGAACGTAATTGGATGTATATGTTGCGTTGCACTATAGTGACATCGAACCCAACGATAATGCATTCTGAATCATGTCTTTTGCCGCCACCCTGTTCCAAATCCCAGTCACGACCCTGCCCTTCGAGCAGTTGCTGACCAGCATGGTCCAACTGACCGTGCTCGGCGCCGTGCTGATGTTCTTCCGCCCGCTCCTGATCGGTATCGCCCGCGCCCTGGTGCTGGTGGTGCGACCGCGCCTGACCAAGGAACAACTGGCTGCGCGCCGCAAACTGGCTGCAGCAAAGCTCCAGCTCGACGCGCCGGATGGCGCCCTCGGCTCCGGCACCTGATCACCGTCTTCGCTTCTCGATAAACGGCGTCCGCTAGCGGGCGCCGTTTTTTTTCGTCCTCGTTTTCCCTCCCTGGCTGCAGTTTGCGGCCCCTCTCACCGCTGTACCCCGCTGTTCGCGCCGTCGTCGCTGCGAAAAGTAAGCCCGTCTCGTGTTTTGCCCTTGATTTTCGGTTACCCGGCTTTTCGTGGATTTTTTTGCGCGACTAGTTTAACAATCAGTCGATAAGCGATACATGGAGCAAAAATTCGATGATCTATCTATCTACCATATCGATGCTTGATATGTGCATATGGCGTAATTTTGCAGGATATTGCTGGTATAGCCCAACAATGCGCTGACCACGGAGAACGATTTAATATAGCGGCAGAAACTATTATTTTGAAAGAATATAGATGAGTTATGTAATAGATATAGAAGAATTTATGCGAAGTTCACACAAAATAGTATTTTGTAGATGAATAATGGTAATAGTCGATAATATCGAAAGGGTCGCCTCGTAGCGCCATCGCAAAACCGGTAAGGGGGTACCCCTACCCTAAAAAAATGGCAGCGACGCAGTAAAAAAACAAGACGAAAAAAAAACGCGGCCACCGGTTGCCCGGGGCCGCGTTTGTGGAGTCGGTATGCTCTTATCGCGCTCGACTAGCGGGCCGAATTACTTGGCATCGCCCAGCAGCGCCGGCTTGAGCGAGCGGTCGACCGGCTTGTCGCCCAGCCAGATGCGCAGCAGGGCGTTATAGAAGGCGATGTCGGGCACGTTCTCGACCAGTTTCTTGCCGTTCAGCTCGCACACGGTGCCGCTGCCGGGAATCCAGTCGATGTGCAGCACATCGCCCTTTTTGAGGCCGTTGACACCGGCGAACATCTCGCCGAACTTGCCGATCTGGGCCACGATCTTCTGCTTTTCGGCCTTGTCGACGTTGTCGTTCAAGCCGTCCATGAAAGCCTTGCCGAAATCCTCGGACGATACGTCGCGCGCCATTTGCAGGGTGATGCGGCGCGGACCGTCCTGCTTGAGGATATCGGCGGCCGTCTTCTTCTTTTCAGGCACGTACAGGCCGGCGGCATAGACCTTGACCACGAATTTGGTGCGCATGCCAGCGCCGTTCAAGGTCAACTCCTTGCCCGCGACCTTGGTCGTGTCGTCGAACTTGTAGCCGCTGACATCGACGGCGGCAGTGGCGGGCAGCGCGATGGCGAAGGCCAGTGCCGCCAAACCAAATTGGCGACGCATGGTGGAAATGGACATCATCTTGTCTCCTTCAAATTGGACGTATGCAGCGAGCGAAATGCTGCTGCCTGCACTGTATCCACACCCTCTCCACCGAGCAACTATTGTTTACTTGGCTTCAGATTGCTTCACGTGCTGGCCCGATTCGCCGTAGGGTTCGTCCTCTTCCCTTTCGATCGCCTGCAGCACGGCTTTCGGATCGGCCGGCTTGGCCAGTTCTTGCGCGTCCTTGTCGACCTTGTCGCTCACGTTCGGCAGGTCGCGCCGCAGGGCGTCCAGCAATTCGATGATCTTGCTGGTCTTTTCCTCGGTCAGCAGGTTCACCTGCAAATCGAGGTGGGCATGGTGGTCAGCCAGGCGCGACATCCGGTTCTGGCGGATCAGCACGGTGGTCGAAATGATGAAGGCGTTCAGTCCGATCAATCCCTGGAGCCAGAAAAATGGCGGCTCATCGATTTGCTTCCAGCCAAAGTCTTCCATCAGCATATTGACGCCGATCCAGCCGATGATGAAAACGATGTTGGAGGCCACATAGACAGGGCTGCCGAGGAATAAGGCGACTTTTTCCACGACCCGCTGGGTGGTGGTCACGTGTTCCTCGTGCCGCGCATAAAAGTCGGCAATGGTGCCGATGTTTTCGCTGACCGAGGATGGCAATTCGGTGGCCTGGGCCTTGTCGTCATCCATGGAAACAGCATAGCACGGGCCACTATGCGGCTGCGGACACCAGAATGGCGTGCGCAATCAAAGTTGAATGGCGGGTGCAATCAAAGCGTCGGCGCGATGCGGGTTTGACGATCTGGAAAAGCGTGGGAAGCGTTGCCGGCCGCAGAAATGGGCCGGCAGGGACCGTTCAGGCCGCCTTGGCGGCCATCAGGTGTTCGTACTTGGCCTGGAGCTGTTCGCGGCTTTCGCGCCAGGCCGGGTCGAAGGGGATGCAGGCGACGGGGCAGATCTGCTGGCACTGGGGTTCGTCGAAATGGCCGACGCACTCGGTGCACTTGTTCGGATCGATCTGGTAAAACTCCGCGCCCATCGAGATTGCGTCGTTCGGGCACTCGGGCTCGCACACGTCGCAATTGATGCAGTCATCGGTAATCAGCAAAGCCATGGAATAACCCGTGTGTTATGCCTTCGGGGCCGCCAGCGCGGCTGCAATGGCGGCGTTGGCGGCGATTTTCTTTTGCAGCCAGCGGTCGACCGAAGGGAAGACGAATTTCGATACATCCCCGCCGAGCATCGCGATCTCGCGCACAATGGTGCCCGAGATGAACTGGTACTGGTCGGACGGGGTCAGGAACAGGGTTTCGACGTCGGGCAGCAGATAACGGTTCATGCCCGCCATCTGGAACTCGTACTCGAAATCGGACACGGCGCGCAGGCCGCGCACGATCACGCGGGCGTCATGCTTGCGCACGAAATCCTTCAACAGGCCGGAAAAGCTCTCGACCTGCACGTTCGGATAATGGCCCAGTACCTCGTTGGCGATTTCCAGGCGCTCGTCCAGCGAAAAGAAGGGTTTCTTGTTCTTGCTGTCGGCCACGCCCACCACCAGGGTGTCGAACAGGCCCGATGCGCGACGCACCAAATCTTCATGGCCGCGGGTCAGCGGATCGAAAGTACCTGGATAAACGGCTACAACCATTGCGACTCCCCGGAAAAATGCACCTGAATAGACGCGCATTATGCCTGAAATTTCGGCAGCCGCCCCGCTCTGGGGCGGCTTTTGCCTGCTTGTTAAGCAGCGACAGCAGAAAAAGCGGTGTTTTAGTGCAACTTGAGCAGATGAAAATGAACCATGCCGGCTTTATCGCCGCGCAGCTGCTGCCATGGCGCCAGCCAGTCGGGGGTGGCCTCGCCGGCCTCTTCCCCTTCGGCGAAGGGCAGGCGCTCGCCGGATTCTGCATACACCAGTCCGCCTTCCTTCAGCAATTGCGCACACAGCGGCAAGGCCTGGCCCAGGAAATCCTGCTGATAAGGCGGATCCAGGAAGATCACGTCGAAACGCTGGCCGCGCTGGGCCAGGTCGCGCGCGACCGCCAGCGCATCGGCGCGCAGCACCTTGACCTTGTCGGCTTTGAGTTTGTCCTTGATCATTTCCAGTTGGCGCACGACTGGGCCGACGGTATCGATCATGGTGACGGAACGGGCGCCGCGGCTGGCCGCTTCGAAGCCGAGGGCGCCGCTGCCGGCGAACAGGTCGAGGCAGTCGGCCGCATCCCAATCGCCATCCATCTGGTGATTGATCCAGTTGAAGACGGTTTCGCGGACGCGGTCCGGGGTCGGGCGCAGGCCAAAGGCGTCGAGGACGGGCAAGGGGGTGCGTTTCCAGGCGCCGCCGATGATGCGGACTTGTTGCGGGGGACCGGGACGGCGCGGGTAGGCGGGGGAGGAAGACTTCTTTTGCATGCCGAAACTATAGCATGCAGGGTTGGGGCTTCGCCGGTGGTCCGTAGGGTGGGCACCCTGTGCCCACCATGACGTTACGATGTGTCTGCTTTCGTGGGCACGGGGTGCCCACCCTACTATTTACCTTGAGAGAGCGCGTTGAAGTCGTTGATCCAGCCCTGCATGCGTTTTTGCGCGTGGGCTTTCTGTTCCGGCGTGCTCAGGCGGACTGCCGTGATGATGAATTTCGCGGTGTTATCCACATAGGCGTCGAAGAAGGCCTTGCGGTCCGGCGCTTCCATGCGGTCCAGCATGTCGCGCAGCAGGTTGTGGATGGCCGACATGGTCTGTTCCTTGTTCAGCTTTTCACCCTGCACGCGGCGCAGCAGCGCGACGATTTTTTTCTGGCGCAGCGTGCGTTCCTGCAGCCAGACCTCGTTGTCCAGCGGACGCGCATCGGACGCCTTGCGCAGCGCCGCTTCCTGCTCGCGGCTGAAGCTGCCGAACCACAGTTCGAACTGCTCCATCGATTTCTTGAAACGCGCTTCCTGCTGGTCTTGCACGCTGCCGCTCATGAATTTCTTGCGGAAGTCGGCATTGTTCTTGGCAAATTTCTTTTCCATCTGGCTGATCTGCTCGGGCTTGATGCCCATCGCCAGGTCGGCCAGCTGCGGCAACGCTTTAAAAGCCAGCAACTCGGTGCGCGCCTTGATGTCGCGGTAATCGGCCAGCAATTCGTCCTGGGTGACGTTGCCGTCGCCGAGCTGGCGCTGCATCTTGGTCAGCAGGCCGGCGTAATCGCGCAATTGCGTCGTGCGATGCCACTGGAACAGGTTATCGATGTCTTTCTTGACCCAGTCGGACTGATCGCTATCGATATCGATGTATGCATTCAACCACCAGTACAACAAGGTGTCGCCATGGTTGTAGGTGAACCGGATGGTGCTGCAGCCGGCGGCCACGACAAGCAGGGCGGCCAGGAACAGCAAGCGCACGCGCTGGAGCAATTGGGGGTGCGTGTTAAACTTTTTCATCTTATTAATCTAATCAACTCGTCTGAGATCGGCTTATGAACGTTGTCATCCTCGCCGCAGGTATGGGAAAGCGCATGCAATCCGCGCTGCCGAAGGTCTTGCATCCGCTGGCTGGCAAGCCGCTGTTGCAGCATGTTATCAACACCGCGCGCAGCCTCCAGCCCGGCAAATTATGCGTGATTTATGGGCACGGCGGCGCAGCGGTGCCGAGTGCGGTTGCCGCGTGGACGGCGCAAGGCGAGCTCGCCATCGATACCGCGCTGCAGCAGCCGCAACTGGGCACCGGCCACGCCGTGATGCAGGCACTGCCGCAGATCGACGCCACCCAGCCCACCCTGGTGCTGTATGGCGACGTACCGCTGACCACAGAGGCTTCGCTGCGGCGCCTGGTCGAGGCGGCCGGTGACGACAAGCTGGCGATCCTGACCGTGGTGCAGGACAACCCCTTCGGCCTGGGCCGCATCGTCCGCGAAGACGGCAAGATCGTGCGTATCGTCGAGGAAAAGGATGCGACCGAGGCCGAGCGCGCCATCCAGGAAATCAACAGCGGCATCATGGTGATTCCGACCAAATACCTGGGCGGCTGGCTGGACTCCTTGCAGAACAACAACGCCCAGGGCGAGTATTACCTGACCGACATCGTGGCCCGGGCCGTGGCCGCCGGGGTGCCGGTGGTGTCGGCCCAGCCTGCGGGCGAATGGGAAGTGGCCGGCGTCAATTCCAAGGTGCAGTTGGCCGAACTCGAGCGCCGCCACCAGTTGAATATCGCCCACGCCCTGCTGGAAGCGGGCGTGACCCTGCTGGATCCGGCGCGCATCGACGTGCGCGGCACGCTGCAGTGCGGACGCGACGTCACCATCGACGTCGGCTGCGTGTTCGAGGGCAATGTCATCCTCGGCGATGGCGTGACGGTTGGCGCCCACAGCGTGCTGGTGAACACCACGGTTGCCGCCGGCGCCCAGATCAAGCCGTTCTGCCACTTCGAAGATGCGGTGGTCGGCGAGCAATCGGTGATCGGCCCGTATGCACGCCTGCGCCCGGGTACCGAACTGGGCCAGGATGTCCACATCGGCAACTTCGTCGAGGTCAAGAACAGCAAGATCGCGGCCCACAGCAAGGCCAATCACCTGGCTTACCTGGGCGATGCCGACGTCGGCTCGCGCGTCAACATCGGCGCCGGCAGCATCACCTGCAACTACGATGGCGCCAACAAATTCCGCACGACCATCGAGGATGACGCCTTCATCGGCAGCGACAGCCAGCTGGTGGCGCCGGTCACCGTCGGCAAGGGTGCGACCCTGGGCGCCGGCACCACGCTGACCAAGGATGCACCGGCCGGCAAGCTGACCATTTCGCGTCCCAAGCAGTTGACAGTGGAAGGCTGGCAGCGGCCGGTGAAGGTCAAGAAATAAGCGTTTTATTCACCCGATAGCCACAGCCTGACCACAGGCTGTGCACAGGGTCATCCACCGGCTGTACACAAGACGCTCAAGCGTTCATCCACATCTTTATCCACAGCCTGTCCGGCCCACTTAGCCTTCCTGGCGCGACGGAATTGGCGCCAGGCCCGCTGCCGCCGGTACGCAAGTCCAGCAGCGTGCCGCCGGCACTTATCCACAAGGATCCAGTATGAGGACCAGCCTCGATGTCGGCATGCCGGCACACCCGGAGGCATGCGTGCAAAGAACCAGCAGAAGCAAGTTACAGCCGCGCACGATTGCGGTTGCCAAACGGCAACTTAGACGATAATGCGCGTCTCGAACTTGCTGCGGAAGGTCGAAAAATACGCCTTCACATTGCGCACATTGCTGTGTGTGGTGAACAGGCGGTGCGCCAGCGCATGGTAGGCCGGCATGTCGGCCACCTGCACCATCAGCACGAAGTCAGGGCCCGGCGACACGCGATAACACTGCAGGACGGCGGGCTCGTCGGCCACCACGTTCTCGAACTCCTGCATGCGGTCGGCCGCCTGCACGTCGAGCGTGATCTCGACGATCGCACTCAGGCGCGCGCCGGCCTTGTCGGGAGAAACAATCGCAACTTGCCTTTCGATAACACCACGCTCGATGAGCTGTTTGACGCGGCGCAGACAAGTCGGTGCCGACACATGTACCAATTCCGCCAACTCGGCATTGGTATGCGAGGCATCAATTTGCAAGGCGTTCAGGATGCGACGATCGATTTCGTCGAGATGTAATGCTTCGTTCGACATTTTTATAAAGAAAAACGATGAGAGTGAAAGAAAATTTCATCTTCAGGATAACATGAAATAATATTTCAACTCAGCATAAAGTACGAAAGCTTATTTCATTCCGCCTGTTCTATTGTAGTGACATCAGACAATCTTTTTGGAGTTTCACCATGTGCGGCATCGTCGGCGCTGTAGCCCAACGCAACATCACCCCCATCCTGATCGAAGGCCTCAAGCGCCTCGAATACCGCGGCTACGATTCCTGCGGCGTCGCCCTGCACGTGGATGGTCACCTGGCGCGTTCGCGCAGCACCTCGCGCGTGGCCGACCTCGAAACGCAAATCGCCGAAACCCATCTGCAAGGTTTTACGGGCATCGCCCACACCCGCTGGGCCACCCACGGCGCCCCCGCCACCCGCAATGCCCACCCGCACTTTTCGCCGACCGAAGACAATGCGCGCATCGCGCTGGTCCACAACGGCATCATCGAAAACCATGACGAGCTGCGCGCAGAACTGAGCGCCCTCGGCTATGCATTCCAGAGCCAGACCGACACCGAAGTCATCGCCCACCTAGTCGACCACATGTACAACGGCGATCTGTTCGCCACTGTGCAGCAGGCCGTCAAGCGCCTGCACGGCGCCTACGCCATCGCCGTGTTCTGCCGCGAAGAGCCGCACCGCGTGGTAGCCGCGCGCCAGGGTTCGCCGCTGATCGTCGGCCTTGGCAAGGGCGAAAATTTCGTCGCCTCGGATGCGATGGCGCTGGCCGGCACCACCGACCAGATCATCTACCTGGAAGAAGGCGACGTGGTCGACCTGCAACTGGCGCGCTACTGGATCGTCGACGTCGACGGCCGCCCGGTCGAGCGCGAAGTGAAAACCGTGCACGCCCACACCGGCGCCGCCGAACTCGGCCCTTATCGCCACTACATGCAAAAGGAAATCTTCGAGCAGCCGCGCGTGGTCGGCGACACCCTCGAGGGCGTCACCGGCATCATGCCGGAACTGTTCGGCGACGAAGCCTACCGCGTGTTCAAGGACATCGACCGCGTGCTGATCCTGGCCTGCGGCACCAGCTACTATGCCGGCCTGACCGCCAAGTACTGGATCGAATCGGTGGCCAAGCTGCCGGTGAACGTCGAGATCGCCAGCGAATACCGCTACCGCGACAGCGTGCCGCACCCATCGACCCTGGTCGTGACCATCTCGCAATCCGGCGAAACTGCCGACACCCTGGCCGCGCTGAAGCACGCGCGCAGCCTGGGCATGGAGCACACGCTGACCATCTGCAACGTCGCCACCAGCGCCATGGTGCGCGAGTGCAAGTTGAGCTACATCACCCGCGCCGGCGTCGAAGTCGGCGTCGCCTCCACCAAGGCATTCACTACGCAGCTGGCCGCCCTGTTCCTGCTGACCCTGACCCTGGCGCAAGTCAACGGCCGCCTGGACGACGAGCAGGAAGCGCATTACCTGAAACAGATGCGCCACCTGCCGGTCGCCCTGTCGTCGGTGCTGGCGTTGGAGCCGCAAGTCATCGCCTGGGCCGAAGACTTCGCGCGCAAGGAAAACGCCCTTTTCCTGGGCCGCGGCATGCACTACCCGATCGCCCTCGAAGGCGCGCTGAAACTCAAGGAAATCTCCTACATCCACGCCGAAGCCTACCCTGCGGGCGAACTGAAGCACGGCCCGCTGGCGCTGGTGACCGAAGAGATGCCGGTGGTGACCATCGCCCCCAACGACGCTCTGCTGGAAAAGCTGAAGTCGAACATGCAGGAAGTGCGCGCCCGCGGCGGCCAGCTGTACGTGTTTGCCGACGTCGACTCGCGCATCACCTCGGGTGAGGGCTTGCACGTGATTCGTTTGCCGGAGCACTATGGTTTGCTGTCGCCGATCCTGCACGTGGCGGCTTTGCAGTTGCTGGCTTATCACACGGCGCTGGCGCGGGGTACGGATGTGGACAAGCCGCGGAATTTGGCAAAGTCGGTGACGGTGGAGTAATCGGCGGGGCTGGTCGGGCTTGCTTGAACAGACTGAATTATGTCCGCCAACCGCAAATTATGTTTGTCAAACAAGAATATTGTTTGTCAGATTTTGGTTGAGCAAGGCTGAAATAGAAACGCTTCGCAAGGAGACGCCGGCCTGAGAGCCTGCTGTCACCTTGACGAAGCGCTGGTAGCCTTAATCGTTCACCGGGGCGAATTTATTCGTCGTCCTCGTCGTCCTCACCGTGCTCAACGGGAGCGTCGATCTCTTGACCCTCGCTATCGCTCTCAACGTTATCGCGCGCAGCGATCTCACGCTCGACGCGGATAGCTTCTTGCATCGCTCCTACCAATGGCGCAAGGACGCCCAGACCTTTACGATATTCTGACTCACGTAACACATTACGTTTCTCCTCGAAATGTATGATGTTGCACTGCTCGCGGCCTTTCCAGCTAACAGGTACGGATTCATTCGCAACAAAAATTTGGTGAGCTGCGGCATGCTCGTAAATCGCATCTAGGAGCTTTGCGGTGTTCTTGTCGTCTAGGCCCTGTTGGCGCGGGGTATCAATTATGAATGGGAGGCGTGGTCCGCTGCCAAACCGAGAATTGATTTCGAGCAGAGCCAGGTGCATAGCCAAGTAGATACGTGGGCCAGAGCTGCCTGATCCCATTGCTGGCCGAGCGCCAATCTTGACTCCTTTAATCTCAGCAGAGGCAATCTGTAAGCGATCCGCGTGCGACCTGAGTGTCTCCTTGAACTCCTTCCGAACTTCTTTTACACGGTTGTGGTCCGTTAATTTGTCGAGTTCCTCTTGCAGCGCCTGCTTGTTCTCATCAAGCTCATCAATATGATCTTTTAAGTCCCGACGAGTTTTGTCGTACGCGAATGCAATTGTGTCTAGGCTCTTAGCGATCACGACGTCAGAAACGCTACTATTTCCTTTGTAGCGGTCCATCGATGAGCGAAGCTGCTCCATTCGGGCAGCGACATTTTTCAGCTGAACACGAAGTTTGGCCTCACGGTCTCGCAACTTGTCTAATTGGTCTCTTACCTTCAAAACCAGCTGATGGGCATCCTTGGCGTCGCCGGCTAGTTCGAGGCGAGCGCGGAACGTTACACCGTGCTCTTGGCCACATGTTGGACAGGCCAACTTGCCGTCATCCGGTACCTTTGTCAGATAAGCTAAGTCTTCAACCAAATCCTGCTCGGCACGTGTGACCATCTGCAATTCGGCTTTCCGCTCCTGCAGTTGCTGAGCTACATCGAACAGCTCCATGCGGATCATGTCCTCTTCCTGGCCGAGCTCAGCAACTTTCTCCGACATGTCTTTCAATTCCTGAGCGAAAAGGCCCTCATCTAACTTTGCTTCTGTAGCCGGAAGCATTGCTTTGACCTGCTCGTAGGCTTTCGCTTGCACCCTCACTTGCGCACGGGCTTCTCTCAACTGAAAGGACAGTTCGTCGCGCGTAAGCTGTGCTTCGAAATACCGTTGTGGGCGCAGGCCGGTAAATGATTCGAAAACCGGTATCTCCCAACGCGCGAACTGGGTAAGTCTCTTGAAGTTGGTCCACTTTTTGCCCCAACCGCCTTCTTGGTCAATGTAAAAGGGAAGTACAGCGTACTCGGGTCCGGCAAGTGCAAAGGCCCCTTCTTGGTGTCGTTGCAGTTTTAGAGGAAAACCAAATTTCTCAGCGAAAAATTTCGCCCAAGTCGATGCGCTTTCAGTACCGATGAGCAGCTTCCCTTCAGCATCGAAAGCTGCGCGCTGCTGAGTGCCACGCCGAATGAACGTGTAACCCGTACCGTCAATGCTCAGGTCAACACTAGCGACGATATTTGCATCCCAGTTACCTGCATCACGCGCAGTTGGTTCACACCCCAGTGCCCATACAAGATGCTTTAGGATGCGAGATTTACCGGTTTCGTTTTCACCCGCCAGCAGGTTGTGGGTTGGGCTGAACGACACTTGCCTCGCTCTCTCGTCCCTTTCGGATACTAGCCAAAGTGCGTGATAGACGACGGTCCGCTTCATTCTTTGTCCTTAGATTGCGTACCAGACGGAACAGATGGTAGTTGCTGTATAGGGTTTGCATTTTGGATAATCATTGACATAAGGCAATACAAATACTCACGTGTATACAAGTGAGCACTGGGAACTTCTAATTTTTGAAAGTCTCCGTACCAAGCTGCGAAGATATCGGTAACCTTTGGATGTTTGTCGTATTCGGCATTGCTTTCGAAAAGTGACTTTAAATGCGCCGCTACGATAGGAACAGGACCGGCTCGATTCGTGATCTCGACACAGGCGCGTGACAGCTCTCGCTTCATTTTCCTCACCACTCCAAACGGCGCTACTTCGAGGTTCAGCCTGTCAATTACGTCTTGAACGTGGTCTTCAGTAGAAATTCGCGCGTCGTTTGCTGCAGCCAGGTATTTATCAATGTCACTCCGAGTGACGGCACGCTCAAGGAGCTCTTGGAGATTCCTAGCAAATCGCGTTTTTCCTGCGCGTTGGTATACATAGGACGCTATCACGAGCACTGCAAGCATGGTGGCCGGGCCTTTTAGCTGCAGTTCACTGTCAATTTGCATCTCAGCAAGGTGGCCGGCGACGTGCTTATGCGAGTCAGCAGGTGGACAGTCGCTTACCAGCAGGCCAAAGTCCGACAAATCAATCGACTCGTCAGTCGGCACGCTGAGTTGGGTTCGAACTTTTTCCTCAAGATCCTTTCGGATATTGTCATCCAACATCGCTAGCTCATAGCTTGCTAGCATCGTCTTCACGCCAGCAGCATCAGGGATTTCGAACTGTGCGTTCGATGCAAACTCCAATCGTGAACGCTTCAGCTCCTTAAACCGTCGGCGATGCTCGTACAGCTTGGCAAGGAATGACGGCTTAGAACTCTTTGCCTTTGTTTTCTTGGTCTTCTTTACAGGCTTTGCGCTCGTCGGGGCCTTTGCGTTTTCGGGTAGCGAGACCTCGGCTGCAGCATCATTGGCGGCTGATTGCTCCTCAACCTTCTCAGGAGCGATAAGGTGATGCAACTTCCAGTGCGTAGACGTCTCGTGCTTCTTTAGTTGCACGAAGCGGGCTTCGGTCGGCGCTGTTGAGGAATTGAGAACCGCTACATCTTGCTGCCATTCGAGAACAATCGCATAGTCGTCGCCGGACTCATAAGCTTTCAGAGCTTCGAGCACCGCATGCCATACCTGAAAGTTAAAGCCACGCGAAGCGTGCTGACCCCCGGTCTCATCCCCTTTGAAATCACGAAAGAGGTCAGAAACGACCTGCTCTAATGGCAGCTCTTCTTGTATGCCTATCATCAGGACTATTTATGTTGTTTGCGTAACCGTCTAGGACTGTAATTTATTCTTGCCAAGATGCCTATTCTCTAGGCACTAGGCTGTCTTGTCGAGCGATTTTTTCATGGCAAAAAAGTCGATGGATGTGCTATTCGCGGTAACGCAATGCATCAACAACAAGTGCGAAAGCTAGCGAGGGCTGCCGCCTGCTTGGATAATAGAGGTGATACTCAGGAAACACCTCGCACCAGTCTTCCAGCACCCGAACGAGCCTCCCGTCTGCAATGTGCCGTTTTACGACATCCTCGAGCACGAATGCGAGTCCCAGCCCTGCGACTGCCGCGTCAACCGCTTGCGGAAATCCCTTGAAGGTCATTTGTCCTTCGACTCGCACGTTCAGTTCCCGCGTTCTTTTCTTGAAATTCCACGGGAGCAGGCCTCCGTCCGTGGGCAGGCGCACGTTGATACAGTCATGTGCAGTTAAATCCTGAGGTTTTTCGGGTGCCGTGCGCTTGGAGAAATAATCTGGCGCCCCAACAACCGCCATCCGCACATCGCCACCTTCGAACCTGGAGCACACACGGCCTGGCACGCGCATCCGTTGGGGCAGACGCTGATCGTCACCGCCGGCGTTGGCCGGGTCCAGCAATGGGGCAGCCCGGCCGAGGAAATACGGCCGGGCGATGTCGTATGGATCCGCGCCGGCGTAAAGCACTGGCATGGCGGGAGCCGGACTATTGGAATGAGCCATGTAGCGATTTCGGAATCACTGGACAGACAATCGACGAACTGGATGGAAAAGGTAAGCGACGAGCAGTACCGGCATTGAGTCGCGGCGCCTATCTCTCCCGGATGACGCTCATCGACGGCTCAGCCGGAAACTTGAACTTGCCTCTTTAGGAAGCTTATATGAAAGTCTTCTCGCAAAAAACGTGCTCAGCGCCCTTGTCATTGCAAGCGCACTTTCCACGCTTTCCGCAAGTGCTCAGGTGCAGCCAACACGTCCGCAAGCTGCCAAGCCGACTGCCGCAGGCACACAGACGCCGGCGAAGCGCATGTATGGCAACATCGCGCCGAAGCTTGCGGACCTGACGGATAAAGTGCTCTACGCCGATGTGTGGGAGCGCCCCGGACTGTCTAAGCGTGACCGCAGCCTGGCTACAGTCAGCGCACTGATCGCCATGAATCGTCCAGACCAGTTGCGTTCGCACTTGCGGATCGCGCGCGAGAACGGGGGTGACGGAGGCCGAACTGGTCGAGACCATCACGCATTTAGCTTTTTACTCGGGGTAGCCGAACGCAGTAACAGCGATTGCGGTTGCTAAGGACGTGTTTGCAAAACCGTCGAGCATCTAACTCATTTCGAGTAATTCCACACACACGAGCGGATTGGTCGTGTCGACGGTTGCAAGCGCGAAGTTCGCCTTCGCAACCAAGTCGAGCGGCTCAACATGCTGAACGTAGTGGCCATGCGTAACACGGTCCATCCCTGCACCTGCCAGCTTTGCTACGGTCCGCAAACCTGGGGTCAAAGCAACACTGTCGAGCTTGCCACCATGAAGAATGAGGTTCCGCTGGCGATAAAGCCGGTGGAACGAGTCAGAGATTACTTCACGGACTACACCGAGTCCGACTTTCGGATCACGGAATAGTTTTTCCATTCGGGTTACCGCAGCCTGGTCACTCAACCCCCGCAATACAGGCATGGTCCCGCCCATGATCATCTGCCCCACAATACGGGACCGTTCTCGATTCGTTTGCGCCGCCTCTAGTGCCGGATACCCGCCCGGATTGAGTTCCTGTACCAAATGCGCTAACCGCGTCAGTTCAGCCCGTGGAAAGGAACAGGTAACTAAGGCCGCAAGGTTATCTGCTGCCGATGACCGGTCGTTCGGGGGGGCCAACAGCCCTTCAATGGCGCCCCACCCCCCAGCTACTGCTGCGGCTGGAGAACTGCCATCCAGATGAGCTAGTAGTTCTAATGCAGCATCCACACTCTTGTCGGGGTCCGTAGTGAATATCCGGTCTTCCCGGTACAGCTCTCTAACTTCGACACCCCTACGATCATGGTTCAAGTCCACCGGGGCTGAGTCGCCGGCGATCCAGAGGGTTTGAACTCGCTTTAGAGGAGCGCCTGTCGCTAGAAGTGTGCGCGCAGCATAACGGTCGGATTCACTGCGTGCTAGATGCGCGGCTCCAATGCTGTCACGAGCCTTTACTCTGAGGATAACCGCAGCAGGCGCCCTCACGCCAGCGGTGTCAAATCCCTGATTTCTAAGCCATTCGATGACGGCCGGTCCTTGAAGCCACGAAGGCGGGGCACCATTACGCAATCTTGGAATTGCCTCAAACGCCAGCATGACGTCAAAATCGCGCACAGGCGTTGTCGCCATCTCCTGCTGCAGTTCATCACATAGCTGAGCGAGCGAAAAAGGGGCAGCTCCCTTGTAACGCGTGTTGATAAAGCGGCGCAAGTACTGTCCAGAGAACCCGGCATCAAGAAGGTGGCCAGCTACGCTGCGAGCGAATAGCTCAACATTAAAATTGCTGGCGGTTACGACTGTGCCCCATCGAGCCAAGTAGTTGGCTGAGATTGCCAATGAAATCTGGCGCACGGTAAAGTGTTGAACACTACCTGGCCGCGGAACCTCCCCAAGGTTCTGGTTTAACAACGCTCTTTCCGCAGCCGTGAAAACAGGATGTTGTCGTACACGGTTCCTGATCGAACCGATGACCCTTTTCAGCGAAGGCTCGCTAAGATGCCCTTCGGCCATGACACTACAGCCCTCGTAGAGCTCATCTAAGGCCAGGACAATACCGATTCCCCAGAGTGATCGATACCAAGGGCTGCGATCGGACAAGAATTCCAGGAGACGGATGACGGCGAGATTTTCAAGAGTGTTGACGGAAGGGGCCATTGGGCATAGAATAAAGATTCGGCTAGTGAGTTAACCTTGCTAGTTCACCCTCTAGGTGGGGATCGACCCGTGCGGCGCTTCAGTCTGACTGAAGACCAATAGGCTCGTTCCCCCAGTTACTCGGAAGGCCCCGCATCGCGGGGCCTTTTGTTTTCTATTACTCAATGAACTGAGTAATTGTTGTCAGATGACATTCTAGCATCTAGGGGAACTGGCTAACCGTCTGCTGTTGAAACTCAGATGCACTTCTAACTTCACGTTCTTGGCCCAGAACTGTATGGCTTCAAAACTATCATCCAGCGCTTACGAGCGTGCATTGCGGTGGCGCCGACGCAGACGTTCCTGTGTCGCGATTTCGCGCACTTGGGCAGTGCTCGGCAGCTGAGCCGATGCTTGGCCATGCTGCAGGATTAGGGAATCATTGAGCATGCCGGCTACGGCCTTTATCTGCGACCGAACACGATGACGCTAGAGAATGCGATACGTGCTATCCGCGATCGGCTTGGACCCCGCGCGCGGCGCCTTGTAACCATCTCTGGCGTGACGGTCGCTCTAGGCGACACCCAAGAGCGGCCGAACCCACAAACCCTGCGCGATGCAAAAAAACTTTCCTCGGCAGTACGCGTCGTCCAGTGCTGCACGGTCGACGAAATTCGGCGCAAAAGTTTAGAAAATATTGAGAGCTAGAACAGCATGGGTACGTGGGTATCAGCGCACGACGAGTGGCGGGCGCTAATGGAGCACGGGACTGAAGAGGAAATTATTGCTGTGATGACTAGGACTGATGAGCGATGTAACCGCCTGCGACAGTCGCCGCCCTATGTCGGCCTTGTCGAACCGGTCGAATTGCGTACGGTGACGCGGCGGCTAATGCCGCGCTGAAGCGCTCATGCCCATATTGTCAGCTTGCTAGACTAGTGCCGTCGTGCGCTGCAGACGGCCACAGTTCCCAACGTTGGAAATAGACGGCCACTTGGTGATGACAAGCCTGGCACAAAGCACTCAGGACTTCAGTTTATTTCCATAAGTCGCTGATTTTAAAGGGTAATTCCTGTATAATGGAGGCTATTACTAACCTTTTTAGGAGACCCAAAATGAAACGGAAAAGCGGTACTGTGAAGCGAGCAAAAATCCGGAAAAATCGAGCTACTGATGGCGGGCATGCTACCCTCAGAGCGTTCGGTTTGCTGCATAGTTTGAAAAACGCTCTGAGGGTAGCATGCCCGCCAGGTACTGTCAATTTATACAGTATTTGTTAAAGTGCCGATCATGCCCTTTAATTCAATCATTTCTGGCTATTTGCTGCTATTCAGGCTTCCTTGGACCGTTAGGGCGCTAGAAAGTTTTAAGGCATCTAGGAAATTTTCTACTGTTCAAAGGCCGCTTCTATAGCGGCCTTTCGTTTATGGAACCTTGATCATCGCCGTCGAGTGCAACAGCGAAAGGCTCGTTCCAATCTGTGCTCATCTGTACGCGACGTGTGAAGCGATTACGTTACAGGTACCGAGACGATCAGCAAGATCTGTCCTTCCAGTACTTGCTTAGTGGAATCTTAGCTTGGTGACGTTCCCAGGCAAGTACTACTTCACCTTGAGCTAACCGTTTTTAGCTTTAGACTGATTGGATCGACAGACTGAATCATGTCCGTCAACCGCATATTATGTTTGTCAAACAAGAATATTGTTTGTCAGATTTCGGTTGAGCAAGGCTGAAAGTAGAAACGCTTCGCAAGGAGACGCCGGCTTGAGCCTGCTGTCACCTTGATGAAGCGCTGGTAGCTTAATAGTTCGCCGGGCGAATTTATTCGTCGTCCTCACCGTGCTCAACGATAGCGGCGATATCTTGACCCTCGCTATTGCTCTCAACGTTATCGCGCGCAGCGATCTCATCCTGAGTCCCTTATCGGGTCAGCTTGACGAGCTGTTTACCGAAGTTCTTGCCCTTCAGAAGGCCCAGGAAGGCCTCGGGTGCGTTGGCCAGGTCTTGCGCGATCGTTTCGCGGTACTTGAGTTTGCCGGACGCCACGAGCTTGGCCAGTTCGCTCAAGCCCTGGGGCCAGAACGCCATGTGCTCGCCGACGATGAAGCCGCGCACGGTCAGGCGCATGACCAGCACCGCGCTGAAATTATTCACCGGAACAGGCTCGCCGTTATACCCGGCGATCAGGCCGCAGATGGCAATCCGGCCAAACGGATTCATGCGCGCGAGCGAGGCGTCCAGCACTGGGCCGCCGACGTTTTCGAATACCGCGTCGATCCCGTCCGGGGTGGCCTCGGCGAGGTCGGCCTCCAGCTGGCCGGCCTTGTAGTCGACGCAGGCATCGAAGCCCAGTTCCTTGACCACGTAATCGCACTTTTCCTTGCCCCCGGCGATGCCGACCACGCGGCAGCCCTTCAGCTTGGCCAGCTGGCCGACGACGCTGCCAACCGCACCGCTGGCGGCCGACACCACCACGGTGTCGCCGGGTTTCGGGTCCATGATCTGGTTCAGGCCGTACCAGGCGGTCATGCCCGGCATGCCTACCACGCCGAGATAGGCCTGCAGCGGCACCTCGCTGGTGTCGACCTTGCGCAGGGTGCTGCCGTCCGAGACGCCCATTTCGGCCCAGCCCAAGTTGCCGACGACCTTGTCGCCGACGGCGAATTCCGGGTTCTTTGAAACGACCACTTCGCCCACCGTGCCGCCGGGCATGGTGGCGTTGAGTTGGGCCGGCGGCATGTAGCTTTTGCCCTCGTTCATGAGGGAGCGCATGTACGGGTCGACCGTCATGTACTCGTTGCGGACCAGCACTTCGCCGTCCTTCAGTTCGGGAAGCTCGACCGTTTCGAGCCGGAAGTTGTCCGGCGTGGCCTCGCCCGAGGGACGCGAGGCCAGTACGATGCGTTGGAAGGTCGTCATGTCGATATCTCCTGTAGTGCCGCGACGCCGCCGTCTGCTGTCAGCGCCTGTCGGCCGGTGTGTTTGCTTGCAGCTTTACGCGCATGCCGGGAAGTCTTGTTCAGAGGCCCATCGTACGCTGGCCTCTGGCGAGAGCGCGTACGGCATCGGCTGGCCGCTCAGTGCGCCGCCTGGTTGGCCCAGCCCGCATTTTCGAGCGCGGCTGTGGCAGCCCGTTCCGCCGGCAGGGCACTGTCCCAGTGCGCCGCATTCAGGCGGGTGCCCGTGATGCCGGCCGCGGCCTCCGAGACCAGCCAGAGCAGCGGCTCGACCATCACTTCCGGTCGCAGCAACTGGCGGCGCACGGCCTCGGGCACGCCGTCCGGGATCATGCCGGTATCGGTGGCGCCGCCGGGCAGCAGGCCATTGACGGTGACCCCGGTGCCAAGCAGGTCCTGGGCCCAGATCACGGTTTCGGACTCGAGCGCGGCCTTGGATGGGCCGTAGGGCGAAAAGCCGGCGCGGCGCATGGTGTCGTGGTTCATCGTGATATTGATGACGCGGCCCCAGCGCTGGCGCACCATGTGCGGCACGGCCGCCTTGGCCATCAGGAACGGACCGTTGACGTTGGTATCGACGATCGTCCGCCATGTGTCGCTGTCGACCTCCCAGAACCGTGTCGGTTCGGTCAGGAAGGTCGGGCTTACATATTTCATGCCGCGACCGGCGTTGTTGACCAGGATGTGCAGGCCGCCGAAGGTGGCGATGGCTTCGTCGACCAGGCGCCGGCAATCCGCCTCCTGGGTCACGTCCGCCTGCAGGGCCAGCACGCGGCGCGCGCCGAGCTCCGCGTTGATATCGTCGGCGACCGTGCGCACCTCGTCCGTCTGGCGCGCGGCCGAGATGACGACGCTGGCGCCGGCGCGGGCCAGGCCCAGGGTCATCGCATGCCCGATCCCGCGGCCGCCACCGGTGACGATGGCGACCTTGCCCTCTACAGTTGCCGTTTTCATTCCTGCCTCCTTGCATGCACTGTCGCGTCTGGCGACGGGGCTACAGCATACATCCCGGTGGCGATGCGCGCTGCGCGGCGCGGTTGACCGCTTTATCCACCCAGCATGGGTCTTTAGTCTCATTGTGGCGCCGCGCCCAGCAGATCAAAATGGGCCCCACTTCCGTCCATGCAGAGGCACGCTGGATGCACCGACGCGGCTGGTACATCACGATCAGCCAGGACCGTGCCGCGGCATGCGCGCGCACCGGGCGAACCCGGCCAACCCGCGCAAGCTTGCCGTCGTCCCCGCATCACTAGCGGCCTCCGACGAACCAAAGCAATGAGGTGCATGATGAAACGATCGTTTTCGCAGTACGGCGCGCCTTGCGGCCACGTGCTGGTGCTGATGCTGGCCATGGCGCTCGCCGGCTGCAAGCAGGAAGCGGCGCCGGTGGCGGCCGGGCCCTTGCAGGTGACCGCGCTGACCGTCGAGCCGCGCGATACGCCGGTGCAGTTCGAGTTCGTCGCCCAGACCCAGAGTTCGCGCGAAGTGCAGATCCAGGCCCGGGTCGACGGTTTCCTCGACCGCCGCCTTTACCACGAGGGTGCAATGGTGCGCGCCGGCCAGCCGCTGTTCCAGATGGACCGCAAGCCCTTCATGGCGGCCTTGCAGACCGCCGAGGGCCAGCTGGCGCAGCAGCGCGCGCGGGTCGAGGTGACCGCCGCCAACCTGGCGCGGGTGCGCCCGCTGGCCGCGCGCAACGCGGTCAGCAAGAAGGACCTGGATGACTCGGTCGGCGCCGAAAAATCGGCCAGGGCCGCTGTCATCTCCGCCGAGGGCGAGGTGCGCAAGGCCGAGCTCAACCTCGGCTACACGACGATCCAGTCGCCGCTCGCGGGCTTGTCCAGTTTCGCCAAACAGCAGGAGGGCAGCTACCTGACGGTGGGGCAGCAAGGATTGCTGACCACGGTGTCGCAGATCGACCCGATCTGGGTCAACTTCAGCGTGTCCGAGAATCAGAAGCTCGGCTTCACCGACCAGATCGCCAAGGGGCAGCTGCTGTTCCCGAAGAACATGAATTTCGAAGTCGAGGTCTTGCTCGCCGACGGCAGCGCCTTTCCCCACCGTGGCCGCATCAACTTCGCGGCGCCCTCCTTCGATGCCCAGACCGGTACCTTCATGGTGCGCACCGAGCTGCCCAACCCGGAGGGGACGCTGCGCCCCGGCCAGTTCGTGCGTGCGCGCATGGTCGGCGCGGTGCGGCCGGCGGCGGTGCGCGTGCCCCAGCGCGCGGTGCAGCAGGGGGCGCGCTCGCATTATGTCTGGGTCATCGGCAATGACGGCAAGGCGCGCCAGCGCGTGGTCGAGGTCGGCGATTGGTATGGCGACGAATGGTTCATCAACGATGGCCTGAAACGCGGCGAGCGGGTGGTGGTGGAAGGCGCCGGGCGCGTCACCCCGGCCTCGGCGCTCAAGGTCGGCACTGGAACGGCGCAACTTGCGCGGGCCGAGGTTGCACGATGAATATTTCACGCTTCTGCATCGACCACCCGATCTTCGCCTCGGTGATCTCGATCGTGATCACGCTGGCCGGTACGGTGGCGATGGTCGCCTCGCCGGTGGCGCAATATCCCGACATCACGCCGCCGCAGATCACGGTGTCGGCCACCTATCCTGGTGCGGACGCGAATGTGGTGGCGAATAACGTGGCGGCGCCGATCGAGCAGCAGGTCAATGGCGCCGACAACATGATCTACATGAACTCGTCGAGCTCTTCGACCGGCAACCTGACCTTGAACGTCTTCTTCGAGATCGGCACCGACCCCAACCTGGCCCAGGTCGACGTCCAGAACCGCGTCAACCTGGCGCTGCCCCAGCTGCCCTCGGCCGTCACCAGCCAGGGCGTGCAGGTGCAAAAGAAATCGTCGGCCTTCATGATGGTGATCGCGATCTATTCGCCGAGCGAGCGCTACGACCCGGTGTACGTGGCCAATTACGCGAATATCTACGTGCTCGACGCGCTCAAGCGCATCCCCGGCGCCAACCAGACCGCGATCTTCGGCACGCCGGATTATGCAATGCGGATCTGGCTCAAGCCCGATCGCATGGCCCAGCTGGGCGTCAGCGCGACCGAGGTACAGGATGCCGTCGCCGCCCAGAACCAGCAGTACGCGGTGGGGCGGCTCGGCCAGTCGCCCACCGGCAAGGCGGTCGAGCAGTCGTTCGCGGTCACCACGGCCGGCCGCATGACCGACCCGGCCCAGTTCGACAACATCATCATCCGCGCCGCCAACGGCGACGCCGCCATCGTCCGCCTCAAGGACATCGGCCACGCCGAGCTGGGCCAGAAGGATTATTCGATCCGCGGCAGCTACCAGGGCAAGCCGGCGACCATGATGGCGGTGTACCAGCAGCCGGGCGCGAACGCGCTCGACGTCTCGAACCAGGTCAAGGCGACGCTGGCCCAGATGAAGCAGGAATTCCCCGAGGGGATCGAATACAAGATCGTGATGGACACCACCAACTTCACGCGGGCCTCGATCAGCGACGTGGTCAAGACCTTCTTCGAGGCCGTGATCCTGGTGGTGCTGGTGGTGTATCTGTTCCTGCAGAGCCTGCGCGCCACCCTGATCCCGGTGCTGGCGGTGCCGGTGTCCATCGTCGGCACTTTCATCGGCATGAAGGCGCTGGGTTTTTCGATCAATATGCTGACGCTGTTCGGGATGGTGCTGGCAATCGGCATCGTGGTCGACGACGCCATCGTGGTGATCGAAAACGTCGAGCGCAACATGACCGTCCACAAGCTGCCGCCGAAGGAGGCGGCCAAGCGCGCGATGGATGAGGTGGCCGGGCCGGTGGTGGCGATCGTGCTGGTGCTGTGCGCGGTGTTCGTGCCGGTGGCCTTCCTGGGCGGGATCACCGGCCAGCTGTATAAACAGTTCGCGATCACCATCGCCATTTCCGTCGTGATTTCCGGGCTAGTGGCGCTGACGCTGTCGCCGGCCCTGGCGGCGCTGCTGCTGAAACCCACGCATGGCAGCAAGAACCGTTTCTTCCGCTGGTTCGACCGCAACTTCGAGCGCATGACCGCGTCCTACGGGCGCGCCGTGGCGCTGACCATCAAGCATGCCGTCATCGCGCTGCTGGTGTTCGCCGGCATGATCGCACTGTCGGTGGTGATGATCAAGAAGGTGCCCGGCGCCTTCCTGCCGCCGGAAGACCAGGGCTACCTGCTGGGCGCCGTCATCATGCCCGATGCGGCCAGCCTGGACCGCACCGGCAAGGTCGGCGCGCGGGTGTCCGAGTATTTCATGAAGAACCCGGCGGTGGAAGGCGTGGCGATGATCGAGGGCTACAGCCTGCTGGACAACCAGAACAAGAACAACGCCGCCACCTTCTTTGTCGGCTTCAAGGACTTCGAGGAGCGCTACGGGTCGGACACGATCCGTACCCAGAACGCGAGCGCGGTGCTGCAGGGTGCCCTGCAAAACCTGGGCAACGACCCGCGCGGCGTGATCCTGCCGGTGAACCCGCCGTCGATCCCGGGCCTGGGCACCACCGGCGGGCTGGAAGTCTGGGTCCAGAGCAAGGGCGACAAGAACGTGCAGCAGATGGCCGGCTCCGTCAGCGAGTACATCGCGCAGGCCAAGAAGGCGCCCGAGCTGGCGCGCGTGACCGCCACCTTCAATGCCAGCTCGCAGCAGCTGCTGGTCGACGTCGACCGCGACAAGGCCGAGACGCTGGGCGTGCCGGTGCAGGACGTGTACGGCACGCTGCAGACCATGTTCGGCTCGCTCTACGTGTCGCAGTTCATCAAGTCGAGCCGGCTGTGGCAGGTGATCCTGCAGGCCGAACCCGGCTACCGGCTGCAGCCCGAGGACCTCGAGCGCCTGTACTTGCGCAACAAGGAGGGCAAGATGCTGCCGCTGTCGGCGGTGGTGAGCACGCGCTACATCACCGGCCCCGACCTGATGACCCGCTTCAACAACTTCCCGGCGGTGAAGATCACCGCCAATCCGGCCCCCGGCTACAGTTCAGGCCAGGCGATCGGCGCGCTCGAGCGGATTGGCGCCCAGGTGCTGCCGTCCGACTTCGGCCTGGCGTGGAGCGGCGAGGCCTTCGAGGAGAAACAGGCGGGCAGCACCTCGGTCCTGGTGTTCGCCTTCGGCCTGGTGATGGTGTTCCTGATCCTGGCCGCCCAGTACGAGAAGTGGTCGCTGCCGCTGGGGGTCTTGATGGCGGTCCCGTTCGCCCTGTTCGGCGCGCTGCTGGCGGTGATGCTGCGCGGGCTGAACAACGACGTGTATTTCCAGATCGGCTTGACCATGCTGGTGGCGCTGGCCGCCAAGAACGCGATCCTGATCTTCGAGTTCGCGGTGCTCAACCGGCAGCAGGGCGCCTCCTTCTACGATGCGGCGCTGGTGGCGGCGCGCGAGCGCCTGCGCCCGATCGTGATGACCTCGCTGGCCTTCATCCTTGGCTGCGTGCCGCTGGCGATCGCGACCGGCGCCTCGGCCAACAGCCGCATCTCGATCGGCACCGGCGTGATCGGCGGCATGCTGGCGGCGACCGTGATCGCGGTGTTCTTCATCCCGATGTTTTATTACGTGATCGAGAAGCTGGTCGAACGGATGGGCAGCCGCAAGGCGGCCGGTCCCGGCCACACCACCTCGGCCGGCAGTGGATTGACCGGCGGCCTGCCGCAAGCCCCGCGCGAAGGAGAGTGATCATGTGCCCTTGTCCCATGTGCTCTCTTGCCATGCGCTCCCTTGCCATGCGCCCTCGTCCCAAGCTTACTTCTATGGCCGTCGCGGCCGGTCTTGCAGCATGCCTCACAGGCTGCGCCGTCGGCCCCGACTACAAGCGCCCCGCCATCGACGCGCCCGCCGCCTTCCGCTTCGATGCCAGGGACGCGCGCGACACCGCCAACACCGCCTGGTGGCAGCAGTTCCAGGACCCCGAGCTCGACCGCCTGATCGGCATCGCACTGGCCGAAAACAAGGACGTGCAGGTGGCGGCCGCGCGCATCGACCAGTTCCTGGGCCAGTACGGCACCACGCGCTCGCTGCTGTTTCCGCAGGTCGGCGCCGGGCTGTCCGGCCAGCGCCAGCGCAATGCGTTCGGGCAGCCCGTGCCGGGCGCGAGCACCGGGGTGATCGAGGCCTACAGCCTGGATTTGTCGGTGAGCTGGGAAATCGACATCTTCGGCCGCCGCCGCCGCGAGACCGAGGCCGCGCGTGCGCTCCTGCTGGCGAGCGAGGAAGGCCGGCGCGCGACCATCCTGACACTGGTGTCGACGGTGGCGTCCTCCTATGTCGCGCTGCGCCAGCTCGACCGCCAGCTGGAAATATCACAGGAGACCGCGCGCACCCGCCGCGGTTCCTTCGAGCTGTTCCGCGACCGCTTCCAGGGTGGGATCGTGTCCGAGCTGGAGCTGTCCCAGGCCAAGTCCGACTACGAGGCCGCGCTGGTGGCGATCCCGCCGCTCGAAAGCCAGATCGCCCAGGCCGAAGATGCGCTGGCGGTACTGCTGGGGCGCAATCCCGGGCCGATCCGGCGCGGTGCGGCCCTGGTACACCTGAAACTGCCGCCCGTGCCGGCCGGGCTGCCGTCGCAGCTGATCGAGCGCCGCCCGGATTTGCGCCAGGCCGAGCATCAGCTGGTCGCCGCCAACGCCCAGATCGGCGTGGCGCGCGCCCAGTATTTCCCGGTGATTTCGCTCACCGGCCTCTTCGGTGCGGCGAGCAATGTGTTCTCGGGCTTGTTCAAGGGCGCCAACAAGGCCTGGACCTATGGTGGCGGCGCGACGATGCCGGTGTTCACGGCGGGCGGCATCGCCGGCAGCGTGCAGACCGCCGAGGCGGCGCAGCGGGAAGCGCTGCTGCGCTACCAGCAGGCGATCCAGATCGCCTTCCGCGAGGTTGCCGACAGCTTGATCGCGCACGCCAAGGCGCGCGAACAGCTGGGCTACCAGGACACCCAGATCGCCACCCTGCGCAACTACCTGGAGTTGGCGCAGCTACGCTACGACAACGGCTATACCAGCTACATCGAGGTGCTCGACGCCGAACGCAATCTGTTCGACGCCGAGGTGGCGCAGACGCAGACCATGAGCAACGTCTATGTGTCGCTGGTCAACCTGTACAAGGCGATGGGGGGCGGCTGGGTGGCGCAGGCCGAGCGTCTGGTGCCTGCCGGTGCGCAGGAAGGGAAGGAACAAGGGGAAGGAATGCAGGCGCTGTCGCAAAGCGCTCCGGTGCCCCCTGGGGAAGCGGCCGGACGCTGAGGGCTGCGTCCGGCCTTGCGGCTATTACCTAAAACGCGTAAGTCGCGGCGACACCGATCATCCACTGGTTCTCATTGCCGTGCTGCTCGACCACGGGACTGTCCTTGGCATCGTTCAGCAGGCGCTCATAACGTCCGCCGAGCGTCACCAGCCAGTTCGGATTGACCTGGGCACTCAGCGTGAATGGAATCTTGATCGAGGTCAGCCCGCCGTCAGCGCGGTAGGGAATGCCGCCGCGTTCCGGGAACAGGGCCAGGTCGGTGCCGTGCACACCGAAGTAACGGTCGGCGAAATGGTCGCTGGCGAAGAACAGGCCGAAGCCGATCGAACCCAACAAGGGCATCCCACCCATCCCTCCCGCGAACGGGTGGAAGTAGGTCGCACGGACATTGCTCGTGATGCCGCCATACACGCTATTGGTGTTATAGGTCATGTCGCCGGTGAAGACCACCTTGTGCATCGGATTGGCGTCGAGCGGCATGTGGTAGGCCACGAACGCGCCCAGCTCGGTGGCGCTGGGCACTGGCGTCATGCGCTTGATGACGTCGTTGTCGACGTCGTCGTCGCGCCGGGTGCGCCAGCGGATCAGCGGGCCGGCGCGCCAGTCCTTGCGCGGTACCAGGTTGAGCCGGATTTCCGGCCCGATCACCTGCACGTACATCGGGTTGCCCCAGGCATCGAAGTTGTAATGCAGCAGCGGCGCTGCGGCACCGTCGTTTTTGTCGGACCCATAGTAGTCGGGCACGGAGAACACCCCGAGGCCGACCAGGTTGGTGTTTTCGTCAATCTGCAGGGGAATGATTTCCTGCGCAGACGCGCCCGGACTGCACATCGTCGCGGCCGCGACTGCAAGGCCTGCGCCGAACAGCTTGGATCTTGTCATGCTCGTCTCCCGGAAAGGCATTGGACGTGACGGCTTGCCTGCGCGTCGTGTCAACGTGATCCATCGTACGAGGAGAGCTCATAGTCCCCGTTTGTGATGTCTCAAAATCATCGGGTGAACTTTAGGTCAGAGCAGGCAGACTGAAGCGGCCAATCGCTGCCGCCAAGAGGGAGAACAGCGGATGACGTCGCAGCAGGCGGCGCAGTGCAGGCGGAGTGCAGGAGCGCCGCCGGCTGTGGCGATCGCGCTACAGGATGATGCCCTTGCCGCGCCATGGCGCATGTTCAATATTAATTCGCCACCGTACGTATTAATACCAATAAGTTCAGCTGCATACCCGATATTCAGAAATAGAATTTACCTTATGTGTATTTGGGGGAATATAATTCGGCGTCTTCCAAGGACCTTGTCCCGCTCAATGGACGCCATAGGATGGTCACCGGCCGCGCCAGCTTGCGCAAGCCGGCCCATCCTTGTTTCTCGTTCGCCTTAGTCCGGTCCAGCCCGGCGATTCTTCATCACCCTGCTGGTCTGCGACCTTGCCCTCGTTACGCGTCGTGTTGCGGGTTATTTCCCCTTTCAGTGTTACTCGTATGCGTAAGCCACTCGTCATTGCCCTATCCTGTCTAGCGCTTGCTTCCTGCAGCAAGACGCCCCCTGCCTCCTCGGACAAACCACTCGACGTGGTGCTGATCGGCGGCGGCGTCATGAGCGCCACCCTCGGCACCCTGCTCGAGGAATTGCAGCCCAACCTGAGCATGCAGATGGTCGAGCGCCTCGACGCGGTCGGCGCCGAAAGCTCGGACACCATGAACAACGCCGGCACCGGCCACTCCGGTTTCGCCGAGATGAACTACACGCCGGAAAATCCGGACGGCAGCGTCGGCGCCAGCAAGGCCGTCGACATCAACGAACAGTTCGAGATCTCGAAGCAGTTCTGGGCCTACCAGGTGAAAAAGAATTACCTGGGCAACCCGCGCACCTTCATCAACAACGTGCCGCACATGGCCTTTGTCTGGGGCGACAACATTCCCTTCCTGCAGAAGCGCTACGCGGCACTCACCCATGAGAACCTGTTCAAGGGCATGCTGTACAGCGAAGATCCCGAGCAGATCCGCGAATGGGCGCCGCTGGTCATGAATGGCCGCGACAAGGGCCAGAAAGTGGCCGCGACGCGCATGGACATCGGCACCGACGTCAACTACGGCGTGCTGACCCGCAGCATGGTCAAGCACCTGACCGAGACCGGCATGCAGCTCAAGCTGCGCACCGAGGTCGAAGATATCAAGCGCGGCGCAGACGGCATCTGGAACGTCACCGTCAAGAACCTGGCGGACGGCACCAGCAGCACCCTGCGTTCGAAATTCGTCTTCATCGGCGCCGGCGGCGCGGCCCTGCCCCTGCTCGAGAAGACCGAGATCCCCGAAGCCAAGGGCTACGGCGGCTTCCCGGTCGGCGGCCAGTGGTTGGTGACCACCAATCCGGAGATCATCAAGCAGCACTGGGCCAAGGTGTACGGCAAGGCCTCGGTCGGTTCGCCGCCGATGTCGGTGCCGCACCTGGACACCCGCCTGGTCAACGGCAAGCCGGCCCTGCTGTTCGGCCCGTTCGCCACCTTCTCGACCAAGTACCTGAAAAACGGTTCGTGGATCGACATGCCATCCTCGGTGAACACCGGTAACGTGCGTCCGATGCTGCAGGCCGGCTGGGACAACATGCCGCTGACGCAATACCTGATCCAGCAAGTGCGCCTGACCCCGGAAGAGCGCCTGGCGACCCTGCGCGAATACCTGCCGAACGCGAAGATGGAAGACTGGACCCTGCAGAACGCCGGCCAGCGCGTGCAGATCATCAAGGACGATCCCAAGAAGGGCGGCATCCTGCAATTCGGTACCGAAGTGGTGGCCTCGGGCGACGGTTCCGTGACCGCCCTGCTGGGCGCCTCGCCGGGTGCCTCGACCGCCGCGCCGATCATGATGAAGGTGCTCGAGAAGTCGGCCTTCAAGGACCAGCTCAAGACGCCCGAATGGCAAGCCAAGATGAAGGAAATGGTGCCGTCCTATGGCCAGAAGCTGAACCCGGATGCGGCCTTCGCCAACAAGATCCGCCAGTACAGCAGCAGCGTGCTGGGCCTGAAGGCGTTCAACCTGAACGTCGAGGACCCGACCCAAGCGCCCGGCCCTGCGCAAGTGCCGGCCGTCGCCCAGCAGTAAATCAAAGCGACACCCGGGGCAGGCCGCCCCGGACTCCCCTGACGGCGCGGATTCCCGCGCCGTTTTTCTTTTCCTTCCCCATTCTCCGCCGTGTGCCGCCGCGTCTTTATCCACTAATTGCATAAAGATGAACAAAACGATTCGTTCTTATTTTTTGGGCATGAATTTAACCTGACTGACGACTTCGCAAGTTCCCATTCGCTGTGTATGACGGCCCACCAAGGAGACACCATGACCATCCAGGCAATCAACGTACGTAACCAGTTCCGCGGCAAAGTCAAAGCCATCATCGACGGGCCGGTTGTCTCGGAAGTCGATGTCGAGACGCCGGCGGGCATCGTCACTTCCGTCATCACCACCCGCTCGGTACGCGACCTCGGCCTGGCGCCGGGCGTGGAAGTGGTCGCACTGGTCAAGGCGACCGAAGTCTCGATCGCCAAGCTCTGAGGCCCCCGCGGTTTTTCCTCCGCTGCCATCCATTTTCTGCTCTGGCGAGGTATCGTGAACAAGGTACTGACGTTTCCCGATTCATCCGGCATGGCCTTGTCGATCCGCGCCAAGGCCTTGTTGTTCCACGATCCGCTTTCCCTGGCCTTGCTGGAGCAGGTGGAACGCGTCGCGCGCAGCGATGCCACCGTGCTCATCGTCGGTGAAACCGGTACCGGCAAGGAGCTGGTCGCGCGCCATATCCACAGCCAGAGCGAACGTGCCGGCCCCTTTATCGCGGTCAATTGCGGCGCCTTCAGCGAAACCCTGATCGACGCCGAGCTGTTCGGCCACGAAGCCGGTGCCTTCACCGGCGCCAGCCAGGCGCGCTCCGGCTGGTTCGAGGCGGCCAACGGCGGCACCCTCTTCCTCGACGAAATCGGCGACCTGTCGATGGCGCTGCAGGTCAAGCTGCTGCGCGTGCTGCAGGAAAGGCAGGTGGTGCGCCTCGGCTCGCGCCGCCCGATCCCGCTCGACGTACGCCTGGTGGCCGCCACCAACGTCGACCTGCACAAGGCCATCGCCGCCGAGCGTTTCCGTTCCGACTTGTACTATCGCCTGAGCGTGGCCACCGTCAAGCTGCCGCCGCTGCACGGGCGACCGGGCGACATCCTGCCGCTGGCGGGTCATTTCATCCAGGTGTATGGCGCCAGGCTCAAGCTCGACGACGTCGTGCTGACGCAGGACGCGGAAAGCGCCCTGCTGGCGTATGACTGGCCCGGCAATATCCGCGAGCTGGAAAACGTCATCCACTACGCCCTGATCGTCTGCCGCAACGGCCGCATCCAGGCCGAAGACCTGCACATGGGCGGCAGCCCGCGCAGGAGCGGGATGCTGCTGCACACGCCCTCGGTACAGCATGCGCCGACGCCCGTTGAGACCTGCCCCCTGCGCGACCTGGACGCCCTGTTCGGCGACCTGGTCGATGCGGGCGGGCCGGCGCTTTTCGATACCGTCGAAGAACGCCTGATCCGCACCGCCTTCACGGCCTGCGAGCAGAACCAGGTGCAGACCGCCAGGGCACTGGGCATCAGCCGCAACGTGCTGCGTACCCATCTGAAACGCTTCGGACTGATCGGCGGCGAGCTGTAGGCGCGCTGCCTGCTTTTCAACAGGCGGCGGCATCGGCCTGCTGCACCGGCAGCAGCAAAGCGTCCCGGCGCGCCCGGATTCGATGGCATGGGACTTGCAAACCCGTCCGGCATCCACCAGCCCATGAACAGGAAAGCCATGTCCGTCCTCGATACCCCAGCCGCCACCAGTGTTACCGGTGCCATCGAACTGCATCCCCTCACCCCGGTCATCGGCGCCGAAGTCAGCGGCGTCGATTTGCGCGCGCCGCTGGCGCCGGAGGCCGTCGCCCGCCTGCGCGCGGCCCTGCACCAGTGGAAGGTGCTGTTCTTCCGCGACCAGGCCATCAGCGACGTCCAGCAGCTCGCCTTCGGCCGCCAGTTCGGTCCGCTGACGCCGGCGCACCCGATCGCCGCAGGCCTGATGCGCCATCCCGAGATCTGGGAGCGCAAGGCGGCCGAGTACAAGGAGCGCTACCGTGCCAGGGTCACCATCCCGACGGCGCGGCCGCCGCGCGACTACAAGGGCTGGCACATCGACATCACCTTCATGGCCAACCCGAATAAATATTCGATCCTGCGCGGGGTCGAAATCCCGGCCTATGGCGGCGACACCCTGTGGAGCAACCTGGCGCTGGCCTACGAGGGCCTGTCGCCGCGCATCAAGACCCTGGTCGACGGCCTGCAGGCGGTCCACCGCACCGGCGGCTACGACAGCGCCCCCGGCCAGCCGGGACCCTTCTCGGCGCTGCACCCGCTGGTGCGCGTCCATCCCGATACCGGCGAGCGCATCCTGTTCGTCAATCCCGGCACCACCAGCCATATCGTCGGCCTCAGGGAAAGTGGAAGCCAGGCCCTGCTCGACCTGCTGTTCGAGGAGGTCAGCCGGCCCGAGTACACGGTGCGCTTCCGCTGGACGCCGCACGCCATCGCGATGTGGGACAACCAGGCAACCGCCCACGCCGGGCCGATCGACTATGCGCACTTCGACCTGCCGCGCGTGGTGAGGCGGATCACGGTCGCGGGCGACTTGCCGGTCGGTCCGGACGGCTTCCGCTCGCAGCCGCTGGAGGGCGATCTGTTCAAGACGATCGGCTGATCGATTCCAAGCTTCCCTGAAAGGACACACATGCATTACGTACGACTCGGCGGCACCGGCCTGCAGGTATCGCGCCTGTGCCTGGGCACCATGACCTTTGGCCTGCAAACCGACGAAACGGCGTCGCACGCGATCCTCGAGCGCGCCGCCGACGCCGGCGTCAGCTTCATCGATACCGCCGACGTGTATCCGCTCGGCGGCGATTCCTCCAGCGTCGGCCGCACCGAGGAGATCGTCGGGCGCTGGCTGCGCGGCAAGCGTGGGGACTTCATCCTGGCGACCAAGGCGGTCGGCAAGACCGGGCCCAAGCCCTGGCAGCAGGGCGCCTCGCGCAAGCATTTGCTGGACGCGATCGACGCCTCGCTGGCGCGCCTGGGCACCGATTACGTCGACCTCTACCAGCTGCATTCGGACGACGCGGCGACCCCGCTCGACGAGACCCTGGAAGCGCTCGACACCATCGTCCGCTCGGGCCGGGCGCGCTATGTCGGGGTCTCGAACTTCCTGGCCTACCGGGTGGCGCGCGCCCTCGGGCGGGCCGAGGCGCGCAGGCTGACGCCGATCGTGTCGGTGCAGCCGCGCTACAGCCTGCTGTTCCGCGAAATCGAGCGCGAGCTGCTGCCGCTCGCCGCCGAGGAGCGGCTGGGCGTGATCTCGTACAACCCGCTCGCCGGCGGGCTCCTGACCGGCAAGCACGCGTTCGCCGCCGGTCCGTCCGAGGGCACCCGCTTCACCCTCGGCAATGCGGCCGGGCGCTACCAGGAGCGCTACTGGCACGAACGCGAGTTCCGCAGCGTGGCCAGCCTGGGCGAGGCGGCCGCCGCCGCCGGCTTGCCGCTCACCACCGCGGCGGTGGCCTGGGTGCTGGCCAATCCGGTCGTGACCTCGGCCATCATCGGCGCCAGCCGCCCTGAACAGCTCGACGACACCCTGCGCGCCGCCGAAACCCGGCTCGACCCTGCGCTCAAGCAGCAGCTCGATGACCTGACCATCGAGTATCGGCGCGGCGACGCCACCCGCTGAATCCGCATGTGCATCTGCTGCGGTGCTGACTGCAAGCCAGCACCGCCTGCGCGGCATTCAACAATTTTTGGGTCACACACCACTGTTTCAGGCCATTTTCACGTGGCACGAATGCTGCAATGAGAGAGCTGTCCCTCACCCCATTGGAGAACGACAGTGAACGACCGTCTCGACCGTCTCAAGGCATCCCCCTCCGTCGCCGTCCGGCAAACGCTGGATTTCCCGGTCATCGATACCGATGTCCACACCAACGACTACACGCCCGACCTGGAAGACTACGTGGCCAATTACGGCGGCGTGAAGCTGGTCGATGCGCTGCGCAAGGCGTCGGCAGCGCGCATCGGCCGCGGCGGCATCGGCAACGGCAAGAACTGGTACGAGCAGACGCCGGAAGAGCGCCAGTACTACCGCACCATCCGCGCGCCGTGGTGGGCGCGCGTCACCAGGAATACGCTCGACGTGGCCACTTACCACTTGCCGGAACTGCTGTACGAACGCCAGGAAGAGCAAGGGTCGGATTACTCGATCCTGTTTCCGAACAACGTGCTGGCACCGCTGGGCGTGCGCGACAAGGACGAGCGCACCGCGCTGCAGCGCGCCGTGAATCACTATCATGCCGACCTGTACCGCAAGTACAGCGACCGCCTGACCCCGGTGGCCGGCGTCGGCCTGCACACGCCCGAGGAAGGTATTGCCGAGCTCGAGTTTGCGGTCAAGACGCTCGGCCTGAAGGCCGTGAACATCGCCGGCAGCGTGCGCCGGCCGATCCGCGCGCTGGCCGACAGGTATCCGGCCGAGCAGCATCCCGAGCTGCAAAAATACATCTCCTACCAGGATTTCTACGGCATCGACAGCGAGTACGACTACGACCCGTTCTGGGCCAAGGCGGTCGAACTCGGGGTGCCGATCCTGACCCATTACGGCAGCCAGGGCTGGACCGGGCGCAGCTCGATCAGCAACTACATGCACAACCACATCGGCCACTTCGCCGACGGCTCCGAAGCCTTCGCCAAGGCCCTGTTCTTCGGCGGCGTGACGCGCCGCTTCCCCCAGCTGCGCATCGGCCTGCTGGAAGGCGGCGCCGACTGGGGCGCGCGCGTGTTCACCCACCTGGTCGACCGCTTCGAAAAGCGCAGCCTGGAAGGACTCAAGAACTATGACCCGGCTGCCACCAACCGCGCGCTCCTGACCGATTTGTTCGCGCGCTACGGCCAGGCGCTCACCAAGGGCCGTTCGATCGAAGGCGAAGACCTGATCCGCGACACCCTCGGCGCCCACTACACGCGCGGCGCGCGCCAGCCGCAGGGCAGCGAACTCGACGACTTTGCCGCCGCCGGCGTACAGAGCGTGAAGGACATCAAGACGGGCTGGGTGGACAGCTTCTTCTTCGGTTCGGAATCCGACGACCGCACGGTCGCCACCGCCTTCAACGACAAGGCCAATCCGCTCGGCGCCAAGATCAACGCGATCTATTCCTCGGACGTCGGCCACTGGGACGTGCCCGACCTCACCGATGCGCTGGCCTCGGCCCATGACCTGGTCGAAGAAGGCGTGATCAGCGAGGCGGACTTCAAGGCCTATGTGTTCGGCAATCCATACAGGCTGTACACCGAGGCCAATCCTAATTTCTTCAAAGGCACTGCCGTCGAAGCAAAACTGGCGTCCGCCGCACCCTCGCAGGCCTGATTCATCATCAAGGAGAAATTCATGGCTCAGCGCAAGATGCGTCTCGGCGCCTTCATCATGGCCACCGGTCACCATGTCGCCGCATGGCGCCATCCCGGCTCGCAAGCCGATGCCGGGGTCAACATCGACCATTACATCCGGCTGGCGCAAACCGCCGAACGCGGCAAGTTCGACCAGGTGTTCGTGGCCGACAGCCCCGGCGTCTGGCACCAGGGCAGCAAGGAATCCTTCAGTCGCCAGGGCCGGGTCTCGCACTTCGAACCGGTCACCCTGTGGGCGGCGCTGTCGGTGGTGACGAAGCACATCGGCTTCGTCGCCACCGCCTCGACCACCTATGAAGACCCCTACCTGCTGGCACGCAAATTCGCCTCGCTCGACCACATCAGCAAGGGCCGCGCGGCCTGGAACGTGGTCACTACCGGCGCCGAGAACGTGTACGGCAATTTCGGCTTCGACAAGCACCCCGACCCCGAGATCCGCTACCGCAAGGCGCACGAATTCCTGGACGTGGTGACCGGCTTGTGGGACAGCTTCGAAGACGACGCGTTCACCCGCGACAAGGCGAGCGGGGTCTATTTCGATCCGGACAAGCTGCACGCCCTGGATCACGCCGGCGACTACCTGAAGGTGGCGGGGCCCCTCAACATCGAACGCTCGCCCCAGGGTCACCCGGTGATCGTCCAGGCCGGGTCCTCGGAGCCGGGGCGCGAACTGGCTGCCGCCACCGCGGAAGCCATCTTCACGGCCTGGACCAGCCTGGAAGAGGCGCAAGCCTTCTACCGCGACGTCAAGGGCCGCCTGGCGAAATACGGGCGGCGCCCGGAACAGCTGCTGGTGCTGCCCGGGATATCGCCGGTCATCGGCCGCACCCAGGAAGAGGCCGAGGCCAAGTGGGCCGAGCTGCAACAGCTGATCCACCCCGCCGTCGGCCTGGCCACCATCGAGCGTTTCTGGCCGGGCGAGGACTTGTCGACCTGGGACCTGGATGCGCCGCCACCGTATTACCCGACGCCGGCGGCCGGCAAGAACAGCCGCCACCAGGTGGTGATCGAACTGGCGCGGCGCGAAGGCTTCAGCGTGCGCCAGCTCTACGAATACCTGGCCGGCGCGCGCGGCCACTGGGTGGTGGTGGGCACGCCGCAGACGATCGCCGATCAGATGCAGACCTGGTTCGAGCAGGGCGCGGCCGACGGTTTCAACGTGATGCCGCCGGTGCTGCCGCAATCGCTGGACGAATTCGTCGATCTGGTGATTCCCGAGCTGCAGCGGCGCGGCCTGTTCCGCACCGAGTACGAGGGCACGACGCTGCGCGAGAACCTCGGCCTGGACAAGCCGCACAACCGTTACGCGGCCACCCCGGAAGCGGCCGAAGCGGCCAAGGCAGCCTAGCGCGGCGCGGCCTGCAACGCCGGCGCTGTTGCTTATGCAGCAGCGCTGGACGCATCTGCTGGCCGGGTGCTGGCGGATCCACAGCGACAGCCCCGGAAGTGGGGATAAACGCCATCGAAACCGTCGAAAACGGTGGCACGGATCCTGCAAAACAAGAGACATGACAAGAACATGGGAGCAGCGCTTGAAGTACCTACCTACAAGAATCGGCAGCGTGTTGTTCGGTGCGGGACTGTTGACCGCGGCCGGCGCCAGCCATGCCGCGGGCCAGAGCAACGAGGAGTTGCAGCGCCAGATCGCCGAACTGAAAGCCGCGATCGGGGTGCTGCAGCAGCAGGTGCAGGGGCAGCAGCAGGGACAAGTGCGCCAGGCCGCAGCGGCTGACGTCGCGGCGAGCGCGGCCCAGGATCCGACCGCGGGGCAAGCCCCGAGCGCGGTCGGCGCCACCGAGGAAAAAGTCGAGGTCGCGACCAAGGCCGACATCGACGGCTTGCGCACCGACATCGAAAACTACAAGTACGAGCAGCGCCGCAACCGCGAAACCAAGACCGCCCTCACCACGCGCGGCACCACCATCGGCGGCAGCGTCCAGGCGCGTGCCAGCGGCCAGTCGCCGGCCACCCGCGGCGGCACTTCCAGCACCGCGTCGAACCGCAATTCCAGCTTCGACATCCCGCAGGCGACCCTGAATTTCAGCGGCAGCCTGTACCGCGACTACTCGGAAGGCCGCAACCTCGATTACCGTTTGGCCTTTGCCTACGCCAAGAACAGCCCGGCCACCGACGGCAGCCAGCTGAACGTGACCGATGCCTTCGTCCGCTACAGCCCCCTGCCGACCCTGACCGGTCTCGACGATCCGCGCCTGACCCTGACCCTCGGCCAGCAGCAGATTCCCTTCGGCCTCGAGGCGCAGATCGGCGAAGAGCTGCGGCCTGTGATCAACAACGCCCAGTTCCTGGGCGGGCTCGGCGTCGGCACGCGCCAGATCGGCCTGATCGTGCGCGGCGACCTCGCCCCTTACGTCGATTATGGCTTCAACTACCGCGCGCCGCTGATCGAGTACGCCATCGGCCTGGTCAACGGCAGCGGTCCGAACAAGTCGGACGACAACAATGGCAAGGACTGGATCGCGCGCCTGGCGTTCACCCTGCCGGTCGATTACTACAGCCTGTTGCGCGAGCTGAAGCTGGGCGTGTCGGCCTACAAGGGCAAGAAGAATTTAACGACCGGTACTTCCACCACCGTGGTCGGACAGGGCAAGCGCGAGCGCTATGGCGTCGACCTGTATTACAACCATGCGCCCTTCGGCGTCACCTATGAATATGCCGAAGGCCGCGACGGCGTGGCCGGCGGCGCCGACGTCAAGTCGCGCGGCCAGTACGTGACCGCCTTCTATACCTGGGGCGAGCAATGGGTGGCCAGTTCTCGCGCCCAGGCCAAGTACGACGATTACTGGCCCAAGTCCTACCAACTGTTCGCGCGCTACGACATCTTCGATCCCAATGTGATCGTCGCCAACGACAGGAGCAAGATCGCCACTGCCGGCTTCAATCTGTTCTTCGCCGAAACGACGAAATTCCAGCTCAACCTGAACCACTACCAGTACGACAACCCCACGCAGCGCAGCGTGAAGGAAGTGCTGGCGCAATTCCAGTTCGGTTTCTGACCCGCCGGCACACGCGCACCGATTTTCGCCATTCGCCATTCGTTATTCGACCCCGGACTTACCATGACATTCCCACGTTTCCGCCGTTTCGCCGCCCTGCTGAGCCTCCTCGCCGCCGGCACCCTGGCCCTGGCCCTGCCCGCCATCGCGCTGGCCCAGGACAAGCCCAGGGTCATCCGCATCTCGTATTCCGGCGCCGGCACCGGCGGCCGTCCACTCACCGGCGGCACCATCATTTCGACCGCGCACCAGCAGGGCGCCCTGGAAAAGGAGTTCGCCAAGGATGGCATCAAGATCCAGTGGACCTTCAATCCGGGCGCCGGGCCGGCCACCAACGAGCAGCTGGCCAACGGCCTGGCCGACTTCGCCCACCACGGCGACCTGCCGATCATCATCGGCCGCTCGACCGGGCTGCGCACCCGTATCCTGTTCTCGTACACCCGCTTCGGCTCGTCCTACATCACCGGCCCGATCGATTCGCCGGCCAAGTCGCTGGAAGACCTCAAGGGCAAGCGCCTGGCCGTGTTCAAGGGCACCGCGAGCCAGCTGGCGCTGGGACGCATCCTGAAAAAGCATGGCTTGACGGAGCGCGACTTCAAGACCGTCAGCATGGACGGCGACACCCTGCGCGCGGCGATCGCCACCAAGGATGTCGACGGCGGTTTCATCGCCCCCTTCGACCTGCAGGCGCGCGGGGTGGGCAAGGTGATCTATGAAACCGGCCCCGATCCGGAGCTGACCTCGCAGGGCGTGTTCTGGGTCTCCGAAGAGTTCGAGCGCAAGTACCCGGACATCGTGCAGCGCGTGGTCACCACCCTGATCCGGGTCGCCGCCTGGAGCTCGGACGAAAAGAACCGCGACGCCCAGTACAAGCTGTGGGCCAATTCCGGCACCAGCTATTACGAATACCAGAAGACCTATGCCGACGTGCCGCTCAAGTGGCGCCTGTCGCCCCTGCTGGACGAGTACTTCGTCGACAACCTGAAAAAATCGATCCAGCAGGCCAGGGAATTCAAGCTGATCCGGCGCGACGTCGACCTCAATGGCTGGCTGGCGCCGCAATACCTGAACACCGCATTGAAAGAACTCAAGCTGGAAGGCTACTGGCCGGAATTCAATGCGGCCGGCAAACCCAAGCTGGCACAGAAATAGCGGCCTCTCCATCACATGAACACGGCTTCTTCCCGCATCACCTACCTGCCGCCGGCCGCGGCCGCTGGCCATCCGCGCTGGCGCCTGGCGGCGTCGCGGCTGGCCGCGCGCGCCCTGCTGCTCGCCACCGGGCTGCTGCTGCCCCTGCTGCTGCTCGGACTGTGGCAATACGCGGTGCAGCGCCGCTGGCTCGCCGAACAGATCTTGCCGCCGCCCTCCCTGGTATGGGACTCCCTGGTCGAGCTGTGGCAGAACGGCGACCTGGTGGCGAACCTGTCGATCAGCCTCAAGCGCCTGGGATGGAGCCTCTTGATTGGCGGCGGCGCCGGCCTGGCGCTGGGCCTGGCGATGGGCGTGTCGGCATCCGTGAAGGCCTATGTGTATCCGAGCTTCCAGCTGCTGTCGCAATTCCCGGTGATCGGCTGGGTGCCTTTGTTGATCATCTTCGCCGGCATCGGCGAGGCGCTCAAGGTGTCCGCCATCGCCATCGCGGTGGTGGTGCCGGTGACCGTCAACACCTACCAGGGCATCCGCAACATCCCGCGCGCCCTGCTGGAAGTGGCCGCCGTCTACCGTTTTACCTTCGGGCAGACGGTGCGCCGGCTGGTGCTGCCGGCGGCCTCCGCCAGCATCTTCAACGGCTTGCGCCAGGGGGTGATGCAGGGCTGGCTGTCGCTGGTGTTCGTGGAACTGCTGGCTTCGAGCGAAGGCATCGGCTACCTGATGGTGTGGGGACGCCAGCTGCTGCAGCTGGACATCGTGGTGGTCGGCATGCTGGTCATCGGCGCGGTCGGCATCCTGCTTGATCGCCTGCTGGCATGGTGCGCTTCGCGCCTGCAGGGCTGGCAGCGCAATGCATATTGAGGAGACCACGATGAGCATCCTGCGCAAACTGCCCAAATTACCTGTCACCGACCTGCGCGGCGTCGTCCTGCCGCTCGCCTTCCTGGCGCTGTGGTACGGCCTGACCGCCCTGCAGCTGGTGAACACCAAACTGATCGTGCCGCCGGGTGCCGTCGTCGCGGCCGCGTGGCAGGTGATCGGCAGCGGCCAGCTGCTGGCCGGCTTGCAGGCCAGCCTGGCGCGCGACCTGGCCGGCTTCGTGGCCGGCAGCGGCGCCGGCATCCTGTTCGGCCTGCTGCTCGGCGTATCGCCCTGGGCGCGACGCCTGGCCGGTCCGACCTTCCATACGCTCAAGCAGATCTCGTTGTTCGCCTGGCTGCCGCTGCTGTCGACCTGGCTCGGCACCGGCGACGCCGCCAAGATCCTGTTCATCGCACTCTCGGCCTTTTATCCGGTGGCGCTGAACACCTTCGAAGGCGTGCGCGGTGTCACCCAGGCGCAGCTGGAGGTGGCGCACGTGCTCGGCTTCAGCCGCCGGCAGCGCGCCTGGCGCCTGGTGCTGCCGGCCGCGGCGCCGCAGATCGCCATCGGCCTGCACCTGGCCCTGCTGTACGCCTGGCTGGCCACCATCGGCGCCGAATACCTGCTGGGCTCATCCGGCCACGGCATCGGCAGCGTGGTAATCCGCGGGAAGGCCGCCTTCAACGTCGAGCTGATCATCGTCGGCATGCTGCTGATCGGAGTGGTCGGCATGGCGCTGAACCGCGCGGCGTCCCTGGTCGAGGCGCGCCTGCTGCACTGGCGCGGCCCCGGCCGTTGACTCCCCAATCGAGATGCGTATCATGTCCTCCCTGCCTGTCGCCCGCCTTTCCGCCGACACTGCATCGTCTGCACCCTCGGCGCCGCCAGCCCGGCGCCACCGTGGCGCGCGCCTGCGCAGCTGGCACGATGCCGCCCTGCGCCGCTTCCTGCTGTCCTGGCCCTTCCCGCTGGCGGTCCTGCTGCTCTGGTACCTGGCCGCCGCATGGGAATGGCTGCCGCCGCAGATCCTGCCGCCGCCGGCCATGGTGGCCGCCACCTTCGCCGACCTGGTGCGCAGCGGCGAGCTGCCCGACAACCTCTGGATCAGCCTGTGGCGCGTGCTGGCGGGTTTCATGGCCGGCGCCAGCGGCGGACTGGCGCTCGGCGTGCTGATGGGCCTGTCGCCGCGCGCCCGGGATTACCTGTATCCGAGCTTCCGCATGGTCGCGCAAGTACCGTCGATCGGCTGGCTGCCCTTGCTGATGATGCTGGTCGGGATCGGCGAGGCCCTCAAGATCATCCTGATCGCCAAGGCCGCCTTCGTGCCGGTGGCGCTCAACACCTATCAAGGCTTGCGGAACGTGCCGACCCGCTTCATCGACGTGGCCAGGGTCTATCGCTTCACGCGCTGGCAGCTGCTGGCCAGGGTGGTGTTGCCGGCGGCCTTGCCCCAGGTCTGGAACGGCATCCGCTACGGTCTCACCCACGCCTGGCTGGCGCTGGTGGCGGTCGAATTGCTGGCCTCCTCCGAAGGGCTGGGATTCATGATCGTCTACGGCCGCCAGCTCTACCAGCTCGACGTGGTGCTGGCCGCCGTGGTGGTGGTCGGGGCGGTCGGCTACGTGCTCGACAAGCTGCTGGCCCTGGTCGAACAACGCTTGCTGCGCTGGCGGCAGGACACGCACTGAACGCACAAGGACAGGCAATGAGAACATCGACCGGGATTGCGCCACGCATCGCGCGCAGCGACCTGCAGCGCATCCGCCGCGGCCTCGCCCTGCCGGCGCTGCTGCTGGCCTGCTGGTGGGCCGCCTTCCACTTCCACTGGACCGACACCGTGATGTTCGTCCCGATCGCCAAGGTGTGGGACACCGCGCTGCGCATGTCGGCCAGCGGCGAGTTGTGGCGCTCGCTCGGCGCCTCGCTGGCGCGCGACCTCGCCGGCTTCGTCCTCGGCAGCCTGGCCGGGCTGGCGCTGGGGATCGCGCTCGGCCTGTCGCGCCTGCTGGACGAGCTGGTCGGGCCGACCCTGAACACCATCAAGCAGATTTCCCTGTTCGCCTGGATCCCCCTGATCTCGGTCTGGTTCGGCCTGGGCGATACGGCGAAAGTGGTGTTCCTGTCGCTGGCCGCCTTTTTCCCGGTGGTGCTGAATACCTTCGAGGGCATCCGCAGCGTGCCGCACGAACTGGTCGAGGTCGGCCGCGTGTTTGCCCTGACCCGTGTCCAGATGCTGCACCGCGTGGTGCTGCCGGCCGCGCTGCCCTCGATTTTCACCGGTGTGCACCTGGCCCTGATCTATGCCTGGCTGGCCACCCTCGGCGCCGAATACCTGCTGACCTCGGGCATCGGCATCGGCAACCTGCTGACCGATGGCCGCGAGCACCTGTGGATGGACCAGGTCCTGCTCGGCATCGTCATGGTCGGCCTGGTCGGGTATGCGCTGAACGTGATCGCCGGCGCCATCGAAACCCGGCTGCTGCGCTGGCGCGGCAGTTCGACCGGACAGTACTGAATCATCGGAACCTCATCGCGGAACCTCATCGTTTGGAGAAAGCATGGCACACGCAGGCACGCTGGACATCAGCAATCTGAGCAAGCAATACCGGGTCAAGGGCCAGTCCCTGCCGGTGCTCGACAACATCTCGCTGTCGATCCGGCCGGGGGAATTCATCAGCATCGTCGGTGCCAGCGGCTGCGGCAAGTCGACCCTGCTGCGCCTGGTGATCGGGCTGGAGAACGATTACCAGGGCGAGATCCTGCTGGACGGCAAACGCATCGCCGGCACCAGCCTGGAGCGCGGCATCGTGTTCCAGGAACACCGGCTGTTCCCCTGGCTGACAGTGGAGCAGAACGTCAGCCTGGGCCTGCTGAATGCCGCCCTGCCGGACGCCGAAAAGCGCCGCTCGGTGCAGGAGCACATCGACCTGGTCGGGCTGAAGGGTTTCGAGACCGCCTACCCCTACCAGCTGTCCGGCGGCATGTCGCAGCGGGTGGCGATCGCGCGGGCGCTGGTGAATCGCCCGGAGGTGCTGTTGCTGGACGAACCCTTCGGCGCCCTCGACGCCCTCACGCGCCATCACCTGCAGCAGGAATTGCAGTGCATCTGGGAACAGGAAGGCATCACCGCCATCCTGGTCACCCACGATGTCGACGAGGCGGTCTACCTGGGCGACCGCGTGGTGGTGATGGAGCCGCGCCCGGGCCGCATCAAGCGCATCGTCGACGTCGACCTGCCACGCCCGCGCGAGCGCGGCAGCTATGCCTTCACCGACATCAAGGACGACGTGCTGGCCGAGTTTGCGGACAAGCCCGACGCCGGCCTGCTGCCGCCGGTGCCGGCGCGCGGCGTCGCCGACTGGCAGTTTTCCTGGTAAGCGTGGAGCGACCCCATGTCCGATCCCTTCATCTTCGATCCTTCCGCATTGCTGAAAGCCCGCTACGGCGCCGGCCAGGCAGCGCCGACGGCCACCGCTGCCGCCTTCAACCCGGTCCTCGCGACCCTGCTCGCGCACCGTTCGGTACGCGCCTTCCTGCCCGACGCGCTGGCGGCGGGCACCCTCGAGCTGCTGGTGGCGGCCGCGCAATCGGCGCCCAGTTCGTCCAACCTGCAGGTGTGGAGTGCGCTGGCGGTGCAAGACCCCGCGCGCCGGGCGCGCCTGGCCACGCTGGTCGGCAACCAGCAGCAGCTGCGCGAGGCGCCGCTGTTCCTGGCCTGGCTGGTCGATGTGTCGCGCCTGCAGCGCCTGGCCGCCGAACGCGGCCAGGCGCTGGATGGCGTGGATTACCTCGATACCTTCCTGATGGGCGTGATCGATGCCGCGCTGGCCGCCCAGAACCTGGTGAATGCCGCCGAAGCGCTCGGCCTCGGTACCGTCTACATCGGCGCCTTGCGCAACCAGCCGGAAGCCGTGGCCGCCGAACTCGGCATCGAAGCGGGCGCCGGCGTGTACCCGGTGTTCGGCCTGTGCGTCGGCCACCCGGATCCGGCGCGTCCGGCGGCGGTGAAGCCGCGCCTGCCCCAATCCGCGGTGCTGTACCGGGAACGCTTTGCGCCGGCCCCGGTGGAGCAGGAAATCGCCGGCTACGACGAGGCGATGCGCGCTTTCTACCTGGCGCAAGGCTTGCCCGCCAGTTCCTGGAGCGCACATTCGCTGGCGCGCCTGCGCAGCGCCGACGACCTGAAAGGACGGCACCGCTTGCGTGAAGCGCTGGCGGGCCTGGGTTTCGGGTTGCGCTAGCGATGGAGTCCCGGTGAAGCCCTCGACTTCCACCAGCGTGACCGGCGCAGCGCCGGCCGCGCCCTCGCTTGCGCGGTCGTCTCGCTTCCTGGCCGGCTTCATGCTGCTGGGCGTCCTGGCCGGCACGGCCAACGGCGTGGCCAAGGTGGCGTTGCCGCTGTACGCCGCCACCCTGCACGCCAGCGCCTGGCAGATCGGCCTGGTGGGCGGCCTGCAGTTCGCCGGCATGCTGCTGCTGTCCCTGCCGCTGGGCGCATTGATCGACCGCCACGGCAGCCGCCCACTGTTCCGCTTCGGCTGCATCGGCGGCGCGGTCTTGTTCCTGGCCGGGTTCAGCCAGGCGGCCACGCCATGGCAGCTGGTGGGCTGCGTGCTGCTGTTCGGCCTGGTCAATCCCTTCCGCATGGTGACCACGCAAACCGAATTCCTGCACCTGCTGCCCAGCCTGAGCCCGGCCAAGACCGGCTGGCAGCGCGCGGCGCACAGCTGCGGCATGTTCTTTGTCGGACCGATGCTGGGTTCCTGGCTGATCGTCGCCGCCGGTTATTCGCACACCTTCCGGATGGTGGCGGCCGGCCTCGGCGTCACCCTGCTGATCGGCGAGCGCGTGCTGTCCGGGGCGCCGCCGGGCCGGGGCAGCGATGCCACGCCTTTCATCGGCCGCCTGCGCGACCAGTTCCGCCTGATCGGCGGCAATGCCGAGCTGCGCCGCACGATGCTGATCGAATTCCTCGGCCAGGTGGCGATGTCGTATTTCACCGTGTTCGTGATCCTGGTCGGGATGCGCCGCTTCGGCATGTCGATGCGGCAGGCGGCCGGCCTGGTGACGCTGGAAGGCGCGGTTTTCGTGCTGACGCTGCTGCTGGCCGGCCACCTGGTGATGGCCTGGCGCGAAACCACGCGCTACCGCGGCGCCTTCGCGCTGCTGCTGTGCGCCGAACTGCTGCTGGCCAATCCGCCGGGCGCGGCCGGGCTGTGGGCCGGCGCCCTGCTGCTGGGGCTCGGCCTCGGCCTGCAGCACCTGACCAGCGTGGCGCGTTTCGCCCGTCTGGCGCAGGAGCTGGGACGCGGCCGCACCGGCGGCATGTTTTCGCTGGCGGGGCCGAGCGGCGGACTGGCGGGGGCCGTGCTGGGCGGCCTGCTCAGCCAGCAATTCGGCATGCTGGCCGGTTTCCACGTGCTGGCGCTGCTGTTCCTGGTGCAGCTGTACCGGACGCGGGCGCAATGCGCTGCCTGCGCCACTTGAATCCCTTGTTATCGACATCCATGAGACACATCATGAAACAGGCACGACGCACCCTCCTGGCCGGATCGGCCGGACTCATCGCAGGCATCGCACTGCTCGCCCATGCGGGCCCGGTCACGGCGGCGCCGGCACCGGCCGTGATCCGTATCGGCGTGGCGTCGCCGGCCTACGGCAATCCGCCGGCCATCGCCGGCTCCTCGATTGCCATCGCCCATGCCACCGGTGCCATCGAGCAGGAATTCAAACCGGACAACATCAAGGTGGAATGGTATTTCTTCAAGGGCGCCGGGCCGGCGGTGAACGAGGCGCTCAGCAACCGCCAGCTGGATTTCGCCTACCAGGGCGACCTGCCCTCCATCATCGGCCGCGCGGCCGGTCTCAAGACCCGTCTGCTGCTTGCCACCAGCGTGCGCATCAACACCTATCTGGCGGTGCCGCCCGGTTCGCCCATCCACTCCGTGAAGGATTTGCGCGGCAAGCGCGTGGCCATGTTCAAGGGCACCAACGGGCAACTGCCGATCGACCGCCTGCTGGCAGCGAACGGCCTCAGCGAAAGGGATTTGAAGGTGGTCAACCTCGACACCGCGACGGCCCAGGCGGCGCTGACCACGCGCGACATCGACGCCGTGTTCGGCGGCTTCGACCTGCTCAAGCTGCGCGACAAGGGCGTGGCCAAGATCATCTATACCAGCAAGGGCGACTCGCCGGTGTTCACGCGCCAGAGCCATATGCTGGTCACCGACGACTTCGCCACACGCTACCCGGCACTGACTGGCCGCTTCGTCAAGGCCGTGGTGAAAGCGGCACGCTGGAGTTCGGATGAAGCGAACCGGGAAGAAGTATTCCGCCTCTGGACCCGGCCGGGAACGGCCAAGCTCGAACACTGGAAGGAGGATTACCAGGGGCAGCAACTGCGTGTGCGCCTCAGCCCGCTGTTCGATCCTTTCCTGACCGACCGCTACAAGGACGCGGTCGAACATGCCTACCGGTTCCGCCTGATCCGGACCAAGTTCGACGTCGACGGCTGGATCGACCGCCGCTTCCTGGACGCCAGCCTGAAAGAGCTGAAACTCGACACCTATTGGCCGGTGAACCAGGTCGGTGTTATTCATTGAGCATCAAGTGTAGCCGGTGCGGCTATCTTGTATCAGAGGAGCAAGATTTTTGTGGCTGTAAGCAGCATGTTATGCCAGACTCTGCATTGTTTGTGATCCCGCAATGTAGACCGCGCAAAACTGGTTCTGCCACCAAAAATGCAACTCGCCTCCGAGAACGACAGCCGCGCCCCCGACCTGGCGGAGCCTTTCAGGCATTACCGCCTGGGCAAGCAGCTGGGCGCCGGCGGCTTCGGCGAAGTGCGCGAAGCCTGGGACGAGAACCTGCGGCGCAAGGTGGCGATCAAGCGCCTCAAAACCGCCAGCGCCTTCGGCCACCCCGACACCCTGCTGCGCGAAGCGCGCCTGGCCGCCTCGCTCGAGCATCCGGCCTTCGTAAAAATCCACTCGATCGAGGAAGACGGCAGCGGCCACGCGATCGTCATGGAGCTGATTGCCGGCCTCACCCTGCGCGAACTGATCGCGCGCGGCCCGCTGCCGCTCGACAGCGTGTTCGACCTGGTCGGCCAGGCCGCCACCGCAATGGCGGCGGCGCATGCGCGCGGGCTGGTGCACGGCGACCTGAAGCCGTCCAACCTGATGGTCGACGAGGGCGGCCGCCTGCGCATCCTCGACCTCGGCCTGGCCTTCCACGACGACCCCCAAGCCACCACCTCGGTGATGCAGCTCGAGCAGCAGGGCACCATCGCCTACATGGCGCCGGAATGCCTGCTGGGCCAGGCGCCGAACCGCCAATCCGACGTGTATGCGCTGGGCGTGGTGTGCTACGAGATGCTCTGCGGCGAGCGGCCCTTCGGCAACTTGTCCGGCCTGGCGCTGGCGGCGGCGCAGATGCAGTCGAGTTCGGCGGCTTGGGTGTTTCCGGCGTCGGTGCCGGTGCAGGTGATCGAGCTGGTGCGGGGGATGACGGCGCGGCAGCCGGAATTGCGGTTGGCGGGGATGCGGGAAATTGTCGATGGGTTGGCGGCTTGCCCGGTAATTGCTCCGGCGCCGGCAGCTTTCGCCATGCTCGAACCGGAAGCCGTCGGCACGACCGTGCGGGCGCCGATTCCTGCGCGCTGGCGCAATGCCGGGCTGGGTATGGTGCTGGCCGTGCTGCTGGGCGTAGGAGGATGGTATGCGGTAAAGCAGGAACAAATACCCGTGTCGTTCTCACGCTCCGCGACCATCGCCCGCGCCTTGAAGGCGCTCGAATCCTTCGACCAACCTGAACACCTAGAATCGGCGCGTGCCGACTTTGAAGCCTTGCTTGCCAAGGATCCTGACAATGCTGCTGCTGTTGCCGGCATGTCGCTTGTGTCCAGTTTCCGCTATGCGGCCGACACCCAGGACGAAGTTTGGCGGCGACGCGCGGACGCTGCAGCCCAGCAGGCGCTGCGCCTGGAGCCGGCGCTGGCGCTGAGCCATGTGGCACGTGCCTGGGTTTTGTGGAACAAGGGACAGCGTGATCAGGCGCTGGAAGTGCAAGAACAGGCGCTTGCACTGGACCCAAACAATTTTTTTGCATGTCTCGGAAAAATGGTGTTTCTAACCTCACTGCACCGCAATGACGAGGCACGTGCTTGGGGAAACATGATGCTGCGCAGATTCCCAAAACAGCATGCGTTTGCCGATGGACTCGGTACCTTGTACTACCAGATGGGAAACGATGCGGCTGCAGAGCAGGCGTTCCGCCTTAGCATCAAGTTGCAGCCTGACTCAAGTCTTGCCTATGCCAACCTCAACGCTGCGCTGTTGCGACAAGGCCGCGAGGATGAGGCTTTGCGCGTCGTCCAGCAGGGATTACAGGTGCGGCCGAGTGCCGCGTTGTATGCAAATTTGGGTTTGGCACTGTTCCAGCGCAGTGACTACCTCGGCGCGGCGAAGGCCTATGAGCGCTCCGTTACGCCACCAGCAGGCAATCCGAATAAATACCTGAACTGGGCCAATCTTGGCGATGCCTTGTCGTGGATACCCGGCAGCGAAGCACAGGCACGCGAGGCCTACCGCAAGGCAAGGCAGCTCCTCGCGCCAAGACTAGTACGCGCTCCCACCGATGCAACGTTGCTGTCACGGATGGGCTTGTATGCGGCCCGCAGCACGGACGCCGACGAGGCCATGTCGCTGACGGCAAAGGCATTGGCTGCGGCTCCCGGCAATCCGGATGTCCATTTCCGTGCCGCGCTTTCGTATGAACTACTGCACCATCGCGAGTTGGCACTCCAGGCGCTGGTGCGGGCGAGACACTTCGGTTACCCGGCCAGTACCATCGACACTGAACCGGATTTTGTCGCGCTACGGCGCGATCCGCGTTATCAAACCCACTAAAATCAAGGGATCCTGAAATGTCAGACAACAATTATTTTTTGATGGTCAGTTTTGATATCTGCCAGGAAAGCGAAAAGCTCAACTGGGCCTTTCTAAACTCCGAGCACCAACCGGTGGAGAAATCGAAAGGGGTGGAAACCGGTCTGTTCGTATTTGAGGCGGGTGAGACGATGCGCTTGAATGTGGTCGCAAACAGCTACCTGGACGAGCTGGTTGGCGTGCACATCATTGACTGCCACCTGATCAATCGGCCTATCATGTACTCGCGTCGTGTAACGCCCCACGTAGCTGGCGAATACCCCTATCCCTCGCCATTTTTCGACCCGGCCGAACCACTCAACGGCCAGGGCGCTACGTCCAGCTTCGGTCATGGTGAGGCCCAGGGCTCGCGCATGAAGATGACTTGGGATTCCGATGTAGAACTGATTTATCGGAACAAGGGACGCTGGCAAATGTCGTTCATTATGACCGTCGCCATCGAAAGGGCGAATAATCTCGAGTATCGCGTGTTCTCGTTCGACCCAGAAGCCAATGTCGGCACTGGCGCAATCCCGGATGGTGCTTCGCGCAAGGAAACAACATGATGAATGTAGTCATCATGCGTTCACATGGTGTCGCACGCCACAGGTTCTTCTTTCATCCTGAAGCCAACGTCGGTACCGGTGCAATCCCGGACAGCGATGCGGAAGCCGAAGCAAGTCGCGCCACGATCCCGAACAGCGAGTCGTCTTTGAAAACTACAACCGATACTGAAGTTAATACGGATAGCAAAACCCACTGATACTAGTGCAACAACCCCACCCCCCGCAAATACCGGCGTAATCCCTCCGCCGGCGTCAACAACAGGGCGGCGCAACGTTCCACGTCGCCGCCGCCCTGTTCCAGTCCCTGTTTCAATGCGTCCAGCCCGATTTCCTCGGGCCGGCGGATCAGCGCATTCCCCTCGATCAGCTTGTACATCGACGGCCGTGAAATCGCGAGCTCGGCCGCGGCTCCCTGGATCTGCCAGCCATTGTTGTGCAGGGCGGCCACCACCTCGTCGTCGGTGAACGCATCCAGGGCACGGCGCTTGACCGGCGCCGCCACGGGCACAGGTGCTGCAAAAGCCGAGGCCAGCGGCGCCGGCGGCTTGCGCACCCCGACCAGCGCCTCGAACAGCGGTACCTGTCCGGCCTGCACCAGCAGCAGCGCGCGGCCCAGCACGTGCGACAGCTGGCGCACATTGCCCGGCCATTCGTAATTCGCGCAGGCGCTGACGAAGGCGAACGGCAGCGTGGGCGCGGAGGTGCCTTCGGCGCCGTCCGCCTGCGTCAGCGCATGCACGAGCAGCACGCCGATATCCTCGCGCCGCGCCCGCAGCGGCGGCAGCGTGATCACGAAACGCTCCAGGCGGCGCAGCAGGGCCTGATTGAAATCCTGGTCCGACAAATCCTGGTCGGTGGCGGCGATCACCCGCGCGCTGCTGCTGCGGTCGGTATCGCCGCCGACCGCGCGGTACTGGCCGCTTTCCAGCACGCGCAGCAGCATCGGTTGCACGTTGGCCGGGGTGTTGCCGATTTCGTCGAGGAAGAGGGTGGCGCCGTCGGCTTCGGCGAACAGGCCGCTGCGCGCCGACTGCGCGCCGGTATAGGCGCCGCGCATGCTGCCGAACAGTTCGGCCGCGGCCAGGCCCTCGTTCATCACCGCCATGTTGACGGCGACCAGGGGCTTGCCGGCGCGCCCGCCGAGCGCGTGGATGGCGCGTGCCGCGACTTCCTTGCCGGTGCCGGTCTCGCCCAGCAGCAGCACCGGCAGCTCGGTCGGCGCCACGGTACGGATCAGTTCGCGCATCTGGATGGCGGCGCTGCCCACGCCGAGCAGGCCGGGGACCGGGTTGTCGCGCGGCAGGCGCTCGCTACGGTGGATGCAGAGCAGGATCGAGCGGCCCAGGCCCAGCACCACGCCGCTCTCCAGCTGGGCCGGCTCCAGCACGACCGGCCCCTGGATCTCGACGCCATTCACTTCCACGGTCATGCGGCTGTCCGGCGGCGTCAGCGCCAGCCTGCCGCCGGCCGCGCGCGCCAGGCGCAGCGGCTGGCGCGAGACCCCGCCATGCCCGAGTCCCAGTCCATCCGCGCCGGGGCGGGCGAACAGCGGCAGGAAGCGGCTCACCTCGACCGCCTTGTCCGCATCCGGCTCCAGGTACTGCTCGCCCACGCGCGCCAGGTCGGGATGCCAGAGCACGGTCAGCGCCAGGATCGGCGGACCCGCGAAGGCGCTGCCGCTGAGCGGCGAGGTGAGGGTGTGGTCCGAGTCGAGCATGTGAGGTGTTTCCATTGTTCCAAGTGTAAAAAGCAATGTAAAGCGTGGGCGTTGACATGTCAATTTGCTTGTTTTTACGGCCTGGGAAACGGTTTTATGGGGTGGATGGGCCGGTTTGGCGTGGCACGTGATTTGCAATGAGGGAGGTGCGCAGGTACGGCAAGCGCCGCAACGCGTTTGTCCGTCGATGCCCGAGCCGCTGCGTCGCGAACCCTCTATCGACCGCAAACAGGTGAACCCATGCAGAACGACCGCCAGCCCAAGCCGCCCTCCCCGATCAAGTTCGAAGCGCGCCAGCCCGAGGCCGGCACCGCGCTGCTGTTCTTCATCAGCGGCGGCAGCCTGGCCCTGGCCCGGGAAGTCTTTCATCCCGCCCATGACTGGCAGCGCGCCGACCTGAGCAGCGCGCAACTGGCGCGCGACCTGCCGTATGGCCGCTGCACGGATTTCGCCACCGCCTTGTCGGTGCCGGCACCCGGGCGGCCCCAGGCGATCCACCTGGCGATGGTGGTGCGGGACGAGGGCGACGATCGCCTCTACCTGAGCCTGTCGAACCCGGCCGCCGACCTGGCCTGGAGTGCGGCGCCGCTGTGGCTGGCCTGCCCGTTCGATGGTGTTCCGGCTGTGGCCGCCACGCCGGCGCCGCGTCTGGCGATCACCCGGGTCCAGCTCGGCGATGCCAGCGACCGTCCCTTCATCGTCGTCGATGCCATCGTCGACCCAAACGGCGCGCTGCCGCGGCGGGCACGCTATTGCGTCGATACCAGTGTAGATGGCGTGCGGCCGCGCTGGATCGAGCACAAGCTGCCGGTCAGCGATGCCGGCATCCGCGCCGCCTGCCTGGGGCGCTGCCGCGGCGGCTGGGATGTGGATGGGCTGTATCTTGCCGGCGAGGACAGCAAGGCCGCCGCGGGAGAAGAAGAGACGCAACTGCTGTACGCGCCCCTGTACAACCCCTTCGATCCGATGCAGCCGCGCTGGTCGCGCCGCCTCGAGATTCCCGGCAAGGCGGCCGCGGAGGCGATCGCCGCCTGCCGCCATGCCGACAACACCGCCGACCTGTACGTCGCGGCGGCGGGCGCCCTGCACTATTTTTCGGCCGCCAACCAGAACGATGGCGCCCAGGCGCTGACCCTGGTCGCGGCGCCGGAATTCGCAGGTGTGGACACGCTGTTCGCATCGGCCAGGCGTGGCCGCGTGACGGTATGGGGCTTGAGCCGTACGGGCCAGGTGATCTGCACCAGCGCGCCGCAGGTGTATGTGGCGGATCCGGCCGCGTGGAGCAGGCCGGCCGTGGCGTTGTCGAACGTCGACGCCATCGCGCCCTGTCCCGATGGGGACGAGGCGGATGACGCCTTCTTTGCGCATACCGCCGGAGGCCTGATCAAGGTGACCAGGTCGCCCGGTAATAATCTCTGGATCAGCTACAGCATCGTGCTGCCGCTGCGCGCATAAGCGTGCGCCAGGCCGCTCAGCCCTGGCGCGAACCGTTGCCGGCCGGGGCACCGCCGTCGGGGCCGGCACCGTGGATGCGGTCGCCGGAAGCGGCATCATCGCCACCCTGGCTGGTGCCCGGATTGCCGCCGGCGGCGGCTGCGCCCATGCCCGACTGGGCATTCCGGCTGGCCTGGTACTGGCCTTCCACGCCGCCGGGCAGCTGTCCGGTGGCGCTGCCGTGGCTGTTCTGCGCGGCGCCCGCCGGATTGACATTGCTTTCCGGGTTGGCGTGCTGGAAGTTGGTGTAGACGCCGGACGAGGAAGCACTGGCGCCGCCGCTCTGGCGGTTCTGGCCCCCCTGGCTGGCCGCACCCGGGGTGCCGGCTGCGTCTTCGGCGGTGAAGCCGACACCGCTCTGGTCCGGCACGTCGGCGCGCCAGGCCTGGCCGTTGGAGGCGCCGGCGTCCTGGCCGGGATCCTCGCTCTGGCGGTTGGCTTCGCCGGCCGGTACGCCGGACGCATTGCCCTTGCCAGCTTCCTTGCCGGTGAAGCCGACGCCACCCTGGTCAGCCACCTTCTTGCCGCCAACATCGCTGTGGCCCCAGTCGTTGTGTTGATTTCCAGCCATCATGATCTCCTTTGCCTGCAATTCAGATAAGCATCATGGTAGCCATCTGGGCCGGCGCCCGAATCGGCGCACGCGCCCTGCCGCTGTAGGAGCGCACGCACGTGGACCAAGGTCCAATATACCGCGAGAGGCAGAGTCGTACACTGTGGCTGATGGTTCGCGATCGGTTCTCGGACGACAGGAATGCCTATGCCGCATCTTTCGAAATGCCTTTGCCTGGTGGCGGCGGTTAGTATGCCGCTTGCATGCGCGGCTGCCCCGGCGCAGCCGCAGACAGCACCCCAGCAGTCAGCTCCCCAGCAGCCCGCGCCACAGCAAGCGACACAGCCGGCGGCACCGGCGGGCCCGGCGCAAAGCCCGGCCGCGATCGACCCGGCGGCGATGGCCGCGCTGGAGCGCATGGGGACCTATCTGCGCACCCTGACCAGCTTCGAGGTCGACGCGCGCAGCGCCACCGAAAACGTCATGGACGATGGCTTCAAGCTGCAGTTCGACGGCCAGGCCACGCTCAAGGTAAGGCGTCCGGACCGGCTGCAGATCGATATCGTGAATGCGCGCCGGCAGCGCCAGATCTTTTATGACGGCAAGACGGTGACCCTGTACGGCCCGCGCGTGAAGTACTACGCCACGGTGCCGGCGCCGCCGACGCTGGGCGAGACCATCGAGGTGCTGGCCAAGAAATACGGCATCGAGACGCCACTCGCCGATTTGTTCTATTGGGGCGCCGACAAGACGGACGCGGCCGACATCAAGGTGGCGCGCCATGTCGGCACCGCGCTCATCGACGGCAAGCCGGCCGATCATTATGCCTTCCGCCAGGAAGGCAGCGACTGGCAGTTGTGGATCCAGCAGGGCGAGCAGCCGCTGCCGCTGAAGATGGCGATCACGTCCACCGGCCAGGCGGCGCAGCCGACCTACAGTGTCGGCCTGCGCTGGAACCTGGCGCCGCGCCTGCAGGAGGCCAGCTTCGTGTTCAAGCCGCCGCCGGGTGCCACGAAGATCATCATGCAGACGGCGGATGGCAAGCCGGCCGCCAGCAAGTGACTATCGATTTTGGAGGAAGCCGCCATGCGCCGATCCGATTTTTGCCATACTTGCGCGCTGGGGCTGGCGCTGGCCGCCACCGTGCTGGCGAGCATGCCCGCGGCCGACGCCCAGCGGGTGCGCGCGGGCGCAGGCGCCGGGGCCAGCCGCAGCACGGCCAGCGTCAGCCGCGGCGCGCATGCAGGCAACTATGGCGGCAACTATAGCGCCAATGCCAGCGCCAGCCGCACCACGGTGCATCGCAATGCCCAGGTCAACCAGAACGTCAACGTGAACCGCAACGTGAATGTCGACGTCGATCATCGCGGCTATGGCTACGGCGGCGCCGCGGCAGTGGCGGGGGCGGCCGTCATCACCGCGGCCGCGATCGGCACGGTCGCGCATTCGATTCCGCCTTCCTGCACCACCGTGGTCAGCGGCGGCGTGACCTACCAGCAATGCGGCAACACCTGGTACCAGCCGCAATATGCCGGCACCAGCGTGACCTATGTCGTGACCAATCCACCACAATAAACCGGGCATCGTGGACCAAAGTCCAATGGTTGCCGCTGGGCGCCGCGGATAAGCTGCCTTGGTCAGGTGGCGCCGCGCCGGTGCCCTGGAGACGGGAAGCGATCATGAATGGTCCCTACATGCTGAATGTCGAACTCGAACAGCGCCTGTCCCGGAAGCTGCTGGATGTACTCATCCGTGCCGGCGTGGTGTTCGTCCTGGCCATGCTGTGCTACCGGGTTTTCTCGCCCTTCATCGCATTGACGGCATGGTCGATGATCCTTGCGGTGACGCTGTATCCGGCGCACCAGAAGCTGGCTCGGCGCATGGGTGGCAAGCAGGGGCTTGCCGCCACCGTGCTGGTGCTGGCCTGCATCGTGCTGATCGGGCTCCCGACCGCGCTGTTGATGTCCTCGCTCGGCGATTCGCTGCAAAACATGGTCGCCCAAGTGCGCGACGGCACCCTCAAGGTACCGCCACCGCCGCCCGGCGTGGCGGCCTGGCCGCTGGTCGGCAAGCACGCCCACGAACTGTGGGTCCAGGCCCATGCCGACCTGCCCGCGCTGGTCCGGAGCACGCAACCGCAAGTACGCGACCTGGTGCGCCAAACCCTGCAAGTCGTGGCCGGCATCGCCGGTGCCATGCTGCTGTTCCTGGCGTCCTTCATCGTGGCCGGTATCATCATGGCCTGGGGCCATTCGGGGGCCAGGGCCATGCGCGCCATCTTCGGCCGCCTGGTGGGCAGCCGGCTCGGCGACGAATTCGCGCACCTGTCCACCTCGACCATCCGCGCGGTGGCCCTGGGTGTCCTCGGCGTGGCCTTCATCCAGGCCATCGTCGTCGGCCTGGTGTTGATCGTGGCCGGCGTGCCGTTCGCCGGCCTGCTGGCCCTGGTGGTGCTGGTGGTCGGGATCGTGCAGATGCCGGCCATTCTGGTGACCCTGCCGGTCACGGTGTATGTTTGGGCGAGCGGGAATTATTCTTCTGCCATGGCAATCACCTACACGGTACTGCTGCTGGTCGCGGGAACGCTCGACAATTTCCTGAAACCGCTGTTGCTGGGGCGCGGTGTGGACGCGCCGATGGCCGTGGTCCTGCTGGGTGCGCTGGGCGGCCTGGCGAGCGCCGGTCTGCTGGGGATGTTCATCGGCGCGACCTTCCTGGCCCTGTCTTACCAGGCCTTCATGTGGTGGGTGGCGAACAGTCCCGATCGCATCGTGCCGGCGTCCGAATCGACGACGTCGGAGTGAGCCGCAAGGGCGTGCTGCGCGCGGCACACAGCGCCGTGCGAGGCCCAGGTCCCATTCGCGACCCTGCGCCGCCACACTGGCGTTGAACGGGAACGTGGTGCAGTGTCCACTGGATGTGATCAGGCCAAGGAGGTGCAGCGTGCAAGTGAGGATACAGACGGTACTCGGCGTGGCCATGCTGTCGTTGACACTGGCGGCGGCGGCGCAAAAGCCGATCGCTTATCCATCGAAAGGCCAGTCCGAGAAACAGCAGAGCAAGGACGAGGGCGAATGCTATTCGTGGGCCAGGAAATCCACCGGTATCGATCCGGCCGAGGTGGCCGCCAACCCGCCGCCGCAGAGCGACTCGAGCGTGGGCGGCGGCGAGCGCGCGCGCGGCGCGGCGCGCGGTGCGCTGGGCGGCGCGGCCATCGGTGCGATCGGCGGCGATACCGGCAAGGGTGCGGGCGCGGGCGCGGTCCTGGGCACCATGGCCGGCGGGCGCCAGGCACGCCAGCACCGGGACGACCGGAATCAGCAAGCCCAGGGCGCGTCGCAGGAGGCAATGAACACCTTCAACCGCGGCTATGGCGCCTGCATGTCGGGCCGGGGCTATACCGTCACCTAGTAGCAAGGCCATGAAGAAAAACGCGATCACAGCCGTCCTGGTCGCCGTGAGCCTGGCGACCCAGGGCTGCGCGACCAGGCTGACCGTGGACGACGGCCGCCTGCTGGACAAGCGCCTGGTGGCGGAGATGACATCCTTCGCCGAGGCCGCCGTGGCGCTGCGCCCGGCCGTGGTGCGCTCGGCCGTCCTGGCCGGCAGCGGTTGCGACACCCAGTACGAATTGCCCTTCGATGTGATGACCTCGTATGGCATCGACGACGACGACGTCCGCGTCGCCTGGGCGCGCGCGCTCGGCATCGACGAAAACCTGACCGTGATCGCCGCCGACCGTTCGTCCGGACTGCGTGCCGGCGAGGTCGTGGTTGCGGTGGACGGGTATGAAAGCGGCAACAAGCGCAAGATGGCGGAGCGGCTGGCGCAGGCGCGCGACACCGGCGCACCCTTCCCGCTGCGGCTGGCTTCCGGCGAGACGGTGACGGTGGCACCGGTCAGGCTGTGCCGCGGCCACGTGCTGGTCGCTCCGCCGCTGGAGCCGGCGCTGCAGCGTTACCACTGGAGCGAATCCACCCATCCGCTCGCCATCTTCCAGCAGCCGCTCAGCGCGGAGGAAGCGCAATGGATCGTCTTGTGGACGCAGGGATTGTCCGAACAGGGCGGCGCGCGCATGAAAACCTATGCCTTCGTGGTCGGCAGCCTCAAATGGCTGACCGTCATCGGTCTCGGGATCGCCACCGGCGGCGCGACGGCCTCGGCGCGCGCGTCGGCCGCCGCCGGCACCTCGGCCACCGGCCAGGTGGCGGCCGCGCAGCTGGCGGGACAGGCCGCGTCCCTGATGGCGCGCTCGGCAGCCAACCGGGCTTCGCTGTCCGGCGTCAGCCACGTGGCGGCGGGCGTCTTCGACCTTGCCGATCAATGGGCGTTCGAGAACATGCGTCGGCTGGGCATGGATCCGCGCGCCGGATTGCGCCTGCATGACAGGCTGGTCGCGCAAGGTGCCGCCGAAAATGCCTTCCTGCTCGACGCCAGGCGCCTGGCCGCCATGCGCGCACTGGTGGCGGGTTTGCCGCACGCGGCGTCCACCGCGGCTCGCCATTAGACTTCCACACAGGCCCTGCTTGCTTAAAAAGTGGTGTCCAACCGGAAGGTAGTGCATAATATGGCGCTTGTCTTCTGTCTTATATAAGACTTGACTGGCCCCGAGGGGGAAAACCCAGGCTTCCAGACCCGCTATGTTTGCGGCACCGGATCGGTTAGGATCGACGTCTGGCGAGCAGGCCATGAATTTTCAGTATCAGCTTCAGTATCAGCTTCAGTTACAGCTTTAGTTTCAGCATTCCCACGCGAACACCGAGGAAAAAGCGCATGAGCAGCGATCAGACCATCATCTACACCTTGACCGACGAGGCGCCCCTGCTGGCGACCCACGCATTCCTGCCGGTCATCAGCACCTTCACCAAGCCGGCCGGCATCACCATCGAGCAGAGCGACATTTCCGTCGCCGCCCGTATCCTGGCCAACTTTGCCGATTACCTGACCCCGGAACAGCGCGTGCCGGACGCCCTGAGCGAACTGGGCAAGACCACGCTGACGCCGCAAGCCAACATCATCAAGCTGCCGAACATCAGCGCCTCGGTGGGCCAGCTGCAAGCCGCGATCAAGGAATTGCAGGACAAGGGCTACAAGATCCCCGACTACCCTGCGAACCCGCAGAACGACGAAGAAAAAGCCATCAAGGCGCGCTACAGCAAGTGCACCGGTTCCGCCGTGAACCCGGTCCTGCGCGAAGGCAACTCCGACCGCCGCGCCCCGCGCGCCGTCAAGGAATACGCCCGCAAGAACCCGCACTCGATGGCCGAATGGTCGCCGGCTTCGCGCACCCACGTGTCGCACATGACCGGTGGCGACTTCTACCACGGTGAAAAGTCGATGACGCTGGACAAGGCGCGCGACGTCAAGATGGAACTGGTCACCAAGGGCGGCCAGACCGTCGTGCTGAAAGAAAAAGTGGCGCTGCAGGACGGCGAGATCATCGATTCGATGTTCATGAGCCGCAAGGCCCTGCTGGCCTTCTACGAACAGCAGATCGAAGACGCCAAGAACACCGGCGTGCTGTTCTCGCTGCACGTCAAGGCGACCATGATGAAGGTCTCGCACCCGATCGTGTTCGGCCACTGCGTGCGCACCTTCTACAAGGAAGCCTTCGAGAAGCACGGCGAACTGTTCGACAGCCTGGGCGTGAACGTCAACAACGGCATGGCAGACCTGTACAACAAGATCGCCACCCTGCCCGATTCGCAGCGCGAAGAAATCATCCGTGACATCCACGCCTGCCAGGAACACCGTCCGGCACTGGCGATGGTCGACTCGGCCAAGGGCATCACCAACTTCCACTCGCCGAACGACGTCATCGTCGACGCGTCGATGCCTGCCATGATCCGCGCCGGCGGCAAGATGTACGGCGCCGATGGCCGCCTGAAGGAAGTCAAGGCAGTCATTCCGGAATCGACTTTTGCGCGCATCTACCAGGAGATCATCAACTTCTGCAAATGGCATGGCGCCTTCGATCCGAAAACCATGGGCACCGTGCCCAACGTCGGCCTGATGGCCCAGCAGGCCGAGGAATACGGCTCGCACGACAAGACCTTCGAAATCCCGGAAGACGGCGTCGCCAACATCACCGACCTCGCCACCGGCGAAGTGCTGATGAGCCAGAACGTTGAGCAGGGCGACCTCTGGCGCATGTGCCAGGTGAAGGACGCGCCGATCCGCGACTGGGTCAAGCTGGCCGTTACCCGCGCGCGCAACTCGGGCATGCCGGCCGTGTTCTGGCTGGACCCGTACCGTCCGCACGAGAATGAGCTGATCAAGAAGGTCAAGACCTATCTGAAGGACCACGATACGTCCGGCCTCGACATCCAGATCATGTCGCAAGTGCGCGCCATGCGTTACACCCTGGAGCGCGTGGCCCGCGGCCTGGACACCATCTCGGTGACCGGCAACATCCTGCGCGACTACCTGACCGACCTGTTCCCGATCCTGGAACTGGGCACCAGCGCCAAGATGCTGTCGATCGTTCCGCTGATGGCCGGCGGCGGCATGTACGAAACCGGCGCCGGCGGCTCGGCACCGAAGCACGTGCAGCAGCTGGTCGAGGAAAACCACCTGCGCTGGGATTCGCTGGGCGAGTTCCTGGCGCTGGCGGTGAGCCTGGAAGACATGGGCATCAAGACCGGCAACGCGAAATCCAAGCTGCTGGCCAAGACCCTGGACGCGGCCACCGGCAAGCTGCTGGACAACCGCAAGTCGCCATCGCCGAAGACCGGCGAGCTCGACAACCGCGGCAGCCAGTTCTACCTGTCGCTGTTCTGGGCCCAGGAACTGGCCGCGCAAACCGAAGACGCCGAACTGGCTGGCTTCTTCGCGCCGCTGGCCAAGAGCCTGGCGGACAACGAAGAAAAGATCGTTGCCGAACTGCTGGCAGTACAGGGCAAGCCGGTCGACATCGGCGGCTACTACATGCCGGACGAGACCAAGGTGAAAGCCGCGATGCGTCCTAGCGCGACCTTCAACCAGATTTTGGCTTCGGTTGCCGGTTGAGTAGCCCGTCTCGCTGATCAACGTCGTCCCCGCGCAGGCGGGGATCCAATTTGCAAGCGTATCGATAACGCAGGCAGAACTTGGATCCCCGCCTTCGCGGGGACGACGTATTTGGGGCTGGTGGATGCACTTTGCATTTCCTGTTGCGCTAGTACACCTCGATCTCCACCCCCAGCAGTTCCACCGTATTCTCCCCCTCCATCCCATGGTGTCCCATCGCCGCATGCAGCGGCAGCACGCGCACGCGCAGTCCGCCGTCGGCCGCCGCCGGCCTGCCCGGGAGCAGCCGGTCGCCCAGCGGGAAGGCGAAGCTCAGCGCACCGGCATGGCCGTGGTGCCCGCCGAACATCGAAATCGTGCCTAGATAGTATGGGCTGTTGGCATCGACCTGCGTCGGATCGTCCGGCCCGTTGAGGATGACGATGAAGGGATCGTGCGGCATCTCGGCGAACTTCAGGGTGATGTTGGCGACCAGCGTACCGGTGCCCGCCCCGGCTTGCGCGATGACCGCCGCCGGCACTTGTACGCTGGCACTGCCGGCCCGCGCACCCTGCACCACACGGCTGAGCACCTTGCCGGTGAACACGCGCCGCTGCGCCGGCCGTGGGCCCTTCAGCATGACTTCCTCGCCCGCGCCCGGCTCGTAGTCGTAGCCGAAGGCCGCCGTCGCCTCATAGTCGCCGCCACGGGTCTTGCTGACCGGCTTGCCCTTGGCATCCACGAAGAACAGCATCGGTTCGCGCGCCCAGCGGTAATAATCGGTGTTGCGCTCCTCGGCCGATTTCTGCTCGTCCGGCAGGTCGGTGCGCAGTTCGACGCCATCCGGCAGGTAGGGCAGGCCGAGGCGGATCTGCTTGCGCGTCCAGACGTCCCACAAACGGTCGATATTTGCATGGTGCAGGTAGAACAGCGGATCGGCCGAGGACAGCATGTCGTTCATGAAGCCGAGCGGCTCGATGAAATTGCAGTCGCGCGTGCCGACGCAGCGGTGCACGGCATTGTGCGGCTTCGCTTCGAGCACGCTGAAGCCGCCCATCGCGCTGTGGTTCGACGTTTTGGCGCTGGCGAAGGTGATGAAATCCGGCGCGGCCAGGGCGGCCTGGATGGTGGTCCCGGCAACCGCCTCCCTGGTAGCCACTGAGAAGTCGGGCAGTTCGCGGCGGATGCCGCGCGCACCCGGCTGGTCGTAGAACAGCTTGCCGGCGGGATGGCTGACGATGTCGAACATCAAGTCGGCGTCGAAGCGCATGCCGCGCCGCAGCAGCAGGCCGAACTGGGATTGCGGGCTGAACACGCCATTGGGCGAGGTCCAGTAATCGGCATTGCCGAGTGCCGCCTTGAGGCGGCTTTCGAAATCCTGGGCGGTGGGAATGAAGGCGCTGTGGTTCGGGTCGAGCACGTCCTCGAACATGCCGGCCGGGACTTTCTGCTCCGTGGTCCAGTCCCAATAGGGCAGTGCGAATTCCGGGTCGCCGCTCAGCTCGCGGCAGATCTGCTCGAACCAGCCTAGGTAGCCGCGGTGCCAGGACAGGAACCACCAGTTGCCGTGCGGGCAATCCATCGTGTGGATCATGGCGTGGCGGTACCAGTTGCGCGGGTCTTCGGGCGGCAGCGCCAGCATGGCGCGCACGGCGCGCGCGTAGCTTTGCAGCATGCGCGCACCGCTCTTCGACTTGGAGGCGTTGTAGCGGCGGTAGCGCGCGGCGCCGGCCGCTGCTGCGCCGGCGCTCTGGCCGATGGTTTGGCTGAAAGCCGGTGCGAAGGGCAGCATGCCGGCGCCCAGGGCGAGGCCGGCGGTTTTCAAGGTGCGACGGCGGGCGGGATTGAATGCATTATCAGGTTTATTCATCTTGACGTGACGCATACGATGCTCCGGTTGAACGATGCGCCGCCTGCACCCGGGAGGGGTGCCGACCCAGCGGGCATACCTTCTCAGCCTAGCCCGTCTGGACAATGCGTTCATGGCCCAGCGCAAGCCGGGCCGCCAGCCGGCTCATGCGTCGTGGATACCGTAATGCACGTCCTTGCGGTCTTGCGTCTGCGGGCCGTCGACCAGGAAGGCATCCCAGCCCAGCCGTCCAATGCGTTGACCGGGACCCATGGTCACGCTGCGCACGTCGGCCGCGCGCAGTACCAGTTCGACCTCGTATTCAAGGGTCACGCCGGTGAACATGGTGACCAGGCTTTTCAGGGCGCGCGCCGCCCGGCCGCCGGGCAGGAAGGCGCTGAAGCCGGCATGGTCCAGCGGGCCGACCACCAGGCGCAGGCGCAGGTCGCGTTGCCAGACCCGGCCGCCGGCCATGGCGCTGCTGCCGAGCACGGCGGTGGGGCAGCCGAGCACCGTCTGCTGGGCCGGCGGCACCGCATACCAGCAGCCGAGGAATTGCTCGGCGCGCACCGGCTGGCCGAAGTATTCGGACAGCACCCGCGCCATCTGCACCGCCGACGCCGGCCGATGGCGGATCGAGGCGGCGAAATAGCCGATCGATTCGTCCAGCACAGCGCCGTCGGCATCGCCGGCCAGGCGCCCGCGCAGCGATTCGCTGCCCAGCCCGGCCAGGCCGAGCAGCAGCGGCAGGAAGGTGTCGCAGCCATCGATCTGGTACTTCAGGGCCAGCCGGTACTTGCGCCAGGCTTCGTAGAACAGGGCCAGCGAGCGGTTCGAGAAGGTGTCCAGCAGCGCGCGCGCACCTTCGTCGCGCTGGGTGGCCTGGTGTTCGGCGATGCGTTCGGTGTAATGCAGGGGCAGCACGCCGCTGCCGCCCAGCAGGCCCATGAAGGCCGGTGTGACGCGCACATAGCGCAGCGTGCCCGCTTGCAAGGCCGCGCCAAGTGCACGCGCATCGTGTGGCAGGTCGCGCGGTTCGGTGGCGATGGCTTCCAGCTGGCTGGCTGGAAAGCCGAGCGAGGTCGTATTCTGGAAGCGCAGGTAGTGCGCGGCGAGTCCCTGTTGCGGCATGCCGTTTCTCTTGAGCCAGAGTTCGAGCATACGCACTGCCTGGAAATATTCGAAGCGCCAGGGTTCCTGGAACAGGCGCTCGATTACAGCAGGCTCAAATCGCCGCTTCTGGGGGAGCATGTGAATAAATCCTCGCCGGATTTGTTGGAGACCACGACCAGCCGCGTAAAACTGTTGGCGTGCACGTACAGCGCCAGGAAGCGCTCGACGATATGGGCAAAGGCGTGGATGCCGCTGCCGATGAAGGCTTCCTCATCGATGCTCAGGCGCACCTCGACCCCGCGCACCAGGCAGGTAAATGGGTTGCCGGACAGCCAGGCACTGCTGGGACGCTGTTCGATGGCGGCGATGCCGCCGATCTGGCGCTGCGACGAGGGCGAGCGCGGCAAATCGTAGAGGGCCAGCATTTCGCGGAAGGCGTCAACGCCCCCATCGGCCAGCGACAGGTGGTTCAGGGCCAGGTGGGAAATCAGGCGCCAGTGCGCGCTGTGGCCGCCTTCGAAGCGGTAGGACGGGCTCGGTTTGCGCAGGAAGCTGATCGCGCGCGCACTCGAGCCGCCTTCCAGGAACAAATCGCCGCCGTCCTGGCCATATGGCAGCAGGGCCGGCAAATCGCGGTTGGAGCAGGTCAGTTCGAGGTTCAGGGTATCGGTTTCGACCTCGGCCGGGTCGAAGTCGATGTCGACGATGGAAATCTGCGCCTCGAAGCCGGGGCTCTTGTCGCGCAGCGTTTCGTCGCGCCGCATCGCCCAGTAATGGCCATGCTGGGCCGGCGTCTGCGCATGCCGCAGCGAATAAAACGGGCTGAACTGGACGATGGTCTCGCCCTGGGGCGTCTGGCGCACCAGGTTGACAGAGTCGATCGACACCACCTCGTAGGCGAAGGCGCGGCGCGCATCGGCCAGTACCGGATAGCTGGCGCTGGCGTGGGTCAGGCGGATCGGCTCGCCGCGCTGGCGGAACAGATTGATCACCGGCGTGCAGCCGAGCAGCACGTTGTTGGTCGACAGGGTGCCGAGCATGCGCGCCGTGTTGGAATCGGCGCGCAGGCCGCTCAGCGCCAGGTGCAGGGTGACGGTCCTGGCGCCGGCCGGCAGTACGGTGGCCAGCGCGGCCAGGTCGATGTCGAAGAAATTGAATTTTTCGGGAAAGCAGAAGTATTCGGTGAGCAGGCGGTAGGCGGCGTGCGAACGTGCCGGAAAATCGATCAGCGCTTCCTCATCGTCGAAACCGGCGGGGTGGACCGGCAGCGTTGGCAGCGCGACCCAGCGTCCCTTGTGGTCGGCCTCGGCCCAGGCGGCGAGGCCGCGCATGAAGAGGGCATCGCGCAGCGCCGCGCAAAACGAAGGTTCGCCGTCGATGAACACACGCAGCCGCGACACGCCGAGCTGCCCGACGCCGGCCAGCTCGGCGCCGCTGGTAAAGCTCAGGCTCAGGCTGGCGCCGGCGCCGGACGGGAGGCGCACCGCCTCGGGGGCCTCGATGACGGCGGCGAACCTGGCGCGGCTCAGTGTCAGCGGCGCCACCGTGACCGGATACACGGTGCGGAAGGTGCAGGCGGCGCCGCGCACCGGCTTCGTGCTGAGTTCGGTACCGCGGGCGATGGTGGCGACGCCGGTCTGCTGGCCGGCCGTGCCGGCGCAATCGAAATGGGCGATCGAGCACGAGGGAAAAGGCCGCAGGTAATGCGGGTACAGCACCTCGAACAGGGCTTCGGTGAACTGCGGGTAATCGTCGTCGAGGCGCTTGGCGATGCGCGCATTGAGCAGCGCGAACGATTCGATCATGCGCTCCACGTGCGGGTCTTCGCAGACTTCGCCGCTGATGAGGAGCCGTCCGGCGATCTTCGGGTAGCGTTCGGCGAAGTCGCGCAGGTTGCGGCGCAAATAGCCCAGTTCACTTTCGTAATACGGCAGTAATTGTTCCAAGCTCAATTCCCTCCCGCAGCTGTCGGCACCGGTGCGGCTGCGGCCGCCGCCCTGCCGGTCTTGCTGATGCTGTACTGCAGGGTCGACGGCTGCAGCACCGCATCGAAGTTGACCGGTTCCTGGGAGGCGCTGGCCACGAGCAGCCCGGTAATCGAAAAGTTCAGGCGATTGACGGATCCCTCGCGCACTTCCAGCAGCGCCTTGACGTTGCGCAGGCGCGGCTCGTGGCAGGCGATCGCTTTTTCGATGCATTCGCAGATGTGGGCGCGGTCGGACGGGCTCGACAGCGACAGGTCGGCAAAGTCGATCATGCCGTAGCTGACGAGCGAGGTGCTGCACTCGGGGTAGGCCTGCAGCGCCTCGTCGCCGATCACCGAGCGGGTATTCAGCAAGGCTTCGAGGTCGCGCGCGACCGCATCCTTCAAATCCTCCGCCGACATGCGCAGCAGCGTGCTGCTGCTCGCTGGTCGGACCGGCGACCCCAGCAGGCGGTCAAAGAAACCAGGCGTAAAACCCTTCATCGGAACCCCTTTGCAGTGAGGTGCGGCGCCAACAAACCGCCATCTTCACACACGTTGCCGAGAAAAAAATCGTTCATTCAGGCACACCACACTCTTGCTTGAGCGAACGCAAAATTGACTATTGTTTGGATGCAAGAGCATGCGTGAAACGCTATGTTGCTCTCTTATCTCTGAGCAAACCCACGGAAAAACCGGACAGGAGGCAAGGGCTATGAGCGGCAAAGTACTCTGGGGCGAAGGCCTGTTATTGCGTCCTCAGCACTTCCAGCGCCAGGACGAATACCACGAACACCGGCTGCACAAGGGCATCCGCGCAGCCCACCCGTATGCCTGGGGTGTGGAGCGGCTGCAGGTGGATCGCGAGGCGCTGGCCGACAACGTGTTGCGCATCCTCGACCTGTCGCTGCGCTTCCAGGATGGCGAGTTGCTGGATGCACCCACCATCGACGAACTGCCGCCGGCCATCGACCTGAGCCAGCTGACGCATGCGCAGCAAAGCGTGACGTATTACGCAGCCCTGCCCGGACTCAAGCCTTTCACGGGCAATTTCGCGCAGCCGGGCCAGCCGAGCAACACCGCACGCTTCGTCCAGGCCAACCAGGAAACCCCGGACCTGTACACCCAGGCCGCGCCGGTGCACCTGGCTTACCTCAAGAAGAGTGCGCGGCTGGTCTCGGAATTCGAGCCGCGCGACGCCTATATCCACTTTCCGCTGCTGCGCCTGCGCCGCTCCACCACGGGCGGCTTCGAAATGGACCCGGCCTTCGTGCCACCCAGCCTGTCGGTGGAGGCGGCGCCCGCCCTGTTCCAGCAACTGCGCCGCCTGCTGGACGCGCTGCAGGCCAAGGTCAGCGCCCTGTACGGCCACCACCGCGAGCCGAGCCGCAACGTGATCGAATTCCGCTCCGGCGACATGTCCTCGTTCTGGCTGCTGCACACGGCCAGCGCCGCCCACGCCACGCTGGCCCACCATTTCCACCATCCCTCACTGCATCCGGAACGGCTGTACGAACAATTGCTGGCCGTGGCCGGCGGCCTGATGACATTTTCCAAGAGCTGGACCCTGTCCGACCTGCCGCCCTACCAGCACGGCGACCCGGGCCCGGCCTTCACCAAGCTGCACCAGATCATCCGCGAATTGCTGGACACCGTGATCTCGTCCAAATACTTCGCGATCGCCCTCAGCGAAGCGCGGCCTTCCTACCACCTCGGCATGCTGGATTCCGGCAAGATCGACGACAAGACCACGTTCTATATCGCCGTGTCGGCCGACATTCCGGCATTGGAACTGGTCGACGTGGTGCCGCTGCGCTTCAAGGTCGGCGCGCCGGACGATGTCGAGAAATGCGTGTTGTCCGCCCTGCCCGGTGTGCGCCTGCAATACGCACCGCAATTGCCGGCGGCGGTGCCGGTACGGCCCGACACCTGCTATTTCACCCTCGATCCGAAAGGGCATATGTACGAGCGCATGCTGCAGGCGCAATCGATCTCGATTTACGTGCCGTCGGGGATCAAGGAATTGAAACTAGAATTGCTGGCGGTGGTGTCTTGAAGCGGCGGGGAGCTTGGCGAGCTTCATGAGCTTGCGCGGCTCCCCTTATTGATGCGCGACGATGACATGGCATCCGACGTCTTCATTAATACCTGGCCAGCGTGTGGCGCTGTCCTGGTCGCAGCTCAACAAACCACCATCGACAATACCTAAGCATGCTACCTATCATGCCTTCGACTGCTTCCCTGCCGGTCCAAGCAATGCCAGGGTGGCTCAAACAGGGTGTTTTGGGCGGCGCGGTCTTCCTCCTGTGCTGGGGCGGCGCGATCGCCTGTTGGCGCATGAGCGGCAGGGCACCCGGCGTGACCGAAATGCTGCTCTGCCTGCTGGCACTGCCGGCGGTGCTGCTGCTGCTGGCCTGGGGCGGCAACAAGGCGATGACGTCCTCGCGCGCCGTGCCGGCCGCCACGTCCAGGGTCCAGCCCGAACCGGCAAGCACCGCCGCACCGCCAGCACCACCGGTGGCCATCCTTGCGGCCGCCCTGCGTGCGCCCCACGGCGCAACGGTCGATGAACTTGCCGAGGCGATTGCCGCTAACCGGGCGCGTGCCGATCTCGACCGCGAACTGGTCGACGAAGACGGCTTCCCGGTCATGACGGCGCGCAGTGCGGATGCCAGCGACGACATGCTCCAGGACGAGGTCATCGAATGGCTGTCCCGCAACGGCATGGAAGAACTGCGTTTCAGCGAAGAGCAATGGCGCGCACTGACGCTGGCCAGCGCCGTGACGGCCGACCTGGCCATGCGCGCCGCGGGAGAACTCCCTGGCCTGAAGAACAGCCCACCCATGCTGCAATTGCTGCCTGTCCTCCCGGCAGACTGGCCGATCGACCAGCGCCGCGCCGCCAGCATGTGGCTCAGGCATACGGCAGCGCAATGCGGATGGCCCTTCGAGCGCATCAGCGTGCCGGTCGATACCCTGGCGATTGGCACCGACGCGGCGCCGGCCGCGCTACTCAAGCGCTTCGCCATCGACGCTGCAGACAGCGTCACGCCCGCACTGGCGCTGATCGTCGCCTGCGCTTCCCATATCGGCCAGCAGACGGTGGATGAATGGGCAGCCACTGGATCGCTGTTTACGTCGGCGCAGCCGCAAGGCCTGATTCCCGGCGAAGGCGCGGTTGGCCTGCTGCTGGCAGACCTGGACCGGGACGAAGCCACCGAGAGCATGACTTATGTGCTGCTGGACCGGATCGAGGAGGTCCAGCGTGACACGGCGAACGACGATGTGCGGCGCGTGGATACGGCGCTACTCTGTGAACTGGCGGAACGTGTTTGCAAGCATGCCGCCGTGCCATTGCCCAAGGTTGCCATGATCGTTGCCGATGCGGGACACCGGCGCAACCCTGTCGCCGAACTGATGGGATTTGCATCGGCCGCCCTGCCCAAGCTCGATGCGAGCGAGGATATCGTATGCGTCGGTCTGTCCAGCGGCGCTTGCGGCGCCGTACCGTTTTTGACCAGCCTGGCGCTGGCACGCCATTACGTGCTCGAGCGCGAGGGGCCTGTGCTTTGCGTGAGTAATGAAGGTGCGTATCGGCGTCATGTGGGGTTGGTACGGCCTGTGGCCGCCAGTGGATAAGTCTTTGGATAACCCGGGCGCAAGTTGCGGATAAGCCCGCGAAAGTCGTGGAAAACTCTTTGGGAAAGCTGTGGACAAGCGCGGTATAAACCGAGGAGCAAGCTGAGGATAAGCTGAGGAAAATCAGTGGATGATCAGCTAATAAGCAGGGGATAAGTCCGGGATAAACCGGGTATAACTTCTGCTGCCGAACGCCCGTCACGCCTGCTTGGGCGATATCACCAGTTCCGGCTGCGGCCGCGGCGCATGGGCCGACAGGTCCGCATGCCCGATCTGCTCGGGAATCGCCAGCACGCCTTGCCACAGGATCTCGCCGGCCAGGCGGTTTTCCCTGCTCAGCCTGTAGGCCGGCAGCGCCGCTTCGCCCTGGGCTTGCCACATCGCCGCGTACGAGGGCGTCAGGCGTGCGTCCTGCCAGGCTTCGTTCAAGGGCGCCAGGGTGTCTTGCAGGACGGCGGCGGTGCTGCGCATGCGCACCCAGCGGTGATTCAGCCAGCCATTCTCGCTCGCCACCGGGTCGAGGAAGCGGGCGACGATGCGGCGCGCGGCCAGGCTGCCGCTGCGGCTCATCACGCCGATGGCCTTGCGGTCCATGTTCAGGTTCAGGCCGCCTTCCGACTTCTTGTGGCGGATCAGGACCACGCGGTCACGGTAGCCCGGAGTGCGGGTCAGCGCCTCATCGCGCCAGGTGCGGATGGTGCGGAAGATGGCGCTGGCGAAGCGCGGCAGCGAAGGCAGTTGGCCGCCATCGTCGACCGCGATATAGGCCGGAGTCAGGCCTTCGTTGTTGTTCGAGGGCAGCGAGACGCGCGGTACCCGGTGTTCCGGCGCCACGGTTTTGTCCGGTTCTTCCGACAAATCGTCGCGCAGGATCACGCCGAAGGTCGGGCGGGTCGGCAAGATGGCGTCGAAAAAGTGGATTGGGAAATTGCTCGTCAATCCACCATCGGAAAACCAGACCCGCAGCAAGTCCACCGTGCTGCCGGCGGCGGGCAGGGTGCGGATGCGGTACAGCGGCACGGCTTGCAGCAGCACCGGAAAACTCAGGCTCATGCGTGCGGCGACGACCACCGGCAAGTCGTCGGCGTCGGGCATGAAAAAATAATCTTCGCCGGCCCGGTTGAATCCGGCCAGCAGGTCGATGGTTTGCTGGCGGTGCCGGGTGCGCCGGGAAGCCTGCCGCATCCAGTCGATGATCTCCGGGGGGAACAAGTGGGCGAGTTCGGATGCGCGGAACACCAGGTCGGCGCTGGCATGCGGCAGGCGGTGGGCGCGCAACTCGCTCAGGCCGGTGCTGGTGAGGGCCAGCTCGATCGGCGGCGCGGACTGGCGCAGATGGCCGAAGGTGAGCGGCTGTTGCGGTGGCAAGCCGGCGATGTCTTGCACCAGTGCGTGCAACCACTCGGTGAGCGCCGGCGGATTGCCGTCCGCCGTGCGCAGGCCGGAACAGATGCCGCAGCGGTTGCGGCGCAATCCGCGCCAGGCGCCCCAAAAGAACTGCAGGGTGGCAAACACCAGGGCGCCGCCAGCCATCGACAGGCCGAACCACAGGCCGCTCGCCAGCCAGGGCAGCAGGCCGGCAGGCCAATGGCCGCCCAGCAAGCCGCTGCTGACGAAATAGCCGAGCAGCCACAGGCTGGCACCCAGCAGTGCACCCGCTGGAAAATTTTTCAGCAGGGCCAGTGCCACGCGCAGGAGCACCTTGGGCTTGATGCCGGCGTTCAGTCCGGCGACGATGACGCGGAAGTGCGGCGCCAGCTCGGCGCAGGGCTGGAACAGCGAGAGCAGGCGGGTGGTGGCGCCGACGGATTCGCGCAGGCGCCGCGGCAGCAGGCCCATCTTATAAAAGCCGTCATCGCTGCCGCTGCCATCCAGGCGCACGCGGTTGCGCTTGTACTGGGCGGCGGCGGCGGCAATCGCGGCGACCGCACCCACGCTGGCCCCACCGATCGAGCGCAGGGTGAACTTTTTTGCAAGCCGGGCGACAAACGCCGGGTAGACCACACCCGAGGTCACGCCGCCTTCCATCACGATATCGCACTCATCCGGTAAAAAACTCGCCATCCTTATTCCTCGTCAATCACCCTGATGGCATTATGCGACGCTTCCGGCTGTGCCGGCTGATGGAATCGTCATGCGTCCGGAATTCGTGCGGGGCTTTTGATAAGCTGCGCACCATGCATATCGGAACCCTCCAAGGATTGAGCCTGCGCGCCAGCCGCCACGCGCCGCCGCGCCAGGTGGCATGCGCCGATGCGGTGATGCAACGCGGCCTGCTCGACGATGTCCACGCCGACCGCTTTTCGCCGCGCCAGGTGCTGATCGCCAGCGCCGGCGTCTATGCCGAACTGGCCTTGCCGCCGCACGCGCTGCGCGAAAACCTGCTGGTCGATATCGATAGCGCCGGGCTGGCCGGGCTGGCATCGGGCACGGTGCTGCAGGTCGGCGACAATGTCGTGCTCAGACTGATGTTCCAGTGCGAAGCCTGCGGCAGCCTGGACGCCTTCCGGCCGGGCCTGTCACGCATGCTCGGCGAGCGGCGCGGCGTGCTGGCGCGCGTGATCGCCGGCGGCACCCTCCATGAGGGCGATTCCATCCGCGACCTTGGCCCGCTGCTGGAAGCCTGGTCCGATGATTGGCATGAGCGGGTGCTGGCGGTGCTGGACGCCCTGCCGCTGGGGTGGGTGATCGAATACCGCGACCTGGCGCGCCTGGCCGGCGTGCAATCGACTTATTGCCGCGCCTTTCCACGCATGTTGCGCAATCTGGGTCCCGATTACGCCGGTCTGGCAGTGGCCGCGGGCGACGCCACCACGGCGCCGCGCTGGAAGGGCGAGGGCTTGTTCGACCATCCGCCCCTGCTGCGCGCCGTGACTTGAGCTTTCTTTTGAAGCGGCTCAGCCCGGAACGCCGACGATCACGCTGGATGCCTTGAACATGGCGGTCGCTGCCTTGCCCTCGGCCAATTCGAGCGTCAGCGCGCTGTCGTTGGTGATGACGGCGGCCACCGTCCCGCCACCGGCCAGGTCGAGCACCACCTCGGTGTTCACGGCGCCCGGCGTCAGGCGCGCAATGCTGCCTTGCAGCTGGTTGCGGGCCGAGAAACGCGCCCCCTCGGCCTGGGTGACCAGGATCACCGACGACGATTTGATCAGGGCAAACGCCTGGCGGCCCGGCTGCAGGCCCAGGCTTTCCGTGCTTTCGCGGGTGACGATGGCGACCAGTTGCTGGCCGCCGGCGATGTCGAGTTCGATCTCGTCGTTGACCGCGCCGGGCCGCACGCGGGAAACGGTGCCAAAGAATTGGTTGCGTGCGCTGGTTTTCATGTTCAGCCTGCTGATCAGGTTCAAGTCGTCGGCGATGCCCGCCGTCTGCCGGTTGAGTTGTTCGACAAAATCGCGGTGGACTTGTTCGAGCAGGCGGAAATTCTTCACCAGTTGCTCGCCGCGCGCCGTCAGGCGGGTGCCGCCGCCGCCCTTGCCGCCGGTCAGGCGCTCGACCAGGGCTTCGCCGGCCAGGTTGTTCATCGCGTCGATCGCGTCCCAGGCCGCCTTGTAGCTCATCTTGATGGCCTTGGCAGCCGCGCTGATCGAGCCGGTCGCGGCGATGCTGGCCAGCAGATCGACCCGGCCCGGGCCGCCGAATTTCTCGCCGCCGACCGTCATCCAGACGCTGCCCTGCAGCGCAAACTGCGTTTCCATGATCTTGTGCCGTTCGTTATATACTCGAGTACATAACGATACCTCATATGGAACAACGATGAAACGCATTGCGGCCCTAGCAGCCACACTCTTGATTGCCGCCGGCGCCCAGGCCGGCGAAGTACAGGTGGCGGTGGCCGCCAATTTCACGGCGCCGATGCAGCAGATCGCCACCGCTTTTGCCCAGGACACCGGCAACAAGGCAGTGCTGGCCTTTGGCGCCACCGGCAAGTTCTATGCGCAGATCAGCAACGGCGCGCCTTTCGAGATCCTGCTGGCGGCCGACGACGAGACCCCGGCCCGGCTGGAGCAGGAGCGCCAGACCGTGCCGGGATCGCGGTTTACCTATGCGACCGGACGCCTGGTGCTGTGGTCGGCCCGCGAGCATTACGTCGACGCCCGGGGCCAGGTGCTGCAAACCGGGAACTTCGCGCACCTGTCGATCGCCAATCCCAAGGCCGCACCGTATGGCGCGGCGGCGCTCGAAACCTTGAAGAAGCTGAATCTGCTGGAGCGCCTGCAGCCCAAGATTGTGCAGGGTGAAAACATTTCCCAGGCCCAGCAATTCGTCAGCACCGGCAATGCCGAGCTCGGATTCGTCGCCCTGTCGCAGGTGGCGCGCGACGGCAAGTTCACGGCGGGTTCCGGCTGGATCGTGCCGGCGGCCATGCACAGCCCGATCCGCCAGGATGCCGTCATCCTCGCCAAGGGCGGCGCCAACCCGACGGCGCAGGCCTTGATGGCTTACCTGAAATCCGACAAGGCGAAAGGCATCATCCGCTCCTTCGGCTACGAGCTGTAGGCGCGCCCGGATGGATGCCGCCGACCTCGCCGCCATCTGGCTGACGCTGAAGCTGGCCACCGTCGTCACTCTGCTGCTGCTGGCGCTCGGTACGCCGGTCGCCTGGTGGCTGGCGCGCACCCGTTCGCGCCTGAAAAACGTGGTGGCGGCGGTGGTGGCGCTGCCGCTGGTATTGCCGCCCACGGTCATCGGCTTTTATCTGCTGGTGGCGCTGGGGCCGAACGGCTGGCTCGGCAAGCTGACGAGCACGCTCGGCATCGGCTTGCTGCCCTTCACCTTTGCCGGGCTGGTGCTGGCCTCGGTGCTGTATTCGATGCCCTTCGTGGTGCAGCCGCTGCAGAACGCCTTCGATGCCATCGGCGAGCGCCCGCTGGAAGTCGCGGCGACCCTGCGCGCCAGTCCCTGGGATGCCTTCTGGTCGGTGGCGGTGCCGCTGGCCCGGCCCGGCTTCCTGTCGGCGGCGGTGCTTGGCTTCGCCCATACGGTGGGCGAATTCGGGGTGGTGCTGATGATCGGTGGGAATATCCCCGATAAAACCAGGGTGGTGTCGGTGCAGATCTATGACCATGTCGAGGCGCTCGAGTATGCCCAGGCGCACTGGCTGTCGGGTGCGATGCTGACCTTCAGTTTCGTGGTGCTGCTGGCGCTGTACACGGTCAATCCGCAAGCGGTGAGGGGGCGGCGCTGATGGTGGGCGCGATCGACACCATTCAGGTCGCCCTGCAACTCCAGCGCGGCGATTTTCAACTGGACATCGACGTGACGCTGCCCGGACGCGGCATCAGCGCCCTGTTCGGTCCATCCGGCTCGGGCAAGACCACTTGTTTGCGTGCCATCGCCGGGCTGGAGCGCGTGAACGATGCCCGTATCGTCATCGGCAACGAGGTCTGGCAGGATAGCGCGCAGGGCATCTTCGTGCCGACCCACGAGCGGGCACTCGGTTACGTGTTCCAGGAAGCGAGCCTGTTCGAGCATTTGAACGTGCGCGCCAACCTGGAGTTCGGGATGAAGCGCGTGCCGCCGGGCGAGCGCACATTTTCGACGGAAGCAGTGGCTGGCCTGCTCGGGATCGGCGACTTGTTGGCGCGCCGGCCGGGCAAGCTGTCCGGCGGCGAACGCCAGCGCGTGGCGATCGCGCGCGCCCTGCTGGCCTCGCCGCGCCTGCTGCTGATGGACGAACCGCTGGCCGCCCTCGACCTGCGCCGCAAGCAGGAAATCCTGCCCTACCTGGAGCGTTTGCACGACGAACTGTCGATCCCGATCATCTATGTCAGCCACGCGCCGGACGAGGTGGCGCGCCTGGCCGACCACCTGGTGCTGCTGGACGCCGGCCGTGCCATCGCCAGCGGTCCGCTGAGCGAAACCCTGGCGCGCGCCGACCTGCCGCCGACATTTGCCGACGATGCCGGCGTGGTGCTCGACACCATCCTCGACGGCGATGAAGCCGACGCCCTGTCACGCCTGCGCTTCGACGGCGGCGTGCTGTACGTGGGCCAGCGCAAGGAAGCCGTGGGCAGCCATTTGCGCTGCCGCATCCACGCGCGCGACGTCAGCCTGGCGCTGCAGCGGCCCAGCGGCACCAGCATCGTCAACCTGCTGCCGGCAAGGGTCACGGCGACCGTCCCCACCGACACCCCGGGCCACGTGCTGGTGCAATTGCGCATGGGCCCCACGCCCCTGCTCGCCCGCATCACCGAACGCTCGCGCCGCGAACTCGACATCGTCCCCGGGCGCGATATCTGGGTCCAAATCAAGGGCGTCGCACTGCTGAGCTGAACCGCGCGCGTTGGCGCCAACAATTCGGGGTCAGAGCACAACAACTCGACAATTCGGGGTCAGAGCCCGGTTTTTGGCAATGGCTTTGGGGATAGATGTTGCCGCTTGGCGCGGTTCGGCGCTGGGCTCGCTGCCTGGCCGCAGAAGAAAGCCCGGCCGCCATGATGGCAAACCGGGCTTGTCGGGGCGAGTATTATGCTATGGGGCTATTTCCAAAAATCGGGCTCTGACCCCGACCTTGTGCTCTGACCCCAAAGTTGACCCCGAAGTTGGTGCAACGTTGGGGCTTAGCGCACCCGGCGCATCGAGGAGATGCGGCCGTTCATGCGGTCCAGCGAGGCGTAGCGGCCTGGGCCGTAGACGACGCACTGGCCGCGGTAGTCGGCGTGTTCGCAGAATTCCCAGCGGCCGTCGCGGATGATGATCGAGCTGGCGCGGTCGTTGAAGTCGTTCAGCATGCGGGCGTCGCCGGACAGGCTGAATTCCTGGCCCTCGAAGCGCGGGCCGGCGAACAGTTGCACGGCGCCGCGACGGTAGTCACCGCCGCGGTCATCGCGGTCGCCACGCCAGCCGCCGCCATCGCGGCCATCACGGTCGTCGCGACCGCCGCGGCCGCCACGCGACACTTCGCGCACCGAGGAGATGTTGTCGTTGAAGCGCGGCAGGTTGCGGTATTCGCCCGGGCCGAACTCGGCGCAATAGCCGCCGAAGCCGGCGTGCTCGCAGACCTGCCACACGCCGGAACGCACGACGATGCTGGAGACCCGGTCGTTGAAGCCGGCGCGATTCAGGTCGGGCGCGTCGCGGTCGATGGTGACGCGGGCACCGCGGAAATCGGCATCGGCAAACAGGGTCATCTCGCCGGCAAAGGCAGCGTGGGAGCACAGCGCCAGCACGGCGGCGGCGGCAAACAGGCGTTTCATGGTTTTCTCCATCAATCCAATATATAAAGTGTGTGCGCGCCTTTCGACGGGCGCCTGTCTGGTAAACGCGGCAGCCCCTTCATAGGCAGACATTGTCTTGTAACAAAGTCCTACGCTATCACACAGATTGATATCCTTCGGTGCGTTTACGCTCCCACGCGGGTCGGGCGGATGCTTTCCTCGTCCAGCGCGTCGACGATGTGGGTGCCCAGCATGTCCAGCTCGTCGCTGCTCGAGAGCTTGCGCAGGCGCTGCTTCAGGCTGCGCTGTTCCTCGACCACCACCGACCAGTCCAGGGTTTCGCCGTCGTAGCCCTGGTGCGGGCCGCACATGCTGGCGCAGCCGATCAGGAAGCTCGACCCTTCCGGCAGCGGGTATTCGATCAGCCAGCCCCAGTCCTCGGGCGCCGGATAGCTGGTCGCGATGCCGCGCCGTCCCAGCGCCTGCGCCAGCCAGAGGGCCAGTTCGAAGCCGTACACGCCCGGATTGCTCTGGCATGCCACCGGCAAGGTCGGCAGGAATTTTGCGGATGAAAACTCGATACGCCACATCATCGTGTCACCTCCCATCGCGGAAACAGCGATTTTACGACTGCGAGGTGACGACCGCGTGACCGATGCGCGGCGCCGTCGCATCACCCCAGCGGCAGCAGCACCGCCCGTGCCGCCTTCACCAGCGCCGCGCCCATGCGCTCCAGGCGCGCGGGCTGGATGCGCCAGGCATGCCAGAACAGGGGCACGTCCACGTGCAGGCCGGGCGTCAGGTCGACCAGCAGGCCGGCCTCCAGCAGCGCCGCGCACTGCTCGAGCGGCAGCAGGCCGTAGCCCAGGCCGAGCCGGATCGCCTGCGCATAGGGTTCGCTGGCCGGCACGTAGTGAAACGGATAGGCGCCTTCGGGCAGGCCGAAATGCTGCAGCAGGAAGGCGCTCTGCAGCGTGTCCTTGCGGTCGAACACCATCACCGGGGCGCGCCGCGCCGTATCGCGGTCGATCCCGCCCGGGAACCAGCGCGCCGCAAAGGCCGGCGCCGCCACCATCCGGTAGCGCATCCGGCCCAGCGGGGTCACGCCGCAGCCGCGCATCGGCGCCGGTTCGCCGGACACGCAGGCCAGCGCCAGGCCCTGCTCCAGCAGCGCGAAGGTATGGCCCTGGTTGTCGAGCACGAATTCGACCAGCAGGCTTTCGTCGACCAGCACCGGCGCCAGTGCCGGCAACAGCCAGGTTGCCAGGGTGTCGTTGTTGACCGCCAGCGTCACCCGCACCGGCCCGGTATCGTCGCCCTGCTCGGCCAGGAACTCGGCTTCCAGCAGCGCGCGCCGGCGCAGGAACTGCAGCAGGCGCATGCCGGGCGCGGTTGGACGGCAGGGACGGGCGCGCACCAGCAGCGGCGTGCCCAGGTCCTGTTCCAGCGCCGTAATCCGCTGCGACACCGCAGACGGCGTGATGCGCAACTGCGCGGCGGCTGCTTCCAGACTGCCGCTGTCGATGGCGGCCATGAAAGCTTCGCTACGGCGCGGATCGATATTCATGGATTAGCCCAGCTTAATCAACATTAAAAATCATTAATATAATTGAAGAATCCACCCAATGCGGCGACCATCGGCGCTTTCACAGAAAGGAAGCAAGGATGTTGTCGCAACAGGTATTCCTGCAAGGACTGGGCATGGGCGCCAGCCTGATCATGCCGATCGGCGCTCAGAACGCCCACGTAATCCGCACCGGGGTGCGCGGCCGCCACCTGCTGCTGACGGTGGCCACCTGCATCCTGGTCGACATCGGCCTGATCGCGCTCGGCATGTCGGGCTTCGGCGTCCTGGTCGAAGCGTCGCCGCGGCTGCTGGCGGCCTGCCGCTGGGGCGGCGCGCTGTTCCTGGTCTGGTATGGCGGACGCTGCCTGCTGGGTGCCTGGCGCGGGCAGTCCACGCCCGTGGAGGGCGCGGACGAGACTGAGGGCGTGCGGACCGCTGGCGCGCGCCAGGCCTTCAGCGTGGTGTTGATGATGTCGCTGCTGAATCCCCACGTCTACCTGGACACCGTGGTGCTGCTGGGCGCGGTCGGCAGCAGCCTGGCGGCGGGCCAGCGCACCGCCTTTGCGCTGGGGGCGATGCTGGCCTCGCTGCTGTGGTTTTCGGTACTCGGCCTGGTGGCGCGCCGCTGCGCCTTCGTCCTGGCGCGGCCGGCGGTGTGGCGCGCGGTCGAGACTTTTACGGGGTTGACGATGCTGGTGCTGGCGGCGCTGCTGCTGCGCGGCGCGTGATCAGGCGGCTTTCGGCTCAAAAGCCAGCGGATTGGCACTCACGTTCGCCGACAGCGCCTTGCCGCCCTCCACCGTCATCTGCTGCGGCAGCGGCACGCCGTTCTTTACCGCCGTCAGCTCGGCCAGGATCGACACCGCGATCTCGTAGGGCGTCTTGCTGCCGATGTAGATGCCGATCGGGCCGTGCAGCTTGGCGATCTGTTCTTCGCTCAGGTCGAGTTCGCGCAGGCGCTCGCGGCGGCGCGCATTGTTGACGCGCGAGCCGATCGCGCCGACGTAGAAGGCATCCGTCTTGAGTGCTTCCATCAGGCCCATGTCGTCCAGCTTGGGGTCGTGGGTGAGCGCGATCACGGCGCTGCGGCTGTCCAGTTTCATCTCGAGCACCAGGTCGTCCGGCATCGCATGCACGACCTCGACGCCGGGCAGGCTCCAGCTGGCGCGGTATTCCTCGCGCGGATCGCACACCGTCACTTGGTATTCCAGGCCGACCGCGATCTGGGCCAGGAACTGCGACAGCTGGCCGGCGCCGATGATCAGCATGCGCAGGCGCGGGCCGTGGATGGTGACCAGGGCCTGCTTGTCCATGCGCAGCTGGTCGTCGGCCGCGCCTTCGCCGAGCGTGACCGCGCCGCTGGCCAGATCCAGCGTGCGCCGGGTCAGCACGCGGCGCTGGGCCAGCGCCAGCAGCTGGTCCATGCGGCTGTGCGCCGCCAGCGGCTCCACCACCAGCTGGATGGTGCCGCCGCAGGGCAGGCCGAAGCGGTGCGCCTCGTCGGCGCTGATGCCGTAGGTGAGCACCTCGGGCGTGCTGCGCGTGATGCCGTGCGCGCGCACCGCCGCGATCAGGTCGTCCTCGATGCAGCCGCCCGACACCGAGCCCACCACCAGGCCATCCGCGCGGATCGCCATGGTCGCGCCTTCGGGCCGCGGGCTCGATCCCCAGGTGCGCACCACCGTCACGTATTCACAGCGGTAGCCGGCGCGCAGCCATTGGTCGCAGGCATGCAGCACTTCGAGGTCGATACTGTCCATTGGAGGGTCCTTCTGCAGCGTTGGTGAGGAGTAAGCGGGAAATCAAAGCCAATGCTAACGCAAACGGCGCCAGCCTGCCGCCGCACCCGGGCTGATGTGCGCGGCCAAACCGCTTGGCGCGGGGGATGGCGCCCGGGCCGCGGTGTAAAACGAGGTCAACCGGCTCGGCCGCGGCGCGTTGCTGGCATACTGTCGGTTTGATTCGCGCAGCCGCGAGCCGGCCTTTGATCCTGGAGTCAGCTTTGAAACTATTCGCATCCGTCGTGCTGGGCGCCGCCTTGCTGGGCGCCGGCGCCGCCCCCGTTGCCCAGGCCGCCCTGCCGGTGTACGGCTTCGTGGTCAAGAACACCTATCCGCACGATCCGGCCGCATTCACGCAAGGCCTGTTCTTCCACGACGGCCAGCTGTACGAAAGCACCGGCCAGAAAGGCCAGTCGACGCTGCGCAAGGTCGACCTGAAAAGCGGCAAGGTGCAGCAGAAGAAGGCGCTGGCCGATGAATACTTCGGCGAAGGGTCGACGGCGGTGGGCGACAACATCGTCACCCTGACCTGGCAATCGAACGTCGGCTTCGTCTACGACGCCAAGACCTTCGCGCTGAAGAGCCGTTTCAACTACAAGGGCGAAGGCTGGGGCCTGGCCAGCGATGCCAGGCACGTCTACATGAGCGACGGCAGCAACGAGATCCGCGTGCTCGACCCGAAGACGCTGGACGAACAGCGCCGCATCAAGGTCACCGCCGAGGGCAAGCCGATTCCCCAACTGAACGAGCTGGAAGTGGTCGACGGCGAACTCTACGCCAACCTGTGGGGCTACGACGTCATCGCCCGCATCGACCCGGCCAGCGGGAACGTGCTCGGCTGGATCAACCTCGCCGGCCTGCTGCCGCCGGAACAGCGCGGCACCACTTCGGTGGATGCGGTGCTGAACGGGATCGCCTATGACGGCAAGCAGAAGCGTTTGTATGTGACCGGGAAGCTGTGGCCGAAGTTGTTCGAGATCGAGTTGGTGAGGTTGCAGAAGTAAGTTCACTCTGGTGACTGGATACTAGTGCTGCAAGCTCGCGCCTAGTCCCCCACCCCAATCACCACCTTCCCGAAGTGCGACCCCGATTCCATGTACCTGTAAGCCTCTTGCGCCTGGTCGAACGGGAACACGCGGTCCACCACCGGCTGCAAGCCGCTCGCCGCGGCGAAGCGCATCACCTTGTCCAGCATGGTGCGGCTGCCGACGTAGATGCCGACCAGGCGCTTGGCGCTGGCCAGCAGCGATGCCGGATTGACTTCGCCGCCGAAGCCACTGACGCCGCCGATGACGGCGATGCTGCCGCCCATCGCGGCGGAGGCAATCGAGCGGTTGACGGTGCCCTGCCCGCCGACTTCCAGCACCACCTGGGCGCCGAGGCCGCCGGTCAGGCGCAGCACTTCCTCTTGCCACTCCGGATGGGTGCGGTAATTGATGGTGTGGGTGGCGCCCAGTTCGGTGGCGCGCGCCAGCTTGTCGTCGCTGGACGAGGTGATGATGGCTTGCAGGCCCGCCGCGCGCGCCAGCTGCAGGCCGAGCACCGAGACGCCGCCGGTGCCCAGCAGCAGCACGGTGTCGCCGGGGCGGATGTTGTTGCTGGACTCGAAGATGGCGTTCCAGGCCGTCACGCCGGCGCAGGGCATGGTGGCGGCGTCGACGTAGCTCATCGCCGGCGGGATTTTCGCCAGCGCGTCTTCGTGCAGGATCACTTCCTCGGCCAGCATGCCGTCGATGTCGCCGCCGAGGGCGTGGCGCACCTTGTCGGGGGCGGCCGGGCCGTCGTGCCAATAGGGGAAGAACGAGCCGGCCACGCGGTCGCCGACCTGGATGCGCGAGACGCCCGGGCCCACCGCCAGGACTTCGCCGGCGCCGTCCGAGCAGGGCACGATGGACTCATCGACGTTGACCAGGTAATTGCCGCCGGCGACCATCAGGTCGCGGTAGTTGAGCGACACCGCGCGCACGCGCAGGCGTACTTCGCCGGTACCCAGCGCGCGGTCGGGAAAGTCGACGCATTGCAGGCCGTCGATGCCTGCCCCGGGGAGAATCTGGTAAGCCCGCATGGTTTCCTCCGTTAACGATTCAAATTAAAAAGGCCGGCGATGCCGGCCTTGCCACGGGATGCTTCCCGCAGCGTCCTTCCATGTTTCGGTAATCAGAAACGGCCCGGTACCGTACCGTTATAGGTACGCTTGGCCATAAATTTCTTCCAGATAAAACCGGCGACCGCCATGAAGATCATCTTGCGCATCATATCCTCCGTATCGTGAAAAAGCGGGGCCGTCCTGGCCCGCGACAGGTTCAACCATACCCTGAACGGGTCAGTCATGGCGCAGGTTACCGTGCGTCAAATCCGGCATCGGATCCCGCTCACTGCGCCGCCTTCTGCGCCGGAATGAAATCGGCCAGCACCGCCTGTTTCATCAGCTCGGGCGGCAGGATGCCCTGGGCGATGATGAAGTCGTTGAAGGCTTTCAGATTGAAGCGCGGACCGAGCTCGATCTCGGCCAGGGTCTTCAGCGCGCGCAGCTTCACATAGCCATAGTAATAGGCGGTGGCCTGGCCCGGGCTGCGGTAGGAATAGCGGTCGACCTCGGACTGGGCGAAGGGTTCGGACAGCACCACTTCCTTCATCAGGAAGGCCTTGGCCTGCTCCGGCGTCATGCGGCCGGTGTTGATCATCGGATCGAGCAGCGCGCGCGCCATGCGCAGCAGGCGGATCTGCAGCGCCGCCAGCTGGCCTTCGGGCGGCATGTAGGGCAGCACCAGCGCTTCGGAATACAGGCCCCAGCCTTCGACGTTGGCGCTGTTGAAGGCGAAGCGGGCGCGCGCCACCGACATGCCCTGCTCCACCATCGAGGCGAACTGCAGCTCGTGGCCGGGACGCGCCTCGTGCGCGGTCACGCCCCAGGACACGGCGGCATAGTCGAAGTCGTTCATCTTCTCGGCCGACTTGGCGTTCGGGTTCGCCAGCGGGATCACGAATTCGCCGTATTCCCCCGTGTTGCCGATCATGCGCGGCGGGTTCATGAAGGGCGCCGGGGTACGCGCCGCCTCGGCCGGGCTGGCGATGCGGATCGTCGCCTCGCGCGTCGGCAGCGTCACCAGCTTGTGGGCGCGGATGATGCCCTCGATGTCCTTCAGGCGCTCGCGGTAATAGGGCAAGAGCTGCTCGGCCGGGATCGAGGTCTTCTTCAGCTCGCGCATCACGTCGCGGTAATCCGGCGACAGCAGTTTTTTCTGGGCCGCGATGGTGTTCGCCACCACCTGCATCTGGTCGCGCACTTCCTGGAAGTCGAAGCTGGCGCGCTCGATCATCTGGCTGGGTGCGATGTCGACGCCGACGTTCACCAGGCGGTTGACGTAGACCGCTTCCGGCAGGCGTACTTCCTTGCGCGCGCGCGGCAGGATGCGGCTCTTGACCCAGGCGTCGTAATCCTTCACTTGCGCCTTGAGGGCGGCGAAGTCGGCTTCCCAGCCGGTGAGGCCATCCTTCTTGAGCAGCTCCTCGATGCCATCCATATAGGTGGCATTGTTGTTCAGGCCTTCTTCCACTTCGCCGACGTAGGGGCCGATCAGGGCCTTGTTGGCCAGGCGTTCCTCGCTGCGCGCACGCACCAGGGTGGCGATCGGGGTGTAACCCGCTTCCTTGCCGGCATAGCGCTTCAGGCGCACCAGCGCCAGCTTCTGGCGTTCCGGCTTGTTGCGCGCGTCCAGCAGGGCGCGCAGGCCGCCGTACACCAGTTCTCCCACGTTCACGTAGTTCAGCAGGTGCTGGCGTTCCAGGCGCATGCTGGCGATGAGTTTTTCGCGCGAGTCGATCAGGATGTCGAGATCCTGGCGCACCTTGACGTCCTTTTCCAGCGTGCGCTGGCGGCGCAGTTCGCGCAGGCGCTGTTCGGTGTCGGCCAGCTGGCGTTCGTAGTCGCGCGGTTTAAAATCGGCCACCGCGGTATCGAAGCTTTCGTCGCCCAGCTCGGTGGATTCCTCGGGCTGGTACTTGCCGGTGTCCTTCAGGACGGGCTGGGTATAGGCGTCGCTGCGCGCGACCCAGGCCGGGGCGGGCGCGGCGAGCGCGCTGCCGGTGGCGAGGACGATGACAGGTACAACAACGGGGACAAGCGCGAGACCGAAGCCGGGACGTTTCATGGGTTTCCTTTGCATGCAGAAAACCCATTCTAACCCTCTACATGGGCTTGGACACCATGAACCAGAAGATGAAGACAAAGGCGATGAAAGCGGGAATGCCGAGCCCCACCCAGGTCTTGAAATAAGTCCAGTACAGCGGCGGCAGGTCGGTCCCGTCGCGCGCCGCTGCAGCGGCGAGGTCGCGCAATCGCATCTGCAGCCACACCACCGGCAGCCAGCAGGCACCGGCCAGCACGTACAGGATCACCGACCACATGATCCACTTGCTGGTCAGCGGATAGCCGGCCAGGTGGGCCATGTAGAAACCGGTGGCCGGCTGGATGACGGCGGTGGTGGCGGTGAATAGCCAGTCGGCGATCACCACGTACTTGCTGACCACGGCGATCGCGCGCACGTCGCGGCTGACGTTGGCGAACAACATGTACCAGGCCGAGCCGATGCCGGTGCCGAACAGGAAAGTCGACGACAGGATGTGCAGCCATTTCAAGACGAGGTAGTCCATCAGCTTTCCTTTTCGTCGCGCTCAGTATCCAGCTCATACAGCAGCCAGATCGCCGCCAGCATCGGCAGGTTCTTGGTGAGTGGTCCGTAGGGGTGCAGCAGGAATTCCGGCAGCTTACAGGCGATCACGATCGTATAAAAGCCGATCAGCGCCAGTTGCGCCAGCCACAGCCAGCGTCGCCGCTTGAGCAGCAGGATGCCGAGGCCGAACAGCAGGTCGAGCGCGGCGGCGCCGTATAGCATGAGCGGCTGCAGGGATGCGGGGATACCGGTGCGCGCCAGCAGCTCGTAGCTCTGCTGCGCCGGATAGACGAAAGCCGAGACGATGGCGGTGGCGATCCACACCGCGACGATGGACCCGCGCAGTACCGGCAGCAGCCAGTCCAGCTTGGCCCGTGCGCGTTCGGCACATGGCGCCACCACGAAGGAGGCAATGCTGCGCGCCGGCCGGCCCAGCAGGCGCATGGTCGGCCCCGGATCGGCGCTGTTGCCGCGGTCGAGCATGCGCAGCGCATCGGGATCCAGCAGGCCGCCCGGCAGCCAGCGCCCGCAGCGCGCCAGGAAGCGTGCCAGGCCGTTCGGCAGGGTCAACACGCGCAGGCGTCCCATGCCCATGGCCGTGCGCAGTGCCGCCAGGTAGTCGGTGAACGGCAGGGCTTGCGGACCGGCCAGGGCCAGGCGGCGCGCGGTGCGCAGCGGCAGCACGCCGGGCAGCAGCGGCTGGTCGATGTAGAGGCGCTGGCGCAGCAGGCAGACGATGGCGGCCACCAGGTCGTCGACGTGGATCGGCTGCACCAGTTGCGGCGCGTCGCCGAAGCGCAGCGCGAAGGGCATCGAGGCCAGCGCCTTGAACACGCGCGCGCTGGTGCCGTCGGCGCCATATACGAGCGACGGCTGCACGATGCAGGCGCGGATCGGCAGCGAAGCCAGGTAATCGTCGGCCGCCTTCTTCGACAAATGGTAGGGCGTGTCGGCGTCCTCGTCCGCACCGAGGGCGGACAGCTGCAGCACCATGTGCACGTCGTCCGATTCGGCGCAGGCGGCGAACAGCGCGCGCGGCGCGCGCTTGTGCAGGGCATCGAAGGTTTGCGCCCCGCTCTCGCGGAAAATGCCGACCGTGTTGATCACCGCATCGATGCCGGACAGGCGCGCCAGCCAGACGGATTTCTCGGTATCTTTGCTGAAGTCGGCGTGGATGGTGTTCAGGCGCGGATCGCTGCTCGGTTTGGGGGTGCGCACCGCGCAGACGACCTGGTGCCCTTCGGCCAGCAGCGCCTGCAGCAGGTGTTGCCCGATGAATCCACTCGCGCCCGTCAACAATATCCGCATTCACATTCCTCATCACACATCGATCGACCAACCCGACATCACCAATCCGACCTCGAGGACCCTCATGGAACCATGGAACACCGCCTTGCGGCGCGGCCTTGTGGGCGGCACGGCCGCCAGCCTGCTGTCGACCGCCGCGCTGGCCGCGCTCGGCAAGCGCGAATCCGGCAGCGCCTATGCACCGACCAACGCGGTCAGCCACTGGATCTGGGGCGACCAGGCCTTTCGCCAGCATACGCCCTCGCTGCGCCACACGTTGTCCGGCTACCTGATCCACCATGGCTGCTCGGTGTTCTGGGCGGCCATTTTCGAGCGTCTGTGCGGCGGCCTGCTCGACCGCAAGGAGGCGCCGCTGACGCTGGGTGTCGCCGGCAGCGCCGCCGCAGTGGCCTGCCTGGTCGACTACCAGTGCACACCCAAACGCCTGCAGCCCGGCTACGAACAGCATTTGTCGCGCCCTTCCCTGGCCCTGGTCTACGGCGGCTTCGGCCTCGGCCTGGCGCTGGGCGCGATGCTGTGCCGGCGCGGCTGATCTATACAAGTTAATTGAATTGTAAGGCAGAAGGAAAAACCATGCGGAGTGCATGGTCGACCTAGGGTGGGGTCATTGAGGCCAATGGCCTCAATGACGTGCCCACCCTGCATTAGAAGGTGTAGTTGGCGCGGGCGTAAATGTAGCGCCCGCTGTTGCCGAACGCCGTGTAATTCGAAAACGGCGCATTGTTGGTGGTGTTCAGCGTGAACGGCAGCGTTTCCGAATACTGGTCGAACAAATTGTCCGCGCCCAGCGCCAGGCTCAGTTTCGGGGTCAATGCGATGCGCCCCTCCAGGTCGACGATGGTATGCGGCTGGAGCCAGAAGTCGTTGGCGGCGACCGTGCCGGGCGAGAGCAGCTTGCCGTAGCGGGTGGCGCGCGCGGTCACGCCCCATTGCGCCAGCTTCCAGTTGACGCTGGCGACGATCTTGTTCTTCGGCTGGCCTTCCTCCAGCGTCAGCACGTTCACGCGGTCGAACAGCACCGGCGCCGGGCGCAATGCCGCCAGTTGGGCGGTGGTCGGCACCCGGGTCACCTCGGTCTTGTTGACGTTGCCGGCCAGGGTGAAGTCGAAGCGCCCGGCGGCGCCGGCGTTCCACGGCAGGTTGGCCACGATGTCGACGCCTTCGGTGCGGGTGTTGACGCCGTTGAGGAAGAAGCGCCCGCCGCCGATGCCGGCAAAGCCCTGGGCCACGATGTAGTCGCGCACCGCAGCGGAGGTCAGGTTCTCGGATAGCACGATGCGGTCGCGCACATTGATGCGGTAGGCGTCTACGGTGATGCTGACCGGCGCCAGGCGCAGCACCGCGCCGAGCGACAAATTGGTCGACTTCTCGGCCTTCAAAGGCTGGGCGCCGAGCGCCACCGCGACCGGGTCGGCCGGCTTGAAGGTGGTGATCTCGTAAGGGACGCCGTCGATGAAGTTGGTGGCTGTCGAAGTGAAATTCTGCTGCTGCAGCGAGGGCGCGCGGAAGCCGTTCTGCACCGCGCCGCGCAGGGCGAAGTTTTTCGAGAAATCGTAGCGCGTGGACAGCTTGCCGGACAGGTTGCTGCCGAAGTCGTTGTAATGCTCGCCGCGCAGCGCCGCCGATGCCAGCAGCTTGTCCGTGAGGTTGGCTTCCAGGTCGGCGAACACGCCGATCGCGGTGCGCGAATTGTCGGAGGCGTTGGCCGGCCGGAAGCCCGGGAACACCTGGGCGCCGGAGGCCGCCGGCACACCGTTGACGCGCACGCCGCCATTGTTCCAGGAGGTGGGTTCGCCCGCATGCAGCTCATACCCTTCGCGCCGCGCCTCGGTGCCGATGGCGAGGTTGAGCGGCGAAGCGAGGCCGCCAACATCGAACTTGCGCACCGCAGTCAGGTTGTACACCAGCTGTTGATAGGTAAAGCCGCCGGCGTCGAAACTGGTCTTGCTGGCCGCGCCGTAGGACGCGTTCAGGGTGTTGACGACGTCGTAGTTCATGCGGTTCTGGCCGTACACCAGAGAGGTGTCGAGGTCCCAGGCGCCGATCGTCCAGCTGATGCCGGCGGCGGCGCTGAAGTCTTCCACGGTTGGCGCGATGACCGGCAGGAAGCCGTTCGGGTAGATCGCCTGCACGTTGCGCACGTCCTGCGGCAGGCGGAAATAACCGGCTGATTCGGCGTCGCGCAACTGGTAGCTGCTCCAGCCGTACACCTTGACGTCGCCGGACAGGTTGTTGCCGGCGTTGACGAACAGGGTCTTCTGCTTCATCTCCGGCTCGCCGTACCAGGCGTTGTAGCGGTTGATGGTCTGTTCACGCGGGTCGAAGGCGCCGTTCACGCGGGCATATTGCTGGCGCAGGTCGTAGCCGCTGCGTTCCGTGTGTTCCTGGCTTTTGACTTCGCCGGCGATGGTGACGAAGCCGCTGTCGCCCCAGGGCAAGCCCTTCCAGGCACCCAGGGTACGGGTCTGGCCGTCGGTGCGCGAGCGCGACGCCGGTCCCGGGCCCCAGGTGGCGCCGGCCGGCGCGCCGCCATTCAGCATGTTGTAGTCGGTCTTGCGTTCGCCGAAGGTGACGGTGCCTTCACCGCCGTCGCGGTCGGTGCGCAGGCGGACGTTGACCACCCCGGAGATCGCATCCGAGCCGTACTGGGCGGCGGCGCCGTCGCGCAGCACCTCGATGTTCTTGACGATGGCCGAGGGGATGGTGTTGAGGTCGACCGCCGCCGAGCCGCGGCCGATGCTGCCGTTCAGGTTGACCAGCGCGGCGCTGTGGCGGCGCTTGGAATTCACCAGCACCAGGCTCTGGTCGGGCGCCATGCCGCGCAGGGTGGCCGGGCGCACGGTGTCGGTGCCGTCGGTGATCGCCGGGCGCGGGAAGTTCAGCGAAGGCAGTGCCACCGACAGGGCCTGGTTCAGTTCGGTCGAGCCGGTGTTCTTCAGCGCCTCGGCCGAGATGATGTCGACCGGCGAGGCGGTGTCGAGGGCGCTGCGGTTGGCGACGCGGGTGCCGGTCACCACCACGGTGGCGCTGTTGCCGGCCGCGCCTGCCTGTGACTGATCCTGAGCCTCGGCCAGGCCGGCGGCGCACAGCGCGGCGATGGTCAGGGCAAGCACGGTTTTTTGCGGTACAAGTCGTTGTTGCATCTTCTGGCGTCCTGGTGAGTGGTCTGCGGATGAGTGCGAGGATGAGTACGATACAGAGTCTTGTTCCTGTCCTGGGGCCGTGTGCCGATGCCTGGTCGGTCGTCGCCACGGTGGTAGGGCTTAACTGGTGGCAAGCCCTGACTTCATACTCTGCTGTACGTATGATTGTTGTCAAACGAATCAGCTTGCAGGTATGCAAAGACGCAACACATGCGCACGCAGGCTGCGTAAAGGGGATGACGGAGGGAAGTGATGGCGCCGCCGCTGCTGGTGACGGCGCCCGAGATGGGGGATGCTTAGTGCTTGGCCTTCAATGGCTGCTGCTTGCCGCCCTTGCCGCGCAAGCGCTGCACCAGGGTCACCGCCAGCACCACGACGGCGCCGATGACGACACCGGCCACGGCGTCGACCACGACCGGGGCGATCGCCGCCAGCAGCCCGCCCAGCAGCGGCACGCCCGATACCGCGTGCGCCGCGGCTTCGGACAAATGGTGCAGCGGCTCGACCGCATGGGCGATGATGCCGCCGCCGACCATGAACATGGCGGCGGTGCCGACCACCGTCAGGGTCTTCATCAGGCGTGGCGCCATCGCCAGCAGGAATTTGCCGAGGGCACGCGCTGCGCCGCCGCTGCGCTTGCTCAGCCAGAGACCGGCGTCATCGATCTTGACGATCCCGGCCACCAGGCCGTAGACGCCGATCGTCATCACGATCGCCACCGCGACCAGCGCGCCCACCTGGGCGCCGAAGGACACGTTTCCGGCGTTGACCACGCCCAGCGAAATCACGATGATTTCCGCCGACAGGATGAAATCGGTGCGCACCGCACCCTTGATCTTGTCTTTTTCGACCGCGCGCATGTCGGTGTTGGCGGCCAGTGCCGCGACCAGCTCGGCCTCGTGGGCCGCGTCCTCGTCGCCGCTGTGCATGAATTTGTGGGCCAGCTTCTCGAAACCCTCGAAGCACAGGTAGGCGCCGCCCACCATCATCAGCGGCGTGATCGCCTGCGGCAGGAAGGCCGAGATCGCCAATGCCGCCGGCACCAGGATCGCCTTGTTGACGAAGGAGCCGCGCGCGACCGCCCACACCACCGGCAGCTCGCGGTCGGCGTTCACGCCGCTCACCTGCTGGGCATTCAGTGCCAGGTCGTCGCCCAGCACACCGGCGGTTTTCTTGGCCGCCACCTTGCTCATCAGGGCGACATCGTCGAGAACGCTGGCGATATCGTCGAGCAATGCTAATAAACCTACAGCCATGGACCACCTCCAAATGTCAATATGACCAGATCTTAACCGAGCTGCCTTCCGCCCTCCACACGGTTCAGTCGCGTAATTTGCGTTTCATCCCCGTCAATCTGCAACCCGTCGCTTTCCAGATCGGCATGCAAACCCGAATACGTATAGTTCGACCATGGGCTGCGGTACAGCAGCCTTTACCGACCAAAGGAGATGCAATGAACAGCAATTTCGACCTGCCGACCGCTCCCCGCCGCCGCGCCCGCCCGCCGAAGCGCAAGACCCGCATCACCATCTACCTCGACGACGAGGTGCTGGACGAGTTCCGTTCGCGCGCCGAACGGACCGGCACCGGCTACCAGACCCTGATCAACGCCGCGCTGCGCCTGCGCCTGGCCGCCCTGGAAGGGCATCCGGCAGCCGCCTGAACAAGAAAACCCCGCCAGTACAGGCCCTACGCCGCGCGCGGGACCTGTGCGAAGTTACATGCAGCAATTAATTATGATAATCTTCCGGCTCTTTTACCCCGGAGGAATTATGAAAAAAGGCGAACTGATCGCTGAATTTGCGAAGCGTACCGAGATGTCGGGTGCCGCCGCCAACGAAGCGGTGAACACTGTCATCGAAATCATCACCGAGCGCCTGAAAAAAGGCGACACGGTCGGTATCACCGGCTTCGGCACGTTCTCGGTCACCAAGCGCGCTGCCCGCCAGGGCCGCAACCCGGCCACCGGCGAAGCGATGAAGATCGCCGCGTCGAAGACCCCGCGTTTCGCAGCCGGCGCCACCCTGAAGGCAGCCATCAACCCGAAGAAAAAGAAGTAATCTGTCTGCACAGAACGGCCGCAGTGTCCGGATCGCCGGGCGCTGCGGCTATTTTTTCATCCCTTTCTTCCTGATTCCCCTCCCCGCATGAGCTTCGCCACCTGGATCGCTTTCGTCATCGCCGGCACCCTGATCGCCATTTCACCCGGTTCCGGCGCCGTGCTGTCGATGTCGCACGGTCTCGCTTACGGCGTCAGGAAGGCCAGCGCTACCGTGCTGGGACTCCAGCTGGGCCTGCTGCTGGTGCTGGTCATCGCCGGTGCCGGCGTCGGTTCCCTGCTGCTGGCATCCGAACTGGCGTTCACCGTGGTCAAGACCATCGGCGCGCTCTACCTGATCTGGCTCGGCATCGGCCAGTGGCGCGCCAAGGCGCAAGCCACCGGGGTGCCCACCGCCGGTCTGGCCGCCCACCCGTCGTTCGGACGGCGCGTGTTGACCGGTTTCCTCACCAATGCCACCAATCCCAAGGGGATCATCTTCATGGTGGCGGTGCTGCCGAGTTTCATCGCGCCCACCGCGCCGGTGCTGCCGCAGCTGGCGATCCTGGCGGCGACCATGGTCACCATCGACGCCACCGTGATGCACGGCTATGCCTTCCTGGCGTCCTCGATGCAGCGCTTCTTCCGCGACGAGCGCGCCGTGAAAGCCCAGAACCGCTTCTTTGGCGCCGTGCTGATCGTGGTCGGCGCCCTGCTGTTCTTCGTCAAGCGCGCCCACGCCGCACACTGACATCGGCGCACGCTCAACTTCGCAACTGTTTGTAACCCCGGTTGTCCTTTCGCACGCTCGTGCGTTGTAATCAGATGGACGCCGTATGTCCTCCTAAAAGCCAGCCCCAACGACCTCATTCGAGAGCGGAGACACCGATGAAGAAGCCAGTCCTGAAAACCGTGACGCTGCTGGCGCTGGCCGGCCTGTCGGCCCTGGCCGCCGCGCAGGACCTGGCGACCGAGGTGCCGGCCCAGGTCGGCCGCATTGCCGTGGCCCAGGGCCAGGTCAGCATCGGCAGCGACGTCGGCGACGAGATGACGGCGGCCCAGGTCAACTGGCCGGTCACCTCCGGCAACCTGATCAGCACCGCGCCCGGCGCCCGCACCGAGCTGCGCATCGGCTCCACCTCGATCCGCCTGGATGGCGATTCCTCGCTCGAAGTGCTCCAGCTCGACGGCGACGTCCTGCGCCTGCGTCTGCACTACGGCAGCGCCAACCTGCGCGTACGCAATCCCGATCTGCTGGCCGGCTTTGAGCTGACTACCGCCCAGGCGCGCATCCGCCTGCAGCAGCCGGGCAGCCTGCGCATCGACGCCGAGCGTGCGCGCGACACCACCAGCGTCAATGTGTTCGACGGCGTCGCCACCGTCGACGGCGGCGGCTCCCAGCTGAGCGTGCGCGCCGGCAAGCGCGCCGACCTGAGCGAGGACGACGTGCGCACCCTGAGCGCCCAGCGCGACGGTTTCGACGACTGGTCCACCGGCCGCGACCGCGCCGAGGAAGGCAGCGCCTCGGCCCGTTACGTCGGCACCGAGATGACCGGCTACGAAGACCTGGACCGCTACGGCAGCTGGACCACCGACAATGAATACGGCCCGCTGTGGATGCCGACCGTGACCTCGACCTGGGTGCCTTACCGCGACGGCAGCTGGACCTGGCTCGACCCCTGGGGCTGGACCTGGGTCGACAATGCGCCCTGGGGCTATGCGCCCTTCCACTACGGGCGCTGGGTGCAGGTCAGGAACCGCTGGGCCTGGGCCCCGGGTCGCGCCGGCGGCCACGCCATCCGTCCCGTGTGGGCACCGGCCCTGGTCGGCTGGGTCGGCGGCGCCGGCTGGGACGTCACCTTCCGCGACCGCTCGCGCGGGCCGGGCTTCGGCTGGTATCCGTTGTCATGGCACGACCGCTACGTGCCGGGCTACCGCGCACCCGAGAACCACCTGCGCTGGATGAACGAACACGTGCGGAGCGATCCCCGCCGCGATGGAAATCGCAATCGCGACGGGCGCGATTACCGTCCGCAGGGATTGACGGTGGTGCCGCAAGACCGCTTCCGCCAGCCGGGCCGCGTGAACGTCGCGCGGGCACCGATCGCGACCGCGCCGCCGGCGCTGGCGCAGAATGTGGCCGGACTGCCGGCGGGTGCACCGCCACCGGCGCCGAACCGTCCGCAGCGCGGCGGGCGTGATACCGACCGTGGCGATCGTGGTGACGGCCGCATCGGCGATGCCAGCCGGGGTAACTGGCGCCGTGGCGACGGGCGCCGTGACGACGGCCGCATCGATACCGGCCGTATCGAGCGCGATGGTTTCGTGGGCCAGCGTCCGCCGGCCACGCAGGCGCCGCTGATGCCTTCGGCCCAGGGACTGTCGATCGTCAGCCCGCCGCCGCGCCGGTCGCCGCAGCCGGGTACCATCGTCAGCCCACCGCCGCATCAGCCGTCGGCGGCGATTATTAGCCCGACGGCCCAGCCGCCGCAGGAAGCGCTCCGGCCCGACGCCGGACGCGATCCGCGCGCGGATTGGCGCAGCCAGGGCTGGCAGCGATCGGACCGGCGCGAACAGATGGAAGAACTGCGCCGCAACCGCCAGCCGATGCCGGCGCAGATCGCACCGATCCAGACAGCGCCGCAGCAGGCACCCCAGCAGATGCCGCAAGCGGTACTGGAGGCGCGCTCCGATCCGCGCTTCCAGCAACGTCCCGAGCGTGGCCACCGCGGCGACGCCGAACGCCCGGCCGCGCAGCTGCAGCAACAGCGCTTCGCGCCACCGGCGCCGGCGGCCGCCATGCCGGCACCACCGCCAATCGCGGCCGCCCGCCCTTCTGCGCCGCCAGCAGCTGCACTGGCTCCTGCACCGGCGGTCCAGCGCGCCGATCCGGGGCAACGTGCGCATACCGATGGGCGTGGGCAGCACCAGCGCGAGCGCTGAGCGCTTCAGCGCTGGCAAGGGCCTTATCAGCGCATTGCAGCCACTTTGGCTACAATGCACCTTTTACTGGAGCGAGCATGGACCCCAAAGAATCCCTCATCGAATACCCAAGCGATTTCCCGATCAAGGTGATGGGCGCCACGCATGACGCCTTTGCCGACACCATCCACGAGCTGATCGTCTCGCACGATCCGACTTTCCATAAAGGCAAGATGGAAGTGCGTCCTTCGGGCAAGGGCAACTACACCGGCCTGACCGTGATCGTGCGCGCCACCAGCCGCGAGCAGCTCGATGCCCTGTACACCGCACTGTCGGGCCACCCGATGGTCAAGATCGTGCTGTAAGACCGCAACACGGACCTCTTCCCGCCGATCGAAGGCGGGCGCGGGAAATGCGGCTGGCTTATAATGACGAGGCAGCCCATTTCCCATCCAAATCCCATGCAAGCGAATCGTCCTGTCGTTCCCGCCGATCGTGGTTCGACCTCAGGCGGCCCGATCATCCGCGAGCTCGGCCGCGCCGACTACGAAAGCGTGTTTTCCGACATGCGTGCCTTCACCGACGCGCGCACGCCGGAGACGCCCGACGAATTGTGGATCGTCGAACATCCTCCCGTGTTCACCCTTGGCCTGGGCGCCGACCGCGGCCATTTGCTGAGCGGCCCCGGCGTGCCGGCGCATGCCATCCCCGTGGTGCAGACCGACCGCGGCGGCGAAGTGACCTACCACGGGCCGGGCCAGGTCGTGATCTACCTCTTGATGGACCTGCGCCGCAACAAGCCCGGCGGCAAGCTGTTTGCGCGCCAGTTCGTGAACAAGATCGAGCAGGCGGTCATCGATGTGCTGGCGGCGTATAATCTGGCAGGCGAACGCGTCGAAGGCGCGCCCGGCATCTATATCGCGGACGGTCCGCAAGCCCGCGGCCGCGTCGGCGCCAAGATCGCCGCGCTGGGACTGAAGGTGCGCGGCAATGGCTGCACTTATCACGGCGTCTCGCTGAACGTGGCGATGGACCTGTCTCCTTTTACCTGGATCAATCCGTGCGGCTATTCCGGACTGGCCACCGTGGACATGCGCACCATGGGCGTGGAAGCGCCGCTGGCGGATGTCCAGCAGGCACTGGCGCGCGCCCTGGTGCAGCACCTGGCGGCGGCCGACATCGTCACCGCGCCTGCGGCTGAAGCTGCAACGATCAACTCCAACTGACACCCTTTGGGGCAAGAGCAAATGACTTCCGAAATCGATACCGGTATCGCCGCAGTGGCCGAACCCGCAGCAGACAGCGTCGCCACCTACAACGCCAGCGAAAAGCAGAAGGGCGCCAGCAAGACCTCGCGCATTCCGATCAAGATCGTGCCGATCGAGCAGCACGAGCGCCTGAAAAAGCCGGACTGGATCCGCGTGAAAGCGGCCACCGCCTCGTCGCGCTTCTACGAGATCAAGGACATCCTGCGCGCCAACAACCTGGTGACCGTGTGCGAGGAAGCCAGCTGCCCGAACATCGGCGAATGCTTCGGCAAGGGCACCGCGACCTTCATGATCATGGGCGACAAGTGCACCCGCCGCTGCCCGTTCTGCGACGTCGGCCACGGCCGTCCGGACCCGCTCGACGTCAACGAGCCTGGCAACCTGGCCAAGACCATCGCCGACCTGCGCCTGTCCTACGTCGTGATCACTTCGGTCGACCGCGACGACCTGCGCGACGGCGGCGCCGGCCACTTCGTCGAGTGCATCAGCAAGACGCGCGCGCTGTCGCCGAATACCAAGATCGAAGTGCTGGTACCCGACTTCCGCGGCCGCCTGGAGAAGGCGCTGAACATCTTCGCCGACGGCTTGCCGGACGTGATGAACCACAACCTGGAAACCGTGCCGCGCCTGTACAAGGAAGCGCGCCCGGGCGCCGACTACCAGCACTCGCTGACCCTGCTGCGCGACTTCAAGGCCAAGTACCCGAGCGCGATCACCAAGTCCGGCCTGATGGTCGGCCTGGGCGAGACCGACGAGGAAATCCTGGAAGTCATGCGCGACATGCGCGCCCACGACATCGATATGCTGACCATCGGCCAGTATCTGGCGCCGTCGAACTCGCACCTGCCGGTGCGCCGCTACGTGCACCCGGACCAGTTCAAGAAGTTCGAGGAAGCCGCCTACGAGATGGGCTTCGTGCACGCGGCCGTGGGTGCGATGGTGCGTTCGTCCTACCACGCCGACCAGCAGGCGCATGAAGCCGGCGTGGCTGCTTAAGCCAACTGCCTGCGCTAGTTCAGGGCAGGGTGCGGGTGACGAAGACGCTGCTGGTCTTGTCGCCACTGCTTCGTTCGCCCAGCACGCCGAGGACGTTGCGCCCGGGCTGGGGCGCCAGTAGCGTGATCTCGGCGCCCGGGAGTGCTTCGAGCTGTTGCAGGCGCTCCGGGTGCGCCAGGTCGGCGACCAGGCCCAACGATGGCGCAGCCTTTCCTGCCGCACAATTTACACCCGCCAACTGAAGCTCTCCGTTCTGCTTGCGCCACAGGGCAGGGAGCTTGCACAGCCCGGTTTTCACGGGCGCCTGCAGTGTCTTCCCGGCGGCGTTCAGTCGCATCATGTTGACCGGTTTGTCTTGCTCAGTGGTCAGCGCAAGGACAATGGCGCCATCGGCCGCCACCTTCGCCGCGGCGACCTGTGCACTCTTGAGCGCGAGCGTATGCGACCACTGCGGCTTGCCATCGGCGCCGAAACGCCCGATCCAGCCGCGGATCTCTTCCTTGGGCGGCGTGATGACGTTGCCACCGACCAGGAAGCTGCCATCGCTCATGACGGTGAAGGCGGTCGGGGCAAAGTCCTTGGGAACGTCCAGGTTCTTCTGCAGCCCGACATGGCCGGCGCCGTCGATGCGCACGACCCAGGCCCCATCGTTCTTGCCGGGTTCGCGGACGGAACCCAATACCAGGAAGCTGCCATTTTGCGTGGGTTCGACATAATGTGCACGCGTCAGTGCGCCAAACGTGAAGGACTTGTCCCACTGCACGCGGCCATCCGCCGCCACCGCCACGATCCAGGCCGAGGCGTGGACAAAACCACCCATTTCCCTGACTTCGTTCACTGTTCCCACCAGCAGCGCGCCATCACCCGTGGCACTGGCCGCGGCAAGGTGGGCGCTCTTCGCCTTCTTGCCCAATTCCTTTTCCCAGATGCGTTTGCCGCTGCCATCGGCCTTGAGCATCCAGCCCCATGATGTCGGCCCGGCGGCGTCGAACATGCCGCCGGCTAGCAGGACGCTGGCGTCACCGAGCCAGGTGGCGGTGTCGATATTACGTGCGATGTCGCTCTCGCCGTAGCCGATCACCGGGTAGGGCGGCAGCCCCGGGTCATCGTCCGGCGCGGCCAGCGCAAACAGGGGCAGCGCCAGGGCGGCAAACAGCGTGCGTTTGAAGAGCGTCGAGATTGTCGTCATGGCAATATAGTATCGCCAAACCGGCAATCCTTGCTCAGCCGGCATCGCCTCCCGTGTCCTCATCCTTCGGCACCGAGCTGTCTTCCGCCACCGGCACGTCCTGGCGCCGCCGGTGGACGGCGATCGCATCCAGCACGATCGCATCCAGCCCATCGCCCTGCGCGCTGTCCACGTGCTGGTAAAGCCGGACGCGCATGCGCGGCGCCCAGTAGCGCTCGATATGGGTGGCGATGCCGGTTTCCGCTTCTTCGCGGTCGGGGAAGGAGGCGAAGAAGGTGCCGATCTGGTTGGCCATGGTGACCAGGTTGTCGATGTTCATCCCTGTCCTCTCCTTACACCGTCAGCGGCGGTGCGGCCTGGGTTTCCGCCAGCTGCAGCTGCTCGGCGTTGAAGCGCTGGTACTGCTGCTGCCATTCGGAGGGCTGCTGCACCGGCATCACCTGCACCGCCGTCACCTTGTATTCGGGGCAGTTGGTGGCCCAGTCCGAATTCTCGGTGGTGATCACGTTGGCGCCGGACTCCGGGAAGTGGAAGGTGGTGTAGACCACGCCCGGCTGCATGCGCTCGGTGACCAGGGCGCGCAGCACGGTGGCGCCGGCGCGGCTTTCGATGCCGACCCAGTCACCGTCCTTGATGCCGCGTTCCTGGGCATCGTGCGGGTGCAGTTCGATGCGGTCCTCCGCATGCCACTGCACGTTCTCGGTACGGCGCGTCTGGGCGCCCACGTTGTATTGCGACAGGATGCGGCCGGTGGTGAGAATCAGCGGGTACTTGCGCGTCACCTTCTCGGACGTGCCGACGTATTGCGTGATGATGAAGCGGCCTTTCCCGCGCACGAATGTGTCGATGTGCATGGTCGGCGTGCCTTCCGGCGCGGCGTCGTTGCAGGGCCACTGGATGCTGCCCAGCTGGTCCAGCCTTGCGTAGCTGACGCCGGCGAAGGTCGGGGTCAGCATCGCGATCTCGTCCATGATCTCGGACGGGTGGCGATAGTGCATCGGGTAGCCCAGCCGGTTCGACAGCGCCACCGTCACTTCCCAGTCGGCGTAGCCGGCGCGCGGCGGCATCACCTTGCGCACGCGCGAGATGCGCCGCTCGGCATTGGTGAAGGTGCCGTCCTTCTCCAGGAAGGAGGAGCCGGGCAGCAGCACGTGGGCGAACTTCGCGGTCTCGTTCAGGAAGATGTCCTGCACCACCACGCACTCCATCGCCTGCAGTGCGGCGGTCACGTGCTGGGTGTTGGGGTCCGACTGCACGATGTCCTCCCCCTGGCAGTACAGGCCGAGGAAGCTGCCGTCCAGTGCCGCCTCGAACATGTTCGGAATGCGCAGGCCCGGTTCGGCCTGCAGCGGCACGCCCCAGGCTTGTTCGAACATGCCGCGCACGGTGCCGTCGGACACATGGCGGTAGCCCGGCAGCTCGTGCGGGAAGGAGCCGATGTCGCACGAGCCCTGCACATTGTTCTGGCCGCGCAGCGGGTTCACGCCAACGCCTTCGCGGCCCACGTTCCCGGTTGCCATGGCCAGGTTGGCGATCGCCATCACGGCGGTCGAGCCTTGCGCATGTTCGGTCACGCCCAGGCCGTAGAAGATGGCGGCATTCCCGCCGGTTGCGTACAGGCACGCCGCGGCGCGGACCTGGCCGGCCGGCACGCCGGTGATGTCCGCCATCGCTTCCGGCGAATTCTCCGGCTGCGCCACGAAATCGCGCCACTGGGCAAAGGCGCGGTCTTCGCAGCGTTCGGCGATGAAGATCGCGTCCAATAAACCTTCGGTGACGATCACGTGGGCCAGCGCCGACAGGATGGCGACGTTGGTGCCGGGTTTCAGCTGCAGGTGATAATCGGCGCGCACGTGCGGCGACTTGATCAGGTCGATGCGGCGCGGATCGATCACGATCAGGCGCGCACCCTGGCGCAGGCGTTTCTTCATGCGCGAGCCGAACACCGGGTGGCCATCGGTCGGATTGGCGCCGATCACCAGCACCACGTCGCACTGTTCGATCGACTTGAAGCTTTGCGTGCCGGCCGATTCGCCCAGGGTCTGCTTGAGGCCATAGCCGGTGGGCGAGTGGCAGACGCGGGCGCAGGTATCGACATTGTTGTTGCCGAAGGCGGCGCGCACCAGCTTTTGCACCAGATAGCCTTCTTCGTTGGTGCAACGCGAAGACACGATGCCGCCGATGGCGTCGACGCCGTGCTTGGCCTGGATGCGCTTGAATTCGGACGCGGCGTAATCGAGCGCCTCGTCCCAGCTGACTTCTTGCCACGGATCGGTGATCTTGGCGCGGATCATGGGCTTCAGGATGCGATCCTTGTGGGTCGCATAGCCCCAGGCGAAGCGGCCCTTGACGCAGGCATGCCCCTCGTTGGCCTTGCCATCCTTGGCCGGCACCATGCGCACCACCTGGTTGCCTTTCATTTCCGCGTTGAGCGAGCAACCCACGCCGCAATAGGCGCAGGTGGTGGTGACACTGTGTTCGGCTTGCCCCAGCCAGATCACCGATTTTTCCTGCAGGGTGGCGGTGGGGCAGGCTTCCACGCAGGCGCCGCAGGATACGCATTCGGACGCCATGAAGGATTCGTCCTGGCCGGCCGAGACGCGAGAGTCGAAGCCGCGTCCGGAGATCGTCAGCGCAAAGGTGCCTTGCGTTTCTTCGCAGGCGCGCACGCAGCGGTTGCAGACGATGCACTTGGAGGAATCGAAAGTGAAGTAAGGGTTCGATTCATCCTTCTTCAGTTTGAGGTGGTTCTCGCCCTCGTAACCGTAGCGCACTTCGCGCAGACCGGTGACGCCGGCCATGTCCTGCAGCTCGCAGTTGCCGTTGGCGGGGCAGGTCAGGCAGTCGAGCGGGTGGTCGGAGATGTACAGCTCCATCACCCCTTTTCTCAGCTGCTGCAGTTTCGATGACTGGGTGCGTACGATCATGCCGGCTTCCACCGGCGTGGTGCAGGAGGCCGGATAGCCGCGCCGGCCCTCGATCTCGACCAGGCACAAACGGCAGGAGCCGAAGGGTTCCAGGCTGTCGGTGGCGCACAGTTTCGGGATGTTGATGTCGGAGAGGGCGGCGGCCCGCATCACCGAGGTGCCGGCCGGGACCGTCACGCGTTGGCCGTCGATTTCCAGGGTGACGTATTCCACGCTGGCGTCGGCGAAGGCGGCCGGCGGCGTGCCCAGGTCGCGTCTGAGGATGGTTTCGATCATCGTGTTCTCCTAGGCAGCGTGTGCACTGACGTCGGCCTGGCCGAAGTCTTGCGGGAAGTGGTTCAGCGCCGACAGCACCGGGTAGGGCGTCATGCCGCCCATCGCGCACAGCGAGCCGTACAGCATGGTGTCGCACAGGTCGCGCAGCAGCACGATCTGTTGCACAAGCGGCTGCGCGCGCTCGTCGCCGGCGCGGATCTTGTCGATCACTTCCACGCCGCGCGTGGAACCGATGCGGCAGGGCGTGCACTTGCCGCAGGATTCGACGGCGCAGAACTGCATCGCGTAGCGCGCCAGTTTCGCCATGTCGGCGCTGTCGTCGTGCACCACGATGCCGCCGTGGCCCAGCACCGCCCACAGCGCCGCGAAGGCTTCGTAGTCGAGCGGCGTGTCCCACTGCGCTTCCGGCAGGTAGGCGCCGAGCGGACCGCCCACCTGCACCGCCTTGATCGGCCGGCCGGAGGCGCTGCCGCCACCGTAGTCATACAAGATCTCGCGCAGTGTGATGCCGAAGGCCAGTTCGATCAGGCCGCCATGCTTGATGTTCCCGGCCAGCTGTACGGGGAGGGTGCCGCGCGAACGGCCCATGCCGTAGTCCTGGTAATAGCGGGCGCCCTTGTCGAGGATGATGGGCACGGTGGCCAGCGACAGCACGTTGTTGATCACGGTGGGCTTGCCGAACAGGCCGGCCAGCGCCGGCAGCGGCGGCTTGGCGCGCACGATGCCGCGCTTGCCTTCCAGGCTTTCCAGCAGCGCGGTCTCTTCGCCGCAAATATAGGCGCCGGCGCCTTTGCGCACTTCGAGGTCGAAGCTGCGGCCTGAGCTGCACAGGCTGCGCCCCAGGTAGCCTTCCGCGTAGGCCCTGGCGATGGCGGCCTCCAGCTGGGCGATGGCGTGCGGGTATTCGCTGCGCACATAGATGTAGCCGCGCGTGGCGCCGACGGCGATGCCGGCGATGGTCATGCCCTCGATCAGGACGTAAGGGTCGCTCTCCATCACGATGCGGTCGGCAAAGGTGCCGGAATCGCCTTCGTCGGCATTGCAGACGATGTATTTTTCCAGGCCCGGCGCTTTCAGCACCGTGTTCCACTTGATCCCGGTGGGGAAGGCCGCGCCGCCGCGTCCGCGCAGGCCGGACGCGGTGACGGCCGCCACGATTTCCGAGGGTGCCATCAAGAGCGCATTGTGCAGGCCGCGGTAGCCGCCGTGGGCCCGGTAGTCGTCCAATGACAACGGATCGGTGATGCCGATGCGGGCGAAGGTGAGCCTTTGCTGGCGCGCCAAGTAGGGGATCTGTTCCACCAGGCCGAGCGCGAGCGGGTGGCTGCCGAATTCCGCGTCGAACAGGGCGCCGACGTCGCCGGCGTCGACCGGGCCGAAGCCGATGCGGCCTTGCGGCATGGCGACCTCCACCAGCGGCTCCAGCCACAGCAGGCCGCGCGTGCCGTTGCGGACGATGTCGACGTCGAGCCCGCGCCGCGTCGCCTCGCGTGCGATCGCGGCGGCGACTGCATCGGCGCCGACGGCCAGCGCGGCCGAATCGCAGGGGACGTAGATGCGCGTGCTCATACGGCCTCCAGGAGAGAGTCTGCCGGCTGCCTGGCCTGCGCCAGCAGCGCATCGAAGCGCGCCGGCGTCACGCGCGCGAACACGGCGTCGTTGATGGTCATGGCCGGCGCGCTGGCACACTGGCCCAGGCAGTACACCGGTTCCAGAGCGACGCCGCCATCGGCGCTGTGGCCGTGCAGGCCGCAGCCCAAGGCCTGTTCGGCATGCGCCAGCAAGCGCTCGCCGCCCATCGCCTGGCAAGCCTCGGCGCGGCACACCTGCACCACGCAGGGCGCCGGCGGCGTGCTGCGGAAATAGTGGTAGAAGGTGATCACGCCATGCACCTCGGCGCGCGACAGGTTGAAGTGCTGGGCGATCGCCGGCACCTCGTCCGGTGGGATGTAGCCGAGGCTGTCCTGCAGCGCGTGCAGCAGCGGCAGCAATTGGTCCTGGCGGGTGGCGTGGCGGGCCAGGATGGTGGAAACCGAAACGACTGCGGGCACTGCACCGACTGCATCGACTGCATCAAGCGCTGCTTTCATGGTGTCTCCCTGGACGTCCGCTCATGTTCGATCCGACATATGCGGGCATGGTTTGGTGTTATAAATCCAGACTAGCACCCGATAATTTCTGAATCAATAGGAAAGAATTTGCATATGCTGAAGGTCGAAATCCGCCCCGACTGGATCTTGCGCGATGCGCGCGGCACGCCCACCGCGCTGCCGGCGCTGCTGTCGCTGCTGACCGCGGTGAGCGAGACCGGCAGCATCGGCAAGGCGGCGGCGGCGCGCGGCATGTCCTACCGCCACGCATGGGGCTTGCTGGAGCAGTTCAGCGCCCAGTTCGGCGCCCAGCTGGTGCACAAGGTGCGCGGGCAGGGCACCTTGCTGTCGCCGCTGGCGGAAAAACTGATCTGGGCCGACCGCCGCATCAGTGCGCGCCTGAGTCCCCTGCTGGACAGCCTCGCCTCGGAACTGCAGCAGGAACTGGCGCGGGTGCTGGCGGCCGACGCCCAGGTGCTGCGCCTGACCGCGTCGCACGGCTTCGCGGTGGCGGCGCTGGTGGCACAGCTGGGCGAGCAGGGCGTCACGGTGGACATCAAATACCGCAGCAGCACCGAAGCGGTGGCTGCGCTGGCACGCGGCGAATGCGACCTGGCCGGCTTCCACCTGCCGCTGGGGCCCTTCGAGGCGGCCGCCGCCGCCGCACACCGCTTGTGGCTGGACCCCGGGCGCCACGCCTTCCTGCACCTGGCCTACCGCCAGCAGGGCCTGTTCGTCGCTAAGGGCAATCCAAAACGGGTAAGGGGACTGGACGACCTGGTGCGCCCCGACCTGCGCTTCGTCAACCGCCAGCACGGCTCCGGCACCCGCGTGCTGCTGGAACTGCTGCTGGCCGACCGCGCGCTCGACCCGGCCCGCATCATCGGCTTCGACAGCGCGGAATTCACCCATGCCGCGGTGGCGGCCTATGTGGCGAGCGGCATGGCCGACGTCAGCTTCGGCGTCGAGACGGCGGCGCGCCGCTTCGACCTCGATTTCATCCCGGTCTGCCGCGAGCGCTACTTCCTGGCCTGCGACAAGGCCGTGCTCGACACGCCCTTGCTGCAATCGGCACGCGAAGCCATCGCCAGCGCCACCTTCCGCGCCGCGCTGGACGCCTTGCCGGGCTACGACGGCAGTGCATCCGGCACGCTGGAAACCGTCTTCTGAGTTTCCCGCGCGGGTTTCGCGAATCTTGACCCGGGTCAAGTGGACTTTCCCGGCCGTTTCGCTAAGATGACCCGGCATTCGGGCATACAAAAACATCCGAGGAGACAGCATGAGCAAGGCACTGGAAGGCGTCCGCGTTCTCGATTTCACCCATGTCCAGTCCGGCCCCACGTGCACCCAGTTGCTGGCCTGGTTCGGCGCCGACGTCATCAAGGTGGAACGCGCCGGCGAGGGCGATGCCACGCGCGCCCAGCTGCGCGACATCCCCGGGGTCGACAGCCTGTACTTCACCATGCTGAACCATAACAAGCGCTCGATCACCCTCGACGCCAAGCACCCGGCCGGCAAGGAAGTGCTGGAGACCCTGATCCGCGATTGCGACGTGCTGGTCGAGAATTTCGCGCCCGGCGCCCTCGACCGCATGGGCTTTACCTGGGAACGCATCCAGGGGCTGAATCCGCGCATGATCGTGGCTTCCGTCAAGGGTTTCGGGCCCGGTCCCTACGAACACTGCAAGGTCTACGAGAACGTGGCGCAATGCACCGGCGGTTCGGCCTCGACCACCGGTTTCGATGATGGGCCGCCGGTGGTCACCGGGGCCCAGATCGGCGACAGCGGCAGCGGCCTGCACCTGGCGCTCGGCATCGTCACCGCCCTCTACCAGCGCAACAGCACCGGCCGCGGCCAGCGCGTGCTGACGGCGATGCAGGATGCGGTGCTGAATCTGTGCCGCGTGAAACTGCGCGACCAGCAACGCCTCGAGCGCAACGGCGTGATGGAGGAATATCCGCAATACGCGGAAGGCGCTTTCGGCAGCGCGGTGCCGCGCGCCGGCAATGCCTCCGGCGGCGGCCAGCCGGGCTGGATCCTGAAATGCAAGGGTTGGGAGGGCGATCCGAACGCCTATATCTACTTCATCGCCCAGGCCGCGGTGTGGCCGGCGATCTGCCAGGTGATCGGGCGCGAGGACTGGATCACGGACCCCGATTTCGCCACCCCGCGCGCGCGCCTGCCGCGCCTGATGCAGGTGTTCGCCACCATCGAGGAATGGACCAGGGAGCACACCAAGTTCGAGGTGATGGACATCCTCAACCAATACGACATTCCCTGCGGCCCGATCCTGTCGATGAAGGAGATCGCCGAGGAACCTTCCTTGCGTGCGACCGGCACCATCGTCGAAGTGGACCATCCCGAACGCGGCAGCTATCTGACGGTGGGCAATCCGATCAAGCTGTCGGACAGTCCGACCGAGGTGCGCCGCTCGCCGCTGCTGGGCGAGCACACCGAGGAAGTGCTGGGGGAGCTCGGCTACAGCCTTGAACAGGTGGCGGCCCTGCGTGCGGCGCGCGCGATCTGAATCACCTCGCCGTGCGGTTCCAGTAGCCCGGTTGCGCATAGGCCGCCTTCAGGGTATCGATGAAGGCGCGCACCCGCGCCGGCAAGTGGCGCTGCTGCATGTAGACAGCCAAGATGTCGTAGTTGGGCAGCGCATGGTCGTCCAGCACCGTGATCAGTTCGCCCGCCGCCAGCTGCGACTGGATTTCCCAGGTCGAGCGCCAGGCCAGTCCCAGGCCTTCGCTGGCCCAGCGGTGCAGCAATTCGCCATCGTTGCAATCGAGCTTGCCCGCCACCTTCACCGTCACCGGCTTGCCCTCCTTCTGGAAGTACCAGCCGCGCTGCTGCCCGCCCTGCAGGTTGAAGGCCAGGCAGTTGTGCTGCGCCAGGTCGTCCAGCGTGCGCGGGACGCCGCAGCGCGCAAAGTAGGCCGGGGTGCCGCACACCACGCGCCGGTTGGTGGCCAGGCGCACAGCCACCGAACTCGGGTCCGGCATGCCGCCGATGCGGATACCCAGCTCGTAACCCTCGCGCACCAGGTCCACCACCTGGTCGGTGAGGTTGAAGGAGATCCGCACTTTCGGATGCGCCGCCAGGAAGGCCGGCGCATGCGGCGCCACGTGCAGCCGCCCGAAGGCCGCCGGCGCCGACACGATCAAATGGCCGCTGGCTTCGTCGCGGCCGTCGGCCACGATGGTCTCGGCCATCTCCAGGTCGGCCAGCAGCTTGCGGCAATGTTCGAGGAAGAGGGTGCCCGATTCGGTCAGCGCCAGGTGGCGCGTGCTTCGGTGCAGCAGCTTCACGCCAAGCCGCCGCTCCAGCGCATCGATGCGCCGCCCCAGCATCACCGGCGTCACGTGCTGGGCCAGCGCCGCGCGCGCCAGGCTGCCCTGGTCGACGGCTTCCACGAACGCGGTCATCTGCTTGATCTTGTCCATGTGTAGAACCTGTTCCGGCAGGGATTGGGTTCCCAGCATTCCATACACCAGGTATCGAATCAAACGATTTTTTGTGTCCTTATCAAGCACGCCGCGAAGTCCTAGCATCGGTCCATCGACTCAACCCGTGCCGGAGACATGATGGCCAAGATGACCGCAGCAGAAGCCGCAGTGCTGGTGATGGAAAAGGAGGGCGTGCAGGTGGCCTTCGGGGTGCCGGGCGCCGCCATCAATCCGCTGTACGCGGCGTTGCGCAAACGTGACAGCATCCGCCACATCCTGGCGCGCCACGTCGAAGGCGCCTCGCACATGGCCGAAGGCTTTACCCGCGCGCGGTCCGGGAATATCGGCGTCTGCATCGGCACCTCCGGTCCGGCCGGCACCGACATGATCACCGGCCTGTACGCGGCCCAGGCCGATTCGATTCCCATCCTCTGCATCACCGGCCAGGCACCGCGCGCCCGCCTGTACAAGGAAGATTTCCAGGCCGTGGACATCGAGTCGATCGCCAAGCCCGTCACCAAGTGGTCGGTCACGGTGCGCGAACCGGCGCTGGTGCCGCAAGTGTTCCAGCAAGCCTTTCACCTGATGCGCTCTTCGCGCCCGGGCCCGGTGCTGATCGACTTGCCGGTGGACGTGCAACTGGCCCAGATCGAGTTCGATGCCGACACCTATGCGCCGCTGCCGGCCTACAAACCCGCCGCCACCCGCGCCCAAGTCGAAAAGGCGCTGCGCATGCTGAACCAGGCCGAGCGGCCGGTGCTGACCGCGGGCGGCGGCGTCATCAACGCCGATGCCTGCGCGCTGCTGGTGGAGTTCGCGGAACTCACCGGCCTGCCCGTGATTCCCACGCTGATGGGGTGGGGGGCGATTCCCGACGACCATCCGCAGATGGCCGGCATGGCGGGCCTGCAGACCAGCCACCGCTACGGCAATGCGACGCTGCTGGCATCCGACTTCGTGCTCGGCATCGGCAACCGCTGGGCCAACCGCCATACCGGCAGCGTCGAAGTGTTCACCAAGGACCGCACCTTCGTCCACATCGACATCGAGCCGACCCAGATCGGCCGCGTATTCGGCCCCGACTTCGGCATCGTGTCGGATGCCAAGGCGGCCCTGGCCTTGCTGGTGGAGGTGGCGCGCGAATGGAAGGCAGACGGGCGCCTGGCCGACCGTTCCGGCTGGCTGCACGCCTGCCAGGAACGCAAGCGCACGTTGCTGCGCAAGAGCGACTACGACAACGTGCCGGTGCACCCGCTGCGCGTGTACCAGGAAATGAATGCCTACTTCGGACGTGACGTGCGCTACGTGGCATCGATCGGCCTGTCGCAGATCGCCGCCGCCCAGTTCCTGCACGTGCACCATCCGCGCCACTGGATCAATTGCGGCCAGGCCGGTCCGCTGGGCTGGACCATCCCCGCCGCACTCGGCGTGCGCGTGGCCGACCCGCAGGCCGACATCGTGGCGATCTCGGGCGACTACGATTTCCAGTTCCTGATCGAGGAGCTGGCGGTGGCCGCGCAGTTCAAGCTGCCCTACATCCACGTCTTGGTGAACAACGCCTACCTGGGCCTGATCCGCCAGGCCCAGCGCGGCTTCGAGATGGACTATTGCGTGCAGCTCTCCTTCGACAACGTCAACGCGCCCGAGCTGGAAGGCTATGGGGTCGATCACGTGGCGGTGGTGGAGGGTCTGGGCTGCAAGGCGATCCGCGTGTTCCGGCCGGAGGAGCTGATTCCCGCCTTCGAGCGTGCACGTGAACTGATGCGCCAGTACGGCGTGCCGGTGGTGGTCGAGGTGATCCTCGAGCGCGTCACCAATATCGCGATGGGCACCGAGATCGATGCCCTCAATGAATTCAACGACGTGCTGAACGTGGACTGAAGGAGTCACCATGCAACTGGCCGCCAACCTGACCATGCTGTTCAACGAGGTCGACTTCCTGGAACGCTTCGCCAAGGCCGCGCAGGCCGGTTTCCGCGGCGTCGAATTCCTGTTCCCGTATGCGTTTCCGGCGCAGGCGATCGCCGAACGGCTGGACAAGCACCGCCTGGAACTGGTGCTGCACAACCTGCCGGCCGGCGACTGGGCCGGCGGCGAGCGCGGCATCGCCTGCCATCCCGGACGGCGCGCCGAATTCGAGGCCGGGGTTGGGACCGCCATCGCCTATGCCAAGGCGCTCGGCGTGCGCCAGCTGAACTGCCTGGCCGGCATCGTGCCGCGCGGCGTCGAGACGGCGCAGGCGCATGCGGTGCTGGTCGCCAACCTGCGCTTCGCCGCCGCGCGTTTGCAGGACGAAGGCATCGCGCTGCTGATCGAGCCGATCAACACCCTCGACATCCCGGGCTTCTTCCTGCACGGCACGCGCCAGGCGCTCGACATCATCGCCGAGACCGGCGCGCGCAACCTGTTCCTGCAGTACGACATCTATCACATGCAGCGCATGGAGGGCGAACTGGCGGCCACCATCGAAGCGCACCTGCCCCTGATCCGCCACATCCAGCTGGCCGACAACCCGGGCCGGGGCGAGCCCGGCACCGGCGAGATCAACTACCGCTACCTGCTGGCGCGCCTGGACGCGCTCGGCTACGGCGGCTGGGTCGGCTGCGAATACAAGCCGCGCGCCGCCACCCTCGAGGGCCTGGACTGGATCGCGCAGCACGGCATTGCACAGGCTTGATTACCGGATTGATTACAGGAGGAGACCATCATGCAAAAAATCGGATTCATCGGCCTGGGCATCATGGGCGGCCCCATGGCGGCCCACCTGCAGGCCGGCGGCTGCAAGCTTTACCTGCACGACGTGAAAAACCCGCCGCCGGCGCTGGTGGAGGGCGGCGCCACCGTCTGCACCAATGCCGGTGAAGTGGCCAAGCGCGCCGACATCATCATCGTGATGGTGCCGGACACGCCCCAGGTGGAAGAGGTGCTGTTCGGCGAAGGTGGCGTTGCCGCCGCGCTCACGCCGGGCAAGGTGGTGGTGGACATGAGTTCGATCTCGCCGCTGGCCACCAAGGAGTTCGCCAAACGGATCAACAAGCGCGACTGCGACTACCTGGATGCGCCGGTGTCCGGCGGCGAAGTCGGCGCCAAGGCGGCCACGCTGACCATCATGGCGGGCGGCTCTCCGGAAGCCTTCGAGCGCGTGCTGCCGCTGTTCCGGATGATGGGCAAGAACATCACCCTGGTCGGCACCAACGGCGATGGCCAGACCGCCAAGGTGGCCAACCAGATCATCGTGGCGCTGACGATCCAGGCGGTGGCCGAGGCGCTGCTGTTCGCCTCCAAGGCCGGCGCCGATCCGGCGCGCGTGCGCGAGGCCTTGATGGGCGGCTTCGCGGCCTCGCGCATCCTCGAAGTGCACGGCGAGCGCATGGTCAAGCGCAGCTTCGCACCGGGCTTTCGCATTGCACTGCACCAGAAGGATTTGAACCTGGCGCTGCAGGGCGCGAAGAGCCTCGGCATCGCGCTGCCCAACACGGCCGCGACCCAGGAGCTGATGAATTCCTGCGCCGCGCACGGGCTGGCCCAGCTCGATCATGCGGCCTTGTGCCAGGCGATCGAGCGCATGGCCAACCATGCGATCGCGGCCGCCTGATCCTCCCCCATCATTGACCGGAGAACGCCATGACGCATAGCAGCAGCGCATCCGCAATGGACAAGGCGGCCAGGCACGAAGCCTACAACGCGGCCTTCCATGAACTCGGGCTGGACTGGTTCTGGGACGCCGCCTGCGGCCTGCTGGAGGGCGACGACGAGCGCGTCTGCCTGCGCGGCTACCTGGCGCGCTACCAGCCGCATTTGCTGACGGTGTACGACGCCGACTTCCTGGTCGACGCGATCCTGGCTGCCAAGGCGCGCTGCATGGCCAAGGAGGCGGTGCCAGGGACCGCGTCACAAACGGGATCGGGCAAGCCCGGCGCCACCGACTGGCGCGCGCTGCAGCAGCGCCAGATCGGGATCTGAAATCGCTCGTGATGCTGGTCGAAAGGCGCGTGATCGCGTGAGATTTTCGAATCTTAACCGCGGTCAAGGAAGTGCAAAAACCGTTCTTCCACAATCGCCCCCAGCTGTTGAAATTTCCATAAGCAGGGAGGATGCACGGGCCTGACCAGCAATCCACGACGTTCGAAGCGAAAAATTCAAAGAATAGGGAGACATCGCATGAAAACCGAGACACAGGCAGTCGAAAGGCCAGCGTCCTTCCGCTGGATGCAACTGGTCATGGGCATCATCTGCATGGCCATGATCGCCAACCTGCAATATGGCTGGACCTTGTTCGTCAATCCGCTGTCCGAGGCCCATGGCTGGTCGAAGGCGGCGATCCAGGTGGCATTCACCATCTTCATCCTCACCGAAACCTGGCTGGTGCCGATCGAGGGCTGGGCCGTCGACAAATGGGGCCCGCGTCCGGTGGTGCTGTTCGGCGGCCTGCTGTGCGCGATCGGCTGGGTAATGAATTCCTTCGCTTCCACCTTGTTCATGCTGTACGTGGCGGCCGCCATCAGCGGCATCGGCGCCGGCGCCGTCTACGGCACCTGCGTGGGCTCCGCCCTGAAATGGTTCCCGGACCGGCGCGGCCTGGCGGCCGGGCTGACCGCGGCCGGCTTCGGCGCCGGCTCGGCGGCCACCATCATCCCGATCTCGAAGATGATCGAAAGCAGTGGCTATGCCGAGACCTTCCTCTACTTCGGCATCGGCCAGGGCCTGGTGGTGATCGTGCTGGCGCTCATGATGGTGCGGCCGCCGCATCAGGCCGCCACCAGTGCCAAGAAGAAGAATCCCAACGTGCTGCAGACCACCGCCAATTTCACGCCCTCGCAGATGGTGCGCAAGCCGGTGTTCTGGGTGATGTACGTGATGTTCGTGCTGGTCGCCGCCGGCGGCCTGATGGCCACCGCGCAGATGGGACCGATCGCCAAGGACTTTGAGATCGACGGCGTCAAGTTCAACGTGATGGGCATGATCCTGCCGGCGCTGACCTTCGCCCTGGCCATCGACCGCGTGCTGAACGGCCTGACGCGGCCCTTCTTCGGCTGGGTATCGGACCAGATCGGCCGCGAAAAGACCATGTTCATCGCCTTCGCCCTGGAGTCGGTCGGCATCATCGCCCTGTACTACTTCGGCCGTGACCCGATCATGTTCGTGATCCTCACCGGCCTGGTGTTCTTCGCCTGGGGCGAGATCTACAGTCTGTTCCCGGCCACCACGGCGGACACTTTCGGCACCCGCAACGCCGCCGGCAACGCCGGCCTGATGTACACGGCGAAAGGCACGGCATCGATCTTCGTGCCGATCTCGAGCATGATCATGGCCGCCAGCGGCAGCTGGGAGTCGGTGTTCTTCATCGGCTGCGGCATGAACGCGGTGGCCGCCATCATGGCCTGGTGGGTGCTGCGCCCGATGCGCAAGCGCTTCATCGAGGAATCCATCGGCAGCGTCAGCGTGCTGGAGGGCGAACAGGTGGCCGGCAATCCCAACAACCCGGGCACCAGCGCGGCCAGGATGGTCAACTGAGCGGTCAACCAGATCAACTGAGCGAGGCATGCCATGATCCAGCACTGGATACGCTTCCTGCACCTCGACACGGTCCGCTTCGGCACCATCGAGGGCGACAAGATCCGGGTCTTCAAGGGCGACATGTTCGACAATCCGCAGCGCACCGAGATCGCGATCAGGCTGGCCGAGGCGACTTTGCTGACGCCGGTCGTTCCCGGCAAGGTGCTGGCGCTGTGGAACAATTACCATGCGCTGGGCCGCAAGCTCGGGCTGGCGCCGCCGGCGGAGCCGCTGTACCTGATGAAGCCGGCCACCTCCTGCCTGGCGCCGGGCGGCACCATCCGCAAGCCGAGGATGGCCGAGAACGGCGCCAAGGTGGCCTTCGAGGGCGAGCTGGCGATCGTGATCGGCGCCACCTGCAGCGGCGTGACGGTGGAGAGCGCACCCGACCACATCTTTGGCTACACCTGCGCCAACGATGTCACGGTCAACGAGATCATCGGGCGCGATCCCAGTTTTCCGCAATGGGTGCGCGCCAAGGGTTTCGATACCTTTTGTCCCTTCGGCCCGGTGGTCGCCACCGGCCTAAACCCGGCGATGCTGGTGGTGCGCACCATTCTCAACGGCGAGGTGCGCCAGGATTATCCGGTCAACGACATGGTCTTCAGCGCGGCCGAGCTGGTCAGCCGGATTTCCCAGGACATGACCCTGGAGCCGGGCGACCTGATCCTGTGCGGCACCTCGGTCGGCGTGGGCTCCATGCGTCCCGGTAGCACGATCGAGGTGGAGATCGACGGCATCGGCACCCTCAGTAATCGGTACGAATGAGCGATTCGAGTAATCACCAGGAGTGTCTCATGAAGATCGCAGTGATCGGGGCGGGCGCCATTGGCGGACTCGTCGGTGCGAGGCTGGCGCTCGCGGGGGAAGATGTGACCTTCATGGTGCGCGGCGCCAACCTGGAAGCCATCCGCGCGCATGGCATCCGGCTGGAGGAAACCGACGGGCGGGCCGCAGTGGCGCAGGTGCAGGCCACCGACGACTATGCGGCGGCCGGTCCGCAAGACCTGGTGGTGCTGGCGGTGAAGGCGCACCAGGTGGCCGACGTCGCCGGCCGCATCGGGGAACTGTTCGGGCCGGAGACGACCGTGGTGACGATGCAGAACGGGATCCCGTTCTGGTATTTCCATCGCCACGGCGGCGAGTACGAGGGCCGCAGCGTGCGCAGCGTGGATGCCGACGGCGCCCTGGCGCGTGCGATTCCTCCCGAACGCATCCTGGGCTGCGTGGTCTATCCGGCGGCTGAACTGGTGGCGCCGGGCGTGATCCGCCACATCGAGGGCAGCCGCTTCCCGCTGGGCGAACTCGATGGCAGCAGCAGCGCACGAATCGCCAGGGTATCCGCCAGCTTCGAGGCGGCCGGCTTCAAGTCGCCGGTGCTGGAAGACATCCGCGCCGAGATCTGGCTGAAGTTGTGGGGAAATCTGTCCTTCAATCCGATCAGCGCGCTGGCGCATTCGACGCTGGTGGACATCTGCCAGCACCCGCTGGCGCGCGACCTGGCGGCCAACATGATGCGCGAGGCGGAAGCGGTGGCGGCCAAGCTGGGCATCGCCTTCCGTGTCAGCCTGGAACGGCGCATCGCCGGCGCCGAAAAGATCGGCAAGCACAAGACCTCGATGCTGCAGGACGTGGAAGCAGGACGGGGTCCGGAAATCGATGCGCTGGTGGGCGCCGTGATCGAACTGGCGCGCATGACGGGCACACCCACGCCGCATATCGATTCGGCGTATGCGCTGGTCAAGCTGCTGGAGCAGAGCATGAGCGAAGCGCGCGGCGGCGTGCGCCTGCAGAAGGCGGTGGCGGCCTGAAGTGCCTACACCGGCGCAATGACGCCGGTGCAGGGTGGAGCATCTGACTGCTGATGAGGCTTACATGCCCCAGGTATGGGCGCCGTCGTCGCGGTTGGCGGCGCTCAGCTTGTCGCGCAGCTTCAGCTGGAACAGGGCGGCGATGAGGGCGGCGAAGGAGAACGATGCGCCGGGTTGTTGCGTTGCGGTGTTGTCGAAGCCATTCATTTTGCTGCTCCCTGATAAGTGAAGATGCGGTCAACGTTGAGGTATGCCTTTGATTGTAAAGACAGAATTCACCTCGTCCAATTGACACACATGATAGTCGACATTCCATGTCCGAATATCTGGCTATGAAAACGCGCCGATCAAGGGGGCAAAAAAGATTGTTGCGCTCGCGCCGCAACATGCAGCGTGCATCAGATCTTGCCCTGGTGTTTCAAACGGCTCAGGGTTTCCGGCGACAGGTTCAGGTAGGCCGCCAGTTCCTTCTTGGGCAGGCGTTCGAACAAGTCGGGATGCTTGCGCATGAAGCGGTGCACGCGGCCGGGGGCATCGAGCAGATGCAGGGTGATGGTGTGCGCCATGATGGCGCTCATCAGGTTCATGACTTCGTACTCGAAGGCATGCTTCAGCACGCTGTGGCTTTGCAGGAATTCGACCCATTGCGTCAGCGGCATGCTGGCCACGCGCGCCTTGGTGACGCAGACGATGCTGTAGGGCGTTGGCTTCTTCAGGCGCCAGGCGGCGTAGCTGGTTTCGATGTCGCGTTCGGAGGTGAAGCGCAGGATCATTTCCTTGGCTTCGTGGTTGGTGACCTGGCGCTTGAGGATGCCATCCAGGATGAAGTACTGCGCCATGTCGACCACGCCCTGGTTCAGCAGCAAGTCGCCCTTTTGGTGGTTGGTGACCGTGAGATAGGGCTCGAGCGCCGCCATTTCGCTGTCGCGCAGCTCCTTGAGGACGACGTTCTGTTTCAACTGCACACGAATGATGTTCCGTTCCGGGTGATTGGCAATAAGCGTCATGGCTGGCCGGGCAACTGACAGGAGTCTGGACATCATGCGGCGAAACTTGACCGTGGTCAATGATTCAAATCAGAGGGGCTGGCTATGATGATTTCAGGGCGAGATGCCTGGCCAGGCTGCCTGGACCGACAACAACTGGAGACAGACATGACTAGTAACGTATCGGTAGAAGTCACCGACGGCTTCCACCTGGTGATCGACGCACTCAAGCACAACGACATCGACACCATCTTCGGCCTGGTCGGGATCCCGATCACCGACCTCGCCCGCCTGGCCCAGGCGGAGGGCTTGCGCTTCATCGGCTTCCGCCACGAACAGAACGCGGGCAATGCCGCCGCCATCGCCGGCTTCATGACGCAAAAGCCCGGCATCTGCCTGACGGTGTCGGCGCCCGGCTTCCTCAATGGCCTGACGGCCCTGGCCAACGCCACCACCAACTGCTTCCCGATGATCCTGATCTCGGGCTCGAGCGAGCGCGAGATCGTCGACCTGCAGCAGGGCGACTACGAAGAGATGGACCAGCTGAACGCGGCAAAGCCGTATGCGAAAGCCGCCTACCGCATCAACAAGGCCGAGGACATCGGCATCGGCGTGGCACGCGCGATCCGCGCCGCCGTGTCGGGCCGGCCGGGCGGCGTCTACCTCGACCTGCCGGCCCAGCTGCTGTCGCAGACGATCGAGACCGCCCATGCCAAGCGCTCGCTGGTGAAGGTGGTCGATCCGGTGCCGCGCCAGATTCCGGCGCCGGAGGCGGTGGAACGCGCGCTGGCGCTGCTGAAGGGCGCGCAGAAGCCGCTGATCCTGCTCGGCAAGGGCGCCGCCTATGCCCAGGCCGACGCCGACATCCAGGCCCTGGTCGAGCGCACCGGCATCCCCTATCTACCGATGTCGATGGCCAAGGGCCTGCTGCCGGACACCCATGCGCAGTCGGCCTCCGCGGCCCGCTCGTATGTGCTGGCCGAGGCCGACGTGGTGGTGCTGATCGGCGCCCGCCTGAACTGGCTGCTGGCGCACGGCAAAGGCAAGACCTGGGGCAAGCCCAAGCAGTTCGTGCAGATCGATATTTCGCCCACCGAGATCGACAGCAACGTGGCGATCGCGGCGCCGCTGATCGGCGATATCGGTTCCTGCGTCGGCGCGCTGCTGCAGGGCCTGGACGCGGCCGGCATCGCGCCGCCGAGTCAGGAATGGGTCGGCGCCATCGCCCAGCGCCGCGAACAGAACCAGGCCAAGATGGCGGCCATGCTGGATGCGAATCCGGTGCCGATGAATTTCCACAGCGCGCTGGGCGCCATCCGCGGCGTGCTGAAAGCGCATCCGGACATCAACCTGGTCAACGAGGGCGCCAACACCCTGGATTACACACGCGCCATCATCGAGCAATACCAGCCGCGCAAGCGTTTCGATTCCGGCACCTGGGGCATCATGGGCATCGGCATGGGCTATGCCATCGGCGCCGCCGTGGTCAGCGGCAAGCCGGTGGTGGCGATCGAAGGCGACAGCGCCTTCGGCTTCTCCGGCATGGAACTGGAAACCATCTGCCGCTACGAATTGCCGGTGACCACGATTATCTTCAACAACAACGGCGTCTACCGCGGTACCGACGTCAACCCTACCGGGGGCAAGGACGTGGCGCCCACCGTCTTCGTCAAGAATGCCCGCTACGACAAGATGATCGAAGCCTTCGGCGGCATCGGCTACCACGCCACCACGCCGGAAGAACTGGCGACTGCACTCCAGCAAGCGATTGCGGCCGGCAAGCCGGCGCTGATCAACGCCGTCATCGACGAAACCGCCGGCACCGAGAGCGGACGCCTGACCAATTTGAACCCGCAGACCGCCGCCAAGAAATAAGCCCGTATCCCCTTGATAGAGCACGCGCCCGGCGCCACCGCGCCGGGCGCGCGGCCCCTTACGTTCCACGACATCGTAAAAGGAGACTTGCATCATGAGCAAACCACTGGAAGGCATCAAGATCATCGACTTCACGCACGTGCAGGCGGGTCCGGCCTGCACCCAAATGCTGGCCTGGTTCGGCGCCGATGTGATCAAGGTCGAGCGTCCCGGCGCCGGCGACGTCACCCGTTCGCAGCTGCGCGACATTCCCGGCGTCGATGCCCTGTACTTCACCATGTTGAACAGCAACAAGCGTTCGCTGACGCTGGACACCAAGACCGCCGAAGGCAAGGAAATCCTGACGAAGCTGATCAAGGAATCCGACGTGCTGGTGGAAAACTTCGGCCCCGGCGCACTGGACCGCATGGGCTTCACCTGGGAGCACATCAAGGAGCTCAATCCCGGCATGATCGTGGCTTCGGTGAAAGGCTTCAGCGACGGCCACCACTACGAAGACTTGAAGGTGTATGAAAACGTGGCCCAGTGCGCCGGCGGCGCCGCCTCCACCACCGGTTTCGATGACGGCCCACCGACCGTGTCCGCCGCCGCCCTGGGCGACAGCAATACCGGCATGCACCTGGCCATCGGCATCCTGACCGCACTGCGCGCGCGTGACACCACCGGTAAAGGCCAGAAGGTGGCGGTGTCGATGCAGGACAGCGTGCTGAACCTGTGCCGCGTGAAAATGCGCGACCAGCAGCGCCTGGACCGGGTCGGCTACCTGGAAGAGTATCCACAATACCCGCACGGGACCTTCTCGGACGTGGTGCCGCGCGGCGGCAATGCCGGCGGCGGTGGCCAGCCGGGCTGGGTGCTCAAATGCAAGGGCTGGGAAACCGACCCCAACGCGTATATCTATTTCACCATCCAGGGACACGCCTGGGCGCCGATCTGCCGCGCCATCGGCAAGGAAGAGTGGATCGAGGATGCGGCCTACATGACGGCCTCGGCGCGCCAGGACAAGATCTTCGACATTTTCGCCGTCATCGAGGACTGGCTGAAGGACAAGACCAAGTTCGAGGCGGTGGATATCCTGCGCAAGTTCGACATTCCGTGCGCGCCGGTGCTGACCATGAAGGAACTGGCCAACGATCCGTCGCTGCGCGCCAGCGGCACCATCGTCGAGGTGGACCACAAGGAACGCGGCAAATACCTGACGGTGGGCAGCCCGATCAAGTTTTCGGACATGCAGGTGGAGATCACCGGTTCGCCGCTGCTGGGCGAGCACACCGACGAGATCCTGGAAGGCATGGGCTATACCCAGCAGCAGATCGCGGCCCTGCACGAGCAGCGCGTGGTGTGATGCCGGTGTAGCGCCAGTGGTGCGCGCTGCCCGGTGGCGGCGCGCATTGCCATTGCCATTGCCATTGCCATTGCAGGAGGATGTATGCAAACCCAAGTCGATTTCGAGCAACTGGTCGCTGCCTTCGGCGACGGCGTGGTGGTCTGCGATGCCGGCGGCAGCATCGTGTTCTGGAACGCCGCGGCGACACGGATCTTCGGGTTCAGCGCTGCCGATGCCCTCGGCCAGTCGCTCGACCTGATCGTGCCGCAACGCCAGCAGCAGCGTCACTGGGACGGCTATCACAAGACCATGGCCACCGGCGAGACGCGCTACGGCAGCGATATCCTGCGGGTGCCGGCGCTGCACAAGGAAGGCAAGCCGCTGTCGATCGCTTTTACGGTCGCCTTGCTGCACGGCGCGGATGGCCAGGTGACGGGCATCGCCGCCGTGGTGCGCGACGATACCGCGCGCTGGAACGAGGAACGCGCGTTGAAAGCCCGGGTGCGCGAGCTGGAAGCGGTGTCGGCGCGCTGATTTGTCGCCGTCCGCTGTACGAGGCACGCCGTGCGCGTGCCGGCTTGCGATCGTATCCGCTATAGTGCTGCCAACAAGATATCACCCGGCAGCCACATGAATAATTACCGCGACAACACCGACGCCGAGTCCAATCTGGGCGATGACGACGCCTTCCTCGAGCACGACTTGAAACTGGCCGCGCGTGGCGCCGAGCTGGTCAAGATGGAGGGGCGCGTCTTCCTGCGCTTTGCGGGCGCGGTGCGCGTCGACGGCCTGCATGTCGAGTACCGGCTGGTGCCGGCGCGCGGCGTGCTGGCTAAGCCCAGCAAATGGCGCAAGATGGACCTGGGGACGCGGCGCGCACTCATCGAAGAGCGCGCCACGCGCGACGCCATGGATGACCTCAACCAGGAGGTCGAGGAATTCGTGCGCGAGGTGGCCGACCAGTGCGAGGACGCCGGTTTCGATCCGATGCTGTTCCTCCACGTGCTGGAAGAGCTGGAGACCTCGGAGCCGGCCGAATACGTGTTCGGGCGCATCCGCCAGCGCCTCGAGCATGCCGCCGAGCGCGAGCAGGAAGAGCGCCACGCGGCGCGCACCAAGGAAAGCATCAACCTGGCCGAGTATCCGGCCTCGTTCGAGACCGCGCGCAAGATGGCGCGCCGTTTCGTCGCCTTCCTCGGCCCGACCAATTCCGGCAAGACCCACAAGGCGATGGAAGCGCTGGCGGCCGCCGAGAGCGGCGTCTACCTGGCGCCGCTGCGCCTGCTGGCGCTGGAAAACTACGAGCGCCTGCAGGGCGTGCTGCGCGAAGATGGCGCGCCGCTCGCCGTCAGCCTGGTCACCGGCGAGGAGCGCCGCCTGGCCGAGAACGCCACCCACGTCGCCAGCACGGTCGAGATGCTGGACACCAAGACCCGGGTCGAGGTGGCGGTGATCGACGAGATCCAGATGCTGGCCGACCGCGACCGCGGCGCCGCCTGGACCGCCGCCGTGTGCGGCGCGCCGGCCTCGACCGTCTACCTGGTCGGGGCGCCGGAAGCGCGGCGCGCGATCGAGGCGCTGGCCGAGCGCCTGGAATGTCCGCTGGAAGTCCACCTGCTCAAGCGCAAAGCGCCGCTGTCGATGGAACCGAGCGCCGTGCGCAAGATCCGCAACCTGCGCCGCGGCGACGCCGTGATCGCCTTTTCGCGCCGCAACGTGCTGATGTGGCGCGACATGATCACCGAGATGGGCCTGTCGGTGGCGACGGTGTACGGCAATCTGTCGCCGGAAGTGCGGCGCGCCCAGGCCGAACGCTTCCGCGAAGGCCAGGCCGACATCGTGGTCGGCACCGACGCCATCGCCATGGGCTTGAACATGCCGATCCAGCGCATCGTGATGACCACCGCCGTCAAGTACAACGGTGTTGAAGAGGAAGAGATCTCGGCGGCGCTGGCCAAGCAGATCGCCGGCCGTGCCGGGCGCTACGGCGTGCACGAGGAGGGCTTCGTTGCCGGCTACGACGACGATACCCACGAGATCATGCGCTCCCTCATGAAAGAAAAGATCCCGCCGGTAAAAGCCAGCGGGTTTGCAGTGGCGCCGTCGATCGAACAACTGCACCGGATTTCGGCGGTGACCGGCGAGACTTCGTTGGTGAAATTGCTCAAGCGCTTTGTCCACAACATCGACGTGCCCGACGGCTTCTTCTATCCGCGCATCACGGAAGAGCAGAACGAGCGCGCCGAATGGCTGGACACGCTCGACCTGAGCGTGGCCGAAAAGTTCACGATGTCGCTGGTGCCGATCTCGACCCGGGTGCCGACGCTGGAAAGTGCCTGGACCCACTGGGCGCAATCGCTGGCGCGCAAGAAGATCTGCAAGCTGCAAGTGCAGGAGCAGGAACTGTTCTGGAAAAACCTGCAGGAAGTCGAAGACACTTGCCGCATGTATTCGGCCTATGCCTGGCTGGGCTACCGCATGCCGGATTACTTCCCCAGCATCGAGCTGGCCCAGCAATTGGCGCGCGAGGCGTCCGAGCGCGTCGATTCCCTGCTGCAGCAGCAGAATGCAGCGGCACGCAAGCGGCAGTCGAAGAAGGAGAAGGGGCGCTGGTAGGTGCTTGTTTTCTTGGCGTTGCCAGGCTAGGGTGTATCTGACTGTGTAACAGCAGGGGGCATATTTGCCCCGTAATATCAACTACCTCGTTCCGGCGAAGGCCGGCACCCAAGTTTGCGTGCGTTGCTGCTCGACAAACTTGGGCTCCTGCCAAGGGGGCCGCCAAGGCCAGGAGCGACGGTCTCTCTGTTAACAAAATAGGGTAGTCAGATAGGCTCTAGGGCGCCCGGCTAGGGCAGGCAGCGCGACGCGATCCCGGTGCCGCCGAGGCCGGCCACGGGAATGTCCGAGGGCGGATAACCATTGCCCAGCACCATGGTCTGGCCGCCCTCATAACGCAGCGGCAATTCATCGCCGGCATAGTCGGGCAAGCCGCGCGGCAGGTAGACCGCGAAGCGGTAATCCAGGTCGCCATAGAAGCCATGCCGGAATACCTGGCTCGAGGGGCCTTCCTGGATTTCCATGGCGATGGCCTGGCCGATGGCCGGGGTGTCGACGCGTGTGTTGAGATCGCTCGTATCGTCGAGGCGCAGGGTGTAGGGGCGCAGCGGGCCGAAGCGTTGTTTGCCGAAGGGCACACGGAAGCGGTCGACGTCGAAGTAGAAGCTGGGCACCCTGGCGCCGCTGGCGTCCACGCTGCACAGCACGAACACGGCCCAGAAACCCTGCGATTCCAGCGGCAGCACGGTGTACACCGGACTGGCGCGCTGCGCCAGCAGGAGCGGGCTGGAAAAATCGATCCGGTGGACATTGGCGACATGCTGGTAATGCAGCACCACCGTGTGACGCAGACCGGTATCGACGCTGGCGCAGCCCGCCGCCAGCAGGCAGGCAAGTACCGGGGCATACGTGATCAGCTTGCGCATGGGGTCTCCTTTACCGCGCCAGTGGGATCAGCGGCAGCGGGCGCGTCAAGCTTGGAGCAAGGGAGCCGGGCGGCGTTTGCGCGAGGTCAGGCGTGCGTGCGCAGCGATTTTTCCAGCAGCGCATGCAGCGCGTCGAAATCGGGCTCGCCCAGGTAGCGTTTGAGGATCTTGCCATCCTTGCCGATGACAAAGGTGGTCGGCGTCATGGCGACGTCGCCGAACTGCCTGGCCAGGTCGCCGCCAGAATCGAGCGCGACCTTGAACGGCAGCTTGCGGGTGGCGGCGTAGTTCAGCACATAGTCCGGGCGGTCGTAGCTCATCGCCACGGCGACGAATTCCAGGCCCTGGCCCTTGAACTTGTTGTAGGTGTCGACCATCTGCGGCATTTCCTTCACGCAGGTGGCGCAGGAGGTGGCCCAGAAGTTGACCATCACGACCTTGCCGCGCAAGTCCTGTGGGCTGATCTTCTGGCCATCGATGCCGATGAAGGTGACTTGCGGTGCTTGCTGCTGGCTGAAGACGGTCGTGTAGGCACCGGCGGCAAGCGCCAGCACGACGGCGCCGATGGCGGCGAATTTGATCCAGGGCCGGTTGGCAGGAGCAGAAGCAGGAGCAGTCATGGCGGTGGTGGAAGGCTCGATAGGTGACAAACCATTATAGGCGCGTCACCCGATCCTTGCCGAGTGCCGGTTAGGGCCTTATTGCGCCTGCGCCTGGGCTTGCTGCGGCTGCATCGAGCGCAGGTCTTCTTCGCTGATGTACTCGAAGATCTTGACGACCCGCATCACGCCGGACACGCCTTTTGCCACGTCGGCTGCGATATTGCCTTCGCGCTGGGTCACCAGGCCCATCAAGTAAACGGTACCGCGTTCGGTCACGACCTTGAAGGAATTGGCCGAGACGGTTTTCTTGTCGGCCAGGCTGAGTTTCACCTTGCTGGTGATCAGGGCATCGCTCGAGCGCGAGGTGTAGCTCGACAGGCCGGCGACTTCCAGCTCGTTGGTGACCGATTCGATGTTGGAAATGCTGCGCACTTCGTTCTCGACCGCGCGCTTCATCGCTTCGTCGCGCACTTCGCCGGTCAGCAGCACCTTGCGGTTGTAGCTGTTGATGTTGACGTGGCCGGCATCGCCGACGATGTTGCCCATGCGGGTCTCGGCCTTCACGGCGATCGACTTGTCCTCGGTCTGCGCGCCCAGCGTGCGGCGGTCGGCGGTGGCCATGGCGCCGCTGACGGCCGCACCGGCCACGACCGCGATACAGCCTTGCAGCGAGGACAGCAGGGCCACGCACAGCACGGCTTTGGAAAGCGGACGCAGCAGGGCGCCTGGTTTAACTTGCATCTTCTTCTCCGAACAGGGCGACATCGATGCCGTCGCAGATACTGTGAATCGCCACCAGGTGGACTTCCTGGATGCGCGCGGTGCGCGTGTGCTGCACGTTGATGTGGACGTCGGCCTCGCTCAGCAGCTGGCCCAGCTTGCCGCCATCCTTGCCGGTCAGGGCGACCACGCGCATTTCGCGTTCCAGCGCCGCTTCGGCCGCCGCCAGCACGTTGCCGGAATTGCCCGAGGTCGAGATCGCCAGCAGAATGTCGCCGGCCTGGCCCAGAGCCTGCACCTGCTTGCTGAAGATTTCGTTGAAGCTGTAGTCGTTGCCGACCGCGGTGATGATCGAGGTATCCGTGCTCAGCGCGATCGCCGGTAGCGGGAAACGCTCGCGTTCGAAGCGCCCGACCAGTTCGGCGGCGAAGTGCTGGGCATCGCCGGCCGAGCCGCCGTTGCCGCAGGTAAGGATCTTGTTGCCATTCGAAAGCGCATTGAACATCAGTTCGATGGCGTTGGCGATGGGCTGTGCCAGCACGGCGCCCGACCTCAATTTGAGTTCGGCGCTTTCCTGGAAGTGGGCGAGGATGCGTTGAGTATTCATGGTCGAAGATTATAGTGCAGTGGCAAGGGTGGACAATCAAGTGCTGCAAAAAATGCTTACACTTGAAAAGCTGTCAAGCCTGTCAACAAGGGGCGGAGACGGCACAGATAGCGAACGTTCATCCCGCGCCGTCGATGGCATTCCTGAGCCATTCGATGCGGCCGCCGTCGATGGCGACCACGTCGATGCGGCAGGGTGGCATGCGCTGGCAGCGCTGCAGATAGACCTGGGCGGCGCGCACGATGCGGCGGATCTTGGCCGGGCCGATGCTGGCCGCGGCGGTGACCTGGGCACCCGCTGCGCGCTGGCGCACCTCGACGAACACGAGGGTGGCGCCATCGCGCATGATCAAATCGATCTCGCCCAGCTTACATCGGAAATTTGCTTCGACCAGCACCAAACCGTGACGCTGAAGATACAGCTGCGCCGTATTTTCCCACTGCCGCCCCTGTTCTTGCTTGTGCGAGAGGCGGGTCGGCCACATGGTCAGGGTTCCGTGTTCACCGGCGTGAAGTTGCCGTCGCGATAGACGGCGGCCGCCTCGCGCCGGCGCAGGGCGACGCTGCCGCCACCACCGAGCGACAGCTTGCCGGTGACGCCATCGATACTGAACGGCGCGCCCGGCTGGGTGGCCAGCGCGCGCGCTGTGAGGAAGGCGTCGATGCCGAGGGCGTACAGGCGCTGCATGTAGAGCGGCGTCCCGGGGTCGGCCGGGCGCGGGTAGACCATCACGGACGGGTGGTCTGGCAGCACCAGCCAGGGCAGGTCGACCACGCGGATGCCATCCAGTTCAGTGGCGCCCAGGCCCGGCGTGCGGCCGGGATTGATCGAGGCGCCGCCATACACCGGGATGCTGGCGCCGGCGAAGCTGCGCACCTGGCGCAGTTCGGCCAGGTCGACGGCGGCGAACAGTAAATCGGGCGGATCGACTTCCAGGCGCGTCTTGAGGTCTTGCAGCAGTGCCGGATCGATGCGGCCCTCGGTTGAGGGCAGGGCGAAGCGCTGGCCGGTATGACCGAGCTCGCCCCAGCGCGCTTCGAAGGCGCCGGCCGCGCGCTGCGCCCAGGCCGGGTTGCCGGTCAAGATCAGCACCCGCCCGCGCGGATGTTCGCGCGCCGCCCATTCCGCGGCCTGGCGCGCCTCCTCCTCGATGGAGAGTCCGGCCGACCACATGCCGGGCGGCAGGGGGCCGCGTGCTTCCGGGTGGTTCAGGGCCACGGTCGAGCGTGGCGCGGCGCCGCCCGCCGCCAGGGCGTTGACGGCGGGGCGGTCCAGCGGCCCCACCACCACGTCGTGCGAAGCGGCGGCGGCGGCATAGGTGGAGAGGGTGGCGCCGACCTCGTCGCCGGTGGGGACCAGGTCGATCTGCAGGCCGGCGCCATCGCGCTCGGCAGCCGCCATGAAGCCGGCGCGCACCGCTTCGGCGGCGCTGGCCAGGGTGGCTGAATTGGTGGGCAGGAGCAGGGCGATGCGCTTGCTTCCGAGGCCGGGGGCGGCGCCGGCGGCGGCATTGGCAGCAGAAGGGGCTTCCTGGCCGGGCAGGGCGATCGGGGCGGTGCGGATCGCGTCGGCGGCATCGACGGCGGGGGCCGAGACCTCGGGCGCGGGCGCGTAAAGAGGGGCGACCGGGGGCGCAACCGGCGGTGTCACCGGGCCGGCACGTCCGTGCAGGCTTGTGTTTGCGTTGCCGGACGCGCACAATTCCTCCGGCTCGAGGCAGACCGTCGTACAGCCCGACACGAATACGCAAGCCAGCAGGCAAAGGCAGAGCGCGCGCGCCACGTCGAAGTGGCCGTGGCGGCGCCAGGCCTTGAGACTTTTTATCAGCATTCCATCCCCAAATGACAGAAACCCAGTCCAGTCCATCCACCCAGATTGCCCAGTTGCCCATCATGGGCGAGGCGGCCCAGCAGTCCTATCCTACCGCAACGCTGTACGTCGTGGCCACACCCATCGGCAACGTCACCGACATCACCCTGCGCGCGCTGCAGGTGCTGCTGCTGGCCGACGTGGTGGCCTGCGAGGACACGCGCAAGACCGGCGCCCTGCTCACCCGCTTCGGCCTGCACAAGCCCATGCTCGCGGCGCACCAGCACAACGAACGCGAGGTGGCCGAGAAGCTGGTGCAGCGCCTGCGCGCCGGCGAACGCGTGGCCCTGGTGTCGGACGCCGGCACGCCGGGCGTGTCCGATCCGGGCGCGCGCATCGTCGACGCCGTGCGCGCCGCCGGCCTGAACGTGGTGCCGGTGCCGGGCGCCTCGGCGGCGGTCACGGCGCTGTCGGCCAGCGGCCTGGTGAACGACCGCTTCCATTTTGTCGGCTTCCTGCCGGCCAAGGCCAGGCAGCGCGAATCGGAACTGAGCACGCTCAAGTCGATGGCGGCGACGCTCGTGATCTATGAGGCACCGCATCGCATTGTCGACTGTGTCGAGGCATTGGCGGCGGTGCTGGAGCCAACGCGCCAGGTGGTGTTTGCGCGCGAGCTGTCGAAACTGTTCGAGGAGATCCACCGCTGCCAGGTGGGTGAGGCGCTGGCCTGGGTCAAGGCCGACGCCAACCGCGAGCGTGGCGAGTTCGTGGTGCTGGTCGAGGGCGCGACCCTGGAGACCGATGCCGAAGATGCCGAGGCCGAGCGCATCCTGCACATTCTGTTGAGCGAATGCTCGGTGAAGCAGGCCGCCAGCCTGGCGGCGCAGATCACCGGACGCAAGAAGAATGCGCTGTACGAGCGCGCGCTGCAGATCAAGGGCGAGGCTTGAACACCCTGTGAACGCCGTGACTGCTCACCACTTGCAGCCGCTGTCCTTCTTTTCCAGCATCAGGTAGATCGGCGCCAGCAAGCCGCCCGGGATGCCATCCTTGCAGTTGGCGCGTTTGGCGGCGCCGATGCCGCGCGCCAGCCGGCTTTCGGTTTCCAGCGGTTTCGGCGGCAGGCGCTCCAGCGCGGTGCCGACCTTGGCCGGATCGGGTTCGTTGGCCAGCTTGCGCGCCATGCCGCGCGCGGCGTTCATGTCGAAGCTGGGCGCTGCTGCCGGTGCGCTCGATGGTGCCGCATCCTGCTGCGGCGGAACGTCCGGCGGCGGTGCGACCACTTGGGTTTCCTCGCCGGGCTCGCGCGTCTGCGCCGGCACCGCGATGACCGGACGCGCTCGTTTAGCCGGCGCGGGCTTGGCCGGTGGCCTTGTTTGCGGACTTTCTTGCGGCACGGCTTGCGGTGCAGGTGGCGCCGGCAGCGCAATGGGTCGCAGGCGCACGGTCAGCGATTCGGGCGGCGCAGCCGGTGGGGCGGGCTGCGGCTGGCGATAGATCGACAATACCAGCGCATGCAGCGCCAACGAGACGGCGACGCCGGCCGCCACCCGCTTCAGCTGGCGTGCGTCGGGAACGAAGGCGCTGCCTGAAAAATGATCGATGGTCGCATGCATGGGTTGACTCCAATGGGTTCCCGATATGGCAAGGCTACGATTTGCAGGCACTGCCCTTGACCGCAAGCTCAGCAACCGGTATTATCTGTGTCTTCGGAGTGTAGCGCAGCCCGGTAGCGCACCTGGTTTGGGACCAGGGGGTCCAAGGTTCGAATCCTTGTACTCCGACCAGTATTTCAAGAAGGCCGACGAGAAATCGTCGGCCTTTTTCGTTTTTGTACCGCCATATAGCTGCAGTGTTCAAGCGTCCGTCGTGGGCACGGGGTGCCTACGCCGGCCGCGCCCACCCTACGATCCTGTAGACCATCTATCCCGCGCGTTTTGCCAGCAGCGCATTCCCTACCCGGCTCGCGCCCTTGCGTCCGAGCTGCTGCGAAATGAAGGCGCCCGCATCCACCACCTGGCCGAGGTCGATCCCGGTGGCGATCCCGAGGCCGTCCAGCATGTAGATCACATCCTCGGTCGCCACGTTGCCGGTGGCGCCCTTGGCATAGGGGCAGCCGCCCAGGCCCGCCACCGACGAGTGGAAGATCGCCACGCCGATTTCCAGGCTGGCGTAGATGTTGGCCAGCGCCTGGCCATAGGTGTCGTGGAAGTGGCCGGAGATGCGCGCCAGCGCAAAGGCGCGCGCCGCGGTGTCCATCACGGCCTGGGTCTTGCGCGGGGTGGAGACGCCGATGGTATCGGCGATGTCGATCTCGTCGCAGCCGAGGTCGCGCATGCGGCCGACCACGTCGGCCACTGCCTCCAGCGGCACCTCGCCCTGGTAGGGGCAGCCGAAGGCGCAGCTGATGCTGCCGCGCAGGCGCAGGCCGTGTTCCCTGGCGGCGCGCGCCACCGCCTCGAAGCGCGCGATCGATTCCGCGATCGAGCAATTGATGTTCTTCTGCGAAAAGGCTTCCGAAGCCGAGCCGAAGATCACCACCTCGTCGGCCTTGGCCGCCAGCGCCGCCTCGAAACCCTGCATGTTCGGCGTCAGCGCCGAGTAGATCGTGTCCGGGCGACGTGCGATGCCGGCCATTACCTCGGCGCTGGTCGCCATCTGCGACACCCATTTCGGCGACACGAAGGAGGCCGCCTCGATGTTGGCGAAGCCGGCCCGCGACAGGCGGTCGACCAGTTCGATCTTCACCGCCGCCGCGACGGCTTCCGGTTCGTTCTGCAGGCCGTCGCGCGGGCCGACTTCGACGATTTTGACGTGTTGTGGCAGGTGCGCATTCATTCAGTATCCTAGTGTGAGGTCGACCACGTCGGCCACGGTGTCGCCGCTTTCCAGCAGCTTGATCTTGGCCGCGATCTGGCGCACGGCTTCCTCGCGCAGCGTGAGCGCGGAAATATGCGGCGTGATGGTGATGCGCGGCTCGCTCCAGAACGGATGCGGCGCCGGCAGCGGTTCGTTGCGGAACACGTCCAGCGTGGCGCCGGCGATGTGGCCGGCACGGATCAGGGCCAGCAGGTCCGGTTCCGCCACCTGGGCGCCGCGCGCCACGTTGATCAGGTAGGCGCCCTCGGGCAGGCGCGACAGGCGCGCGCGGTCGAGCAGGTTGGTGGTCTGCGGCGTCAGCGGCAGCATGCACACCAGTACCCGCGTCGCCGCCAGGAAGCCATCCAGCTGCGCCATGCCGGCATGGCAGGCGATGCCCGGCAAGTCCTTCGGCGTGCGGCTCCAGCCGCGCACCGGAAAGCCGAGCTGGCGCAGGGTGCGCGCCACCGGCACGCCGAGTTTGCCCAGTCCCAGCACGCCGACCGTGAAGTCCTTCTTGTCGCGCGGCGGCAGCGGCCGCCACACGCCTTCGCGCGCCTGCTGTTCGTACTCGTCGAAACGGCGGAAGTAGCGCAGCACCGCGTGCGCCGCGTAATCCGCCATCTGCTCGGCCATGCCGGCGTCGCCCAGGCGGACGATGGGCACCGGCGGCAGCGCATCGCCGAATTTCAGGATGGCGTCGGCGCCGGCGCCCATCAGGAAAATCGCCTTCAGCCGCCCCCGCGCCTGGGCCAGTCCCGCCAGCAGGGCGGGGGTGGGCGCCCACAGCAGCGCGTAATCGCAAGGCGCCACCGGTTCGCCTTCCTGCCAGGCGATCGTCTCGGCATGCGGCAGCGCGCTGTCCAGGTCGCGCGTCCATGGCTCGATGACTCCGTCACCGCGGTACAGCAAGATGCGCATGCATGTCTCCCTGTTATTGTCTTTTTATGCCGCGGCCTTGAAGGCCAGCAGCGGTGCGCCATCGGCCACCTGGTCGCCGACCTGGTACAGGACTTCCTCGACCAGGCCATCGCTCGGCGCCGAGATCGTGTGCTCCATCTTCATTGCTTCCATGATCACCAGCGGCTCGCCCTTTTTCACCTGCTGGCCGCCGCTGGCGATCACCGCCACCACCTTGCCCGGCATCGGCGCGGTCAGGCGTCCGCCGGCGGCTTCGTGCTCGCCGGCGTGGGCCAGCGGATCGGCCCAAGTCAGGACGTGGTGCAGGCCGCCGCTGAACACGTGCAGCAGCTCGCCCTCGCGCCGCACCGTGCCCTGGACTGCGTTGCCGTCCAGGCGCAGGGTGTATTCGCCGTCATCGCGTCCGCCATTGTGGCCCGCATGATGACCCACCAGCGCCAGCGCATGCTTGTGACCATCGAGCTCGATGGTCCAGCCCTTCGGATGATAGGTCACGCCCAGCGCGTAGGCCTTGCGCTCCTGCGCGGCGGTGTACTCGTCGCTGAACGCCAGCTGCCGGCGGTAGCTGCCGTTCATGCGCCAGCCGTGGGGATTGGTCCACGGGTCGGCGCCATGGCCGCGCTGGACTTGCGCACCTTCGTCCGCCAGTAGGGCCGCCGCGGCCAGTGCCAGCGCGCCAACTGGTGCCGCTGCCGCCGGCGGGAACAGGCTGGCGCCATTGCGTTCGATCAGGCCGGTGTCCAGGTCGGCGCTGGCGAAAGCCTGGCCCTCGACCAGGCGTTTCAGGAAGGCGATGTTGGTGGCCAGGCCGACGATGTGGAATTCGGCCAGCGCCTGCGCCATGCGCGCCAGCGCCTGCGCGCGGTCCGCGCCCCAGACGATCAGCTTGGCGATCATCGGATCGTAGAACGGCGAGATGGCATCGCCTTCGCGCACGCCGGAATCGATGCGCACGGCGGCCGGCTCGGCGCCCGGCGCCTGTGTTCCGCCCAGCGCGAAGGCCACGTGCGCCGGTGTGTGCATCAGCTGGAGTGTCCCGATCGACGGCAGGAAGCCCTTCTCCGGATTCTCGGCATACACGCGCGCCTCGATCGCGTGGCCGTGGATCGCCAGTTCGTGCTGCTGCCGGGGCAGCGGCTGGCCGGCCGCCACGCGCAGCTGCCATTCGACCAGGTCGGTGCCGGTGATCATTTCGGTCACCGGATGCTCCACCTGCAGGCGGGTGTTCATCTCCATGAAGTAGAAGGAACCGTCCTGGTTGGCGATGAATTCCACCGTACCGGCGCCGACGTAGCCGACCGCGCGCGCGGCCGCCACCGCCGCCTCGCCCATCGCCGCCCGGCGTTCCGGCGGCATGCCGGGCGCCGGCGCTTCTTCCAGCACCTTCTGGTGGCGCCGCTGCACCGAGCAGTCGCGCTCGTGCAGGTAGACGCAATTGCCGAGCGTGTCGGCGAACACCTGGATCTCGATGTGGCGCGGGCGCTGCAGGTATTTCTCGGCCAGCACCTTGTCGTCGCCGAAGGAGGAAATCGCTTCGCGCTTGCAGGACGCCAGCGCCGCCTGGAAGTCCTCCGCCCGTTCCACCACGCGCATGCCCTTGCCGCCGCCGCCGGCGCTGGCCTTCAGCAGCACCGGATAGCCGATGCGGTTGGCTTGCACCTGCAGCAGTTCCGGATCCTGGTCGTCGCCGTGGTAGCCCGGCACCAGTGGCACGCCGGCCTTTTCCATCAGCTGCTTGGCGGCCGACTTCGAGCCCATCGCCCGCATCGACGAACCCGGCGGCCCGATGAACACCAGTCCCGCCGCCGCGCAGGCGTCGGCGAAATCGGCGTTCTCGGACAGGAAGCCATAGCCCGGATGGATCGCCTGGGCACCGGTCTGGCGGGCCACCTCGATGATCCTGTCGCCGCGCAGATAGCTGTCCTTGGCGGCCGCAGGGCCGATCAGCACGGCCTCGTCGCACACCGCGACGTGCTTGGCGCCGGCGTCGGCTTCCGAGTAGACGGCAACGGTACGGATGCCCATGCGGCGCGCGGTGGCCGCGACCCGGCAGGCGATTTCGCCACGGTTGGCGATCAGGATCTTGGTGAACATGTGGTGTCTCGTTTATTTATAGTCAGTGTTACGTCGCCCCTGCGCAGGCAGGGCCCAAGTTCGTGGCTCAGCCTGCAACTTGGGCCCCCGCCTTCGCGGGGGCGACGGTTTTACGTGCGCGGGCTTTTTCTTTTGTGGCCTTTAACGCACGCGCTTTCTTCAGCAACCGCAACGTTCCTTCGGCGCCGACTCCAGCGTCGCCGAACGCGTTTTGAGTCCCAGCTTTTCCAGCAGCGCACGATCGTCATCCGCCTCCGGGTTATCGGTGGTCAGCAGCTTGTCGCCATAGAAGATCGAATTGGCGCCGGCCATGAAGCACATCGCCTGCACCGCTTCGCCCAGCTGGCGGCGGCCGGCCGACAGGCGCACGCGCGCCTTCGGCATGGTGATGCGCGCCACCGCGATGGTGCGCACGAATTCGATCGGGTCGAGCGGCGGCAGGCCGTGCAGCGGCGTGCCTTCCACCTGCACCAGGTGGTTCACCGGCACCGATTCCGGATACGGGTTCATGTTGGCCAGCTGGGCGATCAGGCCGGCGCGCTGGGCGCGGGTTTCGCCCATGCCGACGATGCCGCCGCAGCAGACTTTCAGGCCGGCGTCGCGCACGCGGCCCAGGGTGTCCAGGCGGTCGTGGTATTCACGGGTCGAGATCACGTCGCCGTAGAAATCGGGCGCGGTGTCGATGTTGTGGTTGTAGTAATCGAGGCCGGCATCCTTCAGTTGCTGGGCCTGGCCTTCCTCGAGCATGCCCAGGGTGGCGCAGGTTTCCATGCCGAGCGCCTTCACGCCGCGCACCATCGCTTCCACTTTCTCCATGTCGCGCTCCTTCGGGCTGCGCCAGGCGGCGCCCATGCAGAAGCGGGTCGCACCCTTGGCCTTGGCTTCGCGCGCGGCGTTCAGCACCACGTCCAGCTCGAGGATCTTCTTGGCTTCGACGCCGGTGTCGTAGCGCGCCGCCTGCGGGCAGTAGCCGCAGTCTTCCTCGCAGCCGCCGGTCTTGATGGAGAGCAGGGTGGCCAGTTCGACGTCGCCGTCGGGGAAGTTGGCGCGCTGTGCCTGCTGGGCGCGGAACATCAGTTCCGGCAGCGGCAGCTCGAACAGGGCCTGCACGTCGGCCAGCGGCCAGGTGGCGTCGCGCGGCAGGGTGACCGGGGCGACGGGTGGGTGGAGGTTGACGACTTGTGACATGGTGTTCCTTGTTTTGGATGCAAATATTAGCTATTGGCGCGCGTGGCCGGCCATCCCGGCAGGCCCGCGAGCTCGATGAAGGCGGCGGCTTCGGCCGCCGATGGCGTCTCCAGGCGCGGCACGCGGCCCAGCAGCGGCGCCGGCATGCGTTGTTCCAGCGCGCTGATGTTCTCGTCGACGAAGCGCATGTCCGGGTCGACCAGGTTGGCGACCCAGCCGGCCAGCACCAGGCCGCGCGCGACGATGGCCTCGGCGGTGAGCAGCGCATGGCTGATGCAGCCCAGGCGCATGCCGACCACCAGCACCACCGGCAAGCCGAGTTGCACCGCCAGGCCGGCGCTGTCGAAATCGTCGGAGAAGGGCACGCAGAAGCCGCCCACGCCTTCGACCACGGTCGCGTCGGACGCACCCAGGATCTCGGCATAGGCGGCGATGATGGGCACCGGTTCGATGGTCACGCCTTCCAGCGCCGCCGCGATGTGCGGGGCGCAGGGTTCGCGCAGCATGAAGGGCGTGGTGATGTGCTGCGGCAGGTTGACGTTGCCGGCGGCGCGCAGCATGGCCGCATCGTCGTTGTGGAGCGCGCCGTCGCGTTCCTCGGCACCGGCGGCGATCGGCTTCATGCCGCAGGCGCGCACGCCTTGCTGCACCAGCTTGTGCAGGATGGCGCTCGACACCAGGGTCTTGCCGATCTCGGTGTCGGTGCCGGTGACGAAGCAGGCGAAGCGGGTCGGCACGCCTTCCGCCGCCAGCGCGGCCGGGATGGCGGCGACGGCGGGTGCAGTGTCCACCGCCGGCTCGGCCAGGCCGACTTCCTGCGCCGGCGCACCGCCGGTTTGTTCGGGGTCGTTGAGTGACATGCTCACGTCCTTTCTTGTTCCAGGTCATTGAGCGCAGCGGCAAGCTGCGCGACATCGTCTTGTGTGTGTGCGGCCGACAGCGTCACGCGCAGGCGCGCGCTGCCGGGCGCCACGGTGGGCGGGCGGATCGCCGGTACCCACAGGCCCTGTGCGTGCAGGCGCGCCGACGCGGCCAGGGCTTCGTCGTTGGCGCCGATGACGATCGGCTGGATCGCGGTGTGCGAGGGCGGTCGCTGCCAGCGTGTCAGACGCAGTTCGTCGCTCAATTGAGCAATCAAGGTAATCAAATGATCACGCCGCGCGCGGCCTTCGTCACTGTCGATGATCGCCAGGCTGGCCAGCAGCGCATGCGCCAGCGCCGGCGGCGCCGCCGTCGTGTAGATGTAAGGGCGGGCACGCTGCACCAGCAGCTCGATCACGGACGCATGCGCCGCCACGAAGGCACCGCCCACGCCGGCCGCCTTGCCCAGGGTGCCGACGTACACCAGGTTGGGCGAGCGCAGGTTGAAATGCTCGAGTGCACCGCGGCCATGCTCACCCAGCACGCCGAAGCCGTGGGCATCGTCGACCACCAGCCAGGCGCCGTGGCGCTCGCACAGGGCGAGGAGTTGCGGCAGCGGCGCGAGATCGCCATCCATGCTGAACACGCTGTCGGTGACAACGATTTTCGTCGAGGCCCGACTGGCGGCGAGTTGCGCATCCAGGGCTGCCACGTCGCCATGCGGGTACACCGTCACGCCGGCCTTGGCCAGGCGCGCGCCGTCGATCAGGGAGGCGTGGTTCAGCGCTTCCGAAAAGATCATGGCGTCGGCGTCGGCACCCAGCGCGCCGAGGGTGGCCAGGTTGGCCATGTAGCCGGTGCAGAAGTACAGCGCTTTCGCTTCCACCAAATGCGGCGCTTCCATCTCGGCCAGGCGTTCTTCCAGCAGCGCATGGGCGCGGCTGTGGCCGGACACCAAATGCGAGGCGCCGCTGCCGGCGCCATACAAGCCGGCGCCTTCGCGCAGTGCCGCCACCACCGCCGGGTGCGCGGCCAAGCCCAGGTAATCGTTGCTGCAAAAGGCCAGCATGGGGCGGCCGTCGACGGTCTGGCGCGGCGCGCAAGGCGTGTCGGCGGTGCGCCGGCGCCGCGTCAGGCTGTGCGCTTCCAGCGCGTCCAGCTTTGCCTGCACCTGTGCGATCAAGTCCATGGTCATTCCGCGATCACCGATTCGAAGACCTTGCGCGTGCGTGCCGCCAGGCCGACGATCTCTTCGTCATTCAATACATAAGGCGGCATCAGGTAGACGGTGCGGCCGATCGGGCGCAGCAGCAGTTCATTCTCGACCGCGCTGGTGAAGAAGCGGCGCGCGAAGGTGGCGGCGCGCGCGCTGTCCGGCTCGACCGCGTCGAAGGCCAGGATCATGCCGCGCTGGCGGAAGTTGGTGACGCGCTCGTGTTCCATCAGGGGCGCCATCTCCAGCATCAAACGGGTGGCGGTATCGCGGTTCCTGGCGATCACGTCGTCGTCGCGGAAGATCTGCAGCGTCGCCAGCGCGGCGCGGCAAGCCAATGCATTGCCGGTGTAGGAGTGCGAGTGCAGGAAGCCGCGCGTGATGTCTTCGCTGTAGAAGGCTTCGTAGATCTTGTCGGTGCTGAGCACCAGCGACAGCGGCAAATAGCCGCCGCTGATGCCTTTCGACAGGCACATGAAGTCGGGCCAGATCGCCGCCTGTTCGCAGGCGAAGAAGGTGCCGGTGCGCCCGCAGCCGACCGCGATCTCGTCGGCGATCAGGTGCACGTGGTAGCGGTCGCACAGCTCGCGCAGGCGCTGCAGGTACAAGGGATCGTGCATTGCCATGCCGGTGGCGCACTGCACCAGCGGCTCGACGATGATGGCGGCGATGCTGTCCGCGCTCTCCGCGAACAGTGTTTCCACGTCCTGGATCGCGCGCAGCGCCACGTCCTGGGCCGACTCGCCGTCCACGGCATTGCGCGCATCCGGCGAGGCGACGGTGCGCGCCGCGCGCAGCAGCGGGCCGTAGGCATCCTTGAACAGGGCGACGTCGGTCACGGCCAGCGCGCCGATGGTCTCGCCGTGGTAGGACCCCTGCAGGCAGACGAATTCCTGCTTCCTGGCGTAGCCGGCGTTGCGCCAGTAATGGAAACTCATCTTGAGCGCGATCTCGACCGCCGAGGCGCCGTCCGATGCATAAAAGGCGTGGCCCAGTGCGTGGCCGGTCAGCGCCGCCAGCTGCTCCGACAGTTCCACTACCGGCTCATGGGTGAAGCCGGCCAGCATCGCATGTTCCAGCGTGTCCAGCTGCGCCTTCAGCGCCGCGTTGATGCGCGGGTTGGCGTGGCCGAACAGATTGACCCACCAGGAGCTGATGCCGTCCAGGTAGCGCCGGCCTTCATGGTCGTACAGCCACGGGCCTTCGCCGCGGCTGACCGCGATCAGCGGCACCTCTTCGTGGTGCTGCATTTGCGTGCATGGATGCCAGACGCTGCGCAGGCTGCGGGCGATCCAGTCGGAAGAGGTGTTCTGGCTCAAGAGTATTCCTAACTAACTAAACAATATAAATCGATATGTAGGGTGGGCACCCCGTGCCCACGCGTGACGCTTGCGTGATGCCGGCATTCGCGTGGGCACGGGGTGCCCACCCTACGTCTACGTCAGCCAAGCAGGCTTGCGCTTCTCCAGGAAGGAAGCGACACCTTCGCGTCCTTCCGCCGAAGCGCGGATCACGGCGATGCGCTCGGCGGTATCGGCCAGCAGCACGTCGTCGATCGGCACGCCGGCGATGTCGCGCACCAGCTTCTTGGCTTCGCGCACCGCGTTCGGGCTATTGGCCGCCAGCGCCGCGACGATGTTGCCGACGCTCGCATCCAGCTGCTCCGCCGGCACCACCTCGTGCGCCAGCCCCAGGCGCCGTGCTGCCTGCGCATCGAAGCGTTCGGCGGTAAGGAAGTAGCGGCGCGCCGCCTGCTCGCCCATCGCCTTGATCACATACGGCGAGATCGTGGCCGGGATCAGGCCCAGCTTCACTTCGGACAGGCAGAAATGCACGCCTTCCGCAGCCACCACGATGTCGCAGGCCGCCACCAGGCCCATGCCACCGGCGTAGCAGTCGCCCTGCACCTTGGCCACCACCGGCTTCGGGCTGAAGTAGATGGTGCGCAGCATGTCGGCCAGGCGCAGGGCATCGGCCTCGTTTTCGGCGGGCGTGTAGCCGGCCATCTTCTTCATCCAGTTCAGGTCGGCGCCGGCGCAGAATGCCGGGCCGTTCGCCGCCAATACGATCGCGCGCACGTCGCCGTCCTGGCTCACTTCGTCGAAAGCCATGGTCAGGTCGGCGATGGCGTCTTCATTGAAGGCGTTGCGCACGTCCGGACGGTTGAGCGTGATGGTCGCGACCTTGCCGGCGACGCTGATCTCGAGGGTGTCATAGGTGTCCATGGCTGTTCTCCTTACATCCTGAATACGCCGAACTTGGTGTCTTCGATCGGGGCGTTGAGCGCGGCCGACAAGCCCAGGCCCAGCACCATGCGTGTATCGGCCGGATCGATCACGCCGTCGTCCCACAGGCGCGCGCTGGCGTAATACGGGTGGCCCTGGTGCTCGTACTGGTCCTTGATCGGCTGCTTGAAGGCCGCTTCCTCGTCCGCCGACCACTGGCCGCCCTTGCCCTCGATGCCGTCGCGCTTGACGGTGGCCAGCACCGAGGCCGCCTGGTCGCCGCCCATCACCGAAATGCGCGCGTTCGGCCACATCCACAGAAAGCGCGGCGAGAAGGCGCGCCCGCACATGCCGTAGTTGCCGGCGCCGAAAGAGCCGCCGATGATCACGGTGAACTTGGGCACGGCGGCGGTCGCCACCGCGGTCACCATCTTGGCGCCGTTGCGCGCGATGCCCTCGTTTTCGTACTTGCGGCCGACCATGAAGCCGGTGATGTTCTGCAGGAAGACCAGCGGAATCTTGCGCTGGCAGCACAGCTCGATGAAGTGCGTGCCCTTCAGCGCCGATTCCGAGAACAGGATGCCGTTGTTGGCGATGATCCCGACCTGCATGCCGAAGATGTGGGCGAAGCCGCACACCAGGGTGGTGCCGTAGCGCGCCTTGAATTCGTCGAAGGCGCTGGCGTCGACGATGCGGGCGATGACTTCGCGCACGTCGAAGGGTTTGCGCGTATCGACCGGAATCACCCCGTACAGTTCTTCCGCCTCGTACTTCGGCTCCTGGGCTTCGCGCAGCAAGCCCTGCACCGGTTTCACCCGATTCAGGTTGGAGACGATGGTGCGTGCCAGCGACAGCGCATGCAGGTCGTCCTGGGCCAGGTGGTCGACCACGCCGGACAGGCGGGTGTGCACGTCGCCGCCGCCCAGGTCTTCGGCCGTCACGACTTCGCCGGTGGCCGCCTTCACCAGCGGCGGGCCGCCGAGGAAGATGGTGCCCTGCTCCTTGACGATGATCGATTCGTCGCTCATCGCCGGCACATAGGCGCCGCCGGCGGTGCACGAGCCCATCACCACGGCGATCTGCGGGATGCCCTTGGCGGACAGGTTCGCCTGGTTGTAGAAGATGCGGCCGAAATGCTCGCGGTCGGGGAACACCTCGTCCTGGTTCGGCAGGTTGGCGCCGCCCGAGTCGACCAGGTAGATGCAGGGCAGATTGTTTTGCTCGGCGATTTCCTGGGCGCGCAGGTGTTTTTTGACCGTCATCGGGTAATAGGTGCCGCCCTTGACGGTGGCATCGTTGCAGACGATCACGCATTCCTGGCCGCTCACGCGGCCGATGCCGGTGATGATGCCGGCGGCAGGTGCTGCCCCATCGTACATCTCGTAGGCGGCCAGCTGGGAGAATTCGAGGAAGGGCGTGCCCGGATCGAGCAGCATCTGCACCCGGTCGCGCGGCAGCAGTTTGCCGCGCGCGACATGCTTGGCACTGGCGGCCTCGCCGCCGCCCTGGGCGATGGCCGCGACCCTGGCGCGCAAGTCCTCGACCAGGGCGTGCATGGCGGCGGCGTTGGCCTTGAAGTCCTCGCCGCGTGGGTTGAGCTTGGTGTCGATCTGGGGCATTGCGTCTCCTGCGTTCTTATTCGGGGAAACTGCCGTCCACATAGAACCAGCGTAATTTGCCCCCGACGGCAGGGTCCGGCTCGCGCACAAAGCGGCTGACTTCGTGCAAGCGCTGCGCGCGGCCGTTGACCTTGAAGCGGGCGACGAATTCGACGGTGTCCTGGTCTGGATTGTCCGGCAGGTCTGCTTTACGTTGACGTAAACGTAAAGCAGATTTTATCTCAAGTCCGAGCCATTGAATCTTTTCATTGTTGTCGATGATCGGATCAAGCGGCCGGGTGCTCGGATGCCAGGTGGCGCGCAGGTAGTCTTCCTGCCGCATCGTGTAGGCGGTGTAGCGGGAACGCATCAGCGCCTCGGCCGTCGGCGGCAGCTCGGCGCCGGCGATATACGGGCCGCAGCAGCGCAAGATGGGCAGGCTGTTGCCGCACGGGCAAGTGCTGGGAAGGGAACGGGTGGACATGGCGGCAATTATCCGCCATTTCGTGTGCCTGAGTCAGGCACGATGGGTTTTCAGAATCGGGGGAAGAAGGCGTGTTGCGAGACGTTGGTGCAACTTCGGCTAACGATGCCGAATATAAATAAAACGGACGGTAAATAAAATGCGAGCTAACTTGAAAAGCTAGATGGTCAACCCATCCAGCACAAACGGCGTCGCCTTGCCCTGCATCGCATCCACCAGCAAACTCGCCGTCCCGCAGGCAAAGGTGAACCCCAGCGGCCCGTGTCCCACGTTCAGCCAAAAATTCGACAGGGCGGTCGGCCCGACGATGGGCGCGCTGTCCGGCGTCGCCGGGCGCAGCCCCGCCCAGGGCGTCACATGGTGGTAATCGGCCGCGCGTGGCATGGTTTCGCGCACCTGGCGCATCAGGCTGGCCAGGCGGCGGCCGTCCAGGCGCAGGTCTTCGCCCACCATGTCGACCATGGCCGCGACCCGCAGCTGCCTGCCGATGCGCGCGTACAGCACCTTGCGTTCGAAGTCGGTGACGCTGATCTCGGGGGCGACGTCGTCCTGGCGCACCGGCGCCGTCAGGCTGTAGCCCTTCAGCGGATACAGCGGCAGCGCGATGCCGGCGCTGAGCGCCAGCGCGCGGCTCTGCATGCCGGCCGCCAGCACGTAGGCGTCGGCGCCCAGCAGGCCGGCGCTGGTCGCCAGTCCGGTCACGCGTCCGCCTTGCGTGACCAGGTGCGAAGCTTCTCCCTGCACGAAACCCAGGAAGCGCGCATGGGTGCGGATGCGCCCGGCCAGCGCCACGCAAAAGGCGTGGCAATCGGCCACCGCTTCGCCGCTGTTGTAGATGCCCCCGGCCAGCCTGCCTTCCATCGCGGCCAGCGCCGGCTCGCGCGCCACGCACTCGGCGGCGCTCCAGACTTCACCCGCCCCCGAGGATGCCGGCTTGGCAGTGGCTGCGGCGAAGGCCTTGCGGCTGCGATAGACCACCAGCTTGCCGGCCTCGCGCCATTCGAACCGCGCCGGCGGCACGATCGCCTCGAGGCGCGCCATGCCGCGGCGCGACAGCTCGCCCAGCTGCAGGAGGCGGGCGGTGGTCTTGCGGTTGCGGTCGGCGCGGCAATTGGCGAGGAAGGCGGCCAGCCAGCGCCACTGGTGGGGGTCGGCCTGCAGGCGCAGGCGCAGTGGGCCGTGTTCCTGGAACAGCCAGCGCACCGCCTTCAGCGGCACGCCGGCATCGGCCAGCGGCGAGACGTAACGGTAGCTCAGCTGGCCGCCGTTGCTGAAACTGGTGCCGGTGCCCACCTCGGCGGCGCGTTCGAGCAGCGTCACCCGGTAACCCGCCTCCAGCAGCCACCAGGCCGAGGTCAGGCCGACCACGCCGCCACCGATTACGATGATTTGTTGCATCAGGGCACACGTTTGATGGATGGAATGACTGCGCAGCTTACGGGCCGGGCGGCCGCCCCGGCCAATGAAACTAGCAAGAGCGGGCATAACCGGCGTTCATGGTCGAAGGTGGCTATGATGGCGACAAGACCATGCGGGCTGCGCCTGTGCATAACTTTTCGACATGACAGTGTCCGATCCTTTCATGACAGGCTGTTCCGCAATCGGATTACACTGGCCTTCTCGACATCTTCGTCCCATTGCCCAAGAAACGCGATGCTGAACACCGAAACGCCCGCCACCCAACACGCCAGCCTCGACCAGTACCCGACCGCGCAACTGGTCGGGGTGCTGGTGGACGACCAGTTCCGCGCCGTGGAGGCGGTGCGCGCCGCCGGGTCGCGCATCGCCACCGCCGTCGGCGCCGCGCTACCGCGCATGGAGGCGGGCGGGCGCCTGCTGTACGTGGGCGCCGGCACCTCGGGCCGGCTGGGCGTGCTGGACAGCGTGGAGCTGTATCCCACCTTTTCCTGGCCGCGCGAGCGCGCCGTGGCGCTGCTGGCCGGCGGCAAGGATGCCATGTTCGTCGCGGTGGAAGGTGCCGAGGACGATGCGGACCAGGGCGCGGCGGACATCGGCCGCGTCGGTGTCGGCGCCAATGACGTGGTCTTGTTGCTCGCTGCCTCGGGCGCCACGCCCTACGTGCTGGGGGCCTTGCGCGCCGCGCGCGCGGCCGGGGCGCTGACGATCGGCTTCGCCAACAATCCGGACGCCCCCGTCACCCGGGAAGCCGAGATCGGCATCACCCTCGACACCGGCGCCGAAGCCATCTCGGGCAGCACCCGCCTCAAGGCCGGCACCTCGCAAAAGATCGCCCTGAACACCTTTTCCAGCGCCTTGATGGTGCGTTTGAACAAGGTTTATGGCAACCTGATGGTAGACTTGAAGGCAACCAATGCCAAGCTGGTGCGGCGCGCGATCCGTTTGACGAGTTTCGCCACCGGCGCCGACGAGGCGGCGGCGCGGGCGGTGCTGGAACAGTGCGGCTACCACGTCAAGGTCGCGATCGTGGCCTTGTCCAAGAATATCCAGGTCGAGCAGGCGCGCGCCTTGCTGGAGACGACGCGCGGCAGCGTGCGCGCGGCGCTGGCGCGCTAGCGGTGCCCAGGCGCGCCGGCGCAGGGCGCCCGGCTCGACCACGAAAGAGTTATGCAAACATCGCAAGCAAACAATCCGTGGCTGTGGGTGCCTTCGCTCTACTTCGCCCAGGCGATCCCCTACATCGTCGCCAACAGCCTGTCCGTCGTCATGTACAAGGACATGGGCGTGTCCAACGGCGACATCGCCTTCTACACCAGCCTGCTCTACCTGCCGTGGGTGATCAAGCCGCTGTGGTCGCCGCTGGTCGATTTGTCCGGCACCAAGCGCGGCTGGACCGTCTCGCTGCAGCTGGTGCTGGCCGCCGCCCTCGGCGCGGTCGGCGCGACCTTGCACCTGCCCGCCTATTTCATGGTCAGCCTGGCCGTGATGTGGCTGATGGCCTTCAGTTCCGCCACCCACGACATTTCCGCCGACGGCTTTTATATGCTGGGCCTGCGCCAGCAGCAGCAGGCGGCGCTGGTCGGGGTGCGCTCCACCTTCTACCGCCTGGCCACGCTGGCGGGGCAGGGGCCGCTGGTGATCCTGGCCGGTTACCTCGCCACCTCGTTGGGCGACGTGCGCCAGGCCTGGGCCATCGTGTTCTTCGTGCTGGCCGGGCTGTTCTTCGCCTTCTTCGGCTGGCACCAGGCGGTCTTGCCGCGTCCCGACGCCGACCACAAGGCGCTGGAGGGCGGCAATGCCCTGGCCAACTTCGGCAAGACCTTCGCCAGCTTCTTCGCCAAGCGCGACATCTGGCTGATCCTCGGTTTCATTCTCACCTTCCGCCTGGGCGAGGCCCAGCTGCTGAAACTGGTGGCGCCCTTCCTCAAGGACCCGCTCGACAAGGGCGGCCTCGGCCTCAGCACGGCGCAATACGGCATGGCGTATGGCACCATCGGCATCATCGCGCTGACGGTGGGCGGACTGCTCGGGGGCTTCCTGATCTCGCGCTGGGGCCTGAAGCGCTGCCTGTGGCTGATGGTGTTCGCGGTGCACTTGCCCGACCTGGTGTTCGTCTACCTGTCCCAGGAGCAGCCGCAACACTTCGGCGTGATCTGCGGCTTCCTGGCGGTCGAGCAGTTTGGTTACGGCTTCGGTTTCACCGCCATGTTGATGTACATGATCATGGTGGCCGAAGGACCGTATAAAACTGCGCACTATGCGATCTGTACCGGCCTGATGGCGCTGGGAATGATGGTGCCGGGGATGTGGAGCGGCAAGCTGCAGGAGATGATCGGCTACCAGCATTTCTTCGTGTGGACCTGCCTGGCGACGATCCCGGCGTTTATCATGGCGGCGCTGGTAAAGGTGGACCCCGAGTTCGGTAAGCGGTGAGCGGTAAAAAGCAAGCGGTACGGAACAAGCGTTTTAAAAACAAGCGGAGCGGTTTTTGCAACTCGATCAGAAACAATTACAACGACGCGCATTCACACTGGCCGGCGTCGCCGGTGCGATGGCGCTGAGCGGGCTGTTCTCGGCCTGTACCACCAACCAGCCCGGCATCGCGCCGGTGGTCAAGGGCGGCGCCGGCGGCGACAATCCGCCGCCGGCACCGCGCGAATTCCGCGCCGCCTGGGTCTCTACTGTCGCCAACATCGACTGGCCCAGCAAGCCCAACCTGAATGCGGACAAGCAGCAGGCCGAAGCCATCGCCATCCTCGACCGCGCCAAGGCCCTGAACCTGAATGCGATCGTGCTGCAGGTGCGCCCCTCGGCCGACGCCATCTACCCGTCCAAGATCGAGCCGTGGTCGGAATACCTCACCGGCCTGCAGGGCCAGGCGCCCCAGCCCTGGTACGACCCGCTGAAATTCTGGATCACCCAGGCGCACGCGCGCGGACTGGAATTGCACGCCTGGTTCAATCCCTATCGCGCGCGCAACAACGGCGCCCGGTCGCCGGCGGCGCCCAACCACGTCACCCGCAGCAACCCGGCCGCCGTCAAGAGTTACGGCAAATACCTGTGGATGGACCCGGGTGAGGAAAGCGCGGTCAAGCAGACCCTGGACGTGGTGCTGGACGTGGTGCGCCGCTACGACATCGACGGCGTGCACATCGACGATTATTTCTATCCCTACCCGGTCGAAGCCGCCAGCGTCACCGGCGCGGAAGGCCTGGCGCTGGAAGGCAAGGCGGCCAAGGGCGAGCTGGACTTCCCGGATGGCCCGTCGTGGCAGCGCTATGTGAGCGGCGGCGGCAGGCTGGACCGCGCATCCTGGCGCCGCCAGAACGTCAATAAACTGATCGAGGCGCTGAACGAAGAGATCCACCGCGAAAAGAGCTGGGTCCGTTTCGGCATCAGTCCCTTCGGCATCGGCCGCCCGGACCGGCGCCCGGCCGGCATCAACGGTTTTTCGCAATACGACAAGCTGTACGCGGACGCCGAGACCTGGCTGCAGAATGGCTGGCTGGATTACTTCACGCCCCAGCTCTACTGGGCGGTGCGCCAGCCGGGCCAGGCCTACGGCACCCTGCTCGATTACTGGGTCACGCAAAACACCCGCGGCCGCCACCTGTGGCCGGGCCTGTTCACCAGCCGCATCGGTGCGCCCACCCGCGATTACCAGCCGCAGGAGATCGTCGAGCAGATCGGCGTCACGCGCTCGCGCCCGAACGCCGGCGGCCACGTGCACTTCAGCATGGTCGCGCTGATGGAAAACCGCAAGGGCATCAGCGACCAGCTGCGCAGCACCTGCTACGCCACACCGGCGCTGGTGCCGGCCACACCCTGGCTGGGCCGCGACACGCCGGGCACGCCTTCGGTGGCCGCGGTGCGCAAGGGCAATGCCGTGCTGCTGAAGCTGGCGGCCGGCAAGGCGAATGCGACCTATGCGATCTGGTCGCGCCACGGCGGGCAATGGCGCTTCGCGGTGGCGCCGGCCTCGCGCGTGGACTGGCCGGTGCCGGACGACGCCAAGCTGGGCGCGGCCGATGCCGTGATCGTGAGCGCGGTCGACCGCCTGGGCAATGAGAGCGCACGCGTGCAGGCCTGGCGCAAAGCGGCGGCGTAGAGCGGCGCAAGTGTCTGATTTTTGCCCGTCCTGCGCGTGCATGCATGCCGCTGCGCCCGGCATGCATGCGCGTGGGATGGTACGGACGGCGTACACTTCCATTTGATCATGATCCCTTCACAACACCCAGCTGCGCCAGTATCTGAGCCCGCGTCCGGGCTCGGCCTCGGCATCGACGCCGGCGGCACCCAGACCCGCTGGGCGCTGGCGGCGGCGGACGGCGCCATCCTGGCCGAGGGCAGCGTTGGCGGCCTGTCGGCGCTGCAGATGGCCACGCCGGACGGCCGCCAACGCCTGCAGGCGACCTTCGGCGCGCTGGCGGCGGCGGTGCTGGCGCACGGCAGGCCGATGCGCGCCTGGGCCGGCCTCACCG